>Ga0255338_1000244_pt1 | contig 216223 bp, 206 predicted proteins | sample MeOH1_35cm_T4_19_FD_203715 | JGI IMG/M metagenome (GOLD analysis project Ga0255338, IMG submission 203715) | Sandy soil microbial communities from University of British Columbia, Vancouver, Canada - MeOH1_35cm_T4_195 | ecosystem: Engineered > Artificial ecosystem > Sand microcosm >...
CGCCGAACTTGGATGCCAGCACGGTCGTGATCGCCGCCGTCAGGGTCGTCTTGCCATGGTCCACGTGGCCAATCGTGCCGACGTTGACGTGCGGCTTGGTCCGCTCAAATTTGCCTTTTGCCATTTTTCTCTCCAGATAAAGAACATGCCCGTGTACGGTTTAACGTCTGCACTGTGTTGCTGATTCACTTCGCACGGGTACAAAGTGGCACACAATCGCAGACAAGGAAAAAAGCTGCCGGCCCCACGCGGGACCGGCAGCTGACGTTGCTTACTTGGCGCGCGAAGCCATGATGGCTTCCGACACGTTGCGCGGTGCTTCAGAGTAGTGCTTGAACTCCATGGAGTAGGTAGCACGGCCCTGCGACATCGAACGCAGTGTCGTCGAATAACCGAACATTTCGGACAGGGGCACTTCGGCCTTGATGGCCTTGCCGCCACCGACCATGTCTTCCATGCCCTGCACCATGCCGCGGCGTGAAGACAAATCGCCCATCACGTTACCGGCGTAGTCTTCAGGCGTTTCCACTTCCACGGCCATCATGGGCTCCAGAATCACCGGACCGGCCTTGCGACAGCCTTCCTTGAAACCGAAGATGGCGGCCATCTTGAACGCGAGTTCGTTCGAGTCCACATCGTGGTACGAACCGAAGTGCAGCGTGACCTTGACATCAACCACCGGGTACCCGGCCAGCACGCCGGACGTGACGGCTTCGTTGATGCCCTTTTCGACCGCGGGGATGTATTCACGAGGAACCACACCGCCCTTGATGGCGTCGATGAACTCGATGCCCTTGCCGGCTTCATTGGGTTCGATCTTGAGCACGACGTGGCCATACTGGCCCTTGCCGCCGGACTGGCGCACAAACTTGCCTTCCGCATCTTCCACCGTCTTGCGGATGGTTTCGCGGTAAGCCACTTGCGGCTTGCCCACGTTGGCTTCCACGCCGAATTCGCGCTTCATGCGGTCCACGATGATTTCCAGATGCAGCTCGCCCATGCCGGCAATCAGGGTCTGGCCGGACTCTTCGTCGGTCTTGACGCGGAAAGACGGATCTTCCTGGGCCAGGCGCTGCAGGGCGATGCCCATTTTTTCCTGGTCGGCCTTGGTCTTGGGTTCCACGGCCTGCGTAATCACGGGCTCGGGGAACACCATGCGCTCAAGCATGACGATGGCATCGGGATCGCACAGGGTTTCGCCCGTGGTCACGTCTTTGAGGCCCACGCAGGCGGCGATGTCGCCGGCGCGGATTTCGCTGACTTCTTCACGGTTGTTGGCGTGCATCTGCACGATACGGCCGATACGCTCTTTCTTGCCCTTGATCGGGTTGTAGACGCTGTCGCCTTTTTTCAGGACGCCGGAGTAAACGCGCACGAAGGTCAGCTGGCCCACAAACGGGTCGGTCATCAGCTTGAATGCAAGCGCAGAGAATTTCTCCTCGTCGTCAGCCTTGCGGGTAACGGGCGCCTCGTCTTCATCCATGCCCTTGACGGGCGGGATGTCGATAGGCGACGGCATGAATTCAATCACGGCGTCCAGCATGCGCTGCACGCCCTTGTTCTTGAACGCGGAGCCGCAGTACATCGGCTGGATTTCGCTGGCGATGGTGCGCGTGCGGATGCCCAGCTTGATTTCAGCTTCGGTCAAGTCACCTTCTTCGAGGTACTTGTTCATCAGTTCTTCAGACGACTCGGCGGCAGCCTCGACCATCTTCTCGCGCCATTCCTTGGCCAGCTCGACGAGCTCGGCGGGAATGTCGCTGTAGGTGAACTTCATGCCTTGCGAGGCTTCGTCCCAGATGATGGCCTTCATTTTCAGCAGGTCGACCACGCCGGTGAAGTTTTCCTCGGCGCCGATGGGGATCACCATGGGCACGGGGCTGGCCTTCAGGCGCAGCTTCATCTGCTCGACGACCTTGAAGAAGTTCGCGCCGGTGCGGTCCATCTTGTTGACGAACGCAAGGCGGGGAACCTTGTATTTGTTGGCCTGGCGCCAGACGGTTTCAGACTGGGGCTGAACGCCGCCCACGGCACAGTACACCATGCAGGCGCCGTCAAGCACGCGCATGGAGCGCTCCACCTCGATGGTGAAGTCCACGTGGCCAGGGGTATCGATGATGTTGATGCGGTGCTCAGGCAGGGACGTGTCCATACCCTTCCAGAAGCAGGTGGTCGCAGCGGAAGTGATCGTGATGCCACGCTCCTGCTCCTGCTCCATCCAGTCCATGGTGGCAGCGCCGTCGTGCACTTCACCAATCTTGTGGTTCACGCCGGTGTAAAAGAGAATCCGCTCGGTGGTCGTGGTCTTACCGGCATCAATGTGCGCGGAAATGCCGATGTTGCGGTAGTTTTGAATGGGGGTAGCGCGGGACATAAATTACTTTCAGTTCGGGTTGACGAACAAAGACTCGTTGCCAAAAACAGCTCTCATTGTTTTTGAAGCATCTGCAGGCTGTGCGTTGTGCGCCCAGCTGGCAGAAATTGGGGTTGAACCGCCAGGAATCAAGGTGATGACCACCTTGAGACCGCCCGGCAACCCGTCAAATCAATGCAGCAAACACTGCAATCGAAACTTAGAAGCGGAAGTGGCTGAACGCCTTGTTGGCTTCTGCCATGCGGTGAACTTCGTCACGCTTCTTCATGGCGCCACCACGGCCTTCGGTGGCCTCCATCAGCTCATTGGCCAGGCGCAGGGACATGGACTTCTCGCCGCGCTTCTTGGCGGCTTCCTTCAGCCAGCGCATGGCCAGCGCCATGCGACGCACAGGACGCACCTCGACCGGGACCTGGTAGTTGGCACCACCGACGCGGCGGGACTTCACCTCAACCATGGGCTTGATGTTGCCAATGGCCATATGGAAAGCCTCCAGCGGATCTTTGCCGGGGTTCTTTTTCTCAATAAAGTCGAGCGCGCCATAAATGATGCGCTCGGCGACGGCCTTCTTGCCGCCTTGCATGATCACGTTCATGAATTTGGCGAGATCAACATCGCCAAATTTTGGATCAGGAAGAATTTCACGTTTAGGGACTTCGCGACGACGTGGCATTTTTTCACCTCTTTGCTTCAGTTGGCGCCGCCTTTTAAGGCAACACCGCGAGAGTTATCAAACCCTCACTTACTCGACCGGCGCAACCAATTTGCACTTGGGTCACTTCGTTTCAAACACCTGCCAGGGCGAGTGAAACACCTGTTTTTGAAGACGTCATGACAACCTCTTCTGGCGCAGACCCTCAATCAAGAGAGAAAGCCTGAGCCGACTTTGGCAATTAAGCCTTCTTGGGGCGCTTGGCACCGTACTTGGAGCGCGACTGCTTGCGGTCTTTCACGCCTTGCAGGTCGAGCGAGCCACGAACGATGTGGTAACGCACACCGGGCAAGTCCTTGACACGACCGCCGCGAACCAGCACCACGCTGTGCTCCTGCAGGTTGTGGCCTTCGCCGCCAATGTAGGAAATGATTTCAAACCCGTTGGTCAGGCGCACTTTGGCAACCTTACGCAGAGCGGAGTTTGGCTTTTTAGGCGTTGTGGTGTATACACGGGTGCACACACCGCGACGCTGCGGAGAATTCTCCATCGCAGGGCTCTTGGACTTGATCTTTTCGACCTCGCGCCCCTGACGGACTAACTGATTGATGGTTGGCATTGAGAAACGTCCCTAAACGTCTGAAAACTGATTACCGCGGTTGATGCGCGGCCACAAATATTTCCCGCTGCAAAAGCGGAAAAGCCTTCTAGTATAAACCGGATCGTGAAAACGCTCAAGCAAAACGCGGCCTGCGCCGCAATGGGCGGTGTCCACTGGCCATGAAACCACCACCCAGGACAGCAGACCGCTGACCGCAGGGCGAGCGGTCTCAGGCACGAATGTTGGCGCACACTTTCACCGTGGAACCCTGAAATTCAGATATTCTTACCTTGCATGGCTTATAGAGCCAGCGCAACTGATACGGCAAGTTACTTGATCCAGAGCCGGATGGAGTCCCATGCGCGCCCGAGAATGCCCGCCTCTTCCACCGCTTCGAGCGCCACCAGCGGCACCTCGGCCACCGGCGTGGGGTTCTCACCCAGCATGACCTTGAGAACACCCAGCTGCTGGCCCTTCACAAAGGGCGCCACCAAAGGATCAGGCCGGGCGACCTGGGTTTTGACCTTGGGAGCGCTGCCCGCCGCCACGGCAACCACAATGGCTTCGGGCCGGCCCAGTTTCACCGTCGAGGCCGTGCCTTTCCAGACCGAAGGCGCGACAACTGCCTGCCCGGCGTCAAATAGCTTGACCGCCTCAAAGGCGGTGTAGCCCCAGTTCAGCAGTTTTTGCGACTCGTTGGCGCGGGCGCTGTCGCTGGACGTGCCCAGCACGATGGCCAGCAGGCGACGGCCGCCAGGCGCACCGCCGACACCCAGATTCGGGAAGTCGCGCCTGGCCGTGGCGATCATGCAGTAACCCGCCGCTTCGGTGTGGCCGGTTTTCAGGCCGTCCACGGTGGGGTCCCGGAACAGCAGGGTGTTGCGGTTGGTGTCATTGGCCGCAGGCGTGCCGGGATAGCGGTACTTCTTGATGGCTGAATAGCCGATGTAGTCGGGGAAATCACGCATCAGGCGGGTCGCCAGGATGCTCAGGTCGCGCGCCGTGGTGGTATGCCCCGGCTCGGTCAGGCCTTCCGGGTTTTTGTAAGCCGTGGATTTCATGCCCAGCGCCTTGGCCTGCTCGTTCATGAGCCGCACAAAGTGCTCGGCCGTGCCGCCCACGCCCTCGGCCAGCGCCATCGTGGCGTCGTTGCCCGACTGCACCACCATGCCCTTGATCAGGTCTTCCACCGGCACCTGCATTTTGGGGTCGATGAACATGCGGGAGCCCGGCATCTTCCAGGCCCGCTCGCTCACGCCGAAGGTTTGCTTCAGGTCGATTTTTTTGGATTTGAGCGCGTCAAACACCAGGTACTCGGTCATGAGCTTGGTCAGCGAGGCCGGCTCGACCGGGGAATCAATGTCTTTGGCCGCCAGGATCTGGTTGGCCGTCATATCCAGCAGCAAATACGAACGCGCGGCAATCTCGGGCACCTGGGGGGCCTGAGCGTGTGCGGCGGGAAGGAAAAAGGAGGCGACCAGAAGCAGGGTGGCGGCAGCGCCGCGCAGGCCGCCTGGAGCCTTGAGTGAACAGTACATGTCGGGGAACTCGTTGAGGAGGAAAAAAGGGGGAATGGGAGGAAGGGAAGCGAGAAACCGCAAAGGATCCGAAAAAATCAGAACGCGGGCGACGCCAGGTGGCGGATCACCAGATTTTTCAGCAGCGGCAATTGTCCATGAAAGAAATGGCCGCCTCCGGGCACAACCGTAACAGGAAGTGCCTGTGGGCGCGCCCAGTCCAGCACGGCGGGCAGCAACACGGTGTCGTCCTGCTCGCCATGGACCACCAGGGTCTTCATGTGCGCCGCCGCGTCAATCGGCGCGGCCGGCGCCCGGCTGACGCTGGTGCCGACCAGCACGAGTTTTTCAACAGATCGGACGGGGTTGAGGCGGGCAAAAGCATGCGTGGTGACAAAAGCGCCAAAGGAAAATCCGGCCAGTGCCAGCGCGCCTGCGCCCACGCCCGCATCACCCTCCGCCGCCGGCGACACATGCTGCACGACGGCCAGCAGATCGTCGAGCTCGCCCCGGCCCTCGTCGTGACTGCCAGCGCTGCCACCCACGCCCCGGAAGTTGAAGCGCACGGCTGTCCAGCCGCAGTGAAGAAAGGCTCGCGCCAGGGTCTGCACCACCTTGTTGTCCATCGTGCCGCCAAACAGCGGGTGCGGATGGGCAATGATGGCCACGCCCCGGGAAATGCCGGTGGGCGCATCCAGCGCAATTTCCAGGGCGCCGGCCGGGCCCTCGATGCTTGATTTGCGGGTGTGGGAATTCACGGGAAAACCTTCTGCTCAGTTGAAATGCCACAAAAAGAGGAGCGGCCTGTCCGGCCTGTATCGGGCCTGATAGGGCGCACCGGCTCGCCCGGCCTCACCTCAACGCCCCAGATGCGGCGGCGTCAGCAGGCGCTCCACCACCTGGCCATTCTTGAGGTGGGACTCGACGATCTCATCGATATCGTGGGCATCCACATAGCTGTACCAGACGGCTTCGGGATAGACCACAGCCACCGGGCCGCCGGCACAGCGGTCCAGGCAGCCGGCCTTGTTGACCCGCACTTTGCCCGGCCCCGCCAGCCCGGCCGCCTTCACCTGCGACTTGCAGCGGTCAAAGCCTTCCTGCGCACGGTGATTGGCGCAACAGTCCTCACCTGGGCCGCGCTGGTTCAGGCAAAAGAAAATATGCCGCTCGTAATAGGAGTCGGCCTTGGCGGCCGCCGGGGCAACGTCTTGGGAAATGGATGGAGTCATGGACCGATTTTACTTTTCACCCGGCGGCGGGGGTTCGGGGCTGGAAAGCCGCACCAGCACATACAGCATGGCCGCATAGGGCCACAGCCAGCCCAGCCATTGAACGAGGCCGTGAAAACGGATAAAGCGGCCCTGCTCCCAGGTTTGCAGGGTCTGGGCAAAATAGGGATCGGCAGGCGCCTGGTTCAGCAGCCCCAACTGGATCGCCAGCGCCAGCAGGGCAAAGGCCGCAGCGCCACGGCGCGGCACGGCCAGCAGCATCACGGCCAGCAAAGCCGCCAGCGCCATGCCCGCCTGCACCGGCACATCCAGCCAGGCCCAGGCATGCTCGGGCCCATAGCTGAGGGCTGCCGACAACGCGGAAGCGGCCACTCCGGTCGCCAGCATCGCCGCCGCGAAGGCCGCGCGCTGCCACAGCGCACGGATGACGCTATAGCCCAGCAGGCAGGGAATCAGCGTGCCGAGCGCCACGCACACCAGTTCGGCCAGCGGGACCAGCGGCTGCAGCTCCACATCCCGCACCGGCATCCACTCCAGGAAGGGGGAGTCCATCAGGGCTTCGGCCAGCGCAGACTCCAGCCGCTCGAAAACCTGGCCCAGCCCCAGGGGCACCGCGGCCGGAAACAGCAGTGCAGGCGGCCACAGCAGCAGCAGCACCAACACACCGCTTGCGTCCTGGGCAAACCAGCGCCCCCTGAAACGGCTCCAGCGATCCACCAGGCCGGTTTTCTCCAGCACCCATGCGCAGCTGGCGCCGAGCAAGGCACCCATCGTATTGAGGGCCAGGTCCACGTTGGAAGCGATGCGCGATGGCAGGTAGCTTTGCAGTGTTTCCATGGTCAGCGACAGCAGCGCCGCCATCAGCACCGCCGCGCAGACCGACCAGCCGGCGCGCCGGCTGCCGAGCGTCGGCAACACCGACAGCGTCAGCAGCAAGCCCAGCGGCGCATAGCCCAGCAGGTTGGCCCCGACATCGAAACCGGTCCAGTAGCGCGGCAGCGGCGCCACCAGAAATCGCAGCGGCGAAATGCCCTGATCACGCCAGTCAGCAAACGGATAAAGGCTTGCGTAAACAATGAGGCAGATGGCGACCAGTGCCAGCGGCCAACTGGTTGTTTGCACTGGCTGTGGCGCAGGATGTGACACACCCCTGACATCCTCACTGCGCTGCGCTGCGTGTAGTTCTGCCCCCCCTTGCAGGGGGCGACGCGTGGCATCCGGCGGAGCCGGCCTGCCCGCGTCTGCTGGAGTGTCCGGTTGTGTCACGATGGTGCTGGTTGGGATGAACGATCTCTAAAAAGGCTTGACCACGACCAGAATGACCGCGGCCAATAACAGCAGCACCGGCACTTCATTGAACCAGCGAAACCACTTGTGGCTGCGGGTATTGCGGTTGGCCACGAACTTCGCCAGCAGGCGGCCGCAGGCGTGGTGGTAGCCGATCACCAGCACCACCACAGCCAGCTTGGCGTGCATCCAGCCATTGCCCGGGCCGCGCCCAATGCCGTAGCCGAGGTACAGCCACAGGCCAAAGCCCAGGGCCGGAACCGCCAGGATGGTGGTGAAGCGCATCAGCTTGCGCGCCATCAGGATCAGCCGCTCGCGCTCGGCCACGCTTGCCGTCGGCACCATGGCCAGGTTCACAAAAATGCGCGGCAGGTAAAACAGTCCCGCAAACCAGCTGGCAACAAAAACGATGTGAAGTGATTTGACCCAGAGCATCGGAGAAGTGTAGCCCCCACGCTTTTCACTTCGTGTAATGCGCTGCCCCCCCGAGGGGGCCGCTGCGCCTGCGGTCTGGCGAAGCCAGTCCCGCGGCCCCTGCTGGGTTAAGACGTTTCCACTTGTCGATGAGCCTCCGCTCTTCCGTTGGTGTGATGCGGGGGGTTTGCCTCAAGAGGGCAAAAAAATGCCCGGCTGGCACGAAGCCAACCGGGCTGGTAAGCCTTTTTGCTGTCACACGCAAAGGCCCCGCTCAGGGAGGAAAAGCGGGATGCAGCTTCCAAATTGGTAACCACACGCCCGGATTCTAACCACGCCGGACAGGCCTTGGCAATGGGCGTTTGGAGCGAATCCCGCAATTTCGGGCAGCCGCAAAGCGGGCCGAAAAAGCCGGCCGGGCAAATAATTCGTGGCCATCACGAAGCTTTGGCACAATTTGCCCATGACCCTGCACGCTTCCAACTTCGCCCCCTTCCCCCTGGGCCGGCCCCGGCGCCTGCGCCGCGACAGCTTCACCCGCAACCTGGTACGCGAAAACGCCCTCAGCGCGCACGACCTGATTTATCCGGTCTTCGTCACCGACGGCAGCCAGCGCCGCGAAGCCATCGCCTCGATGCCTGGTGTGGAGCGGCTCAGCCTGGATTTGCTGCTGCCGGTGGCCGAAGAGTGCGTCAAGCTGGGCATACCAGTCATGGCGCTGTTTCCGGTGATCGACGGCTCGCTGAAGACGGCAGATGGGCGGGAAGCCCTGAACCCGGAGGGGCTGGTTCCGCGCGTGGTGCGCGAGCTGAAAAAGCGGTTCCCCGCGCTCGGCATCATGACCGACGTGGCGCTGGACCCTTTCACCAGCCACGGGCAGGATGGCCTGCCCGACCCGACCGGCTACATCCTGAATGACGAAACCATCGAGGTGCTGGTCGGGCAGGCGCTGACCCAGGCCGAAGCCGGTGTGGACATCGTGGCGCCCAGCGACATGATGGACGGCCGGATTGGCGCGATCCGCCAGGCGCTGGAGGCCAGAAAACTTATCCATACCCGCATCATGGCTTACAGCGCCAAATACGCCAGTGCCTTTTACGGCCCCTTCCGCGACGCGGTCGGCTCCGCCGGCAACCTGGGCAAGGCCGACAAGAAGGTCTACCAGATGGATCCGGGCAACAGCGACGAGGCGCTGCGCGAGGTGGCCATGGACATTGCCGAAGGCGCCGACATGGTGATGGTCAAGCCTGGCATGCCTTATCTGGACGTGGTGCGGCGCGTGAAGGACGAATTTCAGGTGCCCACCTTTGCCTACCAGGTCAGCGGCGAGTACGCCATGCTCAAGGCCGCCGCCCAGAACGGCTGGCTGGACCACGATGCGGTGATGATGGAAAGCCTGCTGGCCTTCAAACGGGCGGGCGCCGACGGCGTGCTGACCTACTTCGCGATAGATGCCGCCAGGCAGTTGCGGCAGGCCTGAGAGCGCCGTTCTACCTTTCCGCTCTTCGTCCTTTTCGCTTTTTCGCTTTTTCGCGCTGCCCCGGCTTACCATCCAAAACAAAAGCAGCCTGGCAGCCAAATGGCAGGAGCGACAGGCCCGTCCGATATTTAACTGCAGGGTTTCAGCGTCCATGCGTGTTTTCAACATTTCCTCCGGCAGCCAGGGCATTGTCGAAACCGATACCCTGCCGGCCCAGTTGCCCGCACAGGGCTTTGTCTGGATCGCCTGTGCGCGGCGCGAGTTTGAGGTGCTGCAGGCGCAAATCCAGACCTGCCTGCAAACCCTGTGCGGCACGCAGCTGGTGGACCTGCATGTCAGCGACCTGCTGAACAACCAGCTGCCCTCGCATTACGACTACACCTCGCAATACGACATCCTGGTATTTCGCCGGCTGGCCACCGGCCAGACGGAAACCGATCTGGCACAACCCGGGGAGCCGCTGCACCAGAGCCGCAAGCGCGGTGGCCCGCCTATCCTGCAACGCATTGACACCAGCCCGGTCGGCTTTGCGGTGTTTGACCGTGTTCTGCTGACCGTGCATCCCACCGACTGCGCGGTGCGCGAGGCCTACGCCCAGAAGTTGCTCAACGCCACCTCATCCGAGTCGCGCGAGGCCGGTGTCAGGTTGCCGGCCAGCCCGGCAGACCTGATGCTGCGCATCGTCAACCACATCGTGGACGGCTACCTCGCCTTGCGGCGCGAACTGACGCGGCAGCTTGACCATTGGCAACACGAACTGCTCAACCCCCACGCCAGGTTCAACAACTGGAGCGCGCTGATGGAGGCGCGCCTGGCGATGCACCAGCTCGACGAGATTTGTGAAGACCAGCGGGCGGCGACCCAGGACTGGATCGATTCGGTGGAAACCTGGCCCGAGGGCACCTCCCCCGCGGCACAGCGCGAACGCGAACTGCTCAAGGTGCGCTCCCGCGATGTGCTCGAACACATCGAGCGCGTCGTGCACCATGTCCGCCGGATGGAGCAAAGCGCGGAGACCGCCGTGCAGATGCATTTCAATGCGCAAAGCCACCGCACCAACGACATCATGCGGACCCTGACGGCGCTGACGGCCATCTTCCTGCCGTTGAACCTGATCACCGGATTTTTCGGCATGAACTTCGAGTTCCTGCCCATCATCCATTCATCGTCAGGGTTTTGGTGGACCCTTGTCGTCATGGTGCTCATTGTGGCTGTGGTGGTGGCAGTGTTCTGGCGCAAACGTTACCTGGCCCGAACCAGCCACTAACACGGCCACACGGCCAGCGCCGCCCTGCGAATCAGGACAGCCTGGAACCCTCTCTCCGGACAGCACCAGGCATGGTGGGCCGCGGCTTTTGCGGTAATCGTCCAAACGCCCCACCACCGCCCGATGACGTTCAACCTCCGCCGGAGATCCGTTCCTGGCGCCTCGCCTCGCGCTGGCGCGTGGGCCTGCCATCCCGCGGCAAATGGCGGTGGCGTCTGACGCCAGCCGCCGGCATTTTTTCTGACAATGGCGAGCAGGATGCTGCCGGCTGGGACTACCAGCTGGCAGCGCCCTGCTGAATTTCAGATGAAAGGATTGCTATGCCTGCCCGATCTGGCAAAACGGCAACGCCGGCTCCGCCTCACTCCGCTGCGGACGCGCTGATGCGTGAAAACGTGGAATCCATGCGCCGTGTGGACGAGACGGCGCTGGCCAAACGCAGTCGCGCCGATCGCATGGCCTCCTTCATTGCCAACTTCTGCGGCTCCCTGCCTTTTGTGTGGCTGCACGCGGCGGCGTTTTCGTTGTGGCTGGGTTTTAACTCATGGCCGGGTATCGATCATGTCGACCCCTACCCCTTTACCCTGCTGACGCTGATCGTGTCACTCGAAGCCATTTTTCTCTCGTCCTTCATCCTGATCAGCCAGAACTACGAGTTGCGGATCAGCGACCGGCGTAACCAGCTCGACCTGCAAATCAACCTGCTGACCGAACAGGAAAACACCAAGATGCTGCAACTGCTGGAACGCATCGCCAAAAAGGTGGGCGTCGACACCGGCAATGACCGCGACATACACATGCTGAAGGAAGCCACGGACCCGGAAAAGCTGATTGCCCAGATCGATCAGGCCCAGCAAAGCGAGCCCGCAGCGCAGGCGCTGAATGGCCAGAAACCCGGCTAGACCCAGGGCTGGGCCAGGCCTTCGGCGGCAAACGCCCTGATCACGGCGGGGCGCGCCAGCACACGCTGCAGATACGGCCCCAGATGGGTACGGTTGCGGGCCGGCGACGAGACAAAGTTGCGCGTCCAGCGGCACAGCATCATGGCGTAGATGTCCACCGCCGAGAACGTGGCGCCCAGCAGCCAGGGCGTGGCATGGCGTGCTTCAAGCCGCGCCAGCTCGGCGTCCAGCTGGTCCAGCATCAGGCCGACCTTGCCCTCGGCATGCGACTTCAACTCCGCAACACCAGCACTGTTGCCGTCGTCCATCCAGCGCGCGGGATAGAAATAAACAATCAGCGTGGATTGCAGCGTATTGGTCAGCCATATCAACCACTTGTAGAAGTGCGCGCGCTCGGCGGTTCCCAGCGCCGGCGCCAGGCCGGCCTGCGGATGGGTATCGCACAGGTGCAGGCAGATCGCGGCGGATTCATAGAGCACCAGGTCGCCATCGGCCAGCGCCGGCACCAGGCCGTTGGGATTGATCCGGCGATAGGTCTCGCTGCGGTGCGCGCCCGTGGCGGTGTCAACCAGGATTTTCTCAAACGGCACGCCCAGCTCTTCAAGCAGGATATGCGGCGCCATGGCGGCGGAACTGGGGGAGTAATACAGCTGGATCATCTGAACATTGTGCCCCGGTGGATGGAGCCCCCACGTTCGTTCACTTCGTGTAACTCTCTGCCCCCCGAGGGGGCGCTGCGCCTGCGGTCCGGCAAAGCCGGTCCCGCGGCCCCTGCTGGGGGGATGGCCCCAGCAGTCGCTCCCTGAATTCCGTTCGTCCTGAGCCTGTCGAAGGATGCCCTCCGAGGAGCGCAGCGCCTGCGGCCCCTGCCGGCGGGTACGGGGAGGAAGGTCCGGAGGTGGTTTTATTTTTCTGCGATGCCAAAAATGCTGGCCGCATTGCCCCAGGCAATCTTGCGCGCTACGTCGGCGGGCAAGTCGCCCAGCCAAGTGCGGTAGCCTTTCATGGTGTCGTCGTAATACAGCCAGCGCTGGTTGACCCAAGTGTCCGATCCGATCATGAAGCGGCCGGGATATTTGAGCAGCAGCGCACGCCACTCGGCGCACAGTTTCCCGCCCTCGCAGGTCAGGCCCGGGCGGTAGGACAGCTCGCCCATGAGCTGCGGGTACCTGGCCAGCAGCTCATCCACCCGCGCCACGGGCGGACCGCCAATGCCGGTATGCGCCCAGATCAGCCTGGCGTTGGGCGCATGCGCCATCAGCTGATCGATCGCGACATCGTCCACATGCGACAACACCGCGAGTTTGTTTTTCTCGGCGAACTGCATCAGCTTTTTCGCGACGGGTCCGTTGGCTTCCTTCGCATTGGCGCTGTCATACAGATGGAATTCGCCAATGCCCTTGTAAGGCCCGGCCTGGTCGCCCGACACACCGCGGGCAAATTCCGCCTGCACCATCTCATAAATCGACTCGTCGCGAAACCAGTTGTCGTAGTCGGCGCGGTTGCGGTAGAGGCGGATGAAGGGCACCACCGTGACACCGGCCTGGCGGGTCTGCTCCAGCGCGGCCAGCGCCCGGGTGCCGTCATTGGGCCGCGAGTTGGCCACGATGGCCTTCACGCCGTTGCGCTTCATGCGCGCCAGCACATCGGCCGGGCCGTGCGGGCCAGTGCTGCCATTCCAGGCTTCCTCGTTGTAGTGAAGATGGGCATCGAACAGCGGGCCCGCATAGTCAGCGGCCTGGCCCGGGGCGCTGACCACCATCAAGGCCATCGCTGCGCACGCCCATGCCAAAGGGGCGGCAAACCACTTCGACCAGAAACCCGCTGCCGTCGGCATGGAGCCTCAGGCCAGCCTGGCGGCAAAAAAGGCCAGCGAACGCTCGCGCGCCAGCCTGGCCGCCGCTTCGTTGTAGGAGCCGCGCTGGTCGCAATTGAAGCCGTGGTTGGCCGCGTACACATGCACCTCCACCTCCGGATGGGCCTTGGTGAACGCCGCAATGCCTTCCATCGGAATCCAGTGGTCCTGGTCACCGAAGTGCGCCATGACCGGGCACTGCGGCTGGCGCGCAATCTCGTCCTCGGCCGTGATGCCGCCACCGTAATAGGCGACGGCCGCGCTCAGGCCCTTGAGCCTGCAGGCGGCATGCCAGGTCAGCAGACCGCCCCAGCAGAACCCGACGATGCCCACCTTGCCCCCACTGGCCTGGGCCGCATGGTCAATCGCGGCCTGGATGTCGGGCAGCACCCCGGCGCCCGGCAGCGCAGCCACGGCGGTTTTCAGCTCGAAGCCCGCCGCCATGTCGGCCTCGGTGTAGCCCAGCTCCACGTCGGGCTTGATGCGCGCAAAGGTGGCCGGCGCCACCGCCAGGTAGCCCTCGGCCGCGAAGCGGTCGGCAACGGCCCGGATGTGCGAATTGACGCCGAAGATTTCCTGCAGCACCACGACGGCAGCGCGGGGCTTGCCCTGGGGTTGTGCGACGTACGCCGGGACGGCGAAACCGTCGGCAGACTTGAGTTCAATGAATTGGCCCATGAGATGCTCACTCCTTTGTTGGAAACCGGCGATGCCGGGATTGAAAATTGGAATCAGGCCATGAAGCGGCATGGCTGCAGGGGGCCGGTCTACCCTACCCTGCCCTCAGCTTGCGCTCCACGAAATCGAGCCTATCCTGACCCCAGAACAGCTCCCCGTCAACCACATAGCTGGGTGCACCGAACACGCCGGCGTCTATGGCCCGCCGGGTGTTGGCCTCGTAATGCGACTGCACGGCCGGGTCGCGGGACTGCTCCAGCCGCGCGGCATTCAAACCGCATTCGGCGAGCAATTCAGCCAGCACCTGCGCATCGGCAATGTTGCGCTCGTGCACCCACACCGCTGCGAAGATGGCACCGCCGATGTTCATGGCCGCGTCGCCGCCGTCGTGCAGGTCCACCGCGATGATGAGTCGGGAGGCGTCATCGCCGGCCACCGGAAAGTACCTGGGCTTGAGGACCAGCGGCAAGCGCAGATGGTCCGCAAAGCGCCGCAATTCGAGCAGCCGGTAGGCCTGGCGCTGCGGGGCGCGCTGGCCCAGCGGCAGGCCACCCGAAACGGGAAAGACCTGGCCGCCCAGGTCCACCGGCATCACGCGCACGGCAGCGCCGCTGGCACGTGCCATCTGCGCAAAGCGCTCATGGCCCAGATAGGTCCACGGGCTCTGCACTGAAAAGTAATAGTCCACTGAGGTGCTCAAGACGGTCTCCAGTTGAAAGTGCGAAAGTGCGCGCCATCCGGCACCAATTAAAGTACATTGATCGGCTTCAGCCCGGTTTGTACACGGGATTGCCCATTTTTGCAGGAGACCGGCCTTGTCCAAAGTTGTTCTGATTACCGGGGGCTCGCGCGGCATTGGTGCGGCGTCGGCCCTGCTGGCGGCCCGGCAGGGCTATGCGGTGGCCGTCAATTACGCCAGCAACTCGGCAGCAGCTGACGATGTGGTGCGGCAGATCCGCGACGCCGGGGGCCAGGCCCTCGCCGTACAGGCCGACGTGGCGAAGGAGTCCGAGATACTGGCCATGTTCGAGACGGTCGATGCCCAACTCGGCCGATTGGGCGCACTGGTCAACAACGCGGGCGTGGTGGACCAGACCACGCGGGTCGACGGCATCACGCTGGAACGCCTGCAGCGCATGTTTGAAATCAATGTGTTCGGCTCTTTTTTGTGTGCCCGCGAAGCGGTCAAACGCATGAGCACGCGTTATGGCGGCAGCGGCGGCAGCATCGTCAATGTGTCCAGTGCCGCAGCCCGGCTCGGCTCGCCGGGCCAGTATGTGGACTATGCATCGGCCAAGGGCGCCATCGATACCTTCACCCTCGGACTGGCGAAGGAAGTCGCCACCGAAGGCATTCGGGTCAATGCGGTGCGCCCCGGCATCATCGAGACGGACATCCACGCGTCGGGCGGTCTGCCCAACCGTGCGCGCGACGTGGCGCCCCAGGTGCCGATGCAGCGCGCCGGCACCGCCCGGGAGGTGGCCGAGGCCATCGTCTGGCTGCTGGGCGACCAGGCCAGCTACACCACGGGCGCCTTGCTTGACGTCACAGGCGGCCGCTGATGGATGGCATGGCCCCCACGCTTTTCGCTTTGCGTAAGCGTAAGGCGCGAGGCCTTGCAGGCGGCTCGCCAGACGCTTCACCTCTGTCGCCTGTCCAGGCCTGCTCAAGCAGGCCTGGAGTCGCAGGCTCCAGCCCCTCGGGGGCTAATTTCCCCAAGGGTGGCCCGTCGGAAAATTGCATGGACTCTTTGAAAGAGCAATGATGGACTTCAAACCTTTGGTGACCTTGCTGGCCATCGTCAACCCGCTGGCCATCGTGCCGTTTTTCATTCACTACACCCAGGATTTCTCAAAGCCGCAGCGGCAGCGCACCATCGCCACGGCGTCGTTCAGCGCCTTTGTCGTGATTGCCACCAGCGCGCTCGCAGGGCTGCAGATTCTCGAATTCTTCAGCATCTCGCTGGCGAGCTTCCAGGTGGGCGGCGGCATGCTGCTGCTGATCAGTTCCATGAACATGCTCAACGCCCAGCCCGCCGAAGCCAAACCCAACACCCACGAGATGGAAGACGGGGCGGAGAAGGCGGCAAGGGGTGCCAGCATTGCCGTGGTGCCGCTGACCATTCCCCTGCTCACCGGTCCGGCCACCATGTCCACCGTGGTGATTTATGCAGAAAAGGCCAAGACGTTTTTCCAGCTCGGCACCCTGGTGGGCTACGGCGTGGTGATCGGCCTGGCCACGGCGCTGTGCTTTTCGCTGGCCGAACCGATTGCCCGCGTGCTGGGCAAAACCGGCATCAATGTCATGACGCGCCTGATGGGCCTGATACTGGCTGCGCTGGCGGTGGAAGTCATGGCCGATGGCTTGGGCAAGCTGTTCCCCGTGCTGCGCGGCTGAGGATGGAGCCCCCACGTTCGCGCACTGCGTGTAGCTCTCTGCCCCCCGAGGGGTCGCTGCGCCTGCGGCCCGGCAAAGCCGGCTCCGCGGCCCCGGCTGAAATGTGCAGGGCTGCCCGGCGGGAAATTATGCCCGCCGGGGGGTCGCATTTTTCTGCAGCAGCTTGACCAGCTGGTTGCTGGTGTTGCGCAGGCGTTGCGCCATCAGTTGGGTGATTTTCACCAGCAGCTTGGCGCCGACGCCGGGGTGGTCGCGGATCAGCCGGGCAATTTCCTGGCGCCCCCATACGCCGGCCTCTACGGCTTCGATCGCGGTGCAGCTGGCGTAGCGCGGCTCGTTGTCGAGCATGGACATGTCACCCACGGCTGCACCGCTGCGCACCACGGCGACCCGCGAGACCTGGGCTGGCGCATCCGCGGCCGCGTCGCCCTGCGGCGGCTCGACGCGCTTGGTCACGTCGACGGTGCCTTTGAGGATCAGCATCATCCAGTCACCCGACTCGCCCTCCCGGATCATCACCTGGCCGGGCTCGGCACGCACCAGCAGCATGGAGGCGCCCAGGATGTCCGCCTCCGCAGGGGTGAAATCCTGCAGCAGCGGCGAATTTTGCAGCAGGTCGGGATAGGCGCTCAGGCGCTCGCAGCAGCCAAACACATGCAGGCCGGCAGCGGCGAGTTGCTCTTCAAGTGTCTTCATGGGTGCCGCTGCTTTAGCGCGCTGGCGCCTGCTGCAGCCACTGCTCCAGCTCTTCGATCGCCGCATCGGTGGCCGCCGTCAGCGCCCGTACGCCGCCGGGGGCATCCGGGCTGGGCGCGGGACGCTGCACGATCACATGGCGCTGCGCCACCAGCTTCTCGCCGGCCGGCGTGACTTCCACCAGCGTGGCGCGCAGGCGGATCAGGCCGACACTGGCATCGGGCGCGGTGAACAGGTGGCTGAACTCCTCCAGGTCCAGCCGCAGCAGCCGCGGCAGCACCGCGTTCTGGGTGCGGTTCAGGGCTGCGCTCTCGCCGGCGTTGAAGACCGCGCGGCGCTGGCTCAACTGCTCGCGCAGGCGCTGGCGTATCAGTTGCGCGGGCGGCATGCTCCAGCGCGCCTGCGAATAGGGGCGCAGCTGCTGCGCATCCGCATAGGCCAGGCGATAGAGCACCGCCATGTTGTCCAGCGCGCCGCCAATGGTGCCGATGTCGTCAATCGCCAGCGGGGGCAAGGGCGCCTCGCGTGTGCCGGGATTCGTTGACAGTGCACCCGGCCCGAAGTCGTACATGGTGGCGCGCGTTGGCTTGTCCGGCAGGCTCGAGCAGCCGCCCAGCGCCAGGGCCGCAGCCACGGAACAAAAAAGGTACTTCACCCCATAAAACCGCCCGGCATCTGCCGTTGCATTCGCAGCGTCTTGATGGGGTTTGAAAAGCATCAGCCTCATTTTTTTTCTCCATTAACGGAAAATCCTGCCTCGCCGGGACCGGGCACCGGCGGGCCATTGCCAAAAATCAGCGCTTGTGGGTTGTCGTCCACCGCATTCACGGTGCGGCGCAACTGGCGCATGGTGCGCGCGGTTTCATCGGCCACCTCACCGAGCTTGGGCAGCGTGGCCGCACTGAAGGTTTCCACGCCCGCGGCCAGGGCCGTTCCGCCTTCGGAGAGCTTGTCGAGCGCCCCGCCTTTTGCGTTCAGGCGGGTGGCTGTCGTGCTGACATCGTCTGCCGCCGTCTTGACGGATTTCAGCGTGACGGTGGCGTCGCGTGACAGGCCCGGCAAGGTCGCCACCGTAGGCTCCAGCCCCTTGGCCACGCGGTTGAGGCTGCCGGCCGCCTCGCCAAGTTGCGTGATGGCAGAGGTCACGGCGGTCTGGTTCTCATCGGAGAGCAGCTTGTTCAGGCGGGTGCTGGCCTGCTCCACCTGGTCAAAGATCACATCGCTTTGCTTGAGCAGCTTGTCCAGGCCGCCCGGCTTGAGCGGTATGCGCGGCGGGTCTTCGTCGTTGGGCACCAGTCGTTCCGGCGAGGAGTCATCGTCGTCGAGCTGGATAAAGCCCAGCCCCGTGACGCCCTGGGAGGCCACCGTGGCAAACGTCGATTTCGTCACGGGTGCGCTGCGGTCTATCGAGACGCGAATCAGCACATTGCCCTTGACCTTGGCGTCAAAGCCGATCAACTCGACCTTGCCGACCGGCACGCCACGAAAGCGCACCGCGGCCTGCGGCTGCAGGCCCGAGACGCTTTCACCGGTACTCATTTCATACAGGTCGCGCTGGCTCCTGTCACGCGTGAGCCAGATGGCCAGTGTCACCAGCAGGGCAGTCACCACCAGCACAAAGGCGCCGGCGGCCATGGCATGGGCTTTGTTTTCCATCTTGAAGACCTTTCTGGTTTGCGCTAGACGGTGAAGGGGTATTCGCGCAGCAGTTCCATCGCGCGCTGGCCCCTTTCGCCGAGAAAAAATTCATGGATGAAAGGATGCGGGAAGGCCACCACTTCGCGTGGCACATCGTTCACGATGACACGCTGCTCGGCCAGCACGGCAATGCGGCTGCTCAGCTCAAACAGCGTATCGAGGTCGTGCGTGACCATCACCACGGTCAGTTCCATGTCGCGGTGCAGGGCGCGCAGCAGGGAGCAAAAGCTGTCCGAGCTGTCGGGATCCAGCCCCGCCGTGGGTTCGTCCAGCAGCAGCAGCGGCGGATCCATGATGAGGGCGCGCGCCAGTGCCACCCGCTTGACCATGCCGCCCGACAGGTCGCTGGGCATCTTGTCGGCCGCGTCCGGGCTCAGGCCCACCATCTGCAGCTTGACCATGGCCGCTTCACGGATCAGCGCAAGCGGCAGGGTTTTGAGTTCGCGCAGCGGAAAAGCGATGTTTTCGAGCACGGTGAAGGCCGAAAACAGCGCGCCCTGCTGGAACAGCATGCCGACACGCCGCGCCGCGCCGCGCTTGCCCAGTTCGGCGGCCGGTTTGCCCAGCACGGTGATCTCGCCACGGGTCGGCTTTTCCAGCCCCAGCATTTGGCGCAGCAGCACCGTCTTGCCGGTGCCTGAGCCGCCCACCAGCGACAGCACCTCGCCGCGCTCGACCGTCAAATCGAGGTCCTTGTGCACCACGGCTTTGCGATCGCCGTTCTCAAAAACGGTCCACAGCTTTTTGATTTCAACGACAGCGTCAGTCATATCGAAACCCGTACCTGAAAAGTGATGGCGACTCGCATCTGGGCGACAGTCGCAGAGGCGAAAGCGTCCCGTGAGCCGCGGCCAGCAAGGCCTCGAGAGTCACACACAGTGAGCGAACGTGGGGGCAACATCTAGATACCCACACTTTTAAACACGACCGCGAACAGCGCGTCCACCAGAATCACCACGGTAATCGACGTGACCACCGAAGCGGTGGTGCCCTGCCCCAGGCTCTCGGTATTGGGTTTGACACGCAGGCCGTAATGGCACCCCACGATGGCGATCAGCAAGCCAAACACGACCGACTTGCCGGTGGCCAGCGTCAGGTTGGCGGCGTCCACCGCCTGCGGCAGCGAGTTGATGAAATATGAGGGCGTCACGCCCATGGAAATGTCGGCGGCCAGCATGCCGCCGAGCAGGGCGGCAATCGTGGTCCAGACACTGATCAGCGGCATCACCAGCGCCAGTGCCAGCGCACGCGGCATCACCAGCCGGAAGCCCCGGGCGATGCCCATGACCCGCATGGCATCGAGTTCTTCGGTCACGCGCATCACGCCAATCTGCGCGGTGATGGCGGAGCCGGAGCGCCCCGCAATCAGGATGGCCGCCAGTACCGGCCCGAGTTCCCGGATCAGCGAGATGCCCAGAATGTTCACGATGTAGGCGTCGGCCCCGAACTGGCGCAGCTGCTGCGAGATCAGGTAGGCCAGCACGACGCCGATCAGAAAACCGACCAGCGCGGTGATGGGCAGCGCCGTGGCGCCAATGTGGTACAGGTGACCCGAGAAATCGCGCCAGGGGCCTTCCTGCGGGTGCCGCACAAGCCGGATGATGTCGAGCAGCAACTGCCCGACCAGGCGCACCAGGCCTTTGCCGTGGTCGACCAGGCCAAACGCCCGGTTGCCCAGCACCAGGATGAGGTCCCTCCAGTCAGACCCGCGCTCTTTCGGCGGGCTGACCGCGAATCTGGCCACCGTCTCCAGCACCGCCCGCTGGCTGGGTTCGACCTGCAGCTGCGCCGGCCAGGCGCGGCCCCAGTGGTTCCACAACACCTGCGCACCGAGGTGGTCCAGCTTGTCGACCTGGCTCAAATTCCACCGGTCGGCTGGCGCCTCGCCCGCAGGTGGGGCGGCGCCGCGCAGGGCGTCGAGCTGCGCTGTCAGGGCGTCCCACACCAGCCGGCCCGTGAGGTCCGACGCCGTCCACGCGCCCCGCACGACAAACAGCCGGCCGTCGGGCGTGTCCTGCTGTTCAATGCGGGGGGTGGAATCGTCCATAAGCATGAATGAGGCGGAGGCGGGACGCAGGCCGGTGACCTTTGCATGCGCGCCCAGCACAAAATTGTCATGGTAACTGCTGCCCACACCCATTCGGGCAGATGCGTACGGTCTGTCGCCTTGGTCCTACAGCCGGGTTGCCGCCGACCGGGGCGAGCGGGTAATCCCCGCCGCGCGGCCGGCCAGGTTTTGCCACAATCCCAAACTGGTCAGCCCTGCGTTAGGCAAGGCAGGCAAGATGTCCTGCGACCCCCGCCCAAACCAGTCACCAGAACAGTCCCTGTCCGGAACTGCGAGACAAGAAGCACATCCCATGCAAGACGAAAATCAGGTTTTTGACTACATCATCATTGGCGGCGGAACGGCCGGCTGCCTGCTGGCCAACCGCCTGAGCGCCGACGCGTCCAAACGCGTGCTGCTGATCGAGGCCGGCCGCAAGGACGACTACCACTGGATCCACATCCCCGTGGGCTATCTGCACTGCATCGGCAACCCGCGCACCGACTGGCTGTACAGCACCGAGCCGGACGCGGGCCTCAATGGCCGGGCACTGCGTTACCCGCGCGGCAAAACGCTGGGCGGCTCCTCAAGCATCAACGGCATGATTTACATGCGCGGCCAGGCACGCGACTATGACCGGTGGGCGGAACTGACCGGCGACAGCGCCTGGCGCTGGGACAACGCCCTGCCCCATTTCAAGCTGCACGAAGACCACTACAAGGGCGCGGACGCCATGCACGGCGCACGCGGCACCGCCCCCGAGCTGATGCAGGACAAGCTCAACCCCTACCAGAAGCTGCTGCGCCACCGCAACGCGGGCGGTGAATGGCGCATTGAAAAACAGCGGCTGCGCTGGGACATCCTCGATGCATTTGCCGAGGCGGCGCAACAAGCCGGCATTCCGGCTACCCCGGACTTCAACCGGGGCGACAACGAAGGCGTCGGGTATTTTGAAGTCAACCAGAAAAGCGGCTGGCGCTGGAATACCGCCAAGGCCTTCCTGCGGCCGGCCTGCTATGGCCGGCCCAATTTTGAACTCTGGACCAGCGCCCAGGTGTGCAAGCTGGTGATCGAGCCGCAACCCGATGGCGGCCAGCGCTGTACCGGCGCCGAGGTATGGACCGGCCAGGGGCGCATCACCGCGCTGGCCACCCGGGACTCGGAACACATGGGCGAGGTCATTCTCTGCGCCGGCAGCATCGGCTCGCCGCAAATTCTGCAGCTCTCGGGCATTGGCCCGGCCGCCCTGCTGCAACAGCACGGCATCCCCGTGGTGCAGGACCTGCCCGGTGTCGGCGCCAACCTGCAGGACCACCTGCAAATTCGCTCGGTCTACAAGGTGCAGGCCCCGGAAGGCGGCAAGCGCTGGGGCCTGTCACTCAACACCATGGCCAATTCGCTGTGGGGCAAGGCCCGCATCGGGCTCGAGTATGCGTTTCGCCAGACCGGCCCGATGAGCATGGCGCCCTCGCAGCTGGGCGCCTTCACGCGCAGCTCGCCGGCGCAACCCTATCCAAACATCGAGTACCACGTCCAGCCGCTGTCGCTAGATGCCTTTGGCGAACCGCTGCACAGCTTCAATGCCTTCACGGCGAGCGTGTGCAACCTCAACCCCACCAGCCGCGGCAGCGTACACATCAAGAGCGGCCACTTTGAGGACGCCCCGGCCATCGCCCCCAACTACCTGAGCACGGCCGAGGACCGACAGGTGGCTGCCGACTCACTGCGCGTGACGCGCCGCATCGTCAGCCAGAGCGCGCTGGCCAAATACCGGCCTGAAGAATTCAAGCCGGGCCCGCAGTTCCAGACCGACGAAGAACTCACGCGGCTGGCCGGCGACATCGCCACCACCATCTTCCACCCGGTCGGCACCACCAAAATGGGCCGCAGCGACGACCCCCTGGCGGTGGTGGACTCGCACCTGCGGGTACGTGGCGTTCGCGGCCTGCGCGTCGTCGATGCCGGGGTGATGCCGCTGATCACCAGCGGAAATACCAACTCGCCCACGCTGATGATCGCGGAGAAGGCGGCGCAGTGGATCCGCGACGGCGAGTGAGCCCGCCGGCGCTGCCGGGATCGGCATCGCCGCTTTGTTCCTTCGGTGGCATTCACGCGCAATAATGGGCATCAGCCCCCATTCCCCTTGAGCCGCCAGGACACCTGCATGCCCCACCGTCAACTTTCGCTGGAACTGGAAAAGCTTCGGCGGCTTTACCTGTCCGGGCTGCCGCGGGAGGTGGAACTGCTGCAGGACGCGATCGGCCAGTTCAGGCAGCACGCCGACACCCACGCAGGCGCCGACGCGCTGATGCGGGCGCACAAACTCACAGGCTCAGGCGGCACCTTTGGTTTTCCGCAGATCAGTGCGGCCGCCAGCACGCTGGAGCAGGTGCTGACGCGCTGCCAGGAAGCGGGGCTTGCCCCCGGGCCCGAGGACGCCGGTCTGCTGGACACCGGCCTGCGGGCGCTGCTGGCCGCACTGGCGCTGGCGCAAGCCGGGGCCGCGGCGGCGGTCTCGCCGGCATCGACGCCTGCGCCGGGCGTGCCGCACCGCGCCCGCCTGATCGACATCATCGAGCCGGATCCGGACATGGCCGACACCCTGGTGCGCCAGCTGGATCAATCGGGCTATCGCAGCCGGGTCTTTGACAGGCCCTCGCTGCTGGCCGCCAGCCCGGCGGGCAGCGCGGCAGCGGCGATCCTGGCCAACGTGGACCTGCCCGAGGAGGAGCGGCTGGTGCTGCGCGCGCTGGCCCGGCCCGGCCCTGGCGCATCGGCGGCGGTGCCGTTGATCTTCATGGCGGGAGATACGGATTTCCAGTCCCGGCTGCGTGCCGTCCGCGCGGGCGGTGTCGGCTATTTCCCCGCCCCGCTGGATGTGCGTTCGCTGCTCGGTTTTCTGGACCGCATCACCTCCGACGAGCCGTCCAGGCCCTACCGCGTGCTGATCATCGAGGATGATCAACGCCTGGCCGGCTTCTATGCCGAAGTGCTGCAATCGGCCGGCATGGAAACCGCCATCGTGACCGACCCCACCACCGTGACGGGTCTGCTCACGGCCTTTTGCCCTGACCTCATCACCTGCGACATCTACATGCCCGGCTGCAACGGCATGGAACTGGCCGCACTGATTCGCCAGCAGGAAGAGTTTGTCCGCATCCCCATTGTCTTTCTGTCAACGGAGACCAGCCTGGACAAGCAGTCGCAGGCGCTCAAGCAAGGCGGCGACGACTTCATCATCAAGCCCGTCGAGCCCGCCAACCTGATCGCGGCGGCGCAAAGCCGGGCACGTCGCTACCGCAGCCTGCTCGCCGCGGAAGACACGCTGCGTATCAGCGAAGAGCGTTTTCGCCTGGTCTTTGAAACCAGCCTGGACGGCTTCATCCAGACGCTGGCGGATGGCACCATTGTTTCGGCCAACCAGGCCGCCTGCCACATGTTTGACATGGCTGAGCAGGACCTGCGCAGCGCCGGGCTCGCCGGCCTCGTCGACGAGGCTGACCCGCGCCTGCAGGACATGCGCAGCCGTCCCGACAAGTACCGGGGCGAGCTCATGTGCGTGCGCCGCAACGGCGTGAAATTCCCGGTCGAAATTTCAGCGTCGCAGCACGTCAGCAGCAACGGCGATGTCCAGGGCAGCATCATCGTGCGCGACATCACCGAGCGCAAGCTTGCCGAAGACAACATCATGCGGCTCAACGCCGAACTCGAACAACGGGTCGAGCGGCGAACCGCTGCGCTGACGGCGGCCAACCAGGAGCTGCAGGCTTTTTCGCATGCGCTGGCCCACGACCTGCGGCAGCCCTACATTGCCATCAATGGCCTGGCGAGCCTGCTGGAGCGGGAGATGGCGGCCCACCTGACAGCGCGCGGCAAGGATTACCTGAACCGCATACGCGCCGGCGTCAGCCAGATGAACTACCGCACCGACAGCCTGCTGTCGCTGGCCCAGCTGTCGCAGGCAACGACACGTCCCGCAAAGGTGGACCTGGGGGCGATCTGCACCGCCGTGCTCGCCACGCTTCAAGCCAGGGAGCCGGAGCGCCACGTTCGCACCGAGGTCCAGGCGCCGCTGGAAGCCGACGGCGATGCCGGCCTGCTCGAGCACCTGCTCAGGCATTTGCTCGGCAACGCCTGGAAATTCACATCCAGGCAGGCCAGCGCCTTCATCAGCGTGAGCAGCCAGACCGACTCCGGCGGAATGAAGGTTTACTGCATCGCGGACAATGGCGCCGGTTTTGAAATGGCCTATGTCGACAAGCTGTTTGGCGCCTTCCAGCGGCTGCATTCCCCCTCGGAGTTTTCAGGCGCCGGCGTGGGTCTGGCAATGGCGCACCGCATCGTCACGCGGCACGGCGGACGGATCTGGGCCGAATCGGCGCCCGAGCAGGGCGCGCGCTTTTATTTCACGCTCGGCGGCTAAAGCGTCCTGCCGCGAGAAGACCGCTGTCGCCCGAAAAGGTTCGGGAAACTCCTAATGCACTGACTCAGTGCACCCGGCTATAGTGAAGGTCTTGCTGACGAGCTGCTGCTCGCAACGCGAGGAGCCGAGGAGACACGAAGAGCAATTACAAAGCAAACAAATATTCCACAAGATATTTTTTTGTGAAAGCGCTGGTAACCCCAGCGCTTTTTTTATGGCTGTTCGCCGGCCGTCCTCCTTACCCGCACCCCTCGGTGAATCATGATTTACGGCCATCATAAGCTATCAATTAAATAGCGTCGCCCCATTTCGGTGCAATGAGACAATCGGCAAAATGGAATTACTGATTGTCACCTGTGCCTCCCTGCTGGCCGGTTTTGTGGATGCCATTGTGGGCGGCGGCGGCCTGATTCTGGTGCCTGCGCTGTTCGCGATCTTTCCCACCGCCCACCCGGCCACACTGTTTGGCGTCAACAAGGGAGCCTCCGTCTGGGGCACGGCGGTGGCCACCGTGCAGTTTGCGCGCCGGGTCAACATGCGCTGGGCGGCCCTGCTGCCGGCGGCAGCGGCCGGTTTTGCCGCCTCTTTGGCCGGTGCCTGGTTGGTGACCGTCATTTCTGCGGGGTTTTTGCGCAAAGCCCTGCCACTCGTGCTGGTGGGGGTGCTGCTCTACACGCTGGCCCGCAAGGACCTGGGGCGCCACCATACGCCGCGCTTTACCGGCCGGGCCGAAACGGCGGCGGCCTGCTGCATCGGGCTGGTGCTGGGCTTTTACGACGGTTTTTTCGGCCCCGGCACCGGCAGCTTTCTGGTGTTCCTGTTCGTGCGCTGGCTGGGCTACGACTTCCTGAACGCGGCAGCGTCCGCCAAACTTCTCAACATCGCCACCAATCTGGCCGCACTGACGCTGTTTGCCTGGAAAGGCCATGTCTGGTGGCATTTCGCCCTGACCATGGGCGTGGCCAATGTGGTGGGCAGTTTGCTGGGCACCCGGCTGGCACTCCGGCACGGCGCCGGCTTTGTGCGAAGCATGTTCATTGTGGTGGTCAGTGCGCTGATCCTGAAAACAGCGTTTGATGCATTTTTGAAATAGTCCGACTTGCCGACCCGCTGACTTGGCGGCGAACCTGGGAAACGTCAGTCCCCTCAAGGCATCCAGGCAGGGCAGGTCCTAGCGCGGCGGGATGCCCGGTACCGACGCCGGGCCCGCGGGCTTGCCGGCCACCGGCACCACGCTGTCGGGCCTGGCGGCGCCCACCACCACTGGCGCCTCGCCCCGGGGTGCCTCCGGCATGGCCGGCACACCGGCGACCGGCAAGGCCGCTATGTCGGCCGCGCGGCGCGGCTTGCCAATGGGCGCCGCAGCCAGCCCTTTTTGCACGGCAGCCATGTCTTCCTCGCTCGGGTACTGGCCCAGCAGCAGGTAGTCAAAGGCCCTGCGCGCAATCGGCGCGGCCGCGCCGGCACCCCAGCCGGCGTTTTCCACGATCACCGCCAGGGCGATTTTGGGATCCTCGGCGGGGGCCACGGCAATATACAGCGCATGGTCGCGCTGGTGCTCTTCCATCTTGGCGCTGTTGTACTTGCTGCCTTTCGGCGCCCCGATGGCCTGGGCCGTGCCGGTTTTGCCGCCGCTCAGGTAGCCGGCGCCGGCAAATACCCTGGCCGAAGTCCCGCCCTGCACCACGCCGGCCAGCGCCTTGCGGATCACCGCCACGTTCTCGGGCTTGTAGCCCAGGTCTTCAGGGGGGACCACCGGCAGCGGGTGCATCGCGCGTGTCACCGGGTCCTGCGTGCCGATGATCAGCCGCGGCTTGTATTTGATGCCATTATTGGCCAGCACAGCGGTCGCCTGCGCCAGTTGCAGCATGGTGAAACTGTTGTAGCCCTGTCCAATGCCGAGCGAAATGGTCTCGCCGGCAAACCATTTCTGCTGTTCCGGCCGTTTGAAGTAGCTGCGCTTCCAGGCCTGGCTGGGCAGTACACCGCGCACTTCGCCATTGATGTCGATGCCGGTGATCTGGCCAAAGCCCAGCGGCTTCATGAAGTCGTGCATCGCATCCACGCCGATTTCGTTGGCCAGCGAGTAGAAGTAAACGTTGCTGGATTCGACAATGGCCCGGTGCATGTCCATGATGCCACCCTTCTCATTCTCGGGGCTGCCAAACCGGCGGCCGCCGAACATGTAGAAACCGGGGTCGTTGATCAGGGTTCCAGGCGCCCGTGCGCCGAGCTGCAGGGCGGCCAGGGCCATGAACGGTTTATAGGTGGAGCCTGGCGGGTAGGTGCCACGCAACGCCCGGTTCAGCAGCGGCTTGTCAATCGATTCATTGAGGGCCTCCCAGCTCTCGGCATCGATGCCATCCACGAACAGGTTGGGGTCGAACGTCGGCTTGCTCACAAACGCCAGCACGTCGCCGGTTTTCGGATCCAGCGCCACCAGAGCGCCGCGCCGGTCCCCGAACATGTCTTCCACCAGTTTCTGCAGCTTGATGTCGATCGACAGCACGACCGTGTCGCCGGGGATGGCCGGGTTGCTGGCCAGCCGGCGCACAGCCCGGCCGCCCGCGGAGGTCTCGACCTGTTCGACCCCCGTGATGCCGTGCAGCTGTTTTTCAAAACTCTGCTCCACGCCGAGCTTGCCGATGTAGTCCGTGCCGCGGTAATTGCCCTGGTCGTCGCCTTCGTCGATGCGTTCTTTTTCGCTCTGGTTGATGCGGCCGATGTAGCCCACCACATGGCTGCCGAGTTCGCCGTACGGGTAGCTGCGGAACAGCCGCGCCTTGATGTCGACGCCCGGAAAGCGAAAACGCTGGGCGGCGAACCGAGCCACTTCCACATCGGTCAGGCGGGTGCGTATGGGCAGTGACTCGAAATTTTTGGCCTCTTCGCGCAGCCGTTTGAAGCGCCGCTTGTCGCGCAGCTGGATGTCCACCACCTTTTCCAGCGCCGCAATGGTTTCCTCGACGTTGTCCACCTTGGAGGGCGTGATCTCCAGCGTGTAGGCCGAGTAGTTGCTGGCCAGCACGACGCCGTTGCGGTCCAGGATCAGCCCGCGGTTGGGCACGATGGGCACGATGGCCGTGCGGTTGCTCTCGGCCTGCTCGCTCAGGTCGGCGTGGCGGTACACCTGCAGGTAAACCAGCCGCGCCGCCAGCAGCGCAAAGGCGCACAGCACGGCCAGGCTCGCAATCAGCACGCGCGCGCGAAAGCGGAACAGGTCGGCTTCAACGTTGCGCAGCTCAGTCATGAAGATTGCCCCCACGGTCGCTCACTGAATTCCGTTCGTCCTGAGCCTGTCGAAGGATGCCCCCGAGGGCGCCGCTGCGCCTGCGGCCTGGAAAGCCAGTTCCGCGGCCCCGACCGGGTTGGGAACGACGGAACCAGTGCGGCGCTTTGGCACAAATATAAAACAACTCTACGGCACTCCCTTCTAGAGGGGTCGATTTTGGTCGGGATCCGGCGCCCGCCGCTGCGGCACCAGCAGCAGCACGCTCACGACGGGCCACAGCAAGGCCTCGATCAAGGGCGCCAGCAGCATGATCCAGCCCGGAAAAATGCCGCCGCCGATCATGCGGATGATCAGTTCCACACCATGCGCCACCGCAAACAACGGCAACACCTGCACCGCCTGCGACGGCACGGAGAACCACAGCAGGCGGCGGTGAATCATGGTCGCAAAAAAGCTCAGCGCCGTGTACGACAGCGCATGCTGCCCCAGCAGGGAAGACTGGTGCACATCCATGGCCAGGCCAAACATGAACGCCAGGCCAATGCCCACGCGCAGCGGCTGGTGCACGTTCCAGAAGACCAGCACCAGCGCCATGAAATCGGGCATCCAGGGCACGCGCCCCAAGGGCAACATGTCCAGCAGCAAGGCCGCGATCAGGCTGAACCAGATGAAGACCGGGTTGGCGGGCAGCAGCAGCTGCTGGCCGGAGCGCATGATCATTTGGCGGCACCCTTCTTTTTGCCGGCGACTTGCGCCGCATCGGCCTCGGGCCGCGGCGCTATCTGGCCCGAGACGGGCTTGACCACCATGACGTGCCGCGCACCCGTCACCAGTGCCTGCGGCGTACAGTAAATCTTGGCGAAAGCCGATTCGGCGCGCCGCTCGATCCGGGTGATGGTCGCCACCGGCAGGCCCGGCGGATAGACGCCGTCGACCCCGCTGGTGGTCAGCATGTCGCCCTGCTGCACATCCGAGTTGCTGCCCATGAAGCGCAATTCCAGGCCGCTGCCCCCCAGGACAGGGTCGCCATAGGCCACGCTGCGCGCGCCCGTGCGCACATTGAGCACGGGAATGGCCAGGTCGCGGTCCACCACCAGGGTGACTTCGCTCACCAGCGGATGCACGCGGGTGACCTGGCCCAGCACGCCGGACTCATCGACCACCGGCGAACCGAGGTCCACGCCCTGCGTCATGCCCTTGTCGATAATGACCTTGCGGGTGTAAGGGTCGGCCGCGTCGTACAGCACCTCGGCGGCCACGACCTGGGTGGCGAGCTGCTCACGCAGGCCCAGCAGTTTGCGCAATCGGCTGTTCTCCTGCGTCAGCTGCTCCACCTGGCCGGCACGCAGCGATTGCAGGGCCAATTTTTTGCGGGCCTCCTCGCTGCTGGACTGGGCCTGGTTGAGGCTGGTGAAATAGTCGCCGCCGCCCTTGACCGCACGCACCGGCTGCAGCGCCAGCCACTGCACCGGATAAAGGGCGGTGGCAAGCGCCGCGCGCACCGGCTGGGTGATGCGAAAGCGTGTGTCCGCCACCATCAGGAACAGCGACAAGGCGCTGAAGAACATCAGCTTGGACAGCGCCGACGGCCCCTGCTTGAAAAAGGGTGGAGGGGATCTGTCTAGGGTTCCTAAGGGCATGGTGCGCTGTCAGGCTGGCCCTGCCTCATGCGACGTGCGTACGGGCGAAGGCGGCTGGTGAGGAACGATGGTCCGGTCAGACCTTATTCCGAGGTGAAGATGGAACCCAGGCGGTCCATGCGCTCCAGCGCGATGCCGCAGCCACGCACCACGCAGGTCAGCGGATCTTCCGCCACCAGCACCGGCAGGCCGGTTTCTTCGGCCAGCAGGCGGTCCAGGTCGCGCAGCAGGGCGCCACCACCGGTCAGCATCATGCCGCGCTCGGCGATGTCCGCGCCCAGCTCGGGCGGGGTCTGTTCCAGCGCGTTCTTGACGGCGCTGACGATGTTGTTGAGCGGATCGGTCAGGGCTTCCAGGATTTCGTTGCTCGAAATGGTGAAGCTGCGCGGCACGCCTTCGGACAGGTTGCGACCCTTGACTTCCATCTCCTTGACTTCGGAGCCGGGAAAGGCCGAGCCGATGCTTTTCTTGATGGCCTCGGCGGTGGGCTCGCCAATCAGCATGCCGTAGTTGCGGCGGATGTAGTTGATGATGGCCTCGTCGAAACGGTCGCCGCCGACGCGCACGCTGCCTTTGTAGACCATGCCGCCCAGCGAGATCACGCCGACTTCGGTGGTACCGCCGCCGATGTCGACCACCATGGAGCCGCTGGCCTCGGACACCGGCAGGCCCGCGCCGATCGCGGCGGCCATGGGCTCCTCGATCAGGTAGACGTCGCTGGCACCGGCGCCCAGGGCGCTTTCACGGATGGCACGGCGCTCGACCTGGGTCGAACCGCAGGGCACGCAGATGATGATGCGCGGGCTGGGCTTGAGCAGGCTGCGCGGGTGCACCATCTTGATGAACTGCTTGAGCATCTGCTCGGTCACCGTGAAGTCGGCAATCACGCCGTCCTTCATCGGGCGAATCGCTTCGATATTGCCGGGCACCTTGCCCAGCATGGCCTTGGCCTCGTGGCCGACAGCCTGGATGGTTTTTTTGCCCTGGGGGCCGCCTTCGTGGCGAATCGCCACCACAGACGGCTCATCAAGCACAATGCCGCGGTCGCGTACAAAAATCAGGGTGTTGGCGGTACCGAGGTCAATCGCCAGGTCGGTAGAGAAATACCGACGAAATGCTTCAAACATATGCAGGAATCCGGTTGGTGCATGAGCAAACTGGGTTGCCCGATCGCTTTTTTATGATGAACCAAGTATGAGAAAGTGGGGCCAAAGCTGTCCGAAAGCTTGTCTCCAGCACTCAAAAAGCGCCTACGGAGTGCATCCAGCCATGATTTCACACCAAAGGCGGGATAATAACGCATCCCCTGTGAACCCATGGCGCCGCGGCGGCGTTTTTTCAGCTTTACACCTTGTTTCTGCTTGAGTTTTTGCCCCTTCCCCTGCACCTGTCTCCCCGCATCTATCTCCCTGCATCTATTTCCCTGCATCTAACTACCACCCCATGGCACTGACATCCCAAGACATCGCACGCGTCGCCAATCTGGCGCGCCTGGAGTTGCGCCCCGAAGAGACCGAACATACCCTGAGCCAGCTCAACGGCTTTTTCGCGCTGGTGGAGCAAATGGCCGCCGTCAATACCGACGGGGTGGAGCCGCTGGCCCACCCCGCGGCCGTGATTGGCGAGGTGGCGCTGCGTCTGCGCGACGATATCGCCAGCGAACCCAACCAGCGTGAGGCCAGCCAGGCCAGCGCCCCCGCCGTGGAACGCGGCCTGTTCCTCGTGCCCAAGGTGATCGAATGAGCTCCACCGACCGCCACCCCGATTGGCACGACCTTGGTGTCGCCGAGCTCGCCGCCCAACTGGCCGCCGGCGAGGTCTCCAGCGTAGAGCTGACCCGGCATTTCCTTGCCCGCATCCAGCAGCACGAGGGCCTGGGCGCCTTCCTGGCCACCGACCCGGAGGTGTCGCTGGCGCAGGCCCGGGCCGCCGACGCGCGCCTGGCCGCTGGCGAGCGCACGCCCTTGCTGGGCGTTCCGCTGGCGCACAAGGACGTGTTTGTCACCTGTGATTTTCCGACCACGGCCGGCTCGAAGATGCTGGCCGGCTACCGCAGCCCCTTTGATGCCACCGTGGTGAGCCGGCTTGGCGTCGCCCCCGGCGGCGCGGGCATGGTCACGCTGGGCAAGCTCAACTGCGACGAATTCGCCATGGGCTCGGGCAATGACAACAGCGCCTATTACCCGGCGCACAACCCCTGGGACACGGCGCGCGTACCCGGCGGCTCCTCGGGCGGCTCGGCCGCCGCCGTGGCAGCGCGGCTGGTACCTGCGGCCACCGGTACCGACACCGGCGGCTCCATCCGCCAGCCCGCCTCGCTCACCGGCATCACCGGCATCAAGCCGACCTATGGCCGCTGCTCACGCTATGGCATCGTGGCGTTTGCCTCCAGCCTGGACCAGGCCGGCCCGATGGCGCGCAGCGCCCTCGATTGCGCCCTCCTGCTCTCGGCCATGGCCGGCCCCGACCCCGACCGCGATTCCACCTCGCTGGACCTCCCCGTCACCAACTACGCCACAGAATTAATAGCAGCAGGAAACCAGGAGACACGGGCCGCGCCCTTGAAGGGACTGCGAATCGGCCTGCCCGTCCAGTTTTTCGGCGCGGGCTGTTCCGCCGACGTGCTGAAGGCGGTTCGTGGCGCGCTGGCGGAATTTGAAAAGCTGGGCGCCACGCTGGTCGACGTCAGCCTGCCGCTCACCGAGCTGTCCATTCCGGTGTACTACGTGATTGCACCGGCGGAAGCCAGCAGCAACCTGAGCCGCTATGACGGCGTGCGGTATGGGCACCGGGCAGCCGCCTACAGCGACCTCACCGACATGTACAGGAAGTCGCGCTCCGAAGGCTTTGGCGACGAGGTGACGCGCCGCATCATGATTGGCACCTATGTGCTGTCGCACGGCTACTACGATGCCTATTACCTGAAGGCGCAAAAAATCCGCCGCCTGATTGCGCAGGATTTCCAGACCGCCTTTGCGCAATGCGACGTGATTGCCGGCCCGGTGTCGCCCACCGTGGCCTGGAAAATCGGCGAAAAAGGCGACGACCCGGTGGCCAACTACCTGGCCGACATCTACACGCTGTCGTCCAGCCTGGCCGGCCTGCCCGGTATGAGCATTCCGGCGGGCCTGGGCGCCCACGGCATGCCCGTGGGCCTGCAGCTGATCGGCAATTATTTCCAGGAAACCCAGCTGCTGGGCGCGGCCCACCATTTCCAGCTGGCCACCGACTGGCATCAAAAGAAACCGGAAGACAAGACAGGATTGCCGGCATGAGCAATATCGCAACCACCCCCACCGCTACCTCTGGCTCCCCGCTGGTGCAGGGCTACGAAGTCGTGATCGGCTTTGAAACCCACACCCAGCTGACCACGCAGTCGAAAATCTTCAGCCGCGCCTCCACCGCATTTGGCGCCGAGCCCAATACGCAGGCCTCCGCCGTCGACTTCGCGCTGCCCGGCGCGCTGCCGGTGATGAACAAGGGCGCGGTGCAGCGCGCCATCGAGTTCGGCCTGGCCGTCAATGCGCACATTGCCGAGCAGAGCGTGTTCGCGCGCAAGAACTACTTCTACCCCGACCTGCCCAAGGGTTACCAGATCAGCCAGTTCGAGATTCCCGTGGTGCAGGGCGGGGTCGTCGAGTTCTTCCTGGACGGTGAAAAGAAATCGGTGCGGCTGGTGCGCGCCCATCTCGAAGAAGACGCCGGCAAGTCACTGCACGAAGACTTCATCGGCATGAGCGGCATTGACCTGAACCGCGCCGGCACGCCGCTGCTGGAGATCGTGACCGAGCCCGACATGCGCTCGTCGGCCGAAGCGGTGGCCTATGCCAAGGAGCTGCACAAGATCGTCACCTGGATCGGCATTTGCGACGGCAACATGCAGGAAGGCAGCTTTCGCTGCGATGCCAATGTGTCGGTGCGCAAGCCCGGCGCCGAGCTGGGCACGCGCCGCGAGATCAAGAACCTGAACAGCTTCAAGTTCATGCAACAGGCGATTGACTACGAAGTACGCTGGCAGATCGGGCAGCTGGAAGACGGCCACGCGATCCAGCAGGCCACCGTGCTGTTCGACCCGGACACTGGCGAGACGCGCAGCATGCGCACCAAGGAAGACGCCGCCGACTACCGCTACTTCCCCGACCCGGATTTGCCGCCGCTGGTGATTTCGCGCCAGTGGGTGGAAGAAGTCAAAACCGCCATGTCCGAGTTACCGCGCGTGATGGCGCAGCGCTTTGTCAGTGATTACGGTCTGCCCGAGTACGACGCCGGCCAACTGACCCAAAGCAAGTCCGTGGCGGCTTACTTTGAGGCCACCGCCAAAGCCTGCGGCCAGCCCAAGCTGGCGAGTAACTGGATCATGGGCGAGCTGTCCCGCCGCCTCAATGCGGAAGAAAAAACCATTGAGAACTCGGCCGTCAGCCAGGGGCAGCTGGCCCGCCTGATCAGCCGGATTACCGATGGCACGATTTCCAACAACGCCGCCCGGCAGGTGTTTGATGCGCTCTGGAGCGGCGAAGGCAGCGACGTGGATGCCCTCATCGAAGCCAAAGGCCTCAAGCAAATGAGCGACACCGGCGAGCTGGAAAAAATCATTGACGACGTGCTGGCTGCCAACGCCAAAAACGTCGAGGAGGTCAAAGCCGGCAATGCCAAGGCCTTCAATGCTTTGGTCGGCCAGGCCATGAAGGCCACCAAGGGCAAGGCCAATCCGGCGCAGGTCAACGAACTGCTGCGGAAAAAACTGGCGTGAGGCCGGCAGGGCCGCCGTGCTGCGGCCCGCCTTTGGGCTCGATACGGAGATTCAGTTTTTGGCGGTGGCCTTGACTGGCCCCGCCTTGCCGACGGTGCCCGAGGCCGTGCTGGCAGAGGCCGTGCCCGCCAGCGTCCACAGCTGCTTGAGCTTGACCAGTTCTTCGTCAAAGCGCTGGTTGACGCGTTTTTTCTCCTGCTCCTGATCGGCGATGAACCTCTTTTGCACCGCGGCGCTGCTGTCGTTTTCTTCCAGCCGGCGCTTGAGTGAAGCTGGCGCCCTGGACGGGTCTTTCACGTAAAACTCGAATTCGTCGTTGATGGCCTTGCGCTGCTCGGCGAGCTCCACCGTTCTTTTGCTGGCGGCCTTGATGACTTCGTCGATCTGGGCCAGCGCCGTTGTGCGCTCCTGGTCGTGTACCGGGCGGGCCGGGTAACGCAGCAGCAATGCCCTGTCACGGCGCTTTTCTTCGACCTCGCGCGCGCGCGCCTCGGCCGCCAGCTTCTCTTTTTCCTCCTGTGCAGCCCGCTCCTGCGCCGTGAGCGACGGCCCCACCTCGCGCCTGAGCCGGCCGGAGCGCGTCAACTCCTGTTGCGTGCGGTCCATGCACTCGGCAATCGGACGGTCCGCCGTGATCTTGCGGCCTTTGCCATCGACACAGGTGAATATATTCTGGGCTGCGGCCTGGCCGCACAGGCAGCTGGCCAGCACCAGCCCCGCCGTCAACGCTGTTTGCAAAAGCAATTCGACTCCTCATTCCACGCCATAGCGTTCCCGGTAAGCCAGCACAGCCTGATAGTGGGCTTTTAAAGACAACGCGCCAGAAGCCTGCGGCGTCGACACGTCATCCTGCCTGGACAGATACTGCAGCAAGTCGGTCAGGCGCGCAATCGAACAAACCTGCAAACCCAACTGATTCGTAACATATTGCACGGCGCTGTGGTTGACGTCCACACCGTTCTCGGTGGCCTTTTCCTGCCGGTCCAGCGCGAGGACCATCGCGTGGGGCGTGGCGCCGGCAGCCTTGATGATGGCAATCGATTCGCGCGCCGCCGTGCCGGCCGACATCACGTCATCAATGATCAGCACGCGTCCCTTGACGGGGGCCCCGACCAGCGTGCCGCCTTCGCCGTGGTCCTTGGCCTCCTTGCGGTTGTAGGCAAACGGCACATTGTGGCCCTGCCGCGCCAGCTCGACGGCAACGGCAGCGGCCAGCGGGATGCCCTTGTACGCGGGGCCGAAAATCATGTCAAACTCCAGCCCGCTGCGCTCGGCCTCGGCCAGCAGGTGGCGCGCATAAAATTGCGCCAGGCGGCCCAGCTTGGCGCCGTCGTCAAACAGGCCTGCGTTGAAAAAATAGGGGCTCAGGCGCCCGGCCTTGGTCTTGAATTCGCCAAACCGCAGCACCCCCGATTCCAGCGCAAACTGCACGAATTCCTGCGCCAGTGTGGTGTCTGCGGAAGCGGCCTGCGCCTTGTCCGTTTTGTCTGTCTGCCCTGCCGTACTCATTGGAGATGTCCTTGTTCAAATTAACCAGCCTCAACCTCAACGGTATCCGTTCCGCCACCAGCAAAGGCCTGGAGGACTGGATTGCCCAGACCTTACCGGATTGTATTTGCGTGCAGGAGCTGAAGGCGCAAGCGGCTGATGTGAGTGGCCGCTTCGAAGCACTGGCGGGGCTCAAGGGACACTTTCACTTTGCCGAGAAAAAGGGCTATTCGGGCGTGGCGGTGTACACCCGCCACGAGCCCAGCGACGTCATTGTGGGCTATGGCTCGTCCGAATTTGATGCCGAAGGCCGCTATGTGGAGCTGCGCTTTGACCAGCCGGGCCGCAAGCATGCGCCCAAGCTGTCCATCATCAGCTGCTACTTCCCCAGCGGCTCGTCGGGCGAAGAGCGGCAGGCCGCCAAATTCCGCTTTCTGGCGGAGTTTTACCCGCGCCTGCTGGCGCTGAAGGAAACCCGCGACTTTGTGCTGTGCGGTGACGTCAACATCGCCCACCAGGAAATCGATTTGAAAAACTTCAAGGGCAACCGCAAGAACAGCGGCTTCCTGCCCGAAGAACGGGCCTGGATGACGGAGCTGCTGAAAGACGCCGAGCTGGCCAACGAAGCGGCGGACGAACTGATCGAGCGCACCGGGCCATCGCCGCGGGGCGGCGGCATGGTCGATGTGTACCGCAAGCTGCAGCCCACCACCACCGACGCGGCCTACACCTGGTGGAGCAATCGCGGCCAGGCCTATGCCAAGAACGTGGGCTGGCGGCTCGACTACCACCTGGCCACGCCGGCCATGGCCGTGCTGGCCAAGACCGAGCACATCTACAAGGACCAGCGCTTTTCAGACCACGCGCCCATCACGGTGGACTACGCACTGAACCTCTGAGCGAGCCGGAGGCGGTCCCCCTCTTGATCAGCCCGGATATAGGCCGTCTTGACCGGTCGTATGAACCCGGACGCCATGTGCGATTGCTCCATGGCCAAACGATCACCGGGTTTGGTGGAACTGACGTGGTACGAGCCGGCTACCAGGGCACCTTGGCAAACCGATCCACTAAAAAGTCCAGGAACGCGCGTACCGCAGGCGGCAAATGCTTGCGTGAGGTATAGAGGGCATAGATCGCCATGCTGGGAAGTTTCCAGTCCGGAAGTACAAGCTGCAAGCTGCCATCTGCCAGGTGCGGGCTGGCCAGATACGTAGGTTGCAAAGCCACGCCACCACCGACCAAAGCCGCGCGGAGTAAAGCCGTGGCCTCGTTGGCGCTGAAGTGGCTACTCACGCTCACTTGGGCTTGCTCTTCACCACGGGTGAACCTCCACACGCTTTTGCCAAAATTGGCGTAGCTCAGGCAACGGTGGGTCACCAGCTCAGCGGGCAAGGTTGGCACCCCGTAGGTGGCCAGGTATCCGGGTGAGGCCACCAGCACGGAATCACACGGGGCCAACACCCGGCCGATGAGTGCGGGGTCCGGCTCGGCGCTGATGCGAATAGCCAGGTCGATGCGCGCCTCCACCAGGTTGAGCGCGCCCTCACTGGCGTTGAGGTCAATTTTGAGCTGCGGGTAGCGCTTCAGGAAGTCGGCCACTGCCGCCGCCATCTGCGCATACGCAAACGACATGCTGCAGGTAATGCGCAGTTGCCCGCGCAGGGCTCCGTCGTGGCTGCTGGTTTCTTCCTCCACGTTTTCCATCAGCGCCAGCATTTGCTGGCTACGGCGCAGGCAGCTCTCGCCCGCATCGGTCAACGTGACGCTGCGGGTAGTGCGCTGCAACAGCCGAGCACCCAGCCACTGCTCCAGCTCAAGCACATAGCGGGTGACCATGGCGCGCGACATGTCCAGCTTGTCGGCAGCCGCGCTGAAACTGCCCGTGCCGGCCACCTCCACAAACACCTGCATGGCAGTCAAACGGTCCATAATTTGCTCGATTTACGAAACAGTAATGGGCGAATTATGGGGTTTATCTGCGCGAATATTGAAACTACAGTTCGTTTCAACGCCGCAGAGCGTCTTTTTTAAAACACCACAGGAGTTCACCATGATCCGTATCACCGTTCTCGCCGCGTCCCTGGCCATCGCTTTCGGCGCCGCTCGCGCAGACCAGCCCTTGGGCGTCAAGGTCTACAACGCTGACGGCAACAGCTTCAATGTCAACTCCACGCTGGTCTATGGCGAAAAGGAGGCGATGGTGATTGATGCCGGCTTTACCCGCGCCGATGCGCTGCGCATTGCTGCCAACGTGCTCGACAGCGGCAAACAGCTCACCACCATCTACGTGAGCCAGGCCGACCCGGACTACTACTTTGGCGTGGAACTCCTGAAAGAGATCTTCCCGCAAGCCAATGTGGTGACGACCTCCGCCGTGCTGGAAAAGCTGGCGCCCAAGCTGGCAGGCAAGGTGGCATTTTGGGGCCCCAAGATGGGCGCCAATGCACCGCGCAAGCCGGTGGTACCCCACGTTCTGCAAGGCAACATCCTGACACTGGAAGGCCACAAGATTGAAATCCGCGGCACGCAGGGCGTGCTGGCCCACCGCCCCTATGCCTGGATTCCCTCGATCAAGGCCATCGTGGGGAATATCGGCGTCTTCGGCAACATGCACGTGTGGACTGCGGATACGCAAACCGCTTCTGAACGTGCCGCCTGGGTGGCTCAGCTGGACGAAATGTCGGCTTTGAAGCCCGAGCTGGTGGTTCCTGGCCACATGAAGACGGGCACCAGGGTGGACGCCAGCGCCATTACCTTCACCAAGGACTATTTGCATACGTTCGAGAAGAACCTGGCTGCCACCAAAAACAGCGGCGAGCTGATCAACGCCATGAAGCAGGCCTACCCGCAAATAACCGATGGTGCCTTGTCGCTGGACATCGGCGCCAAGGTCAACAAAGGCGAAATGAAGTGGTAAAGAAGTGGCAAGAAGAGTGGCAAGGAGATAGCACCATGGGTTGCCGGGCACACATTGCTGTTACGTATTTGTTCGATCCCCTGTGCGGCTGGTGCTACGGTGCGTCGCCCGCGATCCAGCGCCTGGGGCGGCAAAGCGGCATCCAGCTGGAGCTGGTCCCCACCGGGCTGTTTGCGGGCAGCGGCGGGCGTACCATGGATGCGGCGTTTGCGGACTATGCGTGGTCCAACGACGTGCGTATTGAAAAGCTCACCGGCCAGCGTTTCACCGAGGATTACCGCAAGAACGTGCTGGGCAAGCCTGGCAGCCGCTTCGATTCGGCCACCACCACGCTTGCGCTGACAGCAGTGTCTTTGAGCGAGCCGCAACGTGAGCTGGAAACGTTGAAGGTCTTGCAAGAAGCCCGATATTTGCAGGCACTGGATACCAGTGCTGTGCCCGTGGTGGAGAAACTGTTGCGTGACACGGGGCTGAGTGTCGCTGCCGACCGCCTGGTCACTGGCGACGCTGAGCTACTGGCCGCCGACGCCGCGCGTATCCAGAACGCACAAGGCCTGATGCAAACCTTGGGCGCGCAGGGGGTACCGGCGCTAGTGGTCAAGGACGACAATGGCAGCCGGCTGCTGCGCGGCAATGCACTGTACGACAGCTTTGACAGCCTGCTCAGTCAAATTGTTGCGGCCTGAAGAGGCCGCAGCAAACGCATACGGCAGTCAACCCTGGGCGGCCCAGATCTGCTGGATCTGCGCGGAAAGCTCCATCGGGTCAAAAGGTTTGGGAATCACATCCAGCGCGCCCAGCGCCTTGTACGCCGCAATCTCCGACGCCTGCACCTTGGCGGTCATGAAGATCACCGGCGTTCTGGCCGTGGCGGGCATTGCGCGCAAGGCCTTGAGCGTGCTGGGCCCGTCCATGCCCGGCATCATGACGTCCAGCAGCAGCAGATCAGCCGCGGCGCCGGGTGCGACGCTCAGCGCCTCCTGCCCTGACGCGCAGGGAATCACGGTGAACTTTCCGACGGCCTCCAGGGCCATCTGCGCCACAACACGGATGTCGGGCTCGTCTTCAACATACAAAATGCGGTGGAGGAGTGTGGGCATGGTCAGATCAGGGTTTGGGGACGGGTGGGGCCAGGGTCTCCGGGAATCTGGAGAATACGCTGGATTGTATTTAGCAGCTCGGCGTTGGACGTATGGGCCTTCACCAGTACGGCTTCGGCCAGCTGGCTGTCCGCCGGATCCACGTCGCAGGATGAAAACACGATCACCGGCGGCCTCGGATCAAGCGCGTCGATGTCCTCAAACAGGTCCCAGCCCGAATCCGGACCGAGCGTGAGGTCCAGCAACACCAGGTCGAACCGTTGCTCCCGCAGCCGGGCACGGGCCTGGTCCAGCGTGGCGGCAAATTCGAAACTGGCAAAGTCCTCGGCAATGGCGGCGGCAATATGCTGGATGTCGAGATCGTCCTCCACATGCAGGATGCGCGGCTTGCGGACCTCCAGGCCAGCCACGGCGCGGCGGACACTGAGGGTCAGCTGGTCCTCGTCGATCGGTTTTTCCAGCCAGTCCGACACGGCCAGTGGTTTGCGCCTGAACTGCAGCTCACCCTCCCCGGCCATCGCCGAGATCACCACCACGGGCAGGTTGCGCGTTCTTTCTTCACGGCGCAGCGCGCCAATGAAGGCCAGGCCGTTCTGGCCGGGCAGCTTCAGGTCCACCGTCATGGCGTCGTAGTCCTTGCGCGCCAGGCAGGCCAGCGCCTGCTCGGCGCTGTGCGCCAGGTCGGCGTCAAAGCCGGCCTTGCCCAGCATGATGCTGATGAGTTTGGCGACGTCGGGGTCATCCTCGCAAATCAGGATGCGCGGCCGGGACGAGGCCGACCGCGCCTTCACCAGCTGCAGCAGTTGGGCGGGCTCCTGCCATTCGGGCAATTCAAAAAAGAACGTCGTGCCTGCCCCGGCGTTGCGGTTAAAGCCGATGGAGCCACCCATGCTTTCAATCAGCCCCCGGGAAATGTTGAGGCCGAGGCCGGAGCCGCCCTTTTGCCGGGTATCGGACGAATCCGCCTGCGAAAACTTCTGGAAGATGCGGCTGCGAAACTCCTCCGGAATACCGGGTCCCTGGTCCGAGACTTCGATGCGCAGATGCTGGGCGGTATGCGACAGCATCACCCCCACCGTACCGCCCACCGGGGAAAACTTGACCGCATTGGACAACAGGTTGGTCATCACCTGCATCAGGCGGTCGCTGTCGATGCGCGCCTGCAGCGCCGCGTCCGACGCGCGCAAGCGCAGCTTGACCTGATGCTGGGCAGCGAACCCCTCGTTGGCGGCCAGTGCCTGCTGCAGCAGTGGCTTGATCTGCGCGATCTGCAGGTTCAGGTGCAGCTTGCCCGATTCGATTTTTTCGCTGTCCAGGATGTCGTTGATCAGCCGGATCAGGCGCTCGCAGTTGTTCTTCGCGATGCCCACCAGGTTCTTCACGGCCTCGGGCAGCTCACCGGCAACGCCACCGGAAATCAGCCCCAATGAGCCACGGATCGAGGTCAGCGGCGTACGCAATTCATGGCTGACCGTCGAAACGAATTCGGTCTTCATGCGGTCGATGCGCTTGAGTTCGGTGATGTCGGTGCCCAGCGAGAAAAACCCCACCACCCTGCCTTCGTCCACCCCTTCCCCATAGCGGGGGAAATACTGCATCGCGTAGTTCTTGAGGTCGCCCTGTGGCGTGACCTGCACCCGCTCGTACTGCACGGCATAACCGCGCAGCACCTCATCGACCTTGTCCTGCACGCCTTGGTAGAGCTGCGGGCCGAGCACCTCGGCCAAAGTATGGCCGTCGATCTGTTCAAACTTCAGGCCCAGGACTTCCTCATAAGCCCTGTTGTGAAAGCGAAAGCGCTGCTCCAGATCGAGGTAGGCGATCAGGGCTGGTACGGTGTCGGTGATCTGGCGCAACTGGGATTCGCTGGCGCGCAACGCCTCTGTGATGCGCCGGCGTTCGGTGTTGTCGCTGATCAGCGCCGTGAAAAGGCGCTGACCGCCCACATGCACGTCGCCAAACGACACACTCGCCGGAAACTCGGTGCCATCCTTGCGCATGCTCCGCACATCATGGTCAGTCATCCGGAAGGGCTCGGGCCGCGCGCGCAGCGCCGTCGTGAAGCTCTTGTACTGGCCCCGCAGGCGTTCGGGCACCAGCCCGGAAACGTCGCGCCCGATGAGTTCGTTTTTTTCGTAGCCAAACAACTGCAGCGCTGCCGCATTGGCCTGCAGCACGATGTCCTGGTCGGTCGTGGTGATCACCGCATCGGCCATGGACTCGGTGATCATGCGGGTCATGGTCTCGCTGTCGCGAAGCTGCGATTCCACGCGCTTGCGCACTTTTTCGTAATGGTTGACGACGTACACCATCCAGGCCAGCATGGCCAGGAACAGCAGGCTGGCCGCAATGATGAAGCTCTGAACGTGTTGCGCACTGCGCTCGGCATCGGCTTGCGCCTCCTGCCAGAGCAGGTTTTCCCGAGCGCGGGCCGCCTCCAGCAGGCTGTCGGTGCGTTGCCTGAGCTGCACGTTGAAGTCGCTGTTGAGGATGGCCACGGCGGCCTCCTGGCCCGCATTTTGCCGGGCCGCGATCACCTGGCTGGTCACCGCCCTGCGCTGGATGACCAGTTCGTCCAGAGCGGGTTGATCGGGCAGCAGGTTCGCGCTCCGCACACGGCCGATGGCTTCGCGCAAGGCAACGCGTGCTGCCTCCATGTTCTGCAGGTCCGCCGCGCTGCCGCTCAGCAGGTACTGGCGCACCAGCGATTCGGCGGATTTGATGCTGGAGGCGATACGTTCGAGCAACACGAGGGTGTCCTCGGTCCGGACCCGGACCTGGGCGGACTCGATCAGCCGGTTGATGGTGAGGTAGGACGCCGTGCCCACCGCCGCCACCAGAATGAGGCCGATGCCCAGGGCCAGCTTGATCTTGACGAGAAAAGGGGTGGCGCGCATGGAGGATCCGATGGGTGAATTTTGGGGCTGCGGGGGCTGTGCAACGGCACGGATGACTCAGGCCGGAGCCGCCAGGCGGTGGCCACGGCGCTTCGGGACCGTGAACGTTTGCCGCGACCCGCCGTTCCTTGGTGCCGTGCGCCAGAGCCCCTCCATTTCAGCCAGCCGTCCGGTCCGGGAGTCGCGGCAATTGCCGCGCTGCTGCGCCATGAACGAAAAAAACCTTTTCACTCGGGACAGTCGGTAGCGGCCGTGCAGACTGCGCATGGCGGGATCAGACCGTCGGGTCGGCGGCCCGCCCGAGGGCAGCGACCACGTCAGATTGGGTGATCATTCCCACCAGCCGCTCACCCTCGCCAATGATTGGAATATGGTGATGGCCGGTGCTGCCGAACAGCGGTATCAGGTCGAGCAGGCGGCGCTGGATGCCGGCCACCCTGACATTGCGCGTCATGATCTGGCCCACCACCTCCGGCTTGCTGGCGTACACGCTGCGGGTAGTGCGCACCAGCGTGCGCAACTTGTCCTCGAACCCCTCGTAGACGTCGAGCTCGGCGGCCCGCATGAAGTCAGCCACCGTGATGATGCCCGCGATGCGGAAGGCGCGGTCCACCACCGGCAGCGCCTTGATGCGGCGACTCCTCAGCAGCGCCCAGGCCTCCTGCAGCGGGGTGCCAAACTGCACGGTCACCAGCTCGCGCGACATGATGTCGGCGCAGCGCAGTTCCGCCAGCTTGCGATCGTAGGCGCGCAGCTGGGTCTGGGCCAGCAAGGATTTGAGATCGTCCCGGCTGACGTCCAGCACCTGGTTGTAGCGTGCCAGCACGGCGTCCAGATCGGCATCCATGTCGGAGTCCACCGCCCGTCCCCCGCCAGCAGCGCCGGCAGGGGGAAGCTGCCGGTGCGGATAGGGCCTGCCGGTGGCATGGTTGTAGGCAATGCCCGCCAGCACCAGCAGCACGGAGTTGAGCAGGACGGGATACAGGGCAAACGACGGATCGCCAATGCCGCCCAGCACCATCATCAGCGCGGTGGCCCCACCCGGCGGATGCAGGCAGCGCAAGGCAAGCATCGCGGCAATGGCAGTCGCCACCGCCAGCGCGGCGGCCAGCTCGGGTGAACCCAGCAGATGCACGCCGTGCACGCCGGCAATGCCCACCAGTGCCGACAGGGTGTTGCCTCCCACCACCGACCAGGGCTGCGCCATCGGGCCGGCCGGCATCGCAAACACCAGCACCGCACTGGCGCCCAGCGGCGCCACCAGCCACGGCAGCGCCGAGGTGTTGCCGGCCAGCCGGCACAACAGGGCGGTCAGAAAAATGCCGACGAGCGCGCCGACGACCAGGCGCAGGCACTCGCGCAGACTGATGCCGGGTCGGGCGGGCCGAAAAGCCAGCCAGGCCCGGCTGAAAACGTTGGGCAGACCGCCACGGGCGGGGCGCGCATCAGGGCGCAGTGGCAGGGGCGTAGATGAACTCATGAAAGACGCGCATTCATTGAAAACGAAAGTAAAAATGACAACGACGGGTGAGCGACGGCACAGGCCGCGCCCGGAACACAAGGCATGGCCTGTCCGTCACGCGGGGCGACCAGCCGCAGGCCGGCAGAAAGCGCCCGGACGGCCGGCTTAACTGCGGGGGGCACGCTGGTACAGGCCCTGGACTTTGGGAACGTTGGCCTGAAGCTGCTGGATACGCGCCGGACCGGACGGATGGGTCGACAGGAAGCTCGGCCCGTTCGCACCGTCGCCGGCCTGCCCCATTTTTTCCCAGAGGCTGACCGCAGCCTGCGGGTTGTAGCCAGCGCGCGCGGCCAGTTCCAGCCCCACCAGGTCGGCGTCGCTCTCGTCTTCGCGGCTGAAGCGCAGCGTGAGCAACTGCGTGCCTATGCTGGCCGCCATATCGCCAAGCTGCCCCAGCCCCAACAGCTGCGCCCCCAGCGACAGCAAGGTGCCGGTTCCCTGGCTTTTGGCGATGCGGGCACGCGCATGTTCGCGCAAGGCATGCGCCATTTCGTGGCCCATGACCATGGCCACCTCATCGTCGGTGAGCTTGAGCTGGTCGAGGATGCCGGTGTAGAAAGCGATCTTGCCGCCGGGCATGCAAAACGCGTTGATCTGCTTGCTGCCAATCAGGTTGACTTCCCAGCGCCACGCCCGGGCACGGTCATTCCACTGGGCGGTTTGCGGCACCAGTCGCGCGGCAATGGCGCGCAGCCGCCGCAACTGGGGATGATCGGCGGGCGCCAGCGCACCTTTGGAACGGGCCTCGGCCATCAGCTTGGCATACTCCTGCGTGGCGGCCCCCTCCAGTTCGTCCGCGGGCACCAGCTTGCGCAGGCCAGACGATGGGCCCACCTCAACCTGGGCTGCTGCGGGCGTGGCAACGCCCGCAGCGGCCGCGCTTGCGGCGGCCAGCAAAAATGCCCGTCGGCCGGGCCAGGCGGCGTGTTTGGCCTCGCATAGAAAGCACATGGGTCAATAATAGTCACAAATCGAATTGCCCATGTCAGACAAAACCCCCACTTCCCGGCTGCCCTTGGCCCCCGCCGTTCTGGCAGGCAGCGCCCCCACGGCCCAGCCCAAAAAGATTGCCTGGCGCGATGTCTGGCGGGTGTACACCGAAGCCGCCACGCTGCGCATGCTGCTGCTGGGATTTTCGGCGGGCCTGCCGCTGCTGCTGGTGTTTGGCACGCTGAGCTTCTGGCTGCGCGAAGCCGGCATTGACCGCACCACCATTGGCTACCTGAGCTGGGTCGGGCTGGCCTACGGTTTCAAATGGGTGTGGGCGCCGCTGGTCGACCGCCTGCCGATTCCGCTGCTGACCCGCCTGCTGGGGCGCCGGCGCAGCTGGTTGCTGCTGGCGCAGATAACCATCATCACGGCGCTGGTGGGCATGGCACTGACCGACCCGCGGCTGGCGCTGGAGCCGGTGGTGTGGTGCGCGCTGGCCGTGGCGTTTGGCTCGGCCACGCAGGACATCGCACTGGACGCCTACCGCATTGAGTCGGCCGACACGCCGCGTCAGGCCGCGCTGGCGGCCGCCTACCAGACCGGCTACCGCATCGCGATGATCTGGGCGGGCGCCGGCGCGCTGTGGATTGCCGCGCGTGCAGAAGTCGCGGGCGGCGCGGTATACCAGCAAGGCGCGTGGCAGGCCGCCTACCTGGCGATGGCCGCGTCGATGCTGCTGGGCGTGGCGACCGTGCTGCTGTCGCCTGAGCCCGCAGCGCTGGCCTTGAAACCCTCGCGCAATGCGGCCGAATGGCTTAAAAGCGCGCTGGTCGAGCCCTTTGCCGACTTCCTGCGCCGCTATGGCAAGCATGCCGTGCTCATCCTGGCGCTGATCGCCATTTACCGCATCAGCGACGTCGTCATGGGCATCATGGCCAACCCCTTTTATGTGGACATGGGCTACACCAAGGACGAGGTGGCGGCCGTCACCAAGATCTACGGCGTCATCATGACGCTGGCCGGCGCCTTTGTCGGCGGCGCGCTGGCCATGCGCTTTGGCGTGATGCGGGTGCTGATGCTCGGCGCCATCCTGAGCGCGGGCAGCAACCTGCTGTTTGCCTGGCTGGGCACGCGCGGGCATGACGTCAACGCGCTGATTTTTGTGATCTCGGCGGACAACCTCTCCAGCGGCGTGGCCTCGGCCGCCTTCATTGCCTACCTGTCCAGCCTGACCAACGTGAACTATTCGGCCACCCAATATGCGCTGTTCAGCTCGATGATGCTGCTACTGCCCAAGTTCCTGGCGGGCTACTCGGGCAAATACGTGGACGCCTTTGGCTATGGCCATTTCTTCACGGCGAGCGCCCTGCTCGGCGTGCCGGTGCTGCTGCTGATCGCGCTGGCTTCACGGTTGCAGCCACCCCCTGCCCCCTCCAGCGCCAGACCGGCATGAACGGCCACGGCTTTCACTGAAGCGATAGCAATTCCTCCGGCCCGGCAGCCCCGCGCAACCCGAAAGCAACAGGGTATGCTGCCATGAGGCCGCGGCGGTTTACCGTATCTTTACGGTGGCTTCAAGCGGGATTGTTGCGCCGCGCGCAACATCGGCTTCACCGTGATCCACCCGAAGGGAAAAGCCCTGCAACCGAGGACCCGACCATGACGCAGCAACTCCTGATGATCGAAGACGATTCCCGCCTGGCCGCCATGGTCGGCGAATACCTGCGTCAGTCCGGCTACGGCTTTACCCACGCGGCCGATGGCGCCAGCGGCCTGGCCGCCCTGCAGACCAGCCCACCCGACCTGGTCATCCTGGACCTCATGCTGCCGGACATGGACGGCCTGGAAGTCTGCCGCCGCATCAAGAGCCAGGGCGGCGAGTCGGCGCACACCGCGGTGCTGATGCTCACGGCCAAGGGCGACCCGATGGACCGCATCGTCGGCCTGGAAATCGGCGCGGACGACTACCTGCCCAAACCATTCGAGCCGCGCGAACTGCTGGCCCGCATACGCGCGGTGCTGCGCCGCGGCGGTGAAGCCAATGGCGCCGGTGGCGCTGCAGCCGGCAGTCACAAGGTGATGCGCTTCGGCTCCCTTGAAATCGACCGCGATGCGCGCACGGTGTCGATCTCCGGCAATCTGTGCGAACTCACCTCCTACCAGTTCGACCTGCTGGTGGCGCTGGCCGAACGGGCCGGGCGCGTGCTCAGCCGCGACCAGATCATGGAAGCCGTGCGCGGACGCGAGCTGGAAGCCTTTGACCGCTCCATTGATGTGCACATGGGCCGCATCCGCAGCGCGATCGAGGCCGACCCCAAGGACCCCAAGCGCATCCTCACGGTGCGCGGCGTGGGCTACGTGTTTGCCAAGCAGCAAGATTAAAACGACTGGGTTGATCCGACTATGTGGGCGCGTTTTACCTCTCACCTCTATGTGCGCATCTGGCTCGCCGTGGTGGCGACCGTGGTGGTGCTCACCTTCCTGGTGGGCGCGGCCTGGCGGCTGAGCGCCGACCCGCCGCAGCTGCCGATACGCGAGGTGCTGGTTCACAACGCGGCGGGCGACGTCATCGGCACGGCGCAAACCCGGCCGGACCGAAAACTCGGCGATGACCTCGAATTTGATGTGGTCACCAAGGATGGCCAGACCCTGAACCTGCTGCTGCCCCGTCCCAAACGGCCGCCCGGCAACCCGCCGTGGATGCGTCCGCCGTTTGGCTTCGGTTTTGGCTGGATGCTGGTCCTCGTCGGCTTGGCCGTGGCGCTGGGCGCCTACCCGGTGATGCGGCGGCTGACCTTGCGGCTCGAAGCCCTGCAGCGCGGCGTGGAACGCTGGGGCGCCGGCGACCTGTCGGCACGCGTCAATGCCGATGGGCGTGACGAGGTGGCCTTCCTGGCCGAACGCTTCAACCATGCGGCCGAACGCATTGAGACCCTGATGGAGTCGCACAAGTCCCTGCTGGCCAACGCCTCCCATGAGCTGCGCTCGCCGCTGGCGCGCATCCGCATGGGCCTGGAACTGATGGCCCCCACGCTTGTCGCTTCGCGTACTGCGCTGCCCCCCGGGGGGGCTAATTTTCCTAGGGGCGGCCCGTCGGAAAATTCCGGGACGCCCAAATACTCCCCCGCTCTTGTCGAAGAAATCTACCGCAGCATCAACGAACTCGACCAGCTGATCGACGAGATCCTGCTGGCCAGCCGGCTTGATGCCAAGCAGGCCGATGCCGAGCCTTTTGAAACCGTGGACCTGACCGGGCTGGCCGCCGAGGAATGCTCGCGCGTCAATGCCGAGCTGCAGGCCGAACTGGGCACCGGCCTGGGCATTGCGCCCTCCGGCCACAGCCTGACGGTGCAGGGCTCGCCACGGCTGCTGCGCCGGCTGATCCGCAACCTGCTGGAAAACGCCAGGCGTTACAGCAACGGCGACATCAGCCTGGAGCTGGCGCAAATTCGCGTCGGTACCCGGCAGTTGGCCGTCGTCCGGGTTCACGATCGGGGGCCGGGCGTGCCCGCCGGCCAACGCGAACGCATTTTTGAGCCGTTTTACCGACTGCCTGGCGCCAGCGAACGTGAGGGCGGCGTGGGCCTGGGCCTCGCCCTGGTCAAATCCATCAGCCTGCGCCATGGCGGCACCGTGCGCTGCGAAGCCCGTCCGGGCGGCGGCGCGTCATTCATTGTCGAACTTCCCGCCGCCAGCCAGAAGACATGACGTCGGGACAGGCATTTCAGGACACCGGCCCAAAAAGTCCGCTTTCTCCTCCTTCCTCCTCTTTTCTCCTTTCCTCCTCTATTTAGGGGATGGTCATATCAAAAGGCCTGGCCTACAGTTGCTCCGTTGCTGTCACAACAGAGAAGTCCAAGAAATCAAAGAAATTTCGGAAAAGAAAAACAATACAACGATACGTCGGCGAACCATTCATCTGATCTCCCAACGGCGTCCTCTTTCAGGAGGACTTCCAAAAGCCACCGAAAGGTGGCTTTTTTTTGGCCGGGTTCCCATAATGGACAGATGAACACCAACACCTCCGAATACCTCCGCCTGCAAACCCGCCTGACCCGGCAGTTTGGCCTCCAGACGCCACTGGTGCTGGCCCCGATGGCGCTGGCCTCAGGGGGGGCGCTGGCGGCAGCTTGCGCCCGGGCCGGCACGCTCGGGCTGGTCGGCGGCGCTTATGGCGATCTGGCCTGGACGCAGGCGCAGTACACGCTGGCGCTGGAAGGCACCAACGCCAGCGACGACCGGACCCGCCTCGGCTGCGGCTTCATCACCTGGAAGCTTGACGAGGACGCCAGCGCGCTCGACTGGGTGCTGGCGCATCCGGCCACCGACAAACCGCACGCCATCATGCTGTCGTTTGGCGACCCGCGGCCCTATGCGGCCCGCATCGCCGCCACCGGCGCGGCCCTGATCTGCCAGGTGCAGCGCATGGATCAGGTTCCTCAGGCGCTCGAAGCCGGCGCGCGTATCATCGTTGCCCAAGGCGGCGAGGCCGGTGGCCATGGCATGAATGGCCTCAACGGCCGCTCCACCATCACCTTTGTGCCCGAACTGGCGGACTGGCTGACCGTCCATGCGCCCGACACCCTGCTGCTGGCTGCCGGCGGCATTGCCGACGGGCGCACGCTGGCCGCCGCGCTGGTGCTGGGCGCCGACGGCGCACTGGTCGGCTCGCGGCTGTGGGCCACCGCGGAAAGCCTGGCCGCCCAGGGGGCGAAAGACCTGGCGCTGGCCACCACCGGCGATGGCACGGCCCGCAGCAGCGTGTTCGACATCCTGCGGCGCAAGAACTGGCCCGAGCCCTACGATTTCCGCGCTATTCGCAACGACCTGCACCGCCAGTGGGAAACCCGCCTGGAGGCTCTGCGGGCAGACCCCGGCGCCGCCCGCGCCGACTATGACGAGGGCGTCAGGACCGGCGATTTTTCCCGTGCCCACGCTACTGTCGGTGAGGCCGTCGGCCTGATTGGCAAACTGGCGCCGGCCGCCGAGGTGATTGCCCGGATGAGCGCCGACGCCATTGAAATTTTTGAACAAAAACAACTTCTGGCCCAATAAAATAGGGCTTCGATTGCTATAATTTTTCTAGCACCTGATCGGCCGTGATGTCATTCAGGCAGCGGGTATGGCCGAGCGGGCAGTCGCGCGCAAAGCACGGTGCACAGTCCAGCGGTGGCTGGTAGGCCGGGTCGGTTTTCAGCCAGAGCACGGTGGCCTGGTCGCTGAGCGGCGGCGTGTGCAGCGGGCTCGATGAACCAAAAATCGCCACCTGGGGCACGCCCAGCGCCGCCGCCACATGCATCAGACCGGAGTCGTTGCTGACGGTGCTGCTGCTGGCGGCGATCAGGCACAGCGCCTGCAGCAGCGAGGTCCGGCCGGCAAAATTGAGGCACTTGCCGGCCTGCGCCGCATTCACCGGCGCCGCAATCTCGTCGCACAGCCCGGCCTCCTTGCCGGAGCCGAGCAACACGACCGGCCGGTCCAGCTTCGCCGCCAGCTCCGAAAAATGGCGCGCCGGCCAGCGCTTGGCCGGGCCATACTCGGCCCCTGGCGCGAACACGTAGTAAGCGCCACGCGCCAGCCCGAGCTCTGCCAGGGCGCGGTCCACATCGGCCGCCTTCATCTGCAGTTGCGGCCGGTCCCCGGCCACCTCCTGCTCGCCGCTCAGCGCCGAGTAAAACGCCACCATGGGCGGTTTGTTCTTTGGATTTTTCAGGCGATGGGTCAGCAGGCCGACACGTGCCTCACCGAGGTAACCCACGCGTTTGGGAATGCTGGCCAGAAAGGGCAACAGCGCGCTTTTCAGGGAGTTGGGCAACACATACGCCGCATCAAACTGGCCTTCGATGCGCTTGGCGATGGCGCGGCGGGCCTTGAACTGCAGGCCGCCATGGGCAAACGGAAACTCGATGACCTCCGCCACCTGCGGCATCGCCCGGTACACCGGCGCCACCCAGGGCAGCGCCCCGACCGTGAGGCGCTCACCCCGTGCGTGCAGCCGGCGCAACAAGGGCTCGGTCATCACCGCGTCGCCTATCCATTGCGGCGCGATGATCAGCGACTCCCCCCCGATGCGGCCCGGCAAAGCCGGTTCCGCGGCGGCCGCTTGAAGGGGGCGAGGCACGCTAGTGACCAGCGCCGAAGTGCTCGCCGGCTTTCAGCTTGTACACCGTGCCGCAGTAGGGGCACTTGGCTTCGCCGGTACGGGCCACGTCCAGGTAGACCTTGGGGTGGCTGTTCCAGATCTTCATGTCGGCCTTGGGGCTGGGGCAGTGCACGCCGCCCTGGGCATTGAGATCGGCGGCCAGCAGTTCAACGGTTGCGGAGGTAGTCATGGTGTTCCAATCAATTCAGAGAGCCGCCACAAGGGGTCTGGCGTCAGCTACCAGCATGCGCCGCGGAACCGGCTTTGCCGGTCCGCAGGCGCAGCGGCCCCTCGGGGGCAGCGTAGTACGCGAAGCGACAAGCGTGGGGCTCACACCTTACCGAGCCAGTGGGCATATTTCGGATTGCGGCCGTTGACGATGTCAAAGAAGGCGCTCTGGATTTTCTCGGTGATCGGCCCGCGTGAACCGGCACCAATCTCGATGCGGTCCAGTTCGCGGATGGGCGTGACTTCAGCGGCGGTGCCGGTGAAAAAGGCTTCGTCGCTGATGTAGACCTCGTCGCGCGTGATGCGCTTTTGCACCAGCTCCAGGCCCAGGTCCTTGCAGATGTGCAGCACGGTGTTGCGCGTGATGCCATTGAGGGCGCCGGCCGACAGGTCGGGCGTGTAGACCACGCCACCCTTGATGACAAACACGTTTTCGCCCGCGCCTTCGCTGACAAAGCCCGAGGCGTCGAGCAGCAGCGCTTCGTCGTAGCCGTCGTCCAGCGCTTCCATGTTGGCCAGGATCGAGTTGGTGTAGTTGCTGACCGCCTTGGCCTGGGTCATGGTGATGTTGACGTGGTGGCGCGTGTAGCTGGAGGTCTTGACGCGGATGCCGCGCTTCATGCCCTCTTCACCCAGGTAAGCGCCCCAGGCCCAGGCAGCGACCATCAGGTGGATCTGATTGCCCTTGGGCGACACGCCGAGTTTCTGCGAGCCGATCCAGGTCAGCGGGCGCAGGTAGCAGCTTTCGAGCTTGTTCTCGCGCACCACGGCCTTTTGCGCTTCGTTGACCTCTTCCTTGCTGAAGGGAATCTTCATGCGCAGGATCTTGGCGCTGTTGAACAGGCGTTCGGTGTGCTCTTCCAGCCGGAAGATGGCCGTGCCGTCGGCCGTGTTGTAGGCCCGCACGCCTTCAAACGCGCCGCAGCCGTAATGCAGGGTGTGGCTCAGCACGTGGATTTTGGCGTCGCGCCAGTCGACCATCTGGCCGTCCATCCAGATTTTGCCGTCGCGGTCTGCCATGGAGGGTACTACTGGGGACATGGTGCTGATCCTGTGTGGTGAGTGTGTAAATGTCTTGAAATGTGGGCGGAAAATCGGGGCCACCGCCCGACCCATGCCGGGACAGGCGATGACCACCGAAACGCTGATTTTACGGGGCGATCGGCGGGGTGTCCTGCGCCGGCCGGGAATCGGACACCTCGGGCCTGAAAAGCTCATGGTGCGCCAGCTTGCCCGCCACAAAGGTCGCGGTGACATACGACTCGGAGCCATCCGTCCAGCGGAACACTTCGGGCTGCGCGTCCTTGGCCGATTTGAGTTCCCCCAGAGACCGGGTCATGGCAATCACGTGCAGCAGCGTCATGCCGGGCCTGAGCCTGGCATTGAGCATGACGGCGCTGTCGACATGGCCAATGGGCCGGTTGGCGGCGCGCTTGAGGACCTGCATCATGCGCGTGAAGTGCAGCAGCACCCACATCACCACGGCGGTGGCGGCCGCCGCGACGCCGATCCAGCCGTAAAACCGGTACGCCAGCACCACCACGGCAACGCCGGCCACGGGAACGAGAATTTTTTGGAAGTTCATGGCGCTATTTTCGCAGCCGCGGGGCCGATCCGGCGCTGTGGGGAGTGCGTAGCCGCGCGATGCGCCCGGCAAGGCGTGATTTTCAGGCGTTTCAGGGCCCGGGCCCAGCCGTTACCAGGTTACGGGACCGGCAGCAGCGCTGTTCATGGCGGCACAGGCCTGGCCGGGCGCGGCATGAAGCCTGTCGCCAGCGCATGGGCCCAGTCGGGACGCTGGTGCTCAGCTGCGACCCTGGCCTGCGCCAGATGGTCGTAAGGCACGGCGCGCAACTCGACCTGCCAGCCCTGGCGCGATTTTTCCAGCACGGCGTAACGTGCGTGCGGGGCACCGTTTTCAACGACGTGCGGATAGGGATGGTTGTCGTCATACGCCGGCAGGCCCACGCTGCCCGGGTTGACGACCAGAGTGCCGCCGCACTGGGCCAGGCGCGGCACATGCGTGTGGCCGCACAGCACCACAGGCGAGGTGACGCTGCCCAGGCGCTCGGCCACCTCGTCGAGGCTGGCGGCCCGCACCCCCGGACCCTGGCCCTGCTCAAAGCCGGGCACCACCGTCTCCAGCCAGTACTGCAGGTCGCTGCCGGGTGTGCCGTGGCACAGCCACACATCGCTGTCCAGCGCCATCGAGACGGGCAGTGCATTGATCCACGCCACGTGGGCCGGCGACACCTGGGTGGCGGCGTAGCCGTCGCTGTCGAGCGGATCGATCTGCCCGGCGGGCTGACCGAGCACCGCCAGCAGTTGCCGCTCGTGGTTGCCCCGAATGGTCGGGAAGTTACTGGCCATCAGCAGGTCGGCCGTTTCGGCAACCTGCAGCGGCCCGCTCAGGATGTCGCCCAGGTTCACCGTCTGGTCGACGCCCACGCGCGCAATGTCGGCCAGCACCGCCTGCAGGGCCGGCAAATTGCCATGGATATCCGAAATGACCGCAATTTTCATGAAATCGCTTGAGGTGGCCATACCTGTCACTCTACGGCCAGTTTGCACTCAATTCAAACTGCGCACCACTTCCATGGCCTGCTCGACCCGCTCCACGGCATGGATGGTCAGCCCCTCGATCGGCTTTTTCGGCACATTGGCCTTGGGCACCACCGCCACGCTGAACCCCAGCTTGGCCGCTTCCTTCAGGCGCTCCTGGCCACGCGGCGCGGGGCGCACCTCGCCGGCCAGCCCCACCTCGCCAAAGGCGATGAAGCCCTTGGGCAGCGGCTTGCCGCGCAGGCTGGAGGTGATGGCCAGCATCACCGCCAGGTCGGCGGCCGGCTCGCTGATGCGCACACCACCCACGGCGTTGACAAACACGTCCTGGTCCATGCAGGCCACGCCGGCATGGCGGTGCAGCACGGCCAGCAGCATGGCCAGCCGGTCACGGTCCAGGCCCACACTGAGCCGGCGCGGGCTGGGGCCGCCGTTGTCGACCAGCGCCTGGATCTCGACCAGCATCGGGCGTGTGCCCTCCAGCGTGACCAGCACGCAGCTGCCGGGCACCGGCTCGCTGTGCTGGGACAGGAAAATCGCACTCGGGTTGGTCACGCCCTTGAGGCCTTTTTCGGTCATGGCAAACACGCCGATTTCATTGACCGCGCCGAAGCGGTTCTTGATGGCGCGCACCAGGCGAAAGCTCGAATGCGTGTCGCCTTCAAAGTACAGCACGGTGTCGACCATGTGCTCCAGCACGCGCGGGCCGGCCAGGGCGCCTTCTTTGGTGACATGGCCTACCAGCACGATGCACACGCCGCTGGACTTGGCCGCGCGCGTGAGGTGGGCCGCGCATTCGCGCACCTGCGCCACCGAACCGGGCGCCGAGGTGAGCTGCTCGGAGTACACCGTCTGGATCGAGTCAATGACGGCAATCGCCGGCCGGGTGGCTTCCAGCGTGGCGAGGATTTTCTCCAGCTGAATCTCCGCCAGCACCTTGACCTGCGAGCCGTCCAGCCCCAGCCGGCGCGAGCGCAGCGCAACCTGCGCCCCGCTTTCCTCGCCGGTGACATACAAGGTGTTCAGGCCGGCACGTTGCAGGGAGTCCAGCGCCTGCAGCAGCAGCGTGGACTTGCCAATGCCGGGGTCGCCGCCGATCAGTACCACCCCGCCGTCCACAATGCCGCCTCCCAGCACCCGGTCCAGCTCCTCATGGCCCGTGGGTGTGCGCGCCATGTCGGTGGCCTCAATGTCGGAGAGGGTGGTCACCTCGGAGGCTTTGGCCAGGGAGGCAAAGCGGTTTTTAACCGGTGAGCTGTTTTCAGCGACCGACTCGATCAGCGTGTTCCAGGCAGTGCAGTGCGGGCACTTGCCCAGCCACTTGGGGCTGGTGCCGCCGCATTCGGTGCAGGTGTAAATCGTTTTTTCTTTGGCCATGGGCGAATATTACTGTACAAACAACCAGTATTGATGCCGGGACGATGAGGGCGCGCCACCTGTTTTTGCTGGCAGGTGAATAATCGTTGACCCGGCCGGCTTATTCGACATCCTGGCTTCTTCCGCTTGCTCCCTTCCGGACTCCCCCATGCCTCACCTGAACATCCAATACACCGCCAACCTCGACAGCGCCACCGACATGAAGGCCCTGTGCACAACCTTGGCCGCCACGCTGGTGGCGCTGCGCGGAGAAGACGGGGTGACGCCGCTGTTCCCGGTGGCCGGCACGCGCGTCATGGCCTGGCCGGCACCCTGCTTTGCCGTGGCCGACGGCCGACCTGACCGGGCCTTTGTCTACCTCAACCTGCGCATCACGCCGGGGCGCAGCGAGGCAATGAAAAAGCGCGCCGGCGACGCGGTGCTGGCAAGCGCCAGCGCGCACCTGGAAGCCGTGTTTGCGCAGCATGCCGTCGGCCTGACACTGCATATCGACGAAGGCGTGCCGGCGTACGAGGGCAAGCGCAACAACCTGGCCGCGCACCTGAAACCCGCCCAAGGTTGAACAGCATGCTCGCCCGCCGTGGACAATATTGGCGGGGTCGCCACCGATCACATCGACCGACCCGGTCTTCGAGCGCTGCCGACTTGCTGGCGGGACGGGCATGCTCTGGTCGCTATCAGGGAGCGGATCGTGAGCGGATCGCCCGGGCATGCCCCTGTTTTTTCTTGAACATTTGACGGATGACAGCATGAAAGTCTGCATTTACGGCGCGGGCGCCATTGGTGGCTGGATTGGCAGCGGACTGGCGCGCGCCGGCTGCAGCGTGAGTGTGGTGGCCCGCGGCGCCACGCTCGATGCGCTGCAGCTGCATGGCCTGCGCCTGCACCAGGGCGGGCGCGTGAGTTCGCAGGCCGTCGCCTCCAGTGCGTTGCCGGCCGACCTGGGCGTGCAGGACCTGGTGGTGCTGGCCGTCAAGGCGCCGTCACTGCCGGAAGTCGTGCGCCATATCGCGCCGCTGATCGGCCCGGACACCCTGGTCCTGACCGCGATGAACGGCGTGCCGTGGTGGTTTTTGCAGGGCTTTGGCGGTGCGCTGGCGGGCACGCGCCTGACCTCCGTCGACCCGGACGGTGCGCTGGCCAAAGCCATTCCGGCACGGCATATCGTGGGCTGCGTGGTGCATGCCAGCTGCTCCCTGGACGAACCCGGCCAGGTGCGCCATCACTTCGGCAACAAGCTCATCGTGGGCGAGCCCTCGGGTGAAAAGACGGCCCGGGTGCGGCAGCTGGCCGCGCTGCTGGAAAAGGCCGGCTTCGAGGCGCCGGTGTCCGACCAGATCCAGAAGGACATCTGGTTCAAGCTGTGGGGCAACATGACGGTCAACCCGATCAGCGCGCTGACCGGCGCCACCACCGACCGCATCATGGACGACGAACTGGTGCGCGGCTTCGTTTCCAGCGTGATGCTGGAAGCCAGGGAGATCGGCGCGCGCATCGGCATACACATCGACCAGCGCCCCGAAGACCGCCATGCCGTGACGCTCAAGCTGGGCGCCTTCAAGACGTCCATGCTGCAGGACGTGGAGGCCGGCAAGGCGGTGGAGCTGGATGCGCTGGTCACCGTGGTCAGGGAGTTGGGCGGGCTGACCAGGGTGCCCACGCCCTTCACGGACGCGCTGCTCGGCCTGGCCCGGCTGCATGCCCGGGTGCACGGGCTTTATTGATGCCCAGCCCCGGCCGCACAGCCATCAGCGGAACTGCTTTTGCCACGCTGCTGCTGATCGCGCTCATGATGGGCGCCAACCATGTGGCGGCGCGCATTGCCTTCAATGACGGCGTTGATGTGGCCACCGCGGTGGTGTTTCGCAGTGTCATCACTGCCTGTGTGATTACCGCCCTTCTGGTGGCGCAGCGCGTGCAGGTGAAGTTCAGCGCACGCCACAAGCGGATGCTGCCGCTGATCGGCCTGCTGATCGGCATCCAGAGCCTGTTCCTGTATTCATCGGTGGCACGGCTGCCGGTGGCGCTGGCCCTGCTGGCATTCAATACCTACCCCATCTGGACCGCGTTGTGGGCCTGGCTGGTGTACCGGCAGGCGCCCGAACGCGCCCTGCTGATGGCCATGCCGGTCATCCTGCTCGGGCTGGCGCTGGCACTCGATGTGCTCGGCGCGGCGTCTGGCCTGGACGCCTCGGGCCAGTGGGCACGCATTGGCACGGGTGTTGCCTTTGCGCTCGGCGCAGCCGGCACTTTCGGGCTGGCGCTGGTGATCACCCAGCAGGAAGCGGCCGATGTGGATGGCCGGGTGCGCACGGCCACCACGATGTCCATCGCGGGGCTGGTGGCCTTGAGCGCGGTGGCGAGCCAGGGTGGTTTTCATCTGCCCCAGCATCCGGCAGGCTGGGGCGGGCTGGCGGCGCTCACGGGCCTGTATGGCACGGCCTTCACCATCATGTTCACGGTGTTGCCCAGGCTTGGCGTTGTCGGCAACTCGGCCATCATGAATGTCGAGCCCGTCTGCGCCCTGGTGCTGGCCTGGCTGATTCTGGGCCAGGCCATTGCGCCCGTGCAGGTGGCGGGGGCGCTGCTGGTGGTCGGGGCAGTGATGGTGCTGGGATTGCGCAGACGCTGAGCCTGCATGCGCATACACCCACGACCACCCGGCTGATGGGCCGGAGTACAGTGCGAACTCAAAACCCTTCCCGCTCATTGAATTTTCACAGGAGACAAGCATGAAACACATCGGAATGATAGGCGCCTCGGGCCTGATGGGCCACGGCATTGCGCGCAACCTGCAGGCCAAGGGTTTTGACCTCAGCCTGACCGTGCACCGCAACACCGAGCGCGTGGCCGACCTGCTGGCCGCCGGCGCCAGGCAGGTCGCCAGCCCCGCCGAGCTGGGCGAGTGCGACGCGGTGATCATCTGCGTCACCGGCTCGCCCCAGGTGGAACAAACCCTGTCCGGTCCCAATGGCGTGCTCTCCAGGGCGCGCGCCGGCCTGATCGTGATCGACACGTCCACCAGCGAGCCGGAGTCCACCCGGCGCCTGGCCGCCCTGTGCGCTGAGCGCGGTGTCACGCTGGTGGATTCGCCGCTGGCGCGCACACCGGTGGAAGCCGAACTGGGCAAGCTCAACACCATGGTGGGTGCCGAACAGGCGGTGTTCGACAAAATCCGCCCGGTGCTGGCGGCCTATTGCGAAAACATCTTTCACGTCGGCGGCCCCGGCGCCGGCCACGTGATCAAGCTGCTCAACAACTTCATCGGCCAGGCCATCTGCACGGCCACGGCCGAAGCCTTTGCCGTGGGCGCCCTGGCCGGAATCAACCCGCAAAAGCTGGTCGATGTGATCTCGGCCGGCGCGGTGAATTCGGGCCTGTTCCAGGCCATGGCCAAAACCCTGACCGGTGACTTCACCGGCCTGAAGTTCGAACTGGACAATGCGCGCAAGGACTTGCGCTACTACACCCACCTGGCCGAAATGGTGAATGTCCCGTCGCTCGTCGGCGAGGCCGTGCACCAGAGCCTGGCCACCGCCAGCGCCCTGGGCCAGGGCAAGAAGTTCGTCCCGGCCCTGGTGACGGCACAGGAGAAGCTCACCGGCGCGAAGATCGCCCCGGTATAAACCACGCCGCGCACCGCGCTATCGCGGTTGCGCCCCGACGATTTGCATCGCCTGCGGCAGGAGGTTTGCCGCAGCGACGACATGATCAAGGGTGGCGCGCCGCACAACTGCGCCGACCAGCCTCTGCAGCTGCGACGCTGCCCACGTCACACCAGACCGGGCATAAGCCCACCCCTCCACAGGCCATGCAGCCAGAGCGCGTGGCGCTGGCGCAGCGTCCGCTCAAGCCGGCTTTCCGGGACGCGCACGGCGCGCCTGTGGAACAGGTTTTTCATTCAACCGCCACTGGCACACGCGGGGCCACCGCGCACATCAGTTCATAGCCCACCGTGCCGCCGGCCCGGGCCACGTCGTCGATGGCAAGCAGCGCCCCGCCCGATGACCGGCCCCACAGCGTGACCTCGCTGCCCATGCCCGCGTCGGGAACCGGCGCCAGGTCGACCGTGATCATGTCCATGCTGACGCGCCCGACCATGCGGGTGCGCACGCCGTTCACCAGCACCGGCGTGCCCGTGCTGCAATGGCGCGGGTAGCCGTCCGCATAACCGCAGGCGACCACGCCGATGCGCAGCGGGCCGTCAGCGGTGAAGCTGGAGCCATAGCCCACCGTGTCGCCGGCCACCAGGTCCTGGACGCCGATGATGCGGGACGACAGCGTCATGGTTGGCAGCAGCCCCCACTCGGCGGCGCTGTGCTCGGGGAAGTCGGGGGCGCTGCCATAGACGGCAATGCCGGGCCGCACCCAGTCGGAGTGGGCCGCCAGCTCATCGCCATGGCGCAGCACGCCCGCGCTGTTGCTGAGCGTGCGCTCGCCGGGCAGGTCATGGGTGATGGCATCGAATGCCCGGAGCTGTGCCGCGATGCCTTTCGGGCCGTCGGCATCCGAAAAGTGCGTCATCAGCGAAATCTCGTCCACCTGCGGCAGCGCATTGAGACGCGTCCACGCCGCCCGAAAGCGCTCCGGCCTGAACCCCAGGCGGTTCATGCCGGAATTCATTTTCAGGAACACGCGGTGCGGGACCTGCGTCTTGTGCGCCGCCAGCATGTCGATCTGCTCCTGGCAATGGATGACGTGCCACAGGCCCAGACGGGAACACAGCTCCAGGTCACGCGCCTCGAAGCAGCCTTCGAGCAGCAGGATGGGGCCGCGCCAGTCGAGCGCGCGCAGGCGCCGCGCCTCGGCCAGGTCGAGCAGGGCAAACCCGTCGGCGCTGCGCAGCGCGTCAAAGACGTGCTCGATGCCGTGGCCGTAGGCATTGGCCTTGACGACGGCCCAGACCCGCGCATCAGGCGCGGCGGTGCGGGCGCGCGCCAGGTTGTGGGCGAGCGCCGGGCGGTGAATGGTGACAAGAATGGGACGTGGCATGGCGCAAACAGGTGGTGGGTGAAATAACGTGACTTTGTGGACAAAGGCGGCCCGGGTCGCTGCAGTTAATGTGCCGCTACAAGGTCTTTCCGGATTCTGACACCAGCCCCCATGCTATAAACCGGAATCACTTGGAGACATTCACCCTTATCTTGCGGTATCAGCCGGGCTGATGCAATTCAGGCAGTGATCTACATAATTTAATGAAGCGCGGTTTTTACACCATCATGGCAGCCCAGTTTTTCAGCTCGCTGGCTGATAACGCGCTGTTTGTAGCCGCCGTGGAGCTGCTCAAAACCAGCGGGGCGCCCAAGTGGCAGCCCGCGGCGCTGGTTCCCATGTTCGCGCTGTTTTACGTGGTGCTGGCGCCGTTTGTCGGGGCTTTCGCCGATGCGCGGCCCAAGGGCCAGGTGATGTTTGTGAGCAATGGCATCAAGGTGATCGGCTGCCTGATGATGCTGTTTGGTTCGCACCCCCTGCTGGCCTATGCGATCGTCGGGCTCGGCGCTGCCGCCTACTCGCCCGCCAAATACGGCATCCTGACCGAGTTGCTGCCGGCCTCGCAGCTGGTCAAGGCCAATGGCTGGATCGAGGGCCTGACCATCTCATCAATCATTCTGGGCGTGCTGCTCGGCGGGCAGCTGGTGGGTCATTCGGTATCCCATCTGCTGCTGTCGTTTGACTTTCCCCTCATCAATACCGGCGTCGACACCGCCCCCGAAGCCGCCATTGCCGTGCTGATACTGCTCTACAGCGTTGCCGCCTGGTTCAACACCCGCATCCCCGACACCGGCGTCGAAATGCGACCCATGCCGCGCAACAAGCTGGAGCTGCTGCCCGACTTCTGGAACTGCAACTCGGCGCTGTGGCGCGACAAGCTCGGCCAGATTTCGCTGGCGACCACCACACTGTTCTGGGGCGTGTCGGGCAACCTGCGCTATATCGTCCTGGCATGGAGTGCGGCCGCCCTGGGCTACAGCACCACCCAGGCCTCTTCCCTGGTGGGGGTGGTGGCCATCGGCACGGCCGTGGGTGCGGTACTGGCCTCGATGCGCATGCGCCTGGACCAGGCCGCGACCGTGATGCCGCTGGGCATTGCCATGGGCCTGCTGGTCATCCTGATGAATTTCATTGGCAACGTCTGGGTGGCCGCGCCCTTCCTGATCCTGCTGGGCGGCCTGGGCGGTTTTCTGGTGGTGCCCATGAATGCGCTGCTGCAGCACCGGGGCCATAACCTCATGGGCGCGGGCCGCTCGATCGCCGTGCAGAATTTCAACGAACAGGCCTGCATCCTGAGCCTGGGCGCTTTCTACAGCCTGTCCACCGGCATGGGCCTGTCGGCCTTTGGCGCCATCACCGCCTTCGGCATGGTGGTGGCCGGCTTCATGTGGCTGATCCAGCGCTGGCACAAAAGCAATTGCATCAAATACAAGGAGCAGGTGGATCACCTGCTCAGCATCGCCCGCAGCGACAAATTCCACTGATGCCCGCCGACGCGAGCCGCGGGGGAAGGTACCCGCAGTGAACAATCGTGGAACTACGCGCGGCGAAGGGCCGCCCCGAGCAAGCGACGCCCCCTCGGGGGCAGGGAGCTACACGCAGTGAACGACCGTGGGGCCACGCGCAGCGAAGGGCCGCCCCGAGCAAGCGGCGGCCCCCCGGGGGCAGGGAGTTACACGCAGTGAACGACCGTGGGGCCTTATTAGCCGCCGGCGCACTCGTCATCAACGCCTTTGTCTGGGGCGTTTCCTGGTGGCCGTTTCGCGAGTTGCTGGCCCATGGCCTGCACCCGCTGTGGGCCACCACGCTGATCTACGGCGTGGCCACCCTCAGCGTGCTGGCGTGGCGCCCGCAGGCCTGGCGTGGCCTGCTGCAATACCCCGCGCTGCTGCTCCTGCTCGCAGCCGCGGGCCTGACCAACGTCGGCTTCAACTGGGCCGTGACGGTGGGCGACGTGGTGCGGGTGGTGCTGCTGTTTTATCTGATGCCGGCCTGGTCGGTGCTGATCGCCTGGGCCGTACTGGGTGAAAAGCCCACCGCGGCATCGCTGTTCAGGCTGGCCCTGGCGCTCACGGGCGTGGTGATTGTGCTGAAATCGCCCGGCACGCCGTGGCCGGTGCCGCAAAGCGCCGCCGACTGGCTCAGCCTGATGGGCGGCCTGTGCTTTGCCGTCACCAATGTGCTGCTGCGCAAGCTCGGCTCGACGCCAAGCGAGTCGCGCATGCTGGCGATGTTTGGCGGGGGTGCGCTGATGGCCTGTGCAACCGCGCTGGCCGGCATGGCCTGGCAGATCGTTCCGGCCCCGGCTTTTCAGACCGGCGGGATGGGTGTGGCCATCGGCCTGTGCATCGCCTTTCTCGCCAGCAACACGGCGCTTCAGTACGGCGCGGCGCGGCTGGCGGCCAGCACCACCGCCATCGTCATGCTGACGGAGATTTTGTTTGCCAGCGTGTCCGCTGCGCTGCTGGGCGCGGCCGACTTCAGCACGCGCACGCTGCTGGGTGGCGGCCTGATTGTGCTGGCCGCCCTGCTGGCCGCGCTGGCGCCTCCACCGCAAACTGGCGCAAAATGACTGTGAGCCAAGCCGGCTCCGGCAAGGAGCAATCCCATGAACACCGTTTACGATTTTGAAGCCCGCCAGATCAATGGCCAAAGCGTTCCCCTGTCCGAATTCACGGGCAAGGTCATGTTGATCGTGAACACCGCCAGCCAGTGCGGCTTTACGCCGCAGTTTGGCGGACTGGAAGAACTGCACAAAACCTATGCCGGCAAGGGGCTGGCGGTGCTGGGCTTTCCGTGCAACCAGTTTGGTTCGCAAGACCCGGGCAGCGATGGCGAAATCGCCGAGTTCTGCCAGGTCAACTACGGCGTGAGTTTTCCGATGATGTCCAAGATCGACGTCAACGGCCCCGCCGCGCACCCGCTGTACAAGTGGCTGGCCGCCGAGGCGCCGGGGCTGCTGGGCAGCAAGTCCATCAAATGGAACTTCACCAAGTTCCTGGTCGGCAAGAACGGCCAGGTGATCAAGCGCTATGCACCGACCGACAAGCCCGCCGAGCTGGCCCGGGACATCGAGGCAGCGCTGGCCGCCTGATGGATTTTCCACAGCCGGCTCAACAGGAGAATCAAGCCATGAGCACTGAGGCCACGCACCTTGAGGGCGGTTGCACCTGTCGCTTTGTGCGCTACCGCATGACCACGCCCCCCCTCTTCGTGCACTGCTGCCATTGCCGCTGGTGCCAGCGGGAAACCGGTGCCTCCTTCGCGCTGAACGCGATGATCGAGGCCGACCGCGTGCAGCTGCTGCAGGGCGAGGTCGAAGTCACCCACACCCCTTCCCAGAGCGGCAAGGGCCAGCAGATTTCGCGCTGCCCGCGGTGCCACATTGCCGTCTGGAGCAACTACGCCGGCGCCGGCGACGCGGTTCGCTTTGTGCGCGTCGGAACGCTGGACGAACCGGACCGCCTGCCACCCGACATCCACATCTTCACCGCGTCCAAACAGCCGTGGGTCGTGCTGCCGCCCAACACGCCGGCCGTCCCCGAGTACTACAAGGCCTCGCAGCTGTGGCCCCGGGAAAGCCTGGAGCGCCGTGCGGTGCTGCTGGCGAGGTCGCAACAACAGCAGCAACAGCAGCAACAGCAGCAACAATAGCAACAGCAGTAGAAATAGATCGAACCCGCCAGGCATCGACGGCAGCAAGGCCATCAATGGCACTTCACCAGGGACATTGAAGCCGCCCTGCAGCCTGCAATACGGATCAAAAGTGCCTGTGATTCGCCTCAAATCAGCATTAGCAGCTATTAAAAAAAATAGCGCCATGCAGGCTTAACGCCTTTTGACGGCACGCAAAAAATCCGCCAGCGTGCGGCCGGGCTCATGCCCGAAGCGCTGGTCCAGCGTTTCCAGCGCGGTCATGCGGTCCATCCGGAAACCGCGAAAGTCCTGCCGGCTTTCACACCAGGCGGCCAGGGTCCAGACCGTTCCCCAGTAAAAGCAGCCCAGCGGCCACAGCACGCGCCGGCTCGCCCTGCCTTCTGCATCGCGATAAGACACCTGCACCTTGTGGCGCGACTGCACGGCCTGGCGCAGCTGCTGCAAGGTCTCCTGCGTCGCGACGTCAGGCTCCAGCACGGGCGCATAGACAGGCAGGCTTTCGGCCGCGGCGCGGGTGGCCGCTGGAAGCGCCGGAAAGATTTTCCCCAGCGCGGCCTCCGCATCGGCGGCCAGGGCCGGGTCCAGCCAGGCCTGCGCGAGCCGCACCGAAGCCACCAGCGCGCCCGCCTCTTCCTGCGTGAACATCAGCGGCGGCAAATCAAAACCGGCGCCCAGCCGGTAGCCGACGCCCGCCTCGCCGTCGATGGGCACACCCTGGTGCTGCAGGTCGGCGACGTCGCGGTAGATCGTGCGCTCCGACACCTGCAGCCGCTCTGCCAGGAAGTTGGCCGTGGTGAGGCGGCGCCCGCGAACCAGTTGCACAAGATGAAAGAGGCGGTCGGCGCGGCGCATGGTGTGAATGATAGGGGAGCACCGGGCGGCCCTCAGGCTCAAAATGTCTCGCCACCCGGCGTGGCAAGCCCTAAGCCACCTGCTTTTTGACCACGGCAAACGGGCTCAGGCCCAGCCAGGCCTGCATGGACTGGATGATGTCGCGGGGGCCTGACAGCTTGAGCCTGGCGCGTTCACTCTCGACCGAACTCAGCCCCATCCAGATGGACGTCATGGTGCGCAGGTCGGTGGTCACATAGAGGTTGATTTCAAAGCCCGGGTCGGACCAGCACAGGTCGACCTCGCCTTGCGGCTCCACCACCAGCCACCAGTGGCTTTGCGAGGACGGCAGGTCGGCATACAAAAACTGGATCACCGTGCGTTTGCGCGGCAGGGGCTCGGGGTTGAGATTGCGCCGCATGTCCCACATCAGCAGGCTCGGGTCGAGGTGCCTGAGCGAGGCATCGGTTCCCACCCACTTCTGTCCCCAGCAACCCAGCGCCTCGACGACCCCGGCCAGTTCGCGGCCGGCCTGGGTCAGGTGGTAGTCGAAGGCGTCTTTTTCCGAAGGCAGGCGCTTGCGCTCGATCACGCCGGCCGCCTCCAGCTCTTTCAGGCGCTGGGACAACAGCGTCGGCGACATCTTGGGAACACCGCGCCGCAAATCGTTGAAGCGCGTGGAGCCGGCGATGAACTCGCGGACCAGCACCAGCGTCCAGCGGGTGCACAGCACCTCGGTCGCCATGGCGAGGGGGCAAAACTGTTTGTAGCTGGCTTGGGTCATGGCATATGTCCTTTGGATGGCGCCGGCAAGCTTAGGAGCCCACAGGCACAAAGACTAGTCACAAAACTGTACCGGCCCCTCCAGATTCGTGACTGGATGAGAAAACGCCCTCGCCAGATACTTTTCCAGGGGTAGGCAAACCGTGCCGCCCCTGTTTCAACAACCTAAGGACTGGAAAACGATATGAGCGTATTTTTAATTGCCGAAATCAAGATCACCAACGATGCCTGGGTGCCCGACTACGCGGCGAATGTCCACAAGCTCGTGGCCAAACAGGGCGGGAAATACCTGTCCCGCAGCGGCAACATCACGCGGCTGGAAGGCCCGGGCAAGGACTGCAGCCTGGTCGCGGTGATGCAGTTTCCTTCCAAATCGGCGCTGCAGGCTTTTGTCAATGATCCCGCATACCAGCCGTATGTCAAGGCGCGCCAGGCCGGCAGCAACAGCCAGTTTTACATGATCGACGACACCGACCTCGCGGGGACGGTGCCTTACCTCACAGCGGGCTAAGCGGAATGCCTGCGGGTTTTGCCGCAGGCATTGCCCTTACTGGATGGATCAGAAGCAGTTGTCCCTCTGAACGCCGGGCCTGGCTTTGGCCTGCGCGGCTTGCAGGCCCAGCGCCGCCAGATCCGCCTGCATGGCCCGCGCGATCAGGCGCATGTCGTGGTCGCTGACCCGGAACAGGCCAAACCGGAACTTATAGCCCCAGCGCTGGCGGTTTTCCACAAACTCGAACTCGTCGAGCAAGGGCAGTATGGACGCCTCCCGCGCGGCCACATAGGCTACGTCGCGCCGGAACGGCACAAAACCGCCGCCCATGTCGAAGGCATAGGGCTCGCCGGCTTGCACCACGCCTATGGAGACAAAGCTCTGGAATTTGTCTTTGCCACCCATGGCCAGCGTGGGTGAGTAGTAGGCTACGCAGTCCCCGACAACCACCCGTTTAAGCGGCGCGCATTTGCCATGGCATACCTGCATAAAACCCATGGCCTCCGCGCACCCATGCCGCGCATGCTCGACGCTGGCAACAGCAATCCAGTTTTTGCGGCTCATGCCAGTGCGTGCAGGCCGACGCGGTTGCCGTCCAGGTCGGTGATGTGCGCGAAAAAGCCCATGCCGGGCGGCAGTGCCTGGCGCGGCAAGGCGACCTTGCCGCCGGCCTGGACGACGCGCGCCAGGGCGGCATCAAGCGAAGGCGAGGCGTCCAGGTAGACCAGCGTGCCGCCGGATGCCAGCGCCGGTGCGGTAGGGCCGGCCATCAAGGCGCCGCCCACGCCCTCCCCTTCATAAGGAAACACCGCGCCCCCGGACGGACCCATGGCCTCGCGGCGCATCTTGCAATTGAGAACGGCTTCATAAAAGGCCTGGGCTTTGTCCAGTTGGGTGCTGGGGATTTCAAACCAGCTGATGGCGTTTTTCATGGAAGGCTCCTGTTGTGTGAAAGAAGCCTTGATGATGCGCACCTGCTACTGACAACGTGGTGTCAGTAGGGACGTTGGCCCCCACGCTTCCCGCTTCGCGAGCCTACGGCGTTGCGCTGCCCCCTTCCTCACACAACGGGGCGCCGCGCCTGCGGCCTGGCGGAGCCTGTTCCGCGGCCCTGGCTGGTCCGGTGTTTTCACTCAACTCAGGGCGTCAACGCAGCGTCCAGCACTTCGATCCAGTGCCGCACCGGCGTTGCCGTGCCGCTTTGCAGGTGCGTGATGCAGCCGATGTTGGCCGAGACAATGATTTGCGGCGCCATCTCACCCAGGTTGGCCAGCTTGCGGTCGCGCAGCTGGTAGGCAATGTCGGGGTTCAGCACAGAGTAAGTGCCCGCCGAACCGCAGCACAGATGCGCCTCGTTGGTGGCCACCTTGATGTCGAAGCCCAGCGCGCCCAGATGCTTTTCGACACCGCCGCGCAGTTGCTGGCCGTGCTGCAGGGTGCAGGGGGGGTGAAACACCATCGGATCCGTGCCGGCCGTTACCTTGTCGCGCAGCTGGGCCGTCAACTCAGGCAGCAGCTCGCTGAGGTCACGCGTCAATTCACTGATGCGCGCCGCTTTCGCGGCATAGGCCGGGTCATCCTGCAGGTGGTGGCCATATTCCTTGACCGTGACGCCGCAGCCCGATGCGTTCATCACGATGGCTTCGACCCCCCTGCCCTCGCGCGATTCGACGTGCGGCCACCAGGCATCGATGTTGCGGCGCATCTCGGCCCTGCCGCCCTCCTGGTCGTTCAGGTGAAACTTGACGGCGCCGCAGCAGCCGGCTTTGCGGACCACCACGGCCTCGATGCCGGCCGCGTCCAGCACCCGCGCCGTAGCGGCATTGATGTTGGGCATCATGGCCGGCTGGACGCAGCCTTCCAGCATGAGCATTTTCCGGGCATGGGTACGTGCCGGCCAGGCGCCGGCCGCCTGGCCGGCAGGAACCTTGGCCTGAAGCGCGGCAGGCAGCAGCCCGCGCACGGTCTGGCCCAGCTTCATGGCTGGCGCAAAGAGGGGGGAAGGCAAGCCTTCCTTGAGGGCCCAGCGCACGGCACGCTCACCGGCCGGACGCGGCACGCGCTCGTCGACCAGCTTGCGGCCGATGTCCACCAGGTGGCCGTACTGCACGCCGCTCGGACAGGTCGACTCGCAATTGCGGCAGGTCAGGCAGCGGTCCAGGTGCATCTGTGTCTTGCGGGTCGGCGCCTCGCCTTCCAGCACCTGTTTGATCAGGTAGATGCGCCCGCGCGGGCCGTCCAGTTCGTCGCCCAGCAGCTGGTAGGTCGGGCAGGTGGCCGTGCAAAAGCCGCAGTGCACGCACTTGCGCAAGATCGCCTCGGCCTGCTGGCCGTCTGCGGTGTTTTTGAATTCCGGGGCGAGGTTGGTTTGCATGGTGTTCAGGACGACGGTTGAATGGCTTTGACCCTGCGCCGCCAGGTGCGGTGAAAGCCCATGGTGAACGCCAGCACTGGCATGGCCAGCGGGAGGGCAAACGGGGTCTGGCGGTTCAGCACACCGCCGGTCAGGTAGCGCAGACGTTGCAGACGTTGCGTTTGCATGCGTGGCCCTGCCGTTCCTTACCAGTCCGCAGACATGCGGCCGGGATTGAAAACACCGGCCGGGTCAAACTGCTTTTTGAGGTCGCGGTGGATGCGGTCCAGCGGGGCTTTGAGCGGCGAGAACACCGGCACGGTCTTGTCGGCGGAGCGAAATAGCGTGGCATGGCCAGAAGCCGCCAGCGCGGCCTCGCGAATGGCCCGGGCGTCATCGGCCGGGCGTCCGCCTGTCCGCTTCACCCAGCGCTGTGCGCCGCCCCACTCCAGCAACGTCGGACCCAGGGGCAGTGGCGCAGCCGTGTCGGGCACGCTGACGCGCCACAGGGATTCACCGTCCTGCAACTCGAAAAAAGGCAGCGTCTGTTCACGCAAGGCCGCCCACAGCTCGCGTGAAGATTCGTCCACCAGCTCGCCGCCCATGGCTTTTTGCGCGGCAGCAACCGCCGCCCTGGCGCCGCGCAGGCGGACCCACAAACGGCCGCCATGCCAGCAGGAGGCATTGACCGGCAAGGGCAGTCCGCCCCAGCGGTTGAGCTGGCGCAAGGACGCCGCTTCATCCATGTCGAACACCAGCGTGGCCTCCATCGGCGCGACGGGCAGCACCTTGAGCGAGACCTCCAGCAGCACGCCCAGCGTTCCGAGCGAGCCGGCCATCAGGCGCGACACATCGTAGCCGGCCACATTCTTCATCACCTGGCCGCCAAAGATCAGCCGCTCGGCCTTGCCGTTGAGCAGGACCACGCCCAGCATGTAGTCACGCACGGCCCCCACGCTGCTGCGCGCCGGGCCGCTGAGGCCACTGGCGACCATGCCGCCGACCGTGGCCCGTGCACCGGAGCCGCCGAAATGCGGTGGCTCAAACGGCAGGCACTGGCCCTGGGCCGCCAGCAGGGCTTCCAGCTCGGCCAAGGGCGTGCCGGCGCGCACCGTGACCACCAGCTCGCTGGGCTCATAGCTGACCACGCCGGCCAGAACGCTCATGTCGAGGACTTCGCCCGTCAGGGCCTGCCCATAAAAGTCCTTGGTGCCGCCGCCCCGAATGCGCAGCGGCGTACCGCTGGCGCAAGCCTCCCGCACCCGCGCTGCCAAGGACGCTGTCACCTCGGTATCTGCAATATCTGAAGCCATGGGGCAATGGTAAGCGGCTCCGGCGGACGGGGTTTTGATTTTTTTGAACGGCTTGTGTTCGATTTTTTCCGGCAGGCTGGCGCTCCCACCGCAGAATCCGCCCCTCAGTCCCTGAAGAAGTTCACCGGCAGGCCGGGCACCTCGACCCGCATCGAGAAGACGCAGCCCGAGTCTGGCCAGGTTTGCAGCTCCTCGTCGGGGCGTTTGTAGCGTGCCGTCGTCAGGTAGAGCGTTCGCAGGTCGGGTCCGCCAAAGCACGGCATGGTCGGGCAGCGCGCCGGTACGGCAATGTCGGCCAGCAGCTCGCCGGCCGGCGACAGCTTCAGGAGCCGGCCACCTTCGAACATGGCCACGTAATAGTTGCCCTCCACATCGACAGCGGCACCGTCCGGCCGGCCGCCGTAGTCCGGCATGCCGGGCTGCCAGCCCTCCGGTTTCCCGGGCCATTGGCGGAACACGCGGCCCCGGCTCATGGCATTGCTCTGGCCATCCCAGTCCCAGGCGCGGATGGTGTGGCTGGGCGTGTCGGTCCAATAGACGGTGGCGGCGTCGGGCGACCAGGCCAGTCCGTTGGCAATGATGGCATCGCCGGCCTTGCGCTCGACCAGCGGCGCGCGGCCGTCGCGGCAATCCACGGAGAAAAGTTCCGCCCGTCTGGCGTCGCGGGGCTCGTACATGGTGCCGGCCCAGAAGCGGCCCAGCGGGTCGGCCTTGCCGTCGTTGAAGCGCGTGGTGGCGGTGTCATGCCCGGCCCGCACCAGTTGCTCCAGTGCGCCGCCCCACTGCCGGGCGCGGTAAATGCCGTCACGCAGCGCGATGACCAGCCCGCTGGCCTGGCCCCGCGTCTGCGCCGGTGCGATGCTGCCGGGCTCGCTCGGCATGGCCCAGCTTTCCACCGGGCCATGCGACATCTCCCCCACCTTGCAGCGGTGAATCTGCCGGCCTGGAATATCGATCCAATAAAGGCTTTGTTCATCCGGGTGCCAGAAAGGGGACTCGCCCAGCTCGCTGGGCTGGGCAACAAGGGTTTGCCAGGTCATGGTTTCCTTTTTTTTTGGTGAATTCGATCCGTCAATATAGGCCTCAAGCCTCAAGCCTCCGGCTCCTGCAGGGAAGCCATAAGCTTGGGCGCTCAACGCATTCAACGCACGCAGCGGCCCGGTGGCGCGTCATCGCTGCCGCGCGCGCTCATCAGGGGCATCAGCCGGGGCGCCAGCACTTTCAGCAATTGCACCGGCAGGCCGCTGGTGAAATCGTAGGCGGCTGCCTGGGGCCCGGGCACGTAGGCGATGATGGTGCCAAAAAACCGTTCGTCAACATTGAACACGAAGGTCGCCGAACGATTGACCACGCGCGACTGGATCAGCCGCCCACCGCCACCGTAGACATCGAAGCGCTGATCGCCGGTGCCGGTCTTTCCGCCCACCGGCATGATACTGCCGTCCGGCCGCACGAAGGCCTGCTTCACGCGTTGCGCGGTGCCGTTCTCCACCACCAGCCGCAGCGCGCCGCGCACCGCCCGCGCGACTTCCGGCGCCAGCACCTGCTCCGCCTGGCCTGGCTTGTACTGCAGCACGGTTTCGTAGGGCGTTGCCGCAGCGAAGTGCAGGGACTGAATGCGCATGGCCGGCTTGCGCAGGCCATCGTTGACGAGAATCCCCATCAATTCCGCCAGCGCAGCAGGACGGTCGGCCGACGCCCCGATCGCCGTCGCATAGGATGGCACGAGTGCGTCAAAGGGATAACCCATGAGCGCCCATTGGCGGTGGATTTCCAGAAAGCCTTCGCCTTCGAGCAGGCCCAGGATCCGCTTGTCCTGCGCCTGCTTGCGATGGGCCGAAAAAAGCCACGAATACACCGCCTGCCGCTCGGCGCTGCTGGCCTGCATCACCTGCGACTGGCTCGCCCCCGGATGGTTGCGCAGGTAGCCGACCAGCCACAATTCCAGCGGATGCACGCCTGCCACGTAGCCGCGGTCGGCCAGGGACATCTCCGCGGGCGCAAATTGCGCGTAGAGCCGGGCCAGCCGGGGCTCGGCCGGGTCGATGCCGCCCGAGCGGTGACGATTCACAAACGCCACGAACTGCTCCAGCGGGGCGTCGGGTTCAAGCGTGCGGAAAATGGCGGCCAGCCGCGGCGCGGTCGGACGCACGCCCTGCAGCAGCAACTGCTCGGCCTCCTGCGCGGTCTTGCCGCGGTACTTGACCAGGAAACGCCGCATGAACACCTGCCCCTCCTGGTCGGCGAAGCGCGCCAGGTAGTCGGTGCGGCGCGGGTCATCGACATCCTTCAGCAGCCTGGCCGAAGACCCGGGGGTCAGGAACATGTAGTGGTGCACGATGTCGCGCATCAACCGGATGAACACCAGATTGACCGAGTTGCGCAGCCCATCGCGCACCGACATCACCTTGCCGTTGTCTTCGGGCTTGAAATTGTCAAAGTGGTGCAATCCGCCGCCGGTAAAAAATCCTTCCCCGGTGCTGGCCGAATAGCGCCGCTCCAGCGCGGCCTCCAGCATGGGGGCGAGGTTCCTGTCTTTCGCGGCGAGAAAATAGTCGACCGCCCAACGCGTCAGGACGTCCTTCCTGTCAACCTCCAGTGCCCGCAGCGGTATGGCGTCCAGCCCGGCCAGGCGCTGGTGCAGCTTGGCCATGATGTCGAGGTAGGTCACCAGCGTGCGCAGCTTGGCAGTGGAGCCCAGATCGAGCTTGGTACCTTCATTGATATTGAGCGGCTGGTCAAAATTGTCCGTCTGTACCCGCAGATAATTGACGTCGCTTCCCCGCTCATACAGCGTGAAGCTGTACACCACCCTGGCCGGATCGCCGCGGTCCAGCAGCTGCTTGCCCTGGAGTCCGGCGGCCTTGGCGCTGGCCGGGTCACGCAACTCCCGCAGCGCGTGGGTCACCGCCTTTTGCACCGGCGCATCCAGCGTGCTGGCCACGCTGAGATCGAGACGGTCCAGGTCGTACAGGCGGCTGCCGCCGAGCAGGCCGGCAAGATGCGTACGGACTGTATTGGCCGCCTTCTGCTCAACAAAGGAAGCAACGGAGGCAGGCACCTTGTCGGCACGCCGGTTCAGACTCGCGCGAAGCGCGGCGTCGCGCAGCGCGGGCGAGATCACGCCGGCACCGCCCAACACGCGCAGATGGCTGTCGGTGAGCTGTTCCAGCTCGGTTTCGCTGGCGTCGAAGTAATAGGAAGGACGACGCTGCGCAATCATCAGGCTGAGCGCCTGCCTGTAAAGCTGCCCCGGCTCGCTGAGATCGCCGCCGTTCTCGTCCACGTCCACGTCTTTCAGCAGGCGATTGACCTCGTTGAAATCACGCCCGTACCAGACCCACAAGCCGTCGCCCAGGCCGTGCACTTCACCAAAGCCGGCCTTGGCCGACAGCGGCATCGTGTTGATGTAGCCCAGCACGATCTGGCGCCGCACCGCACGGGTGTCCTCGCCCTGCTGATAGGCGCGCAATGAGGCCGACACCATCTGCTGCAGTTTTTCACGGGCCGATGAGGTCCGCCCCTCGGAAGAGTGGCGGTATTTTTCGATCTGGGTCGCCAGCGTGCTGCCGCCGGGCGAGCGGCCATTGCCGGTGATGGTGGTCCGGACGTTGTTCAGCACGGCATGGGCCAGCCGGTCCCATTCCACGGCCGGGTTGCGCTTCGGATTGTCCGGGTCGAGCAGCTCACGGTTCTCGATGAACAGCAGGCTTTGCACCAGTACGGGCGCAATATCGTCAAAGCTGCTGAAAACCCGCTCCGGATAGCGCTCCTGGAACAGGCTGTCGTTGTGGCAATCGACAATGCTCAGGCCGCTCTGCGTCTTTTCAGGGTAAGGGGCAAAGTAGCCGGCGTCCATGATGCTGACCATGCCCTCCGACAAGCGCGCCTGCCGCGTGACCTCGAAGCCCCGCCCTGTGAGCTTGCCAAGAAATGCCGGCAACTCCGTGTAGCCGAGGCGGTCGTCATAAGGCCCGCTGCGGGGAAACCGGATGGACGGACTGGGGCCCTCGCCGAGGGTGTAGCTGGCCTTGCTGGCCAGGTTGGCAAAAAAACGCGCCTGGTATCGGGAGGTGCTCAGTTCCTGATCCACCACCAGCCCCAGCAGGACAAGCATGATCAGCAGGAAAAACGCCCATGCGGTCCCGAACCAGCGAAAAAATGACAACCATTTTTCCGGCACACGCGTCATCCTGAATCTCTCCGGTGATTGTTCCGTGCGGGCAAGACCGTGCAAGATATCGCTCAAAAGCTGAACAGGCCACCCGAATCAGCAATAAATGTACAAAATTGCAAGCGCCGGCGATACCCTCCGTTGCATCATCCCCGAGAAATGGGTTGTTGTATATCAAGGGGCGGTGAATGGCTGCGCACCAGACGCCCGGACCTTGCTGCAAAAGAGCCTGGCCCCAGGAGCACCGGCCGCGTCCCACGGGACGCCCGCCTGCACAAACCCCCACCGCACAGGCAAAAAAAACAGCCCACCGGCTTGCACCGGCGGGCTGAACATCCAAAGGAGACTCTCGTTGATCAAGGGACTGCCTTCAGGGCAGTCCCGGTATTCCCATTCCTGTCAGCGGTTGTAGGCTGTTTCACCGTGTGCGGTGATGTCCAGGCCCTCGCGCTCGTCTTCTTCGCTCACACGCAGGCCGATCGTCAGGTCAACAATCTTGTAGGCGATGAAGGAGACCACACCCGACCAGACGATGGTGATCAGCACGGCTTTGGCCTGAACCCACAGTTGTGACACGACAGAGAAGTCGGCAGCGGTCACCATGGTGGCCGTCGTCCAGTCAGCCACGTAGCCGGGGCCGCCCAGGCTCGGGGAGTTGAACACACCGGTCAGCAAGGCGCCCAGAATACCGCCGATACCGTGCACGCCGAACACGTCGAGCGAGTCGTCTGCACCCAGCAGTTTCTTCAGGCCATTCACGCCCCAGAGGCAGGCAAAGCCAGCCGCCAGACCGATCACCAGGCCACCACCGATGCCCACATTGCCGGCTGCTGGCGTGATCGCCACCAGACCCGCCACAGCACCGGATGCAGCACCCAGCATCGAAGCCTTGCCACGCATCAGCGATTCACCGACACACCATGCCAGCACAGCAGCGGCGGTGGCAGCGAGGGTGTTGATGAAGGCCAGGGCGGCAAAACCGTTGGCTTCGAGCGCCGAACCGGCGTTGAAACCAAACCAGCCAACCCACAGCAAAGCGGATCCGACCATGGTCAGCGTGAGGCTGTGAGGCGCCATGGACTCCTTGCCGTAGCCGATACGCTTGCCGATCACATAGGCACCGACCAGGCCGGCGACAGCAGCGTTGATGTGCACGACGGTACCGCCGGCAAAGTCCAGCGCGCCCATTTGCCAGATGTATCCGGCCTTGCCGTTCATCGCGTCAACCACTTCCTTGCCCGTGTAGGCATCAGGACCCATCCAGAACCACACCATGTGCGCAATGGGGGCGTAGCTGAAGGTGAACCAGATGGCCATGAAAAGCAGCACGGCGGAGAACTTGATGCGTTCGGCAAAGGCGCCGACGATCAGGGTGCAGGTGATGCCCGCGAAGGTCGCCTGGAAGGCGGCAAACACGATTTCAGGAATCACGACGCCCTTGCTGAAGGTGGCCGCGTTGGCGAAGGTGCCGGCGGCGTTGTCCCAGATCCCCTTCATGAAGAGCCGGTCAAAGCCGCCAAAGAAAGCGCCGCCCTCGGTGAATGCCAGGCTGTAGCCGTAAATGAACCACAGCACGACGATCATGGAGAAGGTCACCATGACCTGCATCAGGACCGACAGCATGTTCTTGCTGCGGACGAGTCCGCCGTAGAACAGGGCCAGGCCCGGCACGGTCATCATGATCACCAGAAGGGTGGAGACCATCATCCAGGCCGTATCTCCCTTGTTGGGGACAGGAGCCGGTGCTGAAGCAGCTGCGGCAGCGGGTGCTGCGGCTGCCGCGGCGGGAGCCGCAGCGGCAGCAGGCGCCGCCGGAGCGGCTGCCTCGGCCGGCTTGGCTTCGCTGACGGCCGACGCGGCAGGCGCTGCTGCCGGCGCCTGCGCCATCACGGCTGCGCCGATACCCAGCAAACTCAATCCCAATACAAGGGAAGCAAGAAGTTTTTTCATGTCAATGTTCTCTTTTTTCTAGGGTTGAGCCGGGCGTCAGAGCGCTTCCTTGCCGGTTTCACCGGTGCGGATGCGCACAACCTGCTCGAGGTTATAGACAAAGACCTTGCCGTCGCCGATCTTGCCGGTGCGGGCAGCACCTTCAACCGCTTCGATCACGCGATCCACCAGCTCGTCAGAGACTGCCGCTTCAATTTTGACCTTGGGCAGAAAGTCGACCACGTACTCTGCACCGCGGTACAGTTCTGTGTGGCCCTTTTGACGGCCGAAGCCCTTGACTTCAGTCACCGTGATGCCTTGCACGCCAATGCCGGAGAGTGCTTCACGCACCTCGTCCAGCTTGAACGGTTTGATGATGGCCGTTACTAGTTTCATTTCAGGTTCCTCCAGGATGAATAGGGAAGCGGCCCATGCTGTGCGCCGCTTCTGCCGCCTTTACAGGGTTTTTGTCAGCGTTACAACCAACGTGCCCTTGTTGATGGACTTGCCGCTGGTGTCAACCGACGCGGGATACAGATAGCTGGACTTCTTGTTGCCACCGACCACAGCGCCCGACAGGGAGAGGCCGTCGCCCAGGTCGTAGGCGGCGCCAACGCTGTAGTCCATGTAGTCAGGCAGGCCTGCGGAATTCGCGGCGCTCTTCAGGTCGGTAAAGCCGAGGGAGGCCTTGAAGGTGACCTTGGGCATCACTTCCTGGGCGAATGCCAGATTCAGGTAGCCGGTACCACGGCCTTCACCCACCAGGTATTCCTTGCCGAGACCAAAGTAGCCCTTGGAGACGGTGTGGGAGTACTTGGCGCTGACCGGCCCGTAAGCCGCTCCGAGGTAGACCTCGGTCGTGTTGGCGCCGCTGGCGCTCGGGTAGTAGTAAGTCAGGGCGCCAACATCCAGGTCGACAGGGCCGGCCTTGAACTTGTAGCCGCCATACAGGTCGATTTCAATCTTGCTGTTGTCGCCGGAAGGCAGGTATTTGGTCCAGTTGATGGTGGAGTTCCAGTTACCGACGTAAAAACCGTTGCTGAACGCATAATCGACGCCGCCCTGCAAGGCTGGCTTGAAACTCCGGGTCTTGGTGTAATCCTGGTCCTGGCCGCGGAACTTGTAGTTGCTGGTCAGGGAGATGTTGAACGACAGCGGGGATGGCTCTGCGGCAGGGGCAGGCGTCTGGGCAAAGGCTGCGCCGGACACAACCAGAGATGCGGCAAGTGCGATCTGGACGGGGATAAGTTTCATGAAAAAGCTCCGAAGGTTGTTGAAGTTGGCCTGTTTGTTCGTAGCACGTTACGTGCCAAACCCCCGCTAACACTGTGGATACACGTCTACCATCTCGCGCACTGCCGCGTTACATCAAGTACAAGAAATACGAATATTGCACCAAGTTGGCGCAAATATGCGCACAACTTTGAAGCATTTAAGAGGGAGTTACAAAAATGAGCTTGTCTTTAGTGCATAGCCGTGCCCTGCTGGGTTTGGAGGCACGGCCGGTGTGCGTCGAAGTGCACCTGGCAAACGGCTTGCCCAGCTTCACCCTGGTGGGGCTGGCAGAAACCGAGGTGAAGGAAGCACGCGAGCGGGTGCGCTCCGCCATTCAGAACACCGGGCTGGAGTTTCCGGCCAACAAGAGAATCACTGTCAATCTGGCACCGGCGGATTTACCCAAGGACTCCGGCCGCTTCGATTTGCCGATTGCCCTGGGCATTCTGGCAGCCAGCGGCCAGCTGGACGCCCGCAAGCTGGCGGGCTATGAGTTCGCGGGGGAATTGTCTCTGGGCGGTGACCTTCGGCCTGTGCGGGGAGCCCTGGCCATGAGCCTGGCACTGGCGCACCTCGCAAACAATGGCGCCATGACCCGCGACAAGCCCGGCATGGCGGCCAGGCAACCCAAATTGGTGCTGCCTGAAGGCAGCGCCCAGGAGGCCGCGCTGGTTCCCGATGCCGAAATTTACCGTGCGCACCATTTACTGGACGTGGTCCGGCAATTCCTGCCGGGCGACACGCCGCCCGAGGCGCTGGACGGTTGGGCCCGAATCGCGCCCATCCCGCGCCGGGAGCAGGCCGATTACCCGGATCTCGCCGACGTCAAGGGCCAGGCGGCGGCCAGGCGAGCGCTGGAAATCGCGGCAGCTGGCGGGCACAGCATTCTGATGATGGGGGCACCCGGCTCCGGCAAGTCCATGCTGGCGCAACGCTTTGCCGGCCTGCTGCCCGCCATGACGACCGAGGAGGCGCTGGAAAGCGCCGCGGTCGCCTCGCTGGGTGGCCGCTTCGCACTGGAAAACTGGGCCGTCCGGCCGACCTGCGCGCCCCACCATACGGCCAGTGCGGTGGCCCTGGTGGGCGGCGGCTCGCCGCCCCGGCCGGGCGAGATCTCGCTGGCCCACCGGGGCGTCCTGTTTCTCGACGAGCTGCCCGAGTTCCCGCGCGCCGCGCTGGAGGCGCTGCGTGAACCGCTGGAGTCCGGCACCATCACGATTTCCCGGGCGGCGCAGCGCGCGGAGTTTCCGGCGCGCTTTCAACTGGTCGCCGCCATGAACCCCTGTCCGTGCGGCTACCTGGGCTCCAGCCTGCGCGCCTGCCGCTGCTCGCCCGACCAGGTGTCCCGTTACCAGGGCAAGCTCAGCGGCCCCCTGCTGGACCGGATTGACCTGCATGTGGAAGTCGGCGCGCTGGGGGCCGATGAACTGGTGAACACGCCGCCCGGCGAGGCCACCGCGTCGATCAGAGGCCGGGTGGTCCAGGCCCGCGAGCGGGCCATAGCCCGTCAGGGCAGCACCAACCAGGCCCTTGAAGGCCAGGCGATTGATGCGCAATGTCAGCTCGATGACGCGGCAGCGAAATTTCTGAACACCGCGGCCACACGGCTGGGTTGGTCAGGTCGCAGCATTCACCGGTGCCTGAAGGTGGCAAGAACGATTGCGGACCTGGCGGGTGCGGCCACAGTGCAGGTCACGCATGTAGCCGAGGCGGTGCAGTACCGCCGCGCGCTGAAGGCAGTTCACTGAGCCCCCGGCGGTTCAAGCCGAGGTAGCGACTCACCGTGCTGGTGGACGCCTTGGGCGTCGCGCGGCCGTCGCGTCATTCCCGGAACCGGAAAGTAGCAAGTAGTGGCTAGCGGCAGGACTGCCGGCTGGCAGGGCCGCTACCCCTGCCGTCCTGACGCCACACTCAGACTCGGGCGCCGGTTTAACGAATAGGCAACGACGCGATCAACGCCCCTGGTACTCCGGTGCAGGTGCAGGCTGCGCGGCCACAGGCGCCGGGGGTGGTTTGGGGCCATAGGTTGCGCCATCGCTGGTGCGCAGGACGGCGCCGTCCACGGTCACGCGGCTGCCCACCGCGGGCGCACGTGCCACTTCCAGGGTGCGGTGCGACCCGTCTTCCATGCGCACACCGACCTGGTAGACCGTTTCCTTGCGAATCTGGCCTTCTATCGCGTTGCCGGCAAAACCGCCGCCAACGGCGCCCAGAATGGTGGCGGCAGTTCGTCCACCGCCGTGGCCCACCTGGTTGCCCAGCACCGCACCCAGCACCCCGCCAGCCACAGCGCCCACGCCGGGACCGGCCGGTTTGGCGGAACGCTCCACCGGCGTGACAGATTCAACGGAACCGCACACCGCGCACACCGCCGGTGCGGCGGCCATGACGGGAGCCGGTGCGGCAGACGGCGCGGGCGAAACGCCCGAGTAACTCGGGGCCGGAGCCGGTTTGGGTTGGGGCTTGACCACTTTTTTGGCCGGTGCCGGCGCAGCGGCGGGCTTGGCGGGTGCCACCGCCGGCTTTTCAATCAGGTCGTCGGTTGCATTGGCAGAAGCAGCAGGCCCGGCCAGCTGCGGCGCAGCCGGAGCCTGGGGTGTCGCCACAGCCGCCACGCTGGCAGCGGGGGGTTGGGCACGCTGGTTGTACAGCATGGTGGCGCCCATGCCGAGCACCGCCACACCCAGGATGCCGATCGCGGCCCACAGGGGCTTGCTGCCGGAAGAGGCGGACTGCTGGCCCGGCGGGAGGTTATCGACGGAGGTGTTCATGGGGTATTCCTTCTTTGTTAAACAGGTCCCGGGACGGCAGCCGCCTGCATGAATGCAAGCTGACGCTTCTGTCGCCGCTCATGACTAAACGCCCGAGACGGCCCAACGGTACACAGACCACGCCAAGCACACGTGTTTTTTTGTAAACGCGGGTGATGTGGCGGCAAACACACGGTAAAGAAAAGAAAGAAAAGGGACAAGGGGACAAACGCCAGCCGCCCACCTTCGTAACGCCTGGTTACCGCCCCTGCCGCGCCGATTTGACGGCCCGCCACCTCACAAATTGGGTGCCAGCAGGCGCTGCAATTCTTCCGCTTTAGCACCACGCCGTCGTGCCAGATCCTGCAACTGGTCATCGCCGATCTTGCCCACGTTGAAATACGTGCTCTCGGGATGGCTCAGGTAAAAGCCGCTGACGCTGGCAGCCGGCGTCATGGCCAGGCTCTCGGTCAGGGCCATGCCGATCTCGTCGGCCTTGAGCAGCGTAAACATGTCTTTCTTCACGCTGTGGTCCGGGCAGGCCGGGTAGCCGGGCGCGGGGCGTATGCCCTGGTATTTTTCGGCGATCAGCGCTTCTGCGCCCAGCGACTCGGCCGGCACATAGCCCCACAAATCCTTGCGCACGCGCTGGTGCATGGCCTCGGCAAAGGCTTCGGCCAGCCGGTCGGCCAACGCCTTGAGCATGATGGAGGAGTAGTCGTCGTTGTCGTCAAGAAAGTACTTTTCTTTTTTCTCGGCGCCAATGCCAGCGGTGACTGCGAACAAACCGATGTAATCCGGCAGCATGAACGTGTTGTGGCCTTCCTGGCCGGCGTGGCCAGCGCGCACGGCCTTGGCTTCGGCGGGAAGCACCTTGGGCGCGACAAAGTCGGCCAGGCAGCGGCTGGGCCGCATCACGCCATCCACCGCGGTTTTCTCCGTCTGCTGGCGCAGGCCGTACCAGGTCATGGCCACCTCGCTGCGCGACTCGTCGGTGTAAATCTCGATGTCGTCGCCCACGCTGTTGGCAGGATACAGGCCGATCACGCCGCTGGCGGTGAGCCAGCGGCCCTCGATCAGGCGCTTGAGCATGCGCTGCGCGTCGGCATACACGCGCACCGCCTCGGTACCGACCACCTCGTCTTTCAGGATGGCCGGAAACGGCCCCGCCAGGTCCCAGGTCTGGAAGAACGGGCCCCAGTCGATGTATTGCGCGAGCTCGGCCAGGTCGAAGTTTTTGAAGACACGCCGGCCGATGAACTTGGGCACGGGCGGTGTGTAGCTCACCCAGTCCATGCGCGTGGCGTTGGCGCGGGCCTTGGCCAGCGGCCACATCGGCACCTGCTTCTTGTTGGCGTGCTGGGTGCGTACCTTGTCGTAGTCCGCGTTCAACTCGTTGATGTACTTGGCGGCCTGGTCGGACAGCAGGCTTTGCGCCACGCTCACGCTGCGCGAGGCATCGGGCACATAGACCACCGGGCCTTCGTAATGCGGGGAAATCTTCACCGCCGTGTGTACCCGGCTGGTGGTGGCGCCGCCAATCAGCAACGGGATTTTCCGGATGCGGAAATGGTCGTCCTTCTGCATCTCGGCCGCGACGTATTGCATTTCTTCCAGGCTGGGCGTGATCAGGCCCGAGAGGCCCACGATGTCAGCGCCTTCGACCTTGGCGCGCGCCAGGATTTCGTGGCAGGGCACCATCACGCCCATGTTGACCACCTCGAAGTTGTTGCACTGCAGGACCACGGTCACGATGTTCTTGCCGATGTCGTGCACGTCGCCCTTGACGGTGGCGATGATGATCTTGCCCTTGGTCTTCACGTCGCCGCCGGCGGCTTCCAGCAGCAGTTTTTCGGCTTCGATGTACGGCAGCAGGTGTGCCACCGCCTGCTTCATCACCCGGGCGCTTTTGACCACCTGCGGCAGGAACATCTTGCCCTGGCCGAACAGATCGCCGACCACGTTCATGCCGTCCATCAGCGGACCCTCGATCACATGCAGCGGCCGGCCGCCTTCGGCCTTGATGGCCTGCCACATTTCCTCGGTGTCTTCGGTGATGAATTCGTTCATGCCCAGCACCAGCGCGTGCGACAGACGCTCGCGCACCGGCAGCGCGCGCCACTCGTTTTTCTTGCTGTCGTCCCTGGCGCCGCTTTTGGCGCTTTCCGCGACTTCGATGAGGCGCTCGCTGGGTGTGAGTTCAGGCTCGCCCGGCTTGTACACCGGCTGGCGGTTGAGCACCACGTCCTCCACCCGCTCGCGCAGCGTCGGCTCCAGGTCGTCATAGACACCCACCATGCCGGCGTTGACGATGCCCATGTCCATGCCGGCCTGGATCGCGTGGTAGAGGAACACCGTGTGAATCGCTTCACGCACCGGGTCGTTGCCACGGAAGCTGAAACTCACGTTGGACACGCCGCCCGACACCTTGGCGCCCGGCAGGTTGGCCTTGATCCAGCGCGTGGCGTTGATGAAGTCAACCGCGTAGTTGTTGTGCTCTTCGATGCCGGTGGCAATGGCAAAGATGTTGGGGTCAAAAATGATGTCTTCGGGCGGAAAGCCGACCTCATCGACCAGCACGCGGTAGGCGCGCTCGCAGATTTCGATCTTGCGCGCATAGGTGTCGGCCTGGCCCTGCTCGTCAAAGGCCATCACCACAGCAGCCGCGCCATAGCGCTTGAGCAGCTTGGCCTGGTGCTTGAAAGGCTCGAGGCCCTCCTTCATGGAAATCGAGTTGACGATGCCCTTGCCCTGGATGCAGCGCAGGCCGGCCTCGATCACGCTCCACTTGGAACTGTCGATCATGATGGGCACGCGGGCGATGTCGGGTTCGCTGGCGATCAGGTTCAAAAAGCGCACCATGGCGGCCTGGCTGTCCAGCATGGCCTCGTCCATGTTGATGTCGATGATTTGCGCGCCGTTTTCCACCTGCTGGCGCGCCACGGCCAGGGCCTGCTCGTACTCGCCATTCAAAATCATGCGGGCAAAGGCTTTCGAACCGGTGACATTGGTACGCTCGCCGATGTTGACGAAGAGCGTGCCCTCTCCGATGGCTACCGGCTCCAGGCCGGACAGCTTCATGGGGGGAACAGCGATGGGATCTTGAATTTCGGACATGTACTCACCTTTTGGGCTCAAGGTGAGCGTCGTTGCGGCGGCGCCTCGGGGGGGGGGGAGGCGCCGGTAACCCAAGCCTGACGAATGAATGCTTCGCTGCAACGCTCCTTGGGTTACCATTATTTTAAGGGCAGGCAGCAGCCGGCGCCATGCCTCGCAATAAATCCGGAAAATCCATGTTCGAATACCTGTTTGGCGACAAGAAAAAGGCGGCGACGGGTCCACCTGAGCTGATGCGGCCGGAAGAGCGCAGGCGCGCGGTTGAAGGCTCCAGCACGGCCGAACTGGCGGCCAGGCTGCTGATTGCGCCAACAGCGCTGATGCAGCTCACGCCCGAAGAGGCGCTCACCGTGGTGAGCTACATGGTTCCGCAAAGAATTGCCGCGGGCACCACCTTCATCATCGAAGGGGACAAAACCGATACCGACTACATGCTGCTGTTGCTCGAGGGCGAGGTCACCGTGGAGAGCATCCTGGTCAGCCGCCGCACACCCGTCACCGTGTCGGTGCTGGGGCCGGGCAGCCTGGTTGGCGAGATGGGGCTGGTCGATGGCCGGGCCCGGCTGGCCTCCTGCACGGCCAGCACCGACGTGCGGTGCGCGGTGTTGTCACGCGCCGCCCTTGGGACCCTCAGCATTGATGAACCCCGCACAGCGGCCAAGCTGATGTTTGCGGTGTCGCTGCGGATTGCCGAGCGGCTGCGCGATGCTACCGAAAAACTCAAAAAATACAGCCAGCTGACGCAGGCCATGCAGCAGGAAATCGACCACCTGCTGCCGGACTGACGCCCGGCGCGAATCAAAACAAAAAGCGCTGTGCCCGACCCTGCCTAAGCCGCCTCGGGATAGAAGAAGCGGGAAGCGACAGCCCGTGAAGGCAGGGGCGCCACCGCATTCGCAATCGCCTGGATATGCTCGGGCGTGGTACCGCAGCAGCCGCCCACGATGTTAACCAACCCCTCGTCGGCAAATTCGCGCAACAGGCGCGAGGTCACGTCGGGCGTTTCATCGAAGCCGGTGTCGCTCATGGGGTTGGGCAAGCCGGCATTGGGGTAGCAGCTGATGAAGGTGTCACCAGCCACGCGGGCCAGCTCCTGGATGTAGGGGCGCATCAGCGTGGCGCCCAGCGCGCAGTTCAGGCCAATCGCCAGCGGCCGGGCATGGCGCACGCTGTGCCAGAAGGCGGTCACGGTCTGGCCGCTCAGGATGCGACCCGAGGCGTCGGTGACGGTGCCGCTGATGATGAGGGGCAGGCACTCGCCGGAGTTGTCGAAATACTCGTCGATGGCAAACAAGGCCGCCTTGGCGTTGAGGGTGTCGAAGATGGTCTCGACCAGCAGCACATCGCTGCCGCCCTTGACCAGCGCTTCCGTCTGCTCGTAGTAGGCCTTGCGCAGTTCTTCAAAGCTGGTGTTGCGCGCGCCCGGATCATTCACATCAGGGCTGATGCTGGCGGTTTTGGGTGTCGGGCCCAGGGCGCCCACCACGAAGCGCGGCTTCTCGGGCGTGGAAAACCTGTCACAGGCGGCACGCGCAATGCGCGCCGACTCGTAGTTCATCTCCACGGCCAGGTCCGCCATGTCGTAGTCGGCCTGGGCGACCGTGGTGGCGCCAAAGGTGTTGGTCTCGATCATGTCGGCGCCGGCGGCGAGGTAGCCTTCATGGATGTCGCGGATCACGTCGGGACGGGTCAGGCTGAGCAGTTCGTTGTTGCCCTTGACGTCCTTGTGGAAGTCCTTGAAGCGCTCGCCGCGGTACTGTGCCTCGTTCAGCTTGAAGCGCTGGATCATCGTGCCCATCGCGCCGTCGAGGATGGCGATGCGTTGTTCCAGGATGGCGGAGAGTCGCTGACCGCGGGTGTAATTGAGGGGCTTCATGCGTTGATTTTAAGGTGCGGCGGTTTTTTTCGACAGGTTCCGGAATGGCCACCCTGTTTTCCATCGGGTCACCTGCCTTCGAGGGGGCTCTGCGCCAGCAGGGGCCGCGGAACCGGCTTCGCCGGGCCGCAGGCGCAGCGGCCCCCTCGGGGGGCAGCGACCCACACGAAGTGGGGGAGCGTGGGGGCCTTAGACTAGGGGCATTGCCCCGATCATGAAAAACCTCCAACCCCAAGAAGCCTGGACCTGGCTGCAAGCGCACCCCGACACCCTCTTCGTGGACGTGCGCATGGAAATCGAGTCGCTGTATGTCGGCCGCCCGCCCGGTGTGGTCCATGTGCCGTGGTACGAATACCCCGACCTGCAGCCGGACCCGTCAAAATTTGCCGAGGCGGTGGCGCGCGAGGCCACGGGCAAGGCCCAGCCGGTGCTGCTGATCTGCCGCTCCGGCAAGCGCACGCTGGAGGCCGGCAAGGCGCTGGAGGCCGCCGGATTTTCCGACGTGCAGCATGTGGTGCATGGCTTTGAAGGGGAACTGGACGAGCAGTTCCGCCGATCCACCCTCTCGGGCTGGCGCTTTGACGGCTTGCCCTGGGAGCAGATGTAACCCGTCTTCGACATCAAATCGGGCTGCAACCGTTGTTTTACATGGACTTGCGGCTATTATTTTCATAGCAAACCAGCACCCGCAGCATCCTCTTGTCTTCATTGCCTGTTTTTTCATCCCTGCCGACCCCGCTGGACATCCTGGGCCAGGTCTTTGGCTACTCCGATTTCCGCGGTCCGCAGGAAGCCATCGTGGAGCACGTGGTGCAAGGCGGCGACGCGCTGGTGCTGATGCCCACCGGCGGCGGCAAGTCGCTGTGCTACCAGATCCCGGCCATCGTGCGGCAAAACGCCGGCCACGGCGTGACGGTGGTGATCTCGCCGCTGATTGCGCTGATGCACGACCAGGTCGGCGCGTTGCACGAAGCCGGCGTGTCCGCCGCGTTCTTGAATTCAACGCAAAGCTTTGAGGAAAGCAGCCAGCTTGAAAAGCAGCTGCTGCGCAACGAACTGACGCTGCTGTATGCGGCGCCCGAACGCATCAACACACCGCGCATGAAGGGCCTGCTGGCCTCGCTGCACGAGCGCGGCCTGCTCAGCCTGTTTGCGATTGACGAGGCGCATTGCGTGAGCCAGTGGGGCCATGATTTCCGGCCTGAATACCGCTCGCTGAGCCTGCTGCACGAAACCTTTCCCGATGTGCCGCGCATCGCGCTCACAGCCACCGCCGACGCCCTGACGCGGCAGGACATGATCGAGCGGCTCAAGCTCGAAGACGCGCGCGAGTTTGTCAGCAGCTTTGACCGGCCCAACATCCGCTACACCATTGTTGAAAAATCCGACCCGACGCGCCAGCTGCTGCGCTTCATCGAGTCCGAGCATGAGGGCGAGGCCGGCATTGTGTATTGCCAGTCCAGGAAGCGCGTGGAGGAAATCGCCGAAACCCTGCAGGATGCCGGCCTGAAGGCGCTGGCCTACCACGCCGGCCTGGACGCCTCGCTGCGCCAGCAGCGGCAGGACCGCTTCCTGCGCGAGGACGGCATGATCATGGTGGCCACGATTGCCTTCGGCATGGGCATCGACAAGCCCGACGTGCGCTTTGTCGCGCACCTGGACATGCCGAAAAACATCGAGGGCTACTACCAGGAGACCGGCCGCGCCGGGCGCGACGGGCTGCCCGCCAACGCCTGGATGGTCTACGGCCTGCAGGACGTGGTGAACCAGCGCCGCATGATCGACACCAGCGAGGCCGCCAGCGAAGAGTTCAAGCAGGTGATGCGCGGCAAGCTCGATGCGCTCTTGAGCCTGGCCGAAGACACGCGCTGCCGCCGCGTCAGCCTGCTGCATTATTTTGGCGAAGACAGCCAGCCCTGCGGCAACTGTGACAACTGTTTAAGTCCTCCCGCGGTATGGGACGCCACCGAGGCCGCCCGCAAGATGCTCAGCTGCATCTACCGCGTGCAGCAGGCCAGCGGCATCAGTTTTGGCGCCGGCCACATCATGGACATCCTGCGCGGCAAGGCCACCGAAAAGGTGGCGCAATACGGTCACGACAAGCTCAGCACCTTCGGCATTGGCACCGATCTGGCCGAAGCGCAGTGGCGCAGCGTGCTGCGCCAGCTGATTGCGAAAAACATGGTCCGCGTGGACACGGAAGCCTTCAGCACCCTGCAGCTGCTGCCTGATGCCCGGCAGGTGCTCAAGGGCGAAGTCAGCGTGGTGCTGCGTGAGCAGGCCCTGGGCGGCAAAACCGACCGCCGCAAGCGCGTGACCAAGACCTCCGTCAAGGGGCTGGCCGAAGCCGCGCTGAACGCCGGCGCGCTGGAGCGGCTGGCCAGCCTCAAGGCCTGGCGCGCCGAGGTGGCGCGCGAACACAACCTGCCGGCATTCGTGATTTTTCACGACGCCACACTGCGCGCCATTGCCGAGCGGGCACCGCAGAGCCTGCGCGACCTGGAAGGCATCAGCGGGATCGGCGCAAAGAAGCTGGAGGCCTATGGCGCCGAGGTGCTGCGGGTCTGCGCGGCCCCGGTGGCCGGCTGAACGGAACCGGCCACAGGCTGCCTCCTGGCGCGCGCACTGGCGGGCCCCTGGTTAGTCCTCAACTGGTGATGCCGGAACCCTTGGCGCCCGGCGCACAAGACCCTTAAAAACCTGCCGGCGTGGCCGGAATCGTCGCGGGCTGGACAAGGACAGCGTTGCGCTGAAAAGCTGTGCGGCAACGCCTGATCGGCTCCAAAGTTGCAATAAAACTGCGCCATACCTGCGGGATGATTGACCAATCGCAGCGCAATATCTGGTTTTCAAGCAGTTTTACTTCACAGGGAGATTCGCCATGGCGGTTCTTTTGCAGTTTCATGGTTTCTCCCACAGAACACGCCTGAACGCCCGCCTCTGCTGCACATGACGCTATTGATATTGAAGCACTGGCGCCGTGGTCGATAGGGCGTGGGGCAACGCCCTCGGCCCATGGCACTTGCCTCTACCCCTGCCCCCTTATCGGCGCTCAAGCCGTCAAACCAGCCATTTCAGAAAGTTCTGCCATGCACAAATTAGCCCCACCGGACATCCAGCAACTGCGCGCCACCTTGCCCGACTGGCAGTTCAGCGAGACCCGCGGTGGCCTGATCAGCCGTGAATTCACCTTCGCCGACTTTGTCCAGGCCTTCGGATTCATGGCCCAGGTCGCCCTGGTTGCCGAAAAGCTCAACCACCATCCCGAATGGTCAAACGTTTACAACCGGGTGGCCATCACCCTGACCACCCACGACATCCAGGGCCTGTCGACCAACGACGTCGATCTGGCACAGCAGATCGACGCCCTCTACGCCCCTTGAACACCCCACGCACCTAGGCAAGACTCCATGCAGACATCCCCAGATACCAGCAGCAAACACGGCCTGGCGGCCGGCGGCACGGCCCAGCCGGAGCGGGCCGACTGGACCATAGACCAGGGCTGGGAGCACTACAGCGCCGAAGAACACGGCATCTGGAAAACGCTGTTCGAGCGGCAGAGCCGCCTGCTGCCCGGGCGCGCCTGCGATGCTTTTGTGGAAGGCATGGCCCGGCTGCCGATAGGCGCAGACCAGATCCCCGACTTCCGGCGCCTGTCCGACACCTTGATGCAGCGCACCGGCTGGCAGGTGGTTGCCGTGCCGGGCCTGGTGCCCGATGATGTGTTCTTTGAACACTTGGCGAACCGCCGCTTCCCCGCGGGCCAGTTCATCCGCCGGCGGCACCAGCTGGACTACCTGGAAGAGCCCGATGTCTTTCACGATGTATTCGGCCATGTGCCCATGCTGATGAACCCGGCCATCGCGGACTACATCCAGGCCTATGGCGTGGGTGGGCTGCGCGCGCAGAAGCTGGGCGTGCTCGACAAGCTGGCGCGCGTCTACTGGTACACGGTCGAATTCGGCCTGGTGCAGCAAAAGGACGGCTTGCGGATTTACGGCGCCGGCATCGCCTCGTCGGCCGCGGAAAGCGTGTTTTCGCTCGATGATGCCTCGCCGAACCGGCTGCGCTTTGAACTCGAGCGGGTGATGCGCACGCAGTACCGGATTGACGATTTCCAGGAGACCTATTTCGTGATTGACGACCTGGACGAATTGCTGGCACTCGCGAAGATCGACTTCGCGGCCAGCTACGCGCGGGTGCAGGACCAGCCCGACCACACGCCGGGAACGATCCTGCCAACAGACCGGATATTCACCCGTGGATCGGGCCATTACCACCACGCCAGACGGCAGGGAGCAGCAGCATGAACTTCAAGCATCGCACCGTGATGGTGACCGGCGCCGCAGGCAACCTCGGGCAGGCCGTTGCGGCCGCATTTTCGGCGCAAGGCGCACAACTGGTGCTGCTGGACCGGCAACTCGACGCGCTGCACCAGGCATACGGCACGGCCGACCCCGACCGCCTGTGCCTGGCCACCGACCTGCTGGACGCCACGCAGGTCGCCGCCGCGCAGGCAGCCGCGCTCGCCCGCTTCGGACGCATCGATGTGCTGTGCAATCTGGCCGGCGGTTTTCGCATGGGCGAGGCGGTGCACGCCACCAGCGACAGCACCTGGGACTTCCTGCTGGACATCAACACCCGCACGCTGCTGAACATGGCGCGCAGCGTGGTGCCGCACATGCTGGAGCGCGGCGGCGGCAAGATCATCAACGTCGGGGCTTTTGCCGCGCAGAAAGGCCAGGCCCATATGGGCGCCTACTGCGCGTCCAAAAGCAGCGTCATCCGCCTGACCGAGGCGATGGCCGCCGAGCTGCGCGAGCAACACATCAACGTGAACTGCGTGCTGCCGACCATTCTGGACACCCCGGAAAACCGCGCGGCCATGCCCGATGCCAACCCCGCACGCTGGGTCGCGACGCAGGACCTGGCCCAGGTGATCGTGTTCCTGGCCTCCGATGCCGCCCGCGCCGTGCATGGCGCCGCCATCCCCGTGGCCGGACTAAGCTGAGTTCCGTCCAATCCGGCTTGCCAACCGGGCAGATCAGTGCAAAAAGCCCATGTTGCGCGACTCCCGCACTTCGGGCTTGATGCGGTGCTCGGCTTCGAGCTGGCTCATGAATTCGTCAGCGCCGAACACGGCGGCCAGAATATCTATCTGGCGTTTGACGGCCGCAAAGTCACCCGGGCAAAGCTGTGAGAGCTTGCCCAGCCGCTCCTGCAGGGCGGTAGTCAGCAGTGCGGCATCGCCGCCCAGCGCCTCGACCACGAACATCTTTTCGCGCTGCTCGCGCGTCAGCGGCATGAACTTGATCTTGAAGGTGAAGCGCCGCAAGGCGGCCTGGTCCAGGCTGTCCATCAGGTTGGTGGTGCAGATGAAGATGCCGGCATAGCGCTCCATGCCCTGCAGCATTTCATTGACCTCGGTCACCTCGTAGGTACGCTGGGCGCCGCGCCTGTCCTGCAAAAAGCTGTCGGCCTCATCGAGCAGCAGCACGGCCTTCTCGGCCTCGGCCTCGCGAAACATGGCCGCCATGTTCTGCTCGGTCTCGCCGACATACTTGCTCATCAGATCGCTGGCCTGCTTGATGATGAGCGGCTGGTCCAGCGTTTTGGCGATGTGTTCGGCCAGCGCGGTTTTGCCGGTGCCGGGCGCACCGTAAAAGCACAGGCAGCCGTGGCCGCGGTTTTTCAGCGCCTCGACGATGCGCGGCACCTCAAAGCGCGACTCGACATGCAGCATCGCCAGGTCGTAGGTCGTCACGCTGCGGCGGCCCGCCGCTTCTGCCGGATTGCCCAGCGCAACATCGGCATTCTTGAGCTGCCGCTCGATCAGTGACTCCATCAGCGCGGGCCGGCCACCCGCCAGAATGGCTGTCAGCCCCTCGGCATCGGCCTGGGCGTCCACCATGTCCGGTGGCGCGCTGGCCAGCTGGGCAAAGCGCACGGCCGTGCGTATCTGCGCCGGCGTCAGGCCCTTGCGCGCGGTGAGTTTCTGCACAAACGCCTCGCTGACCTGCACGCCTTCCAGCGTCTTGCGCACCACGCCCTCGCGCGCGCCGGGCGGTGGTGAGCGCAGCTCAAGGTGGTAGGCAAAGCGGCGGCGGAAGGCCGGGTCGATCTGCTCGATGCGGTTGGTCACCCACAGCGTGGGCACGGTGTTGGATTCCAGGATCTGGTTGACCCAGGCCTTGCCGCTGACCGAGCCGTTGGCCGCACTGGCGGGCGGCAACTGTTCGGAGCGCGCCATGAACTGCGCGGCTTCGCTGGAAATCGGCGGGAACACGTCCTCCACCTCGTCAAACAGCAGGGCGGAATGCGTGCTGCCCTTGAGGAACACCTGGGCAATTTGCAGCGACCGGTAGCGGTCGCGCCCGCTCAGCGAGTTGCCGTCGCGGTCGGCGTATTCGACCTCAAACAGGTCCAGCCCGGCAGCCTGCGCCACCACCTTGGCCAGCTCGGTCTTGCCGGTGCCGGGCGGCCCGTAGAGCAGCACATTGACGCCCTGCTCCCGGGCGGCGACCGCATTGCGCAGCAGGGACACCAGCACCTGGGCGTCATCCTGCACAAAGGCAAAGTCCGCCAGGCCGAGGCTGCTGCGCGCCGCCGGCCGGGTGAAGACCGCCATCAGCTCATTCTGGTCGCGGTATTCGCGCATCAGCACGGGCGGCAGCTTTTCGCTGACCTTCATCAGGTCGGCCAGGTCCGTGATGTTGTGCTCGGAGATCAGGTTTTCGACCATGCCGATGCGCTCCAGGCGCGAGCCGGCGCGCAGTGCCTCGGCCACCTCGGGGGCCTTGACGCCGGCCACGTCGGCGATGGCGGCATAGGCCTCGGGCGCGTTGCTGACCTTGAACTCGACCAGCAGCGAGCGCAGGTCGCGCTGGTAGCGCGCGAGGGTTCCGTACAGCAGCAGCGCGCGCTCGGCCCGGTTGAGCTGCAGCAGGTTGGCCAGCGCATCGATGTTTTTCTCGACCAGCGTGGACTGCTTTTTCAGCGCGTGCGTCAGCCACTCGCCGGTGGCTGCCAGCACAGACAGCAAATCCTTGGGCTGGTCCTTGGCGTGTTCGTCCAGGTAGAAGAACAGCGTGCCCTCTTCATACGGGCCGCGCCAGGTGCCGTGGCGCGCCATGAATTCGGCGTCGCTCAGGGTTTCGTGGCCGCGCCACAGTTCGTTGTCCTTGCAGCGGCGCCCCAGAAATTCACGCAGGCGCTGCATCGCCGGCAGCGGCCAGACCAGGTGTCGCCCCGAGAGCGACAGCAGGCTGTTGAGGTCGCGCCGTACATTGAACTTGGCGCCCTGGCGGGCAGCCAGGGTCAGCACAAAGTGCGAGCACATGAGATCGAGCACCGGCGCTTCTTTCAGGCCGGGAGACAACAGCCACTGCTGCTCACTCGCGGAACGCTTGCTCATGGACAAACCTCCAGTTTGCAAAAAAACCTGACGCAAACCCAGCTCTAAAGACACACCATAACGCAGCTTGAAGCATCATGGAAGACGCTACTTGAAGACCGTCGTGTGAAATGTGCCACACATGCGGCAGAAAATAGCACGTTCAGGACACACAATCTGCCCAGGAGAACTTTCATGCTCAGTCTGATCGATATTGAACAAGCTGCCCAGCGCCTGCAGGGCCATGTGCTGGATACCCCCTGCGTCGAATCGAAGACGCTGTCGCAGCTGACCGGCGCGCAGATCTACCTGAAGTTTGAAAACCTGCAATACACGGCCTCTTTCAAGGAGCGTGGCGCCTGCAACAAACTTGCGCAACTCTCAGGCGACGAACGGCGCCGCGGCGTGATCGCCATGAGCGCCGGCAACCATGCTCAGGGTGTGGCTTATCACGCCCAGCGCCTGGGCCTGCGCGCCGTCATCGTGATGCCGCGCTTTACCCCGGGCGTGAAGACCGAGCGCACCCGCGGCTTTGGCGCGGAGGTGGTGCTGCATGGCGACACGCTCGAGGAGTCGCGCGCCCACGCCCTGATGCTGGCCGAGCGCGAAGGCCTGGTGTTTGTGCACCCCTATGACGACGAAGCCATCGTGGCGGGCCAGGGTACCGTCGGGCTGGAAATGCTGCACGCCGTCCCCAGCCTGGACACGCTGGTTGTCGCCGTGGGCGGCGGCGGGCTGATCGCGGGCATGGCCATCGCCGCCAAGGCGCTGAAACCCGAGATTGAAATCGTGGGGGTGCAGACCTCGCGCTTTCCGGCCATGGTCAACGCCATCAAGGGCACGCGACACCCGCAGGGCACCAGCACCATTGCCGAGGGCATCGCCGTCGGTACGCCCGGGGTGATCCCGCAGGCCATCATTGAAAAGCTGGTGGACGACCTGGTGCTGGTCGATGAAGGGGATATCGAGCAGGCCATGGTGATGCTGCTGGAAATTGAAAAAACCCTGGTCGAGGGTGCGGGCGCAGCCGGTCTGGCGGCGCTGCTCAAATACCCGGCGCGCTTTGCCGGCAAGAAGGTCGGGCTGGTGCTGTGTGGCGGCAATATCGACCCGCTGCTGCTGGCAGCCATCATCGAGCGCGGCATGGTGCGCGCCGGACGGCTGGCCCGCATCAAGGTCAGTGTGCGGGATGTGCCGGGCTCGCTGGCCAAAATCACCGCAACCGTGGCCGACGCGGGCGCCAACATCGACGAGGTTCACCACCAGCGCGCCTTCACGACGCTGTCGGTCCAGAACGTGGAGATTGAGCTGGTGATCCAGACGCGCGGGCGCGAGCACATCGCCCAGGTGCTGGCGGCGCTGGCCGCGGCCGGATTTGAAGCGTCCGAGCAACACTGAGCGTCTGCCGCCCCTGCGGGTTCCACTGTCCCGCCGCCCCGCTGCCCCCAGCGGCGGCGGGGGCTGGCCCAATGAACACCAGCCAGGCTAATTCCAGCCGATCACATCAAAGCCCTTTTCACTCAGGCAACGCTGCACAAAGCTGCGGTAGGTGGTGTTGGGCCGGTCGCTATGGAAGGCCCCCGACACCGCACCGGCCGAGCCGCCCACCGCCGCCCCTGCGGCACCGGCCCGCAACACGCCGTCGGTGCCGCGGCCGGTGATCAGCGCACCGACCGCAGAGGCGACACCCGCCGTGGCCGCGCCCTCGCCGGCCCGGCGCCCCACTTCATTGCTCCTTTGCTCCGGTGTCAGGCCGGCCGACAGGGCGCGCGAGATACAGGCGTCGGCCTCGGCCCGGCCTTGCGCCTCGCCAACGCGGTTGAGCGTGGCGTTGGGGTAAAGCACGGGCCTGGCCGACGGGCTGCCGGGCCCGCTGGCCGCGCAGGCCGACAGCAGCGCCACGGCGGCCCCAGCGGCGCACACGGCAAGCATTCGGGTTGGGGTAGTCATGCGTTCCTTCCACTAAGTTCGCAGGCCAAAGATTACCGCAGGCGGGTCATTGCCGCAGCCCGGGGCCATAAAGATACAGGTAAAATCCGGCAAGTTACCAAGAAATCCAGGAACCACCATGTCCAGCTCAGCCGACCACACCACCCATGCAGCGCACAGCAGCCCCACCCCTGCCGAAGAGCAGGATGCCGTGGATGCGATCGCTCCGCTGATGCCGCTGGTACTGCCTGTCGTCGGTGGCGTGCTGATGTTCCTGCTGGCTTTCATCGCCGTATTTCTGGCCTGAGACACCCCCTGCCGGGAATGCCAAAGTCCGCCGCAGGCGGACTTTTTCGTTGGGCAAGCCGCGCGCCTGTCAGTTTTTCGGCCCTTCAGCCCTGCCGCACGGGCATGATGTGAACGGCTTGCGGCGGAATATGCAGATACAGCATGCTTCCGGGCACGGCGCCGAGTTGCCGCAGGGCAGCCGTCGACAGGTTCAGCGTCAGGCATTGCGATGGCAGCTGCGATGGCACCAGGGTGCACAGGCTGATCTCGCCCAGCGGCAGGACTTCCCGCAGGATGCAGGAAAAGGCATTGACCGCCTGCACCGGTGGCGTGGCCGACAGGTCCAGCAACTCGCCAGCCACCACCCACGAGACTTCGGCGCCGTCATCCAGCCGCCGCTTGTCAATCACCGCCAGGCTGACCTCCGCGGTGACCGGCGGGCCCTCCGGACTACCGCTGGCTGACGCTTCGCCATGCCAGACCAGGCGGCCAAGGCCGGGCGCGTCGGCGGGCGTGTTGGAAAAAAACCGTCCCTGAAAATGATTCCGGATGCCCACCAGTTCGGCAACGCGGGCGTTGCGCGGGCTGGCAAAGACCCGGGCGGGCGGGCCCACCTGCAGCGACTCGCCCGCATCCAGGATCACGACCCGGTCGGCCAGCCGGCGCGCTTCGTTCAGGTCATGCGTCACCAGCACCATGGGAATCGCCACGCTCTGGCGCAAGGCCGCCAGCTCCCGGTACAGCGTCTGGCGCGTCGGCGCGTCCACCGCCGAAAAGGGCTCGTCGAGCAGCAGCACCTGGGGCTCACGCGCCAGTGCCCGCGCCAGTGCCACACGCTGCTGCTGGCCGCCGGACAGCTGGTGGGGTCGCCGGGCCTGCAGGCCGGCCAGCCCCATGCGCTCAAATAACGCATCAAGATAGGCTCTGGCCTTGGCCGGATGGGCTGCAAGCGCTACATTTTCAATAGCAGTCAGATGCGGAAACAGGGCATAGTGCTGAAACACCAGTCCCACGCGGCGCTGCTGTGGCGCCCGGCGGATGCCGACCGCGCTGTCAAACCAGACATCCGCCGCACCCGTGCCGACACTGACGCGGCCCTGCAGGCCCGGGCTTTGCAGCAGACCCGCCACCGCCCGCAGCACACTGGTCTTGCCGCTGCCCGAGGGGCCGAGCAGCGCCAGCAACTCGCCCGGGGCGCAGTCAAAGCCGGCATTGAGCCGGATCGGGCCGTGGTTTTGAAGTGAGACTTGCAGCATGGCGCGGGCGCTATCTTTCCTGAAGCGGGCGCGCCTTGCCGGCCGCAAAAACAAGCGCCAGCGCGCCCAGCGACGCCAGCACCAGCGCCAGCGCCATCACGTGGGCGGCGGGCATGTCAAAGGCCTGCACCCGGTCGTAAATCGCAATCGACAGGGTTTTGGTTTCGCCGGCAATGCTGCCGCCGACCATGAGGACCACGCCAAATTCGCCCAGCGTGTGGGCCATCGTCAGGGCCACACCTGCCAGCAGGCCGGGCCAGGCCAGCGGCAACTCGATTTTCCAGAAGGCGCGCCAGGGACTCAGGCCGCAGACCCAGGCCGCTTCGCGCAGGCTGCCGGGAATGGCCGCAAAGGCGCGCTGCAGCGGCTGCACCATGAAGGGCAGGTTGACCAGCACGCTCGCCAGCAGCAGGCCCTCGAAGCTGAAGACCAGCCGCAGGCCGAGTGCGCGCGCCAGCCAGCCGCCCACGACCGAACCCTGGCCCAGCGTGATCAGCAGGTAAAAGCCGATGACGGTGGGCGGCAGCAGCAGCGGCAGCATCAGCAGGGCCTCCACCACGGGCCGGCCACGCCACGGCGTGATGGCGAGCCAGCGCGCCAGCCACACGCCCAGCGGCAACAGCAGCGCCGCCGAACAGACGGCCAGGGTCAGGGATACGCGGGCGGCTTGCCAGTCCATAGCGGCCTATTGTCGCAAACGGTTGCACATGGCAGAAAATGCCGTCAAGGGACACCCGGCAGGCAACCCGGCACTGCAGCCGGCGCAGCAGGAGGCCTGATCCGGGCAGGCACCGGCCTCACACGTAGCCGTAGCGCGTCAGCACGGCCTTCGCGGCGGGCGACTGCAGAAATTCGTAAAACGCACGGGCGGCGGGACCGGCATTTTTGAGCAGCACCATGCGCTGGCGCACCGGCGCGTGCAGATCATCGGCAATCAGCACATAACGTACGCGTGTCGCCAGCCCGGGCGCCAGCGCCAGGGGCAAAGCCGTGATGCCGGCCTGCGCGGCGCCGGTGCTGACGTACTGCGTGGTCTGGGCGATGTTTTCGCCGAGCACGATCTTTCCCTGCAAGGCGGGCCAGAGGTCCAGCTTCTGCAGCACCTGCACCGCCGCCTTGCCATAGGGTGCCAGCTCCGGGTTGGCAATGGCAAATTTCTGGACCTGGCCCAAGCCGGCTTTGAGTCCGCGCAACTGCGGGTCCAGCGCCAGGGGAGAGTCGGCCGGCACCAGCAGCACGAGGCGCCCGGTGGCATAGACCTGCCCACGGTCCAGCGTCAGCCCGGCATCGGCCAGGCGCAGCGCGAAGTCCTCGTCGGCCGACATGAAGAGTTCGGCCGGCAAACCCTGCTGGATCTGCCGCACCAGATTGGCGGACGAGCCGATGGTGATCCGGACCCGGCTTTTCTGGCCGCGCTCAAACAGCGGCACCAGTTCCGCCAGCACCGGTTGCAAATTGGCGGCCGCCGCGACCAGGGCCGGCCTGGCGCCCCTCGTGTCTGACGCCGACGCCGGACTGGCCAGTCCAAGCCCCAGCTGCAATGCCAGCGCCAGCGGTAGCAGCCCCGCCGCGACCTGCCGCGCCCGCACCTGAAGCAGCCCGGCCCGGGCCCGGAACAAAGCCGTGCGGACGCGGCCTGGCAGCGCGATTCCCGCGCCGGGAAACGGGGATGTCATGAAAGCAAGTCTCCTCTGGATGCATTCACCTGGCCAGCTCGATGGCCGCCGTGGCGCCGGATATTTCATGCATAACCCCATGCAAGTTTTGCATATCTTTTGACCGTAACTTCTAGGTAACCCATCGCGATCTTCTTAAAATGAAATTCTGATCGGCCGTGGAACCCCCAAAAGCAGCCCACCCGCCGCTTTTTGCCGCAACGCCCCCGCAACTTCGGGTTGTGGCTCCGCTCGCCGACCGAGACTTGTCCGATGGTAGTCGCCGATCGTTTCGGGCCGGAACCGGCCCCGTCTGAATCTGCAGCCAGCGCCATTTCGACAGACGCCCCGATGTCACAGCAACTGCTGCCGCATTTGCGACATCCACCGGCGTTTATCGAAATAACGCTTTCAATTTTCAACTTTGGAGTTTTCCGATGAACCATCCCCTCATGCAAGGACTGCAACTGGGCACGCCCAGCTATGTCAAGAATGCAAAACTGATTGCCTGGGTCGCCGACATGGTGGCCCTGTGCAAGCCCGACCGTGTGTACTGGTGCGATGGCAGCGACGCCGAATACCAGCGCCTGTGCCAGCAGCTGGTCGATGCCGGCACCTTCAAAAAGCTCAACGAAACCAAGCGTCCCAACAGCTTCCTGGCACTGAGCGACCCTTCCGACGTGGCACGCGTGGAAGACCGCACCTACATCTGCTCGGCCCGCAAGGAAGACGCCGGCCCGACCAACAACTGGATGGCCCCGGCCGAGATGCGCGCCACGCTGCAGCCGCTGTTTGAAGGCTGCATGCAGGGGCGCACCATGTATGTGGTGCCTTTCAGCATGGGACCCCTGGGCTCGCCAATTGCGCACATCGGCGTCGAGCTGTCGGACAGCCCCTATGTGGCGGTCAACATGAAGGTCATGACGCGCATGGGCAAGGCGGTGTTTGACGTGCTGGGCGTCGATGGCGACTTCGTGCCCTGCGTGCACACGGTGGGCGCGCCGCTGGCCGCCGGCCAGAAGGACGTGACCTGGCCGTGCAACAAAACCAAGTACATCGTGCACTACCCCGAAACCCGCGAGATCTGGTCTTATGGTTCGGGCTACGGCGGCAATGCGCTGCTGGGCAAGAAATGCTTTGCGCTGCGCATCGCGTCCAACATGGGCCGCGACGAGGGCTGGCTGGCCGAGCACATGCTGATCCTGGGCGTGACCAATCCCCAGGGCAAGAAATACCATGTCGCGGCGGCCTTCCCGTCGGCCTGCGGCAAGACCAACTTCTCCATGCTGGTGCCACCGGCAGGCTTTGACGGCTGGAAGGTCACCACCATTGGCGACGACATCGCCTGGATCAAGCCCGCAGCCGACGGCAAGCTGTATGCCATCAACCCGGAAGCCGGCTATTTCGGCGTCGCACCCGGCACCAACATGCTGACCAACCCGAACTGCATGCGCAGCCTGGACCGCGACACGATTTTCACCAACGTCGCGCTGACCGACGACGGCGACGTGTGGTGGGAAGGCATGGAGCAGGATGCGCCCGGCAAGGCGCTGCCGGCCCACCTGATCGACTGGCAGGGCAATGACTGGACGCCGCAAATCGCCAAAGAAACCGGCGCCAAGGCCGCCCACCCCAATTCACGCTTCACAGTGGCCGCGACCAACAACCCGGCACTCGACAGCGCCTGGGATGACCCGAAGGGCGTGGCGATCGACGCCTTCATCTTCGGTGGCCGCCGCTCGACCACCGTGCCGCTGGTGACCGAGGCACGCAACTGGGTGGAAGGCGTCTACATGGCCGCCACCATGGGCTCCGAAACCACCGCAGCCGCGACCGGCCAGGCCGGCGTAGTGCGCCGCGACCCGTTCGCCATGCTGCCGTTTGCCGGCTACAACATGAGTGACTATTTCCAGCACTGGCTGAACGTGGGCAACCGGCTCGCCGCCCTGGGCGCCGCACCGCCAAAGATCTACACCACCAACTGGTTCCGCAAGGGCGCGGATGGCAAGTTCGTCTGGCCCGGCTATGGCGAGAACATGCGCGTGCTGAAGTGGATGATTGACCGCATCGAAGGCACAGGCCAGGGCAACGACCACATCACCGGCGTCAGCCCGAGCTATGAAGACCTGAACTGGACGGGCCTGGACTTCAGCGCCGAGCAGTTCCAGACCGTCACCAGCATGGACAAGGCCGCCTGGCTGAAAGAGCTGGAGTTGCACAGCGAGCTCTTCAAGCAGCTCGAGCACCACCTGCCCAGGGAGCTGGACGAGACCAAGGCGGCGATCGAGAAACGCCTGGCCGCCTGATCCGGCGCCAGCGGGACGAAAAAAAGCCACCTGGTCAGGTGGCTTTTTTTAATGGCCGCGTGATGGGATCGCAGCCGGGAAGCCTCGCTCAGACGCTCAGACGTAGTCGCGTGTGTAGGCGCTTGCCATGAAGGCGGTCAGCTTCACGTTGGGCTCGGCCTTGTCGGTTTTGGCTTCTTCGCGCAGTATGGCAGCTTGCAGGTCAGCCATGACGCGGGCGTCGGTCTTGGCAATGGCCCACAGGCGGCGGTCAGCCCGGGCTTCGGCCAGACTGCGCGACCAGCTGTCCAGACCGGCGCGGAGCCGCGCGGCCACAGTGCGTGCGGTGCCGGCGAAGAGCGCCAGCGCGGCAAAAGCCACGACCCACAGGGCAACCCACATGACCAGCAAGTGGCCTTCCGTGACGCTGTCCATCACCTGGTCAGCCACAACAATAATGGCAGCAACCATGGCAGACAGCAGCAGCGTGGCCAGGCCGCGCGTGCCCGAGAAGCTCTGACCCAGGTGCTTGGCGGCATCAATGGCCGACTCAACACGGGCAACGCCGGGGTGCTGGTTGGAATACTTGATATTGACAAAGCTGGTCATGGTGAACTCTCCCGTTGGTTGACTATCCCGCCTGACACAAGATTGGCAGCGGGTAGGAGAATATTAGGGTTATTACTGATGTTATTCAACTTTATCTTTATGATATTACTCATTCATGTGAGTGATAACTAATCTCGACTCTTGTGTCTTGTGTCTTGCGGATAGCCAGCATCATTCACGCCCCTGAACAAGCCTTGACGGGCCTTAAACGAGCGCATGCCTTGAATTCAACGAATTTCCGCACCCTGGACCTGAATTTGCTGCGCGTGTTCGACGAGGTCATGGCCGAACGCAGCCTGACCCGGGCGGCGCGCAACCTCTCCCTGACCCAGCCGGCCGTGAGCAATGCGCTGCGCCGCCTGCGCGAGACACTGGGCGATGAACTGGTGCAGCGCAGTGGCCAGGGCATGGCGCCCACGCCCCGCGCGCGCGCCATCTGGCCGGCGGTGCGGGAGGCCCTGCAGCAGCTGCAGGAATCGCTGATTCCCGACGAGTTTGTGCCCGGCGAAGCCACCACCACCTTTGTGCTGGCCATGGCCGATGCCACGGCGGCCGAGCTCATGCCGGGACTGACGGACACGCTGGAGCACGAGGCGCCCAATGTGTCCATGCGGGTGGTGCCGCTCACCACGCGCGACCCGCGGCGCCTGCTGGACGAAGAAATCTGCGACCTGGCGGTTGGTTACTTCCCGTCGGTGCTGGCCGACCTGACGGCCCATGCGCAAAGCGGCGAGCCCATGCCTTTCCTGCACCGGCGGATCTACAACGGCGAGTATGTCTGCGTGATGCGCAAGGGACACCCGCTGGCCAGCGGCCCCCTGACGCTCAACCGCTTCTGCGCCGCGCGCCACATGCTGGTGAGTTTTTCCGGCCGTCCCTATGGCTTTATTGACGAGTCGCTGGCCTCGCTGGGGCGCGAGCGCCAGGTAGTGCTGACGGTCAACCAGTTTTTCACCGCGGGCCGGGTGGTGGCCAATTCCAACCTCCTCACGGTCTTGCCACGCCACTTTGTCAGCGTCACCGGCATCGCCGAGCAACTGGTGCTGCGCCCCCTGCCCTTTGACGTGTCGCCCGTGCACGTGGATGCGGTGTGGCATCGTCGCTCGCAGCAGCGCGGCGCCCATATATGGTTGCGCGAGGCGGTCTTGCGGGCGGCCGCCAAGGCTTTTTCAAGCTGACGCCCTCCGGGCACAACTCTTCGGAGACAAAACGCGGGAATGGCTCAATAATGTTGGGGCCTTTCGCTACTTTATTTATAGCACCATAGACGCCTCGGAATGCCTTCCAGCATTTGGCGACAGATCCCAAGGGATCGCCTGCTGGCCAGGGCACGCTTTTTGCACACAGTGTGTACACCTACTGTTTCCAGGAGCCCGCCATGCCTTTCCCCGTCCTGCCCTCCGACCCCACTTCTTCCACACGGCCCTTGCCGCGCCGCGCCGCACTCAAGGTGCTGGCCGCCGGCGCTGCCAGCGTGGCGCTGCCGGCCCTTGCTGCCTGGCCTGAGAAACCGATCAGGATCGTGGTCACCTTCCCGGCCGGGGGCGCCAGCGACATCGTGGCCCGGGTCATGGCCGAACAACTGGGGAGAAAGCTGGGCCAGGCGGTGGTGGTGGACAACCGGCCCGGTGCCGGCGGCAGCGTGGGCGGCCTGGTGGTGAGCCAGGCGCCTGCCGACGGCTACACCCTGATGCTGAGCAATTCCACGCCGATTTCCATTGGCCCCTTCGCGCTGGAAAAGCAGCCCTACGACCCGGTGGCAGGCTTTACCCATATTGCGCTGATCGGCAACGCGCCCTGCGTGGTGATGGCCAACCCGGCCGCGCCGATCAAGACCATCACCGACGTGGAAGCCCAGGCGCGCAAGGCCGGCCGGCTCGACTTCGGCTCGGGCGGCCCGGCCTCCATTGGCCACATCTATGGCGAACTGATGAAAAAGGCGATGAACGTGAACCTGGTGCACATCCCCTACCGCGGGGGTGCGCCGATGACAACCGACCTGATCGCCGGCGTTATCCCCATCGGCATTGATGTGCTGACCGCCTTCGTGCCCTACTTCAAGAGCGGGCAGCTGGTGCCGCTGGCCGTGACGTCAGCGAACCGCTCGCCCCTGGTGCCCGATGTGCCCAGCGTTGTGGAGTTTGGTTACCGCAAGCTGGTGCTGGACAACTTTTTCGGCCTCAGCGGGCCGGCCAACCTGCCCGCCGACATCGTGGCGCGGCTCAATACCGCCTGCAACGAGATCCTGGCGAGCAGCGATGTCAAAAAGAAAATGCTGGACCTGGGCATCACCACCAGCCCGGTCAGCAGCGCGGCCTTCACCGGCTTTGTGCGCGAGCAGGTGTCCGTGCTGGCGCCCGCCGTGAAGGGCGCAGGCGTCAAGCTGTGACGGACGGTTCCATGCCGCGCGCGGCCACCGGCGAGGTGCGCAGGCGGCTTCAGCGAATCACGCTGAGGTAGGCGAGCGCGGCGTTGCGCAGCTCCTGGGCCTGGCGCGGGTGGCGGCCGGCACGCGACTCAGCCCGCTCCATCAGGTTGTGCGCCACCCCGTTGACCGGGGCAACACCCTGCGCCGAAGGCAAAAAACGGACGATCAGGGAAATCAGGCTGTACATGGTCGAGGCCGCCTCAAGGGCGAAAAGTTGCAATCCACCAAGATTAAGGGTTTTCCCTAGGTTTACAAGTCTCCACAGGTCCGAAACCCATGCAAAACCGGCATGGCCAAGGCTGCAGCCGGGCATGACCCCAAGCTCCTCTGATGTCAGAAATCACCCCCCCTTTACAATGCGAATCGTTCGCATTATTATTCTTTGGCTAATTCAGCGGACTTACCCGACCCTGCCATGGTCGACACCCATATATGAACTTATTTCGATTCCTGCCCCTTGCCCTGGTTTCTGCGAGCCTGCTCGCAGGGGGTGCCCTGGCGGCCGAGCCTGAAGTGTTGCTGGTGATCAAGAACCACAAATTTGAGCCCGCCGAGCTGAAAGTCCCGGCCGGCCAGCGTGTCAAGCTGGTGGTTCATAACCAGGACAGCACGGCGGAAGAATTTGAAAGTCACGACCTGAACCGCGAAAAGGTCGTTCCGCCGGGGGCAAAGGCAACGATTTTCATCGGCCCACTGAAGCCGGGGCGCTACGCTTTTGTCGGGGAGTACCACGAGGCCTCCGCCAAGGGCGTTGTCATTGCCGACTAGGCGTTCCCAGCACATCCCGCCATTGGAGCCTGCATGTTCGGCACAGCCATCATCGTCTTTCGGGAAACACTTGAGGCCGCCCTGTTCGTCGGCATCATGGCCGCCGCCACGCGCGGGCTGGCCGGGCGCAACCGCTGGCTAACCGCGGGCGTTCTGGCCGGTTGTGCCGGCGCACTCGCCCTTGCCGCGGGTGCCGAACACATCAGCGCCCTGGCCGACGGTGTCGGGCAGGACCTGGTGAATGCCGGCATCCTGGCGGTGGCACTGGCCATGCTGACATGGCATTGCGTCTGGGTGTCCAACCAGGGCGCCAAAGCCGCTGCCGAGGCGCGTGCGCTCGGTACTTCCTTCAAGCAGGGCCAGCGAGCGCCATGGGCGCTGATGATCGTCGTGGGCCTGTCGGTGCTGCGCGAAGGCGCCGAAACCGTCCTGTTTGTGGCAGGTTACGCGACGGGGGCAGGATCGGGTCCGGCGGGCACCATGACCGGGGCCATGCTGGGCCTGCTGTGCGGGATTGCGATGGGCGCGCTCATCTACCAGGGCTTGTCGCGTGTGCCCATGAGGCGCATGTTTATCGTGACCAATACGCTGATTCTTCTGTTGGCCGGCTCCATCGCCAGCCAGCTTGCGCGCGCGCTGTCGCAAGCGGGCCTGATCAACGCCTGGGGGCAACCGTTGTGGGACACGTCGTCGTGGCTCCGCATCGATTCACCCGTCGGCACGCTGGCCCACGCACTGGTGGGCTACGAAGCCCAGCCTACCGGCCTGCAACTCGCCTTCTACGCGCTGACCCTGCTGGCCATTGTCAGCGGCGCGCGCTGGGTGCGGGATTCACAAGCCCGCCGGCGTACTGAGCAGCCGCATCCGGTTGCCGTCCGGGCCTGAACCGCCTCGCGCCTTCTGCGCCTTCTTTTTCGCGCGCACCCTCTTTTTTCTTTCTTTAATCTCCCCGGAGTTTTTTCATGCACACCGCCATCAGGGCAGGCGCAGCGTCCTTGCTGTCGCTTGCAGCCTGTCTGCCTCTTGCCACTGCGGCACACGCCGGACCGTCCGACTACATCAGCAGCCCGATCGTCGAGCAGGGCGAAAAAGAGATCAGCTACCAGTTTGGCACGGTCAGGGCACGCGATGGCACCCGTGAAAGCGCCATGGCCCTGGGTCTGGGTTACGGGGTGAACTCTTTCTGGTCTACCGAGTTGAGCTTCAAGGCAAAGCGTGAAACACCGGATGGCTGGCGCTATGACGCCATTGAATGGGAAAACAAATTCCAGCTCACCGAAACAGGAAAATACCCGGTGGATGTGGGCTTGCTCATCGAGGTCGAGCGCCCCAAGGACCGCACCGAGGGCTACGAGTTGCGCTTTGGCCCGCTTTTCCAGACAGAGCTCAGCTCTTCCGTGGTGGCCAACGCCAACCTGCTGTTCGGCAAGAACTACCGGGCGGTCACGCCGTCGCCCATGCAACTGGATTACCAATGGCAACTCAAATACCGCTGGAAACCGGAATTCGAAGTGGGCGCGCAAGGGTTCGGCAGCCTGGGGCCGTGGCATGACTGGCTTCCGGGCGCCCAGCAAGAGCACAAGCTCGGCCCGGCCGTATTCGGAAAAGTTCGGCTCGACGGCAGCAGCGCCATCAAATACAACGCGGCCTGGCTCATTGGCGCCAACAGCAACACGCCACGCAACACCCTGCGCTTGCAGGCTGAATACGAGTTTTAAGTTGGCGGGCAGCCGCCCGTCTCGTCAACTGCGCGTGCAACACCTGAACCGTCAGGCCGGGTCCGAAATGCCGAATTGAGGATTCCAGGCGACCTCCCACAGGTGGCCGTCCGGGTCCTGGAAATAGCCGGCGTAGCCGCCCCAGAACGCGGGCTGGGCAGGCTTGACGATTTTCGCGCCCGCCTGCCGGGCCTGCGCCATGACAGCATCGACCTCGTCCCGCGTCGCCACGTTGTGCCCTATGGAAAGCTCGGTGGCGCTGCGTGCCGACCTGGCAAGGCCGCTGTCATGCGCCAGGGAGTCGCGCGGCCAGATCGCCAGCTTGAGGCCGGGCTGCAGGTCAAAAAAGGCAACCGCACCGTGTTCGAACTCCTCGCCCACAATGCCTTGCGTCGCCAGCCCGAGCCCGTCGCGGTAAAACGCCAGGGACGCCTGGAGGTCATCGACGCCCAGGGTAATCAGGGTAATGCGCGGTTTCATGGCAGTTTCTCCGGTGATGGTCTCAACGCGTACAGGCGTGCATGAACCAGCCTATCACCCGGGAAACTTTTTTCAAGTCGCGGCGGGGCAAACGGCGAGGGATAGCGCGCTTCCCGCACAATCACGCGGTGAACATCCAGCTCCTGTCCGACCTGCATCTCGAATCCGATCCCCATTTCCGGGCACAGCCCTTGCCCGGCGCCGACCTGCTGGTGCTGGCCGGCGACATCGGCTCCTACCAGCATGGCTCCCAGCTGGGCAGCCTGAACATCAGCGACTTCGGCCTGGCGCGGTTTTCACCGCGGCCGGTCAGCCAGGGGGGCGCGGGCTGGCCGACGCCGGTGTTTTTCCTGCCCGGCAATCACGAGTACGACGGGCTGGATTTTGACGAGACCGACGCGCGCCTGCGCGTGACTTGCAAGCGGCTGGGCCTGGTCTGGCTGGACCGTGAAACCGTGGTGCTGCAGGGTGTGCGCTTTATCGGCAGCACGCTGTGGGCCGATTTTGATGCGCTGGGCATCGCCGCGGCGCGGGCGGGAACCGTCACCGAAGAAGATCAGCTCAAGGCCCGCGAAAAAGCCTTTCGCGCCGCCAACTTCTACCTGAACAGGCACCATGCCTTGCGCGGCGGCCAGCCCATGCTGGCCGAGGCCGTGCGTGAAGAAGGCCTGAAAAGCCAGGCCTGGTTGCGGCAGGCGCTGGCGACGCCCTTTGACGGGCCCACCGTCGTGGTCACCCACTTCGCGCCCAGCCTGCTCAGTGCCGACCCGCGCTACGGACTGGTGCCGGGCACGGCGGGGTTTTGCAATTCGCTGGACGAGCTGTTTGCCGACGCAGACCTGTGGCTGCATGGCCACCTGCATTGCCCGGTGGATTACGTGAAGAATGGCTGCCGCGTGGTGGCCAACCCGCTGGGCTATGCGCGCAAAGGCGAGCAGCTGGCTTTCAAGCCCGATTTGCTGATCAACATTGGCGGCCCGCTCGCCACGTCCGGGGACCAGCCGCGACACCCCTGACAGCCATCGCCAGCAGGCCGGCGAGCGGGCGGGCAGCAAGACAAGCGGGCGCCAGCCCCGCTCAGGGCCGGGGATGTCCGAGTGTGAAACAGAAGCTGGCGCCCTGGCCAACGGCCGACTGGGCCCAGATTTGCCCCCCATGGCGCGCAATGATCCGGCGGATGTTGGCCAGGCCCACCCCGGCACCGGGAAAGTCCATCGGGGAATGCAGGCGCTGGAAGCTGCGAAACAGCTTGCCGGCATGCGCCATCTCGAACCCGACCCCGTTGTCCTTGACCTCGTACACCATCTGGACCGTCTCGCCGACGGCCACCTCGCGCGCGCCAAAGCTGATTTCGCTGAAGCTCTGCCGCGAGGTGAATTTCCAGGCGTTGCCCATCAGCTCTTCCATGACCAGCCGGAGCAGCATCGGGTCGGCCTGCGCCACCAGACCCTCCTGAATGCAGATGCTGGCCACGCGCGTGCCTTGCTGCTGCAGCTTGTCCATCACGCCGCGCGCGATGGCGCTGAGGTCCACCGCCTGTGGACGCAACTGCACGCGCGACAGGTTGGCCAATGCAAGCAGGGCCTCGGTCAGCTCACCTGCCTGCTGAACACCCGCCTTGATGCGCGTGAGGTAGTGCTTGCCATGGGGATCGCTCACCATGCGTTCGAGCAAACCGCTGAAGCCGCCGATGGCAATGATGGGCTGGCGCAGGTCATGCGCCACAGAATGGGCAAACTCCTGCAGATCCCGGTTGGACGCTTCCAGCTGCGCGGTACGCCGCTTGACCCGCTGCTCCAGCTCGGCGTTCAGTTCCGTGACGCGCGTTTCGGCGCGTTTGCGGGCGGTGATGTCGCGCAGGACAATGTTGGCGCAGGCCTCGTTGGCTGGGTCGAGGTACATCGAGGATGACAGTTCGCACTCAAAATAAGAGCCGTCGCCGCGCAGCATCCGGAGTTCGCCGCAGGCCTTGCCCTCGCGCTGGCGTTCTTCCAGCAGTGGCCCCAGGCGCGCGTCGCTGGGGTCGACCAGGCCGTGCCGGCCGTGCTGCCGCAGTTCGTCCAGGCCCATGCCAAACAGGGCGCAGGCGGGCGGGTTGGCATGCAGCACCTGTCCATCGGGCCGGGTCTGCAAAATACCGTCAAGGCTGGTTTCATAGAGCTGGCGGAAATGTTCCTCGCTGTTGCGCAGGGCCAGCTGGGCCGTCTGGCGCTCGGTGATGTCCATCAGGGTGCCCGCCATCAGGTCGGGCCTGCGCTGATGGGTCCACTCCGAGACCCGGCCCCGCGCCAGCACCCAGACCCAGCGGCCATCCTTGTGGCGCAGTCGCGCTTCAAAGTCATAGTAAGGCGTCTGGCCGTCAAAATGCTGCTGCAGCAGCGCATCGGAGCGCGCCAGGTCATCGGGATGCAGCTGGCTGCGCCAGGTCTGGATGCTGACGGGTTGCAGCTCGCCCAGCGTGTAGCCGATGATCCCGGCCCAGCGCTCGTCCAGGCGGAGATCGCCGGTCTGCACACTCCACTCCCAGGTTCCGACGTTGGTGCCTTCCACCATGCTGAGCAGACGCTGCTGCTCGTGGGCCAGGCTGAGCGTCATGCGCCGGGCCACCGCCAGGGCGCGCGCCCGGCTGCTGCCGAGCAGCCAGATGCATAGCGCGAGCAGCAGGCTCAGCGCCACGCCCCCCAGGGCCAGCAGGGTCGGCACGGGGCTCGCGGCCTGCGCCTCGAAGGCGTCCGTCGTGCTGACATGCAGCGTGAGGGTGCGCCCGCCGGCTGAAATGGCGCGCGCTGCGTGAAACAGCCGGTCGGCATAGTGCGCCGGGCCGATCTCGCCCTTGATGGCGGCCAGATGCCCGTCAAAGTCATACAGCAGCTGACCGGCCGTGGCGCTGGCACCGTCGAAGAGTTCGAAGTCTGCCTGCCCCTGCACGGCCGCGACCGCACCGTCCATGACTTCGGTCACCACCATGGGCGCGAACAGCAGCCCCACCAGGGCCGCGCTGCGTTGCGCCGGCGTGGAAGGGTCGGTACCGGTCCGGAAAACCGGCAGCAGGTAGACAAATCCGCGGTCATGCCGGGAGGCGCCCGCCAGCATGACAGCCTTGCTCAGTGTCGGCGCGCCGGTCGCCAGGGCCCGTTCGATGGCCTCGCGGCGCAGGGCCTCGGCGCCCAGGTCCTCGCCGAGCAGGAGGTAGTTGTCGGCCTCGGGTTCGATGAATTTCGCAACATACAGATCGGGCGCATGGCCCGCCGCGTGGACAGCAAAGGCGGGCGCGCCATCGCCCCGTTCCGCGCTGACGAAGCGGGCCAGGTCATCACGCGGCACCCGCGCCATGAAGCCGAAGCCGCGCACACCGGGGAAAGCGCGCGGGAGCTGCATGGACTCGACATAGACCCGGAACTCGGCACGCTCTACCGAATGGCTGGCCGCATACACGCCGGCGGCACCCTGCAGGCCCACCAGCGGGGCGTTCAGGCGACTTTCCACATCGGCCTGGAGGCGGTCCACCTGGCGGCCAAAGCGCGCCCTGGCTTCGCCCTGGATGCTGTCATGCACCCAGAACACCCCCAGCGCGGTGAACACCAGCCCCACCGCCAGCGCCAGCCCCGCCATGGCGGCGGCGGCGCGCTGGCTGGTGATGGAGGGGAGCTCAGCGGGCAAGACCTGCCGGCTCATGGCAAGCCGCCAGGCGGCGGGTGAGCCTGCAGGCGAGACGCCCCCACGATCGTCTCGAGCGTCGCGAGCGAGGACCGAAGCCGGGCCTGGCGCCCGAAGGGGCACGGCGGCCGGAGGCACTTCCTGCGCCAGGCCATGTTCATGGCGTGAGCCGCCACAGGCCGCCTGACACCCAAAGAATGCGCGCTGCGATGGCCAGGCGCAGGCATCGCCGAAAAGGTTGCACGGTGCACCGTCATTCCGGTTTGCGGCGGCAGGATTACCGGCTGCTCAGCCCGTCAAAACAGGTGCCCAGCACCAGCTCGACGATCTCCGCATCGCTGTGCTGTCCGCCCGCCTTCAGAAACTCCAGCACCGGGTCGCAGGCCCGTGCATACAGCGTATAGAGCACCAGCAGGGGCGGCCAGGCCGGGTTCAGGCTGCCATCCTGCTGCGCCTGCTCAATCCAGCCGCCGATCTGGTCGCTGATCACCATCAAGCCGTCAAGATAGGCCTTGTTGGCCATCAGCGCCGCACGCAGGCTGGAGTTCTGGCTGGGCAGGGAGGGCATTTCCCCGGCCAGCTGCATCTGCATCATCCAGCGCACGACGGCCTTGAGCTGATCGAGGGGCCGCGCGCCCGCTTCCAGCCCGGCCAGAAACGTCCGGGCGTGCCCCAGCACCCGCACCATGGCGGCAGCGGCGAGGTCTTCCTTGCTGGAAAAGTGCTTGTACAGGCTGGCCTTGGCAATACCGACCTCGGCAGCGACCTGGTCAACCGTCATCAGGTCGAAGCCTTTTTCGGCGAGCAGGCGATTGGCGGCCTGGACAATGGCCTCCTCGCGTGCCTGCAGCATCTGCACCTTGAAGGAAACCCGGGCCGGGCCGGCCTTGAGCGCGCTGATTTTGGTCGCCACCGGCGCTGCGCTGCTGGCGGGGATGGGGCTGCGGGTGGACATGCGGCATTTTAGGCCACAAGTGCAGACACCCGGCCACAAGCTGGACTCGCCATCTGTTTTGTGAACCTGCCGGGCAAGGCGCTACCCCACGGTAATCACACTTTGTTCCAATTGTTGATTTGCGCAAAGCCTGCGTTTGGATGTAATTTGCAGGAAGGGACTGGAAAAGGTGCAATGCAACATAAATTGAACCGGTCCCGGGGAGAAGCGTGATGAAAAACACAACGCCATACCTTGGCGCCTGGCTTGGAGCGGCAAGCCTCGCTTTTATTTTTGCGCTGCTTGCGCCCAACGAATCCAGCGTGATGGGCCGCCTGCCGGCCTTCATGACGCACACGCTGCTGCAGCAACCCGTGGCAGTGCCCGATGGGCTGCCTTCTGACCGCACGCTGGCGCTGATCACCTTCCGGCGAGACCAGCGCGCGCAGGTTGAAAGCTGGATCGAGGGGCTCAATTTGCAGAATGACCCGTCCATTGCCTGGATGCGCATGCCCGTCCTCCATGATCCGGGAACGCTGACAGGCCGCAGTGCGGTCGAAAACAAGTTGCGGCAACACTATCCCGCAGACACCGAGCAGGCCCGGCTGGTGCCGGTATTCACCGACCGTGCCAGCTTCGTGCGGGCCGCCGGCCTCAATGGCATCGGCCAGGCCTATGCGGTGGTCCTCAACCGCCAGGGAGACGTGCTGGCCAGGGTCGAGGGGCAGTTTGACCCCGACAAGGCCCAGACCCTGCGTGAGACGCTGCAGGCGCATGACCTTTAAGCCCCCCGGCCCGCAGGCCTGTCCGCTCACAGCCTTGCGGCGCCCAGCGTGAAATAAAACGTGGCGCCGCGCCCGGGCGTGGCCTGGCCCCAGACCTTGCCGCCATGGCGCGCAATGATGCGCTGCACCGTGGTCAGGCCGATGCCGGTTCCGGCAAACTCCGACGGTGAGTGCAGGCGCTGGAACGCACCGAAAAGCTTTTCGGAATACGCCATGTCAAACCCCGCGCCGTTATCGCGCACGAAGTAAACCGTTTCGCCGGCACTGCCGGTTTGCTGGCCGAAGGTGATCTCGGCCAGGGTCTTGCCGGCACTGAACTTCCAGGCATTGCCCAGCAGGTTTTCGAGCACCTGACGGAGCAGCCGCGGATCGCCCTGCGCCGTCAGGCCGGGCTCGACATGCAGGTGTGCCGCCCTGCCGGGCTCCCGGTCCTGCAGGCGGGCCAGCACGGCCAGCGCGAGCGTGCTGAGATCCACCGTCTCCCAGCGCAGGTTGGCGCGCGAGACCTGCGCCAGTGACAGCATGGCATCTATCAGTTCGCCCATTTGCGAGACGCCCGCACGGATGCGCGACAGGTAGTGCCGGCTGCGATCGGCCTGCGGACCCGTGACTGTTTTGGCGAGCGCCTTGTCCAGCAGATCGCTGAACCCGTCAATCGCACTGAGCGGCGTGCGCAGGTCATGCGAGACCGAATACGAAAAAGCCTCCAGCTGCTTGTTGGCAAACTCCAGCTGCGCGGTGCGCTGCTGCACGCGCTCTTCCAGGCTGGCATTGAGACGCAGGATTTCTTCATGCGCCCGTTTGCGCTCGCGGATGTCGGTGTTGATGCCGAGCACGCCGTTGATCTGGCCGTGCTCATCGCGCACCACGGTCCAGCGCGCCTCGATATGCACCGTGGAGCCATCGCGCGCCAGCTGCTCCAGTTCGCCGGTCCACTCGCCATGGTTGGCCAGGGTCTGGTTCATCGCGCTGATGAGCGCTTGCGGGTCCCGGTACATCAGCCCGTCCATGGTCTTGCCCAGCACCTCTTCGGCGGTCCAGCCGTACAGCTGCTCCGCGCCCTTGTTCCAGTAACGCAGGGTTCTGTCAAGGTTGCGCACCATGATGGCATCCTGCGCGCGGTCGAGCAGCGAGGCCTGTTCGCGCACTTTGGCCGCGGCCGCACGCGCGGCCTCCTGCCCGCGCTGACGCTCCACCCGGGCACGCAGACTGATGATGCCGAAGGCCAGGTTGTCGGTGAGCTCCTGCAGGAGCTTGACCTCCTCGCTGGAGAAATGCTGAACCTCGCCGGCGTACAGCCCCAGCACCCCAAACGTATGCGGCCCATCGCGCAAGGGCAAAAAGAGAGCGCTTCGGTAGCCGCGCTGCAGGGCGGCCGCCTTCCATTTGAAGCTCTGGTCGGCCTGCGCGATGTCCCCCGTCTGATGGGGCTGCCCACTGCGAATGGTGCGGCCTGCGGGGCCCTGCCCGCGCACATCGTTATCGAGCCAGCTGAGCTTGATCGACGACAGGTAGCCCTCTTCGTGGCCGAAGTGGGCCATGGGCAGGATGCTGCCCGCCTCGTCGTCCTGCGCATACCCCACCCAGGCCATGCGGTAACTGCCCGCCTCCACGGCCACGCGGCAAACCTCGGCCAGCAGGCCGGCCTCGTCGTCAATCCGGTTCAGCGCCACGCTGGAGCGGCTGAGCATTTGCATCGCACGGTTGGTGCTGGCCAGCGCCAGGTCGGCGAGCTTGCGGTCGGTGATGTCGCGTGCCGTGCCCACCACGCGTTCGAGCTCACCTGCGGCATTGAACACCGGGTAGGAGTTTTCGCGTATCCAGCGCGTCTGGCCGTCAGGGGAGGTGATGCGGTACTCCACATCGGAAACCTTTCCGGCCCCCGTCTGCTCATCGGCATGCTGCAGCACAGGCCGGTCTTCGGGCAGAACCGCATCGAGATAGGACCTGGGATCGGCGTAGAGGCTCTCGCAGCTGTACCCCCAGACCCTCTCGTAACCCGGGCTGACGTACAGCATGCGGCCGGTGCGGGCATCGCGGTTGTAAAACACGTCCTCGACGTTTTCCGCCAGTTCGCGAAAGCGCGCCTGGCTGCCGACCAGCGCCGCCTGCGCGCGGGCATGCTCCAGGGCGATGCGCGCCAGGCGGGTTGCAGTATCCAGCAGTTCCTGCTCCTGCTCCCCCGGCCGACAGGAGGTACGGTGGTAAATGGCGAACGTCGCCAGCACCTCGCCCTCGACCGACACCACCGGCGTGGACCAGCAGGCCTGCAGGCCGTAGGTCCTGGCCAGCTCGCGGAAGTCCTTCATCAGCGGGTCGGTCGCAATGTCTTCCACGATCACCGGCTGCTTCAGGAAAGCGGCCGTGCCACAGGCGCCCACACCCTGACCGACCGAAAGCCCGTTGATCCGCTGCAGGAAGCTCTCCGGCAAGCCGCCCGCGGCATCATGCTGCAGCTGCTGGCCCTCCACCAGCAGGATGGAGCACAAGCCGCCGGCCATCCGGCCTTCGATCAGCCGCACAATGGCCTCGAGCGATTTCGACAGGGGGGCGCCGCCCGCGATCAGCGCCAGCACCTCCTGCTGGTCGCGAAAAAAACTCTCCGCAGCCTTCAGGTCGGTGATGTCATTGAACACCGCCACCGCGCCCATCAGTTGGTGCTCGTGGTCCCGTAGCGGCCTGGAGCTGATCCTCAGGACGCGGTCTTCAAGGCCTGGTTTGCGCAACAGCACGTCCCAGTGATCAACCGTAGCCCCGCGCAGGGCCTGCGTCAGCGGCCGGTCCGCGGATGCGTAGACCGTTTTTCCGTCCAGCGTCAGCAACTCGTGGTCGCGGCGCCACTCGTCGAGCGACGCGCCGAGCCCGGCGGTCGAAAAAAGCCTGCCCACCGTGTCGTTGAAAAGCAGAAGGCGCCCTTCGGTGTCGACCGCCACCACGCCCTCGCTCATGCTGTTGATGATGAGGTCGAGCAAGGCGCGCTCCTTGTCCACCCGGCTCCATGCGGCACCGACTTCATCCTTGCGCGCCTGCAGGGACTCGGCCATGCGGTTGAAGGACGAACCGATTTCGCCGAACTCGCCGCGGTGCAGCGGGCCGAGCTTGACGCGCGCGTCCAGATTGCCGCTGGTGATCTCGTTGGCTTTCGTCAAAATGGCGCCGGCCGGTTTGACAATCGAGCGGACACCCAGCCACCACGCGCAGGCCATGCCAAACACCGTCATGCCCAGCAGGGCCAGAAGATTGATGAGCAAGGCCTTGCGCGGGCCGGCCGTGATGACGTCACGCGGCGCGCTGATAGCCAGAAACAAGCCGTCGCCCGCCGCGCCGCCGACCGGTGCGTACGCATAGACGCGCTCAACGCCATCCGCATCGGCGCCCTCGCGCAGGCCTGGCTGCCGGGCCTGCGCGGCATCCAGCACCACGGCATCGCGCTCCCGGCCTCCCTGCAGGCCTTCGCTGGCCGGATGCATCGCCACAACGGTGCCGCGCCTGTCCATCAGCCGCAACTGGGCGCCGTCAAGAACCGGACCGGCTGCCAGGGCCGCCCTCATCCTGCCGATGTCCAGCGCTGCAAATGCAACGCCGTTGAGGATGCCTTCGTTGCTGTAGACCGGCATGCCAAAGCTGATCCCCGGTCGTCCGCTGGCGCGCCCGGTGCTGTATTCGCCCACCGAAAACTTCCGGCCGGCGAGCACCTGCCGGAAGAAGAGCCGGTCCCCCGCATACACCTCGGCGCCGGCCTCCATCGCATGGCAGGAGACCTTGCCGTCAAGGTCCACCACGCCAAGGTTGACATAGGCTGAGTCCTGCGACTGCAGGTTTCTGAGGTACTGCACGCACAGCCGGTTTCGCGTGTCCTTGACGGACGGCCCGCTGGCGATGTCGCCGAGCAGCTGCGCGACCCGGTCCACCAGGCGCTGCTGGTGTGCCGCCGCCAGCAGCACCTCGGACTGCAGCCTGGACTGTGCCAGCTCAAGCGCCGTTTGCTGGCTTTTGGCGGCCGACCAGGCAAACAGGCCAAATACCGGCACCAGCGCAATCAGCGCCAGCAACACCAGACGAAAACGAAGCCCTCCCCAACTCAGCATGCCGGTTACCTTGTGCCTTTCGCTGCGATGCAGCGCCAAGCACGCATCTTGCCTGAGTGTGCGGAATGCAGCGATGTTTGTAAATAGGCCTGGCCGTGGGCCGCGGCTCGCGGGCTTGCAGGCTTGCAGGCTTATGGGCGCGTGTGGATGGCTACTGCTTGCGCTGCACAAACAGATTGCGCTTGGCGTCCTCGGGATAGGCAAAGGTGACCGCGCCATTTTTCACCATGCCCATCACCAGCATGTTCTGCGTGGTGGCGTCCTTGTCCTGCTGGCTGAAAGGCTGGTCATAGGTGGCCACCACGCCGTAGTAGGTCTTGCTCTTGCTTTCAAGCGCCGCCTTGATGGCCGGGCCGCTGAGGTTGCCGTCGCGTATGCCGAACAGCGAATACACCAGGATGTAGACGGCGTCATAGCCCTGTGCCGCAGCCATGGGCACCGGGATTTTCCTGACATTGAACTTGCGGGCGTAACTGGTCAGAAAGGAAGCGCGGCGCTCGTTGCTGGGTTCGGCAATGAATGTCTGGGCCATCAGTGCGCCATCCGCCGCATCCTTTCCGCCATCGATGAAAAACGGAAACGACAGGGTCCATGCGCCCACCTGCGGCACCTTCCAGTTGAGGGCCTGGCGGCCATGCGCGATCACGGCGTTCTCCGGGCCCACGGTGTAGCTGAACACCACGTTGGCACCCGCCGCCCTTGCGGCCTTCAACTCCTCGCCGAGGTCTTTCACGCCCAGCGCGAAACGGGCGACATACACAGGCTTCAGGTTTTTGACGGCCAGCGCCTTTTCGACATCCTTCAGGCCGGCCTCGCCATAGCCGGTGGTGTCGGCGAACACCGCCACCTTGCTCCAGCCGCGCTTGAGGATGTCCTCCACGACGAACGGGGCCTGGATGCCGTCGCTGGCCGATGTGCGGAAAATATAGCTTTCCGCCGCGGGGTATTTCGCCGTGAGCGGCGAGCCGGTGGCGCAGGGAATGATCAGCGGCAGCTTGTTGGCCTGGTAGACCTCCAGCGACCTGGCGGCCACACCGGTGTTGCAAAAGCCCAGGGTGGCGGCCACTTTTTCGGCGACCAGTTCCTGCGACATCTTCAGGCCCACGTCGGGGCTGGCCTTGTCGTCCTTGCGCACAATCTCCAGCTTGCGGCCGAGGTAGCCGCCCACCGCATTGATCTCGTCCACCGCCTGCTGGATGCCGTTGAGCATGGGCACGCCGAAGTCGGATGATGCACCGGTGAACGGGCCAATCACACCAATCTTGAGCGTGTTGCCGGCCGGGGACGGCGATGCCGCCACAACCGGCGCCCCCTGGGCACCCACCGGCAGCGCGGTGCCCAGCGCCACGACGGCGGCAACGGCAGCGCCGAAGCCGGCAAGACGTGAGCTGATGAACATGTTGTATCTCCTGTAGCCATGCAGGATAGGCGGCGCCAGGCGCAGGGACGCCCCAGACTTTCCCCTAAAAAGAGACCGGCGTCAGTGAGCCGTCAGCCTCCGGGCCGGCAGCGGGGACCGGCTCCCGGTGGCAGGCTGGCGGCTGTCGCCCGGCGCGTCAAGGCACCAGCGACAGGGCCGATGCCTGCCGCAGTGCCGCCGTGAGCGCATCCAGCACCTCGGACTCCAGATTCCAGCAATGCCAGTACAGCTGGATCGGCAGCATGCAGGTCGGCAGCACATTGACCAGCAGGCCCTGGTCGATCAGCCCTTGCGCCAGCAGCCGCGGCACCACGCTGGCACCCCAACCCGCCAGCACCGCACGCACCTGGCCTTCCGACGACGGCACAAAGAGCTGGTTGAGCGTGACACGCTTGAGGCCGAAGGCCTTGCCGACAAACTCGCTTTGCATGTCGTCCTTGCGGTTGAAGGCCACGAAGGGTATGTCGCGAAAATTGTGGGCGGTCAGCGTCGAGTTGGCCAGCCGGTCCCGCGCAAATGCCGGTGCGGCCACGGCGACGTACTCCATGGCGCCCAGAGAGACCACCTTGCATCCGCGCAGGGCCTGCCTGAGCGTGGTGACGCAGCCCAGCACCTGGCCTTCGCGCAGCCATTCCTGGGTGAAGTCCTGGTCGTCCGCGATGATTTCCATGGGCAGGCCCTGCTGCGCCAGATCGGTCAGCGCCTGCATGGCCCAGGTGGCAATGCTGTCGGCGTTGATGGCAATCGAGATGCGCTCTTCCTCGCGCGCGCCGCCCAGCGAGCTCGGCGCCAGCTCCTTCAGGTCACGCTCCAGGTCGGCGCGCAACAGGCGCAGCATCTTGGTGTGCTTGAGCAGCAACTGGCCCGCGGAGGTCGGCTTGAGCGGCCGGCTCCGCACGATCAGCACCGTGCCGACCTGTGCCTCCAGCGCGCGCAGGCGCTGCGACACCGCCGACTGCGTGATCGACAGGCGCTGGGCTGCGCGCTCAAAACCACCCTCTTCCACAATCGCGGCCAGGCACTCCAGCGCGTCCGGGTCAAACGTACTCATGGCAACTCCCTCACTATTAGCCAAGCTGATGTTTTCACTGATAGTTTAATTTTTCTTTTAATTGAAAGCAACATCCTTCACACTCCAACGCACGGAAAGGGACGGAAAAGGAACGGCCATGAAAGTTGTTGTTTTGGGCGCGGGAATTATCGGCGTGAGCACCGCCTGGCACTTGCTGGAGCGCGGACATGAGGTGACCGTGGTGGACCGGCAGGCCGATGCGGCGCTGGAAACCAGTTTCGCCAATGCCGCGCAGATTTCCGTGAGCTATTGCGAGCCCTGGGCCAACAAGGATGCGCCGCTGAAGGCGCTGAAATGGATGTTCCGCAATGATGCTCCGCTGCTGTTCCGCCCCAAGCTGGACATCCATCAATGGCGCTGGGGCCTGCAGTTTTTGGCCCAGTGCAATGACGCCGCCTTTGAACGCAACGTGCAGCAGCTGGTAGCGCTGGGCGCCTACAGCCACGCGGCCCTGAAGGACGTGGTGGCCGCCACCGGCATTGAATACCAGCGGCTGGAGCGCGGCATTGCGCATTACTACACCGACCAGAAATCGTTCGACACCGCCGGCGACGCCGCGGTGCTGATGCAGAAATACGGCGTGGCGCGGCGCGTGGTGAGCACGGCCGAGCTGCTGGCCATCGAGCCCGCCTTCCAGTCCTTTGCCCACCGCATCGTGGGCGGCACCTACACCGCCAGCGACGAAAGCGGCGATGCCCGCATGTTCACCCAGGCGCTGGCCCGGCGCTGCGCCGACCGGGGCGTGCGCTTCCTCTACGGCCACGACATCGACCACCTTGAAAAGGCCGGGGGCGCGATCGAATCAGTCGCCGTTCGCCCCCGCATGGCCAACGGAACAGGCGGGCGCATTGTTCGCCTCAAGGCTGACGAAGTGGTGGCGGCCTGCGGCTCCTACACCGCGCCGTTGCTGCGCGGCGTGGGTGTTGACCTGCCGATCTACCCGGGCAAGGGCTACAGCGCCACCTTCAGGCTGCTCAAGCCCGAACTCGCGCCCTTTGTCAGCACCATTGACGACGAGGTCAAGTGCGCGATGAGCCGGCTGGGCGACCACCTGCGCGTGGCCGGCACCATCGAAGTCGGCGGCTACAACCTGTCGCTGGACACGCCACTGGCCAGGGCCCGCTGCAAGATGCTGGCCGACCGCATTGAACAGGTGCTGCCCGGCGTCTGCGACACCCGGCTGACGGAAGAAGGCGGCGAGCCGAATTTCTGGACCGGCCTGCGCCCGGCCACGCCAACCAACATCCCCTATATCGGCAGGACCAGGGTCGGCCGTCTCTGGGTGAATGCCGGTCACGGCACGCTGGGCTGGACCCATGGCGCGGGCTCCGGCAAGGCGATCGCCGAGCTGATCAGCGGCGAAACGCCGGCCATGAATTTCGGCTTTCACGGGTTTGAGCGCCCGAGCGAGCCGCAAAGGGTTCTGGCGGCCTAGAGGCTGACGCCGCTGTGGCCGCGCCGGCCGGCATCAGGAAGGCGCCCTTGGGGGCCCCTTCAGCTCCACGGTATTGCCTTCGGGGTCGGTGAGGTAAATCGAAGGCCCCTCGCCTTCCGCACCGTACCGGGACGCCACTTCGCCCGCCTGCACGCCGTTGGCGGCCAGGTGCCCGCGAATGGCAAGCGCATCGAAAGGCTCGACGCGAAAGCAGAAATGGTCGACGTTGCGCGCTTGCGCGCCGGGCGCCGCACCACCGGCCCGCCCCAGCTTGCCGTCCACCGGCACCAGGTCCACCAGCGAGCGCCCGGCGCGCAGCTGCACCAGGCCGATGTCGTCCTGCCGGCGTTCCACGGTGCAGCCCAGCACGCCCATGTAAAAGCCGAGCATGCGCTGCAAGTCAATGACCCGAAGAACGATGTGATCAATCTCGCGGATATGGATCATGGAAAGCCCGAAAAACGCAAAGAAGACCTGACGACCGGTCAGGCTCATTCTGGCATGCATGGCCAGACCCTGCGCGCGCAAAGGCCTGCAAAGACCTGCCAGAGCCAGTACCATGGCCGCCATGCAGCAGAACCCGCACTTTCTTTTTCTCGCCACCTCAACCCGTGAACCCGGCGCGCAGGGCAACACCGAATGGCTGGCGCGGCAGGCCGCCGCCGCGCTGCCTCCCGGCACGCCGCAGGACTGGCATCACCTGTCGCACATGCAGTTGCCGCTGTTCGTAGACCAGCGTCACACCACCGGGCAGTACGACATGCCGGCAGGCGACATGAAAACGCTGCTGGACGCCACCCTGGCCGCGACCGACATCGTGTTCGTGGCGCCGGTTTACTGGTACAGCATTCCGGCGCCGTTGAAAATTTACCTGGACCACTGGAGCGCATGGATGCGCGTACCGGGCCTGCCCTTCAAGGACGAAATGGCGAAGAAGAAGCTGTGGCTGGTCACCACCAGCGGCGACCGCGCCAAGGCGCAGCCCATGATGGACTCGATCAGGCTCTGCGCGCAGTTCATGGCCATGGCTTACGGCGGCGAGCTGTGGGGCAAAGGCGGACCGCCCGACGCCGTCAGGGCTGATGCGGCTGCCGTGGCGCAAGCCGCTACTTTCCTGACCGGCTGAATCCCGGAGCCTGTGCGGCTGCCGATGGTGTGCGCCAATGGACTCATGCTTCGGCAACGTGGCTTTTTCCTACAGCCGGAGGCTTGTCGGGCTGACAGCACCGCAACCACAGGGTACTCAAACTCGGACACATGTCCAGACCCAAACCGGCCCGCCCGCCCGGCGAACCAATCGATCCATCCGCTGCCGGCAAAGGCCTGTCCGGCCCGTCGCCGCGCGCCCAGCGGCCCCTACCCGATCAGCCCATCACGCCGGCAGACCGGTCCGTGGAGCGCAGCCTGGAGCTGCCGCATGAGCGCGACGAGGCGGTTGACATGACCGGAGAACAGACCAGCCCCCTCATCGAACAGGCGGAGCGGGATGTACGCAAAGGGCTGAAGGACACCAGCAAGGCGCCCGAAATGGACCGCGCCTACAGGAAGCTGCGGCGCTAGCGCGCTGCAGCGGGATTTGGTGGCCCGGCTCGCGAGGCTGGTGCGGCATGCGTGCCAGGCGTTTGCCCGCGCACCGACCGGTCGTTGCAGCTGCAGTTGCACCGCCTCGCAAAACTCAAGGCCAACAATCTCACGCCTGATGCCCGGAGACCCGGAGACCCGGGATTTTGCAGAAACATCGGCGCAGAGCATTGCAAAATGAGCGCCTTCCGCTATAAAAACAGCAGCAATCCGTCGGCACTTGCAAGCGCAAACTGCCCCGGCGCCGGCGTGCTTCAAACGCTTCAGTTAAATTACCCGTCTATGCCGACCCCTTCCATTCCGCGCAAAGCGAGCAGTCCCAGCTTTTCCCAACGGGAGTTCCGGGCCTCGCTGGCGATGTTCGCCACCGGGGTCACCATCGTCACCGCGCGCACGCCGGCCGGCACGCTGGTCGGCCTGACCGCCAACTCCTTCAATTCGGTGTCGCTCAATCCGCCCCTGGTCCTCTGGAGCCTGGCGCAGGCGGCGGGCTCGATGGCGGCATTGAGCACCGGATCGCATTACGCCATCAACATCCTGGCGGCGGACCAGAAAGAGCTGGCCGAACGCTTTGCCAGCCGGCGGGAAGACCGCTGGACGGATGTGCTCTTCACCGAAGGCGCCAGCGGCTCGCCCCTGCTCAGCGGCGCGGCCGCCACCTTCGAATGCTTCAACCGCAGCCGCTACGAGGAAGGCGACCACGTGATCTTCGTCGGCGAAGTCGAGCGCTGCAGCCACCGCGCCGGCGCCGCGCCGCTGCTGTTTCACGGCGGCAGGTTCTACACCGAGCACCCTTTGTGAGCCGGCGCTGATGCCTCGTCAGTGAGTCCGGCGCGCCTCGCCTGGTGGTTTCTCGCACGCCGGGCGATACTCCGGGCATGAGGCACCCTGCCGGCCCCCGACTTGATCCCTACAGCCTGCGCCTGTTTGTGACGACCGCACGCGAAGGCTCGATCGCGCGGGCCGCGCAAAAGGAGCACATCGCGCCCTCTGCCCTGAGCCGGCGCATGGCGGATCTCGAGCATGCTTTTGGCACGGCCCTGCTGGTCAGGTCTCCGCGCGGGGTTGAACTGACGGACGCGGGTCAGCTGGTGTTCAGTCGCGGCCTGCAAATCGACCGCGATTTGCAGACGCTGGCCCGGGAAGTGCACGCGATGGGCGGACAAGCCAGCGGCACCGTGCGATTGTTTGCCAACATGTCCGCGGTCATCGGTTTTTTGCCGGAACGGATCAAGGCATTTTCAGCCGCCTATCCCCTGGTCGACATCTCCTTGTCCGAGCAGGACACCCGCGATGTGCTGCGCGCCTGCCTGGATGACCGGGCCGATGTCGGCGTGGGTGTCAAGACCGACATACCCGCCGGGCTGGAGTCCTGGCACTTTGCCGATGACCCCCTGCTGGTCGTGCTGCCGCACGGCCATGCCTTGTCCAAAAAGCGTGCCATCAAATTCGCCGACGTACTGGCCTGCCCCCTGGTGCGCATCCGCGCGGGCGGGGCCCTCGATGTTTTTTTGCAGGAGCGCGCCACCGCGGCCCGCACCCCCATCCAGACGGCCGTGTCGGTGAGCAGTTTCGACGCCTCCTGCCGCATGGTGGAAGCCGGCCTGGGCGTTGCGGTCATTCCGCAAAGCGCCGCCGCAGCCTACGCCGGCTCGCGGCGCTTTGTACGCCTGCCGCTGGATGAAGCCTGGGCGCCGCGCGCCCTGCATGTCTATGCGCTGCGCAAATACCCGCGCTTGCGCTCCGTGCAGGCGCTGATCGAGGCGCTGGTTTCTTAAGGCCTCCCGAGGTCTGCCGGGGGGCTCTCGCATTTTGCGATGCCCCGCATGCCGCCTGAGCGCTTGGGGAAACCCCGCCGGACGGCGCACCATGCGCCCATGGCCGAAGCCCCCCTCACCCTTGCCCTGCCCGGGCGCATCCTGTTCCTGAGCACGCAGCCGGAGCTCATAGCCGCACAGCTGCAGGGCCAGGACCTTGACCTGGTGAAGGCCGGCCCGTTGCGCGACGACATCTCCACCGATGAGATCACGCCGGTCCCCATCATCACCCACTACGACGACCAGCTGGGCCGCTACCCCTACACCGGCTTCAAGGCCGGTGAGCTGCGACCGATCGGCGCGGGCGCCATTCGCAGCGGCGGCTTCAGCGTCACGGTCGCCGGCAAGCGCTACGGCAAGGGGTCGTCGCGCGAGCACAGCCCGGCCGCTGAAAAACTGGCGGGCATCCGGCTCGTGATTGCCGAAAGCTTTGAGCGCATCTACCGGCAAAACGCCGACAACATTGGCCTCTTCACCTCCACCGATTTCCGCCTGATCGAACGCATCCGGCGCGGCGAGCCGATTTTGCCGGCAGAGCTGGTGGCCGGCCGCGATGCACTGGCAGCCTCGATTTTGCAGAGCGGCGGGCTGCTTCGCTTCGGCCAGCAGCAGATGCGCACCATCGGCAGGGCCGCCACGGCAGCGGCGTCATCGGCGGCGGTGGCAACGCAGCCCCAGACCCTGTTTGAAAAGATTGTTGCGCGCCACGCGCTGCGCACCGAGGTCACCGATGCCAGCGCGGTGCCGGGCACCGGCACCTTTGTGCGTGCCGACTGGCGCTTCATCCACGAGTACTACACCGGCATGTGCGCCCACATGCTGCACACCACCTTTGGCAAGCCCCTGCGCCTGCACGAGCCGCAGTCCATCGTCGTGTTTGAAGACCACACCTCCTACGTCGCCACCAGCCCGGCCCATGTCAGCGGCGGGCTGGTGCCCAATGTGCTGGCCATGTGCCAGGCCCAGCGCGACTTTGCAAGCGACTACCAGCTGCGCTTTCACCGCACCCTGACCGACGAAGAGGCGGCGCGCGATGACGGCAGCAACGTGGCGGGCATCTCGCACGCCATGATGACCGAGCACTACGCCTTGCCGGGCCAGGTGGTGGCGGGCACCGACTCGCACACACCGCACAGTGGCGCGCTGGGCTGTGTGGCGTTTGGCGTGGGCACCACCGACATGGCCAATGCCTTTGTCACCGGGGCGGTGCGCCTCACGGTGCCCGAGTCGCTGCGCATTGACTTGCAGGGGCCGCTGGCCGGCGGCATCACCGCCAAGGACATCGTGCTGCAGTTGCTGGCCGACCCGGCCATCCAGGCCGGCCTGGGCGTGGGCAAGGTGTTTGAGTTCACGGGCAGCGCCATCCCGCTGCTGGCCACCGATGAGCGCGCCACGCTGACCAACATGACGGCCGAGCTGGGCGGGCTGACCGGCATCGTCGCACCCGATGCAGAAACCGTGCGCTTTTTGCGCGAGCGGCGCGGCATCGACTTTGCCCTTGAGCCCTGGATGCACAGCGACAAGGGCGCGTCTCATGCCGCCACGCTTCACATCGACTGCGCCGGCCTGTCGCCCATGGTGGCGCGCCCGGGCGACCCCGGCAACGGCATCGCGCTCGACCAGCTGGAGAGCCGGGTCAAGGTTGACATTGCCTACGGCGGCTCCTGTACCGCCGGCAAGCGCGAAGATTTTGACCACTACCACGCGGTCCTGTCGTGGGCCCTGCAGCGCGGCCTGAAGGTTGCGCCAACGGTCAAGCTCTACCTGCAATACGGCACGACCGCCGTGCGCGATTACTGCGTCGGCAAGGGCTACGACCGCACCTTTGCCGAGGTCGGCGCCGAAATCCTGCAGCCCTCGTGCGGTGCCTGCGCGAACTGCGGTCCCGGCTCGTCCATCAACGGCAGCCAGGTCACGGTCAGTGCCATCAACCGCAATTTTCCGGGCCGCTCCGGGCCCGGCGCAGTCTGGCTGGCCAGCCCTCCCACGGTGGCGGCCAGCGCGCTGGCCGGGGAGCTGATGTCGTTCGAGACGCTGCAACGCCGCGTCCATGAAACCGCCCCGAGAGGCGGATGAAACCGGTCACATGGCCAACCCGAAGGAGACAACATGAAACATCAAACCACTCGCCGCCACACCCTGTACCTGTACCTGCACCTGCTCCTGGCGGCCGCCTTGCTGGCACCCGGACTGGGCGCCCGGGCGCAAAGCAGCGGCAAGGCCCTGCGGATCATCGTGCCGCTCACCACCGGCTCGACGGTCGACACCGTGGCCCGGGCCATGAGCGTGGAGCTGGCCAAAAGCATGGGCCAGCCCATCGTGATCGACAACCTGCCCGGTGCCGGCGGCGTCACGGGCACCGCGCAACTGGTTCGCGCGCCCAAAGACGGCCAGACCATTGCCATGATCTCGTCCAACCATGTGATCAACCCCAGCATTTACAAAAATGTGCCGTTTGATTCCGTGAAAGACATTGCCCCCATCAGCGTGTTCGGCACGGTGCCGCTGGTGCTGGTCGTCAACCATGCCGTTGCCGCCAAAAACACCCGGGAACTGGTCGCGCTGGTCAAGTCGCAACCGGGCAAGCTGAACTACGGCTCGGCAGGCAACGGCAGCGTGCTGCATCTTGCCGGAGAGCTGTTCAAGGAACAGTCCCATGCGTTCATCACCCATATTCCCTACCGTGGCACCGGCCCGCTGACCACCGACCTCATCGGCGGCCAGGTTGACATGGCCTTTCTGTCCGTCACGGCCGCCGCCCCGCACATCCGGAGCGGCAAGCTGCGGGCGATCGGCGTTTCAACCACCACACGCACCGCCGTGCTGCCCGACGTTCCCACGCTGGCGGAATCCGGCCTGCCCGGCTACAGCTTCGACGCCTGGCTGGCCGTGATCGCACCCGGCGGCACGCCCAGACCGGTCGTTCAGGAGCTCTATCAAAAATTCAGGACGGCCCTGGCGGCCAGGGAGGTCCAGGACAATCTGGCGGCGCAAGGCATCACCATTCTCCATGGCACGCCAGAAGAAGCCGAACCCTTTTTCAAAAGTGAACTGGCCAAGCACGCCAAGCTGGTCCGGCTCTCCGGCGCCGTTGCGGAATAAGACGTTGAGCGCCTGAGCCCGGCCCGCCCCACGCTACACCGTCCCGTCGCCCCGCTGCCCCAGGCGCACGGTGGTCACACCGGGCCGCAACTGCCGCACCGATGGCATGACCAGCACGCAGCCGTCATACGGCGTCAGCACCGCCTCGCCGGCATCGTGCGCAATCGCCGTGCCGGCGCGGCGAATGATTTCGCCGCCACGAAAATCCTGCACAAACGCAAAATCGGCCGAGCGCGCGACGATGCGGTGCGTGACCGTCACCGGCGGTGGCGGCAGTGCGTCGGGCAGCAGCCAGCCAGGCGGCACGTCGCCATGATCCAGAACCCCGCAGGCCACCAGAAATCGCATCAGCACATTGCGCGCCGCCTGCAGCGACGCCGGCTCCCAGTGCTGCCCGGCTTCCAGCAGCAGGGCAATGCGGGAGCCCTCTTTTTCCGCGAACGGCCCGTAGTCCCGCATGCGCACGCCGTCGGCGTGGCCGGCATCCACGACCACCTGGCCCGCCGTACCCAGGCTTTGCGCGAAAGCGATGTTGCGTGGCAGCAGGCCGGTGACCAGCAGAGGCCCGCAGGGCTCATGCATCGAATGCAGGTCCAGCAAATGGCTGGCGCGGTCGACGAAGGGACGGATTTCGCGGGCACGCGACAATTCGGCGCTGTGTCCGCCGCCATCCAGCACGCCTGCGGACCACACGCGGTTGAAGTCCTCATCGACAAACCGGGATGCGTCCGGATGACGGGCCTCAAAGCGCGCGAACGCCGCCATGTTGCAGAACGCGGCGGTGATACGCCCCCGCCGGGGCTGCAGTCCGCTGCGCAGCAACGCATCCAGCGCCCACGCACCCGAGTACTCGTTGCCGTGCACCAGCGCCGTCACCAGCACTTCCGGGCCAGCCTCGACCGAGGCACGCTCGTGCACATAGGCGGTACCTGTGGGAGAAGCCGCCCAGCCGGCCAGCCCGGGCGGCTCCAGTTGCACCGCATGGGCCTTGAGGGGAGCGCCGCTCACGAGGCCGCGCCGGTCGCCACGGCCTTGTTGACCACACTGCGCACGCGCTGCGTTTCCGCCCGGATAAAGGCCGTGAGCGCCTGCGGCGTGCCTCCTTCGTTGGAAATGCCGGCCTTTTGCAGCTTTTGCCACACGGCTTCCTCGCGCAGGATGTCGTTGAGCTCCCGGTTCAGGCGCGCCACCAGGGGCGCCGGCAATTTCGCGGGCCCGAAGAGGCCAAACCAGACGTTCATGTCGTAGCCTTTCAGGCGCGGGTTCTCGCCCAGTGCGGGAATCTGCGGCGCCGCCCGTGAGCGGGTTGCTGTCGTCACGCCGAGCGCCACCATCTTGCCCGACTCGATGTGCGGCAAAGCCGAGGAAAGCACCGAGACACTGAACTCGATATTGCCCCCCAGCAGGTCCTGCAGCTGCTGCGCCGCGCCACGATAGGGCACATGGCGAAAGGTCGTTCCGGCCAGCAGGTTGATGAGTTCGCCTGAAACATGCAGCGGCGTGCCGATGCCGGAGGAGGCGAAGTTCAACTGGTTGCGTTCGCGCCGGGACATGGCCAATGCCTCTTCGATGGTTTTCACACCGGTCCGGGGGCTGGTCACGAAGACCATTGGCGTGACGCCTATCAATCCGACAGGGGCCAGATCGGTTTCGCCGTTGTACCTGACCGCCGCATTGAAGAGTTTTGCGATGGAGACTTCGCTTCCGGAGCCCAGCAACAGCGTGTAGCCGTCGGCTGCGGCATTGACGACCTTTTGCGCCCCTATCGTTCCGCCGGCGCCGGCCACGTTGTCCACCACCACCGGGGTGCCCAGGCGTCTGGACAGCGGCTCCGCAATGATGCGTGCCACCAGGTCGACGCTCCCGCCGGCGGGATAGCCCACCACCAGGGAAATGGGCTTGCCGGCGGGCCAGGCCTGCGCCCATGCAGCGGGCAGGCACAGCAGCCCGGCGGCGGCCAGGCAGAGTGCGCGGCCGACGCCGCGGCGGTTGAGGGTAAACGTTTCAGGCATGACGGGCTCCTTGTTGATGGCGCCAGTCTAGAAGTCGTGCGCGCGCGGCGCATGCGCATCACGCATGGGTGCATGCGAGCCCGGCTTCAGGCGCCGGCGGTGGTGCTGGCCGACCAGATGCGCTGCACCAGCTCGTTGCGCGGGCTCCGTGGGCGGTACAGGCGGATTTCAAAGCGGACCGCCGCACCTTTGCCGTCCGCCTCCACCAGCCGGCCGCTGCGCAGGTCGCCATCCACCAACCCGCGCGGCAGCCACGCCATGCCCACGCCCTGCAGCGCCTGCTCATGCAGCGACTCGGCAAAGTCCGATTCGGTCACCGTGTGCAGGTGCAGCTCGCGCGAACTGCGGCTGAGCCCGTCCTGAAGGATCTGGCTGAGCGCCAGCGTCGGGGCATAGCCCAGCACCGGCACCGGGTGGCGAGCCGTGCCGGGCAAGGCATGCCGCGGCCGGCCATCGCCGCGCGGCGCGCTCACGGCCACCAGCTCGTCGGTGCCCAGCGTGACGCCTTCAAACGTCTGCTCGTCCAGCAGCAGCGGCAGGCGCGGATGCGTGAACGACAACAGGAAATCGGCGGCGCCCTGCTCCAGGGCCGTGGCCCCCTCATGGATGGAGCCTGTCAGGATGCGCAGCCGAAACTCGCCGGCCGACCGCTTGACGCGTGCGAGCCAGTCCGGCACGGCCGTGCGTGACAGCGTGCGCCCGGTCGCCAGCGTGACCCAGTCCAGGCTGCCACGCGCATGGCGTATGCGGGCGCGGGCATCGTTGAGACTCGCCGCCGCGCGGTGCGCCACCGGCAGCAGCTCCTCGCCAGCGGCAGTCAGCCCCAGTGGCATGCTGGCGCGGTTGATCAGGTCGGCGCCGGCCCACAGCTCCAGCGCGCGTATGCGGCGCGAGAACTGCGGCTGCGTCACATGACGCAGTTCGGCCGCCCTTGAAAAGCTGCGCTCTCGCGCCAGCACAATGAAATCTTCCAGCCATTTATGGTCCACAGCAACACCCTGTCCTGTCAGTTCATGTGATGGTATTCCTTGTCACCCACCGCCGGGCCGCGGTGAGCCCCGGCTACCATCACGGCATGACCGAACGCAAGACCCACCTCGACGCCCTCGCCATTTCCCTGCTGCTGGGCTGCTGCCTGTTCTGGGGCCTGCAGCAGGTGCTGATCAAGGCCACTATCAGCGAAATCCCGCCGATGTTCCAGGCCTCCTTGCGTTTGCTGGGCGCCACGGCCTTGCTATGGCTGTGGTGTCTGTGGCGCGGCATTCCCCTGTTTGGCCGTGACGGCTCCCTGCGGGCGGGCCTGCTGGCGGGTGCGCTGTTCGGCGCGGAGTTTGCCTGCATCTACCTGGGGCTGCAGTACACCAGCGCTTCGCGCCTGACGGTGTTTTTGTACACCTCGCCGTTCTGGGTGGCCTTGCTGGTGCCGCTATGGGTCAAGGCTGAACGCTTGCGCGGCCTGCAATGGGTCGGCCTGCTCGGGGCCTTTGTGGCCGTGGTGTTTGCGCTGCGCGAAGGCTTCACGGCCGGCCAGGCATCGACGGCGCGCGGCGACCTGCTGGCGCTGCTTGCGGGGCTGCTCTGGGGGCTCACCACCGTGGTGATTCGCGCCTCCAGCCTGGCTCGAATCGCGGCGGAAAAGCTGCTCTTCTACCAGCTGGCCGTGAGTGCCGCGGCCTTCCCGGCGCTGTCGCTGGCGCTGGGCGAGGTGTGGGTCTGGCGATTCAGCCCGTTCGCCATCACCTCGCTGCTGCTGCAGACCGCGATCGGCGCTTTCGCCAGCTACCTGGCCTGGATGTGGATGCTGGGGCGTTACCCGGTCACCCGGATTTCGGTGTTTGTTTTCCTCACGCCCTTGTTTGCCCTGCTGTTTGGTGCCCTGTGGCTCAGGGAAAGCGTGACGTCCGGCCTGCTGGCGGCGCTGGCGCTGGTGGCTGTGGGCGTGGTGCTGGTCAACCGCCAGCCGCCAGCGGCCTGAGCGGTTCAGGGTTTCAGGATTTCAGGGTTTGGCCACCATGTGCAGCACCATGTCGACACGGTTGCCGTGGCCTTGCGTGAGCACCAGGTAGAGCTTGTCGTTGATGAACAGCAATTTGCCGTTGCGCTGAATGCGCGCTGCCACGGCGTAACGCATGCGCGGGTCTATCCTGCCCGGATCCACGCTGAGTTCAAACGGCAAGGGCACCTGGCTGCGGGACGTGAAACGCTGCTCGGCCAACACGCCCGATGGCGTGTCGAGTCGCGAGATATCGCGCAACTGGACAATGACGTCGCTGTCGGGCGGCAAGGCCACGCGCTGCAGGTAGGACACGGTGCCGGTCACACGCAGCCCCGGGGCGACCACTGGCGCCGCATCCTGCGGAATCGGGGCTGGCCCGGTGGCACAGGCCGTGAGCAGGCCGAGCACACCCAGGGCGGCCAAGCCCATCATTCGTCGATTCATGCGCCCCTTTCGGCAAGGTAGTTTTGCGAGAACTGAACATACCATGCGAGACAATCCGGGTTGGCCATCGCATCGCGGTTCACCACCTTCTCGATCGGTTGCCCCAGCAGCAGCTTCTTGATCGGCAGCTCCTGTTTTTTGCCCGAGAGGGTGCGCGGAATTTCGGGCACCTGAAAAATGGCATCGGGCACAAAGCGCGGCGACAACGCGGTTTTGATCGCACCATTGAGCCGGGCTTTCAGGGCGTCGTCGAGCGCCACACCCTCGCGCAGCACCACAAACAGCGGCATGTAGCTTTCGCGGCCCAGGTACTCCAGGTCCACCACCATCGAGTCCAGCACCTCGGGCAGCGCCTCTATCGCGCTGTACAGCTCGCTGGTGCCCATGCGCAGGCCGTGGCGGTTGATGGTGGCGTCGCTGCGCCCATAGATGATGCAGCCGCCCGACGGCAGGATCTTGAGCCAGTCGCCATGGCGCCAGACGTTGGGATACATGTCGAAGTAGCTGGACAGGTAGCGCGGACCGGGTGCAGCGCCCGGCTGCCCCGCGCCGGTGTCGCCCCAGAAGTACAGCGGCATCGATGGGAGCGGCTGGGTGCAGACCAGCTCGCCCACTTCGTTGATGACGGGCTGGCCCTGCTCGTTCCAGGCCTCGACCGCGCAGCCGAGCAGACGGCACTGCATCTCGCCGGGGACCAGCGGCAATTCGCGGTTGCCGCCGATGAAAGCACCGGCAAAATCCGTTCCGCCCGAGATGTTGCACCACCATACTGGCGCCCCCACGCTTGTCACTTCGTGTGCCTTCGGCGTTGCGCTGCCCCTTTCACCGAAATCAGGGGCTGTGCTTGCCTGGGTCGGCCCGGCGCGGCGCACGGCTGGCGCCCCCCCGCTTGTCACACGGATCTTCTCGAACTGCTGCGTCCCCCATCGCTGGGTCTCTTCGCTCAGTGGCGAACCGGTGCTGCCGAGTGCCCTGATCCTGGTCAGGTCGCCGCAGTCCGCCAGCTCAAGCCCCGCCTTCATGCAGTTGGCATAGAAGGCGGCGCCGGCGCCGAAGAAGGTCACCTCCAGGTCGGCCGCGAAACGCCAGAGCGTGCTCCAGTCGGGCTTGTCCTTGCTGCCGCCGGGATTGCCGTCAAACAGGCAGCAGGTGGTGCCGTTGAGCAGGCCGCTCAGCTGCGCGTTCCACATCACCCAGCCCGTGGAGCTGTACCAGTGGTAGCGCTCGCCCCAGCTGTTGGCCTCGTAGCTGCAGCCGATGTCGTTGTGCAGGGTTTTCAGCGCCAGCGCCACCAGCTGCGTGCCGCCATGGCCATGCACGATGGGCTTGGGCAGGCCGGTGGTGCCGCTGGAGTAAACAATCCACAGCGGATGGTCAAACGGCAGCCAGAGCGGTTCAAACGCCGCAGTCCGCGCATCGTCCCGGGCCACTGCGGTGTCGAAGCGGGTGCAATCTGCCATTGAAGGGGTCGGGCGCAGATTGTCGTGCACGATCACATGCTGCAGGCTGGGCAGTGCGGCCCGCAGCTCCGCCACCACGCCGGTGCGGTCCAGGTCACGCCCGCCATAGCGCACACCGTCGCAGGCAATCAGCACCCGGGGCTCGATCTGTTTGAAGCGGTCCAGCACCGCGTGGGTGCCCATGTCGGGCGCGCAAATGCTCCAGACACCGCCGATGCTGACCACGGCCAGAAAGGCCACCATGGCCTCGGGAATGTTGGGCAAATAGGCGGCCACGCGGTCGCCCGGCTTCACGCCCTGGGCCTGCAGGTGCAGCGCCAGTGACGCGACCTGCTGGCGCAGTGCAGGCCAGCTCAGTTCGCGATGCGGGCCGCTGGCAAGGCTTGCCTCGTTGTGGCTGAGCAGCGCGGGGAAGCCGGCGGCGTGGGCCCGGTCCACGTGCCGCAGGACCTGCTGCGCGTAGTTGACCTGGGCGCCCGGAAACCACCGGGCACCGGGCATGCGGCGCTCGGCCAATACGGCCGTGTGCGGCGTGGGCGACTGCAATTCAAAGTAGTCCCAGATGCTTTGCCAGAACGCCTCCAGGTCGGTCACCGACCAGCGCCACAGCGCGTCATAGCTGTCAAAGGACAGGCCGCGCGTGGCCTTCAGCCAGTCCTGGTAGAGGCGTATCTGGGGAATAAAGGGTGGGCTCATGGTGCGAGCTTAACGCCACGACCCTGATGTGAGAAGGGTCAGAGCGCCCCCGGAATTGCGGTATTTTGTAATTTCGCACAGCCGTGCTAATATTCGCCACATGGATGCCAAAACACAGAAAAGCGAGATGACCCGGACCGCCATCATTGGCGCGGGGATTGATCTGGCGTCGGCGGAAGGCCTGGAGGCCATCACGCTGCAGGCCGTGGCCGACCGGGTCGGCCTGTCCAAGAGCGGCGTGTTCTCGCGCATCGGCTCGCGCGAGGCTTTGCAAAAGGCCGTCATTGAAGAGTTCGGCCGGCGTTTCCTGGCCGATGTGTTTGTGCCCGCCATGCAGCAGCCCAAGGGCCTGCCGCGGCTGGACAGCATCGTGCAGCGCTGGATTGTGCGCATGCGGGATGTCGAGGTGCAGTCCGGCTGTATTTATACGGCGGGCGCATTTGAGCTCGACGACCGTGAAGGCGAGCTGCGCGACACCCTGCTTGGCGAGGTGACGCGCTGGCGTGCCGCCCTGCGGCGCACGGTCTTGCAGGCCGTGGAGGCCGGGCATTTGCAGGCCGACACGGATGCGGATCAACTGGTGGGCGAAATCTGCAACCTGTCGATCGGCTTGCTGCACGACGCACGCTTTCTGCGCGACCACCGCGCGGCAGAGCGTGCACAGGCCTCCTGGAAGCGCCTGCTCAAAAGCTACCAGGCCTGAGCTTTATCCCATCGGGAATGCAGTTGTTTATGTTGGCTTTTTGTCGATCTAATTTCGCACAATCGTGCGATAAAAGGAGAAAATCATGCTGGTTCTGATCATTGCTTTCGGCGCGCTCCTGACGGCGCGCGTGGTTTACGCCGGTCTCGCTTCGCTGCGCCAGCTGCCGCGCAGCAACGAAGACTGGATCTGGTACTGAATGGCGAAAGGGCGCGCCATGACACCCACCTCACTGGAGGCCACGTCGGCCTCCACCTCCACCACGACCGCCACCTCGACCTATTACACCAGCGACAACGCGAACCCCGTCGCCCGGGTGTTCCGCTGGGGGCTGGGGGCTTCGCAGCACCTGTGGCCCGCACTGGCCGTGCGCGCGGCCTACCGGCTGTTCGGCACGCCGCTGCCGCCCAAATGGCTGAGCCGCCGCAGAAGCTGGAGCGCCGACTGGCACATCGAACACTGGCCGTTTGAAGACGCCAGCCTGACGCTGTATTCCCGTCCGATGGCCCCGCCGGGGCCGGTGGCGGTGCTGGTGCATGGCTGGGGCGGGCACGCCGGGCAGATGCTGGCACTGGCCGACACGCTGGGCGCGCACGGCCTGCGACCGGTCATCGTCGAGATGCCGGCACATGGCCGCAGCGGCGGCAGCACCAGCAACCTGCCGCAATTTGCCCGTGCGCTGGAGTATGTGAGCGCCCGCCTGATGCAGCAGGGCCATACCCTGCGCGCCGTGGTGGCGCACTCGCTGGCGGCCAATGCCAGCGCCTATGCGGCCAGCCGCGGGCTTGCCGCCGGCCGGCTGGTGCTGCTGGCGCCGCCGGCCTCACCGCTGGAGTACACGCGCCTGTTTGCCCGTGCGTTTGGGCTCAACGAGGCCACGCGGGCGGGCATGCAGCGGCGCATTGAAGCCCGCGAAGGCATTGTGATGCCGCAGTTCGAGCCCGCCGCGGTGGGCCCACGCATCCGCATGCCCACGCTGGTGGTGCATGACCGGCAGGACAGCATCAACCGTTTTGCCGATGGTGTGGCGTACAGCGAGGCGATTGGCGGCGCCCGCCTGGTGGCCACCGACGGGCTGGGGCACCGGAAGATCCTGAAAGACAGCGGGGTGCTGCAACACATCGCCTCGTTCCTGGCCTGAGGCCGGCCATCGCCGTCCGCAGCTTTTCCCTCTTCGTCCCCACCTTCACCTTCACCTTTTACTTTTACTTTTACTTTTACTTTTACTTTTACTTTTACTTTTACTTTTACTTTTACTTTTACTTTTACGGAAACAGTCTCATGAAAATCAAAGGTTCTGTCGCGCTCGTCACGGGCGCCAACCGCGGACTCGGGCTGGCGTTTGCCGAGGCGCTGCTGGCCGCAGGCGCCAGCAAGGTGTATGCGGGCGCCCGCGACCCGTCCACCATCACCCTCCCCGGCGCGATCCCGGTCCAGCTCGACATCACAAACGCCGACGACGTGGCCGCTGCGGCGCGCCAGTGTGCCGATGTCACGCTGCTGATCAACAACGCCGGCATCGCCCAGGGCGGCGGCTTTCTGTCGCCCCAGGGTGTTGAGGTGGCCCGCACCCAGCTGGACACCAATTTTTTCGGCACGCTGGCCATGGCGCGCGCGTTCGCGCCCGTGCTAGGGGCCAACGGCGGCGGCGTGCTGCTCAACATGCTGTCCATCCTGAGCTGGGTCAGCATGTCATCGACCAGCGCCTACTCGGCGTCGAAGGCGGCTACCTGGTCGCTGACCAATGGTCTGCGCAACGAGCTGCGCGCCCAGGGAACGCGGGTGGTCGGCGTGCATGCGGCTTTCATCGACACCGACATGGCCCGGCATGTGCAAGCGCCCAAGACACGGCCGCAGGAGGTGGTGCAGCAGGCTCTGCAGGCGATTGAAGAGGGCCGGGAGGAAGTGCTGGCCGACGGCCTGACCCGCCAGGTGAAGGCCGGACTCTCGGCCGAAGCCGGGGTTTACCTGCAGGAAGCCGGGCGCTGACAGCCGCCGCGCCGCACCGCGCGCCGGCCGATGCCGCAGCGCGCCGGTTCCGCCGGCACCCGGCCGCCCTTGTGGGATGCGCCCATTGCCCCTAGCATTGCCACACTTTACAAAGAGGAGCGAGCGATGGGAATGCTGGACTGGACAGAAAAAAGCAGCGCCGTGTTGCAGCAGGGCGGCGTGATCGGACCCGACGAGCGCCTGCCGTGGCCGCAGACCGCCATGATGGGCGTACAACACGTGATTGCGATGTTTGGCGCCACGGTACTGGCGCCCATCCTCATGGGCTTCGATCCCAACATTGCCATCCTGATGAGCGGCATTGGTACCCTGATATTTTTTGCCATCACCGGCGGCAAGGTGCCCAGCTACCTGGGCTCCAGCTTTGCCTTCATTGGCGTGGTGATTGCCGCCACCGCCTATGCGGGCAAGGGCCTGAACGGCAGCATTGGCGTGGCGCTGGGCGGCATCATCGCGTGTGGCGTGGTCTATACGCTGATAGGCGCCATCGTGCAGCTCGTGGGCACGGGCTGGATAGAGCGCGTCATGCCGCCGGTGGTCACCGGCGCCGTGGTGGCCGTCATCGGCCTGAACCTGGCGAGCATTCCCGTCAAGAACATGGCGGCGAGCAATTTTGATTCGTGGATGCAGGTGGTGACCTTCGTCAGTGTGGCGCTGGTGGCCGTGATGACGCGCGGCATGGTGCAGCGCCTGCTGATCCTGGTCGGCCTGATGGTGGCGAGCCTGGTGTATGCGGTGCTCACCAACGGGCTGGGCCTGGGCAAGCCGATTGACCTGTCGGGCATCGCCAACGCGGCCTGGGCCGGTGTACCCGGCTTTGCCGCGCCGGTCTTCAGCCTCAATGCCGTGCTGCTGATTGCGCCGGTGGCCATCATCCTGGTGGCGGAAAACCTCGGCCACATCAAGGCAGTGACCGCCATGACCGGCAAAAACCTGGACATCTACATCGGCCGCGCCTTCATCGGCGACGGCGTGGCCACCATCGTCTCGGGCAGCGCCGGCGGCACCGGCGTCACCACCTACGCCGAAAACATCGGCGTGATGGCCGCCACCAAAATCTACTCGACGGCGGTGTTTGTGGTGGCGGCGCTGATTGCCGTGGTGCTGGGCTTCAGCCCCAAGTTCGGCGCACTGATCCAGGCCATCCCGCTGCCCGTGATGGGCGGCGTGAGCATCGTGGTGTTCGGCCTCATTGCCGTGGCCGGCGCCAAGATCTGGGTCGACAACAAGGTGGATTTTTCGGACAACAAGAACCTGATCGTGGCGGCCATCACGCTGGTGCTGGGCACCGGCGACTTCACGCTGAAGTTCGGGCAGTTCGCGATGGGCGGCATTGGCACCGCCACCTTCGGCGCCATCTTGCTGTACGCACTGCTCAACCGCAAGCGCCAACACTGACGGGCTAACGGTGCCACAGGGGCCCGCGTCGCCAAAGTACTAGTTCATGGACCGGGTCAGCGCCAGTTTGGTGGCCGCCAGTTCGCGCTCCAGGGCGGCGCGCTCGACAATTTCCTGTGTCAGGGCCTGGTGCACCTGCGCCAGGTCCTCGGCCGACTCCTGAATCCTGCTCTCGAGTTCGTCGGTCTTTTGCAGCGCCTGCGCGACCTCGCCCGTTTGTACGGGATCGGGAATCTCCTGTTTGAGCACGGTGTTGATCAGGAGCAGCTCCGCTGCCGACTGCTCGATGTTCTCTTTCACCGCATCGTTTTGATCAAGCGCGCGCGCCAATGGCGTGACGGGGGGAGAGGTGAGGTGCTTTTGGGACATGGTCAAAACCTTGGTCAGAGTGCAAATACATCAAAACCGGGGTATCGCCCGCACATGGCGTGCTGCCGCAAAGCTGGGTCATGGGACCCAGACTCTACCCCATCAGGGCGTGCGGGAACGGTTATTTCACGCGTCATTACGGCGTTAACAAAATAAGCACATGTGCAGAGGCTTCGCGCATGCCGGTTCGGGGAGCGGGGAGCTTCATGGCTGCTTTCGGGGGGATGCCGTGCCGCCCGGAGGCGCCGGCTTGGCCGCGGGAGCCGGACTGAGGATCTTGCCCAGCGTGGCGCCGATGCGGGCACCAATGGCTGTGCCCACGCCCGGAAGTATCGCTGTCCCCACCGCGGCGCCCGCCAATGCGCCACTGGGCACGGACACCTTCACGTTCTCCAGGGGGCCGTTGACCTGAAGCGGCACGCCAACCAGGCCGTCCAAGAGATCCACCGAAAATTCAGCCTGGACTTGCCGGTTGGCCACCCGGGCCTTTCCCGATACGGTCAGCACGCCCGACGCGGCCTTGATGCCGGTGAAGTCGACCACCATGCCCTGCGGGGTGTTCTGCGTGTCGAGCTGCCCGGTGATGGAGTCGAGCGCCGTCTGCCCGGCGAACTCCTGGCCGGCGCTGTGAATCGCCTTGTCGAGGTCCAGCCGCAGCAGCTTCGAAGCACCCATGGTGAACAGGGTCTTGCTGTGAAGCGACCGTGCCAGTTCGGCAACGTTGTCGCCATGGGCGGACAACACCGTGTTGCCGGAAGCCTTGCCCGCCACAACGGAACGGCGGTTGAACGCGGCCAGCGCACTCTCCACCTCAATGCCCTTCGGCTGCAAGCTGCCGTCCAGATGCAGGCGGCCGTTGGGGCGGGTCTGCAGTTCCACCGTGCCGTGGGCCGTGCCGCCGCCCACGTTGATGCGGATGGCCCACCGGTCATCCTGCCCCTCGCGGGTCAGCGCGAGGTCGGTGACGGGCGTGAAACCGGGGCGGCGCAACAGGGCCTGGCGCGGCCGCCAGCCGGGATCAAAGTCCACCTCGCCGTCGTAAATGACGGGAATGCCGTGCCGCGAGATCCAGGTCACGTCGCGAAACGCCAGCCGCGCCAGCGGGATGTCGCCGGCGCTCAGTTCACCTGGCTCGTGACCCTGTTGCGGCTCCGCCAGCGCCCAGCCCAGCGACAACTGCGGCACGATGGCGCCCTGCAGCTCTACACGGTCTATCTTCACGCGACGCTGCCAGAGCGCCAGCAGGTCCGGGTGAGCCGTGAGCTGCCGAATGACAATGGGTTGCGGCTGCACCGTGGCGACATTTTCGAGCACCAGCGTAGGCGCCGGCAGCAGCCGCCAGTGCAGCGCGCCCACGTTGACCTTGACACCGAGCCAGGCCTCCAGTTGCAGGGCCGCGCGGCGCGCCAGCTCGTCATCGGAGGGCACCAGACGCATCGTGGCCACCCAGAGCGCAGCCACCAGGCCCAGGACAAGACCGAACCCCACCAGCCAGCGGCGCGCGCGCGTCATGGGCGATGTGCCTTGATAGGGGCGTGGACAGGTGCTTTGACAGCCATTTCACCAGCATACGCCCGCCCCTGGCCGGGAAAGGCACGACAAGCGGCCCAACGGCTGTAGGCGGCCACCTCTTATAGTGGAGGACGGCGAGGACGCCCGGCCTCCGCATTCCGCCTGACGTCACCCGCCACCCTGCGCATCTGGAAACAGCCCATCCCGGTCGAACTGCTCACCGCCTCCACCGCCAACACCGCCGTCACCCATCTGGGCATCGAATTTCTGGAAGTGGGCGATGATTTCATCTGCGCCCGGGTGCCGGTGGACCACCGGACGGTCCAGCCCCATGGCCTGCTGCACGGCGGGGTATCGATGGTGCTGGCCGAAACCCTGGGCTCCTGCGGCGCCGCCCATGCGGCCCCCGAGGGCCACCGCACGGTCGGGCAGGACAGCAACGACGCCGGCGAGCTGACCTGCGTGTCGCGCATCACGATGGCGGTGCTGCAGCCGAAACCGGACTGAAAGAGGAAAGAGTCCTGAGCCAGGCGGCGCGCTGGTTCGCCTGCCTTGCCCGGTTCGCCGGGGCCGCCCCCGCCAGGCGCCCGATTATTCGGTGGCAGCGCGCGCCATGCGCTCGCTTTTCCAGTACACATCGTCACCGCCATTCATGCGGTTGAGCACGCGTGACAGCACAAACAGCAGATCGCTCAAACGGTTGAGGTACTGACGCGGTGCCTCCTTGAGAGGCTCGGCCGCGCCCAGGGCCACCACTGCCCGCTCCGCGCGGCGCGCCACCGTGCGGCACACATGCGCGAGCGCCGCGGCCCGCGAGCCGGCCGGCAGGATGAATTCCGCCAGGCGCGGCAGCTGGGCATTGTGCTCAGCCAGGGCAGCATCGAGCTGGGCCACGGCTTCGGGCTTGAGGAGTTCAAAGCCCGGAATCGACAGCTCGCCGCCGAGGTTGAACAGCTGGTGCTGAACTTCGACCAGCAGGTCACGCACGCCGGGCGGCATTTCTTCGCAGAGCAGCACGCCGATCTGCGAATTCAATTCATCGACATCGCCCATCGCATGAACACGCAGGCTGTCTTTGGAGACGCGCGTGTTGTCGCCCAGCCCCGTGGTGCCGTTGTCGCCCGTGCGTGTCGCGATCTGTGAAAGTCTGTTGGCCATAGATGTGGGTGAGGTGTGAGGTGAAGGGGGGTGAGGCGCCGCGAAATCCGTGAGCCTCGCGCGGCGTTACGTGAGGCAAGCAAATGTGTCCTGGTCCACCGCCATGTCAGCGGAGCAACACCCTGCAAGAGTGCTGGCCGCCGGGCGCGCTTTGCGATGCAATCAGGCCCTGTTCAACCTGGAAGCAAGCCTTGAAGGATCTCCCTGCATGACGGTGAAAAACCATTCTATTCCCAACTTTGTTCCCGACTTCGGCTACTTTGAATTCGGCAGCGTGGTGCTGATCGCGGCACTGGCCATGGGCGCCGCCAGTGCCGCACGGGCGCAAAATTCACCGCCCTCATCCGGCAGCCCGTCAGCACAGCTGATGCCTTCGGCCACCGCCGGCACCATTCCACCCAACCGGGTGACCCGCCAGGACCTGGAAGCGGCGTTCAACCGGGCCGACACCAACCGGGACGGCAAGCTGGATCGCCAGGAAGCCGGGCATTTCCCGGCCGTGGCGCAGCGTTTCGAGCTGATCGACACGGACCACGACACCTTCATCTCGCGCAGCGAATTTGACAGGGCGGCAGGCTCCTGACCCTCCCGCGGCGGCGCGCCTTCCAGGGGCTCCGGCAACGCCCCGGCGTCCGGCAACTCCACACGCTTTCTTTGGCAGACCCGACGACACGTCGTAAACTGTGCCATTGACCTGGAGACACCCATGAACGCACCCCTGCCCGTCCATCTGCTGCCCGAGATTCACCAGCGCGAAACACCTGCCGCGCTGCTGGACGCACTCAAGGCCCGCTTCGCCGAACGTTGCTCCACCGCGCTGGTGGTGCGCGAGCAGCATGGCCGCGACGAGTCCTCGTTTGCCGCCCCGCCACCGGCCGCCGTGGTGTTTGCCGAGAGCACGCAGGACGTGGCCGACGCCGTGAAACTGGCCGGCCAGTACAACGTGCCGGTCATCCCGTTTGGTGTCGGCACCTCGCTGGAAGGCCATTTGCTGGCCGTGCAGGGCGGCATCAGCATTGATGTGAGCCGCATGAACAAGGTGCTGTCCATCAATGCGGAAGACCTGACCGTGACGGTGCAGCCCGGCGTGACGCGCAAGCAGCTCAATGAAGAGGTGAAAAGCACGGGCCTGTTTTTCCCCATCGATCCAGGCGCCGACGCCACGCTGGGCGGCATGAGCGCGACGCGCGCCAGCGGCACCAACGCCGTGCGCTACGGCACCATGCGCGAAAACGTGCTCTCGCTGGAAGTGGTGACGGCCAGCGGCGAGATCCTGCGCACCGGCACCCGCGCCAAGAAATCATCGGCCGGCTACGACCTCACGCGCCTGATGGTGGGCAGTGAAGGCACACTGGGCGTCATCACCGAAGTCACCGTCAGGCTCTATCCGCTGCCGGAAGCCATTTCGGCGGCGATCTGCTCCTTCCCCAGCATTGAAGCGGCCGTGCGCACCACGATTGAAGTGATCCAGATGGGCGTGCCGATTGCGCGCGTGGAGCTCATCGACCACAACACCGTGCGCATGGTGAACGCCTATGCCAAGCTGGGCCTGCGCGAAGAGCCCATGCTGCTGATGGAGTTCCATGGCTCGCCGGGCAGCGTGAAAGAGCAGGCCGAGCTGGTGCAGGAGCTTGCCAGCGGCCATGGCGGCCAGGCCTTTGAATGGGCCAGCACGCCGGAAGAGCGCACGCGGCTGTGGACGGCGCGGCACAACGCGTATTTCGCGGCCATCCAGTCGCGCCCCGGCTGCCGTGCGATCTCCACCGACACCTGCGTGCCGATTTCCCGCCTGGCCGACTGCCTGCTGGAGTCGGTCGCCGAGGTCGACGCCAGCGGCATTCCCTACTTCCTGGTGGGCCATGTCGGCGACGGCAATTTCCACTTCGGCTACCTGATCGACCCGACCCTGCCCGAGGAACGCGAGATCGCCGAGGCGCTCAACCACAAGCTGGTGAACCGCGCGCTGAGCCTGGAAGGCACCTGCACCGGCGAGCATGGCGTGGGCCTGCACAAAATGGATTTCCTGGTGACGGAAACCGGCGATGGCGCTGTCGAGATGATGCGCACCATCAAGCGCGCGCTGGACCCGAAAAACATCATGAACCCGGGCAAGATTTTCACGCTGTGAATCTCGGGGCGCCGCCGGTTCACGCGCTTATTAGTGGCCGTCGGTACGCAGCCAACCGGAGCTGACCCTCGTCCTGAAACTCGTCTTGAATGGCGGGTTCAAGTACAGGATGACAAAGTGCGACAAAAGCCAGTTGGACTGGCTTCTCACGCGACACCACTCACTCCACCAGGGCCAGCACGCGCAGCGGCGAGCCCGACCCGCCCTGAATCTTCAAAGGCGCAGCGACAATGATCGCGCCCTGCGGGGGCAGCTGGTCAAGGTTCGTCAGGCATTGCAGTCCGAACTTGTTGGCGCCATGCATCAGCGTGTGGCACGGATAGGCGACCGGCCACGCGTAGGATTGGCCGGCATCGGTGTTGATGGTCTCCACACCGAAGCCGCGCACGTCACGCTCGCGGATCAGCCATTCGACGGCCTGCTGCGTGGGGCCGGGCGTGTGCGCGCCGTCTTCGCGCATGTTGACGAAAGCCGCGGGGTCGGCCAGCCGCCGGCTCCAGTCGGTGCGCAGCAGCAGCCAGGCGCCTGCCGGGATGCGGCCGTGTTGCGCCTCCCAGGCCTCCAGGAAATCGACCGTGAGCAGCCAGTCGGCATCGGCCGCCACTGCACGGCTCGCATCGACCACGCAGGCCGGACCGATGAACTGACGCGCATCGATGGCGTCCACGGTATTGTTCGGATGGTCCTTTCCGGTCACCCAGTGCACGGGTGCGTCGAAGTGGGTTCCGGTATGTTCGCCGCAGGAAAAGTTGTTCCAGTACCAGCCGGGGCCCGCCGCGTCGTAGTGCGAGATGCGCTCCATCCTGAACGCCCACACCTGTCCAAACTGCGGCGGCAGCTGCAGCGCCGGGAATTCGGGAGAAAGCGTGTGCGTGAGATCAATCACGCGCAGCGCGCCTGTGGAAATATCACGCGCAAATTGCGCCAGTGAAGGTTTCATGGTGTTCTTTCATGGTGATCGAGGTACGGCAAAAGTCCCGGGCGGCGCCGATCACGCCTCGGGCGATCGGTGCGTTGAAGAGGTCGTTCAGCCGATGGAGCAGATGGAGCACATCTCGCGCCTCGAGGTGCCGGCAGTCCCGCAGCGTGGTCATGGGCTGTCAGTCCGGCGCCTGGGTCAGCGCAACGGCATCCGGCAGGGTCACCTCCAGCAGCGTCAGGTCCGGCGAGGTGTTGCCGAAAGCGTAGCGCAGCCCGCCGGGCACGGTGATGCTGTCGTCGGCCTTCAGCGGCAGGCGCTCGTCGCCGTAACAGAAGTCCGCCGCTCCTGACAGGACGAAGTAAAAGCAGAACTCCGTGTCGTGCTGCTGCGGGAAAGACGCCGCCTCGGCACCGGCCACGCGCCGCACCACGCGGGCGCCCGCCAGACCCGAGGTCGCGCCACCGATACCGGTGTCCTGGTGCTCGAAGCCGTCCAGCCGCCAGGGCAGCCACGGCGCCGTGCTGGCGGTGTGCCGCACAAACCGCTGGCCGCCGAACTCATGGTCTGGCGGCAGGTCGACGGACGGCAGGGTGAGGGTGTGCTCGGCAATGGTGATGTGCTCGGCCGGCGTGCCGATCTCGATCACCTCGGCACCAGCCGAACTCTCCAGGACCCGGTGCCGGATCATCGGCGGCTGCAGTACGCAGTCGCCGGCCCGCAGCACCATCGGGGCGCCCTGCCCTTCGTAGAGCACGCGCACCCAGCCGGAACGGCAAAAGATCATCTGAAAGCGAACCTTGTGGTAGTGGACATAGTCCGGCACCGGGCCGCCTTCAAGGATGCGGATATGCGACGCGATGAAGGCGCCGCCATGGCGTTGCGGCAGCAGGTCGCGGTAGCGCAGCCCGGCGCGCCCCACGGTCCAGTGTGTCGACTCACCCGCCTGGCTGAGGACCAGGGCCTGGACCGTGGGCGGCAGCTTGTAGGCCGGATTCGCCTCGGCAAAGCGAACCACCGTTCCGTTGGGCGCCGTGAGCTGCCGCAGCCCCTGCGCGATGCGCGCGGGGTCATCACAAAGCAGGGTGAGGCGCGGCGCGGCATTGGCCACGCCGGCGGACAACTGCAGCCTGATGCCGTGGCCCGACACCAGCGCGGTCTTCGGGTTGTCGGCCGGGAAGATCGCGTCGATCCGGAAGCCGAGCCGTTCGGTGAAGAAGGACAGCATCGGCGCCAGGCTTTCACAGCCCAGCTGGACCATCGCGCCACTTATGCCGTCGAGTGCCAGCGGCGCGTCCTCATGCATCGCCCTTGTCTCTATTGTCTCCATCGCCTCGCTCATGGGGAAACCTCTCCTTGAATGGTGAAAATGCGTCGATTCAGTCGAGCGACAGCTTCAATTGCTGCGCCACGCGCCTGAAGGTGGCCGTGTCCCGCTCGACAATGGCTTTCATCTCCGCAGGCCCTATCGTGGCGGGCTCCAGGTAGGCTGCAATCGCCTTCTCGCGCACATCGGGCTGGGCCATGATCGCCAGCACCTCCCTGGTCAGGCGCGCCCGGACCGGCTCCGGCGTGGCCGCTGGAACCGCCATGCCGAAGAAAGGCTGCACGGCGGCCTGGGAATAACCGAATTCGGCCAGGCCCGGCAGGTCGGGCAGCAGCGCGGTGCGCCCCGCGCCGCCGTGGGCCAGGGCCCGCAGCCGGCCGGTCTTGAGCTCACCCCCCACACTGGCCAGTGTCTCGAAGCTCAGGTCCACGTCGCCACGCAGCAGCGCCAGCTTCGCATCGGCGGCCCCCTTGTAAGGGATGGCCTCCAGCCGGACCCCCGCCGCGTGGGCCAACAGCTCGCCGCACAGGTGGTTGGCGCTGCCCTCGCCGTAAGTCGCATACCGGATATCGCCCGGCCTGGCCTTCGCGGCCTTCACCAGATCGGCCAGCGTGCGGTAGGGCTTGTCAGCCGCGGTGACCAGGATGTTGGGCGTGTAGGTCACCAGGGCGATCAGCGCGAAGTCCTGGTCAATATTGAACGGCAGCGTCTTGCGCAGCGCTGGCAGTACGCCGAAGCTGCCCACGCCCGCCAGCAGAATGGAGTTCCCGTCCGGGACGGACTTGGCCACCGCATCGACGCCGATGATGGTCGAAGCACCCGGCTTGTTCTCGATGATCACGGGCTGGCCCAGGCGCCGCGGCAGCTGGTCGGCCAGGATCCGCGCCATCGTATCCGAGGCGCCGCCCGGCGCGAACGGCACCACGATGCGCAGCGGCTTGTTGGGCCAGGGCTGCGCCGCCGCCTGACGCAGCACGGAGGCGGACAACAGGAAGCCGGATGCGGCCAGCGCAAGGCGACGGCGCGAAGGGTTGGCAAGAGAGTTCATGCGGGCGATCTCCAGAGTGAGGAATAAAGGACCAGGTGGGTTGTGTTGTCAGACGCCAGGGTCGCCGCCTGGCATGGCCAATGGATGGCGGTAGCCCGAGCAGGTGACATGACGGGGTACCGCGCCTCGTTGACAGGCGTTTCCGGCGGCGGGAGGTCGCAGCACCATGCTTTATGCCCCCGTGGCGCTTTCGGCTCGCACCTGCCGCACCTGCAGCAGCTGCTCGCCCTGTTCCCCGAGGTCCCAGAAGAGGCCCGCCATCAATTGCAGCGATTGACGCGTGACACTGCCCAGGACGTGTTCGTTGGGTGCGTGCTGCGCGCAGCCGGGGTAGGAATGCGGCACCCACAGCGTCGGCAGGCCGAGGATCCCGGCGAAGGCATCGTTGGGCAGCGATCCGCCCAGGTTGGGCAGCAGGCGCGTGGTGCGCCCCGTGGTGCGCGAGATGGAGTCCAGGCACCAGCGCACCCACGCATCGTCCGGGTCCAGGCGCGTGGCCATGGCCTCGGTACCGTTCTGTGTGACTTCCACATCCGTGTAGCCGCGCGCATCCAGGTGCTCGCGGATGTGCCGCAGGAATTGCGTGTTGTCGCTGCCGACCACGTAGCGGATCTGGCACATCGCATAAGCATGTGCCGGAATGGCATTGACCGGCGCCTCCGGGTTGCCGGTCTTGAAGGCGATCACCTCGAAGGTGTTCCAGCCAAACACCCTTTCGGCGGGCGACAGGCCCGGCTCGCCCCACTGCGGGTCGATTTCCGGCGCATCCGCGTCGGTGCCCACCGCGATGCTGCGCAGCGCACTGCGCACGTTGTCGGGCAGGCTGTCCGGCAGCAGGCCCGGGACCAGGATGCGGCCGTGTTCGTCCACCATGCTGGCGATCGCATGCGCCAGCCGCACGCCCGGGTTGCGCAGCAGGCCGCCCCAGTTGCCCGAGTGGTGCGCGCCGTCGCGCAGCCGGATGTTCAGGTCGAAGTTCAGGCCGCCACGGGCTCCCAGAAACACCGTTGGTTCGCTGGCGGCAAGGCGCGGTCCGTCGGAAGCGATGAAGACGTCGGCGGCGAGCATCTCGCGGTACTGCCGGCAAACCGTGTGCAGGCCGCGGGAGCCGGCCTCCTCACCCATTTCCAGCAAGACCTTGACATTGAACCCCAGGCGGCCACGGCGGGCCCGTACGACCTGCGCCAGCGCCGCCAGGTTGATGGAGTGCTGCACCTTGTTGTCGGCGGTGCCCCGGCCATACCAGCGGTCGCCCTCGACCGTGAGTTTCCAGGGCCCCAGGCCGTCGCGCCACTGGGCGTCGTAACCGTTGACCACGTCGCCGTGCCCGTAAGTCAGCACGGTACAGGCGGCGCCCTCCTCGATTCGCTCGGCGATCAGGAAGGGACTGCGATCCGGCTCGGGGTTGTCAATAATGCGGCAGACAAAGCCCATGGCTTCCAGGTCGGGCACCACGAAATCGGTGAGGTAGCTGTAGAGCAACGGCAGGCTCTCGGGCCTCTGGCTTTCCGTGCGCACGGCAACACGGCGGGCCAGGGTTTGCAGGAAATCGCCTTCATCGAAATGGCGCTCGGCCAGGCGGATGGCGTCGTCCCGGCTCATCGTGCGGCTCCTTGCGGAAGAGCCCGGGCGCGCCCGGTGGCGCAGGTGCCGGACAGCGTCCCGCAGATCAGCACGAACAGGACGTCCGGGGACTTGAGAGCTGTCGCAGAAAAAGAAAAAGGTGGCTGTTTCATGGTTCGGTTCTGGCCCCGCTAAAAGGTCGAAATCAGGTTGTCATTCAGCGTTTAAACGGAGAATAAGACAGAACTTCTATTGCTACCATTAGAGAATTAACATCAAATCGTTGCCGTTTCAGCATGGCACCGCAAACCCCATGAAGTCCGATCACCTCAAGGAAACATCGCTTCGGTACTTTTTGGAAGTGGCGCGATGCGGCTCGATCAGCGTGGCGTCGGAACGGCTTTTTGTCGCCGCGTCCGCCATCAGCCGTCAGATCAGCAGCCTGGAACAGGTGCTGGAGGTGCAACTGTTCGAGCGGCGGCCTCGCGGCATGGTGTTGAGCGCTGCGGGCGAGGTGCTGGCCGCCCACGCGCGGCGCTCGGCGCTGGAGGCCGACCGGGTCGTGGCCGATATCCTGGCGCTGCAGGGACTGCACAAAGGCCAGGTGAGCCTCGCTTGCACCGAAGGATTTGCGATCGACTTCCTGCCCCGCTTGATCATCGACTTCCAGCAGCGCTACCCTGGCATCCATTTCAGCCTGAACGTGGTCGGGCCGGCCGATGTTTCTGAAATGGTGCGCAACGGCGATGTGGACATCGGGCTGACCTTCAACCGGCTGGCGCAAAAAGAGATCAAGGTCGAGCATCGCCAGACCGCGCCGGTCATGGTCATCATGCGGCCGGACCACCCCCTGGCACGCTCGAAAAGCATCACCCTGAACCAGCTCGCCGCGTATCCGCTGGCGCTGCCCACCGCGGAGAACAGCCTGCGTCAGATCTTCGACATCGCCTGCAGCCGTGTGGGTCTGGTGATAGAACCACACGTTGCCAGCAACTGCGCCACGGCGCTGCACCGCTTTGTCCTGTCCGGGGGCATCGCCTCGGTGGCGGGCGAGGTGTCGGTGCGCCGGTTTGTGGCGGATGGCACCATGGTGGCAGTGCCGCTGCGCGAGCGGCATCTGGACAGCCGCAACATCGAACTTCAGACGCTGGTGGGCCGTACGCTGCCCGGCGTGGTGAAAACGTTTCTTGACTACATCAAGGGCCGGCTGGGCGACGCGGAGGTGTGACGGCCGGCCGCCTGCCAGCGGGTGTTCATGCGCTGTCCTGCGCCAGGGCTTGCAGTGCGGCCACGTCGCGGACAATCACGCGCCGGCCATCGCGCAAGACCAGGCCACGCCCCGCAAGCTCCCCGAAAGCGGTGGAGACGCTGACCCGGGAGATGCTGCAGAGACTGGCCATTTCTTCCTGCGTAAAGCCGATGCGGATGCGGTGGCCGCAAGCGTCCGGCACGCCGTAGACGTGCACCAGCCCCAGCAGTGCAAAGCTCACCCGCTTGATCGCGGCGCCCGCGCTGAGGAGGTCATGGTGATGCATCATGACCTGAAAGCGCTGGTCCGAAAACGCCAGGACCTGGCGCAGGATGATGGCCTCGGCCTGCATGGCCTTCAGCGCCTCGGGTACCGGTACCTCGTACACCATGGCATCGGCCGAAACCACCGCCGAAGTCAGATGCCGACCCGGGTCCACCATGCCGCAGTCGCCCACCAGGCCATTCGGACCGATCACGGCCAGATGGCGTTCCCTGCCCGCCGCGGAATACGTTACCAGACGGACCCTCCCCTGTACCACCACATACAGCATGGAGGCCGTTCCGCCTTCGTGAAACAGCACCGCCTCCCTGGCCAGCCGTCGTTGCGTGCGGCCGCGGGTGAGGGCCTGCCAGTCGTAGCCCAGGCCTTCAAGCCAGAACGCGCGGCAATGGCGGGCCACGCCGTTTGCCGGGTGCTGCGCCGGGGTCATGGCGCACCCGCCGCGGCGCGGAACCGGCCCCCACACCAGTTCGGCACGCGCGTTGTTGTTGGCCCGCAATGTAAAGCGCTTTGCAGAATTGCGCTTGACTCGCCGCTACGCTGCAAGCTATCCGCATTCACATCAAACCCGAGGAAAAAATCCATGCTCCACCCCTTCGAACACACCCGCGAACTGTTTCCGATTCTGACTTCGAAGGCACAACTGTCGAGCTGCTCGCAGAGTGCCTTGAGCCTTCCGGTCGACCAGGCCATCGGGGATTATCTGAAATCCTGGCGCGACAGGGGCATGGACTGGCTGGGCTGGATGGACGCGGTGAACGAGGCCAAAGCGGCATTCGCCCGTCTGATCAACGCCCACCCCGACGAGGTCGCCGTGCTGTCGTCCGTGTCCGACGCCGCCTCGTCCATCGGCAGCGCCATGAACTTCACCCCGGAGAAGAACGGCATCATCGTCGGCGACATCGATTTCCCGTCGGTCGGCCATGTCTGGCTGGCGCATCAGCGCAAAGGCGCGCAAGTCCATTTTGTCGAGGCTGACGAAGGCCATTGCATCAGCCTGGACGCCTACGCCGGCAAGATCGATGAGCGTACGGCCCTGGTGAGCGTGTCACACGTGTCCTATTACAACGGCTTCCTGCAGGACATCGCCGGCATCGCCGAACTTGCGCATGCGAAGGACGCGCTCGTTTTTGTCGATGCGTACCAGTCCGCCGGCGCGGTGCGCATCGACGTGCAGCGCGACGGCATCGACATTCTGGCCTCGGGCGCGCAAAAGTTCCTGCTCGGCTGCCCGGGCATCGCCTTCATGTATGTGCGCCGCGCAGTGGCAGAACGGCTGCTTCCCAGCAACACCGGCTGGTTTGGCCGCGTCAACCCGTTCGCGTTCGATATCCGCCAGCTGGATTTCGCGCCTGGCGCCTCACGCTTCAACACCGGCACACCGCCCATGATCAACGCCTTTGCGGCTCGCGCGGCGCTGGGGCTCATGGGGTCGATGGATGTGGATTTGATCGAAAGTTACCTGAAGCACCTGTCTGGCGTCGCCCTTGATGAAGCCAAGCGCCTGGGACTTCAGGTCGCAAGCCCCCGCGACCTTGCACGCAAGGCTTCGACGACGGCCATACGCGTGGGCGATGCCTCCGCCGTGGAGCGAAAGCTTCTCGCGCAAGGTTATGTGGTGTCGGCCCGCAATGACGTGATCCGGATCGCACCACACTTCTACAACACCGAGTCGGAGGTGATCGGTGCCATTCGCGCGTTGGCCGCACTGGGTGGTGTGCAGTAAGCTCGCGGGAAGCACACCGTGACCCCGTCAAGGGGTGGTACTGAGGCGCAAGGCGCTGGGTATCCGCTGTACCCGTCTTTCTCCCTTCCAAAAAAAAAAGACCCCGAAGGGTCTTTTTTTGCAAGGCAACCGTGTTGCCCAAGAATATTATTTCTTGGCCGACGGCTTTGCCACTTTCTTTGGTGCCGCAGCTTTAGGGGCTGCCTTGGGGGCGGCCTTTGCCTTGGGCGCTGCAGGTGCAGGGGTCGCTGGAACAACTTTCAACGCAGCACGTTGATCACGCAGAACTTTGATTTCTGCATTGATTTTGTCTTTGCGTTCGGTCAGCTTCGCGATGCCTGCGCTCAGTTTTGCAACGGCCTTGGCCGTCTTCGACACGGGGGCTTTTTTTGCAGCGGCCTTGGCAACGGGCTTCACCACCTTCGCAGGAGCCGTTACTTTCTTTGGAGTTGCCGCAGCTTTTGGAGCCATTTTTTTCGCAGTTGCCATTTTTGAATTTCCTTTTTTATTTACCTGGTTGAGATATTTCACCAGTACCGTATTGTCTCCAATATTTCCGTCCATTTTCCACGCCGGCATTCAATCAAGAAAAACCTGACCGAAAAATGGCGCTCACCGAGCGATTTCCCAGCCGGTCGCGCCCTGCCCGATGGCCATGAATGTCACTCGCGTACCCCGCGCAGCCTGACACGATTTACGGCCCGGATCACCGCCCTGCAGCGATCAGCGGGCGCGAAGTCTGGTGAAGAGCGAACGACGTTCGGACGGCTACGCTGCGCCCGCCCCACGCGCCGCCTGTGCCAACGCCAGCGCCAGCCTTGCCCCCACCTCGGCGTTGTGTTTCACGAGTGCGATGTTGGTCGCCAGGCTGCGTCCCCCCGTCAACGCCTTGATGCGCGCCAGCAGAAAGGGGGTCACGGCCTTGCCGGTGACGCCTTGCGCCCTGGCCTCGGCAAGCGCCTGCTCGGTCAGCGCGTCGATCTCCTCGCGCGCCATCGCGGCTGCTTGCGGCACCGGCGTGCTCAGAACCACGCCGCCCGCGAGGCCCAGGTCCCACTTGGTGCGGATGAAGCGTGCCTGCGCCGCCGCGTCGTCCAGCCTGAAGTCCGCGCGAAAGCCGCTGTCGCGCGTGTAGAACGCGGCGAAGTTGTCCTGTTCGCAACTGAGCACCGGCACGCCGTGCGTTTCCAGGTATTCCAGGGTGAGCCCGATGTCCAGGATGGACTTTGCACCGGCACAGACCACCGCCACCGAGGTCTTCGCCAGTTCCTGCAGGTCGGCCGAGATGTCAAAGCTCTCCTGCGCACCGCGGTGCACGCCGCCAATGCCGCCGGTGACAAAGACCTCGATGCCGGCCAGCGCGGCGCAGATCATCGTGCCCGCCACCGTGGTGGCGCCCAACCCGCCGCCGGCCAGCACGGCCGGCAGGTCGCGGCGGCTGACCTTCTGTGCCTGGTCCGAGCGGCCGAGCAGCTCCAGCTCCTCATCTGAAAGACCGATGCGGATGCGCCCGCCGATCAGCGCGATGGTCGCGGGCTCGGCGCCCAGGCCGCGGATCAGGGCCTCCACTTCGCGCGCCGTGCGGACGTTCTCCGGGTAGGGCATACCGTGGGCGATGATGGTCGATTCCAGCGCCACGAGCGGGCGGCCGGCGGCCTGTGCAGCGGCCACGGGCGCGCTGCGGATCAGCCAGGAGTGGGCAGGGTTGGCAACCATGTCGATATTTTCCGCGGTGTTGTTCACCGAAGTGTGCAGCATAAGGCGGGTCCACGGTTTGCCGCACAGTCGCGGGCGCCGTGCGAAGGGCCCAGGGTGCAGCGAGCGCAAATCGCAGGGCCACCTCGAGCGCCCGCTGACCCGCAGCATCCCCCTCAACGCGGCGCTTCAGGCGCCTCCCGCCTGCGGCCGCCGAGCAAACGGGCGCCGGCATCCAGGCCTCGGCAAACGCCGGTGGCGATGATGCCGGTGACGGCGAGCATCGCCGCGGTGTGAACGCCTACCGCCGCAAGCGCGAGCGTCAACGTCAGCGATCCTGAGCCGGTCATCTCCAGAACCGGGGCGTCTTCCGCGCAGAGCGGAATCAGTGCCGGCACCAGCATCAGGCCGGCGCCGTGCGCGGTAGACATCATGAAAGACCAGAGCGCCAACCCGGCGTGCCCTGCTGGCGCGCGCGCCGCCCGGGGGGTGCTGCCCGACAGGTGAATCACCGCAAAGGCGGCAAGCAGGCCGCCCGCCGTGACTTGCAGCGCGAAGCGATCCATGGCCAGGCCGAATACCACCGCGCCGGCCACCAGCGCCACCGATGCGACGTGCCCGGCCGCGATCGGCACCAGGGCCCGCAGTGCCTGCGCCCGGTCACGCGAACGCAGGCCCCAGGCTGCGGCCAGCATCCAGCCGGTGGCAGGGTTCAGCCCATGAAGGGCGCCGATACCTGCGACCACGAGCCAGGGCCAAAGGCTTGACATGATGCGCCCACCCGTCCCGGACCGGTCAGGCCTTCGCGCTGCAGCAAGACGCGGCTTCTGGCGCGGGCGTAAATGCGGACACGGTTTCATAGCGGTCGTGGTGGCGCACCCAGTCCATCTTGTAAAACCCGTCATGCTCATCTCGGCCCTTGGGTGCGAGGTCGAGCAGGTTGTACGTACCCATCATCACCTCCACCCCGCGCCCGTAGGTCGAGTAGGTATGAAAGACCTGGCCCGCGTCGTCCTTGTAGAACAGGCTGATGCCGGGCGCTTCCTCGGCCGGGAAGGGCTGCAGGGTGTAGTTGTAATTGACGGCGCCGGTGGCCTGCTCTTCCGGCTTGAAGCTCACATGGAAGTCATGGTTGAAGTCGCTGCCATTCGAAGAAACCCATTTGAACTGCCAGCCCATGCGCTGGCGAAAGCGCTCGATCTCGGGCAGCGTCGCGCGCGAGACGGCCACGAAGCTCACGTCGCGGTGCTCCAGGTGAATTTTCATGCCGGCGGTGTGGTCGGCCATGAAGGAGCAGCTCGGGCAGCCCTGCTCCCAGCCCGGGCCGAACATGAAGTGCTGCACCAGCAGCTGGCGCCGCCCTTCGAACAGGTCGGCGAGCGAGCGCCGGCCTTCGGGCGCGTCGAAGATGTAGTTTTTCTCGACGCGAACCCAGGGGAGCGCGCGGCGCTCGCTGGCGATCTGGTCGCGCAGGCGCGTCAGCTCCTTTTCTTGCGCCAGCAGCGTCTTGCGCTCGGCAAGCCATCGCGCCCTGGACACGACGGGATGGTTCACGGTGTTCACTTTGTTTACCTTATTCGCTTCGGCAGTTGCGGTACTCATGATTTTCTCCTTGGCTCGATGAGCCGTTTGCATGGGTTTGCGTTGGTCAATGCGCTGCCCGACCCGTGCTGGTAACAGGTGCGCTCGTTATCGGTTTACAGACCGAATGGGTTGTCAGCGCAAGGGCGCTATGCCCTGCGCGCTGCGTTCGATGCGGCCTATGCGGTCTTGGGCCGCCGCACGGCGCGGATTTTTCCGCTCTTTCCGCCGCCGCAATAAAAGAGGTCCGCGCCATCGGATTCCAAACCGCTGACGCCGACGCCGTGCGGCATCTCCAGCCGCTCGAGCACGGCGCCGCTTTGCGGATCGATCCGGCGGATCTCGCTGTCGTCGCCCTCCCAGGTGCCGTGCCACAGCTCGCCGTCCACCCAGGTGACGCCGGTGACGAAGCGGTTGGATTCAATCGTGCGCTGGATGGCGCCAGTCTTCGGGTCGACCTGGTGAATTTTGCGGTCGCGGTACTGGCCCACCCACAGGCTGCCCTCGGCCCAGGTCAGACCCGAGTCGCTTCCGCTGCCGGGCGCCGGGATGGACGCCACCACCTTGCCGGTGGCCGGGTCGATCTTGTCGATGCGCGTCTCGGCGATCTGGTAGAGGTGTTTGCCGTCAAAGGCGGTGCCGGCGTCGCCCGCGCACTCCAGCGTACGCGTCTGTTCGCCGCTGGCGGGGTCGAAGGCGATCAGCCTGGCCCCCGTAGCGGCCCAGACGCGCTGGCCGTCGTGGGTGACGCCGGCAATGTCATTAACGCCGGCGAAGGGGCCGTACTCGCGCACGATCTCGGCGGGGCGCGCCTTGGCCTCGGGTTTGTCGTTGAGGGTCTTGCGGGTCATCGTTGCTCCTTGTGTTGCACCGTCCGTCGGCGCCATGGAGACAACTCTATCCAATCGGCAGCGCAGCGGGGAGTAACAAGATCGTCGTGAATCCCGCCAGCGGCGGCGCCAGCCAGCGCTGCGACCGCGCCCGCCCGATGGCGCGCACCCGCCCGTCGGCTTCGAGCTCGGCGAGTGCGCGCTGGACGGTGCGCTGGCTCGCCTCCAACGCGAGCGCCAGGGCGGAGGTCGACCAGGCCGCGCCGTCCGAGAGCAGCGCCACCAGCGAGGCCTGGTCGCCGTCAATGGGCGGCGCCAGCACGGCGACGTCGCGCTCGCCGAGCGGCCTGAGGATGAAGCCCCGCCCGGTCGCCTCGATGGTTGCCAGCGTTTTGACCAGCGCGCGCAGGCGGCCGATCTCGACCCTGAGGCGCGCCCGATGCGTCTCGTCAGGGCGCTGGGTGCGAAAGGCGGAGTCAATCAAGGCTTCGCGGCTCACATCGCCCGGCCATGCCTCAGCGAGCGAGCGCGCCAGCGCGAACAGCACAGGCCGACGCGCCAGCGGCCGCCACTGGTCACCGGCACCCAGCCCGCGGCGGCAGGCATCGACCACCAGCGCGTCCGAGGCCAGCAGCGCCGAGACCTCGTCGAGGCGCAGCGTTTGCTCGCTGCCGGCGGCGAGGCGCCGGGCCGCGGGCCTATCGAGCGCAGCCCTCGCCTCCGCCACCTCGGCCATGAGCGCAGGAACCTGTGCGCGGTCAGCCGCCACGTGCGCGCGCGCCAGCGCCATCCGCGCCTCGCCGACGCGCAGCGAGCGCAAGGCAAGCTCGGCCGCGGTCAGTTCAGCAATGGCCCTCAGCGACGGCGGGAGGCCGCGCGCCTCCAGCCGCGCCAGCGCGGCCGCTGCCTCATCAAGCCGGCCGAGCAGCAACAGCCGTCGCGCGGTGATGAGCCAGGCCTGCAGTGCATTGGCAGTGTCGGCATGCGCCTCGAGCGTGGCCGCTGCCGCCGCCAGCGAACGCGGCGAGCCGGCGAAGTCGCGCATGGCCATCGCTACCTCGGCCTCGGCCACGACGCAGCGGGCGCGCGCCAATTCTTCATGGGTGCCAAAGCCGCGGGCAGCGCGCCGCAGGAGTTCGCGGGCGCGCGGGTGCTCACCGAGCTGGGCCATCGCGATGCCGCGCAGGGCCAGCGCCGGCGGGTCGTCGCGCAGGGCGACCCGCTTGAGCGCGCCGAGCGCGTCACCGGCGGCAAGCGCGCGCGCGGAGGCGGTAATCAGGGAATCCATGACCATAGGCTACACCGCCCTGCCGGTGCAGCGCCATGCCTGCCCCTTTCCGGGCCCTGGCGCGCACGGCTCAGGCGCGTTTTGGCGTTGAACATGCAGCCCCGGGCTCCGCCGGCGACAGAGGCATGCATGAAAGCCGGAAATTGTCGGCCGAAGCCAGGAGGCTCGACGGCGGCTCCGGGCACCAAGCGGTCCACTTCGCCCCGGCTGCTGTCGGCCAAAAACGCACCGCCGCGCTGGCCGACCGCTACTACTACTCGATGGTCACCTTGGCATCCTTCACCAGCCTGGCAAACTTCTCGGTTTCAGCCTTGATCTGCTGAGCCATCTGATCGGCGCTGTTGCCGACCGGCTCGGCGCCGATGTCCTCCATCCGCTTGCGGAATTCGGGCGACTGGATCACCTTGAGCATTTCGGCGTTGAGCCGGGCCACGAGGTCCCTGGGCGTAGCCACCGGGGCGAGCACGCCGAACCAGGTTGCGATGTTGAAACCTTTCAGGCCGGCCTCGTCCAGCGTGGGCACATCGGGCAATGCGGAGGATCGCTTGCTGCTGGTCACGGCCAGCGCCCGCAACTTTCCGCCCTTGATGTGTTGCAGGACCGGCGTCACGGTATCGAACGACATCGTGATCTGCCCTCCCAACAGGTCGGTGGCGAGCGGTCCGCTGCCCTTGTACGGCACGTGAATCAGGTCGGTGCCCGTGAGGACCTGGAATTGCGTGCCGATGAGATGCTGCGCCGTCCCGTTGCCGTTGGAGCCATAGGTCAGCTTGCCCGGTTGCGCCTTGGCCAGCGCAACCAGGTCCGGGACGGTCCTGGCAGGCGTGCCGGCGTTGACGACCAGCACGTTCGGCACCAGCGCCACCGTGGTAATCGGTGCGAAGTCCTTCTGGAAGTCGTAGGGCAGTTTCTTGTAGACGCTGGAGGCGATGGTGTGATGGACCGCGCCCATCAGCAGCGTGTAGCCATCCGGTTTGGCCTTGGCCACAAAGTCGGCACCGATGGTTGCGCCGGCGCCGGGCTTGTTTTCCACGATCACCGGCTGGCCGAGGTTGCGCGACAGCTTGTCGCCCAGCGCCCGGGCCAGCACGTCGGTGGTGCCGGCCGCCGGGAACGGAACGATCAGGGTGATGGGCTTGCTCGGCCAGGCCTGGGCCATGGCGCTCGCGCCTGACAGGCCGATGGCAAGGGCCATGGCTTGCACCAGGCGGCGACGGGTGAGGAAATGAGTGTGGTTCATGCTTGTCTCCAGTTGGGGGTTGAGTTCTTCCAGGATCCGCGGTCTTAGCGAAGCGAATGGATGGCCTCGCGACCGGCGAAGCGCGCCGCCGTCCCGAGTTCGGCCTCGATCATCAGGCGGTCGGCCGCAGCCTGTTCTCCGGCCGCGCGTCCGGTGAGGGCGCGGGCCAGTTCGCCGTTGATGTGGGCCACGGCCCGCGTCACGCCCTTGCCGCTGTAGCGCAGCGGGTCGGCATCGCGCAACTCGAGCGCTTCCCGGGACCCGGTGGAAGCGCCTGACGGCGCGGCCGCGAAACCCCGTGCGCCGTCTGACAGGAGCACTTCCGCCGCCACGGTTGGATTGCCGCACGAGTCGAGAATCTCGAAGCCCCGGATTGTCTTGATGGATGCCATGCTGGCCTCAGTCGACGTGCGCGATGCGCAGCAGGTTGGTGGAGCCGGGGGTGCCGAAGGGCATGCCGGCGGCGATGACGATGGTCTGGCCAGGCGACGCGAACTTCAGCTGCACCGCGGTTGCGAGGGCCAGTTCGGTCATTTCGGTGACGTTGGTCACGTCCCGGCACAGCACCGGGTTGACACCCCAGACCAGCGCGAGGCGACGCGCCGTCGCTGGTCGCGGGGTGATCCCGATGATGAGCGCGCGTGGCCTCTCGCGCGCCATGCGCAGGGCCGACGATCCCGAGCTGGTGTAGGCGACCATTGCCGCCACGTCGAGCAGGCCGGCCACCGAACGCGCCGCCCAGCCGATCGCGTCCGCCGTGTTGGCTGCGGTGGGGGTGTGGGAGGAGTCGAGCGCTTCCCGGTAGTAGGGGTCGGCCTCGGTCTGCGCAATGATGCGGTCCATCATGGCGACCGACTCGACCGGGAACTTGCCCGACGCCGATTCCGCCGACAGCATCACGGCGTCGGCCCCGTCATAGATCGCAGTCGCAACATCCGAGGCCTCGGCACGCGTCGGCACCGGCGAGCCGATCATCGACTCCAGCATCTGCGTGGCGATGATGACCGGCTTGCCAAGCCGGCGGCAGGCCCGCACGATGCGCTTCTGGATCGCGGGCACCTGCTCGGCAGGCATCTCGACCCCCAGGTCGCCGCGCGCCACCATCACCGCATCGGTCTCGGCCAGGATCGCTTCCAGGCACTCGATGGCGGCCGGCTTTTCGAGCTTGGCGACGATGCCGGCGCGGTCGCCGATGATCGCCCGGGCCTCCACGATGTCGGCAGCACGCTGGACGAACGACAACGCCACCCAGTCGATGCCCAGCGTCAGGCCGAAGTCCAGGTCGGCGCGGTCCTTGTCCGTCATCGCCGACAGCGGCAGCACGACGTCGGGCACGTTCACGCCCTTGCGGTCGGACAGCACGCCGCCGGTCACGACCCGCGTCTCGGCGAAGTCGGCACCCGAGCACTCGACCTTGAGCCGGAGTTTTCCGTCATCGAGCAGCAGGTCGGCACCGGGCCTGAGCGCCGCGAAGATTTCCGGGTGGGGCAGGCTGGCGCGCGAGGCGTCGCCCGGCCTGGCCTTGTCCAGATCGAGCCGGAAGGCAGCACCTTCTACGAGCTTGACCAGGCCGTCGGCGAAGGTGCCCACCCGCAGCTTGGGGCCCTGCAGGTCGAGCAGCACGCCGATCGGCCGGCCCAGGTCGGCTTCGACCGACCGGATCAGGGCCAGTCGCTCCTGGTGGTCGGCGTGGGTGCCGTGGCTGAAGTTCAGCCGGAACACATCGGCGCCGGCGCGAACCAGCGCCTCGATGGTGGCGCGGTCCTGGCTCGCGGGGCCGAGCGTCGCGACAATTTTTGCATTGGGGGGGCGTGGCATCAGTGGTCTCCAGTGGATGGGCCGTCGATGACGATGGCCGAAAGTCATTGACGTTTTAGAGTCCCAGAGCAATGCCGGCGATCACGCCGATGAGGACCTGGACGTATGGCTTGCCGAAGAAGTTGCGCATGATGTGTCTCCTGCCGGGTGGGAAGGGCAACACACGCCCCTGCAGCACCTGGCGGCTGCCTTGTTTCAGGGGCGGTGCGCAGGGGGTTGGGGTCGTCAGGCGGCTTTGCGCTGCGAAGCGGCGGCCAGCAGGCTGCACATGGCTTGCGTGACTTGCGCTGTTGTCGCCTTGCCACCCAGGTCGCCGGTGTGCAGCGCCGGGTTGGCGGTGACTTGCTCGATGGCCTGCATCACGCGCCTGGCCGCTTCGTTCTCGCCCAGGTGCTCCAGCAGCATGACGACTGACCAGAAGGTGCCCACCGGGTTGGCCAGGCCCTTGCCCATGATGTCGAAAGCCGAGCCGTGGATCGGCTCGAACATCGACGGGTAGCGGCGCTCGGGGTCAATGTTGCCAGTGGGCGCAATGCCCAGGCTGCCCGCCAGCGCCGCGGCCAGGTCGCTCAGGATGTCGGCATGCAGGTTGGTCGCAACAATCGTGTCCAGCGAGGCCGGCTTGTTGATCATGCGCGCCGTCGAGGCATCGACCAGTTCCTTGTCCCATGTGACATCCGGGAACTCCCTGGAGATCTGCAGGGCAATCTCGTCCCACATCACCATGGCGTGGCGCTGGGCGTTGGACTTGGTGATCACGGTCAGCAGCTTGCGGGGGCGCGACTGCGCCAGCTTGAAGGCAAAACGCATGATGCGCTCGACGCCGGCGCGCGTCATCATGGACACATCGGTCGCGGCTTCGATGGGGTGGCCCTGGTGAACGCGGCCGCCGACCCCGGAGTATTCGCCCTCGGAGTTTTCGCGCACGATGACCCAGTTCAGGTCTTCGGGCTTGCAGCGCTTGAGGGGGCCGTCGATGCCGGGCAGGATGCGCGTGGGGCGCACATTGGCGTACTGGTCAAAGCCCTGGCAGATCTTCAGGCGCAGGCCCCACAGCGTGATGTGGTCCGGGATGTGCGGGTCGCCGGCGGAGCCGAACAAAATCGCGTCCTTGTCGCGCAGCGCATCCAGGCCGTTGTCCGGCATCATCACGCCATGGGCGCGGAAGTAGTCGCCGCCCCAGTCGAAATTCTGGAAGTCGAAGCGAAAGGACTTGCTGGCTGCGGCGATGGCTTCCATCACCTGCTGGCCGGCCGGCACAACTTCCTTGCCAATGCCGTCACCGGGAATCGTGGCAATTCGATAGGTCTTCATGGGATGTCTCCGTGTGGGTTGGGAATGGTGCAACTGTAGGTGCGGGACAGGCCTTCCATACGCCGCCAGAGTCAATCCATTGTTTACTTGAATTTAACAATCAAATGAAGGTATCCAGCGGCATCCAGCCGGCCGGGCTGGGGTTTCTCGGCTCTCGCGCGCGCTGGGAGTCTGCGTGCCGCAGCGCGCCGCACCAAAACGATGACAGGCGGAGGAAGATGGCGCTTCGAGGAAGAAAACGTCGTCCTCGCGAGAGGACTGCAGCTGGTGAGGGCCATGCCGCCAGCACAGCGAGATGGCTGACCCCTGTTGCCATTGCACATACCGGCAAGAGAGCGTAAAAGGAATCTTTTCGACTCGCACCCGACATGGCGTTGCTGTCACAAAACGATGGTGTCAAACGTCTGGGTAGCCATGAACGACGCCACCACCACATTCAACCGCCACCGCCCTCGCTTGCAGGGTATTGCCTACCGCATGCTGGGCTCCTGGGCCGAGGCCGAAGAAGTCGTCCAGGATGCGTGGCTGCGATGGCACGAGGCCGACCAGGATGGCCTGGACAACACGGAGGCCTGGCTCGTTTCCGTCACCACGCGCCTGGCCATCGACCGACTGCGCACGGCCAAGGTCCAGCGCGAGCACTATGTCGGCACATGGTTGCCGGAGCCCCTGCTCTCCGACTCCCCGGTTTCGCCGGAGCACCTGCTGGAGCGAGCCGATGATGTGTCGGTGGCCTTCCTCACACTGCTGGAGCGCCTTGCGCCCGAGGCCCGTGCGGCCTATTTGCTGCGCGAGGTGTTCGATGCCGACTATGGCGAAGTGGCCGAGGCCCTGGGCAAGACCGAGCCCGCCTGCCGGCAGCTGGTTCACCGCGCCAAGGTGCAGCTGCAGGACCAGCGGCCGCGGTACACCGTCGCGCGCGAGACCCAGCTGCGGCTGCTGCGGGGCTTCGCGGATGCCGCCGCGCGCGGCGAGTTTGCGGCGCTCAAGACCATGCTCGCGGACGACGCGCAACTGATCGGCGATGGCGGCGGCAAGGTGCCCAGCTTTGGGGTGCCGCTGGTGGGCGGGCAGCGCATCGCGCAGCTGTATCTCGCCACCAGCCTGCGCTACCCCCAGCTGGTGCGCTTCGAAGTGGTGGTGCTCAACGGCCAATGGGGTCTGCTGCGCTTCATCGATGGCGCTCTGGAGTCGGCGCAGACGCTCGAAACGGACGGGGAGCGCATCGTGCGCATTCACGCGCAGCGCAACCCGGACAAGCTCGCCCGCATCGCCCAGGCACTGGGTCGCGATCTCGCTGTCGCCAGACCGCCGGCTCCCACGTCTTGAGTCTGTGTACCCAACCATCGCGTGTCCCAACTCAAGGGCTGCGCCTTCTGCCTGGACATGCATGCACGCGATCTGCGCGAGCATGGCGTCCCGGTCGTGCCTGCGTCAACCAGCGGGCCGACACCGAAGGCACCCGGGCGGCCGCATCGGGCGCGCGGTTTGGCGGGGGCAACTGAGGACGTGGCGCGTCAGCCGGCGTAGCGCGGGCTGGTGTCGCGTCGGTGCTCGAAGTGCGTCTGGCACACGATGCAGCGTGACGCGCTCGGCTGCGCCTTCAGGCGCTCAAAGGGAATGGGCTGGCCGCAGTCGATGCAACTGCCATAGTTGCCGTCGGCCATGCGCTCCTGCGCCTGCTGGATGGCGCGCAGCTCTTCCTCGTCGCGCTGCAGGTCGACATGTTCCAGCCCGTGGCGGAAACGCTCTTCCGCGTCCTCGCCCGGATCCTGCACGTCGCGAGCGGTTGCGGGTGGACGCTCGGCAGCCGCCTCTCTGGCCGCGCGCACATCGACCTGCAACTGCGCGTCACGTTCGGCGAGCGCGCGGCGCAGCAGGTCAAGCTGTTCGTTTCTGAGGGTCGTCATGGTCGGGCGCAGTGAATGTACATGTCGTGCCTGTCAGGTTTGCTCCCGCACTGCCAGCGACCGGCGACCGGGGCAGCACGATGCCTGTGATGTAGGCATAGCGTACAGGCGCGGCGTGATTTGATCAATCAGGTCATGAAACCATCACCGATATGTCATTTCGGCGCGTTCTTTCAAGGCCGCTGAAACCTTTAATGATCGGACACCATAAAACCGCCAGAGTTCCAGACCGGGCCCGACCCAGGTGGCGCCGGCACCCCCATGGCCGCCATGTCGCTACGGAGTCCCCGCAGCATATGGCTGGGCGCCTGCACAGTCCGACAGTCAGGCTTTCCTCAGGTAGCAGGCTTTGAGCATGAAGCTGCCGGCGTCCATTTTGCAGTCCACCTCATGGTCGCCGCCGACCAGGCGAATGCTTTTGACCCTGGTTCCCATTTTGAGGATGGTGGACGAGCCCTTGACTTTCAGGTCCTTGATGAGCACCACGGCATCACCGTCGACCAGCAGTTTGCCATTGGCATCCTTGACCACGGCGTCGGCGCTGTCATCAGCGTCCGCGGTCTCCAGCATGGGCCCTTCATGGCCGCAGTCGGCACAAACATGGTTGTCGCCGTCCGGGTAGGTGTTCTCCAGGGCGCACTGGGGGCAGGCTGGGATGGTGGGCATGATTCCGTTCAAATGGCAGGCAGTTGAGGCAAGCTGAAGTATCCCTCACGGGCTCGGGGGAGCCCTGTCTGCGTGCTTTGTAAACGTCGCCAACCAGGCCGACCACTCGCACTGGCCCTATCCGCCCGACGGGCGTACGATGGCACAAGGCATGTCACTGGCGGAATCGAACCATCTGACATGGGTGCTTGCTGGAAGCGTCGGGGCAGGTGTGGCTTTCCACCGTCGACACGCCGCCTCGGTGATCGAACTGGAGGACAAGATGCGCTACATACTCATTGTGCTTTTGATGCTGCTTGGGTCGGTGACTTCAGCCATGGCCCAGGTGAGCATCGGGATCCACCTGCAGCTGTTCCCGGAGCTCGTCCGGGTGCCGGGCTACCCGGTCTACTACGCACCGCGACTCGATTCAAACTTCTTCTTTTACGATGGCATGTACTGGGTCTACCAGCACGACAGCTGGTATGCGAGTTCCTGGTACAACGGGCCCTGGTGGTTGGTAGAGCCTCAATTTGTGCCAGTGTTCATCCTGCGAGTCCCGGTGCGCTACTACCGGGTTCCTCCCGGGTACTTTTACGGGTGGCGGCCGGATGCGCCGCCGCGCTGGGGTGAGCACTGGGGCAATGATTGGGAGCGGCATCGCAGAGGATGGGACAAGTGGAACCGGAGTGCTGCTCCGGCGCCCGCCCCGCTGCCTGTCTACCAGCGGCAGTATTCAGGGGACCGGTATCCCCAGGTGGAGCAGCAGCAGGCGCTGCACAGCCGAAATTACCGTTACCAGCCGCGCGACGCCGTCGTGCGGCAGCACTATCAGGGTCAGGGGCTGGCAGCACAACGAGCGCCCGCGCCTTCTTCTCAGCGCGAACAGCCGGGAGCACAACAGCAGCGGCAAAGAAGTGCCAGGCAGCAGGATATCCAGCGGCCTGATCAGCCACCGCCGCTCCAGCAGGGTCAGCCAGCCGCCCCGCGCTCACAGCCGCCGCAACGCGGAGGCGAAGAGGACCAGCGGGCAGGCCCCAGCCAGGCCAGGCCCCAACAAAGAGGCCCCGTCGTCCAGGATCAGCGTCGGCAGCCACCGCAAGGAGCGGCCCCGCATGAGCAGCAGGCGCCGCGGCGCAAGCAAGGACAGGGGAAAGACCGCGACAAAGACGAGGATAGAGGGCAGGAACGCAAATAAGAACCGGGCCGAAGCGCTTCCCGAGCTTCCGCCTGAATTTCCTGCCGGCCGCACCTGCGCAACCGGTCGCATGCCGGTGATGCCACCATCGGGATGAGGCGCACCAACCAACGCGCCGGACCCGAAAAGCACGATGAACCGGAGCCGGCTCTTACACTGTGAGCGCGGAGACATGGTGTCCCGGCCGGTAGCAATCCAGGGCTTTCACTCACATGCTTTACCTGTATATCAAGGCAGCTCATCTTGCCGCCGTCCTGACGTGGGCAGGCGGGCTGCTGGCCCTGTCCTTGCTGCTCGGATCGCTGACCGGCGCGGTATCCACGCCCGGAGCGCATGAAAACAAAGTGCTGCAGGCGGTTTACCGATGGGACCGCCGGGTCACGACACCTGCCCTGGGCGTGGTCTGGCTCCTGGGCATTACCCTGGCGGTGATGGGCGGCTGGTACAGCGCGCCGTGGTTCTGGCTGAAGTTCGTGCTGGTCTTCCTGCTGTCGGGGCTGCACGGCCACCAGTCAGCCACCCTGCGGCGCATGAGGGCGGATCCCGCACGGACGTCACCCGCCTACATGCGGCCGACCGCAGGGTTGTCCGTCGCCGCCCTTGCCGTCATTGCACTCATCGTCATCCTCAAACCGTCGGGCGCGCTGTAGGCTCGCGACCGTTTGCCGGGCCACTGCGCCGGGCAAGTCCGTAGCACCGCCGCGCGAGCTTGCGCAATGCGCCGATGTACGGCAAACTCCAGCGACCCCGGCGAGGCGCCGGGCGAAGGGAGTGACCATGGAATCCTTGCTCGCTTATGACCGGCTGCATTCCGACACAGCCGGCGGGTCTCATTTCGCGCGCCTGGGCATCAGCCTGTCCACCCGTCACTTTGCGCCGTCGGCCCCGTCGTTCGGCGTGTCCGAATTGACCCCGGCATCCCGCTGCGGGTTCCCGCGTGTACCGGCCGGATTTGTCGGCGATCTCCACCCCTCACCCCTGCACATGGGGATCTTCTTTCTCGGCGGTGAGATGGAATTCGAAGCCAGCGATGGCGAACGCCGACACGACGTGCCGGGCAACGCCGACGCGGTTCTCGCGGCTGTCCAGCTGTGAGGCAAAGATTTTTTCAACGAGGAGGACTCCATGGGTAATCGCTTTTTACGTCTGGCCGTTATTTATCTCTTGCTGGGGGTGTCGCTGGGCATCGCCATGGCCGCAAGCCATAACTACATGATGCGACCGGTTCATGCCCACCTGAACCTGCTGGGCTGGGCCAGCATGGCCCTGTTTGGGCTGTGGTACCGGTTTGCGCCTGCAGCGGCCGATACCAAACTGGCCAAGACTCATTTCTGGCTGCACAACCTTGCCCTGCCGGTCCAGATGATCACGCTGGCCATGTTTTTGAACGGCAACCAGGCCATTGAGCCGGTGCTCGCGCTGGCCTCGGTGGTGATCGGCGTCGGCCTGGTGTGCTTCGCGATCAACCTGTGGAAGCACACCAGCAGCTGACGCAGATCGGCGCGGTGTGCTCACGCAACCGCATTGACCCTAGCCCGACGTGTCCAGCTGGCGGTAGAGCTCGTTGGCGCGCGTCAGATGCTCCCGGATGGCGGTCTCCGCCGCTTGCGGATCGCGCGTGGCGATCGCCTCGACGAGTCGCGCGTGTTCGGCCAGCGTCAGCTGCTCGGCGCCGGGCGCGCGGACGAAGGGGTGGTAGTACTCGATCGCCCAGCCGAACAGGGCCTCGAGGATGGCGGGGAAGATCGGGTTGCCGCTGATGCGCGCAATCTCGCGGTGAAAAGCCATGTCAAGCTGGATGAACTCGTCGACCTTGCCGACCGAAGCCCGGTGTTCGGCCAGCCGCTCCCGCAGTCGCGCAATGTCTTCGTCCGTCGCGCGCTCGGCGGCCACGCGGGCCATGCCCACTTCCAGAAAAACGCGCGCGTCTTTCAGGTGCTCCAGCATGTCGGGCTGGCTGTGCAGCAGATGGCGTGCGCCGCCGGCGAGCTGCTCGATCAGCCGCCCGGCCGTGGGGATGACAACACGCGCCCGCTCGCCATGGGTGATCTCGACGATGCCCGAGCGCTCGAGCGCCTGCAGCGCCTCGCGCACCGCCGGCCGGCCCACGCCGTAGAACTCCATCAGCTCGCGCTCGGAAGGCAGGTGGGCACCAGGCGGAATTTCGCCGCTGCGGATCCGCTCCAGCAGCCGGTCGAGCACTTCCTGGTACAGCTTGCGGCGCTGGATCTGTTCGGTGATCATGGTGGCGGGTAGGAGTGGAAACGAAAAAACTTCGGGCGGGGTGAGCTTTTAATTATCACTTAGTCGAGCACTTGGCCGAGCAATCAATCGAGCCATCAGTCAAGCAAGCGGCCGGCACGCACGGCACCGAAAAACGAGGCCGTGCCCATCTGCCCGCCCTTGAGCACAATCTCCAGCCCATCGCGTTCGCGCCGCTCGGACCAGGCCTTGCACAGCGGTGCGCCCGGCGCGAGCCCGGCCACCACGCTGAGCGCGGTGATGTCGAGCGCGCTCGCCACCTCACCCGAACTGTCGCCGCCGGCCACCACGATGCGCTGCAAGGGCGCCCGCTCCAGCAGCCGCCGCATCACGTCGGCCAGGCCGACACCGACGCGCTGCGCCGCCTCACCGCGCGCCAGGCCGGCTTGCGCCGCCGTCGCATCGAATTGCCGCACCGCTGCGTCGTCGGGCCCGGCGGCTGAATACACGAGCGGGCTGGCGCCCTGCGCTATCGCCCGCACGGCGGCGGCCACCACACGTTCTATTTCGCTCTCGCTCTCGCGCGCGTCGAGCAGGCGCGGCAGATTCAGGCGCTCGGCCTGAAAGCCCTGCCCTTGCGCCCAGGCAATCTGCGCCGCCGTCACCGGCGAGCAACTGCCGCTGACCACGGCGATCAACGGCACGGGCGCCGCCACCGGCAGCGACGGTTGCTCGGGCAGCAGGCCCACGCTGCGCCAGTGCGCGGCCAGGGCGTACTGCAGGCCGGACGACGAAGCCGTGAACAGGCCACGGCCGCGCTGCGTCCACACCAGCCGGCCGGCTGCGGCCAGCGTTTCCTCGTCGAGCACATCGAGCAGCACCACCGGCACGTCGGCACCGGCGAGCGCCTGCACGCGGGTGGCCGCGTCGCCGGTACGCAGCTGCACCAGGTCGATCAGCTCGCTGCGGCGCGACGTCTGCGCCGCCAGGTGCAGGCGCAGGTCAGCCTCGGCCATGGGCGTGACCGGGTGGCGCGACATGGTCGGATGCCGGTCCAGGCGGTAGCCCACGCCATCGACCGCCGCGAACAGGTTGCCAAAGGCCTGGTAGCGCTTCAGGCGCGGCGCGCCCACCACCATGGGCGACCAGTTGCCGGGCATCAGCGGTACGCCGATGTCGATGGCGCGGCCGATGGAGCCGACCGCGGGCGAGGAGTCGAAGGTCGAGCAGACCTTGTATTGCAGAATCGGCGCGCCGAGTTGGGCCAGGCTGGCAAAGGCCTGCGGCAGCTCGCGGTCCATCCAGTCCGGGCTGCGGCCACGCGACTGGCCGGCCAGGCCAACGCAGCGCACCTCGGGAAAGCGCTTCAGCCACTCTGCCGTGGGCGGGCGCAGGAACAGCACGGTCGGCACACCGGCGGCCGTGAAGGCCTCCATCACATCGGTGGAGCCGGTGAAATCGTCGCCGTAGTAGGCGAGCAGCAGGCCGTCCGGCCAGCGGTTGTCGACCACGGCGTTCACCAGAACCCGAGCGCGCTGCGCAGCTCGGCATGCGTGTTGGCATGCTCGTGCAGCGGTGTGCCGGCCATGGCCGCCTCCCACGCCTGGCGGAAGGCGCTGACCCCGGCGGCAATGCCGCCCGGGTGGCCGAAGATGCCACCCCCGGCGGCATGGATCAGGTCCGCGCTGCCGAGCGCGGCATAGGTGCCGGGCGCCTGCAGGCCGGTCTGGCCCGAACTGAAGACCGGCATCGCCGGCATCGGCTGGTGTGCGAACAGCGGCTTGAGCACGGCGCGCGCGGCGGCGATCACGCTTTCGTCGGACTCGCTGAACTTGTTGGCCAGGCCGTTGACATGCAGGTGGTCGGCACCCGCCAGGCGCCAGATCTGATGCCACGGTGCGTAGTCCCAGCCCAGCGCCGGGCTGCGCGAGAGATAGCCCCAGCCGCAGCGGTGGGCATGGATGGGCAGGCTGGCGTGGCGGCGCAGTTCGAGCAGGCCGACCAGGCCGATGGAATTGAGGCTGGCCATCACGCAGGTGCCGCCCAGCGACTGCACGAGGTCGTGGCGCCGCCGCATCTGGTCGAGGTCGCCGGTCAGGTTGAAGGCCACCATCACCTTGCGCCCGTCGCGCTGGGCCGCCTCGTTGACTACCTGCATCACGGCGCGCACGCGCTCGTCAAACGGGCAATGCGGGCCGTCGGCCTGCAGTTCGTCATCCTTGATGAAGTCGATGCCGCCGTCTATCAGCTGGCGCACCTGCTCGGCCGTCTGCGCCGGGTCCAGCCCGACACTGGGCTTGATGATGGTGCCGATCAGCGGGCCCTTGGCCACGCCGGACAGGCGCCGCGTGCCGGCTATGCCGAAGGCCGGGCCGGGATAGGCGTCAGCGAAGGACGGCGGCAGTTTGAGGTCCAGCACACGCAGGCCCGACACCTGGCGCAGCTCGAACAAATTGCCCGCAATGGTCGACATCAGGTTGGGCAGCGAAGGGCCGAGGTTCTCGATCGGCCACGACAACTCCAGCGTGCAGCGGGTGTAGACCTTGGCCGGCGCGGCGACCGGCAGGCTGGGCTGGCCGACCTGCTCCAGCACCTCCAGCCGCTCGATGCGCGCGCCGGCGCTCGCCTTCAGCGCAGGCGTCTCGTTGGGCAGCGTGATGAAGGTGCCGCTGGACTGCTCACCGGCAATCACCTCGGCGGCGCGCCGCGGGTCGTCACCGGTTTCCAGCCAGTAGGTCGCGTGAATGCGTTCGCTCATCGGGTTCCTTCAGTTTGGCAGCGCCCGCACAATGGCGTCGCCCAGCTCGCGGGTCGTGGCGCGGCCGCCGAGGTCGGGCGTGCGCGGTGTGCTCGCCGTGCCCAGCACTTTTTCAATCGTTTCAACAATCATGCGGCCGGCCTCGCCCTCACCCAGGTGGTCCAGCATCATCGCGGCGGACCAGATCTGGCCGATCGGATTGGCGATGCCGCGGCCAGCAATGTCGGGCGCCGAGCCGTGCACCGGTTCGAACAGCGAGGGGTAAGTGCGCTCGGGGTTGATGTTGCCCGAGGGTGCGATGCCGATGGTGCCGGTGACGCCGGGGCCGAGGTCGGACAGGATGTCACCAAACAGGTTGCTGGCCACCACCACGCCGAAGCGCTCGGGCGTCATGACAAAACGCGCGGTCAGGATGTCGATGTGGTCCTGGTCGGCGCGCACGTCGGGGTACTCGGCGCGGATCGCCGCAAAACGTTCGTCCCAGAACGGCATCGAATAAAACAGGCCGTTCGACTTGGTGGCCGAGGTCACGTGCAGCTTGCCGCTGCGACGTGCCAGCTCGAAGGCATAGCGCATGATGCGGTCGGTCGCGCGGCGCGTGAAGACCGACTGCTGCACCACGATCTCGTGCTCGGTGCCGGCGTTCTGCCGACCGCCGATCTGCGAGTACTCGCCTTCGCTGTTTTCGCGTACGACCCAGAAGTCGATCGGCTGCTCGCGGTCGCGCACCGCGGGTGTCATGCCGGGCATCAGGCGCACTGGCCGCAGGTTCACGTACTGCTCGAAGGCGCGGCGGATCGGGATCAACAGGCCCCAGGCCGAGACGTGGTCCGGCACGCCGGGAAAGCCGACCGCGCCGAGGTACAGCGCGTCGTGGTCGCGCAGGCGCGCCAGGCCATCGTCCGGCATCATGCGGCCGGTCGCCTTGTAAGTCTCGCAGCTCCAGTCGAAGTGCTGCTGCTCGATGCCAAAGCCGAAGCGCGCCGCCACGGCCTCGAGCACCCGCAGGCCCTCGGGCACGACCTCGCGGCCAATGCCGTCGCCGGGAATCACACCGATGCGGTAGGTCTTCATCTTCAGCGGTTTCAGATGCAGCGGCCGCCGTCGACTTCGAGCGCCACACCGGTGATGAAGTCGGCCTCGTCGCTGGCCAGAAAAGCGGTCGCCTTCGCGATGTCGATCGGCTTGCTCAGGCGGCCCAGCGGGATCGTCGCGATGATCTTGCGGCGCACCTCCTCGCTGTCCGCGCCGGGCAGGAAATCGGCCAGTAGGCCGGTCTCACCCATCACCGGGTTGATGGCGTTGACGCGGATCCTGTCTGGCGCCAGCTCGACCGCCATGGCCTTGGTCAGCGTGATGGCCGCGCCCTTGGTGCCGGCATACCAGCTCAGGCCCGGGCGCGGGCGCAGGCCGGCGGTGGAGGCGATGTTGATGATGACGCCGCCGCCCTGCTGGCGGAACAGCGGCACCGCATGGCGCGCGCCGAGGTAAATGCTTTTGACGTTGGTTGCGTAAACGCGGTCGAAGGTTTTTTCGTCGGTCTCCAGCATGGGCTGGTTCTTGTGGGTGGTGCCGGCGTTGTTGACGAGGATGTCCACCCGGCCGAAGCGTTTGACCGCGGCGGCCACCATGTCGGCCACCGACGCGTCCTGCGTCACGTCCACATGCACCGCGAGCGCCTTTCCGCCGGCCGCCTCGACGGCGGCGGCGACCTGCTGCGCCGCCTCGGCACGCAGGTCGGCCACGACCACCTTGGCACCGAGTTCGGCGAAATGTTTCGCAATGCCTTCGCCAAAACCGCCACCGGCGCCGGTGATGATGGCGACGCGGTCCTGAAGTTTTTTCATGTCTTTGTCTCTCTCTCTTTGTCCTGAAGGGTTAACTTAAAAATCTCAGCCGTGCTTGATGGCAATGGTCTTGATGGTCGTGAAGCCGCGCAGGCCCTCGAAGGCCTTCTCGCGGCCGTAGCCCGAATGTTTCATGCCGCCAAACGGCAGCTCGATGCCGCCGCCCGCGCCGTAGTTGTTGATGAAAACCTGGCCGGCCTCGATGCGGTGCGCGACGCGCAGCTGGCGCGCGCCGTCGCGCGTCCACACCGCGGCCGTCAGGCCAAAGGGCGTGCCGTTGGCGATCGCTACGGCTTCGTCCTCGCCGTCGAAGGTCATGGCCGCCAGCACCGGGCCAAAGACCTCCGACTGCGCAATCGTGTGCGCGGCCGGAACGTCATCGAGCAGCATGGGCGGAAAGAAGAAGCCGCCGGAAGGCGCGCCGGGCGCAAGCCGTGCGCGCGCCGCCACCCGCACGCCATCGCCACGCGCCGCGTCAACCATGGTTTGCACGCGCTCCAGCTGCTTGCGGTTGATCAGCGGGCCGCAGTCCAGGCCCTGCAGGCCGGGGCCGGTGGACAACGCTTCGAAGCGCTCCTTGAGCAGCGCCATGACCGGCGCATGAATGGCGCGGTCTATCAGCACCCGGCTGCCGGCGGCGCAGGTCTGGCCGGCGTTCTGCACGATGGCGTTCACCACCACCGGCAGCGCCTCCTCCAGGTCGGCGTCGGCGAACAGGATCTGCGGCGACTTGCCGCCGAGCTCCAGCGTCACCGGCACATGGTTGACGGCGGCCGCCTGCGCGACTGCGGTGCCGGTCTGCGGCGAGCCGGTGAAGGAAATATGGTTAATGCCGGTGTGGCTGGCGAGCGCCGCACCGGCTTCTAGCCCCAGGCCGCAGACGATGTTCAGCGCACCGGCGGGCAGGCCGGCCTCCAGCGCCAGCGCGGCGATGCGCAGCGGTGTCAGGCAGGCATCTTCGGCCGGCTTCACGACGCAGGCATTGCCCGCGGCCAGCGCGCCGCCGACCGAACGGCCGAAAATCTGCGCCGGGTAGTTCCACGGAATGATGTGGCCGGTGACACCATGCGGCACGCGCACGGCCATCACCGTCGTGCCTTGCGCGTACGGAATCATTTCGCCGTGCAGCTTGTCGGCCGCACCGCCGTAATACTCGAAGTAGCGCGCGCAGGCCGTGATGTCGGCCTGCGCCTGCTGGATCGGCTTGCCGGTGTCCCGGCACTCCAGCGCCGACAGCGCGGCGTGGTGCTGCAAAATCAACGCCGACAGCCGCAGCATGATGCGACCGCGCTCGGTGGCCGTGGTGCGGCCCCAGGCACCGTGGAAGGCGGCCCGGGCGGCCGCCACGGCGGCGTCGATGTCACACACGTCGCTGCGCGGCAGGGTGGTGAACACCTCGCCGTCGGACGGGTCGAGCACGTCGAGGGTTTGCCCCGAGGTGGCGGCGCAGCGCTCGCCGTTGATCAGGTTGCGCTGGGGTTCAATCGGATTCATTTCTTTCCTTGGAGCTCAGGTGGATTTGAAGGTGGCGGTTTACTTGAAGCCCATCACATGCGGCAGCCAGGTGCTCAGCGCCGGGATGAAGGTGATGACGACCAGGATGGCGGCGTGCGCGACGAGAAAGGGCTTGAGTTCGCGCACCAGCGCGCCCAGCGGCACCCGCGAGACGTTGGAGGTCACGAACAGCAGCCCGCCGACGGGCGGCGTGATCATGCCCAGCGTCAGGTTGTAGATCACGATCATGGCGAAGTGCACCGGGTCCACGCCCAGCTTGAGCGCCACCGGCGCCAGGATGGGCACCAGCACCATGACGCCGGGCAGCGGCTCGATGAAGATGCCAAACAGCAGCAGGAAGACGTTGACCACGATCAGGAAAACGGTGGGCGTGAAGTGCTGCGCGATCATCCACTCGGCCAGCGTCTGCGGCAGCCCTTCGATCGTCAACACCCAGGCGAAGGCCGCCGACAGGCCAATGATGATCAGCACCGAGGCCGTCAGCAGCGCCGAACGCTCCAGGATGTTGGGCAGCGCCTTCCACTCCAGCGTGCGGTACACCCACTTGCCGCACACCAGCGCGTAGAACACCGCCACCACCGACGCTTCGGTCGGGGTGAACCAGCCGGCGCGCATGCCGCCCAGGATCAGCACCGGCAGCAGCAGCGCCGGCAACGCCTTCACGCTGGTGCCGACGATCTCGCGCCAGCCCGGATGCTCGCCATCGCCGCGGTAGTTGCGCGTCGTTGACACGCGCCAGTTGACGATGCACATGCCGACCGCGATCAGCAGGCCCGGCAGCAGCCCGGCCGCGAACAGCGCGCCCACCGACACGCTTTCATCCTGCAGCGCGTAGATGATCATGATGATGGACGGCGGGATGATGGGCCCGACGATGGCGGTGGCCGCCGTCAGCGCCGCGGCGTAGGCGCGGTCATAGCCGGCCTTGTCCATCATCTTGATCATCATCGAGCCGGGCCCAGCGGCATCGGCCAGCGCCGAGCCGGAGATGCCGGAAAAGAAGGTCAGCCCGACCACGTTGGTATAGCCCAGGCCGCCGCGCTTGTGGCCGACGAACTGGCTGGCGAAACGCAGCAGCACTTCGGTGAGCGAACCGCCGCTCATGAGCTCGGCCGCGAGGATGAAAAACGGCACCGCCATCAACGGGAAGCTGTCGATGCCGGTGAAGGTTTCCTTGAGCAGCACAAACAGCGGGTAGTCACCGCCCAGCAGCAGCGAGGTCAGCGTCGACAAGCCCAGCGCGAAGGCCACCGGCACGCCGACGGCCAGATAGGCGCAGGCACTGAGCAGCAGGATAAGACTGGCGCTCATAACGATGCACTCGCATTGGCGTCAAAGTGCGCGTCCGAAGCGAAGACACGCTCACGCATGTAGCCGCGCACCACCAGCAGCCAGTGTGCAATCAGCAGCACCCCACCGATCGGCATGGCTGCATAGATCCAGGCAAAGGAAATCTGGGTGGCCGCCGTGGTCTGGAACCGGGCGCGCTGCAGGTAGAGCCAGCCGTACCAGACCATGAAGGCAAAAAAACCGAGCAGCAGCAGCGCGATCACACAGCGCAGCGCCACGGCCAGGCCGCGCGGCAGGCTGTCCTGCAGGTTGTCCACCGCGATGTGGCCACCGTAGCGCAGCACCGGCCCGGCGCCCAGGAAGGTCAGCCAGATCATCAGGTGGCGCGCGACCTCTTCCGCCCACTCGATGGACTCGTTGGTGAGGTAGCGCAGCCCCACGTTGGTGAAGATGATCAGCGCCATCACCGCCAGCAGCACGATCAGCACCCAGCGGTTGCCCGCCAGCAGCCAGCGTTCAAAAGTGTCCATGCCAAGCTCCTGGTGGGCGCGCAGTTACTTGACGGCCTGGATCGCGGCGATCCTGTCGGCGCCGAATTCCTTGGCGAACTGCGGATAGGCCGTGGTCACCGCCTTGCGAAAGCTCTCGCCGTCGACCTTCTCGATCACCTGCATGCCGTCTTTGCGCAGCTGCGCAATGCCCATGTTCTCGTCGTCATTGACCCGCTTGCGCTGAACGATGGCCGCCTTTTGCGCGGCCTCGACGAAGAGCTTCTTGTCGGCGTCCGACAGCTTGCTCCAGACCTTGGTCGAGAGGAGCAGGGCCGCAGGCGAATAGACATGGGCCGTCAGCGACAGGTGTTTTTGAACCTGGGAAAACTTCGACGACAGAATCACCGGGATCGGATTCTCCTGGCCGTCGACCGTGCCCTGCTGCAGGGCGCCGAAGAGTTCAGGAAAGGCCATCGGTGTGGGCAAGAGGCCAAAGGTCTTGTAGCCCTCCATGTGTACCTTGTTCTCCATGGTGCGCACCTTGAGGCCGCGGGCGTCGTCGGCGGTGTTGATGGCCCGCTTGTTGTTGGTCATGTGGCGAAAGCCGTTTTCCGTCCAGGCCAGGCCGATCAGCCCCTTGTCCGGCATCTTCTTCAGCAGGTCCTGGCCGATGGGGCCGTCCATGACCTTGCGCGCATGATCGTAGTCGCGGAACAGGAAGGGGATGTCGACGATCTTGACCTCGGTCACGAAATTGCCGAGCGGGCCCGTGGACGTATTGACCATGTCCTGGGTGCCGAGTTGCACCGATTCGATCATCTCGCGTTCGCCACCGAGGGCCGAGGACGGGAAGTGCTGGCACTTGTAGCGGCCTTGCGTGCCCTTCTCCACCTCGTCGCAGAACGCCGTCGCGCCCACGCCGTAGTGCGAATCCTTGGGCGGTGTGTAGCCGATCTTCAGAATCGTCTGGGCGCTGGCGGTGCCGGCCAGGCCCAACAGGAGAGCGGAGGCGGCGAGTACCGCGCGGGAAAGGACGGAAAAGCGGGAACGTGAGGTCATGTTTGTCTCCATGAAAATGTTTTGCAAGGGAAACCAGAGGAACACAGCCGCGCCGCTTCTGCGGCGGCGTCGGCCGGGCGGGAAACGCGAAAACTCAGGTGATGCGGCGGATGCTGTCGGCGATCTCGTCGTGGTCGAAGACTTTTTTCCAATCGTCGCGCATCAGGCGCGGCTTGCCGAAGGCAATCGCCTTGTTGCAGGCATCGGAGAACTGGCCCGGGATCTCCTTGAAGATCACCGCGCCCAGGATGGTCATGTGGCCGAGCAGGAAGTCGCGGGCGGCCTCCTTGGGCACGCCGCGCGCCACCACTTCATCCATCGCTTCGCGCATCACGTCGAGCAGCGTGGCGCAGACGGTTTCGGACAGGCCGGGCTCCAGCAAGGCCATCTGCTCGACCGTGAGGCGGTAGGAGCGCAGGATGGGCTGGTAGATCACCTTGGCCACCGCCTCGCCGAGCGCGAAGTCCGCGTCCGTGCCCTGCATCAGCGCGCTGACGATGGACTGCTTGGCATGCGCGCCGCCGAAAAAGTCGCGCCGTGCTTCACTCGTGCTTTCGTCGTTGAAGATCGGCGGGTGGCAGGGATGGGCGACGAAATAGACCAGGTCCGGCCGGTCCGGCAGGTGGCCGGCAAAGGGGGCGGCGGCGTCCAGCGTGATCACCATGGTGCCGGGCTGCAGTTTGGGCGATATCTCGGCGGCCACCTTGCCGATCAGGGTGTCGGGGACGGCCAGGATCACCACCTGGGCGCCGTCCAGCGCGGCATCAACCGACACACACTCCAGGCCCAGCTCGTCCTTCAGGCGCTGCCGGCCGGCGGCCCCAACTTCGACGTGACGCACCCGGTAGTCCGAGCCCTGCAGGTTCCTGGCCAGCCGAACCCCCATTTTCCCGCCCGCGCCGAACAGCGCGATTGTTGTCTTCATTACCAAGCTCCAGTTTGCAATTGAGTGGCAGCACTCCCCTTCACCGAGGAAAGCACCAACGAGGCATGATGGTATGATGAGTACATCAGCAGATCAACGTGGGAGTTACCCTAAGACCTTTAAAAAGGTGTCAGGCGGGTTGCGCCGCTGTGTTGCGCAGGAATGGCAGGCGCAGGCGCGCCGGTTGGCGCGACCGTTTGATGGGTCATGCAATGGAGTAATGGCTGCTCATGCCCGTCGTTCAGGGCAGAGGCATTGTTGGCTTGCAAAAATCGCCTGCGGGAGCCGGCGTCAGGGAGCGTTACGCGTGATCCTGAAAACCCGAAAATCGTGGGCAGGGCTGGAACGAAGTCAGCGCCCACACACAAAAAACATGAACATTACCGAGGCAGGTGCTCGAACCCATGCGTGCTACGGTGCCGGGCGGCCGTGAGCCGCGCCGCCCCACAGAAGTCAACGTGTAGGGCGCGAGGTGGCGCTCAAACGTTCATGATCGACACGGCCCGCGTGTTCAGGTAAGCCTCCAAGGCCTCTGGCCCGCCTTCGGAGCCATAGCCGGAATCCTTGACGCCGCCAAAAGGCATCTCGGGCCAGGGCGCTGCGGGCTGGTTGATCCACAGCATGCCGACCTCCACGTTCTGCGACAGCGCGTGCGCATTCTTCAGTGAGCGCGTGAAGGCGTAGCCCGCCAGACCAAAGGGCAAGCGGTTGGCCTCGGCGATGGCTTCGTCCAGCGTGTTGAAGCTGCGGATGGCCGCCATGGGGCCGAAGGGCTCGTCGTTAAACACCCTGGCGTCCAGCGGCACGTCGGTCAACACGGTGGGCGCCCAGAAGTTGCCCTGGTCACCGATGCGCTCGCCCCCTGCAGCCACCGTGGCGCCGCGCTGCACCGCGTCCTGCGTGAACTCGGCCATGGCCGTCAGCCGGCGCGGGTTGGCCAGCGGCCCCATCTGGACACCATCGCCCAGGCCGTCGCCGACCTTGAGGCCTTGCGCGTGCTTGACCAGTGCCGCCGCAAAGTCGTTGCGTATGCTTTCATGGACCAGAAAGCGCGTGGGCGAAATGCACACCTGCCCGGCGTTGCGGAACTTGGCGCCGCCGGCGGCCTTGACCGCCAGTTCGACATCGGCGTCTTCGGCCACGATCACGGGCGCGTGGCCGCCCAGTTCCATCGTCGCGCGTTTCATGTGCTGGCCCGCCAGGGCTGCGAGCTGCTTGCCCACCGGGGTGGAACCGGTGAAGGTGATTTTTCGGATCACCGGGTGCGGGATCAGGTAGCCCGAAATTTCGGCCGGGTTGCCGTACACCAGCCCGATCACGCCGGCCGGAATGCCCGCGTCGGCAAAGGCCTGGATCAGCGCAGCCGGTCCGGCCGGTGTTTCCTCCGGCGCCTTGACAATGATGGAGCAACCCGTGGCCAGCGCGGCCGACAGCTTGCGCACGGCCTGGTTGATCGGGAAGTTCCAGGGGGTGAAAGCGGCCACCGGCCCGACGGGGTCCTTCAGCACCAGCTGGCGCGTGGCCAGGTTGCGCGACGGCACGACGCGGCCATAGACGCGAAAGCCTTCCTCGGCAAACCACTCGATGATGTCGGCCGCGGCCATGGCCTCGATCCTGGCCTCGACCAGAGGCTTGCCCTGCTCCTGCGTCAAGACCGCCGCGATCTCGCCGGCGCGCTCGCGCATCAGGCCCGCCGCCCGGCGCATGATCTTGCTGCGCTCGAACGCCGGGACCTTGCGCCAGGTGTCAAACCCCTGTTGCGCAGCCGCCAGGGCACGGTCCAGGTCGGCCGTGGCCGCATGGGCCACGCGGCCGATTTCCTTGCCGGTGGCCGGGTTAAAGACGGCCAGGCTGCGGCCATCGGCTGCATCCTGCCATTGGCCGGCGATAAACAATTGGGTATTGGGGTAGGTCATGAGGTTCGGGTCCTGAGCAAGGTATCTGGGGAGAGACATTGTCTGGCAATTCGATGCAGCGTGCCTGGCGTGCCCAGCGCGGCACGGGCCACACGGACCTGGTCGCCGTCGGCCCAGCTTGTGCCATTGGCACCCTTGACCATCGCGTCTGCGGCCTTGACCATGGGCCATTCATGGCCGCAGTCGGCGCAAACATAGTTGTCGCCCGCCGGGTAGGTATTCTCCAGGGCGCACAAAGAGCCGACAGGGACTGTGGGTTTCGTTCGAATCACAGGTAGTTGAGGCAACCTGGAGTTGCCCTCACGGACCGGGGCGGCAAGCCGGCGCCGGGGACATGATGCACACCATCATTCACGCCTGACTTGCCAATGACCGCTCGAATCCTGTCTTCGTACGAATACATGAACTACCTCCGGGTAGTCCAAGTTTTTGTCCGCATCCCCCTCGGGTCAGACTTCAGCGGAATTCAACAAACCGATCCTGCCAAGCTGGACGTCGCGAAGGCGACGCTCCTTTCGAGAGCCAGTGTTTTGAGCTGAGCCTTACGCTTCAGTGCCGGCTTTGCCGGTGCTAACTAGTGGAGCTAACCGACAGCCGAAGCGCGGAGGGTACCCAACAGCGAAGCTGTTGGGCTGTCCGGTTGAGCGCAGGATTAGGCGTCAACGCTCGGCCTCACTGGTAGTTCTGACCCGCATGCCTGAGCCAGCCCGCTTGGTGGCGCCCGTCTGGGTCATGGTGGGTCCAGTGAACAACGCCACCCTTCGCATTCCACTCGTACACGCCATTGAAGGCAACAGAGTCCCCAGATTTCAGCGTCGCAATTCGGGGAGCCAAATCGATGTTGTGCGCAACGAGAATGGTTTGGCCGGAAGAAAGTGTGAGGATGAAGCGTTGATGGCGACTTCCGTCATTGTCATCGGCAAGAAGCTTTGAAACTACACCTTCGCCTTGAACTTGTACGCCACTCTTCTGTTCGTTGAACGCTGCTTGAACTGCATTGGAGGAACCGGAGTGCTCGGTGCTCGTTTGTGTTGCTGGTGACGTTGTTAGCTGGCGAAACCCATTGGTCTTTCCATACCCTACGTAGAAGGCCGCCGCCACAACGGCGATGAGTAGTATTTTCTTCATTGATTCGTTATGGGTTATCAGATGCCAGGGAGTAGATCGTGGGTTCTTTGACGCCTAATGTATACCGCAAGACGCTGCGGTATAACGTGGCAACTTCAACTAAGAAACTAGCCTCTACGCGTATCTCACCTTGATGGTTTGCTCCCTTAAAAATAGCGACAAACCCCGTAAACTTTCAAGAAATTGCTCGATCTGCATTTGCAGCGATTCTCGACCAAACCCCGTAGCCAGAACAGCCTCCATTTGACGAATGGGTGCCGAAAGTCCGCGGTCGCTGCTTTGCGATGGTTTGTTGGTGCGAGTTGGCGGTCCACTTGGGCCCACGCAGACATTCACCACGGCGGCCCGGTTTGGCTCCGCCGCCCGGCGCGGTTTATTTATCGCCGCGCAGCCGCTCGATCAGCCCATTGAGCTCGTCCATGGAGGCGAACTGGATCGCCACCTCGCCCATCTCTTCGTGCCGGCCATTGCGCTTGACCTGCTTTTTGACGCGGACTTCGACCTCGGCCATCAGCAGGTCGGCCAGCTCTTCTTCGACGCGGCGGGTGTCACGGGATTTTTCCTTGGCGGCCTTTTGCGGCCTCAGGGAGAACTCGGCGCTGAGTTTCTTGACCAGGTTTTCGGTCTCGCGCACCGACATCTTTTTGGCCGAAATCTGGTTGGCCGCCGTGATCTGCGTGGCGCGGTCCAAGGCCAACAGGGCCCGGGCGTGGCCCATGTCGAGGTCGCCGGCCATCAGCATGGTCTGCACCGGCTCGGCCAGATTGAGCAGGCGCAGCAGGTTGGAGGCGGCGCTGCGCGAGCGCCCCACGGCCTGCGCCGCCAGTTCGTGAGTGAGCCCAAACTCCTTCACCAGGCGTTGCAGGCCCTGGGCCTCTTCCAGTGGATTGAGATCTTCACGCTGGATGTTTTCAATCAGGGCCATGGCCGCGGCCGACTCGTCGGGCACGTCGCGCACCAGCACCGGCACGCTGTCGAGGCCGGCGATTTTGGCCGCGCGGAAGCGCCGCTCGCCGGCAATGATTTCGTACTTGCCGTCGTGCGCACCGCTGTTCAGGCGCCGCACCAGGATGGGCTGCATGATGCCCTGCGCCTTGATGGATTCGGCCAGCTCGTACAGCGCGCCCTCGTCCATGCGGGTGCGCGGCTGGTACTGGCCGGGCACCATGTCGGCCAGGCGCAGCGTTGCCGGCAGGCCGGGACTGGTGGCGCTGCTGTTGGCGTTGTCCACGTCCCCTGATTCGCTGACCTTGGGGCCCAGCAGGGCTTCCAGTCCGCGGCCCAGGCCTTTTGGTTTTTTGGTGACCATCGTTTTCTTTTCCTTCAATTCGTCATTGTTTGTTGGGCAGTGAGGTCGCCGCCGAGCGACTGCAGCACGCCACGCCACAAAGCGTCGCGCTCTTCATAAGGCTGTGCATTCTGTTTGCCGCTGGCGTTTTCCCAAACCGAGGTCAGCACCATCACGAGCCCGGTGGACGGCTGCACATACACCGTCTGGCCATGAATGCCTTGCATGGCAAAAGTGCGCTCACGCAGCGGCATCAGCCAGAACTGGTATCCGTAACCAAAATAGGGGGTAGCCGTGCGCGGCCTGAAAGCCGGCGGCTGGCGCGCCGGGTCGGTCGCCGCCAGCAGATAAGCCAGGGGCACCACCTGGAGCGCACCAGGTTTGCCGCTGGCATTGTCGATCGCATGACCGTCGTTGGCCAGCAACTGGCCCAGCCGCGCCCAGTCGCGCAGGCTGGCGCTGAAGCTGCCGAAGGATTGCTCCTGCCCGTCGCTGGAAACGCGCCAGAACGCATCGTGCTCGGCGCCCATGGGTTTCCACAGCCATTCGGTGGTCAGCTCGGCCATGTTTTTTCCGGTGGCCGCCGTCAGCACGCGACCCAGCACATCGGTCTCTGCACTGGCGTAGACAAATTTTTCGCCCGCGGGCGAATGGCGGTCGTTGATGCCGCGCAGCACATCCACCGGATTGCCCGCGCCCGGCGTACCGGCGCTGGCGCGCGACAGGCGCGAGATATCGTCCGTGCCGTCGTAGCGTTCGGTGAACGTAAGGCCCGAGCTCATGCGCAATAACTGGCGAATCGTGGTGGCGCCATAGGGGCTGCCGGCCAGGGCGCTGGCGTATTTTTCGGCCGGGTCATCCAGCGAGGCGATCAGGCCCAGCGCGCTCGCCTTGCCGATGAGCAGCGAGGTCACGCTCTTGGCCATCGAGAAGGACAGGAAGCGCGCGTCGTCCTTGCGGCCGTAACGGTAGTGCTCGGCGACGATTTCGCCGTTCTTCAGGATGAGCAGGCCGGTGGTGCGCTGGCGGTCCAGGTAGTCTGCCAAGATGTAGCTGGCACCCTTGTAGCGGTAGGCAATGGACGCCGGGGCCGATGCGCGCGGCAAGGGGCTGGCCTGGGCGGCGCGGGCTACGACGCGGGTCTGCACGCCGGGCACTTTGTCGAGCGCCGACCAGGAGCCGACGCGCCAGGCTTCGCTGTACCAGGTGCTGAGGCTGCCGATGGGGTAATTGTTGGCCTTGCCCAGAATAGCTTCGTGAGGCTCGGCGCGCAGCGCTGGGCTGGTGGCCAATGCGGCGACGGCCAGCGCGGCCAGCACCGTACTCAAACGAAATTCGCGCTTATGCCGTCTCATGGACCGGAGCGTGTTGGGGAGGCGGCGGCCAACGCTTGCAAGTGCGTCAATGTCTTAAAGGCCTCGGGCCAGTCGCCCAGGCCGCTCTCGGCATTGAGGTGGCCGCGTGCGCCGGCATCCATCAGCTCGGCGCCCCATGCGGCCGCAAACCGGCGGGCGCGCTCCGGGGCGCAGAACGGGTCGTCGCTGCTGGCGAACAGCACGGTTTTAAAAGGCAGCGTCTGCAGCGGAATCGGCGACCAGCTCGGCAGCATCTCGCGCACACCGTCCTGCTCGACATCGGGCGGCGCCACCAGCAGCGCCGCTTTCACGCGGTGCGTGTTGCGCGAGTGCGCGGCCCATGCCGCCACATGAATGCAGCCCAGGCTGTGCGCCACCAGCACGGCGGGCTCATCGCACGACAGCAGCACGTCCTCCAGCCGCGCGATCCAGTCGCCCCGCAGCGGCCGCTCCCAGTCGTGCTGTTCCACGCGCGTGAAGCCATGGGCCCGCTCCCAGCGGCTCTGCCAGTGATCGGGGCCACTGTTCTGCCAGCCGGGAAGGATCAGGACATTACGGGGATTCATGCGGTCAACGGCCCAATTGCTATTATTTTGATAGCTACAAGTCTATTATTCATGGCAGGTACGGGCATTTCTATCAAAAAAACCAGATCACATGCCCTTGATGCGCAGCACCATTTCCTCGGCAAACGTGATGAAGGCCTGCGCGCCCCGGGAAGACGGGTCGAACACCACACCGGGCAGGCCGTAGCTGGGCGCTTCGGCCAGGCGCACGTTGCGCGGGATCACGGTGTTGAACACCTTCTCGGCAAAGTGTTCCTTGAGCTGCTCGCTGACCTGCTGCTGCAGCGTGATGCGCGGATCGAACATCACACGCAGCAGGCCGATGATCTGCAGGTCCTTGTTGAGGTTGGCATGCACCTGCTTGATGGTGTTGACCAGGTCGGTCAGGCCTTCAAGCGCAAAGTACTCGCACTGCATCGGCACGATCACGCCATGCGCGCAGCACAGGCCGTTGAGGGTCAGCATGCTCAGCGACGGCGGGCAGTCGATCAGCACGAAGTCGTAGTCTTTGTCGACGGCGTTCAGGGCCAGCTTGAGGCGCCGTTCGCGACGCTCCACCTCCACCAGTTCGACCTCGGCACCAGCCAGCTCACGGTTGGCGCCCAGCACGTCGTAGCCGCACTTCTCGCTGTGCACGCGGGCCTCCATGACAGAGGCCGACTCCAGCAGCACATCGTAGACGGTGAGTTCGAGCTTGCGCTTGTCCACCCCCGAACCCATGGTGGCATTGCCCTGCGGATCCAGATCAATCATCAGCACACGCTGGCCCACCTTGGCCAAGCCCGCCGCCAGATTCACCGTGGTGGTGGTCTTGCCCACCCCGCCCTTTTGGTTGGCAACGCAGAATATTTTGGCCATGTGATGCTTTTAATTGTTGTTCTTGAAAAGAAACGGGACAGAGAACGGGAGGGAAAGACCGCCGCCGGCTTATTTGGAAATGGCGAGCTTGAGCCCAAAGCCGATCAGGAAAACACCCGCCAGCTTGTTCAGGATGGCGGTGATTTTCGGGTTGGCGCGAATGCGTTCCGCAAGGTGATAGGTCAACATGACCGAGGTCAGGCCATACAGAAAAGTCAGGATGGCAATCGTCGCCGCCATCACGCCAAAGGTTTTCAGCCCCTGGTGCTGGGCCGGATCGACAAACAGGGGGAAAAAAGCCATGTAAAAAACGATGGCCTTGGGGTTGAGCAAGGTGATCAGCATGGCCTGGCGGAAATAATGACGCGGCCTGATTTGCAGGATGGGCGCGCCGCCGGGCTTGGCGAGCAGCATCTTGGCGCCGAGCCAGGTCAGGTAAATGGCGCCCAGCCACTGCACCGCATGAAAAGCCGTGGGGTAGGCGACCATCACGGCGGACACCCCGGCCACAGCCGCCCAGAGCAAAACCTGGTCGCCGGCAATCACGCCCAGGGTGGCACCCAGCCCACCCGGAATGCCGCCCTTGCCGGTCGAGGTGATCAGCGCCAGGTTGCCGGGCCCGGGAATCAGCAGAAATACAATGATCGCGACAACAAAAGCGCCGTAATCGGCAACGCCGACGAATGAGCCCAGCATGGAATTTCTCCGGAAGTAGAGGGCTCGAGTTTACGACAGGGGTCACGGCGCCAACGGGAATGAAACTGTCTTTCGTGCCGCGCACAACGGCACGGCGAAGAAAATCCCTCTTTTCAGCCCTGCTGGTCCGGCCCTGCCGCAGCTGGTTTGCACCGCATCCAGACAATGCAGCGCTCGGCATCCAGCCCCGGCACCTGCAACTGTTCCACGTGAAACACTTCCACGGTCGGTGGTAAGGCGGCCAATTCTTCCGCAGGTTGTTTTCCCTTCATGGCCATCCACACGCCGTGGTGCGCCAACGCGCCGCCAGACCACTGGGTGAAATCAGCCAGCGAGGCAAAAGCACGGGAGCAGATCAGGTCAAACGGCTGGGTCAGCGTTTCAACCCGGGCGTGCAAGCCCTGGAGATTGGGCAGCTTGAGTGCGAGCGCCGCCTGCTTGATAAAGGCGGCTTTTTTGGCCACGGTATCCACGCAGGTCACGGCAAGTGTGGGGCAGCAGATGGCCATCACCACACCCGGCAAGCCGGCGCCGGAGCCCACGTCGAGCACGCTGGCGCCCTGCCCCAGCCCGGCATTTTTCAGATAGTGCTGCAAAGGCGGGATGGCCGCCAGGCTGTCGAGCAGATGGTGCGTCATCATCTCGGCCGGGTCGCGCACCGCCGTGAGGTTGTAAACCTGCGTCCATTTCGCGATCAGGTTCAGATAGTCCAGCAACTGGCCGACCTGGTCATCGCTCAAGTTCAACTGCAATTCCCGCAAGCCGGCCAACAAGGTGGCCCGCAAGTCATTCCCGGCCCCGGCCATCAGGCTTGCGCCTGCTCAGCAGATGACGCCTCGGGTTTGGCCGGAACGGCATTCTTCCAGAGGTTCTTTTTCAGATGCACCAGCAGCAGCGAGATCGTCGCCGGTGTGATGCCGGAAATCCGCGAGGCCATGCCCAGCGTTTCGGGCCGGTGCCTGGCCAGGGTTTGACGCGCCTCAAAGCTCAGGGCCGATACCTGCAGGTAATCGAGATCCGTGGGCAACTTGAGGTTTTCATAGTGTGCGGCGCGCTCGACCTCTGTTTTCTGCAGGTCGATATAGCCCGCATACTTGGCCGTGATTTCGATCTGCTCGATCACGCTTTTGGCCAGGTCGTCGCTCGCGGCCGCTTCAGCCGCAAGTTCGGGGTTGGCATATTTGCCCTCCTCCAGCGACATCAGGCCAGCGTAGTTCACATCGGGGCGGCGCAGCAGGTCCAGCAGGTTGTATTCCCGCTCAATGGATTTGCCCAACACCCGCTCGGCTTCGGCCAGCGGCAGATTGTGCGGGTTGACCCAGAGGGAGCGCAGCCGCTCTGTTTCACGTGAAACAGCATCGCGCTTCCGGTTGAAGGCGTCCCAGCGGGCGTCATCCACCAGGCCCAGTTCGCGGCCTTTTTCGGTCAGGCGCATGTCGGCGTTATCCTCGCGCAGCATCAGGCGATACTCGGCCCGGCTGGTGAACATGCGGTAGGGCTCGGTCACACCTTTGGTGATCAGGTCGTCGACCAGCACGCCCAGGTAGGCTTCATCGCGCCGGGGCAGCCACGCCTCCTTGCCTTGGCACTGCAGGGCGGCGTTGATGCCGGCAAACATGCCCTGGGCCGCCGCCTCTTCATAGCCGGTGGTGCCGTTGATCTGGCCGGCAAAGAACAGCCCGCCAATCGCGCGGGTTTCAAAAGTGGTCTTCAGCGCCCGCGGATCAAAGTAATCGTATTCGATCGCATAACCCGGCCGCAGGATGTGGGCGTTCTCCATGCCCGCCATCGAGCGCACCAGCTCGTACTGGATGTCAAATGGCAGGCTGGTCGAGATGCCGTTGGGGTAGATCTCGTGCGTGGTCAGGCCTTCGGGCTCGAGGAAAATCTGGTGGCTTTCCTTGTCGGCAAAGCGGTTGATCTTGTCTTCCACGCTGGGGCAGTAACGCGGCCCCACGCCGTCGATCTTGCCGGTGAACATCGGGCTGCGGTCAAAACCGGAGCGGATGATCTCGTGGGTACGCTCGTTGGTGTGGGTGATCCAGCAAGGCATTTGCCGGGGATGGGCGATCTGGCCGCCCATGAAGCTGAACACCGGCACCGGCCCGGCGGTTCCGCCCGGCATGCCATCGCCCGGCTGCTCAATGCATTTGCTGAAGTCAATCGTGCGGCCGTCGATGCGCGGCGGCGTCCCGGTTTTCAGGCGGCCCTGCGGCAGCTTGAGCTCTTTCAGCCGCGCCGACAGTGACACGGCCGGCGGATCGCCCGCCCGGCCCGCCGCGTAGTTGTTGAGCCCGACATGGATCTTGCCGTCCAGAAACGTCCCGGCCGTCAACACCACGGTACGCGAACGGAACCGGATGCCGACCTGCGTGACGGCACCCACCACCCGGTCACCTTCCACCATCAGGTCGTCGACCGCCTGCTGGAACAGCCAGAGGTTGGGCTGATTTTCCAGCCGGCGGCGAATGGCCGCCTTGTACAGAATCCGGTCGGCCTGCGCCCGGGTGGCGCGCACGGCGGGCCCCTTGGAGCTGTTGAGAATGCGGAACTGGATGCCGCCTTCATCGGTGGCCAGCGCCATCGCCCCGCCCATCGCGTCAACTTCCTTGACCAGGTGGCCCTTGCCGATGCCGCCGATCGAGGGGTTGCAGCTCATCTGGCCGAGTGTCTCGATGTTGTGCGAGAGCAGCAGCGTCTTGCAGCCCATGCGGGCGGAAGCCAGCGCGGCTTCCGTGCCGGCATGGCCGCCACCGACCACGATCACATCAAATTCTTGCGGATAGATATAAGGCGATTGCATCACGCCTCCTTCAATAAAGCGGCCTTCAGGCCAGATGCCTGTACGCCATGGAGCTGCCCCGGGGTTGACGATGACCAGCACGGCCATGCCGGCCGCGGCTGGCACAGCCAACGGCACATCAGGCCGCACGCTGCTGGCGTCAAGGCCTGTTCCCGCCCCACCGGGCGAATGGCGAATTTTATCAGGCGGGCCCCTGTTCTGTGCGGCGTAATGGCATTTTCGCCATTGCAGCCGGCCCGTTGTGGCGCGGTCGTTTGCTATCACTTTAATAGCAATAGAGGCGCTTATTCATTGACACAAACGCCCCAACGACCCTGCACGCAGGAGACTGGCCGGATGGAAATCGCCCCGCCACGGCGCCGGGGGCCGCAAGCCACCACAATAGCGGGCATGAAACTCCTCATCTTTGCCGGCAGCACCCGCCAGAACTCCTTCAACCGCAAACTGGCCCACGCGACCGCCGCCATGGCGCGGGCCAGCGGCGCCGCAGTCACCCACCTCGAACTGGCAGACCTTGACATCCCGATGTACAACGCCGACCTCGAAGCCAAGGGCATGCCGCCCGACGTGATGAAGCTCAAGCAGATCATGTACGAGCACCCGGCCTGGATCATCTGCTCGCCGGAATACAACGGCAGCTATACCGCGCTGCTGAAAAACACCATCGACTGGGCCTCCAGGCCGGTCCCGTCGGACCCCACCTGGACAGACGGCAACAAGCCCTTCACCGGCAAGGTGGTGGGCGTGCTCAGCGCCTCTCCCGGGGCCTTGGGCGGCCTGCGTTCGCAAGGCCACCTCGTGCCGCTGCTGCTGAACCTGCAATGCTGGGTGGCGCCCAAGGCCTTTGCCCTGAGCCGTGCCAGCGAGGCCTTCGACGCCGACGGCCAGCTGCCCGGCGAAGCCCATCGCAAAAACGTGCAGGCAGTCCTGGACCAAGTGCTGTTCGCCGGCAGCCGCCTGGCGCGATAAGCCCCGAGGCACGGATCCAGCCAACACCTGAGCCGTCGTCCTGACGCCTGACGCGACAACCCCCGCCCGCCTTTTGTCCATCCTTACGCCTGCCCTCATGAACTGCCGACCCGGCTGCGGTGCCTGCTGCATTGCCCCCTCCATCAGCTCCCCCATTCCCGGCATGCCCGAAGGCAAGCCGGCCGGCGTGCGCTGCGTGCAGCTGGACGATGCCAATGCCTGCCGCATCTTCGGCCAGCCCGGGCGGCCGGCCGTCTGCGGGCAGCTGGCGCCCTCGGCAGAAATGTGCGGCGGCAACCGCACGCAAGCCCTGCTGTATCTTGCGCGACTGGAAACCCTGACCGCTCCGCAGTAAGCTTGGACCTCCCCTCCAACTTCGCAATCCTCTCACGCCTCGCGAGAGGCCTATCCAGGAGACCAGCATGCACATTCCCTCCCTCCAGGAAGTCGTCAGCGCCGAAGAATGGCAGTTGCGCTGTGACCTCGCGGCCTGCTACCGGCTGGTGGCCCTGTACGGCTGGAGCGACCTGGTGTTCACCCACATCAGCGCCAAGCTGCCAGAGTCGGTCTCGGGCCCGGGCGCGCACCACTTCCTGATCAATCCCTACGGCCTGATGTTCGACGAGATCACCGCCTCCAGCCTGGTCAAGGTGGACGGGCAGTGCAACAAGCTGATCGACTCGCCCTTCCCCGTCAACCCGGCCGGTTTTGTGATTCACAGCGCGGTGCACGACGCCCGGCCCGACGCCGGCTGCGTGCTGCATACTCACACGCGCGCCGGCGTCGCCGTCAGTGCGCAAAAGTGCGGCGTGCTGCCGATCAGCCAACAATCGACCTTCGTGCTGGCGTCGCTGGCCTACCACGACTACGAGGGCGTCGCCTTTCGCGGCGAGGAAAGGCCGCGCCTGCAGGCCGACCTGGGGTCTGCCAACTTCCTGATGCTGCGCAACCATGGCCTGCTGGTGGTGGGCAAGACCATTGCCGATGCGTTTTTGAACATGTACATCTTTGAAAACACCTGCCGCATCCAGCTCGATGCCCAGGCCGGCGGCGAACTCATCGCCGTCCCGCCGCAGATCATCCAGGGCGTCTCGGAAGCGATGCGTGTACAGACGGGCGGCATGGGCGGCGCCTTTGCCTGGCCCTCGCTGATCCGCAAGCTGGAGCGGCTCGACAGCAGCTACCGCACCTGAGCAGCGCCCGCCCGGCCTGGGCAAGGCAAGCGCGGCTGCCGTGTCAGATCAGGTGCTGACCAGGGAGAGCGTCGGCGGATGCGATCCCGGCGGGGTATCCGGTGGAACGTCGCCTTCGTCCACGGTCAGTTCCTTGCGCAGCATTCGCACATTGCCAAAAATGGTGGCAAAAGCCACGTCCTTTGCGTCGCGACCCGTTCCCACGCGCACCAGGCGGTCAATGGGCGCCATATGGCTGGGATCAAACAGCACCCAGCGCCCCTCCAGCCAGGCTTCGAAGACGGCGTGAAAATCCTGCGGCGGCTCGTCAAAATGGACATAGCCCACCACCAGCCGCGCGGGAATATTGAGCGCCCGGCACAAGGTGATGCCCAGATGCGCAAAGTCCCGGCACACGCCGGCGCGCTGCACAAACACATCCTGCGCCGTGGTCGTCGACGAGGTACAGCCCGGCAGGTAGGCGATCGAGTCATGAATCCAGTTCTCGACCGCGCGCACGCGGCCGATACCGGGGGGCAGGTCCCCAAACAGTTGCTGCGCCGCGCGGCTCATGGAGTCCGACTCGCAGTAGCGGCTGGGCATCAGGTAGCGCAAGACATCATCGGGCACGCTGGTCACCGGCGTTTCATCGAGATGCAGCGGCACGGGCACCGCCATCAGCCGCACCCGGGCGTGGTAGTTGATGGACAGCATCCCCTTGGGCGCGTCCAGCCGTATGAAACGGTTGCCGCTGCGCTCGTCGCAAAAATTGCGCACCTTCATGCTCGGCGTGATCGTCAGCCGCTCCTCCACCACATGGTGACCCTCGTGAAACGCGGCCTCGATGTTGAAAAGAAAATGGGCCGGGCTGCTGACGTCGTACTCGAGCAGTGAATCGATCAGGGTGGTGTGCATGGAATGGGGGCCGGTTGAGAATGAAAACCCGTCGGAAGGACTTGCCCTCCTGTTGACACGGGACGGGCAGGATCAGATCCGCGTGCGGTGATGCCCTGCGCCCTGGCCATGACCATGGTCGACGGCGGCAAACCAGTTCTTGCACGTCACGAACACAATGCGCGCGGCGCGCTCCAGCACATCGGCAGAAGGCTCGGCGCGGCGCCGCGCACGCAGACGGCTCACCAGCAGGAACTCGGCAATGCCCGCCTGAAAGCCGGCCCGCACCGACAGCGGCGCGGGCACGGTGGCAACCCGGGGCGCGATGTCCGTGCGCGGCGGGAACAGCCGCTGGCGGACCCTGGACATCAGCGTACTTGCCGGCGCGGCGGGCACAGGTGTCAACGAAGACGATGAAGGCGCCGGGGACACCGCTGGGGACACTGAAGGTGAAGGGCAAGGCGAAGGTGCGATGGGAGGCAGTGAGGCCATTTACTTCAAGCCCTTCTTGACCGCGCCCACACCCAATGCGGCGAGCACCACAAAAATGACCGCCAGAATCAGGAACAGGCCAAACAGGATCTTGGCAATGCCGGCAGCGCCCGCTGCCACCCCGCCAAAACCCAGGGCGCCGGCTATCAGTGAAATCACCGCAAAAATAATCGCGTACTTGAGCATCGGTTCTCCTTTGTATTGCCTCGTCCCGCAAGCCTGCGAGCTTGTGGCCGGACGAAGCCTCAACAAACATCAACCAACATCAAAAACACGAGGCAAGCGCCCGCAAGAACCATCGACCCGGTCGACCCTGTTGATCAACCGTCGACCGTCCGGAAGCAATACCAACATACTAGAAAGGCTGGCGGCGGCGACGCATCAGCAACGCCCGCGTGGCACTGTAGGACAAGGCCGCAGCAGCTCCATTCGCTATGATTTTTCTAGCGGCGGGAGCTTGCCAATAGCGCCCCCGCAGAGGCCCCGGAGGACCCGGAGGCACCGTCAGGCTTACTTGCCGAACAGGCCGCGAATGCCCTCACCGACGCGATCGCCCAGGTTGGCGCCGGCGCCGGTGCCCACACCGGGCAGCAGCGCCGTCCCAATGGCCGCCCCCAGCAGGGCCGAGCGCGACAGCGTCACCTCGGGCTTGTCCAGCGTGCCGCCCACCGTCAGGGGAACGCCCACGGCGCCGCCGATGGCCTGGCCCACCTTGCTGTCGCCCGCCACATTCACAATGACCCGCCCGCTCAGTGCCTTGGCCGGCGATATCGCCACATTGCCGGTGGCGCTCAGCACGCCCGAACTGGCGACCAGGTTGGTCAGCTGCGCCGCCCGCCCCTGGGTGTTGACCTGCCCGGCCAGCGTGTCCAGCCGCGTCTGCCCACCGCGGCTCAGGCCCACGGTTTGCACGGCCTTGGCCAGGTCCAGGCCATTGATCACCGCATTGCGCACGGTGAACGTGGTGTGGCTTTGCAGCGCATCCACCAGTCCGCTGGTGGTGGCCGCACGGGCATTGAGGCTGGTCGTCGCCTCCAGCTGACCCGACAGCGCGCCGGCCGGAGCGGTCAGCGCCGACACCTCGACCCCGCGGGTTTGCAGCTGGCCCTGGAGCGCCAGGGCGTCACCGGGCCGCGCCGAGGAGCCCGCAGGCAATCGACGCAGGCCGAGCCGGCCCTCGACCCTGCCGCCGCCCACCTCGACGCGCAAGGCCCACTGTGTCCCGCCGGCAGCGGCATCGCTGCCGGTGTCACCCGGTTTGGGCTCTTCGCGCTGCAGCGTGGCCTGCAGCCCCTGCAGGTTGCCCTTGAGCAGCTTGAACGACACGCTGTCGGGCAGGCCGTCGCCGGCCAGCGCCGCCTCGGCCGACACCGTGGTGCGCGCGCCCGCGGCGCTGACCCAGGTCACCTCGTCCAGCACCGTGCGGCGCGGCAAGCCCTCCAGACCGCCGGGCTCTGGCGTGGTTGGCCGGGGCCCCTGCCTGGCGGGCTCCGGCTGCTTTTTTTTCTGCAGCGCCAGCAGCACCGCGTCTATGCCCTGTTGCGGCAAGACAGCCCGCCGCACCAGCAACGTGGCCACGGCCAGCCGCCCCTGCAACAGCGGCTGCCACTGGGGCCGCACCTCCACGCGCTCCAGTGTCAGGGGCGGCTTGCTCTGCACGGCAATGCCGGTCAGCGCCACGGCGGGCAGGGGCCACACATCCACCGACACCCGGCCCAGCGTGACCGGTATCCCCAGCGCCGCCGAGGCTTCACGCTCGATGCGCAACCTGAAATCGTCCGTGCTCACCCAGCGGTGCAGCGTGAAGGCCACCGCCGCCAGCAGGGCCACCAGCCCCAGCGCCAGATACACCACCCACTTAAAAATTTTTGCCATCCAGCTATTGTGGCGGCTCCCGGGCCAGCTGTGGCGCGCCAGCGCGGGCAGCATTTTCCTCTCGCGTCTTTAGCACGAATCCAGCAGCCCGTGTTGCACAGGCGAATTCAGATCGGCACACACTGAGGTCTGTTTTTTATTTCCACCTGATTTCCACCTGGACACGTTCATGCCCTCTTTATTCGATCCCACCCGGGCCGGCGACATTGCACTGGCCAACCGCATCGTGCTCGCACCCCTCACACGCAACCGCGCCCCCGACGCCATTCCCACGGCGCTGATGGCCGAGTACTACGCCCAGCGCGCCAGCGGCGGCCTGCTCGTCACCGAGGCCACCGCCATCAGCCACCAGGGCCAGGGCTACGCGGATGTACCCGGCCTCTACGGCAGCGAGCAGCTCGACGGCTGGAAGCAGGTGACCCGCGCGGTGCATGAGGCCGGCGGCAAAATCGTGGTACAGCTCTGGCATGTGGGCCGCGTGTCGCACACCGAATTGCAGCCGGACGGCGGCCAGCCGGTTGCGCCCTCGGCCATCACCGCCAAGACCAAGACCGTGCTGCTCAAGGACGGCGCGCCCACCTTTGTCGCCACCTCCGAGCCGCGCGCGCTCAAGGCTCAGGAGCTGCCCGGCATCGTGCACACCTATCAGGTGGCGGCGCGCAACGCGGTCGAAACCGCGGGCTTTGACGGCGTGGAAATCCATGGCGCCAACGGCTACCTGCTCGACCAGTTCCTCAAGAACGGCTCCAACCGGCGCACCGACGACTACGGCGGCAGCATTGAAAACCGCGCACGCCTGCTGCTCGAGGTGACGCGCGCCGTCACCAGCGCGATCGGCGGCGGGCGCACCGGCATTCGCCTGTCACCCGTGACACCGGCCAACGATGTGCACGACACCGATCCGCAACCGCTGTTTGACTACGTGGTGCGCCAGCTGGCCACGCTGAACCTGGCCTACATCCACATCATCGAAGGCGCGACCGGCGGGCCGCGCGAAATCGCCGACCGGCCGTTCGACTATGCCGCGCTCAAGACCGCCTACCGCGAAGCCGGCGGCCAGGGCGCCTGGATGGTGAACAACGGCTACGACCAGGCACTGGCCAGGCAGGCCGTGGCCGACGGCGCCGACCTGGTCGCCTTCGGCAAGCCCTACATCGCCAACCCGGATCTGGTGGAGCGCCTGCGCCGCAATGCACCACTCAACCTGCCCGACCAAGCCACCTTTTATGGCGGCGGCGCCAAGGGCTACACCGACTATCCGGTGCTGGCGGATCAGGCCAATTAACGGCGGCCACGGCCAAGCACGCCAGCCTTCAGGGGCGGCCGGCATTCGATGCCCGGCCGCCTTTTTGACGTTTACCCCCCGACAGGGCTGGTGCGCGTCAACGCAGTCTTCCTTGACACAGGTCAAAACGCTTTCGGGGCCGGACAGTACATTGAATGCAAGGTTGCTGCACTTGCAGGTCGCGTCCGCAGGCCGGGCCAGCGTGCGGTGACTGCCCTGTCTCAACCCACGAAAGCGTCACATGGCCTCTACACGATTCATTCCACTTGCCGCCGCGCTGCTGGTAGCCGGCACCCTGACGGCCTGCAGTTCCGGCCCCGGCATGCGTATGGGCATGGGCATGGGCGGCCCTGGCGATCAGACCACCATGGCGCGCATGGACATGCACATGGGCGCCATGCGCGAGGCCCACGAAAAAATGATGGCGGCGAAAACGCCTGAGGAACGCCAAAGGCTGGCCGCCGAACACATGAAGTCCATGCACGAAGGCATGCAGATGATGGACCGCGCACGCGACATGCCGGCCGACCCGGAGGCCCGCCATCAGATGATGGAAAAACGCATGGAAATGATGCAGACCATGATGAAAATGATGCTCGACCAGATGCCGGCCGCACCAGCGGCACCGGCCAAGTAAGGCCCCGCAGCCGAAACAGCTCGCCGGACGTGCGCCCTCAGGCGCTGTCAGCCCTTCATTGTCAGCCGTTGGTGGCAGAAGGCCCCAGCCCGATGGGCGCGGGGGTTTTCATGACGATGCGGGTAAACAGGCGGTCAAAGGCCGGGTCATGCGGGTAGGACCCGGTCAGCGGATCCCGGTTGGTGCCAAAAGCGGCATCCAGCTCGTGCCAGTCGTCGGCGTTCAGGGCTTTCTCGGCCGCCGGCAGGATCACGGTTTCTTCAAGCTTCATGTGCTCCAGGTAAAACGCCACATACGCGCGCACGGCTTTCTCGAACGCTGGCCGGCGCGCCTCGCCCAGCAGCTCCCACGCGATCAGCTGGTGCTGCAGCGCACGCACCGCCTGCTCGCCGTTCATGTGGTCCTGCTCCAGGCGCGTCACCGCCTCCATCGTCTCCGGTGCGCCTCGCACGATCTTGGGAAACAACAAATTCGATTCCTTGGGATGGTGCTGCCGCTCCGGGAACTCATCGATGTAAAACAGCATGGCCCGCAGCACGTCGAAAAACGTTTCGGGCGCATCGCCAGGCCCTTGATCCAGCATCATCAGCAGGGATTTGAGTACGGCGGACAAAGCAGCGTGCTCGTCGCGAATGATGCGCAGGGTTGCGTAGGCCATGATCGTCTTTCCCCAGAACAAACTCAGTGAAGCCCAGCATCCCACCACTCAGGCGGGCGCACCTTGATTCACGTCAAGCAGGCGCGTCAAAGAGGGCGAGTGCCTGCCGGGTGGCTTGCTCAGGGTCGGCCGCCTGCGTGACGGCACTGACCACCGCCACGCCTTCCACCCCGCAGGCCAGCACACCGGGCAAGCGTGCCAGCGAAATGCCGCCAATGGCCACCACGGGATACGGTGCGGCCCGCAGCGCCCAGTCCTTGAGGCGCTCCAGCCCCACCGGCTCATAGGGCATGACCTTGAGCAGGGTCGGGTAGACCGGGCCAATCGCCAGGTAAGACGGCTGCACCGCGTGGGCACGCGCCAGCTCGGCCGGCGTGTGCGTGCTCAGGCCCAGGCGCACACCGGCGTTGCGCAAGGCCTGGAGGTCCGCCTCCGCCATGCTCAGGTCTTCCTGGCCCAGGTGCACGCCATAGGCGCCGGCCTGCAGCGCCAGCGGCCAGTGGTCGTTGATGAAGACCTGCGCCCCCGGCACGGCGCGGCCCGCTTCGATGGCCGCGCGCACCTCGCGCTCGATCTCGGCCGGTGTGTGGTCCGCCGCCTTGATGCGCAGCTGGATGGTGCGCACACCCCAGCCCAGCAGGCGCTGCACCCAGGCGGCATCGGGCACCACGGGGTAAAAACCAATCGGGCCGGTGAGGGGAGCAAAGGCAGAAGTAGTCATGATCTGGTGTTACTCACAATCAAAATCAGAAATCAAAAGTCAGAAGCCGGAGGGTTTTTCTCCTTCACCCTTTGGGGGAAGGTTGGGATAGGGGCTCCGTGCACCGGCATCTCTTTCACAGAGCAGACCCGTCGGCTCTATTTCTCAAAGAGAGTCCGTTTTCCATCGGTTGGGGCATCTTGCCGGGCGAGCCCCCATCCCTGCCTTCCCCCAGCGGGGGAAGGAGTAAAACCAACATCGGCATCAAGGTGCATGCCAAAACGGCACGCCGACCGTCGAGGTGGACGCCTGCGCCGCAGCGCGCTCGGGCATGGGCGTCGACTCATACGCGGCGCGGCCGGCGGCCACGCCATCGGCAAACGCGCGCGCCATGCGCACCGGGTCACCGGCCTGCGCCACGGCGGTGTTGAGCAGCACCGCGTCAAAGCCCAGTTCCATCACCTGCGCGGCATGCGAAGGCCGGCCCAGCCCGGCGTCCACCACCAGCACCGCATCGGGCAGGCGGCGGCGCATCGTTTCCAGCGCATAGGGGTTCAGCGGCCCGCGGCCGGTGCCAATCGGTGCGGCCCAGGGCATCACCGCCGCGCAACCGGCGTCGCGCAGGCGCTGGGCGATCACCAGGTCGTCGGTGGTGTAGGCAAACACCGCAAAACCTTCGCGCGCCAGCACGCTGGCCGCATGGAGGGTGGCCTGCGTGTCGGGCTGCAGCGTGTAGTCATCGCCTATGACTTCCAGCTTGATCCACGGGGTGCCGAAAATCTCGCGCGCCATCTGCGCCAGCGTGATGGCTTCTTCGGCGCTGTGGCAGCCTGCTGTGTTGGGCAACATGTGGCAGCCCAGCGCCTGGATGCGCTGCCAGAAGCTGTTGCCACCGCCGCTCTCGGGTTGCAGCCGGCGCAGCCCGACCGTCAGCACCTCGGTGCCGGAGGCCGCCACAGCCTCGCTCAGGACCTGCGGCGAAGGGTAATGCGAGGTGCCGAGAAAAAACCGGCTCGACAGCGTGACGCCGGCGACCGTCCAGGGCTGGCCATGCGCGATAGAGGGTATTGCAGGTGTTGTCATATCAAGCTTTCAACGGGGCATTGCAAGCAGACACCGCGGAACTGGCTCTGCCAGGCCGCAGGTGTCGCCCCCTGCAGGGGGGAAGGTGCTACACGCAGTGAGCATCCGACGGGGGGGTGCCACCACCGCCGCAGAACTGGCTTTGCCAGGCTGCAGGCGTCGCCCCCTGCAAGGGGGGTTGGAGGCTACACGAAGTGAGCCTACGGCGGGGGTGTTCATATTCAGCCTCCCGCTATTGGCGTGATCACGTCAATGCGGTCACCGTTTTGCAAGGCGCGCTCGGGCCACTGTGGCCGCGGCACAAAGGTGTTGTTGATCGCACAGGCAAAAGCACCCTGCAGCGGGTAGCCCTGCGCCAGCAGCAGCGCCTGCAGCGTGGGCGCCCCGGTGGCCACGCGCTTGCCGTTCAGCGAAATTTCAAGAGCGTTCAGAACCGTCATGTTGGGCTCCCCAGAAGTTGATGGACCAGCTCTTCCACGAGAGCAGGCGCACACAGATAGCCATGCCGGTACAGGCCGTTGATGTGCCAGACCCCGTCGCGCAAGGCCACCGCTGGGCGGTGGTCGTCCAGCGCCGGTCGCAAGGCCGCTGCCAGCCGCACCACACGCGCCTCGCCAAAGGCCGGGTGCAGGCTGTGCAGCGCGCTGCCCAGCTCCAGCATGGAGCGCAAGGTCATGGCGCCGGTGTCTTCCGACTCCAGCTCGGTTGCACCCACCACAAAACGGTGATCGGGGCGCGGTGCCACATAGAGCTGATAGCGCGGATGCATCAGGCGCACCGGGCGCTGCAGCGTCACGCCCGGGCATTCCACCGTGAGCACCTCGCCACGCACACCGCGCAATTGCGGCCATGCCGGCTGGCTGCCCACGCCGCGCGCATCCACCGCCACATCGACGGTGTAGTTGGCGCCGGCGCAGCTGATGAGATGCGGCCCCAGGCGGTCCACCCGCTGCCCTTCATGCCAGTGGCAGCCCAGCGCATCGATCTGCGCCGCCAGTGCCGCCATCAGCTGGTCATTGGCCAGCTGGCCCTCGCTCTCCAGAAACAGGCCGCCGCCAAAACGCCCGGCCAGTGCCGGCTCATGCTGCGCGAGCGACGCGCTGTCGAGCGTGTGCACCTGCGCACGGCAGGCCTCGGGCAGCTTGTGGTGCAAGAGGCGCGTGAAGTGTTCCAGCGAGGCCTGGTCGGGTGCGTGCGCCACCACCAGCGTGCCCTGTTGGCGGAAATACACCGGCGGTGCGCCCGTGGCCGCCAGCTCCGCGATCCAGTTCGGCCACAGCTGCATGGAACGCTGGCCCAGCGCAAACACCACCTCGTCCGACACCGCCAGCTCGGCCAGCGGGGAGAGCATGGCCGCCGCCGTCATGGACGCGGTAGCCTGGTCATCGCGCAGGCGCGCGTCGAACAGGCTCACGCGGCAGCCGGCGCGCAGCAGGCGCCAGGCCAGCGTGCGTCCGGCCAGGCCTGCGCCTGCGATACCGATGTGAGGCGTGCTCATGGCATGACTCCTTCTCCCTCTGGGAGAGGGTGGGGTGAGGGCCAGCAGCGCATGAAAAAAGTGGGGTTCATCAAAGTCGGGGAGCCCTCACCCTGACCCTCTCCCAGAGGGAGAGGGGACCAGAGAGGAAGCCGTAGATCAGGAATAAATCTCGCTGCCACCTTCACGGAATTCTTTTGCCTTTTCCTCGAAGTCGCTGTCGATCTGCTTGATCGCAATCACGCCCGGTGCGGCCAGCGTGGTGGTGGCCGGGTTGAGCCGTGCAAACTCGCGTACTTCCTGCGAAATTTTCATCGAGCAGAATTTCGGACCGCACATCGAGCAGAAATGCGCCACCTTGGCGTTTTCCTTCGGCAGGGTTTCGTCGTGGTAGGCCATGGCCGTGTCGGGGTCGATCGCCAGGCGGAACTGGTCTTCCCAGCGGAACTCGAAGCGTGCCTTGGACACCGCGTTGTCCCACATCTGCGCGCCCGGGTAGCCCTTGGCCAGGTCACCCGCATGGGCGGCGATCTTGTAGGCGATCAGGCCCTGCTTCACGTCGTCGCGGTTGGGCAGCCCGAGGTGCTCCTTCGGCGTCACGTAGCACAGCATGGCCGTGCCATACCAGCCGATGTTGGCCGCACCCATCGCGGAAGAGATGTGGTCGTAGCCGGGCGAAATGTCGGTGATCAGCGGGCCCAGCGTGTAGAACGGCGCCTCGAAGCAGGCCTCGAGCTGCTTGTCGACGTTTTCCTTCACCAGCTGCAGCGGCACATGGCCGGGGCCTTCGATCATCACCTGCACGTCATGCTTCCAGGCGATCTGCGTGAGCTCACCCAGGGTGTGCAGCTCGGCAAACTGCGCTTCGTCGTTGGCATCGGCAATCGAGCCCGGGCGCAGGCCGTCGCCCAGCGAGAAGCACACGTCGTAGGCCTTCATGATCTCGCAGATCTCGTCGAAGCGCTCGTACAAAAAGCTTTCCTTGTGGTGCGACAAACACCACTTCGCCATGATGGAGCCGCCGCGCGAGACGATGCCCGTCAGGCGGTTGGCGGTCAGCGGCACGTAGGCCAGGCGCACGCCGGCGTGGATGGTGAAGTAGTCCACGCCCTGCTCGGCCTGCTCGATCAGCGTGTCGCGGAAGATTTCCCAGGTCAGGTCTTCGGCCTTGCCGTTGACTTTCTCCAGCGCCTGGTAAATCGGCACCGTGCCGATGGGCACCGGCGAGTTGCGCAGAATCCATTCGCGCGTCTCGTGGATGTTCTCGCCGGTCGACAGGTCCATCACGGTGTCGGCGCCCCAGCGGATCGACCAGACCAGCTTGTCGACTTCTTCCTCGATGGACGAGGTCACGGCCGAGTTGCCGATGTTGGCGTTGACCTTGATCAGGAAGTTGCGGCCGATGATCATCGGCTCGCTCTCGGGGTGGTTGATGTTGTTCGGAATCACGGCGCGGCCGCGCGCCACTTCATCACGCACAAATTCAGCGGTGATTTCTTTCGGAATCGACGCATTGAAGGAATGGCCCGTCTTGGGCATGCGCTCGGTCTTCAGGCGTTCGGCCAGCTGGGCGCGCACCAGGTTTTCACGCACCGCGATGTATTCCATCTCCGGCGTGATGATGCCCTTGCGCGCGTAGTGCATCTGCGAGACATTGGCGCCTGCCTTGGCGCGGCGCGGCACGGGCGCATGCGCCATGCGCAGTGCGGCCAGCGCCGGGTCGTTCAGGCGCTCGCGGCCATAGGCGCTGCTGATGCCGGGCAGCGCTTCGGTGTCGGCGCGCTCGTTGATCCACGCACCACGCAGGGGCGGCAGGCCACGCGTGATGTCAATCGGCGATGCCGGGTCGGTGTAGACGCCCGAGGCGTCATACAGGCGCAGCGGCGGATTGGCTTCGCGGCGCGGCTCGCCCGTACCCTCATGCACCATCGTGTCGGTCAGCGTGACCTCGCGAAACGGCACGCGGATGTCGGGGCGCGAACCCTCGATATAAATCTTGGCGGAGCCGGGAAAAGGCGCGCGCGTGATGCGGCTTGCGAGGTCGTTGGTGTCAACGGTGAGGCGGGTTTTGGCCATGGCTTTTGCTCCAGAAAGTCCAGAAGGTGGGGTGCCTGCCTGGGGAGCCGGGAGTTCCGCTGGGGAGTGCCGGAGCCAAGTGCCTTGTTCCCTACGCGGGCATGATCCCGATCAGGTTCGGCGGGTCTCGCATTTGCGATCTCAGCCTCAGATGAATCATCTTTGGCACCCCGACAAGCTTCGGCCATTGTAAGCACGGCGGCCAAATCCGGCAAGCGGCCGGGGTTACTACCGAATTGATAGCTGACAAATCAATGCCCTTTTGGCTAAGGCAGGTTCTCCCTGAAGATCACCTGGCTGCGCACGGCATCCACGCCGCTCATCACGTCGCGCTTGTCGCGCAGGTTGGTGAACATGCGCACACAACTCATCATGGCCGACTGCGGGCTTTGCGTGATCACCGCGTCCATGCTGCCGTCGATCAGCATGGCGCGCGTGTCCGGCGTCAGGCCATGGCCGATGAAGACCACCCGGTGCTCGCGGCCCATTTCCTTCAGTGCGCGCGCCACGCCGTCGGACGCGCCGCCGATGTTGTAGATGCCGGCCAGGTCCGGGTACTGCTCCAGCAGCGTGCGGGTTTGCTCGTAGTTCTTCTGCGCATCGTCCTGCCCCTCGCGCAGGCCCACCACCTGCAGCGTCGGAAACATCTCTTCGATCACATGCAGGAAACCGGCCTCGCGCTCTTCATGGGCGCGGTAGCTCAGCGAGCCGGCAATCAGCGCCACCTTGCCGCCGCGCACGCCCGGGCCAATGAAGCGCCCGACCAGGTAGCCCGCCGTGCGGCCTGCGGCGCGGTTGTCCAGCCCGACGTAACCGGCGCGCCGCGACCCCGACAGATCCGAGATCAGCGTGATCGTGGGCACGCCCCTCTCGGCCAGCTCGCTGACGGCTTCGCGCACGGCCGGGTGCTCCAGCGCCATGAAGGCGATGCCCTCACTGCGCTTGCCCTGCTGCAACAGACTGGCGGCCAGCTGCTGCGGGTTGAAGCTTTCAAACAGTTCGGTGCGACATTTCACGTTGAACGGCGTGAGGTGCTCCTGCGAATACCCGACCGTGTCGCCCAGCATGCGGATAAAACGGTTGCTGCCGTCGGGCAGCAAAAACGTCAGGCGCATGGGCGGCGCCGCCAGCGCGGCATACAGCCCCGTCTCCGGCAGGTAGTCCATCTCGGCGGCGGCCTTGAGCACCTTTTGCGCGGTGGCCCCGCGCACGCCGGGGCGCTGGTTCAGCACGCGGTCTACCGTGGCGGTGGAAACGCCGGCGGCACGCGCAATGTCCACCACGCGTGCCCGCTGCTGCGGCTCCTGCGCCCCATCAGGGATAACCCTCATACATCAAAATCCATCATTTTTCCTGTTTGACGCTTTACCACTCAGCGCCTATCGTTGCGTGGCTTTCACCCAATGATGCATCAAAACGCATCAAAACAAAACTGGAGACACACGATGACCGAAGTCACCCGCCGCAGCGTCCTACGCATCCTGTCCGCCGTCCCTGCGGCCGGCATTGCCGCCGCCCTGCCCTCGATGGCGCGCGCCGCCGAGTTTTCCTACAAATACGGCAACAACCTGCCCGTCACCCATCCGCTGAACATCCGCGCCCAGCAGGCCGCCGACCGCATCCTGAAAGAGAGCAACGGCCGGGTCGAGATCAAGATCTTCCCGAACAACCAGCTCGGCGGCGACACCGACATGCTGGCGCAGGTGCGCTCCGGCGGCATCGACTTCTTCACCCCCTCGGCGCTGGTCATCGCCACGCTGGTGCCGGTGGCAGCGATCAACGCCGTGGGTTTTGCCTTCAGCGACTACAACCAGGTCTGGGGCGCGATGGACGGCAAGCTGGGCGCGCATGTGCGCGAGGCCATCAGCAAGTCACGGCTGTATGCGTTTGAAAAAATGTGGGACAACGGTTTCCGCCAGACCACCAGCAGCAAGGCCCCCGTCACCAGCGCGAAAGACATGGACGGCCTGAAGATCCGCGTGCCGGTCAGCCCGCTGTCGATCTCGATGTTCAAGGGCCTGGGCGCCGCGCCGGCCAGCCTGCAGTTCAGCGAAGTGTATTCGTCGCTGCAGACCAAGATCGTCGACGCGCAGGAAAACCCGCTGCCCATCATCCAGGTGGCCAAGCTGTATGAAGTGCAAAAGTTCTGCTCGATGACCAACCACATCTGGGACGGCTACTGGTTCATCGCCAACGGCCGCACCTGGGAAAAACTGCCCGCCGACCTCAAAACCATCGTGGCGCGCGCCATCAATGAAGCCGGTCTGCAACAGCGCGACGACATCAAAAAACTCAACGAGACCGTCGCCACCGACCTGCAGTCCAAGGGCCTGGCCATCAATCGCCCGGCCTCCGACAGCTTCCGGGCCAAACTGCGCGAAGCCGGGTTTTATGGCGAATGGAAAGGCCGTTTCGGCGACGAGGCCTGGGGCCTGCTGGAGCAGTCTGTCGGCAAACTGGCGTAAGTTGCCTCTCTTGCTCCCTCTCCCCCTGGGAGAGGGCAGGGGTGAGGACCGGCGGCGGTTGATCAAGCAAGCCCCCGCACCCAGCCAAGAGCCCTCATCCCCACCTTCTCCCAGAGGGGGAAGGAGCAAAACAAGCCGCCCCACGACGTTCACCTCAGCGCCATTATTTTTAATCCGGAGTTCCCCTTAATAGGCCGCTTTTCCCTTCTCTTGCTCCCTCTCCCGCTGGGAGAGGGCAGGGGTGAGGACCGGCGGCGGTTGATCAAGCAAGCCCCCGCCCCCAGACGAAAAGGCCCTCATCCCCACCTTCTCCCAGCGGGAGAAGGTGCCAGACAGGCAGTCCCACTTTCACGCCAGCGCAATTTTTTATCCGGAGTTCCCCTCATGTCCCACGCCCCTTCTCCCGTCGCCGCCGATGCCCTGCCAGCCAATGCGCTGAGCGGCCTGGCCCATGGCGTGGACCGGGGCCTGGGCGCGGTGGTCGAAACCATCGCAGCCGCCCTGGTGCTGGCCGAGATCATCGTGCTGTTCGCTGGCGTGGTCTCGCGCTATGTCTTTCACCAGCCACTGGTCTGGTCGGACGAGCTCGCCTCCATCATGTTCCTGTGGCTGTCCATGCTGGGCGCCGTCGTCGCGCTGCGCCGCGGCGAGCACATGCGCATGACGGCGCTGGTCAACCACGTCCAGCCGCACACCCGCGCGCTGCTCGACACCATCGCCATCACCGCCTCGCTCGCCTTTTTGGTGCTGGTGCTGTTTCCAGCCGGTGAATATGCGTATGAAGAAACCTTCATCGTCACGCCGGCACTGGAGATCAGCAACGGCTGGCGCGCCTCGGCGATTCCGGTGGGCATGGGGCTGATGATCATCGTGGCCCTGCTGCGGCTGCTGCGCATCAGCAGCTTCCAGCAGATCGCCCTCGCGCTGGCCGGCACGGCCGCCGTGGTGCTGGCCTTCTGGCTGGCGCAGCCCCTGCTCGCGCCGCTGGGCAAGGTCAACCTGATCATCTTCTTTGTGCTGATCGTGGCGGCCAATGTGTTCTCCGGCGTGCCGATTGCTTTTTCGTTTGCGCTCGCCACCTTCGGGTACCTGGCGCTCACCACCCAAACCCCGCTGCTGGTGATGGTCGGCCGACTCGACGAAGGCATGTCGCACCTGATCCTGCTGGCCGTGCCGCTGTTCATCTTCCTCGGCGCGCTGATCGAAATGACCGGCATGGCCAAGGCCATGATCCAGTTCCTGGCCAGCCTGCTGGGCCATGTGCGCGGCGGCCTCAGCTATGTGCTGATCGGTGCGATGTACCTGGTGTCGGGCATCTCGGGCTCCAAGATCGCCGACATGGCCGCGATTGCGCCGGTGCTGTTTCCCGAAATGAAAAAGCGCGGCGCCAAGCCGGGTGACCTGGTGGCGCTGCTGTCGGCCACCGGCGCGCAGACGGAAACCATTCCGCCGTCGATTGTGCTGATCACGATTGGCTCGGTCACTGGTGTCTCGATAGCCGCGCTGTTCACGGGCGGCCTGCTGCCCGCCGTGGTGCTGGGTGCGGCGCTGTGCGCCGTCGTCTGGTGGCGCTACCGTGGTGAAGACCTGAGCGGCGTCACGCGCTACGGCAAACGCGAAATCGGCAAGCTGCTGCTGATCGCCCTGCCCGCGATTGTGTTGCCCTTTGTGATTCGCGCGGCCGTGGTCGAAGGTGTGGCCACCGCCACCGAGGTCTCCACCATCGGCATCGTCTATTCGGTGCTGGCCGGCCTGCTGCTGTACCGCCAGTTCGCGTGGCGCCGCCTCATGCCCATGCTGGTCGAGACCGCCTCGCTGACCGGCGCCATCATCTTCATCGTCGGCTGCGCCACCGCCATGGCCTGGGGCCTCACGCAGTCGGGCTTCTCGCAGGACCTGGCCCGCATCATGGGCAGCCTGCCCGGCGGGGCCTACGGCTTTCTGGCGGTGTCCATCGTCGCCTTCATCGTGCTGGGCAGCGTGCTGGAGGGCATTCCCGCCATCGTGCTGTTTGGCCCGCTGCTGTTTCCCATCGCCAAGGCGGCCGGCGTGCATGAAGTGCACTACGCCATGGTCGTGATCTTCGCCATGGGCATCGGCCTCTTCGCGCCGCCCTTCGGCGTCGGCTACTACGGCGCCTGCGCGGTCAGCAAGGTCGACCCGGACGACGGCATCCAGCACATCTGGGCTTACTTCGGCGCCCTGCTGGTCGGCCTCATCGTGGTCGCGGCCATTCCCTGGTTCTCCACCGGCTTCCTCAAAACCTAGATCCGGCACCCAACTTCCCCACCTCCCCCTTTCACTGGAGCGACAACACATGAGCAAATTTTTTGGCGAGATCCGCCAGCTGGGCTACGTCGTGCACGACATCGAGGCCGCCATGGACTACTGGAGCAGCACCCTGGGCGTCGGCCCCTGGTTTTACAACCCCAAGGTGCCGATCAAGAACTACACCTATAAGGGTGAATCGCACGAGCCGCACAACTCGGTGGCGCTGGCCAACTCGGGTTTTGTGCAGGTCGAGCTGATCCAGACCCGCAACGACGTGCCCTCGATGTACCGCGACTTTTTGCAGGCCGGCCGCACCGGGCTGCAGCACGTAGCCTACTGGACCAGCGACTACGACGCCGACCTGGCCCGCCTGCTCCAGCAAGGCTTCAAACCCGTCATGAGCGGCGAAGTCGGCGAGAAGGGCCGCTTCATTTATTTCGACACCGAATACCACCCCGGCACCGTCATCGAGCTGTCCGAAGTGGCCGGCCCCAAGGGCAAGATGTTCGACCTGATCCGCGCCTCGTCCGAGGGCTGGGACGGCCGCGAGCCGGTGCGCCCCTTTCCCGACCTGAGCAAACTCTGAAGCGCGCCGACATGAACGCCGACCGCTTTGAAGCCACCTACCTGATCGAAACCCCGCTGGCGCCTGCACACGTTGCCGAGGTGATGGCCGGCGAGCAGTCCTGCGGTACCTTCACCCGCGTCGAGGGCGAAACCGATGCGCTGCGCCTGCGCGCCCGCGCCACGGTGGAGTCGATTGAAGAACTTGAATCGGTGAACGCGCCCAGCCTGCCCAATGCCCTGCTCGAACGCCAGGGCCATGTCCCGTCCCATGGCGGCCCGTGGCGCCGTGCCCGCGTGCGCATCTCCTTTCCGGTGGCCAATGTCGGCGCCAACCTGCCCACGCTCGCCGCCACCGTGTCCGGCAACCTGTACGACCTCGGCGAGGCGAGTGGTTTGCGGCTGGAGAGCATGAAGCTGCCCGCCGCCTACCGCGCGCAATTCGACAGGCCCCGGGTCGGCATCGCCGGCACGCGCCAGGCCACCGGCGTGGCCAGCGGCGCGCTGGTCGGCACCATCCTCAAACCCAACGTCGGCTTTTCCGCTGAGCAAACCGCTGAACTGGTCGGCCGCCTGTGCGCGGCGGGTGTCGACTTCATCAAGGACGACGAAGTCTGCGCCGACCCGCTGCACGCCCCGCTGGCCCAACGCGTGCCGGCCGTGATGGCCGTGGTGCGCGCGCACCAGCAGCGCACCGGCAAGCATGTCATGGTGGCCTTCAACATCACCGACGAAACCGATGCCATGAAGCGCCACGCCGACCTGGTCGAGCGCGAGGGCGGCTCCTGCGTCATGGCCAGCCTCAACTGGTGCGGCCATTCGGGCATTCAGACGCTGCGACGCCACACCGGGCTGGCGCTGCACGGCCACCGCAACGGCTACGGCGCGCTGTCGCGGCACCCGCTGCTGGGCATGTCTTTCCAGGCCTACCAGACGCTGTGGCGCCTGGCCGGCGTGGACCACATGCATGTGCACGGCCTGCAGGGCAAGTTCTCGCAGCCCGATGCCGAAGTGATCGAATCGGCGCACGACTGCTACACGCCACTCACCGATGATGCCGAGGGTGACCATGGTTTTGACGATCGCGTCATGCCGGCCTTCTCGTCAGGCCAGTGGGCCGGCACCGTACCGGCCACCTGGGCCGCAGTGAAAAGCGACGACCTGCTGTTCATGTCCGGTGGCGGCATCCTGGCGCACCCCGGCGGGCCGGCCGCCGGTGTCGCCAGCATCCGTCAGGCCTGGGCCGCCGCACGCCAGGGTGTGGCGCTGGCCGAGTTTGCGCGCGAGGCGCCCGAGCTGGCCGCCGCGCTCGCCTTCTTCGGCAAATAAGCATGCAGGCGAGCCATCAAGAAAACGAAGACAGCACCCTGAAGATCGCCTACTACGGCGATGACTTCACCGGCGCCACCGACACGCTCGCGACCGCCGCGCGCGCCGGCCTGCGCACGCTGCTGTTCCTGGGCCTGCCCACCGCCGCGCAACTCGAACGCGCCGGCCCGCTCGACTGCCTGGGCATTGCCGGCGCCGCACGCGCCATGACCCCGGCCGAAATGCAGGTAGAGCTCGAACCGGTCGGCCGCCTGTTTGCAGCGCTCGGGTCGCCCGTCGTGCATTACAAAACCTGCTCCACCTTTGACAGCGCGCCGCACATCGGCAGCATAGGCGCAGCCCTTCGCATCCTGCGGCCGCATGCCGGCAACGCGCTGGTGCCCATTGTGGGCGGCCAGCCCAACCTGCGCCGCTACTGCGTGTTCGGCAACCTGTTTGCAGGCACGGGCAGCGACGGCGCCATCAGCCGGCTCGACCGCCACCCGACCATGCGCCAGCATCCGATCACGCCCATGCATGAAGCCGACCTGCGCCTGCACCTGGCGCAGCAGGGCCTTGAACACGTGAGCGCCATCGCCTACCCCGACTATGAACAGGCCGAAGAAGCGCTGGACCGGCAGCTGGACGCCCTCCTCGCACAGGGCCCCGACGCCGTGCTGTTTGACATCGCCCATCCAGACAACCTCGCCGCCGTGGGCCGCCTGATCTGGCAGCACGCACGGCGCCAGCGCCTGCTCGCAGTCGGGCCCAGCAGCGTGGTGCAGGCCCTGGCCGCGCACTGGCAGAGCGGAGCCGGCCCCGCGCAAACGGCCATCGCGCCGGCGCAGGGCCCGGTGCTGGTGCTGGCCGGCAGCCTGTCGCCGCTGACGGCGCGCCAGGTCAAGGCCGCCACGTCCTACGAACACCTTGCGCTCGATGCGGCCCGGCTGGCCGGCGATGAAAACTACCGCATGCAGATGGCCCACCAGATCGCCAGCCGGCTGGACCAGGGCGCCCATGTGCTGGCCTGCACCTCGGGCGCAGACGGCGCCACCGTGACCACCGACACCAGTAGCAGCCCCACCGACGGCCGCGCGCTGGCACAGGCCTGCGGCGACTTGCTGGCGCGTGTGCTGGCCACCCGGCCGATCCGGCGCCTGGGCATTGCCGGCGGCGACACCTCCAGCCATGCCGTGCAGGCCCTCCAAGCCTGGGGGCTGTCTTACCGCGCCCCCCTGGCGCCGGGCGTGGCGCTGTGCCGGCTGCACAGCGAGCAGGCGTCCCTCGACGGGCTGGAGATCATGCTCAAGGGCGGGCAAATGGGCAGCGACACGCTGTTTGAAGAACTGCTGACCGGCACGCCCTTGCCGGTTTAAGAGCACTGATGAAGCGCGCTTAAAAACGCTTAAAAGGGCGGCGACTCTGCCTCGGCCGCAGCCAGCGCTGGCGCCAATGCCGGGGCCGGTGCCGCAGGCGCGTCCGCCCCCATCACCAGTTCGCCGCCCAGCGCCTCCAGCAAATCGGGAATCAGCCGGCGGATTTCCCCGGTGGCAATCGCGGCGTCGGCATCAAACCGGTCCGCCTTGCTGGCAGCGGCATCGTCTTCAAACACGCCGTCGACAAACGTCAGCTTCTTGATCTGCAGCGTATCGGTCAGCATGAAGGACACCCGCCCTTCCCAGGTCATGGCCAGCCGCGTCGGCAGCTTGCCATGGTTGATGTGCTGCTGCACTTCCTCGATGTCGAGCGCGTGCCGCGAATAGCGCACCACCGCCTTCGACTCGTCACCGGCCTTGAGCTCGCATTCGCGGTCCACACTGAAACCGGCCGGCGGCTCCTGGCTGACCAGCCACTCGGACATGGCGGCCACCGGCGAAGCCGTGGTCTGCAGCAGCATGGCGCCCAAGCCCTCCATCGACTTGGCCAGGCAGGTCAACACCTCGTCGGACTTGGCCTGGCTGGCCGCGTCAATCATCAGCAGGCGCGCCTCGGGGTCTACCCACACCTGCACCGAGCCCTGCCGGGTAAAGGCCATCGGCAGCAGTTCCAGCTTGAGCTCTTCCTTGAGATCCCGGGTTTCCTTTTTGCCGGGCTTGCGGCCCGTGGCGGCTTCAATCTGTGCCGCCCGGTCCTTGACCTTGCGGTTGATGACCGAGGCCGGCACCGCCTTGCTTTCCAGCATCAGCTTGAGCAGCCACTGGCCTCCCACCGACTCGACCAGCGGGCCGTTCGCCTCGCCGCGCGGCTCCACCCAGCCGACGGATTTTTCCTGCGTCAGGCCGCACTCGACAAAGCGCATGGCCTGCAGGTTCGCTTCGAGTTGCTCCAGGGAAACCGACCACGCGGGGCCGATGCGGTACACCATCACGTTTTTGAACACGGGAAACCTTTTTGACTGTTGAATGAATTTGAGAAGGGGAGGACACGGAGTCTAGAAGACGGGCGCCCCGCGCAGCACAGGCCAGAGCCGCCGGCGCGGCGGACCATGCACTGACCCATGGTTGTTGGCTATGGTTTTAATAGCACCTTCGCCGCAAACCACCTGGGCTGCAAATGATTTTTATCCGGAATACCGACGGGAGGCAGCCCACCAACTGTAACAAATCAGGCCGGCCGATCCCGCACCCGCCGACCCGCCACCGCACAACACACAACGCAACCTTCATCCAACTTTACAAACCATCACCGGCGGGCAATGGCGCGTATACAAGCGCCGGCCACACTTGCTTTCAACCTGAAGCGCATTCATTCCTGTATCAGGCTTTTTTCTTCTTGAAAGGAAGTTTTATGAAATCCGTTCATCGCCCCTCTTCCAACTCTTCCCCGTTTTCCGCTTCGCTCAAGGCCTCAGTGCACAGCTTCATCGTCGCCGGCCTGCTGGCCACCGCCGGCGCCAGCGTGATGGCGCAAGGCGCGCCCATGGCGCCGCCGGCCGGTCCCGCGGCCGCAGGCCAGCCGCCTGCGCCCCGCGGCGAGCACATGGGCCGCCACGACCCCGCCAAAATGCAGGCCTGGATCGCCAAACGCCAGGCCGAACTGAAGGCCCAGCTCAAGCTCACGCCGGCCCAGGAAGGCGCGTGGACCGCCTACACCGCTGCCATGCAACCCCCCGTCCATGGTGCACGCCCGACGCCGGAACAGCGCGCCGAGTTTGACAAGCTGACCACGCCCGAGCGCATCGACAAGATGCGCGCCCTGCGCAGCCAGCGCATGAGCGAAATGGCCGCAGCGATGGACAAGCGCGACGCGGCCACCAAGACGTTCTATGCCGCGCTGACGCCCGAGCAGCAAAAAACCTTTGATGCCGAGCACATGAAACGCGGCCACCACGGCGGTCGCGGCCACCATGAAGGCGGCCCGCGCAAGGGCTAAGGCCTGCGCCAAAGCAGACGCCAGGGCACGGCCTGCACCGCGCGCTTCCCGACAGGGTGGCGCCGGTGCAGGCTTTTTTCATGCGCCTGGTTCGGCGATGTGCGCAACTGGATGGCTGACATCTACGAGCGGGCTGGCATTGAAGGCGTACGGCGCAGCCTGTCGGACTGGCTCGACCGGATGGGGCTGATAGACGCCGGCAACCAGGCACGGCTGGATCGCCATGTGGGCTACTACGCGCCCTGCGCGACCCGCCACGCGTCGCTGGATGCGGACCATGCGTGCAGGCCGAGGTGCGCCATGTGGCCGGCGCCGTCGCCAATGCCGTGAAGGCGCTGCGCGCCGGTACGCTGTCCCAGCCAGACAAGAGCCTGGCGCGTCCGCGTCGAAAATAACAGGCAGCCCGCCTGAAGCGGGCCACACACAACGAGAGCCCCCGGCATCATCCCCTGCCGGGTTATCAAAGCCCTCTATGGGGCCGGGTGAACCGATGGGGTCTAGCCCGGTGTGACGCCGTTGAGGTTATCCGTCGGCGGCGTCCTTTCCTTGCGCGTAGCCCGCTTGGCGTCCCTGGTGGCTTTTTTATCCGCCTTGGCCGCGGCGCGCTCCTCCGCGCTCTTCGGCTTGCCGCCGGCAGGTGCGGGGCTCACGATGTCGTCCTGGCTCTTGGTCGCGGTAACCGCGGGAGCCGTTTTCCCGGGCTTGGCTGCGGCGCGCTCCTCCGCGCTCTTCGGCTTGCCGCCGGCAGGCGCAGGGCTCACGATGTCGTCCTGGCTCTTGGTCGCGGTAACCGCGGGAGCCGTTTTCCCGGGCTTGGCTGCGTTGCGTTCCTCCACGCTCTTCGGCGTGCCACCGGCAGGCGAAATGTCGGTCTGGGCGTGCGCCGCGGCGCCGAACATCAGCGCGGCCGTCATTGCGGCGGCCAGCGGAATGGCTTTCATCGAAAAATTCTTGTGCATTTGGACCCCCTTAGCGGACCGGCACTCGTACCTGGCCCGACGCTGTTGATGTTGATAAAGCTGGCTCCTGAAATACACCCGCCACCCGCAAAGATGACAGGCGCATCCTTTTCAATCTAGAAAAAGCGGCCGGCGGCGCATATCAGAGAAGTTCGCCATACCTTGTAGGACAAGGCCTCGTCCGGGACTGTCGACTGACAAACCAGCCGCAGCACGCCGCGACCTCACCGGGCCGCCAAAGCGTATTTTTCACCCCCTGAATCCTGCTCCATGGGCCAGAATAGCGACAGGGCGCCCGGCGTGCCGGTGCGCTGCTGCACCGGCTTGGACAAGGCAAAAAAAGACCCGGGGCATGAACCGGAGATGGGCCAGATGAACTACCCTTACCTGTTCCAGATGATCGACGCGGTGGCCCGGCTGGGCTGGCTGGCGGGACCTGGCGGCGTATCTGCCGGCCTGGTGCTCGCAAGGCTGACTTCCCCTAAATAAGTTGCTGTCCTACACTTTCATTCAGGCCCCGGCAGCAACAATGACCATGGACGATACAGGCTCTACCTTTCGGCGCTTCGGCCCTTCTTTTTCCTGACCGTCTCCCCCTCCTGCCTCCCCTTTTTTTATGCAGCCTCCCGCCCCTCCGCCCCCCTCCTCCGCTCCACGCCGCGCGCCCGGCGCGGCGTCACAGACTTCACCGGAGTTGCTGCCCGAGATCGCCACGTCCATCGACATGGCCGCGGTAGAGGCCGACACCCAGACCGCGCTGGCGGCCGCCAGCTCGGAGTCGTCCTTCCTGTTCAAGGTGCTCACGGTCAACATCCACAAGGGCTTCACCTTCTTCAACCGCAAGTTCATCCTGCCCGAGCTGCGCGAGGCGGTACGAACGGTGGGCGCGGACGTGGTGTTTTTGCAGGAGGTCACCGGCAACCACATCAAGCATGGCGACAAGTTCGACAACTACCCCGACACGCCGCACTACGAGTTCCTGGCCGACACGATCTGGCCGCAGTTCGCCTATGGCCGCAATGCGGTCTACACCAACGGCCACCATGGCAACGCCGTGCTGTCCAAGTTTCCGATCGTGCGCTTCGAAAACCGCGATGTCTCCATCAGCGGCCCCGAGCGGCGCGGCCTGCTGCATTGCGAGCTGAAGATCCCCGGTCGCAGCGTGAATGTGCATGCCATCTGCGTGCACCTCGGCCTGATGGAGACGCACCGCGTGCAGCAAATGGAAATGCTGTGCGACCTCGTGCGCAAGGACATTCCAGCCCACGCACCCGTGGTCGTCGCCGGCGACTTCAACGACTGGCGGCTGCGCGCGCACACCCTGCTCGAAACTGGCGCCGACCTGCACGAGGTGTTTGTTCAGGCCAACGGCCAGGCCGCAAGAACCTTTCCCGCGCGTTTGCCCCTGCTGCGGCTGGACCGCATCTATGTGCGCAACGCCATCGGCCACGCACCCGTGGTCCTGCCGAGCCGGCCCTGGTCGCACCTGTCGGATCACGCGCCTCTGGCGGCGGAGATTGAATTGTAGATATGGCCCCAGATATGGCCCCCACGCTTGTCACTTCGTGTACTGCGCTGCCCCCCGAGGGGGCCGCTGCGCCTGCGGTCTGGCAAAGCCAGTCCCGCGGCCCCTGCTGGTGGGGAGAGCCCTCGGGGGCTGAACTTGCTTGGGGCCGCCCGGCACTGCGTTCGATGGCACCCCCAGGAGGCTTATGAGCCCCTGGATCAGCGGCAACCAGTTCCGCCTGCTTGAAAACGGCGAAGAGTATTTCCCGCGCGTCTTTGCCTGCATTGCCGCCGCCGAGCGCGAGGTCGTGCTGGAAACCTTCATCCTGTTTGAAGACAAGGTCGGCCGGGCGCTACATGCCGCCCTGCTGCAGGCGGCCACGCGCGGCGTACAGATTGACATCACGATTGACGGCTATGGCTCACCCGACCTGTCGCGCGAATTCATTGCGGCACTGACCGAGGCCGGTGTACGGGTTCATGTGTTTGACCCCGGCCCCAGGCTCTGGGGCTGGCGTACCAACCTGTTTCGCCGCATGCACCGCAAGATCGTGGTGGTCGATGGCCAGCGGGCCTTTGTGGGCGGACTCAATTACTCGGCCGACCACCTGGCCGATTTCGGCCCCGCGGCCAAGCAGGACTATGCGGTCGAAATTGAAGGCCCCATCGTCAGCTTCATTCACGCCTTTGTGCACCGGGCACTGGCTGCCGGCCAGCGCAATGCGCAGGCCAGCCTGGCCGGCCGGCTGCGCGAGCGCCTGTCCAGCCGCGCCCATTCGCTGGCCCGAAGCTGGCTGCTCGCCCCGCCAGGCCAGGCCGGGGCCGCTCCCGCCGGTGAAGCGGCGGCCATCTTCGTGACGCGCGACAACCGCGAACACACCAACGACATCGAGCGCCACTACCGCATTGCCATCCGCGTGGCGCGCCAGCGCATCGTGATTGCCAATGCCTACTTCTTCCCCGGTTACCGCTTGCTCAAGGAGATGCGCAAGGCGGCGCGGCGCGGTGTCGACGTGCGGCTCATCCTGCAGGGCGCGCCCGACATGCCCATCGTCAAAACCGCCGCCAGCATGCTGTACCACCACCTGCTGGAGGCCGGCGTGCGCATTTACGAGTATTGCGAGCGGCCGCTGCACGGCAAGGTGGCCGTGGCCGACGACGAATGGGCCACCGTGGGCTCCAGCAACCTCGACCCGCTCAGCCTCTCGCTGAACCTGGAGGCCAACGTGATCATCCGCGACCGCGCCTTCAACCAGCACCTGAGCGCACGGCTGGATCTCCTGATGCAGCAGGGCTGCAAGCAGATCAGGCCCGGTGATCTGGAGGAGTCGAGCGGCTGGCGTACCGTGCGCAGCTTTTTCCTGTTTCACCTGCTGCGCCGTTATCCGGCGTGGGTGGGCTGGCTGCCCGCGCATGCGCCGCGCATCACGCCGGCGCTGGCACCCGCCGAGCCGAAGGCGAACATCAGCACCCCGCAGGCAGACACTGTTCACCGGCCAGACCCGACCACCCCGTGAGCCGTGCATGACCTCCCGTCCCGACGCAGCCCGCCCCGCAGTCACGGCCCCGCGGCGCAAGGGCCGGCATAAACTCGCCGGCAAGGCCTGGTGGCCGTGGTTCAAGCGCGGCGCCAGCGTGGTGTTCTTTGTGCTGGTGGCCGGCCTGCTGGTATCCCAGGCCCGCCATATCGAGTGGGACCAGGTGCTCACCTCGCTGCAGCGCTATCCGCTGACCGCCGCCTGGGGTGCCGTACTGCTCGCGCTGACGAGCTTCACGCTCTACAGCACCTTCGACCTGCTGGGCCGGCATTACACCGACCACACCTTGCGAGCCCCGACCGTGATGATGGTCACCTTCATCAGCTACGCCTTCAACCTCAACCTCGGCTCGCTGGTGGGCGGCGTCGCCTTCCGCTACCGGCTGTATTCACGCCTGGGCCTGCCCACCGGCGTCATCACGCGCATCATGTCGCTGAGCATGCTCAGCAACTGGATGGGCTACCTGCTGCTTGGCGGCCTGGTGTTCAGCCTGCGGCCTCCCGCCGTGCCCGCCGACTGGGGCATCACCACGGCACACCTGCGCCTGATCGGCTTCGGTTTGCTGGCTGGCGCCGCGGGCTACCTCGGCGTGTGCGCCTTTTCCCGCCAGCGCGTGCTGTGGCTGCGCGGCCACGAGATTGACCTGCCCTCGGTCAGGCTCGCCGCCCTGCAATTGCTCATGGGCGCCACCAACTGGCTGGTGATGTCGGGCATTATTTTCATCCTGCTGCAGCACCGCATCGAGTTTTCCGCCGTGGTCAGCGTGTTGCTGCTGGCTGCCATCGCCGGCGTGATCACGCACATACCGGGCAACCTGGGGGTGCTGGAAGCGGTCTTCGTGGCGCTGCTGTCGCATCAGATGGACCGGCACGAATTGCTGGCGGCGCTGGTGGCGTACCGGGTTATTTACTATCTCACGCCGCTCAGCATCGCGGCGGTGATGTACCTGTTGATCGAAGCCAGGGTAAAGCCGCCGGCCAGAACGGCTGAGCCCACCCCCTGACGGCAGCCCGGCACACAGCCGCGTCCCCTTGCGGCGCGGTACAGCACGACACGGCGCGGGTTAAGGGCATTTGCCCCGCCCTGCACCTTTTTAAGCCTCTTTAGCCTTCACTTGGCGACCAAAGCCGCGCCATGCCGCCGGCCATTCGAAAAATATCCAACACAACATTGACCGGGTACTGTATATTAATACAGTACTTTCGGGCAAAAACCGTCCCCCGCCCGGGTCGGCCTCTTTTGCCCACACCGCAAGCGAAAGCGCCGCCCGCATCACCGGCGCCCCGTTGTAAGGAAGGAGCCATGCATGGGCCTGATGAATGACCTGCTGACGAACGACCTCTTTCAGCCCGCCCTGCTGCCGGTCACACTGCAGGGCCCGACCAGCCTGGAAGGCTTTCGCCGCATCGCCCGCGAGCTGCTGGCCCGGCAAATACCGCCTGAACAGGTCAACTGGCACAGCAGCGGCATATCGGTGCAGGAGTTCGCACAGGGCCTATTTGCCGGGCCGGCCCCTGCCGGCGAAGCGCCCGCCATCCACGTGCCCTCCGGATTTCTCGCCCTGTGCCAGGACGCCATCCTGCACAGCGACCCCGGTCGCTTCGGCCTGCTGTACCGCATCCTGTGGCGTCTCGTGCACGAGCCCGCCCTCCGGCACGCGCCGCTGGACGCCGACATGGTGCAGGCCCGCCAGATGGCGCAGGCGGTGCGCCAGGACATTCAGGCCATGAAAGCCTTGGTACGCTTTCGCTCCGTGCAGGACGAAACCTTCCAGGCCCGTCCTGAAAGCGGGCCGCTGCACGTGGCCTGGTTCGAGCCCGCGCACCATATTGTTGAGGCAGTTGCGCCATTTTTTGCCCAACGCTTCTCGCAAATGCGCTGGGCCATCCTCACGCCCGGGTGCAGCGTGGAGTCGGACTACCTGCGCCCCCACACCCGGCACGCGGAAGCCGCGCTGGAGCACCCCGGCAGCCCGCCGGGGCAACTGCGCTTTGGGCCGGGCGTCAACAAAGAGGACGCGCCCCCGGCTAACCTGAATATTTCACCTATATGAGTCGGCAGTCCCGCCCGAAGGCGCGTTGTCATTGGTATCTGACGCCAAGCACAACATGGGACTGCCAATGCCAAACTGTACCGAAGAAATTGGAACAAGCAAGAT
>Ga0255338_1000245_pt1 | contig 216077 bp, 182 predicted proteins | sample MeOH1_35cm_T4_19_FD_203715 | JGI IMG/M metagenome (GOLD analysis project Ga0255338, IMG submission 203715) | Sandy soil microbial communities from University of British Columbia, Vancouver, Canada - MeOH1_35cm_T4_195 | ecosystem: Engineered > Artificial ecosystem > Sand microcosm >...
CTGCGGCGGCGAAAGAGATCAAGGTGCTCATCGACGATTCGGTGGGCAAGGTGGACGAGGGCAGCAAGCAGGTGGCCGAGGCGGGCCGGACGATGGAAGAGATCGTCGAGAGCGTGAAGCGGGTGACCGACATCATGGGCGAGATCTCGGCGGCGAGCCATGAGCAGACCTCGGGCATCGAGCAGATCAACCACGCGATCACGCAGATGGACCAGGTGACGCAGCAGAACGCGGCACTGGTGGAAGAGGCCTCTGCGGCTGCGCAATCGCTGCAGGAGCAGGCCGGCCACCTGACCCAGGCGGTGAGCGTCTTCAAGATCGATGGTGCGCGTGTGGCGCTGACACCGATCCGGCCGATCCGGCCGATCCATCGCAACGCGAGCGCCAGGCCGCCGAAGGCGCACGCGCCCCGGCCGGGCATCGCGGCGCGTCAGCGCAGGCAACTGGCGGTTGCCGCAGCCAGCGCCACGGGCGACGAAGAGGTGATCTAGGCTGTCCTGGCCGAGGGGCCGTCCCCTAGGCCTCCATCGCCCCCCGGATCGGCGACACCGGCTCGTCGACCCGGCGCCGCAGGAAGTCCGACACCGGCGCCCCGGCATTCATTTGCGCCAGCCATTCATCGGGGTCGTACTCGACCCCGATCGGATTGGCACTGAAGTGCGGCCCCGCCATGAACGCGTTGGCGTCGTCGTTCGACGTGAAGCAGTCGACCTGAAACTCCATCTGGTTGCCGTCGGGGTCCGCGTAATACATCGACACCGTCACCCCGTGGTGGATGCACCAGTAGGGCGTGATCCCCTTCGCCTTGAGCTGCGCGTAGTTCTCGAACAGGTCGTTCAGCGAGCCGTAGGTGTAGGCCACATGGTCGACGCCGATCAGCCCCCGCTTGTCGGTCTCCGTGCCCTCCGGCGCCACGGTGGCCAGGTTGATGAACGCGAACCGGTGGTGCTCGTCGTCATAAGTCAGAAACGCCAGCGCGGGGTTCTGGTGCTGGACTCGTGCGTCGAACACGGTCTGGTACCACGCCAGCATCTGCTCGAAGCGGCGGGTGCGGTAGACGATGTGAACGAACTTCTGCGGTCGAACGCGCGACATGGTGCTTCCTTTGATTCGAGCAGGCAGGAGAGGGCCGGGCGAACCGCGGCGTCCACGCCGGGGCGATGGACGCCTGGGATGCCCGGCCCGCCAAAAGCGAATCATGAGGCGCCCGGCCCGTTGGCGCCAGCCGTTCGACGACCGCCGGAGCCTAGGGATAGCCCGCATGGACCGCATGCGCTGCACCAGTCCGCGCATGCATCGGCATAGGGGAATCCGGACTCGCGTGGCTACGCCAGCATCTCGCGCACGAGCGGAATCACCCGCGTGCCGTAGAGCTCGATGCAGCGCATGATCCTCTCGTGCGAGAGCGGACCTGCGCTGTACTTCAGGTCGAAGCGCGAGAGGCCCAGGCTCTTCGCGGTGGCGACGATCTTGCGCGCCACCGTCTCGGGCGAACCCACGTACATCGACCCGTGATCGACTTCCTGCTCGAAGTCCGCGCGGGTCATCGGAGTCCATCCGCGTTCCGAGCCGATCCTGTCGCGCGAGCGCTTCAGGTCGGGCCAGAACTCCTCCCGCGCCTGCTCGTCGGAATCCGCCACGTAGCCCGGCGAGTGAACGCCGATCGGCTGCGCCGGCTGGCCCAGCTTGTCCAGGCTGCGGCGATACAGCTCCGCGTAGGGCACGAACCTGCGCGGGTCGCCGCCGATGATCGCCAGCATCAAGGGCAGCCCGTGGCGCGCCGCGCGAACCACGGACTCCGGACTGCCGCCAACGCCGACCCAGGTCTTGAGGCGGCCGTGCTCGATGGGCGGATACACGCGCTGGTGGCTCAGCGCCGCCCGCGTCTTCCCGTGCCAGCTCACCGGCTCCTGGGCAAGCAAGGCCGCGAACAGGTCGAGCTTCTCCTCGAACAGTTGCCCGTACTGGCTCAGCTCGTAGCCGAAGAGCGGAAAGGACTCCGTGAACGAGCCGCGTCCCAGGATGACTTCGGCGCGGCCGTTGGACGCGGCATCCAGCGTGGAGAAGCGCTGGAACACCCGGACCGGGTCGTCCGAACTGAGCACCGTGACCGCCGAGCCCAGGCGAATGCGCCGGGTTCGCCCCGCGATCGCCGCGAGCACCACCTCCGGTGCAGACACCGCGAAGTCGTCGCGGTGGTGTTCGCCGACGCCGATGAAATCGATGCCGAGTTCGTCGGCCAGCACCGCCTCGTCCACGACGTTGCGTATGACCTGTGCATGGGGCAGAGGCGTTCCATCCGGTCCCGCGGTGACATCGCCGAAGGTGTCCAGTCCAAGTTCAAGAAAGTGCGACATGAAATTCGATCCAGATTGATTCCCAGCCGGACTTTAGCGGCGCGGGCGCCGATGCGTCTCGGCCGTCGCGCCGGCAATCCCGGCCACTCCGGTTGGCCGCGCATTGATCGCCGTCAAGATGCGCCGGGCTCGATGACTCGAAGATGCGCCAATTGCCAGCCGTCGCGCATGAGGTCGCGGCCACCCGAAGGAGGAAGATCGCATGAATCCCGGAGCCATCCTCGTTCAACCTCGCCGCCTGGCCGCCCTGGCGGCATTCATTGCCGTGGGAGCGCTGCTTCACGGCCTGCCCGCGCAGGCGCAGTCGCGCGGCCAACTGCTGTACTCGACGCACTGCATCGCCTGCCACACCTCGCAAGTGCACTGGCGCGACAGGAAGCTGGCCACCGACTGGAACAGCCTCAGGACGCAAGTGCGGCATTGGCAGGACGTCGGGGCGCTCGGATGGAGCGAAGACGACATCCTCGACGTGACACGCTATCTGAACGAGACCTTCTACGGCTTCGAGCCCACCTCTGATTCTCAGGGCGCGAAGGCACCGGCGGCGACGGGCAACAGGGACGTCGGCTTCGGCGCCAAATGAGGCCGGCGCAGCGTTCCGCAGCCTGAATCAGCGGGACAGCAGCAAATCGATCTGCTGTTGAATCGATTGGGCGCGCTCAGGCGCGCCCATCGCTTCCACGATGACGATCATCTCGGCACTGACCGAGACCATGGACTCGCGGTCCCTGGCATCGCGCAGCGCCATCCGGAAGCGTTCGGCCAGTTCGGGCTCGCGCCGCGAGAACAGCCGCTCGCCCATATCGAACAGGAACATGCGTGCGGAGGCCAGCGAGGGCTTCGCGGGAGTCGCGTCAAACGCCTCCGGGGATGCCGGCTGCAACGAAGCCTCGGGCTCGGCGGTGCTTGCCTCCGCGCCCGGTGCGAAAGTGGCGCCGCCCGTCGACAGGAAACCATCGTTCAGCAGCTGTTCCAGCAAAGCCGCGGCGGACCCGTCGAACAGACCTCTCAGCTCCGCCGCCGTCCTGCGTCCGTCAACCTGGAGCAACAAGGCTCGCTCACGCAGTCCGAGCGAGCGAACGCCCGGCCTGAATTCGGCTCTGGCCTTTTCCGTCTTGTACAGCACCATGGCCTGACTCTGGAAACGATGAGATGGTGGGTGCCGGTGAAGCACTGCGAAAGTCATCGGATGGGATGTCGGATGTCCGGCAGTTTCTGCCGTCGATCCTAAAGTCGCTGTATGACGGCCATGTGGCGGCCATACAGCGACCATAAGGCGGCCGGACCTTGGCCTGTACACGAGGCCTGCCGCAAGGCTCAGGCCCGGTCCAGCACACCCGTGTCCTTGAGCCGGCGTGCCAGCTTGACGAACGCCACAGTTGCCGGTGACGACTGCCGGTCATCGAGCACCGCGAGGCCCACACTCCGGCGGACGCACGGCGCGAGCGGCTTGCGCAGATAGCCCTCGCCATGCGGCGACGGGCTCGGCAACGCCAGCTCGGCCAGGATGGTCACCCCATCGCCGCGTGCGACCGTCTCCAGGGTGCTGATGAGCTGCGAGCTTCGGTAGCGGATATTCGGCTGCAGCCTGGCCGACATGAACAAGCGCGACACCAGCTCCGCGGACCCCGCCTCGCTGAGGATGAACGGGCCGGCGCATAGATCGCGCAGGCTGACGGCGGACTGCCCGGCCAGTGCATGAGCCCGCGGGAGGAGGGCGATCATCTGATCCTCGACCAGCGAATAGGTATCGAAGCGATCTTCGGGAAGGACGACGAAGCCAATGTCGATCCGGCGGTCCATGAGCCACTGCACCACCTGGCGATCGGGCCCCTCGTCGATATGCACTTCGATGCCCGGATAGAGCTCGCGGTACTCGCCGAGGATTCTCGGCAGCAAGCGCATGGAAGACGTGGGTCCGAACGAGCCGATGCGAAGGCTTCCCTGCTTCATGCCCCGGGCATCGGCCGCCTCCTGCCGCATGGTCTCGGCCAGGCCGAGGATGCCCTGCGCACGCTGGAGGAGCCGCAGTCCGATGTCGGTCAACTCGACCTGCGACTGGTGGCGGCGGACCAGTTCGACGCCCAGCTCCTGCTCCAGCGCCTTCATGGCGTGCGAAACCCCCGATTGGGAAATCCCGAGTCGGACCGCGGCCAGCGTGAACCCTTGCAGTTCGGCCACCCGCGAAAAAATCTCAAGCTGCGTCAGCGTCAGCATCTTCTCCCCTTATGAGTCTTTGCTCATTTCCTGATGATAAGGACCCCACACAAGAATCCATCCAGAAGAACTGAAGACTCTTCGCATTCGAGTCCCCCGATCCTCGACATTCCCGTGCCTTGTCAGCATCTGGTTGGAAGGGAGATCACCCATGAACATGAGAAACAGCTGCACGACTGACGGTTCATCCGCGCTCTGGCGAGAAATCAACCCCGCATTCCTGCGCTTGCAGGGAATACCGGCGGAGGCAGTGCCAGCGGACACCACGCAGGCCGTCTACATGGAGCTGCTCCGAGGATTCGACGCCATCACCTCGTGCGAAATGAAGGACTTCTACAAGTTCAAGATCGGCCTGCGCAGGCTGGACGCCGACGTGCTCGCCCGTCCTGATCTGAGCTTGCTCCACGAGGCATTCCTGGCCTGGGTCGAATTCGAATACGCCACCGCCAGATCCTTGCTGGCGCAGCATGTGGCGGCATTCCCGACCGATGTCATGGCGCTCTACTTCCTCCACATGCTCGACTTCTCGATCGGGAAGACCACCGAGCTCGTCGAGGAACTGGCCTACTGCGACCGCTACATATCGACCTGGCACGAACTCCACCCCTTCTATCTGGCCATCAAGTCCTTCGTGCTGTGCGAGAACCGGCAGATCGGCGAGGCACTCGCCATCGGTCTCGAATCGGTCGAACTCGATCCCCTGAACATCTATGGCATTCATGCGGTCGCGCACGCATTGCACGAGCAGGAGCGCTGGAGCGAACTGAGCGCCTACCTCAACAAGCGAAAGTCCGATTGGGTCGACAACCCGGGCATGCGCATGCACGTCTATTGGCACCTCGCAATTGCCTACGAACGAGCCGATGAAACAGCGCGCGCGATCGGGGCCTTCGAGGAACTCTATGCCCTGAAGGCCAGCCCGTTCGCCAAACAAGACCTCGATGCGGTCGCCTTCCTGTGGCGCCTGCGGCTCAAGCAGCCGGCGGAACAGCGATTTGCCGACGTCTGGAAGCGACTGGCCTTCCTCTGGTCGGGCAGCATCAGTTCGTCGACCTCCTATTTCCACAAGCTGCATGCCGCGCTGGCGTTCTGCGCATCAGGCCAGCCCTTCCTCATCGACAAACTGCTCGCAGAGAGCGACGGCTTCGGAATCGAACGCGCCACGCAAGAAGTAGGCATCGAGGTGCTGCAGGCCATTCAGCTCTTTGCCCGGCGCCGGTATTCGGAGTGCGCCGTCACGCTGAAGAGATGCCAAAGGCAGTGGCCTCTGCTCGGTGGAAGCCGCGCCCAGCGCGAGATCCTGTCCTTGACCATGGACGCGGCCGAAGACTATGCCGAAGCCTTGAACTGCGCATGAACCACGCCCGGCAGACAGAAGAATGACCGAGAGCAGAACCATCAACGGCGCGTCTGCGCACACCCTCGTCTACCTGAAGCTGGTGGCGGTCTCAGTCATCTGGGGCGGGACCTTCGTCGCAGGTCGATACCTCGCCGCCACACCCCCCATGCTGTCGGCCTGCCTGCGCTTCGTGCTGGCAAGCCTCACGCTGGGGCTGCTCCTGGTCTTCATGAGAAAGCCCCTCGCACGCATCGATGCAAAGCAATTCCTGCATCTTGCGGCACTCGGGTTCTTCGGCATCTTCACCTACAACGTCTGCTTCTTCTATGGACTCGCCCACGTCAGCGCGTCGCGCGCGTCCTGGATCGTGGCGCTCAATCCCGCCGTGATTGCACTCGCGGCCTTCGTGTGCTTCAGGGAGAGCCTGTCGCGCCTCAAGATGGGCGGCATTGCGCTCTGTCTGGTCGGTGCGGCCACGGTCATCCTCGGCAAGAGCCCGGACGCGCTGGCTCAACCCTCCGGCCGCTGGACCGGCGACCTCGCCATCCTCGGCTGCGTCGCGAGCTGGGTCATCTACAGCGTGTTCTCGCGCAGCCTGTCGAGGGCCATCGGCCCCTTGCATACGGTGACCTATTCCATATGGATCGGAAGCCTGATGCTGATCGCCGCGGCGCTTGCCTCGGGCCAGTTGACCATCGAGAGCCTTGCCGCGTTTGCCGAATCCGACAACGCGCCGCCGCGCCTTCTCAGCCTCCTCTACCTCGGCGCCGTCGGCTCGGCCCTCGCCTACGTCTGGTACTACGACGCGATCCGGAAAATCGGCGCCACCCGCTCGGGCGTGTTCATCGCCTTGAACCCGCTCACCGCGGTCCTGCTCGGCGCGCTGCTACTCGATGAACGCCTGAGCCTGCCCATGTTCGCCGGCGGCACGCTGGTGATCCTCGGCATCGTCCTGTGCAACAAGCCGCCACGGTCGGGCTGTGAAAAGGTGTTGACCGCGCGGCCGAGTCGGCCGATCCTGACGGCCTGGCGAACATCCGGGGAGGCACACCGCCAAGAGAAGTGGCACCGGACCTGAACCTGGCCGGAGACCTTGCTCCACGTGGACCGATGCGCCGCTTGGCAGATGCACCTTGGCAAGGAGATCGACCATGAGCAGCAATCGAACAACAGGCGCGCACATCGCGCTGGCCCTCGCGGCTGGATGCCTGATCGGCGTCGGCGGCATGCAGACGCTGCGCGCGCAGCAGAAGCCGCACCCCGTGGCCTATGTCATCTCGGAGATCGACGTCACCAATCCCGAAGCCTATGCCAAGGAATACGTGCCGCTTGCCAACAAGGCCTTGGCCGAAAGCGGCCAGAAGCGATTGGCATCGGGTGGAACGACGGCATCGCTGGCCGGTGAACCTCCGGCCGCGCGCATTGTGCTGTCCGTCTTCGACAGCATGGACGCGGCCAAGGCGGCCTACACCTCGCCCGCGTATCTTGAGGCGCGCAAGATCGGCGACAAGTACGGCAAGCTGCGGATCTTTGCCGTGGAAGGCCTCCAGTAGCGCGGAAGCCCCGCAGGCGGAGCTACCATCCGCCGCTCAGCGAATCGTCGAAACCCGGCCGAATCCGCTGCTGAAACTGGTGCAACGCCTCAGCAGTTCCGCGGACTGGGTGACCTGGTCCGCCATCCGTTCATCCAACGACCTCCACGCGCGGTAGACGGGGGCGACGAACAGAGCCCAGCCCATCGCCACGACCGCCACGCCGGCGGCAAGGAAAAACCAGTGCATCGCGTCCATCCTCAACCCCATTGTTTTTGTTGAGGAGCGAGTGTCGTGTACATGCGCCCGATCCGCATCCACTATTTGGAGGAGGCGGTGTGAACTTGCGCACGATGGGCCCCGCCAGATGGCCTGCCGCACGGCGTTCATTCGTCTCATGCACCACCGTCGCCTTCGGTCATTTGAAATGCCGCGCTTTCGACCCTGGGCCAGTGACACACAAAATACGCTCCAATTCGCCCGCCCATCAATTTGGACTAGTACTTGAATAAACAGTGCGAACTATCGTTATGCAGAGACACGAAAATCTCGAGCGCGCAGATGCCTTTTCGTGATGTTTTGGGAGCGGGTTGCGCCTAATTTCCTGATGAAGGTCTTACGATCGCGGCATGAAAGCCTTCACCGAAGATAGCGAGGACGACTTCCACGAGTTGCGCGACTGGGCAATCGGCATTGCCACCGTCACGGCCGATGCGGACTCACGCGCCAATGTCGCCTTCATCGAACGGTCGATCGCGAGCCTCCTGCGAATCGTGCGCGATCAACTGGGGCTTGAAGTCATCTTCGTCGGTGAGTTCGAAAAAGGGCGTCGCGTCTTCCGGCCCGGGTCGTCAGTCACCGAGTCATCGGTCATCGAGCGCGTGCAGTCGGATCCTGAACAGGACAGCCATTGCCTGAGACTCGTCGAAGGCCAGATGTGCACGACATTGCGAAGCCACGGTGCATGCACATCGTGCCGACCCGAAGATGGCATGGGCGCCGACATACGCGTGCCGGTGCGCTTCGAGGGTGGAAGCCTTTACGGCGTTCTGTGCGGATTCAGCTTCGGGAGAAGCGAGCAACTCAGCGAGCGTGAAATCCGGCGATTGGAAATGGCCGCCACAGCCGCCGCCCGGCTGATCGCGCAAGCCGAAGGGCACGAAGTGGTCGTGCCGCTGGGTCTTTCTCTATAAGGTGCCAGTCAGTCCGGCGATGCGCATGCGGCATTGCCCATTTGGGTTCAATGAAGAAGAAGCAGAAGAAAGGTCCGCGCATCCGGGCGTTTGAACCTGACTGGAACCCACTGGACTAAGCTACGCCCTCTATCGATAGACAGAGGGGAACCTTGATGACTCAGTCCTATGCCCAGATTCAGAAGCAGATCGCCGTCCTGCAGCGCCAAGCCGACGCTCTTCGCCAAAAGGAGGTCGAGGAAGTTGTCTCGCGCATCAAGACCGCCATTTCGCACTACGGGCTGACTGCCCAGCAACTCGGCTTCGGCGCCGCGCCCACGCGCGCGATATCCGCAAGGCGAAAAGCCCTCGGCTCCGCCGCCGCGCGCGAGAAGTACGGCGACGGCAATGGCAACACCTGGTCCGGCCGAGGCCCGCGTCCACGTTGGTTGCGTGAAGCATTGGCCGCGGGCCAATCACTCCAGGACTTCCTGACCGGCGCTTCTGCGGCCGGCGCGCCCTCCGCCGCCGCGCCCGCGCCCAAGGCAAGGGGAAAGGGAAAAGCCAAGACGACGCAAAGGCAATTCAAGCGGCGCCCGTCGTCCGTGCTCTATCGCGACGATGCGGGGCACTCGTGGACCGGTCGCGGGCCGCAGCCGCGCTGGTTGAAGGAAGCCCTGGCCAGCGGCAGGACGCTTGAGGACATGAAGGGTTGAGACCTTTGGCCGGGCCCTGAATTGCTCAGGGGCCTTCATTGCCGTCAGGATCCGAAAGAATGAGCGCCGCACGATAGGCCGTGCGAGCGGCCGTCTTGGCATCCGCAGCCAGCTTCTTCCAATGCCGCTCGCGCTCGCCCGGCGATTCGGCGGCGTCGTGCTCGATCAGCGAGTGGCAAATGGCAAGCATCGCCATGGACGACTTCAGGCAGAACTGAATGGCCGACAGCGTCGGCCGTTCCCTATAACTCTCCGTCTCCTCGATGAGCACCCGTTCCTCCTCGTTCGGGCTCAGCGAAAGCAGGTCGGTCGAAGACGTGAACGCCACATCGGGCTGGCTTTCCCGCATGTGATGGCTCATCTGCTCGATGGCATCCACCGCGTTCTCCAATAGCTGCAACGAGACCGAAGAACTGCTCATGGGCTTTTTGCTCATTTCTCTGTAAAGCGCAAATGTCAGCCTTGAAACGGCGGATGATTGAACTGCGCCATTACGCTAGAGTAGCCCCGGTCATTTCTCAGCCGCGCTGAAAACATTTGCCGCGTACCCAGAATGGCTCCTGCAATTGAAACAATGTAAAGCCCGTACTTGGGTACGGGGTCAAGAGGTAAGCGTGATTGCGAAGTTGTCTATTGGCCGCCTGGCGGAACAGGCAGGCGTGGGTGTCGAAACGATCCGCTATTACCAGCGCCGTGGCCTCATCGATGAACCCCAAAAACCGGACAACGGACAGCGGCGGTATTCCGAGGAAACCGTCGAGCGCGTGCGCTATATCCGGCGCGCAAAGGCCCTGGGCTTCACCCTCGACGAGATTGCCCGCCTCCTCGCCTTCAAGGAGCCGGCCGCCACCTGCGAGGTGGAAGACCTCGCCCTGCACAAGCTGAAGGCCATCGACAGCAAGGTGGCGGAACTCATCGCGATGCGCAGCGTCCTCAGCACCTTGACGAGCGCGTGCGGCGCGTGCGCCGGCAGCAGATCCTGCCCGATCATTCGCGCCTTGACGACGGCCTGAGCGGCCGCCGCCGATCCCGCCATGCGGGCGACAAGTGCTGCGCGGCATCGCCAGGTCGATCTCGTCCGAAACGCCCTCGCGGCGGCTTGGCCCCCAAGCGCACACGCGGTCAACCGTCAAGACCCAAATGGGGGGCGCGCTCCCCGTACCGCGCAACTATCGTCGCGTGAAGCCGCTGCAATTCATGCCCGAGGGGGGAGGCCGGTCGACGACCAAACCGCGGCACTCAAGTCGCAAGCCGCATTGCTGAACGCACAACTCGCGCTCATTCAATCCCAAGCCGCGCTGGACGCGGGGATGGCCAATGCCGGAAAGTGATGGCGCGGGTGATACCTGAAAGCGAGCAAGCGGCATCATTTCAGAGAGGCTTTGTATCCTCCTGAGTCCAAAGTACATCCCGCGAGGAGTCATTCATGCCAGACAACGGATCATTCTCAGGCGACCCCAAGACAGAATGGCTCGTCGATCCCGGTGGCGCAGACCGTGACATGCAACTGCTGGAGGATTTCTCCTATACCGATCCCGCCGGGAAGCGATGGCCCGCCCCGAAAGGCTCCGTCATCAACGGCGCGAGCATTCCCCGCCCACTGTGGGCGACCGTCGGAAGCCCCTACACCGACGACTACAGACGCGCATCCGTCGTGCACGACGTCGCCTGCAACACCCCCCGAGTCGCGCGAAAAGACGCCGACGTCATGTTCTATTACGCCTGCCTCGCCGGCGGATGCGACTTCGTGCAAGCGCGCATCCTGTACGCAGGGGTCCGCATCGGTGCGTGGACGGCCTCCAGCCTCCCCCCGGAAGCCCTGTCCCGCGAACGGCTCCTCTTTCGCAGGCGCGGAGCGCCCCCGGTCCTCGAAGAGCAGTTCCTGCAAGGCAAGCTGTCCGACATCACCCGCGAGATGGAGTCACTCCCGGACGACGCCAGCATCGATCAGTTCGACAAAGCCATCGCCAAGCACCTGAACATCTGAGCCTTGCACCGAGCGAGGGGACGCGCGACCCTCAATGCACCGCCACCGTGACACGAAGAAAGGTCGCCGGAATCACGGTCATGCCCTCACTCGCGCTCTTGTTGTGCGAGTTGAAAAGCGCCTCCAGCTCATTCTGCAATTCAGCGGCACGGCCACCCTTTTCGGCCGCGTCGAACGCATTCATCGTCGGCCCATAGAAGTTCCTGAAGGCATCCACAAAGGCCGCTGGCGTGCCCGGAAACTCGAAGGCATAGGTATCGCGAACGAAAGACACCTGCTCCTTGTCGACGCCGGCCCCCTCGAACCGTTCAAGCACATTGGCTTCCACACCCCACGTCATGGGACTGATGAAACCCTCGGGCGGCGGAGGCGAATACGCCGAACTCGTCTTGAGAAGCTGCGCCACCAGCGTCGGATCATTCGGAATCCAATTGCCCATCACGATGCGCCCGCCCGGCCGAGTCACACGCACCATCTCCCTCGCCACATCCAGCGGCCGGGGCGCGAACATCGCGCCGAAGATGCTCACGACCATGTCGAAGGACGCATCGGCAAGCCCGTTCAGGTCGCACGCATCGCCGTGCTGAAAGCGGCAGTTCGCCAGCCCCTGCTCGGCCGCACGCCGATTGCCCGCATCCACCAGCGGGCGAGAAATGTCGACGCCGAGCACGTCCGCGCCCAGCGTCGCCGCCGGAATCGCCGTCGTGCCGTCGCCGCAACCCAGGTCCAGCACCTTCATCCCTGGCGAAACACCGAGACTCCCCACCAGCGACTCCCCGCTCCTTCTCATGCTCTGAGCGATGCGCGTGAAGTCACCCTTCTCCCAAAGCGCCTGGTTCGGATTCATGGCCCTGCTCCTGTGAATGCTCGGTTGTGTGCAGGCCTGCCGCCGCTGAAAAGAAAAACACGGACGGCAGGTCCGCAGGCACAACGGTTCATCAACGACGAAGCTCGTCCTCCAGGACGAACCGGCATCCTCCGAAAGAGAAGGGCGCGCGTGCCGCGCCCCGACTCGGGCGATGCGGTCCTTTGTTGTGTCTGCCCTCGAGCCCAGACAACCTCGCCTACGGGCGAGTGGTGGATTGCGACGACCTCGTCGACCTCGGTCGCGCCGGACCGTGAATTCTGCATCGCGGTCGCGGCGTCGTCCATGGCTGCGGATTACTTGGTGCGCCGGGGGCGAGGACTCATTTGCGACGACTACTTTTCAAGCGACGCTTCAAGCACTTCAATTTTCTGAAGGCTGAAGGGGCGGGGTGAAGAGAAGCTGGTGCGATCCATCGATTCGACGAGACATGCATTTGAGCTTTGCCCGGGGACGCGCCGGGTCCCATGTCCCGCTCAGATATTTCTCCCCCAGTGCTCTCTGGCCTGATAGATTCTCGATCCAATAAAGAGAAAGAAATGAGGAGAAGGTTTTTTGGCCAGTGGCTGTGCAGCGGCACATGATTCCGAACCGCCTATCTCCAGATTCTCCGAATTGCCACTGGCAGCGCGGGCTGTTTGGGCGAAGAGCGCCGACGATTCAGGTTATGGACTACTTGCCCATATGCTGGACGTTGCCGCAGTTGCCGAACGAATTCTGGAGCGTGAACCGCCCGCAACGCGCGTGTGGGCGGCTAGGTCATTCCATCGTCAACTTGCTTCGATCGAGCGGTGGCTGGCCTGGCTGGTCGGTCAACACGACGTGGGCAAGGCCACCGTGGGCTTTCAGGCAAAGTGGGAACGTGGTCGTCTGCTGGATGAGGACGCTGGACTTGCGTTTCCGTCGCGCCTCCTTGCCGCGGATCGGCACGACCTCAGCAGCGCGGCATTGCTCGCCGGCCGCCTCCCGTACTCTCTGGCCGGTGCTGTCGCGGCGCATCATGGTTTTCACTTTGAACCTGTCGACGTAAAACGCGCGCGTCAGGTTGGAGAGCCGCCTGCTTGGAATGACGCTCGTCTCGCCTTGCTCGACGCCTATGACCGCACGCTGTCCGAGCCCGGCGAGCACTGCGTCGAAACACTTGAACTCGATCTGGGCGCAATCAACTGGCTCGCGGGATTGACCAGCGTGGCCGACTGGATCGGATCGAATGTCGACTGGTTTCCCCTGGGTGAGCGCGATGACACATTCGTGGGGCATCACGCTCGGGCACTTGATCTTGCAGATCGTGCGCTAGACGCCATCGGTTGGCCCAACCATCAACAACTGCTCTTGGTCGAGGGCACGGTTTCGACGGACGACCTGATTGCGCGCGTCACCGGCATGGCCGGAATTCACGCTCGACCACTCCAGGCTGAAGCCGACGCACTTCTGCTGGAATGCGAAGCGCCTGCCTTGCTTATCGTTGAGGCCCCGATGGGAGAGGGCAAGACCGAACTGGCCTTCCTGGCGCACTTGCGTTTGCAGGCACGCCTTGGGCATCGCGGCATGTATGTCGGGCTGCCGACGCAGGCAACTGGCAATGCCATGTTCGACCGGGCATTGCGATTCCTGAAGGCTTTTCCTGGCGACCACCCCTTGGATCTTCAACTCGCGCACGGTGCCGCCGCGTTGGATGAGCGCCTCATCCAATTGCGAGGCATCCACGGGGCGCATGGCGGCGCGAGCGAGGCAGTCCAATGTTCGAGTTGGTTCGGACAACGGCGGCGAGCACTGTTGTCGCCCTATGGCGTCGGAACCGTCGATCAAGTCCTCTATGCCACATTGAACGTCAAGCACCACTTTGTTCGCTTATGGGGGCTGGGCAACAAGGTCGTGGTTCTTGATGAAATTCATGCTTACGACAGCTATACAGGCGGATTGATCGAGGCGCTGCTCCGGTGGCTCAAGGCACTGGGATGCTCGGTCGTTCTGATGAGTGCCACGCTGCCGCAAAAACGTCGCCTGTCCTTGCTCAGAGCCTGGGAGCGAGAGATTCACGCAGTCCCCGAACTGCCCTATCCGCGTGTTCTGATCGCCAGCGCCGGGCGGCTCACCGGCCGCCACTTTGCTTCGCGTCCTCAATCGCCTATTCAGGTTTGCGGAATCGACGAGGGTCTCGACGAGATTGCGGCGGCTACTTTGCAGCAATTGCTGCATGGCGGTTGTGTGGCGGTCATTGTCAACACCGTCGAAAGGGCGCAGCAGCTTTATCGGCGGTTGCGGCCGCAACTGTCCGCTGACGAGCCGGTATTGCTATTTCACGCGCGGTTTCCGGCTGAAGCGCGTTCCATGCGCGAGCGGCAAGTCCTTCATCTTTTCGGCAAGGACGGGGAGCGGCCGAGGCGCGCGCTGCTTATTGCCACTCAAGTCGCCGAGCAGAGCCTGGACATCGACTTCGATGTGCTGATCTCCGACTTGGCGCCCGTCGACCTGCTGTTGCAACGTGCCGGCAGGCTGCATCGACACGACCGTTCGCGCCCACCGGGCCACGGCGAGCCACGCCTCATCGTCGCCGGGCTATTGGCAACCGGTGTGCCTGACCTCAAGCGGACCGGCTGGGCCTCGGTCTACGACTCTTACCTTCTGGGTCGTACTTGGGCGTTTGCGCTGCAAGAGCAGTGCTGGTCCATGCCCGCAGACATCGATCGTCTTGTGCAGCGCGTTTACGGCGACGAGGCCCTGCCGGAATTCATCGACAGCGCCTCGCGTGAATTCATCGAATGTGATGCATACGGAGAGCACTGCGCAGAAGAACAACAGATGGTTCGCTTCGCCGCCAATGCGGCAATTGATGCGGATGCAGCACCGCAAGACGCCTATGCAGGCAAGCCTCACGGACGCGACGCCGGCGAGGGCCTGGGGGCGGAGAACCGCACGCGCCTGGGGACTGATAGCGTCTCGCTCGTGCCCGTGCATGTTGACGGCGGCGAATGGCGGCTGCATCCCGACGAGCCTCCGTTTGATCCAGGCATCAAGCCCGACATCGCACTTGCGCATCGGCTGCTGAATCGGCAAGTCAAGCTCAGTCGCAAGTCTGTCGTCAAAGCCATGCAGGGTGTCGAGGTTCCCAAGGGTTGGGCAGAGCATCCATGGCTGCGCGATATGCGTCCTTTGCAGTTGATTTCGGGCTGCTGGTATTCGGGTGCCTTGACCGTCCAGCTCGATCCCGAGCTGGGCGTGGTCTATTCCAGCGCGCCAATGAAGGAGACCCCATGAGTCTGGAGCCCGCAGTCAACATGCTCGACAGCGCCTGGATCCCGGTTCGAATGCGTGACGGCGAGACTGCGGAAATGAGTCTGCTGACGATGTTCGAATGTGCATCGGAGATCGAGGCGCTTGCTGAATCATCGCCCACCAGTCTGGTCGCGATGTATCGCCTATTGCTGGCCATCACGCACCGTGCCCTGGTCCATGAGAAAGGGCGCTGGACAGATGCTGACCGGGCCCGCTGGTTCCGGCACGGTTTGCCTGTTGATGCAATCCGCGCCTACCTCGAAGAGTGGCGTGAACGATTCTGGCTCTTTCATCCCCGGCATCCCTTCATGCAAGTCGCCGCACTCGCTGAGGCAGAAGAGACGCGAGAAAAGCACAAGCCCTGGACGCAGATCGCCTTGGCCAGTGCAAACGGCAACACGCCCGTCATGTTCGATCATGCGATTGATGCCAACCCGGTCAGCATTCCGGCGACGGAGGCATTCCGCGAGCTGCTTGGATTTCTGCAGTTCACGCCTGGCGGCCTCGTCAAGGTATTTCGTGGGGCAGACAAGGCCGGGCCGTTGGCCAACACCGCAGCGGTCTTGCCTCTCGGTGGGACCCTCGGCCAAACGTTGATGCTCTCGCTCCACCCCTGCACGGACGCATCGGCCCAAGACCGGCCAAGTTGGGAGCGCGATCCGCCATCGATTCAGAATCTGCTTGCCGATCCGCTTCCTGCAACCGGGCCGTGCGATCGGTACAGCCGACTGTCGCGTGCAGTCTTGCTGCGCGCTGATGATGACGTGTGTCACCGCGTCCGTTGGATCCACTTTGGTGCAGGACTGGGCTTGGCCGAAGACCCGGCCGCTCCTGATTCAATGAGTTCCTATCGATCGGGAAGCCAAGGTCTCGTGCGACTCGGGTTTGTCGAGGGTCGCGCGGCCTGGCGCGACCTTGGCGCGTTGCTGCCAGACCCCTCTGGCCAAGCATCGCAGCCAGCGGCGATCCTGTCCTGGGCGGTCAACCTACAGATGGCACTCAACGACCTTGACGGTGATCTATCGGTCCTGCTGGCAGGTTTGGCTTCGGATCAAGCGAAGCTCCTGCGGTGGCGCAGCGAACATTTTCGCCTCCCGGTCTCGACGCTGAGCCGAGCCGATGTCGCATCCATCGTCCGCGACACTTTGCAAAAGACAGAAGCCTGCTACCGAGAACTGAATCAGCTGTTGCGAGACGCAATCGCAACCACGCTACCCGATCCGAAGAGCAAAGATACGCGGGCACGAGCGCGAGAGCTGGTCGACCGCAGTCCATTGGCGGCAGTGTTCTTTTCTGCTGCCGAACAGGCTTTGCCAGATTTGCTCCGGCGTGTCGGCAGATCTGAACTGGATGGCGCCGAGCAGGACTGGGCACGTGTGCTGCTCGGTGCCATCCGGCGAACCTGGGAGACCGCCTTGGACTTGTTGGGCAACTCAACCGCGGCGCTGCGGGCGCAAGCCCAATGCCATGGCCGCTATCAGCGCCTTCTTGAGCCATTGCGGCTAGCGGTGGACGACCCGTCAGTGAACCCCATCCAGAAGGGCAGAACATGAACGAATTACCTGGCCGATTCCTTGCGCATCTGATTCAGCTTGGCGAGCGAGATCGTGGCGCACTGGCGGTGTTGCGGCACAGTCTCGGCTTCACCCCTGGCAGCTATCCGCCTGCCTACCCATTTGTGGAGCGATTTGTTCCGGATGGCCCAGACGGCGATGCATGGCGACTGGCGCTTTATCTTGCTGCAGGCTTGTTCGCCCGCCATCCGCGGCACCAATCGGGCGTAAGCCTTGCGCGCAGCCTCGGCCTTCTCATGCGAGACCGCGGTAGTCCAAGCATCGAAAAGCGATTCATCGTGCTCTTGTCCACGGACGCTGAAGGCATGCCGGAACTCTTGCGACAAATCGTCGCGTTGCTGGCGGCTGACGGTCGCGGGCTCGACTACGCGACGCTCATTGACGACCTTGCAAAGTGGATGCGTCCTTGGGCCAGCGAAGCGCGTGATCGCGTGCGGCAGCGCTGGGCGCGCGACTTCTATCGCACTCCGCCGGAGTCAATTGAGCAAGCGCATGTCGAATCCATCCACGGTCAAGAGTCCAGTACCTGAGCAGCCAGCAAGATCCAACACAAGGAAGCCACAACCATGTTCGTTGAGTACCACCTGATTCAGAATTTCGCGCCTTCCAATCTCAATCGTGACGACACAGGTGCGCCGAAGGACGCCGTGTTCGGCGGTTACCGTCGTGCGCGAGTGAGCAGCCAATGCTTCAAGCGCTCGGTGCGGCTTCTCGCCGCAGAACAGAACTTGTTGGGGCCTCAGTCGCGAGGCATTCGAACAAAGAAGTTGGTCGAGATCCTCGAAGACAGGCTCCGTGCCATGAACCGCCCCGAGCCGGCGCTTCGCATCAAAGTAGCATTGGCCGCTGCCGGACTGAAGGTCGACGAGCATGGTGAGACGCAATATCTTCTGTTTCTTGGCAAAGGCGAGATAGATGCGTTTGCCAAGCTCATCGACACGCATTGGGACGAGCTTGGATCGTCGACGGTCGATGAAAAGAAGACCAAGAAGGAAGCGAAGGCTGCAGCGCCAGAGGCCGTCGTTCAAAGCGCAAAGGGCTTGCTCGATGGTGGCAAGGCCGTCGATGTGGCGCTGTTCGGACGCATGCTGGCGGATCTGCCGAGAGCCAACCTCGACGCGGCTTGCCAAGTGGCGCATGCCATCAGCACGCATCGCGTCGAGCGTGAATTCGACTACTTCACTGCCGTGGATGACATGGCCAAGGGCGACGACACCGGTGCCGGAATGATCGGTCAGTTGGAGTTCACCTCCGCGACCTTCTATCGTTACGCGGTAATGGACGTCGCCAAATTGATCGAGAACCTGCAGGGTGACAGGGAGTTGGCATTGTCCGGACTCGGTGCATTTACAGAGGCCTTTTCGCGTGCCATCCCCAGTGGCAAGCAGAACACATTTGCCGCACACAATCCGCCGAGCTTCATCGGCGTCGTGCTGCGTCGTGGCAGTCCGCTCAATCTTGCCAATGCGTTCGAGAAACCCGTGATCGCGTATCACGACCAGACACTGACAGCCCAATCAGTCGCCGCATTGGCGCAACACGAGCAGAAAACCGCGACCGTCTTCGGGGATTCTCGCGACGCCTGGGCCGTACTTGACCTGACCGGTGCCTGGCCTTCCGAGCAGGCACACCAGGCCGCACGCCTTGATGACTTGAGCAAGTGGGTCAAGGCCCAGGTAAGCGCCGGGCTGGGAGCCTGAGATGCCGACCATGCTCCTGCGGCTGGCCGGCCCCATGCAGGCCTGGGGCACGACCAGTCGTTTCGATGAGCGAGACAGCCAACTTGAACCCTCCAAGTCCGGTGTTCTTGGCCTCATTTGCGCTGCGCTCGGCCGTGACAGGGCGGAGCCGGTGCACGACCTCGCCGCCTTGCGCATGGGCGTCCGCGTCGACCGCGAAGGCCTTTTGATGCGCGATTTCCAGACGGCAACGGGTGTGCTGATCGCGGGGACCGGAAAGCCGGACCACTTTCGCACCGTAGTCAGCCCGCGCTACTACTTGGCCGATGCGGCCTTCCTGGTCGGGCTCGAAGGAAATGACGAAGCCCTGCTGGACCAGATCTCGCAGGCATTGAGGCGTCCGCGGTGGCCGCTCGCACTCGGCCGCAAAAGCTTGTCACCGAGCGTCCCGGTATGGCTGGAGCACGGCCGCTTCCCCGGCGACATTGCCTCGGTACTTGCATCGGCTCCGCGCATCGCCTCGGCACGGCATGAGCATCGAGGGCAGCCGGTGCGTTGGATGCTGGAGCATCCGAGTGCGGGTGCACTGCGCCTTGATCAACCCATTGCCCCGTTCGCGGAGCGCCGATTCGGACCACGATTCGTTTTACCTGGAGTACTTGACCATGTTCCTGAGCCGGCTGCGGTTGAATCCTGCTGACCCCAGCGCTCGCCGTGATATGGCGGACCCCTACGAGATGCATCGCACACTGGCGCGAGTCTATGCACCGGATGCAGTGCAGCCGCCCCATCGGTTCTTGTGGCGGCAGGAGCGCAATGCAGACGGTTGGCCAGACGGCACGGTCTTGGTGCAGGCTTCAGAGCCTGGTCGTTGGCATGTGATCGAAGCCCTGGCAGGCTACGCGACATCTCTGGAGGCCGATAAGCCTGTGGACTTGGGCGCATTCGTGATGACTGGACGCCGCTATCGATTTCGCCTGCAGGTCAACCCGACCGTCACGCGGGATGGCAAGCGGCACGGCCTGACGCGGGAGGATGAGCAACTGGGCTGGTTGGCCCGGCAGGGGCAACGCCACGGATTCGTGGTGGAGGCCGCGTCACGTGGCGCAAGCGAGAGACTGAGCGCCCGCGCAGGTCAACGCCGTATCACGGTGCACAGCGTGCAGTTCGACGGCATTTTGAGCGCGACGGATGCGCTTCTTCTCCAGGCTGCTCTCATGGGTGGGCTGGGACACGCGAAGGCACTTGGTCTGGGGTTGTTGTCGCTGGCGCCAGTTCGGATGGATTGAGGATGGCGGGGCCGCTGTCACCACTCAAGCCAATCCCGATCAAGGAGCGCTTGTCCGTCATATTCATCGAGCGGGGTGAGATCGACGTTCTAGATGGTGCGTTCGTGGTTGTCGATGCAGGCGGCATACGAACCCACATACCGATAGGCGGCGTGGCTTGCGTCATGCTGGAGCCGGGCACGCGCGTATCTCATCGAGCAGCTGCGCTCGCGGCACGCGTGGGCACCTTGCTCGTTTGGATAGGCGAAGCGGGGGTGCGGTCGTATTCGGCGGGGCCGCCTGGCGGGGCTCGTGCCGACCGGCTCCTGTACCAGGCCAAGCTGGCACTTGATGAAGGCCTGCGTCTCAAGGTCGTTCGCCAGATGTACGCCATGCGATTTGGAGAGGCGCCACCCGAGCGGCGCAGCGTGGATCAGTTACGTGGCATCGAGGGGGCGAGGGTGCGACGCAGCTATCAATTGCTGGCACAAAGGTTCGGCGTCCATTGGAAGGGGCGAGACTACGACCCCGATGCGTGGGACTCCTCAGACTTGCCGAATCGTTGCTTGTCTTCGGCGACCGCTTGTCTTTACGGCGTGGCGGAAGCAGCCGTGCTTGCTGCCGGCTATGCCCCGGCGGTCGGGTTCATTCACACAGGCAAGCCACTCTCGTTTGTGTATGACGTCGCTGACGTCTACAAGATGGAAACTGTTGTGCCCGTCGCATTCCGAGTCGCTGCCGAGCGACCTGCAAACCCCGAGCGAGCGGTTCGGCTTGGTTGCCGCGATGTCTTTCGGCAAGTCAGACTGTTGGACCGAATCATTCCCGACATCGAGACAATGCTTGGCGCCGCTGGCGTTGCGTTGCCGGACGCGCCGGCCAACGCCGTCGGGCCGGCATTTCCGGAGCCTGGAGGGATGGGCGATGATGGTCATCGTTCTTGAGAACGCACCAGCCCGCCTGCGGGGCCGACTGGCTGTCTGGCTGTTGGAGGTGAGGGCTGGCGTGTACCTGGGAAACTACTCACGCCGCGTGAGAGAGCACATCTGGTCGCATGTTGAACAGGGGCTGGAGGACGGCAATGCCGTGTTGGCCTGGCGCTCAACCAATGAGGCCGGTTTTGAATTCTTGACCTTGGGTGCGAACCGACGGGTCCCTGCAGAGTTTGACGGCGTGCAGTTGGTCTCTTTCTTGCCCTTGGATGCTCTTTAAAAAGCCGAAGCTACTGATGGCATTTGGTCGGTAGATTTGCGATCGTCCAAAAAGTCCTGCAATTTCATAGAGTTAGTAGAAGTGTTGTCCCCACGGGCGTGGGGATGAACCGAAGATCATCGACTACACGCAGGGCGCGAAGGAGTTGTCCCCACGGGCGTGGGGATGAACCGATGGAGCAGGTGTTCCAGATGCTGGATGCCGGCGTTGTCCCCACGGGCGTGGGGATGAACCGTTGTCCTCGATGAAGTCGGCGAACTCGCTCTGCGTTGTCCCCACGGGCGTGGGGATGAACCGTGATCGACGATGACGGAGCGTTCGAACTGATCGTTGTCCCCACGGGCGTGGGGATGAACCGCCTTACTGGTGCGTCCTTCGACATGGCCTTCGGTTGTCCCCACGGGCGTGGGGATGAACCGAACTTATGCGGCATCGGCACCGGGCAGATGTCGTTGTCCCCACGGGCGTGGGGATGAACCGATCGTGGAGGTCAGGTAGCGCACGCGCTCGACGTTGTCCCCACGGGCGTGGGGATGAACCGGCGCCCATCGACCAGCTGCCCAGCATGTGGGCGTTGTCCCCACGGGCGTGGGGATGAACCGCCGTTCGGCAAGAACAAGGCGGCTGTCCTGAACGTTGTCCCCACGGGCGTGGGGATGAACCGGCGCCGCTGTGGAACACCGGGATGGCCAATGCGTTGTCCCCACGGGCGTGGGGATGAACCGGTTGAGCAATGACGATCCTCGCAGGCGACATCGTTGTCCCCACGGGCGTGGGGATGAACCGTGATCGACGATGACGGAGCGTTCGAACTGATCGTTGTCCCCACGGGCGTGGGGATGAACCGCAGATGTATACGCCCTCGCAAATACCCGCACCGTTGTCCCACGGGCGTGGGGATGAACCAGGAGTGCGCAAGCAGATGGGTGACTACGCGAAGGTTATCCCCACGGGCGTGGGGATGAACCGCAATCAGGAAGGCGCTCGCAGCAGGGCCGACGCGTTGTCCCCACGGGCGTGGGGATGAACCGAACGGGCAGATCGTTGACGAGGACGCACCGAAGGTTGTCCCCACGGGCGTGGGGATGAACCGGCGAACAGCCGCAAGATCGTCACCATCGGCGGCGTTGTCCCCACGGGCGTGGGGATGAATCGGTGCCGAATGAGCCGCGGCCGCCCACCCCGCCGTTGTCCCCACGAGCGTGGGGATGAACCGGCTACGACGGCGACGATCCTTTGTGCACCTGCGTTGTCCCCACGGGCGTGAGGATGAACCGTAAACCGAGTCGGCTTGGCGGACACCATTGGTAGTTGTCCCCGCGGGCGTGGGGATGACCCGTTCGAGACGGGCTGAGGGACTTTAGTCACATCGTTGTCCCCAAGTGCGTGGGGAGTAGGACTAGTTCCAAGATTGGGAAAAGTTGGTCGTCATCCGGCTCCAGTTGCAACGATCCTGGGTCCTACTTCATGAGCTTTGATTCCGCCTTGGCCACCAATTGAGAAGTCTTCATACCAAGCGCCGCCGCCAGCTTGGCCGCACTGTAAACCGTGAGGTTTCGCCGGCCGCGTTCGAGCAAACTCACATACGCCACGCTCAGGTCGGCCCCTTCCGCCAACTTTTCTTGGCTGACCGAAGACTCGGCCCGGCACTCTTCGATTGCAGCGGCAAACGCACGGCGTAAATCCTTTTGAGATGGCGGTTTGACGCGGGAAACTTGCATCCACGCAGTTTGCGAGGACGTACTATAGTCCGTCCAGAAACTATAGTACGTGTAGCGCTGCGGGTCATCGCTTGCGCGCAATGATTGGGAGGTCGGGATGCAGTCCGTCGTAGGGTCCAGCACAGAATCGTCCAGCTTGCGGGCGCGGGACGTTGATTTTCGTAGTGGATCGTCTCGCTCAGCAGGCGGTACAGACGCCGGGGCTTCGTCGGCAACAAGCACAGCTCCGCGGGCGTTGGCGCTTCGCCCCATGCGGGATTTTCTCGATGAGCTCAAGCGCCTACCGGTGGACGGAGAGGGTGAAGTCGAGTTTCGAAACTGCGACCCGTCACGACTTATCGCTCTCGCCGAAAACGCCACAACAACCATGCACGCCATCCAACTCGGCATCGGCGCCATCGGCCACCTCCTCGCCCACTCCGCCGTCGCCATCGAAGACGGCACCATCGGCGCCGACTGCATCGAGAGCCTCGGCTTTCTTGTGGCCGAGTTGGGCGATCTGTCGGCCGCCTGCATGACCCTCGCCGCGCAATGCAACAGCGCGGCGGCCGCAGGCGCGTCAGCGGAGTAGGCAAAGGGCCATCGCGTGGCCGTCGGTGCGCGTTGCCACTCGCGCGCTCCTGGCCCTATCTGCGCGAGGCATCACGATGCAACTGCCGTGCTGTTTGGCGCGGGCGATGCCGAGTTCGATGGCCTGCACGCCGACGATCTGTCCGTAGCCGCGCTGGCCGTCGAGGGCGAGCAGGGTGCCGGTGTCCAGGCGCACGGCCACGCTGGTGTTGGGCTTGAGGCCGCCTTCGGCAATGGCGTCGACATAGCGCGGCACCATGCCCACGCCGTGGGAGTCGTGGCCGCTGAGGTTGGCGAGCACGAGGTTGGCCGCGACTTGCGCGGCTTCGGCCGGGGCGTTGCCGGCGGCTTCGAGGATGGCGCCGACCTGGGTGCGCAGCGCGTCGGCCTGGAGGGTGGTGAGGCTAGGGGTTGTCCTGCATTGGAGTGCCGGGTCGGCCAATTCAGACTACGAGCCGCGCCTTGCCGTGCCCATCGGGCCGAACCCTCGATGGGCCGGGCGCTGCGGCGCACGCCGGCATGGGCCGTCTTCCACTTCATGCTTCGATGAGGACACTTCCTTCATGAGACTCCAGGGCAAGACCGCGCTTGTGACTGCGGCGGGGCAGGGCATCGGGTACGCGAGCGCGCTCGCCATGGCGGCGGAGGGCGCGCAGGTCTGGGCGACCGACGTGAACGAGGCGCTGCTCGCGCGCTATGCGGGCGTGGCCAAGGTCACGGCGCTCAGGCTCGATGTGCTGGACAAGCAGGCCGTGGGCGCGGTGGTCGCGTCGCTGCCGCCCATCGATGTGCTTTTCAATTGCGCGGGCGTGGTGCACAACGGGCCCATCCTGCAGGCGAGCGACGACGATCTGATGTTCGCCTTTGCGCTCAACGTGCGCGCGCAGTTCTGGACCATCCAGGCTGTGTTGCCGGGCATGCTGGCCAAGGGGCGCGGCAGCATCATCAACATGGCGAGCGTGTGTTCGAGCATCAAGGGCCTGCCGAGCCGCTGTGTGTACGGCACGACGAAGGCGGCGGTGCTGGGGCTCACGAAGAGTGTGGCGGCGGACTATGTGACGCAGGGCGTTCGCTGCAATGCGGTGTGTCCGAGCACGGTCGATACGCCGTCGCTGGCCGAGCGCATCAATGCCAATGCGGATCCGGTGGCGGCGCGCCAGGCTTTCATTGCGCGGCAGCCGATGGGGCGGCTGGCGCAGCCGGAGGAGATTGCGCCGCTGATCGTGTTCCTCGCGAGCGACGAGTCGCAGTTCGTCACTGGCCAGGCTTATGCGGCCGATGGCGGGATCACCATTTGAATGCCGAAGCGGTGCGGCCTTCGGTGGCCGGGCGCTGGTGCGTTGCGCCGCTTGCGATGGGCTTTGGCCTTAAGCTGCGCGTCTCTTTTTGAAAGGACAACATGAAACTCGTTCGCTATGGCAACCCCGGCAAGGAGAAGCCCGGTCTCATCGATGCCGACGGCAAGCTGCGCGATCTCAGCGCGGTGGTCGGGGACATCGGCCCCGCACAACTGGGCGATGCGGCCATCGCGAAGCTGCGCAGGCTGAAGACCGACACGCTGCCGCTGGTGCGGGGCAAGCCGCGTTTCGGCTGCCCGGTGGCGAACGTGGGCAAGTTCATCGCGATCGGTCTCAATTACGCGGACCACGCGGCCGAGTCGGGCCAGCCGCTGCCGTCGGAGCCGGTGGTGTTCACCAAGGCGACGAGCTGCATCCAGGGGCCGAACGATCCGGTCATGCTGCCCAAGGGCTCGGTCAAGGGCGACTGGGAAGTGGAGCTGGGCCTGGTGATCGGCACGCGCGCACGCTACGTGTCGCAGAAGGATGCGCTGAGCTACGTGGCCGGCTATTGCGTGGTCAACGACGTGAGCGAGCGCGAGTTCCAGATCGAGCGCAACGGCACCTGGGACAAGGGCAAGGGCTGCGACACCTTCGGTCCCATCGGCCCCTGGCTGGTCACGCGCGACGAGGTGCCGAATCCGCAGAAGCTGTCGTTGTGGCTCGAACTCAACGGCCAGCGCATGCAGGCCGGTCATACCAAGAACATGATCTTCGGCGTCGCGAAGCTGGTGAGCTATGTCAGCCAGTTCATGACGCTGCTGCCCGGCGACGTGATCACCACCGGCACGCCGGCCGGCGTCGGCATGGGCATGAAGCCGCCGGTCTTCCTGAAGAAGGGCGACGTGATGACGCTGGGCGTCGAAGGCCTTGGCGAGCAACGGCAGGACGTGGTGCCGTTCAAGCTGTGAGGCGCCCCGGCGTCTGAGCCAAAGACCCGCGGCAACTGCGGGTCTTTCTTTTTCGAGATGCGGAAAAGTCCTGCAAAATAGAACGACCGTTCGTTTTATTCGAGGAATCGATGTCCGCGTCTCCCACCGCTGTCGTGAAGGCTGTCCGCTCGCCCCAGAAGGGCCAGCAGACCAAGGCCGCCATCATTGACGCGGCGCTCGCCCTGGCGGCGCAGATCGGCCTCGAAGGCCTGTCGATCGGCGCGCTGGCCGAGGTCACGCGGATGAGCAAGTCGGGCGTGTTCGCCCATTTCGGCTCGCGCGAGGAGCTGCAGATCTCGGTGGTGCGCGAGTATCACGTGCGCTTCGAGCAGGAGGTGTTCTATCCGGCGCTCTCCCTGCCGCGCGGCCTGCCGCGCTTGCGGGCGATGTTCGACAACTGGATGAAGCGCAGCTCGGCCGAGATCGACTCGGGCTGCATCTACATCAGCGGCGCAGTCGAATTCGACGACCGTCCCGGCCCGGTGCGCGATGCGCTGGCGGATTCGGTCAACACCTGGCTGGCCGCGATGTACCGTGCCGTGCTGCAGGCCCAGGAAGAAGGCCATCTGCGCCAGGACGCCGACGCGAAGCAGATCGCCTTCGAGATCCACGCGTTGATCCTCGCGCTGCATTACGAAGCCCGCTTCCTGCGCTCGCCCGATTCGATGGCGCGCGCCAATGCGGGCTTCGACAACATCATGGCGCGATCGGCATCGCCCGATGCGCCTGCAGTCGCAGCCGCGCCGGTGGCGCGTCGGCGCAAGACCGCCCGCTGAGCGCCGGCGACGGTCCCCGCCCTTTCCGTTTTCACTTTCCATCTCTTTCACGTTTCCTTTTTCCGGAGAACCGTCCATGCCCGCTTACACCCCACCGCTTCGCGACATGCAGTTCGTCATGCACGAAGTGCTGAACGCGACCGAAGAGCTCAAGGCCTTGCCCAAGCATGCCGACATCGATGCCGAGACGATCAACGCGGTGCTGGAGGAGGGCGGCAAGTTCGCTGCCGAGGTGACTTTTCCGCTGAACATCAGCGGCGACGAGGAGGGCTGCGTGCTCGACAAGAGCACGCACGAGGTGAAGACGCCCAAGGGTTTCAAGGACGCCTATGCGCAGTACGTCGAAGGCGGCTGGGCGGCGCTGTCCTGCGATCCGGCCTTCGGCGGCCAGGGCCTGCCCTTCATCGTGAACCAGTGCTTCTACGAGATGCTGAACTCGGCCAACCAGGCCTGGACCATGTATCCGGGCCTGTCGCATGGCGCGTACGAGGCGCTGGTCGCGCACGGCACGGATGCGCAGAAGAAGACCTACCTGCCCAAGCTGGTCAGCGGCGAGTGGACCGGCACGATGTGCCTGACCGAGCCGCATTGCGGCACCGACCTGGGCCTGCTGCGCACGCGCGCCGAGCCGCAGGCGGACGGCAGCTTCAGGCTGACGGGCAACAAGATCTTCATTTCGGCCGGCGAGCACGACATGGCGGCCAACATCATTCACCTGGTGCTGGCCCGCCTGCCGGATGCGCCCAAGGGCAGCAAGGGCATCAGCCTCTTCGTGGTGCCGAAGTTCCATGTGAAGGCCGATGGTTCGCCGGGCGAGCGCAACGGCATCTATTGCGGCGGGCTCGAGCACAAGATGGGCATCCACGGCAACGCGACGGCGCAGATGGTGCTCGAAGGCGCGGTCGGCACGATGGTGGGCGAGCCCAACAAGGGCCTGGCGGCGATGTTCGTGATGATGAATGCCGCGCGCCTGGGCGTGGGCAACCAGTCGCTGGGCCTGACCGAGGTCGCGTTCCAGAACGCGCTGGCCTATGCGAAGGACCGCATCCAGATGCGTTCGCTTTCCGGCCCGAAGGCGAAGGACAAGGAAGCCGATCCGATCATCGTGCACCCCGACGTGCGCAAGATGCTGATGACCGCCAAGGCCTATGCCGAGGGCGGCCGCGCGCTGGCGATGTTCTGCACGCTGCTGCTCGACAAGGAGCACCACCATCCGGACGAGAAGGTGCGCAAGGATTCGGGCGAACTGGTCGCGCTGCTGACGCCGATCGTGAAGGCGTTCATCACCGACAACGGCCACATCTCGACCAATGCCTGCATGCAGGTCTTCGGCGGCCACGGCTTCATCAAGGAATGGGGCATGGAGCAGTTCGTGCGGGACAACCGCATCAACATGATCTACGAGGGCACCAACACCATCCAGTCGCTGGACCTGCTGGGCCGCAAGGTGCTGGGCAACAACGGCGCGACGCTGAAGAAGTTCGGCAAGCTGGTCGGCCGGCTGGTGGAGGAGGAGGGCGTGAACGAGAAGATGTCGGAATTCATCACGCCCATCGCCGTGCTCGGCGAGCAGCTCACGAAGTTCACGACCGAGATCGGCTTCAAGGGTTTCCAGAATCCCGACGAGGTGGGCGCCGCCGCGGTGGACTATCTGCGCGTCGCGGGCCACTTCGTGTTCGGCTACATGTTCGCGCGCATGGCGCAGGTGGCATTGCGCCAGATCGCGGCGGGCAATGCCGACCCCTTCTACCAGGCCAAGCTGCAGACGGCGCGCTTCTACTTCGCGAAGCTCTTCCCCGAGACCGCGACGCTGATGCGCACCGCCCGCGCCGGTGCCGCGCCGCTGATGAACACCGACGCCGCGCTGGCCTGAGGCGACCGATGCGATTCCTTCCGGCCTCGGGTGTGCTTGCGCTGGCGTGCATGTCGTCGGCGCTGGCGCAGACCAGCCCGCTCGGGCTGTGGCGCAGCGTGGATGACAAGACCGGCGAGGTGAAGGCCGAGATCCGCATCGACGAATCGGCCGGCGCCCTGATCGGGCGCATCGAGCGCTCGCTCAAGAAGGACACCTTGCCCGACGCGGTGTGCGAGCACTGCACGGACGACCGCAAGGGCAAGCCGATCGCGGAGCTGGAAATCATCCGCGGCGGCAGGAAGGACGAGGGCCGTGACGTCTGGGAAGGCGGAAAGATCCTCGACCCCGAGAACGGCAAGGAATATCGCGCGAGCCTGACGCCTGTCGAAGGCGGCAAGAAGCTCCAGGTGCGCGGCTACCTCGGCCCGTTCTGGCGCACACAGACCTGGAACCGCGTGCAGTGAGCGCGGCCCACCGACATCAAGAAGCAAAGACCATGTCCAGATTTCAAGTGAAGAAAGTCGCCGTGCTCGGCGCGGGCGTGATGGGTGCGCAGATCGCGGCTCATCTCGTGAATGTGCGCGTGCCCGTCGTGCTGTTCGACCTTCCGGCGAAGGAAGGCCCGAAGAACGGCATCGTCGCGCGCGCGATCGAGAACCTGAAGAAGCTCAAGCCGGCGCCGCTCGGCGACGTGGCGGATGCCGTGCTGATCGAGCAGGCCAACTACGAGGACGACCTGGCCAGGCTCGGCGAATGCGATCTGGTGATCGAGGCGATCGCCGAGCGCATGGACTGGAAGCTCGATCTCTACACGAAGATCGCGCCGCATGTGGCGAAGCACGCGATCCTGGCCTCGAACACCTCGGGCCTGTCGATCACGAAGCTGAGCCAGGCCCTGCCGGAGGCGCTGAAGCCGCGCTTCTGCGGCATCCACTTCTTCAACCCGCCGCGCTACATGTTCCTGGTCGAGCTGATCAACACGCCGACCACCGACCCCGAAGTGCTCGACCAGCTCGAAACCTTCGTCACCAGCGCGCTCGGCAAGGGCGTGGTGCGTGCGCACGACACGCCAAACTTCATCGCCAACCGGGTCGGCATCGCCGGCATGCTGGCGACGCTGAAGGAGGTGGAGAAGTTCGGTCTCACGCCGGACGTGGTGGACGATCTCACCGGCAAGAAGCTCGGCCGTGCGAGCTCGGGCACCTTCCGCACCGCCGATGTGGTGGGCCTGGACACCATGGCCCATGTGATCAGGACGCTGCAGGACAACCTCGACGAGAAGAGCGATCCCTTCTATCCCAACTTCGCCACGCCGCCGGTGCTGGCGAAGCTGCTGGAGCTGGGCAACCTGGGCCAGAAGACCAAGGCCGGTTTCTTCAAGAAGGTGGGGCGCGACATCCTGCGCTTCGACCTTGCCAAGGGCGACTATGTGCCGTCCGGCGAGAAGGCCGACGAGGTCTATGGCCGCATGCTCAGGAAGCCGGCGGCCCAGCGGTTGAAGCTGCTGCGCGAGAGCGAGGGACCGCAGGGCCAGTTCCTGTGGGCCATCCTGCGCGACAGTTTCCATTACGCGGCGGTGCATCTCGCGGAGATTGCCGAGAGCGCGCGCGACATCGACTTCGCGATGCGCTGGGGCTTCGGCATGAAGCAGGGCCCCTTCGAGCTGTGGCAGGAGGCCGGCTGGACGCAGGTCGCGACGTGGATCCAGGAAGACATCGATGCCGGCAAGGCGCTGTCGAAGGCGCCGCTGCCGAAGTGGGTCTTCGAGGGGCCGGTCGCGCAGGCGGGCGGGGTGCATACGCCCGAGGGCTCGTGGAGCGCATCGAAGAACACTTTTGTCGCGCCGCGCCGGCTGCCCGTGCATGAGCGCCAGCTCTTTCCCGAAAGCGTGCTGGGCGCCAGGGCGGTGGATGCGCGCACCGCCGGCACGACCATCCAGGACGAGGGCGACGTGCGCCTCTGGACGCTGGACGGCGAGGTGCTGATCGCGAGCATCGATTCGAAGATGCATGCGATCAGCCCGGATGTGGTCGACGGGCTAGCCGCGGGCATCGAGCTGGCCGAGAAGGACTACAGGGCGATGGTGATCTGGTCGCCGGACGAGATGTTCTCCGTCGGCGCCGACCTGCAGGCGATGCTGCCGGCCTTCGTGGTCGCGGGCATCGGCGCGGTCGAGGGCGCGGAGGAGGAGATGCAGAAGCTGATGCTGAAGATCCGCTACGCGAGCGTGCCGGTGGTGTCGGCGGTGCGCGGCATGGCGCTCGGCGGCGGCTGCGAGCTCGCGGTCTACTCGGCCCGGCGAGTCGCGGCGATGGAAAGCTACATCGGCCTGGTCGAAGTCGGCGTGGGCCTGGTGCCCGGCGCGGGCGGCCTGACCTACATCGCGCGCCGCGCGGCCGAGAACGCGGCCGCATCGACCGGCAGCGACCTGCTGCCTTTCCTGACCGAAGGCTTCACCGCGGCGGCGATGGCGAAGGTCGGCACCAGCGCGCTCGATTCGAGGAAGCTGGGCTACCTGCTCGACAGCGACGTGATCGTGCCGAACAAGGACGAGCTGCTCCACGTCGCTCTGCAGCAGGCGAAGTCGATGGCGGAGGCCGGCTGGCGTCCGCCGCTGCGCCGGCAGTTCAAGGTCGCCGGCCGCAACGGCGCGGCGACGATCCGGGGCCAACTGGTGAACATGCGCGACGGCGGCTTCATCAGCGCGCACGACTTCCACATCGCCGACCTGATCGCCGGCGTGGTGACCGGCGGCGACGTCGATGCCGGCAGCCTGGTCGATGAGGAGTACCTGATGGCGCTCGAACGCAAGGCCTTCTGTTCGCTGATCGTCCACCCCAAGACGCAGGAACGCATCATGGGGATGCTCTCCACCGGCAAGCCGGTGCGCAACTGAAAGATATCCATGAGCAAGCAAATCCAAGACGCCTACATCGTCTCCGCCACCCGCACGCCGATCGGCAGATCGCACCGCGGCTACTTCCGCAACTACCGGCCCGACGATCTGCTGGCGGCCACGCTCAAGTCGGCGCTGGCCGCCGTGCCCGGGCTGGACCCGAAGGTCATCGAGGACATCATTTGCGGCTGCGCGATCCCCGAGGCGCAGCAGGGCCTGAACGTGGCGCGCATCGGCGCTGTGCTCGCGGGCCTGCCGAACAGCGTGGGGGGCATCACGGTCAACCGTTTCTGCGCGTCGGGCCTGTCGGCGGTGCAGATGGCGGCCGACCGCATCCGCGTCGGCGAAGCCGAGGTGATGATCGCCGCCGGCGTTGAGAGCATGAGCATGGTGCCGATGATGGGCAATTCGCCGTCGCTGTCGCCTTCCATCTTCGAGCGCGAAGGCGATGTGGGCATTGCCTACGGCATGGGCCTGACGGCCGAGAAGGTGGCGCAGCAGTGGAAGGTGAGCCGCGAGGCGCAGGACGCCTTCGCGCTGCAATCGCACCAGCGCGCCCTGGCCGCGCAGCAGGCGGGCGAATTCACCGACGAGATCACGCCGATCGAGGTGACCGACCGCACGCCCGATCTGTCGACGGGCGAGAGCATCGCCAAGACGCGCACGGTGCGCCTGGACGAAGGCGCGCGGCCCGACACTTCGCTCGAAGGCCTGGCGCGGCTGCGCACCGTGTTCGCGGCGCGCGGTTCGGTGACGGCGGGCAACAGCTCGCAGACCTCGGACGGCGCGGGTGCGCTGATCCTCGCGAGCGAGAAGGCGTGCAAGCAGTTCGACCTGAAGCCGCTGGCGCGTTTTGTCAGCTTCGCGAGCCGGGGCGTGCCGCCGGAGATCATGGGCATCGGCCCGATCGAGGCCATCCCCGCCGCCTTGCGCCATGCGGGGCTGACGCAGGATGCGATCGACTGGATCGAACTGAACGAGGCCTTTGCGGCGCAGTCGCTGGCGGTGATCAACACGCTGGGGCTCGATCCGTCCAAGGTGAATCCGATGGGCGGCGCGATCGCGCTCGGCCACCCGCTGGGAGCGACGGGTGCGATCCGTTCTGCGACGGTGGTGCATGCGCTGCGCCGCAAGAACCTGAAGTACGGCATGGTCACGATGTGCGTGGGCATGGGGCAGGGCGCTGCGGGGATCTTCGAGAGAGTCTGACGCGCATCCCCCCGGCTTTGCGCGCTTCGTGGCGCGTCCGGTGTTTCGTGAATGGTCCTGCAATGCCTCGTGCGCCCTGGACGGCGTGGAGGTCCTGGAGTGATTGAGATGACCCATGTGCATCCTCTCGACAAGGCGCTCGCGCTGTCGCACAGCGACATCCGCGCCGGGCAGTTCACAGGGGCCACGAGCCCCGACTACTGGAACATGGTCGGCCCCTTCGGCGGCGTGACGGCGGCCCTGATGTTGCAGGCGGTGCTGCGCCATCCCGATCTGCTGGGCGAGCCGATCGCGCTGACGGTGAATTTCGCGGCGGCGCTGGAGGCCGGTCCCTTCGAGTTGGTGGCGGTGCCGGTGCGCACCAACCGGTCGACCCAGCACTGGACGGTGCAGATGACGACGGCCGCCGCTGACGGCCGTGCGCAGGTGGTGACGACCGCGACCGCCGTCACTGCGGTGCGGCGCGAGACCTGGGGTGCGAACGATCTGCCGATGCCGACGGCGCCAAGGCCCGCGGAGGTCGAGCGCGCAAGCATCGGCCCGGCGCGCGTGGCCTGGGTCCAGCGCTACGAGATGCGTCCGATCAGTGGTTCGCTTCCGAAGCAGTGGGATGGCGGCGGCGACCACAGCGAGACCCGCATGTGGGTGCGCGACGCCGAGCCGCGTCCGCTGGACTTCGCGGCATTGGCCGCGTTGGCCGATGCCTTCTATCCGCGCGTGTGGCTGCGGCGTGCGAAGCCGGTGCCGATCGGCACGGTGTCGATCACGACGTATTTCCATGCCGGCTCGGCCCAGTTGGCCGAGATCGGCACCGGCTACCTGCTGGGCCGTGCCACCGGCCAGGAGTTCCGCGACGGATATTTCGACCAGGCGGCGCAGCTGTGGTGCGAATCCGGGCACCTGGTGGCGACCAGTCATCAGATCGTGTATTTCAAGGAGTGATGCCATGGCCAAGGCTGCCCTGATCGTCGGCGCCGGCGACGCCACGGGCGGCGCGATCGCGCGCCGCTTCGCCCGCGAGGGTTATGCGACCTGCGTCACGCGGCGCAGCCTCGAGAAGCTGCAGCCGCTGGTCGCGCAGATCGAGGCCGCGGGCGGCCGCGCGCATGCCTTCGCGAGCGATGCGCGCAAGGAAGAGGAGGTGGCCGCGCTGGTCGAGCGGATCGAGTCGACGGTGGGGCCGATCGAGGTGATGGTGTTCAACATCGGTGCCAACGTGCCCGAGAGCATCCTCACCGAGTCCGCGCGCAAGTACTTCAAGGTCTGGGAGATGGCCTGCTTCTCCGGCTTCCTGAATGCACGCGAGGTGGCTCGGCGCATGGTGGCGCGCGAGCTGCCGGAGGGGGCGCATCGCGGCACGCTCCTGTTCACGGGCGCCACGGCCTCGTTGCGCGGCGGTGCGAGGTTCGCGGCCTTCTCGGGGGCCAAGATGGCCTTGCGGGCGCTGGCGCAGAGCATGGCGCGCGAGCTGGGCCCGAAGGGCATCCACGTGGCGCACACCATCATCGACGGCGCCATCGACACCGAGTTCATTCGCACGAACTTTCCGCAGCGCTATGCGTTGAAGGCGCAGGACGGCATTCTGAATCCCGAGCACATCGCCGACGCCTACTGGATGCTGCACACGCAGCCGCGCGATGCCTGGACCCACGAGCTGGACCTGCGGCCGTGGATCGAGCCGTTCTGAGGAGACAGCGCCCATGAGCCCGGCAAGACAAGGACAGGTCGACTTCTATTTCGACTTCGGAAGCCCTGCGTCCTATCTGGCCGCGACGCAATTGCCGGCGTTGTGCGCGGAGATGGGCGCCGAGCTGGTCTGGAAGCCGATGCTGCTGGGCGGCGTGTTCCAGGCCACGGGGAACCAGTCGCCGGCGGCCATCCCGGCGAAGGGGCCCTATGTGTTCATCGATCTCGAGCGCTTCGCGCGGCGCTATGGCGTGCCCTTCGCGCGCAATCCGTTCTTTCCGGTCAACACGCTGCTGCTGATGCGTGGCGCGACGGGTGTGCAGATGCGGCAGCCGGAGCGCTTCCGTGCGTATGTCGATGCGATCTTCCGCGCGATGTGGATCGAGCCGCGCGATCTCAACGATGCGGCCACGGTGGGCGCGGTGCTGCAGGCGGCGGGCTTCGATGCGCAGGCGCTTCTTGCGCTCGCCAATGCGCATGAGGTGAAGGAGCGGCTCAAGGCTGCCACGCAGGAGGCGGTGCAGCGCGGCGTCTTCGGCGCGCCCACCATGTTCGTGGGTGAGCAGATGTTCTGGGGCCAGGACCGGCTCGACTTCGTGCGCGAGGCGCTGGCCGGCTGATTCCCGGCGGCGCAGGGGCGTCTGTTCGCAGGCGCTCCACGCGTCGTCGAATGCGGCATTCGGCGAAAGGCACCGAGAGAAATCTCGCGGGTGCGCTTTGCGCGCGCTCGTGCGCAATGGCTTTCTATACTCCCGCGCCGACTCGAATCTCGATGCGATGCGAGTCGGTATTTTTTTGTTTATCAAATCAATATTCAGGGAACCAATGCGTATCAAGAAAATGCCGTCCGCCCTCGCGCTCGCCTGCCTGGGACTCTGTGGGGTACTGCCCGCACATGCCGCCGCTGACAGTGTCGACACCGACAAGGTCGTCGTGAATGGCACGCCGATTGAAGCGACTTTTGATAGCAAGGGCAGCCTGTGGGTCTCGGCCCGCGGCGACAGCGGCTGGGGCATCAAGCAGGTCAATCTGGCGACCAAGCAGATCCGTACCTATCCGGATTCCACGATCCACGCGGAAGGCATGGTCGAGGGCGCCGATGGCAACATGTGGTTCGCGAGCCGTGCGGGCTCGGGCCAGATCGGCCGCATCGCCGACGGCAACGTCTCCTACTTCACCCCTCCGCCGGGCTATGGCCGGCCGTGGCATATCGCGGCAGGCGCGGATGGCGCGCTCTGGTTCACGATGTCCGAGTACGAGGACATTCCGGGAGTCCTGGGGGCCATCGGCCGCATCACGCCGGCCGGCGTGATCACCGTCTACCCGCTGGGCCAGACCCGCAATGTCACCAAGATCGCCGCGGGTCCGGACGGCGCGCTGTGGGCGACCGCGCCGAACACCAACGAGATCGTGCGCATCAGCACGCAAGGGGTGGTCAGCTACTTCCCGGCCAAGGTGGACATCGGCGACAACGCCGGCATCGTGACCGGCCCCGACGGCAATCTCTGGTACACGACGGGAACGCCCCGTCATGGCCAGGCCACCGGCGTGGTCCGCATGGACCGCAACGGCAACGTGCTGCGCATCTTCAGCGGAGAGAACATTGCTTCGCCGATGGCCATCGTGGCGGGCAAGGATGGCAACGTGTGGTTCTCGAATGGCGTCGGATCCAGCACCATCGGCCGCATCAAGATGGACGGCCAGGTCGATGCCTTCGTCCTGCCCTCGGGTCGCCTGCCGCTGCAATGGGGCATGGCGCACAACCTGATCACGGGTGATCTGTGGACGGTGGAGCCGAGCTCGGGCGCGCTGGAGCGCTATCCGACGCAGGGCTATGTGTTGCGCCTTGCCATGACCGGCAATCGTGGTCTCGACGAAACTGCGGATGCGACGGGGAACTATGCGCCGGTTGCCGGCCTCAAGGGTGACTTCGCCATCGCATCATTGGCCGGTTGGCCCAACAACTACGCCAACATCGAAGCCTGGAGTTTCCATGCGCAGAGTCCGTTCACCGCAAATGCCAGTCACCCGAGCTACCGCTGGCATCTGCGTGCCACCGAACAGGCAACGTCGTTCGCACTGATGAATGTCAGGTCGAACTATTGCGTTCAGGCCGGCAGCCCTTCCAATGAACAGCCGTGCGCGGTGAGCAGCCGGCAGGCGTGGATCGCGGAATCGACGCCGGTGGCCAGGCAATATGCCCTGAGAAACCCCGAGTCCAGGAGTTGTGCCCACTTCACCTACGGCTACAACTATGCGATCGCGCATCCGAAGGGCGAGTTCTTCGGCGGCCACTATCGGTTCGGGGGCTCGACCATCGGCATCGAGGGCCGTTGCCTCAAACACTACAACCAGCGCATCTCCTTCGAGTGATCGGCGGTTGATTGCATAAGAGACGGGGCCTGCGGGCCCCGTCTCTTTTTGACGCTCTTCCCTCGGAATCCGACTCTCGAATGCGCACGCACTCCACGCGTCGTCGAATGCGGCATTCGGCGAAAGGCGCCGAGAGAAATCTCGCGGGTGCGCTTTGCGCGCGCTCGTGCGCAATGGCTTCCTATACTCCCGCGCCGACTCGAATTTCGATGCGATTCGAGTCGGGAATTTTTTGTTCATCAAATCAATATCAGGGAATCAATGCGTATCAAGAAAATGCCGTCCGCCCTCGCGCTCGCCTGCCTGGGACTCTGCGGGGTACTGCCCGCACATGCCGCCGCTGACAGTGTCGACACCGACAAGGTCGTCGTGAATGGCACGCCGATTGAAGCGACTTTTGACAGCAAGGGCAGCCTGTGGGTCTCGGCCCGCGGCGACAGCGGCTGGGGCATCAAGCAGGTCAATCTGGCGACCAAGCAGATCCGTACCTATCCGGATTCCACGATCCATGCCGAAGGCATGGTCGAGGGCGCCGATGGCAACATGTGGTTCACGAGCCGTGCGGGCACGATCGGCCGCATCGTCGACGGCAACGTCTCCTACTTCACCCCTCCGCCGGGCTATGGCCGGCCGTGGCATATCGCGGCAGGCGCGGATGGCGCGCTCTGGTTCACGATGTCCGAGTACGAGGACATTCCGGGAGTCCTGGGGGCCATCGGCCGCATCACGCCGGCCGGCGTGATCACCGTCTACCCGCTGGGCCAGACCCGCAATGTCACCAAGATCACCGCGGGTCCGGACGGTGCGCTGTGGGCGACCGCGCCGAACACCAACGAGATCGTGCGCATCAGCACGCAAGGGGTGGTCAGCTACTTCCCGGCCAAGGTGGACATCGGCGACAACGCCGGCATCGTGACCGGCCCCGATGGCAACCTCTGGTACACGACGGGAGCACCCCGTCATGGACAGGCCACCGGCGTGGTCCGCATGGACCGCAACGGCAACGTGCTGCGCATCTTCAGCGGAGAGAACATTGCTTCGCCGATGGCCATCGTGGCGGGCAAGGATGGCAACATGTGGTTCTCGAATGGTGTCGATTCCGGGACCATCGGCCGCATCAAGATGGACGGCCAGGTCGATGCCTTCGTCCTGCCTTCGGGTCGCCTGCCGCTGCAATGGGGCATGGCGCACAACCCGACCACGGGTGATCTGTGGACGGTGGAGCCGAGCTCGGGCGCGCTGGAGCGCTATCCGACGCAGGGCTATGTGGTGCGCATGGCCATGACCGGCGACCGCACGCTGGATGAGACGGCCGACGCCACCAAGAACTACGCGCCGCTCGCAGGGAAGAAGGGCATCTTCTTCATGGATGCGGAAGATTGGCCCAACAACGAGTCACGTGTCGAGGCATGGCGCTACAACGTGTTTCTCGACCGGCCCTACTATCGTTGGCATCTGCGCGCCGCGGCAGAGCCCAAGTCCTTCGGCTTGATGAACCTCAAGTCCGGAAAATGCGCGGTTGCCAGCGACAAGAACTTCCAGACGACTTGCACGGACGCAGACGCCCAACGCTTCGTGGCGAAGGAGACGGTGGTGCCCAAGCAGTTCACCCTGTTCAATGCGGCCTCGAACAAGTGTTCCGACTTCTGGTACGGCTACAACTACGCGACAGCCCATCCGCGCGGCGAGTACTACGGCGGCCACTACCCCCTCGGTGGCTCGTACATCGGCATGTACCCATGCCATGGCAACTACAACCAGCGCTTCTCCTTCGAGTGATCGGCGGTTGATGGCATAAGAGACGGGGCCTTCGGGCCCCGTTTTCTTTTGGCGGCAGGGGGTGTCGATGCGGTCGCCTTCAATGCCTCTGCTTCGCGCTCGACGCAGAAGTTGCGAGACATTTCTCGCCTCTGAAATCTCTTGTCTTCCTGAGCGTAATGGATTTCTATACTCGCGCGCCGTCTTGAATCCGCAAGTGATTCAAGACGGCGTTTTTCTATCCATGACAACTCAATATTCAGGGAAGCAATGCATATCAAGAACAAGAAAAAGCCATCCATTCTTGCGCTCGCCTGTCTGGGCCTGTGCGGACTCATGCCCGCACATGCGGCCGCGGACAGTGTCGACACCGACAAGGTGGTCGTGAATGGCATGCCCATTGAAGCGACCTTCGACAGCAAGGGCGGTCTGTGGGTCACGGCCCGGGGCGACAGCGGCTGGGGCATCAAGCAGGTCGACTTCGCCACGAGGCAGGTCCACACCTATCCTGCATCGACGATCAATGCGGAGGGGATCGTCGAGGGGCCTGACGGCAACATGTGGTTCGCCAGCCGCGAGGGCACGATCGGCCGCATCGCCGGTGGCAATGTCTCCTACTTCAAGCCCCCGGCCGGTTACGGGCGCCCATGGCATATCACGGCCGGCCCGGATGGTGCCTTGTGGTTCACGCTGTCCGAGTACGAGGACATGCCCGGATTCACGGGCGGTATCGGGCGCATCACCACGGCGGGCGTCATCTCCGTCCATTCGCTGGGTCTGAGCCGCAATGTCTCCAAGATCACCGCGGGTCCGGACGGCGCGCTGTGGGCGACCGCGCCGAACACCAATGAGATCGTGCGCATCAGCACGCAGGGGGCGGTCAGCTACTTCCCGGCCAAGGTGGACATCGGCGACAACGCCGGCATCGCGACCGGCCCGGACGGCAACCTCTGGTACACGACGGGCACGTCGCGCCATATCCAGACCGTCGGCGTGGTCCGCATGGACCGCTACGGCAATGTTCTGCGGATCTTCACGGGAGGGGACATCACCGCGCCGATGGCCATCGTGGCGGGCAATGACGGCAACATGTGGTTCTCGAATGGTGTCGATTCCGGGACCATCGGCCGCATCAAGATGGGCGGCCAGGTCGATGCCTTCGTCCTGCCCTCGGGTCGCCTGCCGCTGCAATGGGGCATGGCGCACAACCCGGCCACGGGTGATCTGTGGACGGTGGAGCCGAGCTCGGGCGCGCTGGAACGTTATCCGACGCAGGGCTACGTGTTGCGCCTGGCCATGACCGGCGACCGCACGCTGGACGAGACCGCGGACGCGACCGGCAACTATGCGCCGGTCGCAGGCATGAAGGGTGATTTCGCGATGGGGGCAACCCCCGGCTGGCCGGGGGGCTACGCCGACATCGAAGCCTGGAGCTTCCATGCGCCGATCCCCTTCACTGCGAATGCCAACGACCCCGGCTTCCGCTGGCATCTGCGTGCGACCCCTCAGATCAAAGAGGCATTCGCATTGATGAATGCCAGGTCGAACTTTTGCGTTCAGGGCGGCAGCCCCTCCAGGGAGCAGCCTTGCATCGCGAGCAGCCGCCAGGAGTGGATCGCGGAGTCGACGCCGCTGACCAGGCAATATGCGCTGAGAAACCCCGAGTCCAGGAGTTGTGCCCACTTCACCTACGGCTACAACTATGCGACTGCGCATGCCGCTGGCGGATTCCGCGGGACCGACTATCGAAATGGCGGCTCGACCATCGGCATCGAGAGCAGTTGCCTCAAGCGCTACAACCAGCGCTTTTCCTTCGAGTGATCGGCGCTTGATGGCGTGAGGAACGGGGCCTTCGAGGCCCTGTTCTTCTTGGTGCTTTCCCGGCCGGAGTCGCCTCGGTGATGCGCAGCCGCCGCCGGCTGCCCGATACTTGCCTTCTTTGCAAGGACCGACCATGAGCGACATCCTCGTTCACACCGAAGCGGGTGTGATGACCCTCACCTTCAACCGCCTCGACAAGAAGAACTCCATCACCAGCGCGATGTATGGCGAACTGGCCGACGCGGTGGCCACGGCCGGGCAGGACGCCGCCGTGCGCGTGCTGCTGATCCAGGGCGACCCCACGATCTTCAGCGCCGGCAACGACATCGGCGATTTCCTGAATGCGCCGCCGGCGACATCGGATTCGCCGGTGTTCCGCTTCCTGCGCGGCATCGCGACCTTTCCGAAGCCGGTCGTGGCTTCGGTGTGCGGGCCGGCGGTGGGCATCGGGACCACCATGCTCTTCCATTGCGACCTGGTCTACGCGGGCGACAACGCGGCTTTCTCGATGCCTTTCGTGAACCTCGGGCTGTGCCCCGAAGCGGCGTCGAGCCTTCTGGTGCCGCAGATGTTCGGCTATCACCGCGCGGCCGAGGCGCTGCTGCTGGGCGAGCCCTTCATGGCCGAGGCGGCGCTGGAAGCCGGCCTGGTCAACCGCGTGGTGCCGCCGACCGAGGCCAACGCCATCGCGCAGGCGCAGGCGCGCAAGCTGGCGGCCAAGCCCCTGTCCGCGCTCATGGAAACCAAGCGCCTGATGAAGAGAGGCCAGGAATCGGTCGTGCTCGAACGCATGGCGGAGGAAGGCCAGAGCTTCGGCCGCATGCTGCGCGAGCCTGCGGCGCGCGAGGCGTTCACCGCCTTCATGGAAAGGCGCCGGCCCGACTTCTCGAAGGTCTGAAGCCGGGCACGCGCCCCGCTTTGCTCAGTCTTTCACGATCGGCCGCGGCCGGCCGTTGTCGTCGATGGCGACGTAGGTGAAGGTGGCTTCGGTCACCTTGATGTACTCGCCCTGGGTTCTCAGGCGCTCCGCGAACACTTCCACCAGCACCGTGACCGAGGTGCGGCCCAGGCGCACCAGCTTCGAATAGAAGCTCAGGATGTCGCCGAGGCGCACCGGCTGCTTGAAGACGAACTCGTTGACGGCGACCGTGGCCATGCGGCCCCGGGCATAGCGCGCCGGGATGACCGAGCCGGCCAGGTCGCACTGGGCCATGACCCAGCCGCCGAAGATGTCGCCGTTGGCGTTGCAGTCGGCCGGCATGGGGATGACCTTGAACACCAGCTCCATGTCGGTCGGGAGGCTTTGAAGGGTCACAGCGGCATTGGCGCTGGATTTTGCGGACATGGGCACAATCGGGTGAAACACGAACAGCCACGATTGTCACTCATGCGCCGCAGCGGCGAAGCCATTTCCTCCTCTCATCCCCACTATCCGGCCGTGGGCCAGCCCGCACGCGGCGACCGCTCCGACTGGGCCACGCTGCGCCGGCTCTTCCCCTACTTGTGGCGCTACAAATGGCGGGTGATGGCCGCGCTCACCTTCATGGTGGGGGCCAAGGTCGCCAATGTGAGCGTGCCGCTGCTGCTGAAGAACCTGGTCGACGCGATGGCGATCAAGCCGGGCAGTGCCGCGGCGCTGTTGGTCGTGCCGGTCGGGCTGCTGCTGGCCTACGGCTTGCTTCGGCTGTCGACGGCGGTCTTCAACGAGCTGCGCGAGCTCGTCTTCGCCAAGGCGACCGAGGGAACGGCCCGAAGCATCTCGCTCGAGGTGTTCCGCCACCTCCATGCGCTGAGCCTGCGTTTCCATCTGGAGCGCCAGACCGGCGGCATGACGCGCGATATCGAGCGCGGCACGCGCGGCGTGCAGTCGCTGATCTCGATGTCGCTCTACAGCATCGTGCCGACCATCATCGAGCTGGTGCTGGTGCTGTCGGTGCTGGGCGTGAAGTTCGATGCCGGCTTCGTCTGGATCACGCTGGCCGCGCTGGTGGTCTACATCGCGTTCACGGTCACCGTGACCGAATGGCGCACGAAGTTCCGCCGGTCCATGAACGAGCTGGATTCGGTGGCCCAGAGCCGCGCGGTCGATTCGCTCCTGAACTACGAGACCGTCAAGTATTTCAACAACGAGGAATTCGAGGCCGGCCGCTACGACGCCAGCCTGGAGCGCTATCGCCGCGCCGCGGTGAAGAGCCAGACCACGCTGAGCCTGCTCAATGCCGGACAGCAATGCGTGATCGCGATCAGCCTGGTGGCGATGCTCTACCGCGCGACGCAGGGCGTGGTCGACGGGCGCATGACGCTGGGCGATCTGGTGATGGTCAACGCCTTCATGATCCAGCTCTACATTCCGCTGAACTTTCTGGGCGTGATCTACCGCGAGATCAAGCAGAGCCTGACCGATCTCGACAAGATGTTCGTGCTGCTGGAAAAGGAGCGCGAAGTGAGTGACGCGCCGGAAGCCCGGCCGCTGGCCGGCACGGATTCGACCGTGCGCTTCGAGGATGTGAGCTTCGCCTACGAGTCGAAGCGGCCGATCCTGAAACATGTGAGCTTCGAGATTCCGGCCGGCGAGACGGTCGCGGTAGTCGGTCCTTCGGGATCGGGCAAGTCGACGCTCGCGCGGCTGCTCTATCGCTTCTACGACGTCCAGCAGGGGCGCATCACGATCGGCGGCGAGGACATCCGGTCGGTGACGCAGGCGAGCCTGCGCCAGGCGATCGGCATCGTGCCGCAGGACACGGTGCTCTTCAACGACACGGTCGAATACAACATTGCCTACGGCCGCCCGGGCGCCAGCCACGAGGAGGTGGAGGCGGCGGCCCGGGCCGCGCGCATCCACGACTTCATCGCGGCCACGCCCAGGGGCTACCAGACGATGGTGGGTGAACGCGGCCTCAAGCTGTCGGGCGGCGAGAAGCAGCGGGTGGCGATCGCGCGCACGCTGTTGAAGAACCCGCCGATCATGATCTTCGACGAGGCGACCTCGGCGCTCGACTCGGCGAACGAGCGGGCGATCCAGTCCGAGCTCAAGAGCGCGGCGCGCAACAAGACCACGCTCGTGATCGCGCACCGGCTGTCGACGGTGGTGGATGCGCACGAGATCCTCGTGCTGGAGGCCGGCGTCATCGTCGAACGCGGCACCCACGCGGCGCTGCTCGCCCGGGACGGCAAGTACGCGCAGATGTGGCGGCTGCAGAAGAGCGAGGCCGCCCCCGTGCTTTGACAGGCGCTCGCGATGCGGCGCCGAGATTCCGTGAACTGACTCAGGAGTGGCTGACCCATGCCCCAATCCGTACCCTTGCTGATGCTCTGCCCGCAATCGGAGGCGCATCGCGCACTCATCGCCGGGCACTTCGATCTTTTTTACGCACCCACGCCGGCCGAGCGCGAGGCCGCCATCGCGACCCATGGCGCGCGCTTCCGTGCGGTGCTCACCATCGGCACCATCGGTCTCACGGCCGCCGAGATGGCGGCCATGCCGGCGCTCGAACTGGTCTGCGCGATGGGCGCCGGCTACGAGAACATCGACGTCCCGGCGGCGCGTGCCCGCGGCATCGTCGTGGCGAACGGCGCGGGCACGAATGACGATTGCGTCGCCGACCATGCCTTCGGGCTGCTGATCGCCGTGACGCGAGGCATCCCGCGACTGGACCGCCTGTGCCGCGAGGGCGTGTGGCGCGACGTCATTCCCCTGCCGCCCAATGTGTCGGGCAAGCGCCTGGGCATCCTCGGCCTCGGCACCATCGGCCGGAAGATCGCGAGACGGGCCGAGGGCTTCGACATGGCGATCGGATATCACAACCGCCGGCCGAAGGCGGATTCGGCCTACCGGTATTTCGATTCGCTGCCGGCCTTGGCCGAGTGGTGCGACATCCTGGTCGTCGCGACGCCGGGCGGCGCGGACACGCGGCATCTGGTCGATGCGGCCGTGCTCGATGCGATCGGGCCGCGGGGCTTCATCGTCAACATCGCGCGCGGCAGCGTGGTCGACACCGAGGCGCTGGCGGCAGCCCTGCGCGATGGCCGCATCGGGGGCGCCGGACTGGATGTGTACGAGAGCGAGCCGAAGCGGCCCGAGGCCCTGGTCGGCCTCGACAACGTCGTGCTCACCCCGCACATGGCGGGCTGGTCGCCCGAGGCGGTGCAAGCGTCGGTGCAGCGCTTCATCGACAACGCCGAGGGACATTTCTCCGGGCGCGGTGCCGTGTCGCCCGTCTGAGGGGACGGGGCGGCAAGAGGGCGAACCAGAGCCCGGCGAGCGCGGGCCGCTCGCATAATCGTCCGTCATGGAAACCAAGTGGCTCGAGGACTTCGTCAGCCTCGCCGAAACGCGCAGCTTCAGCCGATCGGCGCAATTGCGCCATGTGACCCAGCCGGCCTTCTCGCGCCGCATCCAGGCGCTCGAGGGCTGGGCCGGGACCGATCTGGTCGACCGCAGCTCCTATCCCACGCGCCTGACGCCGGCCGGGCAGACCCTCTACGGGCAGGCGATCGAGATGCTGCAGGCGCTGCAGAGCACGCGCGCGATGCTGCGCGGCCACTCGGCCGCGGGACAGGACGTGATCGAGTTCGCCGTGCCGCACACGCTCGCCTTCACGTTCTTCCCGTCCTGGGTCACGAGCCTGCGCGAGCGCTTCGGGCCCATGAAAAGCCGGCTCATCGCGCTCAACGTGCATGACGCGGTGCTGCGGCTGGTCGAAGGCAGCTGTGATCTGCTGATCGCCTATCACCACCCCTCGCAGCCTCTGCCCCTGGACGCGACGCGCTACGAGATGGTGAGTCTGGGCGAGGAGGTCGTGGCGCCGTGGGTCAAGCCGGATGCGACGGGCGCGCCGCGCTATCGCCTGCCGGGACGGCCCGGGCAGCCGCTGCCCTACCTGGGCTATGCACCCGGCGCCTACCTGGGGCGCGTGGTCGATCAGCTTCTCAAGGAATCGGGCACGGCCATCCATCTCGACCGCGTCTACGAGACCGACATGGCCGAGGGTCTCAAGGTGATGGCGCTCGAAGGCCATGGCATCGCCTTCCTGCCGGAGAGTGCGGTGCGCAAGGAAGCGCGCACCCACACGCTGGTGAGCGCGCTGCCGCCCGAGATGGACCGGCTCGAAGCGACGATGGAGATTCGCGCCTATCGCGAGCGTCCCGCCGCGCTGGTCGGCAAGGGCGGTGCGCGCACGGCGAAGGCGGACGCGGCCCCGCGCGCCAAGGGCAGCGTGGATGCGCTCTGGGCCTACCTGGTGCAGGCGCAGGCGCAGACGCAGGCAGCGGGACCCGGCTGAGTCCGCTGCGTGCTGCGCCGCACAATCTATGAGGTGCGCGCATGCCGGTTGCCGCAATCGGCATTTGCCTTGGCCCTGAGCCTGGCCCTACAGTCGCGGCAGTCTTGCTGTCGTCGCATTCAAAACGCATGCTGCTGTTGCTCTCGCATGCGCATTCCTCCGGGACGTGCTCCGGTGGGCGCCATTCATGGCGATCCACGCGCGTGGCGTGATTCGGGCACGGAGACTGCTTAATCAGGGAATCGAAAAAGTCATGCCGCCCCGCGCACCGGGGAGGCGCTGCCGTGATCGACATCAGTGCGGTGCGCACCGGGTTGGTCCCGGTGGCCCTGACAATGCGAGTGTCTAGAATTTCACTATGTTCACTAAACGTCGCAGGAGCGTTATGCAAATGAAAAAACAAGTCTTGGCCTTGGCGATTTCGATCATTGCCGCAGGGAGTGCCTTTGCGCAGGCCAACGACACGCTCGCCAAGATCAAGTCCAGCGGCAGTGTCACGATGGGCGTGCGCGACTCCTCCGGCGCGCTGGCCTACACGATCGGCGACGGCAAGTACGTCGGCTTCCACACCGAAATGGCGGAACGCATCCTGGCCGACATCCAGAAGCAGCTCGGCCTGCCCAAGCTGGAGATCAAGCGCCAGCTGGTCACCTCGCAGAACCGCATTCCGCTCGTGCAGAACGGTACCGTCGATCTCGAATGCGGCTCCACCACCAACAACCTCGCGCGCCAGAAGGACGTGGCCTTCGCCGTGACGACCTACGTCGAGGAAGTGCGCATCGCCGTCAAGGCCAACTCCGGCATCAACTCGATCAAGGACCTCAACGGCAAGACCGTCGCCACCACCACCGGCACGACCTCGGTCCAGACGCTGCGCAAGAACGAGCGTGCGCAGGGCATCGACTTCAAGGAAGTCATGGGCAAGGACCACGCCGACAGCTTCCTGCTGCTCGAATCCGGCCGTGCCGATGCCTTCGTGATGGATGGCCAGATCCTGGCCGGCAACATCTCCAAGTCGAAGAGCCCGGCCGACTTCAAGATCGTCGGCGAGCCGCTGTCGGTCGAGCCGATCGCCTGCATGCTGCGCAAGGATGACCCCGCCTTCAAGAAGGCCGTCGACGACAGCATCAAGAACCAGATCAAGGACGGCTCGCTGGCCAAGCTCTACGACAAGTGGTTCATGCAGCCGATCCCGCCGACCAACACCAAGGTCGGCCTGCCGATGTCGGAAGCCACCAAGGCCGCGTGGGCCACCCCCAACGACAAGCCGATGGAAGACTACGCCAAGAAGTGACCGGCATGCATTGAGACATGAACGCCCGCCCTTTGCGGCGGGCGTTTGTTTTCAGCGTTCTCTCAAGCGACATCAACAGAGGAATACCCGATGGGAAGTTGGGATTGGCAGGTCTTCCTGCAGGACCCGGGCGGAAAGGATCCGACGTATTGGCAATGGCTGCTCTCGGCGTGGGGGTGGACCGTGTCCGTCGCGCTGTCGGCGCTGGTGGTCGCGCTGGTCCTCGGCTCGGTCATCGGCGTGATCCGCACCTTGCCCAACAGCCCGGGCTGGGTGCGCTTCGGCAACGTCTGGGTGGAGCTGTTCCGCAACATTCCGCTCCTGGTGCAGATCTTTCTCTGGTACCACGTGGTGCCGGCGATCTTTCCGTCGATGCGCGCCGTGCCTTCCTTCGTCCTGGTGGTGGTGGCGCTGGGCCTGTTCACCTCCGCCCGGATCGCGGAGCAACTGCGCTCCGGCATCCAGGCCCTGCCGCGCGGCCAGCGCTATGCCGGCATGGCGATGGGCTTCACCACGATGCAGTACTACCGCTACGTGCTGCTGCCGATGGCCTATCGCATCATCGTTCCGCCGCTGACCAGCGAATCGATGAACATCTTCAAGAACTCGTCCGTGGCGTTCGCTGTCTCGATTCCCGAAATGACGCAGTTCGCGATGCAGGCCGGCGAGGAAACCTCGCGGCCGACGGAGATGTACCTGGCCGTCACGGTGCTCTACGTGATTTCGGCCTTCGCCATCAATCGCATCTTCGCCTACCTCGAGAAGAGGACGCGCGTGCCCGGTTTCATCGTGTCCGCAGGCGGCGGGGGACATTGAGATGAATCTCGATTTTTCCTTCTACAACTGGAGCGTCGTCAGCGGCTTCCTGCTGAAGGGGCTGTACTTCAGCCTGTTCCTGACCGTGGTCGCCACCCTGGGCGGCATCTTCTTCGGCACGCTGCTGGCGCTGATGCGGCTGTCGGGCCGCAAGTGGCTGGATGCGCCCGCGGCCGTCTATGTCAACGGCATGCGCAGCATTCCGCTGGTGATGGTGATCCTGTGGTTCTTCCTGCTGGTGCCCTTCATCATCGGCCGGCCGATCGGTGCCGAGGTGTCGGCCATCATCACCTTCGTCGCCTTCGAGGCCGCCTATTTCAGCGAGATCATGCGTGCCGGCATCCAGTCGATTCCGCGCGGGCAGGTCTATGCCGGCATGGCGATGGGCATGACCTACAAGCAGAACATGACGCTCGTGGTGCTGCCGCAGGCCTTCCGCAACATGCTGCCGGTGCTGCTGACGCAGACGATCATCCTGTTCCAGGACACCTCGCTGGTCTATGCCATCGGCGCCTACGACCTGCTCAAGGGCTTCGAGACGGCCGGCAAGAATTTCGGCCGCCCCATCGAGTCCTACCTGCTGGCCGCGGTCCTCTATTTCGTCATCTGCTATGCACTGTCCTATCTGGTCAAGCAGCTGCACAAGAAGATCGCAATCATTCGATGATCCGGCAGGCTTCGCGTGCTCATGAAGCCCGCAGTGTGTGTCGAACGAAATCCGTGCACGCTGCCGCATTGCGCGTGGCGCGCAGCGGCGCGATGAGCGCATTCACAGAGAGAGTATTGAAATGGCTGAGAACATGATCGAAATCAAGAACGTCTCCAAGTGGTATGGGCCGGTTCAAGTGCTCAACGATTGCTCGGTCAGCATTGCCAAGGGCGACGTGGTGGTGGTGTGCGGGCCTTCGGGCTCGGGCAAGTCCACACTCATCAAGACCGTGAATGCGCTGGAGCCTTTCCAGAAGGGCGAGATCACGGTCAACGGCATCGCGTTGCACGATCCCAAGACCAACCTGCCGAAGCTGCGCGCCAAGGTCGGCATGGTGTTCCAGCACTTCGAGCTGTTCCCGCACCTGTCGGTGACCGAGAACCTGACCATCGCGCAGGTCAAGGTGCTCGGGCGCAGCCTCGAGGACGCCAAGGTGCGCGGCCTCAAGATGCTCGACCGGGTCGGGCTGATGGCGCACAAGGACAAGTTCCCGGGCCAGCTCTCGGGCGGCCAGCAGCAGCGTGTGGCGATTGCCCGTGCGCTCAGCATGGACCCGATCGTGATGCTGTTCGACGAACCCACCTCGGCGCTCGACCCTGAAATGGTCGGCGAAGTGCTCGATGTGATGGTGAGCCTGGCCAAGGAAGGCATGACCATGATGGTGGTCACGCACGAGATGGGCTTCGCGCGCAAGGTCGCGAGCCGGGTGATCTTCATCGATGTCGGCGGACGCATCCTGGAAGACTGCTCGAAGGACGAGTTCTTCGGCCATCCCGAGAACCGGCAGGCGCGGACGAAGGACTTCCTCAACAAGATCCTGCAGCATTAGAAGGGCCCACACCCCCAGGCTGCGCGCGCTGCGTGTCGCCTTATGTGTCGGGGGTGGCGGGTTGCGATGCCGGGGGGGGTGGGGCGATGTCGCGGGTGCGGGTGCGTCGGTCACGTGTGATGGCGGCCGAGCCGGCGACGAGCGCCAGAAGGATCATGAGGAAGATCGAGAATTCTTCGGTCCACGCAAATGAGGCGTCGGTGAAATAGCGCACCAGCACGTTGGCGAAGGTGATGCAGGCCAGCAGGCCCATGATGATCGCGGTGCCCCATTCCTCGATGGCGAGCGGCCGGCGTGCCGGCTCATCGGCGGCTCCGGGGTCTGGAGGCAGGTGGCTGACACTGTCCGGTACACGGCCGGACTTGCTGGGAGCAGTCATGGGGAAGGCCTGCGGGTGCTCGCTCGCCGGTCATCGGCCGGTCGCCGGGACGCGATCCGTACACCTCGACGGCGAAGCAGCGGGCCATGCTATCGGCCCGCTGCTTCGCCGGACATCAGGGCTTTCCTTAGCCACCGGGCGCCGCCCCGGCGCGCCTCGTCCCGGCTAGGCGAGCACCACCCGCGTCTTGATCGGCAGGCGGCCGAGGGCGTCCTGCAGCCGTGCCTGCAGGGCGTCTGCCTGCGCGCCGGCGGCCGTCGCGTCCACCCGCACTTCCAGGGCCCCTTCGCCTTCGGCTCGCACTTGCGGTCGCGCCGCGTGGGCGTCGATTCCCAGGGCGGCACAGGCCTCCTCGACCATCGCCTCGGCCACCTCGCGCGCGGCGATCGCGCGCAGCTCGGGCTTGAAGATCTTGCCGACGTTGGTCATCGGCATGGTGTGGAGGATGCGGACGGCGCGCGGCCTGGCCGGGGCCTCGTCGACGCGGCCGGCGGTGAAGGCCAGCAGCTCGGCCTCGGTGGCCGATGCGCCCGGCACCAGCGTGGCGAAGACCACGGGCAGCTCGCCGGCATAGGCATCGGGCGCGCCGACCGCGGCGCACAGCTGCACCGCCGGATGCGCGCCCAGGGCGTCCTCGATGACCTTGGGGTCGATGTTGTGGCCGCTGCGGATGATCAGGTCCTTCGACCGGCCGGTGAGGTTCAGCCGGCCTTCGCCGTCGATCCAGCCCAGGTCGCCGGTCGCGAGCCAGCCGTCGGCGGTGAAGGCCTTGGCGTTGTCCGCCGGGTCCAGAAAGCCGGAGAAGAGGTTGGGCGACTTGAAGAGCACCATGCCGTGCTCGCCCGCCGGCAAGTCGCGGTCGCCGGCATTGCCCTGTTCGTCGAGCGCGACGATGCGCATCTGCGAATAGGGCAGGCGGAAGCCCACGCAGCCCGCGGGCCCGTTCACGCCCGGCGGCGTGATGGTGGAGATGCCGGCCATCTCGGTCATGCCCAGGCTCTCATGCACATGCAGGCCGAACAGGCGCTCGAAGCGTGCCGCGAGCTCGGGTGCGAGCACGGCGGCCCCCGTGCGGCAGTAGCGGATGGACGAGATGTCCGCGCCCGCCAGCGGCACGTTGGCCAGCGCCGCGAGCACGGTGGGAACGGCCGAGAGCGAGGTCGGCCGGTACTTCTCGACCAGCCGCCAGTAGTTCGCCATCACCTGCCTGTTGCGCAGCAGCGTGGTGGTCGGAATGATCATCTCCACGCCGGCCGAGAGCGAAGTCAGCGAAGCCGGCAGCACGCCCGCCACATGGAACAGCGGATAGCCGTTGATCGAGATGTCCTCCGGTCCCAGGCCCTGCAGCTGCACGCTGGCCCAGGCGGTGAAGACGTGCGCGCCATGGCTGTGGCGCGCGAGTTTCGGCGAGCCCGTGGTGCCGCCGGTGTGGAAGTACGCGGCGATGTCTTCGGGCGCGATGTCGCGTCCGCTCACGAGATGGTCGTCGGGCTCGCGCATGCGCAAGGCATGGAAGTCGGCCACGTGCTCCGGCAAGGCCGGCGCCGCGCCGGGCGCTTCGTCGTGCGGCGCCACGCGCAGCACCGCGGCGAGCGTCGGTACCTGCGAGCGCAGGCGCAACGCCTTCGACCACATGCCTGCATCGTCGTCCGAGCCATAGGCGATCAGCACCTTGGCGCGGGCGGCCGTCATCAGTGCGGCCAGCTTCTCGTCGCTCAGGAGGGGGTTGAGCGGCTGCACGATGCCGGCCGCCGCACCGCCCCACAGCGCGAGGTGGTACTCGAGGCAACCGGGTAGCAGCACGGCCACTGCGTCCCCGGGCGTGACGCCGAGCGCGTGCAGCAGATTCGCCGTCTGGTGGATGCCGGCCATGAGCTGCGCGTAGCTCCAGCGGATCGGCTCGTCGGCCGGATCGCCCGTGCGCAGGAAGGTCAGGGCGGTCTTGTCGCCGAAGGCCGCGGCCGAGTTCAGGAAGATCTCGTAGCTGCTGCGCACCGTCAGCACTTCGTGCAGGGGGCGCTGCTCCAGCCGTCGGATGTCGTCGAGATTGCGGACCGGGAATGCGGCGCGGAAGGCCTTCGCGGCCCTCGGGGAGAGTTCGTCGTTGCTCATGGCCTATCGTCCCCCGGGATTGTCTTCCGGCGTGTCGCGCTCATGACCGGCCGAGCGAGATGTAGCGCTGCAGATGATGGTCTTCGTCGCCGAGCTGGTGGTCGATCATCACGAGGCGCTTGGCATAGTGCGCCAGCGGCAGTTCCCAGGTCATGCCGATGCCGCCGTGCAGCTGGATGCATTCTTCCGCGACGCGCGTGCCGATGCGGCCGATGCTGACCTTGGCGGCGGAGAGGGCGCGCTCGCGCGTCAGGCGATCGGCATCGAGCGCGGCCGCCGCGTTGATGACGGCCGAGCGTGCCTGTTCGATCTCCAGCAGAAGGTCCGCCATGCGGTGCTGCAAGGCCTGGAAGCTGCCGATCGGCACGCCGAACTGCTTGCGCGTGCGCAGGTAGTCGAGCGTGGCGGTCTTGGCCGAGTCCATCGCGCCGAGCGCTTCGGCGCACAGGGCCAGCACCCCGCGGCCTATCGCTCGTTCGAGCGTGGCATGGCCGCTGCCTTCACCGCCGAGCAGCGCATCGGCGCCGAGCTTCACCTGGTCGAGCCGCAGTTCGGCGACACGGCCGCCGTCGATCGCGGGACAGCCGCGCAGCGTCAGGCCGGGCGTCGATGCGGGGATGAGGAAGAGGGAAATGCCGGCTTCGTCGTCGACTTCGCCCGCGCTGCGCGCGGAGAGCACGAACAGCTCGGCACGCTCGCCCTGTGCAATCGCCACCTTCGTGCCGTCCAGGATCCAGCCATCGCCGCGGCGCTCGGCACGAGTCTCGACGCGTGCCAGGTCGTGGAAGGACTCGGCCTCCTCGTGCGCCAGCGCTGCGATGGTCGTGCCTTCGATCAGGCCGGCGAGCAGCTCGCGCTGGCGCTCGCTGCCCGCGGCGGCGATTGCCTCGCCGGCAAGCACCGCACTGCCGAGCAGCGGCTCGACCACCAGCCCGCGGCCCAACGCTTCGAACACCACCGCGATGTCGAAGCCCGAGCCGCCGAGGCCGCCATCGGCGTCCCTGAACAATGCGCCGATCGCGCCCAGCTCGGCGAACTGCCGCCAGATGTCGGCGCTGAACCCCTCGGGCGATCGCGCGATCCGGTCGCGGTCGTCGAAGGCGTATTGCTCGGCAATGAACCGGTTCAGGCTGTCGGACAGCATGCGCCGGTCGTCGGTGTGCTCGAAGTTCATCTCAAATCTCCATCGCGCCCCATACGAGCGCAAAAATTCTCTATTCCAGAAACACCGCGGATCCGGCTTTGCCGGTCCGCCGGTGTTGCCCCCTGCAAGGGGGGTGGCGAAGCGACACGCAGTGCGCGCAGCCTGGGGGTGAGCCCAGAAACACCGCGGATCCGGCTTTGCCGGTCCGCCGGTGTTGCCCCCTGCAAGGGGGTAGGCGAAGCGACACGCAGTGCGCGCAGCCTGGGGGTGAGCCAGGAAACACCGCGGAACCGGCTCAGCCGGGCCGCCGGTGTTGCCCCCTGCAAGGGGGGTGGCGAAGCGACACGCAGTGCGCGCAGCCTGGGGGTGTGCGTCTTACAACCCGAGGATCGTCTTGGAAATGATGTTTTTTTGAATTTCATTGGAGCCGCCGAAGATCGACAGCTTGCGGTTGTTGAAGTAGCGCGTCGCGGCCGACGCGGCTTCGGGCGGCCCGAAGGGCTGGCCATCGAAGCCTTCATGCAGCGCCTCGGCGACGAAGGGGCGCGCGTGCACGCCCATCGCGCGCCGGGTGAGCGAGGAGATTTCCTGCCGGATCTCGGTGCCGCGGATCTTGAGCATCGAGCTTTCGGCACCCGGCACACCGCCGCCGGCCACGGCCGCGATCACGCGCAGGTTGGTGGTCTTCATGTTCTCGAGGTCGATCTCCACCCTCGCCATGCGGGCGGCGAAGGCCGGGTCCTCGGCCAGCGGACGGCCGTTCTTGCGCTGCTTCGCGGCGATGGCCTTCAGCTGTTCCAGCGCCGCGACCGAGAAGCCCACGCCCGCGATGTTGGTGCGCTCGTAGGTCAGCAGGTACTTGGCGCAGGTCCAGCCCTTGTCTTCCTCGCCCACGAGGTTCCCGGCCGGGACGCGCACGTCGGTGAAGAACACTTCATTCACCTCGTGCGCGCCGTCGAGCGTGATGATCGGCCGCAGCTCCACGCCGGGCGACTTCATGTCGATCAACAGGAAGCTGATGCCTTCCTGCTTCTTCGCCTCGCGGTTGGTGCGCACCAGGCAGAAGATCATGTCGGCATGCTGGCCGAGCGTGGTCCAGGTCTTCTGGCCGTTCACGATGTAGTGGTCGCCGTCGGCATCGCGGCCTCGCACGGCCGAGGTCTTGACCGATGCGAGGTCCGAGCCCGCACCCGGCTCGGAATAGCCCTGGCACCACCAATCGGTGCCGTCGAGGATGCGCGGCAGCCAGTGGCGCTTCTGCGCCTCGGTGCCGTACTTGATGAGCACCGGGCCGAGCATGTTCACGCCGAAGGGCACGATGCGCGGCGCATGGGCGAGCGCGCATTCGTTCTCGAAGATGAATTTCTGCACCGCGGTCCAGCCCGGCCCGCCGTACTGCACGGGCCAGTGGTTCGCGAGCCAGCCGCGTTCGTTGAGGATCGCGTGCCACTGCTGCATGTCGGCCTTTTCGAGATGCTGGCCGGACGCGACCTTGGCCGACAGGCGCGCGGGCAGCCTGGCGGCCAGGAAGGCGCGCACCTCGTCGCGGAAGGCTTCTTCTTCGGGGGTGAAGTTCAGGTCCATGCCGCGCTCCTCATTCGGCCCGGTCGAGGCTGGCGAAGTCCGCGCCGCGTTCGACCAGATCCACCAGCAGGGGCGAGGGGGTCCAGAACAGCGGATCCTCCTTCGCGAATTCGCGGATGTCCGCGAGCACCTTGGACAGTCCCACCATGTCGGCGTACTTCATCGGTCCGCCGCGATGGCGCGGAAAGCCGTAGCCGTAGAGCAGGGTCACGTCGACGTCGAGCGGCCGCAGCGCGATGCCCTCCTGCACGGCCTTGGCGCCTTCGTTGATCATCGCGGCCAGGTAGCGGCGCACGATCTCCTCGTCGCTGAAGCTGCGCGGGGTGATGCCGGCGCGCCGGCGCTCGGCATCGATGATGGCTTCGACCTCGGGGTCGGGCGTGCCGGTGCGCGCCCCCTCGGGATAGAGGTAGTAGCCGCGGCCGGTCTTCTGGCCGAACCAGCCGCGCTCGCAGAGGCGGTCGGCAATCTGCACATAGCGGGCGCGCGGATCGCGCGTGGGCGCCCTGCGCTTGCGCGTGGCCCAGCCGATGTCGCCGCCGGCCAGGTCGATGACCTGGTAGGGGCCCATCGGAAAGCCGAAGTCGCGCACGGCCTTGTCGATCTGGTAGGGCGAGGCGCCGTCTTCCATCATGTAGTCGGCCGCCTGCCGGTACACGGCCAGGAGGCGGTTGCCGATGAAGCCGTCGCACACGCCCGCGCGCACGGGGACCTTCCTGAGCTTCTTCGCCAGCTCGAAGCCGGTGGCGACCACATCGGCGCTGACCTTGGCCGGCACCACGATCTCCAGCAGCTTCATGATGTTGGCCGGCGAGAAGAAGTGCAGCCCCACCACATCGGCCGGACGCGAGACGCTGGCGGCGATCGCGTCGATGTCGAGGTAGGAGGTGTTGGTGGCCAGCACCGCGCCGGGCTTGCACACGCGGTCGAGTTCGGCGAACACGGCCTTCTTGACCGCCATGTCCTCGAACACGGCCTCGACCACGAGATCGGCGCCGGCGAGCGCGTCGTAGGTGGTCGAGCCGGAAAAGCGCGCCATGACGGCCGCCTTGGCTTCGGGCGTCATGCGGCCCTTCTGGATCAGCGTGTCGTAGACCTTCTCGACATGGGCGCGGCCGCGCGCGAGGCTGGGCTCGTCGCGCTCGATCATGGTCACCGGCAGGCCGGCGTCGAGCATCGCGACCGCGATGCCCGCGCCCATGGTGCCGCCGCCGACTACGCCGGCCGCATCGAGCGCGCGGGGCCTGGCGGCCTTGGTTTCGGGTGCCTTCAGGACTTCGCGCTCGGCGAAGAAGGCATGGATCAGGCCGGCGCGCTGCGGGCTGTCGATGCACTGCAGGAAGAGCTTGCGTTCCAGGGCCATGCCCTCGTCGAAGGGCTTGTCGAGGGCGGCTTCGACGGCTTCGATCATCTTCATCGGGGAGAAGAGGCCGCGGCTCTTCTTCGACGTCTCGGCGCGCGCGGCCTCGAGTTCGGCGCGGCTTCGGGCGGTGTCCGCCGCCAGCGCGGCGGCATCGCGGGTGCGGCGCACCGGTGCCTTCGCGGCGACCAGTTCCTGCGCATAGGCCAGGCCTTCCGTCAGGGCATCCTCGCCTTCGCCCAGGCGGTCGATCAGGCCCAGCGTGTGCGCCTCCCTGGCGCCCATGTGGCGGCCGCTTTGCATCAGTTCGAGCGCGGCCTTGACGCCGATCAGGCGCGGCGTGCGCTGTGTGCCGCCGGAGCCTGGCATCAGGCCCAGCTGTACTTCGGGCAGGCCGAGCTTGGCCGAGGCGAGTCCGATCCGGTAGTGCGCCGACAGCGCGATCTCCAGCCCGCCGCCGAGCGCGGCGCCGTGGATCGCCGCCACGACGGGCTTGGTGCAGGCCTCGATGCGGCCGCAGACCTCGGGCAGCGACGGCGGCAGCGGCGGCTTGCCGAATTCGCGGATGTCGGCACCCGCAATGAAATTGCGGCCCGCGCCGACGATCAGCACGGCAACGGCGCCGCTGTCGGACTCGGCCGCCGCGATCGCCTCGACCAGGCCGCGGCGGACGTCGACACCGAGCGCATTGACCGGCGGGTTGTCGATGGTCACGACCATGATGTTGCCCTGGCGCTCGAAGCGCACGGGGCCGGAGGCGGACGATGAGGGGGAACTGGGGGCTGAATTCGTGGCCATGGGCGCTGTGTCCTGAAATGAGAGCGGAAGGAGTCCAGAGTGCCTCGGCATTCTTGGCTGCCATCGCCGTTTTGACAATTGCATTGCCGATTGACAGACTGTCAAAGAATATTTGACACAATCCATGGCCATGGATCTGCAGTCCCTGAGCCTGCTCGTCGAAATCCTCGATGCGGGCAACCTGAGCGCGGCGGCGCGCCGCCTGAAGATGAGCCGCGCCAACGTGAGCTATCACCTGAACCAGCTCGAGCGCTCGGTGGGCGCGCAGCTGGTCCGGCGCACCACGCGCCGGGCCGAGCCGACCGAGATCGGCCTGCGCCTCTACCAGCATGGCATCGCGATCCAGAGTGAATTGCAGGCGGCGCGCGAATCCGTGTCGGCCCTGGGCGAGGGCCTGCAGGGACGGGTGCGGCTCAGCGTGCCCAGCGGTTACGGGCAGCTGGTCATGTCCGACTGGCTGATCGACTTCAAGCGCCAGTACCCGGGCATCGTGCTCGACGTGCTGTTCGAGAACCGCATCGAGGACCTGCTGCGCGACGAGGTGGACATCGCCATCCGCGTGATGCCCGAGCCGCCGCTGAATCTGGTCGCGCGCGCGCTCGGCCCGGTGCGCTACGTGGCCTGCGCCTCGCGCGCCTATGCGCACGCGAATGCGCTGCCGCAACAGCTCGACGAGCTGCAGAGCGCGCCGGTCGTGACCGCGGCCGTGATCGGGCGGCAACTTCGCCTGTCGGCCTACCAGGGCGAGACGCGGCGCGAGGTGGTGCTCGAGCCGACCCTGATCTCGGAGAACTTCCTGTTCCTGCGGCAGGCCATCCTGGCCGGCCTGGGCATCGGCGTGGTGCCCGACTATGTGGTGCAGGAGGACATCCGGCGCGGCGAGGTGCTGACCGCGCTCGACGACTGGCGGCTCAGCATCTTCGGCACGCAGATGTTCATGCTCTACATGCCCAGCCGGCAGCACACGCGGGCCATCAGGACCTTCATCGACGTGATGCTGGAACGCGCACGCATGGCCATGGGATCGGACACGCCGGGCGCCTGAGCGGCGTCGCATCCCGTCGCCTCGCCCCGCGGGCGGCGCCGGTCCGCGCTGCTCGAATGCGCTTCGCGCCTGCATGCTGCGCTTCGTCGCATCGCGCTGGGCCGCGGCGGCCGTCTGCGAGATCGTCGGGGCATTCCAATGCACGAGGACCCGACCATGACACTCCAGACCATCCTCCGGCCCCTGCGCGCGCCGGTGCTCTATTACTCCGTGCTGCTGGCCTCCCTGGGCGCCGCCGCGGCCGAGCTGCATGTCAGCGTGAGCGGCGGACCATCGCAAGCCGCCGTGCTCTATGCGCAGTTGTTCGACAGCGCCGAGGCCTACGCGGCCGACAGGGCGACGGCCTCGCAGATGGTGCCGATGAGCTCCGGCAGCGCCGAACTCGCCTTCCCGGGGCTCGCCCCCGGACGTTATGCCGTGCGGCTCTTCGCGGACGAGAACGGCAACGGCAAGCTCGACACGAACCTGATGGGCATGCCGACCGAGCGCTACGGCTTCTCGAACGACGCCAAGGGCAACCGCGCCGCTCCCGGCTTCGATGCCGCCGCGATCAGGGTCGATGCAGACACCCGGGCCGATGTGCACCTGCGCTGAATACGGATCCCGGAGAACGATCATCATGCAAAGACGCGAACTCCTTCGCCTGCTCGCCGCGACTGGCGCGGCCCCTCTTCTGTCATCCGTGTTGCATCCCTCGTTGGCTCGGGCGGCGGAGCCCGACAACTGGCAAGCCCAGTTCGAGGCTTCGACCGCCGCCTGGAAGATCGGCTTCCAGACCCCGCCCGGCGACATGCCGCTCGCCCCCGCGGCCGTGCGCGGACGCTTTCCGGATGCGGTGGCCGGCACGCTCTTTCGCATCGGCCCCGCTGGCCACGACCTGGGCGGCGAGCGCTATCACCACTGGTTCGATGGCGACGGCATGGCGCATCGGTTCGTCATCGAGGGCACGCAGGTCCATCACCAGGGCCGCTATGTCGCGACCGCCAAGCGCACGGCAGAAGTGCGCGCCGGCCGCCGGCTTGTCGACGCCTTCGGCACCACCCTGCCGGGCGTGGAGCCGGCCACCTCGGCGGACAGCATCAACGTCGCCAATACCAGCGTGCTGCCGCTCGGCGGCGAACTGCTCGCGCTGTGGGAAGGCGGCTCGGCGACGCGGCTCGATCCACGGACGCTGGAGACCCTGGGCGTGAAGACCTGGCGGCCCGATGTGGCGGGCATGCCCTTCTCGGCCCATCCCAAGGTCGATCCGGACGGCACGGTCTGGAACTTCGGCGTCAGCTCCATGGCCGGGCTGCTGGCCCTCTACGAGATCGCGCCGGACGGCGTCCTGCGCCGCGCCGCCGCGGTGCCGCTGGCGGACGTGCCGATGGTGCATGACTTCGCGGTCACCGAGCATCACCTGGTCTTCCTGCTGCCGCCGCTGGTCTACGACGCCGGACGCAACGCGGCCGGCGCGGATTTCCTCGACTGCCACGTCTGGCGGCCCGAGCTAAGCATGCGCGCGCTGGTCATCGACAAGAAGGACTGGAACCGGCGCCAGCTGCTCTCGCTGCCCACCGGCTTCCTGTTCCATGTCGGCAATGCGTGGGAAGAGAGCACACCCGGCGGTGTGAAGATCCATGTCGACTACGTGCGATCGGACGATGCGGCTTCGGTCTTCACGACCAATCGCGAGGTGATGCGCGGGCGGCGGGTGAAGGCCGGCGAGCCGCATCTCACCGTCGCCACCCTGGACCTCGGTAGCGGCCGGGCCACGCAGCAGGTGCTGCCTCAGGATGCGGAATTCCCGCGCATCGATCCGCGCCGGGTCGGTCTGCGGCATCGCTTCGTGGTGCATGCGACGCAGGCGGGCCGCGACCTGCCGGCCTTCGGCGCGATTGCGAGCACCGAAGTCGAGACCGGCCGCTCCCAGCGCTTCGCCTACGGATCGCAGGCCATCGCCGAGGAGCACGTGTTCGTGCCCGACGGCGCCGGTCCCGGCTGGATCCTCGGCACCATGCTCGACGTGGCGCAGAAGAAGACCGTGCTGTCCTGCTTCGCCGCCGACCAGCTCGCGGCCGGCCCGGTGGCGCAGGCGACCTTGCCCTGCGCCTTGCCGCTGGGCCTGCACGGCGCCTTTGTCGCGGCCTGAGGGCGGCGCGCACGCCGCCGCCGCGATGGGACAATCCGCGCCATGACCCATCCCGTCGATACCCTCACCATCACCCGTCCCGACGACTGGCACCTGCATGTGCGCGACGGCGCCGCGCTCCAGGCCGTGGTGCCGCATTCGGCGCGGCAATTCGCACGGGCGCTGATCATGCCGAACCTGCGCCCGCCGGTGACCACGACGCGGCAGGCGATGGACTACCGCGCGCGCATCCTCGCGGCGGTGCCGGCCGGCCTCGACTTCGAGCCCGTCATGTCGCTCTACCTCACCGACGTGCTGCCGCCCGAGGAAATCGCCCGCGCGGCCGCGGCCGGCGTGCGCGCGCTCAAGCTCTACCCGGCCGGCGCCACCACCAACAGCGATGCCGGCGTGACCGACATCCGCAAGACCTACGCGACGCTGGAAGCGATGCAGAAGCACGGACTGCTGCTGCTCGTGCACGGCGAGGTGACCGATCCGGCGGTGGACCTGTTCGACCGCGAGGCCGTCTTCATCGACCGCGTGATGATTCCGCTGCGGCGCGATTTCCCCGAGCTGAAGATCGTCTTCGAGCACATCACGACGCGCGAAGGCGCGCAGTACGTGCGCGATGCCGACCGCTTCACCGCGGCGACGCTGACCGCGCACCATCTGCTCTACAACCGCAATGCCATCTTCACCGGCGGCATTCGACCGCACTACTACTGCCTGCCGGTGCTCAAGCGCGAGACGCATCGCGTCGCGCTGCTCGAGGCGGCCACCAGCGGCAACAGCCGCTTCTTCCTGGGCACCGACAGCGCGCCGCATCCGGCGCACCTGAAGGAGCATGCGCAGGGCTGCGCCGGCTGCTACACCGCGCTGAACGCGATGGAGCTGTATGCCGAAGCCTTCGACAGCGTTGGTGCGCTCGACAAGCTCGAAGCCTTTGCCAGCTTCCATGGCGCCGACTTCTACGGCCTGCCGCGCAACACCGGCACTCTGACCCTGCGTCGCGAGCCGCGGACCGTGCCCGAAACCCTGCCCTATGGCGACGCCACGCTCAAGCCGCTGCGCGGCGGCGAAACAGTGGCCTGGAGCGTGCAATGACGCTTGAACCGAGCCGCATGCATGCGGGACGAGCCTGAACGGCTGCCCATCGGCTGGCAGCGTCCCTGGCTGGCCCCGTACCGCGCGCGGGGAGTGTGGGTGCAGGCAGCGTTCGATGCGGGCCGGGGCTGCGCCGATGCCCTGAACGAGGGACTGGGGGAAGGCGCCCCCGTCCGATTCGTGCCGCAGAGCGCGCTGCCGGCGGGCGAGGCCTATGAGTCCTTCATCATCCGGACGCAGTCGGTGCCCACGCGCGACAACCTGCACGACTTCTTCAATGGCCTGGCATGGCTGCATTTCCCCGCGGCCAAGTGCCGGATCCATGCGCTGCAGGCGGAGGTCATCGCGCGTCGCGGCGTCGGCGCGACCCGCGGCACGCTGCGCGACGCGCTCACCGTGTTCGACGAGAACGGCGCCGTGCTCGACGCGCCGCCCGCGCTCTGGCAAGCGCTGGCCGAACGCGACTGGCGGCGTCTCTTCATTCGCGAGCGTGCGCTGTGGCGCGAGGCGCGGCTGCTGGTTTTCGGCCACGCGCTGCTCGAAAAGCTGACGCAGCCGCGCAAGCCGATCACCGCGCACGTGCTGCGCGGCCCGGTTGCCGCAGGCGCCATCGCCATCGACGATGCGGCGATCGCGCGGGCCCTGGAGCCCGCATATCTGGCCGGAAAGCCCTTCGTGCCGCTGCCGGTTCTCGGCATTCCGGACTGGTGGCCGCAGAACCAGAACTTTTCCTTCTATGATGATTCGGACGTCTTTCGTCCACGCAGGGTCCCAGAACCAAGTCCAACCAAACCAGCCCTGTAGATCGTCCGCAGCTTGAAGCGGGCCGTCCGGCCCCCATCTGCGGGCGACGTTTCCCATGGAGATCCCGACTTGAAACGCATTCTTCTTTTTGTATTGACCAACGTGCTCGTGGTGGCGGTGCTCGGCATCGTCGCGAGCCTGCTCGGCGTGAACCGCTACCTCACGGCGAACGGCCTGAACCTCTCGGCCCTGCTCGGTTTCGCGCTCGTCATGGGCTTCGGCGGCGCGATCATCTCGCTGCTCATCAGCAAGCCGATGGCCAAGTGGAGCGCCGGAGTGCGCATCGTCAACGATCCGCAGTCGCCCGACGAAGCCTGGATCATGCAGACCGTGCGCAGGCTTTCCGACAAGGCCGGCATCGGCATGCCGGAGGTCGGCATCTTCGAAGGCGAGCCCAATGCCTTCGCGACCGGCGCCTTCCGGAACTCGGCGCTGGTCGCCGTCTCCACCGGCCTGCTGCAGAACATGACGCGCGAGGAAGTCGAAGCCGTCATCGGCCACGAGATCGCGCACGTGGCCAATGGCGACATGGTCACGATGACGCTGATCCAGGGCGTGATGAACACCTTCGTCGTGTTCCTCTCGCGGGTTATCGGCTATGCGGTCGACAGCTTCCTGCGCCGCAGCGACGAGCGCTCGTCCGGCCCCGGCATCGGCTACATGGTGACCACGATGGTGCTGGACATCGTGCTCGGCTTCGCCGCCGCCATCGTCGTCGCCTGGTTCTCGCGCCAGCGCGAGTTCCGCGCGGACGCGGGCTCGGTGCAGCTCTTGGGTCGCAGGCAGCCGATGGTGAATGCGCTGGCGCGCCTGGGCGGCCTGCCGGCGGGCGAACTGCCGAAGACGGTGGAGGCCATGGGCATCACCGGCGGCATCGGCAAGCTGTTCGCCACCCACCCGCCGATCGAGGAGCGCATCGCGGCTCTTCAGAACGCGCAAGGCTGAGCGTACAAGCCGCGCGCTCCGCCGCGGAACAGGGAAGGGCCGGTTCGACCGGCCCTTTTTTCATGCGCGCACGGCTTGCGACTCGCGGCCTCGGCCCGCCGCCGCACCGGCTATGGGTGGCCCACGTCCGCCAGCGCCCGCGCCACCGCCTCACCCACCTTGATGCCGTCGACGCCGGCCGACAGGATCCCGCCCGCATAGCTCGCCCCCTCACCGGCGGGATAGAGGCCGCGCACATTGAGGCTCTGGAGATCCTCGCCGCGCGCGATCTTGATCGGGGAGGAGGTGCGGGTCTCCACGCCGGTCAGCACGGCATCGTGCATGTCGAAGCCCTTGATCTTCCGGCCGAAGGCGGGGAAGGCTTCGCGCATGGCCTCGATGGCATAAGCGGGAAGGGCGGCGTGCAGGTCGCCGGGCGTGACGCCGGGCTTGTAGGAAGGCAGCACGCTCCCGAGCGCGGTCGATGGCGTGCCGGCGATGAAGTCGCCCACGAGCTGGCAGGGCGCGCGATAGTCGCCGCCGCCGAGTTCATAGGCCCGGGATTCGAGCTCGCGCTGCAGCGCGATGCCCGCCAGCGGTGATCCCTTGCTGCCCTGCTTCCAGCCGGGGAAATCGTGCGGATCGATGCCGACCACGATGCCGGCATTGGCGTTGCGTTCGTTGCGCGAGTACTGGCTCATGCCGTTGGTCACGACGCGGCCCGGCTCGCTGGTGGCTGCGACGACGGTGCCGCCCGGACACATGCAGAAGCTGTAGACGGAGCGGCCGTTCTGCGCGTGATGCACGAGCCGGTAGTCGGCCGCGCCCAGCAGCGGATGGCCGGCATGGCGGCCCCAGCGCGCACGGTCGATCAGGCTCTGAGGATGTTCGACGCGGAAGCCGATCGAGAAGGGCTTGGCCTCGATGTAGACGCCGCGCTCATGCAGCATCTGGAAGGTGTCGCGCGCACTGTGGCCGAGGGCCATCACCACGCGGTCGGTGCGCAGTTCGCTCGCGGCGCCGGTGCGCTGGTCATGCACGACCAGTCCGCGCAGGTGCCGCGTGCCGGCGCCGTCGTCCTCGATCAGCACATCGGTCACGCGTTGCTCGAAGCGGATCTCGCCGCCCAGGTCGATGATCTGCCGGCGCAGGTTCTCGACCACCTTCACCAGCTTGAAGGTGCCGATGTGCGGATGGGCCACATACAGGATCTCGGGCGGCGCGCCGGCCTTCACGAACTCTTCCATCACCTTGCGGCCGAGAAAGCGCGGGTCCTTGATCTGGCTGTAGAGCTTGCCGTCGGAGAAGGTGCCGGCGCCGCCCTCGCCGAACTGCACGTTCGATTCGGGATTGAGCACGCTCTTGCGCCAGAGGCCCCAGGTGTCCTTCGTGCGCTGGCGCACCGTCTTGCCGCGTTCGAGCACGATCGGACGGAATCCCATCTGCGCGAGCACCAGCGCGGCGAAGATGCCGCAGGGGCCGAAGCCCACCACCACCGGGCGCGTGGCCGGCCCGCCGGCCGGCGCGTGCGCCGGCGGCACCCAGCGCATGTCGGGGCTGGGGCCGATGTGCGGATGATTCGCGAACCGGGCGAGCAGCGCGGCCTCCTGCGCCGCGTCGGCCAGCTCGGCATCGACGATGTAGACCTGCAGCAGTTGGGCCTTGCGCGCGTCGAAGCTGCGCTTGAAGACCTTGAAGGCGCGCACGGCACCGGCCGGCAGGCCGAGCGCGGTGTCGATGGCGGTGGAAAGGGCGGCCTCCTCGTGGTCGAGCGGCAGCTTGATTTCGGAAATTCTGATCATGTCGAGGGCTTGTGGTTATCAAGCAGAGCGCGCGATCATAGAACGCCGGATGCTGGCGCGAATGCGCTGGCGCGGGTCGCGCGCCAGGCGGCTCGAAAGAAAAAAGGCCCGCGGCGCGTCGTGCGCCGCAGGCCCCGGGTGCCTGCCGGTGATGGCCGCTCAGGCGTCGGAGGTTGCCTCCGCCCCGATCCGGTCGGCACGCGCTTCCACCCGCTTGAGGGCGCGGCCGCGCAGGTTCGACCAGGTCACGCCGGCGAGCAGCAGGGCCGAGAGGAACATGAAGGTGGCGCTGATGGGGCGCTGCACGAAGATCGCCACGCTGCCGCGGGAGAGCAGCATCGCGCGGCGGAAGTTCTCTTCCACCATCGGTCCGAGGACGAAGCCCAGCATGATCGGCGCCACGGAGAATTCGAGCGTGATCAGCAGCGCGCCGATGAGTCCGAAGGCCAGCACTTCCCAGATGTGGAAGAGGCTGTTCTGCGTGCTGTACACACCGACGGCGATGAAGAACATGGCCGAGGGGAACAGGTAGCGGTAGGGCACCTGCAGCATCTTCACCCAGATGCCGATCATCGGCACGTTGAGGATGATCAGGAGCACGTTGCCGATCCAGAAGCTGGCGATCAGGCCCCAGAAGATGTCCGGATGCTCGGTGATGAGCTGCGGGCCGGGGGCGATGCCCTGGATCATCAGGGCGCCGAGGATCAGCGCCATCACCGCGTCACCCGGGATGCCCAGGCTCATCGTCGGAATGAAGTCGACCTGGGTCTTCGAGTGCGATGAGGCTTCGGGCGAGGCCACGCCGCCGATCATGCCGGTGCCGAACTTCTCGGGCGTCTTCGAGATCTTGCGTTCGAGCGCATAGGCGATGAAGGTGGTGATGGTCGGCCCCGTGCCCGGCATGGCGCCGAACACCGTGCCCACCGCCGTACCGCGCACCATGGGCCAGAAGGCCTCCTTCAGTTCCGCCACGCTCGGGCGCATGTCGCGGATGCGCAGCTTGGTGTCGGTGCTGATCGCCTTCATGCGGTTGACGTTGAGCAGGAAGTCGGCGATGCCGAACAGACCCATCGCGATGGCGACGAGTTCGAGGCCGTCACTGAGTTCGGGCACGTCGAAGGAGAAGCGGAAGCTGCCCGAGTTCACGTCGGTGCCGACCACGCCGCACAGGATGCCGAACAGCGTCATCGCCACGCCCTTGAGCGGCGAGCCGCGCGACATGGTCGAGCCGGCCAGCAGGCCCAGCAGCATGATCGAGAAGATCTCCGCCGGCCCGAACTTGAAGGCGACCGACACCAGCAGCGGCGATGCGAAGATCATCACCAGGATCCCCACCGAAGCGGCGAAGAAGGACGAGATCATCGTGATGCCGAGGGCGGTGCCGCCCTTGCCCGCGCGCGTCATCGGATAGCCGTCCAGGCAGGTCACCGCATGCGGCGGATGCGAGGGCAGGTTCAGCAGGATCGCGCCGATGGCGCCGCCGTACTGCGAGCCGTAGAAGATGCCGGCCAGCATCAGGATGGCGGGCACCGGATGCATCGCATAGGTGAGCGGCAGCAGGATGGAGATCGCGGACAGCGCGCCCATGCCGGGCAGCACACCGATCAGGTTGCCGACCAGCACGCCGAAGAAGGACCACATCAGGTTGCTGCCCTGAAAGGCGACGCCGAAGCCGAACCAGAGGTCATGAAGTGCTTGGGACATGGCTTACATCCCCCACTGGAAGAGAGGAAGCTGCAGACGCAGCGCCCACCAGAACACGATCACCGACACCATGCACATCGCCAGTGCCAGCAGGACGGCCTGCGTGACGGTGTTCTCGCGATCGCCGAGCGCCGAGATGAACACGATGGCGAAGGTGGCCGGCACCAGGCCGCCGTAGATGCCGAACAGCAGGAAGGCCAGCACGCTGAGGATGATGCAGATGCTGCCGCGCAGGTCGGGCAGGCTGTGGCCGTGGCCATGGCCGTGACCGGGCGCAGGCTGGGGCTTGACCGAGCGGGCACTCAGCGCGATCAGCAGGCCGGTGAGTGCCAGCAGCAAGCCGACGGACACCGGGAAAAAGCCAGGGCCCATGCGGGCCGGCGTGCCGACGTTGTAGCCGAAGCCGGCGTAGGCCGCGACCAGTCCGACGAACACCATCAGGGCGCCGCCGTAGTAGTCTTTCTTGACGTGGATGGGGGTGGGGCTGGGGGACTTCACAAACGTCCCTCCAATGCGCGGCCTGGATGCCGCTGCTGCTTCAACATGAAAGTCTCCTTCGCGGCGCGCGGGGTGCGCGCCTTGGCGAGGGGCAGTCTAGGAATGGAGGCTTCCAATCTCCTTTCAGTGCGAAAGGGGCTCCTCAAAATACGTGTTATCACTTATCGGGTTGGACCCCACCCGGTGCAGCCGCAGCGTGGCGCACAGACCGCCTGTCGAACCCTCGGCCGCGGGCGCGTCGCCCAGCACGATCTCGCCGCCGTTGCGGCGCGCATAGGCATGGGCGATCGCGAGTCCGAGCCCGGCACCGCGGCTGTTCGACGCCTGGGCGCCTGCGCCCTCGGCGTGGCGCGTGAAGCGCTCGAACACCGCCGCGCGGCGGCTGGCCGGAATGCCCGGGCCGGTGTCGCACACCTCGGCCTCGGCGTGCCCGGCCGCGAGCCGCACCGCGACGGTGATGCGTCCATTCACCGGCGTGTACTTGATCGCGTTGTGCACGAGGTTCGAGAGCGCCTCGTGCACCTCCGCCGCGTCCGCCGCGACGGGGGCGGCGAAGGCCGAAGGCGGCGCCTTGCCGTCGCTGTCGTCGCGCTCGCCGTCCGTGTCGTCGGCGACCGCGTCGCCGCGCACGTCGACGAAGCCGAGGTCCTGGTTCTTCTCGTGCGCCAGGGGCAGGTATTGCAGCACCACGTCGCGCGCCACCGCATTGAGGTCGGCGACGGGCGGGGCGCCGCCGCTGGCGGGTGCGGCATCGTTCGCATGCGCGAGCGACAGCAGCTGCTCGCTGAGGCGTCGCGCGCGCGCCAGCTGATCGATGATGGCGCGCAAGGTCTCGCGCATCTGTGCCGGATCGCGTTCGCGCAGCGCATAGCCGGCCTGGGTCATCATGATCGCGAGCGGCGTGCGCAACTGGTGCGATGCGTCGGCGAGAAAGCGCGACTGCGCCGCCAGCAGGCGGCTCTGGCTCGCCATGTGGAGGTTCACGGCCTCGACCAGGGGCGCGATCTCGTGCGGTACGCCGCGCAGGTCCAGCGGTTCCAGATCGCCGGGCGCCCGCGCGGCGAGCGAGCGGCGCACGCGCTCCAGCGGCCGCAGCGAGATCGCGACGCCCAGCCACACCAGCACCACGATGAGCAGCACCACGCGCGCGTCGTTGCGCAGCGCCTGGTGCCATGAATCGGCAAGCGCCTGCTCGCGCGCGGCCGTGCCCTCGGCGGCCTGGCTCAGCACGCGGTAGCCCGTGTCGGGCGTGAGCTGGACCGTGTGCCACAGCGCCGCGATGCGCACCGGATAGCCCTGGTAGACCGCGTCGTAGAAGATGGGCGTGTCGTCGGCCGCCGGCGGCGGGGGCGGCAGGTCGGGGTTGCCGATCAGCGTCTCTTCGGTGCCGTTTGCCGCGGTCTTGCCGTCGCGCATTGCCATGCGCGTGTAGCCGACATGCAATTGCTGGTGGCGCGCGTGCGTGGACTCGAACATCGCCTGCACGGAAAACGCGGCTTCGACGTGAAGCTGCCCGCTGGCATCCAGCGAGACACTGTCGTTCAGGGCCTGGACCGGTTCGACCAGGACCCGGTCGTAGGCCTCCACCACGACGCGCGAGATCGCCCGGTAGTCGTTCCACGTGTCCAGCGCCAGCAGGGCGATGATTCCCGGCAGCAGCAGCGCCAGCAGCAGGAGCCGGATGCCGAGGCGGCGGCGCGGTTCAGTCATCGTGAGGCGACTGGGTCGTGTCCTCGAGCATGTAGCCCAGGCCGCGCACGGTCGTGATGCGCACGTCGCTGTCGGCGAGTTTGCGCCGAAGCCGGTGCAGCACGAGTTCGATGGCCGCCGGGCCGACGTCGCGGTCGTGCGGGAAGACCTTGCCCGAAAGCCGCTGCTTGCCGACCGGCGCGCCGGCACGCAGCAGCAGGGCGGTCAGCGCCGCATGCTCCCGCGGCGTGAGGGCGAGGAGTTCGCCGCGCAGCGAGAAGGCACTGCTCGCGCTGTCGTAGCTGAGCGAGCCGCACTGCATGCGCGGATGCTGCTGGTTGCCGCGGCTGCGCCGCACGAGTGCGGCGAGTCGCGCCTCGACCTCTTCGATGGCGAAGGGCTTGCTCAGGAAATCGTCGGCTCCCAGGTGCAGGCCGCGCACCCGATCCTGGAGCGAGCCCTCGGCCGTCAGCACCAGGACCGGCGTGCGATCGCCGGCATCGCGCATCGCCGACAGCAGCGTGAGGCCATGCTTGTCCGGCAGGCGCAGGTCGAGCACGACGGCGTCGTACTCGTGGGCTGCAAGCAGTGCCTCGGCGGTGCGCGCATCGGGCGCGTGGTCCGGCACGAAGCCGCTTTGCTTGAGGGCGCGTGCCAGCCATTCGGCGAGTTCGGCTTCGTCTTCGACCAGCAGGATGCGCATGAGCCCCGGTGTCGCCTTTGCTGTTGTCTGTCGCTGCCGCTTCAGGCCGGCAGGAAGCCTTCGACGGACAGATAGCGTTCGCCGGTGTCGTAGTTGAAGCCCAGCACGATCGCATCGGCAGCGAGTTCGGGCAGCTTCTGGGCGATGGCCGCGAGCGTCGCGCCGGAGGAGATGCCGACCAGCATGCCCTCCTCGCGGGCGCAGCGGCGCGCCATCTCGCGCGCGGGCTCGGCGTCGACCTGGATCACGCCGTCGAGCAGGTCGGTGTCGAGGTTCCCGGGAATGAAGCCGGCGCCGATGCCCTGGATCGGATGCGGGGAGGGCTTGCCGCCCGAGATCACCGGCGAGGCGGTGGGCTCGACCGCGAACACCTTGAGCTTCGGCCATTTCTTCTTCAGCACGCGTGCGCAGCCGGTGATGTGGCCGCCGGTGCCCACGCCGGTGATCAGCACATCGATGCCTTCGGGAAAGTCGGCCGCGATTTCCTCCGCCGTGGTGCGCATGTGGACTTCGACATTGGCCGGGTTCTCGAACTGCTGCGGCATCCATGCGCCGGGCGTGGCGGCGACGATCTCCTCGGCGCGCGCGATCGAGCCCTTCATGCCCTTTTCGCGCGGCGTGAGGTCGAAGCTCGCGCCGTAGGCGAGCATCAGGCGGCGGCGCTCGACCGACATGCTGTCGGGCATGACGAGGATCAGCTTGTAGCCCTTGACGGCCGCCACCATGGCGAGGCCGATGCCGGTGTTGCCCGAAGTCGGCTCGACGATCGTGCCGCCCGGCTTGAGCGCGCCGGACTTCTCGGCCGCCTCGACCATCGAGAGTGCGATGCGGTCCTTGATCGAGCCGCCGGGATTGGCGCGTTCGGACTTGATCCACACCTGCTGCGTCGTCGCCGGGCCGAACAGCCGCTGGATACGGATGTGCGGCGTGTTGCCGATGGTGTGCAGGATGTCGGGGGCTTTCATGCGGTCTCCTTGGTGCGTGCCGTGTCGGGGTGAATGAATCGATGGGCGGGAAGGATAAGGGAGCGACATTGTGGCGATAATCGCCGGGTGAAGCACGCCAGACCGCCGCTGGTGCAAGTCTCGAAAGAGCGCACTGGAGGAACGTCCGGACTGCACAGGACAGCGCAGGAGCTAACGGCTCTCCACCGTGAGGTGAGGATCAGAGCAACAGAGACGAGTCGGGCCGGGGCAACCCGGTCCGGGTGAAACGGGCAATCTCTGCGCGCAGCAACACCAAGTAGGCCAGCGTCGATGTGGTTCCGCAGAGCTGGCGGGTAGGTGGCACCGAGCCGTCTGGCGACAGGCGGCCCAGATTAATGGCGGTCACGCCGGGGCCTCCGCAAGGGAGTCCCGGTGCACAGAATCCGGCTTATCGGCGTGCTTCACACATTTCTCGCCCGCCCTCAAGGCCGCGCCTGCTCCTCTCGCTGGCGCGGAAGCCGCCAAGGCAGCCTTGAATTCGCGCGTCTCATTGCCCCATCGAGGCTATCTGGACGCCCGACCGGCCCCTTCTTTGCTTGGGCGTCGAAGCCTGGGCGGCGATAGCCGCCGCGGCTGAGCGTCTCCATGTCCCGAAGTTCCATGGCGTCGACGATGTCGCCAGTCGTGTTGTCGCGTGCGCTGTCCATACGTTCAGTCTTGAGTGTGATGCTCGCGAGTCACTCGCTGGGAGCGTCGGCATGGGCGCGGCGAGGAATGCACGCACTCTGCGTCGCCACAAAGGTCACCAAACCTGGCAATCGCAAAGAAGAATTTCCGCCGAATTATCAGAAGAACCTGACGAACGACGGCCGATTTCGCGAAGTAGTCTCGACGAGTGAGAAGGCGTGCGCATTGCTCTTCCTGGCCCCTTGAGGCCAATTGACCGCGCACAAGAAGAAGCACAAGTGGAGAGTCCCATTGGTCCCTGCATCCATGCGCCCCGTAGCCGCATTTCCCTGGCCAGGCGGCCTCGCCGCGATGACAGGCAACGACTCGCGTGTCGAGCGCATCCTCGCGTGGCCGACCTCGGCTGAATGGACCGGCGCATTCCTGGCGGGCACCATCGTTCATCTGTTGCTGCTGATCCCCACGCTGATCACGCTGCAAATCTACGACCGCGTGCTCTCCAGCCGCAGTACCGCAACCCTGTTGATGTTGCTCACTGCTGCCGCGGTGTCGCTCGCGGCATGGTGGGTGGTCGATACCGCCCGGGTCCGCTGGCATGCGGCGCGTGCGGCGGGGCTGGAAGACCGGCTCACGCGCACGCTGATGCCGCTGACGCTTCATGTTCCCGCCGCGCAGGCGGGATCGGTGGCGCAGCAGCTCTTTCGGGATATCGGCACGGTGCGCGCATTCGTCGGGGGCGCCTCGCTGATTGCGCTGATCGACCTGCCGTGGTGCGCTGTCTATCTGCTGATCCTCGCGGCCTTTCATCCGCTGCTGGGCGCAGTCGCTCTCGCGGGCATGCTGGTGCTGATCGGCCTCGCATGGCTCACTGAGTGGCGATTGCGCGGGGCGGTGGGCTCGAGCGAGCAGGCGCACACGCGGGCACACCACTTGAGCGGCGAAGTCGCCGCCTTCACCGACGTATTGCAGGCGCACGGGCAGCAGGCTCAGGTCGCCAGCGCACTGACCGCGATCAGGGGCGAGGCATCGCTCGCACGGATGGCCGCGGAGCTGCCGAACCACGGACTCAAGGGGCTCGGCAAGCTCGCGCGGCAGGTGCTCCAGACCGCGATGCTCGCGACGGGCGCATGGCTGGTCCTGCAGGGCCAGACCACGGGCGGCGTGATGATCGCGGGCAGCATCCTGCTCGGCAAGGCGCTCGCGCCGCTGGAAGTGCTGATCGGGGGATGGAAGCAGCAGTTGGAGGCGCGCGAGGCGCTCGCCCGCCTGCGGCACGCTCTGGTGTCCGAATGCCATGCCGCGAATCGATTGCCCGAGACGATCCTGCCGCAGACCAAGGGCGAACTGACCGTGAGCCATCTGGGGGTGCGTCCCGTGCCGGGTGGTGTCGCGATCCTGCACGACGTCAGCTTCGACCTGGCCGCCGGGGCGATGCTCGCGGTGCTGGGTTCCAGCGGTAGCGGCAAGAGCACCCTCGCGCGCGTGCTGGCAGGGGTGCAGCCCCCGACCCAGGGCGAGGTTGCGCTCGACAGCGCGGCGCTGCATCAATACGGCGCCCAGGCTCGAGGACAGAGCACCGGATTCCTTCCGCAGGATGTCCTGTTGCACTCGGGCACGGTTGCCCGCAACATCGCGCGCCTGTGGCGACCGAACGGGAAGCTCACTCAAGAGCAAAGCGAGGCCGTGATCCTGGCGGCGCAGCGCGCGGGCGCGCATGATCTGATTGCAGCCTTGCCGAAGGGATACGACACCCTGATCGGCCAGGAGCCCGGCGCGCATGTCCTCTCGGGCGGGCAACGTCAGCGCATCGCCCTGGCCCGCGCGATCTATGCGACACCGGGCGCGGGCGAGCCCCGTCTCGTGGTGCTGGACGAACCCAACAGCCAGCTCGACGCCGAAGGCGAGGCTGCGCTGGAGCGCTGCCTGCACGGCCTGCGCGAGCGCAGGAGCACCGTCGTCGTCGTCACGCATCGCCCGCACCTGATCGGCATCGCGAGTCATGTCCTGGTGCTCGGGCAGGGGGCGGTCGAGCAGTTCGGCCCGCGCGAGCAGGTGCGGCAATGGATGGTCAAGCGCAATCAAGCCGTGATCGCAAAGCGGGAAGCTCGCGCATGAACGTCATCGCCCCCCCCGCCGCGAACGATCCCGCGGCCGATCCTTCGCCCGCCTGGCAGTTGGAGATGCGCCGCGCACTGCGCGCGGGAGTCTTCGGTACGGTGCTCGGACTCGTCGCCCTGAGCGCATGGGCCGCGCTCGCGCCGCTGGCTGCCGCCGTCGTCGCGGACGGCACTGTCAAGTCGGTCGGCAACCGCAAGATGGTGCAGCACGCCGAGGGAGGCATCGTGGCGGCCATCCACGTGAAGGACGGCGACCGGGTGACGCAGGGCCAACCCCTCATCACCTTGGCCGATGCCCGCGTGGCCGCAGGCGCTCAGTCCCTGCGCGAGCAGTGGATCGTGAACAGCCTGAAGGTGCAACGCTTGAGCGCCGAGACGCGCGGTGTTGCCTTCACGCCTGACATTCGCGCACTTGAGCAGCAGGAGGACCACGCGAGCCACAACGAGACGAGCGAGACGGACAAGGCACAGGTCGCGCTCCTCGCGCAGCGCGAGCGGGAGCTGTTCACCGCGCGTGCCCGCCAGCAGGCCGAACAGGCCCGGTGGTTGAGTGAACAACTGTCGCAAATCCAGAGCGAGACCAGGACGCAGAGCGCACTGATCGCCACCACCGAATCCGCCCTCAGGCTCGCACAGCAAGACCTTGCGATGAATGAGAGGCTCAAGGCTGACGGCTTCATCAGCGCTGCCAGGCTGGCCGAGCTTCAGCGGGTCGTCGCGGACTACCGCGCGCGCGTGCAGGGCGGACAGAGCCAGCTCTCGCAAGCCCGCCAGAAGGAAGCCGATACGCGCCTGAGGCTCGCGGCGCAGCGCACCGAGTTCGCGCGCGCGGCGGCTGATGAGTTGAAGGAGATCACTGCGCAGCTCGCGCAGACCGCGCAGGCGCTGCGCCCCGCGCTCGATGCGCAGACGCGCCAGCAAGTGGTGGCCCCGGTGGATGGCGAAGTGGTGGGCCTGAAGGTGCATACGGTGGGTGCGGCCATCGGCCCGCGCGAGCCCCTGCTGGACATCGTGCCTACGAACTCCGAACTGGTCATCGAAGCGCGCATCGCGCCGGGCGATATCCGCGACGCGCAGAAGGCCATGGCGCACGGGGCGCTCGCGCATGTGATGCTGCCCGCCTATCGCGTGCGCTCAACGCCGCAGGTGGATGGGCGCGTGACCTATGTCGGCGCGGATCGTCAAGTCGACCCTCAGGCCCCCAATGCGCCGTACTACGTCGCGCACGTCAACCTGAGTCAAGACGCATTGGATGCCGCGAGCAGGCTTGCAGGCCAGCCGCTGGTGCTGACGCCAGGAATGCAGGCCGAGGTGTTCATCCCGACCACCGAGCGCAGCGCGTGGCGCTATCTGTTCGATCCGGTGCTCGATGGCATCAGGCACAGCTTGAGGGAGCGATGAGGCGCGCGTGCCGCGAAAGATCGATTGATGGAAGTCAAACCACAACGAAGAGAGCAACGAAGAGAGCAACGAAGGGGGCAACGAAGAATGAAGCGATGTGGAAGAAGGCTACTCCTGTTGAGCGTTGTCGCATGCCTCACCGCGTGCGCAACTGCCCAAGAGCCGGAGGCGAAGAAGCCTCCGCTCGGGGTGACGGCGACACCACCCCCGCCGCTGGTCTCGCGACCTGCAGGCACCCCCACGTCGCAGGCCGCTCCAGCCGCGCACGCCGTGACGTTTGAAGGACGCCCCATCGCGACCGAACTGCCGCCAGAGGTCAAGCGATTGATCGATGGGATGAGGCGCCTGCATGAACAGCCGGGGCTGATTCTGGATCGCCAAGCGATCTACAAGGAGCTTGGCGCGAAGGTCGCCGAATCGAAGTCATGGCGAAGCACTGATGGATCGCGAGGGATGGGCGAGGGACTGGCCTTTGAGCGTCCGCAGGAATACTCGAACTGGCGAGGGTCTTTGATGTATGCCGAGTTGCCCAAGACCGAGTCATGGAACGTAAGTGTCGAGTTGAACTATGACCACGGCCCGAACTGCTATCCATCACGCCTCGTCGAGTCGTACTGGGGCAGGCCATTTGTTTATCAGCCCTTCGGTGTCCATGCGTTCCTAGGCGAACTACAGCGCCAGCAACGGGACATGCCGCCCACCGGGCCGCATGACGGAGTGCCGTACCAGCCGAGTTTCGGGGCGCCGCATCCGACCAGCGCGACCGTGATTTTCAGAATTGGCCGAGGCGGCTGCTTGAGCAGCATGAAGGCGATCCGACTATTCAAATTGAAGGAATACAGCGATGACCACATCTACCACCAATGACGCGATCTTCCAGTCATTGAGAGGTGTCCCCGGGGTCAGATCTTCGCCTGAGCGACCACCACACCGGGTGCGGAGTGCGGGCCACGCGCGAGCAAGGTCGAGTCATCGTGCGCATACAGAGTTTGTTCTGCATGCAGTCGATGCCATGGACTCACGAAGAGACCGCGCATGAACTCTGAGGCGATCCGCCTCGAAACGTCACGAAGTCAATCACAACGAAGGGAGCAACGAAGAATGAAGCGATGTAGAAGCAGGCTACTCCTGCTGAGCGTTGCCGCATGCCTCACCGCGTGCGCAGGTTCGCAAACCCATGCTGACTCCACATCCACCGCGAGCAGCCAAACCACAAGCACGTCCCCGCCGCAGGTCCCGCCAGCCGTGCCGCTCGCGACTCTCGAGGGGCGCCCCATTGCGACCGAGCTGCCCCCAGAGGTCAAGCGATTGATTGATGCGGTCCGGCGCCTGCACGAACAGCCGGGGCTGATTCTGGATCGCGCAGCGATCTACAAGACCCTTGACGTGAAGCCCACTGCATTGCTCGCTTCGTCAAGTACCGACAGACGATCAATGACTGAGGAACTGGGCTTTGAGCGGCCGCAGGAGTATCCAAATTGGAAAGCAAGCCTGAAGCACTTCGAATTTCCAGAGACCGAATCATGGTCCGTGAGGGTCGAATTGAGCTACAGCGACGGCCCGAACTGCTACCCCTCGCGCCTCGTCGAGTCGTACTGGGGCAAGCCGTTTGTCTATCGGGCTCTCAGCCTTCGTGCGTTCCAGGCTGAATTGCAGGGCAAGCAACTGGACATACCACCCACCGGGCCGCACGACACGGCACCGTACGACGCGAGCTTTATCAACGCAACTGCCGATACCGCCAATGTGATCTTCGACGTCGGTCTCGGTGGGTGCTTGAACAGCATTCTGGCCAGCAAACTTTTCAAATTGAAGGAATACAGGGATGACCACATTTACCATCAATGACGTGATTTTCAAGCCGTTGAGTGTGCAGGGTGCCGATCCTGCGGCCTTGCAGAACTTCGTGAATGCACTCAACCAGAACCCCTATGCCAATGCCGTCTTCACGCAGGCTGTCCAGCGTGGGGACTTCGTGTTCGAACTGATCGATCACACGACTTTGGCAAGTAAGGGGGCCGGCGCTCTCTTCAGCAACGATCGAGGAACGAAACCGTTCATCGATCGCGAAAGCAAGTTCGCCATCAAGCTCGACAAAGACTGGTTCATGCCTCATGGCTCGGATGCCGCCACCTTCGCGAGGTCGCAGAACATCGGTACGGCCCTTGGCATGGTGATGCATGAGACGGACCACTCCAATCGTCAGGCCCTATTCGATGAAGCTTTCAAGATCAGCAGCACGTCACCATCGGCGTATCGCCCGGACCTGACCGGCGCGGCGCGCGTGGCTGCTTCCGTTGACCTGACGATGAAAGCCGAAGCGGCGGGCTGGTATGCCGACCTGCAGACGCTGCGCAAGGAACTGGAGCTAGGGCATATCTCGCAGGGCCAGTTCGATGCGCGCACGCGGTACGACGAGCGTCCGGGAGAAGGGAGCATCGCGGGCAAGCTGCTTCAGGTTGAATCGCAAGGCAAGGCGCTCGGCCTCAGCGGCAATGCGCTCACGGACTACGTGAGCGATCACGGCAAAGGAGCCGTCCCGAGCGACTACATCGCGAGATATACGGCCTCCTACGCTCCCGGTATGGACCCTCAGGAGGTTCGCGCCTACTTGGCCTATGCCTTGAACGATCCGGGTCAGGTCAAGACCTTCACGGAAGAAGTGGGCCCCGACGGCACTTACATTTCCAACGCGACGTACAACAATGGCGACCAGATCACGACGGTCGATACCGGATTGACGTGCCGCGTCACGCAAACGGACAGCGCCCATAACCACGCCGACTACGCGAGCCGTACGACCACTTACGACACGCAGGGCCGACAGGAATCGATCGACGTCATGATGGACGATGGGTCGCGGTCTACCACCCAATACGACCCGAGCGGGGCTGAGTCGTGGTCCGTCATCGGGACACACTTCGATGCCCAAGGCCGCAACGACGCCACCAACGTCTACGTGGACGACGGCAGTTTGGGTGTGTACGCCTATGACGTGAACAACAGTCAGTCCTGGGGCACCATCCTGACGCACTACGATGCGCTGGGACGAAATGACTCCGTCAATCACTGGATGGACGATGGAAGTTCCGGCGTGTACCAGAACGATGTGAGCGGCGCCCAGTCATGGGCCGTCATCGGGACACACTACGACGCACAAGGCCGCAACGACGCCACCAACCACTGGATGGATGACGGCTCCTTGGGTGTGTATGCCATTGACGTGAACGGAAGTCAGTCCTGGTCGACGATCATGACGCACTACGATGCGCTGGGGCGAAATGACGCCGTCAATCACTGGATGGACGATGGAAGTTCTGGTGTGTACCAATACGATGTGAGCGGCGCTCAGTCATGGTCCGCCATCGGGACACACTACGACGCACAAGGCCGCAACGACGCCACCAACCACTGGATGGACGACGGCAGTTTGGGCGTGTATGCCTATGACGTGAACAACAGTCAGTCCTGGTCCACGATCATGACGCACTACGACGCGCTGGGTCGAAATGACTCCACCAACCACTGGATGGACGATGGAAGCCATGGCTTGTACCAGCACGACGTTGGCAACACCGGGTCATGGTCCGTCATCAATACGCACTACGATGCCCAGGGCCGCGAGGACTGGGCCAATGTCCTCATGGACGACGGTAGGCGCACCACGGTCGAGCATGATCAGGATGGCTCGCAGTCCTGGTCTCGAATCGAGTCGCAATTCGGAGCGAACGGTCGAGCCGAGCATGCAACCACCTATTACGATGACGGCTCACGCGTTGTAGTTGGTCACGACTACTACAAGTTCGGAGAGCATCAGGTTGTCAGCTATGACGTATTTGGTCGTGCTCATCTCGTCGGCTCAATGTTAGACCGCACTCCTGGATTGGTATTCCCGTCAGGAGGTGGGGTCAAGTCTTTCGACGGCACGGTGCTGGCAACTCCGCAATCGCCCAATGCCTCCTCCGGCCCTGTGTGGATTCCAACGGACACGGGCGTCATTTGCGGTTTTATCGAGACCCCCTGGGGAACATACGTCGACTGCGCCTGAGTCGTTCGGATTGCAGCTTGGCCAGAGACCCTTCGTCGCTTCCGGGCGATTGAGGGCCTCGCTTGTCCGGGTTCGATGCGTTGTTTCGTTTCCGGGGGTCAGAAGCGTTCGTGGGGAAGCAGGTAGCGCCACTGGCCGGGAAGAAGGCCGGCGAGGGGGATGCGGCCGATGCGGATGCGTTTCATGGAGAGGATGTGGAGGCCGGCGGAGTCGCAGAGGTGGGCGATCTGGCCGGGCTGGGGGCCCTTGAGGGCGAAGCGCAGGGTGGTGTGGCCTTCGGCCTGCTGGCTCATGCTGACGCGGGCGGGGGTGTTGTGGAAGCAGGCGAGGGTTTCCGGGCCGACGGGGCCGGAGACGTCGACCATGACTTCGTGTTCGAGAACGGCGGCGTCTTCGTGGAGTCGGCGTTCGATGCGCCATTCCTGGGTGAAGACGACGAGACCGCCGGCGGCTGTCTCGAGCGGGGTCATGCAGCGCTGGGCCGCGACGTGGCGGGCCAGGAAGCGCAGGCCGGCGCGTTCGGGGTCCTGGTGGTTGGCGGGGACGAGCAGGCGGTGGGCGTTGTCGATGGGCGTGCCGGCGGGTTTGTGCAACAGCAGCGTGACGGGCACCACGGGTTCGGGATGCGCGCCGGCCTCGATCTCGACGTGTTGATGCGGCTGCACGCGGGTCTGCGGCAGCAGGGCGGGTTCGCCATCGACGCGCACGGCGCCGTTCTCGATCAGCAGTTCGGCCTCGCGCCGCGAACAGCCGGCCAGCGCGGCGACCCGCTTGGACAGGCGCAGCCCTTCGGCGGGATCGGTGCTCATGTCGCGGCCGTTCTCAGGCGCTCGATGTGGGCCGCGAGCGAGCGCGCGGCGACGGGCCACATGCGCTCGGGCACATCGTCGTAGGCGAGCGGTAGCCAGTCATCGGGCGAGCCCTGGGGGATCCGGCGCATCGCGGCGGCGATCTTGGCTTCGCGCCGGAGGCGGTGCGCCTTGAGAAGGGTGATCGCCATGCGGGCCTCGCCCAGCACATGGCCGTGCGCTGGGAGGATGAAGCCGATGTCTCCTTCGGCGCACGTCGCGTCCAGCTTGTCGAGCGAATCCAGATAGGCCGTCATGTTGCCGTCGGGCGGGTCGACCACGGTGGTGCTGCCGTTGAGCACATGGTCGCCGGAGAACAGCAGGCCGTCTTCTTCCAGCACCAGGCAGAGGTGGTTGGCGGCATGGCCGGGGGTGTGAACCACGCGCAGGGTGTGCGTGACGGCGGCGCCGTCCTCGCCGGTTCCGCGGAGGACGAGGCGCTCCTGATCCTGCAGCGCGCGGTCCGGCATGAACTCGGCGGCGGCCCGCGCGGTGGGGGCCGAGGGCAGGCCGAGGATGGGTGGCTTGCTGTCGACGCACAGCGCCTGCAGCGGCAAGGCGCCGGGCGAGTGGTCCGCATGCGAGTGCGTGCAGACGATCATGCGGATGTCGCCCTGCGTCGCGTGCCGGATCCGTTCGAGGTGGTCGGCATCCTTCGGCCCCGGATCGATCACGATGTAGCCGGTCCGGGCGTCGCCGACGATGTAGCTGTTGGTGCCGGGACCGGTCATCACGCCCGGGTTGGGGGCGGTGAGCCGCTGCACGTTGCGCAGCAGCGGCACCGGGCGCTCGCTTTGCCAGTCGAGCGCATGGACGACCTGTCCGTCGGGGCTGACCAGGGCCAGTTCGCCGAAGGGCGCATCGTGTTCCATGAAGCGGGTTTCCTTGCCGCCGAGCAGGCCTCCCCGCGGGCAACTGGTCCACAGCGGTCCTTCGCCTGCATCGCGCCTGGCGCAGGCGTCGAGCACGGCATCCACGGTCTCGAAGGCGGCAAGCCGTTCGAGCGTGCGCAGCGTCGGAAAGATCATGAAGAAGTTGCCCGCGGCATGCCGGGCCAGCGCGTCGGACGGCCGCACCCAGGAGGGCTCGAATTGTTCGGTCTCGTCGGCAGCCGGTGTCTGGCCTTCGGGCATGCGGGCCACCAGAAAGGGCACGTCGAAGCGCTTGGGCAGGTCGCGGTCGGTGATCCAGTGCGCGAAGGTGAAGACCTGGTGGGTCGACAGCCGCAGGCCGCGCTGCATGCATTGCTCCGCGAAGGCGACGGTGGTGGACGCGGTGCCGCGGTCCATGCCGGCCACCTCGTCGGAATTCACCGGCCCGCCGTCAGGGCGGTGGGCGAGCAGCACGCCGAGTTCCTCGAAACTTTCCCGGATGGCGGCGATGGCCTGGGTGAGCTGCGTCTGGCTCTGCGTGCTGCGCCGCGTCGCAATGGGGTGCGCCGCGGCGTCTCGTTCGTCGATGCCCCCGCCGGGGAAGACGTAGGCGCCGGGCGCGAAGCTCGCCGTCGGCGAGCGGCGGGTCATCAGGACTTCGATGCCTTCGGGTGTGTCCCGCAACAGCAGGACGGTGGCGGCGGCGCGCGTCGGCGCGGGTTCGCGCTGCGCATGGAGCAATTGAGTGGGACGGACCATGACCGACGATTATCGGGAGAAGCGGCGCACCGTGGGCGCGCGCCCCGCGCCGGCGACCGCCGGCCCTGGACGGCGCGGGTCAGCCCTTGCCGTGCAAGCGCTTGTAGTCGGCGATCTTTTCCTTCAGTTCCGTGTACTGCTCGCAGGGCAGCCAGCAGAGCCGGTCCAGCGCCTTCAGGTGCTGCTCGGCCTCCTGGAGGCGGCCGACTTGCAGATAGGCCTCGCCCATGTACTCGTGTGCGTCGCGATGGCTCGGGTTGATCTGCAGCGCGCGTTCGTAATGTTTGAAGGAGTTGTCCATGTCGCCCATGTGGCGGTAGGCGAAGCCCAGGAGGTTCCAGGCGTCGGCGTTGTTCGGATCGACCTGGATCGCGAGGGTCAGCCGGCCCAGGGCATCGGTCCATTGCTCGGCCTGGATCGCGGCCTTGCCGGCGACGAAGTTGGGTTCGACGTTCTGCACCGAGCTGCCACCGCCGCCGCCGCCTCCGCCCCCTCCGCCCGCCGGCCACGCGGGCAGGCTCAGGAGAACGAGGCATAGCGTCGTCGCCGTCAGTGTTGTCTTGCGCATGATGAGTGCTCCAGGTCGTGTCGTCCCAGCCCTCGCTCCGCACAACGTCCTTGTCGTCGTCCGGCATGAATTCGATGCCTGCATTGCCCCGCTGTCAATCGGTGGATGCCGCTCGCACAGGCTGTGACAGCCACAGGCCGGCTCCCTAGAATGACCCGCATGGGGTCCGGCAGATCGCTTTTGATGGGACTGGTCCTCCTGGCCTTCGCCATGTCGGCCAGCGCCCAAGCCGTGCCCGCCGTGGACGCCCCGCCGAATGCGGACAAGGTGGTCCTCATGGAAGTCGACGGCGCCATCGGCCCCGCCTCCGCCGACTACCTGCGCCGCGGGCTGGCGCTGGCGGCCAGGGAAGGCGCGCAGCTTGCCGTGATCCAGCTCGACACGCCGGGCGGTCTCGATGTGTCGATGCGCGACATCATCAAGCGCATCCTCGCCTCGCCGGTGCCGGTCGCCACCTTCGTCGCGCCCGACGGCGCGCGCGCCGCGAGCGCGGGCACCTACATCCTCTACGCGAGCCACATCGCCGCCATGTCGCCGGCTTCGAACCTGGGTGCCGCAACGCCGGTGGCGATCGGATTGCCCCCGCCGAACGCCAAGCCCGCCACGGGCGGCAAGGAGAGCGAAGGCGGCGGTGACGCGATGACCGCCAAGCGCCTCGCGGATGCCTCGGCCTATATCCGCAGCCTCGCGCAGCTGAGAGGCCGCAACGCCGACTGGGCCGAGAAGGCGGTGCGCGAGTCGGTGAGCCTGTCGGCGCCGGAAGCCTTGCAGAAGAACGTCATCACCCTGATCGCGCACGACGTGTCCGACCTGCTCACGCAGGTGAACGGGCGCGAGGTGCGCGTGGGCCAGAGTACCGTGCGGCTTTCCACGCAGCGCGCCGAGGTGATCGTGTTCGATGCCGACTGGCGCAGCCGTCTGCTGGGCGTCGTCACCGAGCCCAGCCTGGCGCTGATCCTCCTGATGGTCGGCATCTACGGCATCCTGTTCGAGTTTTCCAATCCGGGCCTCGTGCTGCCGGGCGTGGTCGGCGCGATCAGCCTCATGCTCGCGCTCTTCGGACTGCAGATGCTGCCGGTCAACTATGCAGGGCTGGCCCTGATCCTGCTCGGGATCGCCTTCCTGGTCGCGGAGGCCTTTCTGCCGAGCTTCGGCGTGCTGGGGCTGGGCGGCATTGCGGCTTTCGCGATGGGCGGCGTGCTGCTGATCGACAACGACGCCCCGGGCTACGGCGTGCCGCTGTGGCTGATCGCGCTGCTGGCGGCCGCGTCGGCCGCCTTCATCCTGGTGGTGGGCGGCATTGCGGCGCGCACGCGTCGCCGGCCGGTGGCCAGTGGCGTGTCGACGCTGATCGGTGCCACGGGCGAACTGGTGGAGTTCGCGGACGGGGAAGGCTGGGCCCAGATCCAGGGCGACTACTGGAAGGTGCATGGCGCCAAGACGCTGCGGCCCGGGCGGCGCGTCCGCGTCACGCAGGTGCAGGGCCTTGCACTCCAGGTGGACGAAGAGCGGCAGCCCGGGCCGGTCACAGGGAGTTGAGCGCCATGTTCATCAGTTTCGGACTTGTGTTCCTGGGCTTTCTGGCGCTGTTGCTGGCGATGCTGATCGCCGCGTCGCTGCGCATCCTGCGCGAGTACGAGCGTGGGGTGGTGTTCCAGCTCGGGCGCTTCTGGAAGGTCAAGGGGCCGGGCCTCGTGATCCTGATCCCGGCCGTGCAGCAGATGGTGCGCGTCGGCCTGCGCGTGATGGTGCTGGACATTCCGAGCCAGGACCTGATCACGCGCGACAACGTGTCGGTGAAGGTGAATGCGGTGCTGTACTTCCGTGTCGTCGATCCCGAGAAGGCCATCATCCAGGTCGAGAAGTACCTCGAAGCGACCAGCCAGCTCGCGCAGACCACCCTGCGCGCGGTGCTGGGCAAGCACGACCTCGACGACCTGCTGGCCGAGCGCGAGCGGCTCAACCTCGACATCCAGAAGACGCTGGAGGCCCAGACGGACCAGTGGGGCATCAAGGTGACCAATGTGGAGATCAAGCATGTCGACCTCAACGAAAGCATGGTGCGCGCGATTGCGCGGCAGGCCGAGGCCGAGCGCGAGCGCCGTGCCAAGGTGATCCATGCCGAAGGCGAACTGCAGGCCTCGGTCAAGCTGGCGGAGGCGGCCGCGATCCTGGGCCGGCATCCGCAGGCGCTGCAACTGCGCTATCTGGAGACGCTGACGGTGATCGCGGCGGACAAGAACTCCACCATCGTGTTTCCGCTGCCGCTCGAACTGGTGGGGCCGCTGGTGCGATGGATGGACGCAAAGACGCAGCCCCCGATTGCATGAGCGTCGACCTCGGGGCTTGAACAGAGCTCGATGCCGTCGACCGGCCGCCGCGTCAGCGGGTGCCGAAATGCCCCGCCCGCGGAGGGGCATTGCGCGCATGGAATCATGGCCGTTCCGATCATTCCGACCTGGAGCGCGCGATCCATGAGTACCAAGCCCGTCAAGCAACCGGGGCCCGAGCATCGGATTCATATCGAGCCCCAGCCCGGCCGCGTGGTCGTGCGCGTCGCAGGGCGGGTGATTGCCGACACGCGGCGCGCCCTGGCGCTGCGCGAAGCGTCGTATCCGGTGGTCCGGTACATTCCGCGCGCCGATGTGGACATGTCCATGCTCGAGCGCACGGACCACAGCACCTACTGCCCCTACAAGGGCGATTGCGCGTACTACAGCATCCCGGCCGGCGGCGAGCGCTCGCGCAATGCGGTCTGGACCTACGAGGCGCCCTATGCGGCAGTCGCGCAGATCAAGGATCATCTGGCCTTCTATCCGGATCGCGTCGACGCGATCGAGCCATGACCCAACTCCAGGAGATGTACCGATGAAGATCGCTGTGATGGGTGCCGGCGCCGTCGGCTGCTACTACGGCGGCATGCTCGCGCGCGCGGGGCATGCGGTGAGCCTCGTCGGCCGGCCACATCATGTGGAGGCCATCAGGCGCGAGGGGCTGTGGCTCGACACGCAGCAGTTCAGCGAGCACATCGCGCTCGCTGCCGACACGGAGGCCGAGGCGGTACGCGGCGCCTCGCTCGTGCTCTTCTGTGTCAAGTCCACCGACACGGAGCAGGCGGCGTTGGAGATGCGGCCGCACCTGGCACCCGATGCCTTCGTGGTCTCGCTGCAGAACGGCATCGGCAATGCGCAGCGGCTGCGCTCCGTGCTGAGCCAGGAAGTGGCTGCCGCCGTGGTCTATGTCGCGACCGAGATGGCCGGCGCGGGCCATGTGAAGCACCATGGGCGGGGCGAACTCGTCATCGAGCGATCGGCGTCCAGCGACGCGGTGGCCGCACTCTTCGAGCAGGCCGGCGTGCCGACGCAGGTCTCGGACAACGTCGACAGCGCACTGTGGGCGAAGCTGATCCTCAATTGCGCGTACAACGCGCTGTCCGCGATCACGCAGATGCCTTACGGGCGGCTGGTGCAGGGGGAGGGCGTGGAGGCGGTGATGCGCGACGTGGTGCAGGAATGCCTGGCCGTCGCGCGGGCCAGCGAGATCGTTTTTTCCGGCGACATCTGGCAGGCGGTGCAGGGCATCGCGCGCACCATGCCCACGCAGTTCTCGTCCACCGCGCAGGACGTGGCACGCGGCAAGCGCAGCGAAATCGACCAGCTCAACGGCGAGATCGTGCGGCGCGGGACCGCGCTCGGCATCCCCACGCCGGTCAATCGCACCCTGCATGCGCTGGTGAGGTTGATCGAATCGCGCGGCGCCTCGCGCGGGGAAGGCGCCGCGGCCTGAGGCGCGGGGCGAGCGCGGAGCGGTGGTTCAGTACTGGATCACCACCACCGTCTCGCCGCTGAAGGCCTCCTCGCGCGAAGCAGCGGCCGTGATCGGCGCGCCGTTCTTCTTCCCCGCGGGAAGCTGCACGTAGCGGATGCTGGCGGGCGCCGCGCTGAATTCGGCCACCGGCCGGAGCGTCGCGGCCTCGGGCTCCGGAATCATTGCCTGCATCTGGGTGTTGATGCGCTGGGAGATCTCGGCCACCTTCTTCATGTCGCCGCGCGCCATCGCGGCCTGGATCTCCTGCTGCACACCCTGCATCTGCTGGGCCATCGTCGCCTGCTGCCTGGCGCCCGCGGGCAGCTTGGTGCCGTCGAAGACCTTGGCGCCCTTGCCGATCAGCGTCATCACCTGGTCGGGCGTGAGACGTGTGGTGAAGACCACGCGCCGCTCGCGCTCGGCGCTCGCGAAATAGCGATAGCGCAGCGCGTCCGGGTCCTTGAGGTTGGCGAGGCCGATCTGCGCGGCCTCCGGCGCGGTGTCCGGCACGAGGCCGGCGAAGCCGTTGCGCGTGCCGGGGCGCCACCAGGTGCCGAGGCCCTTGCGCCAGCGGTCGTCCTGCACTTCCAGCATCTGCTTGGCCAGGGCCCGCACGGCCGGCGAGGGGTGGTCGACCGCTGCGAGGACGGCCTCGCGCTCCTGCGGCGTGTTGATTTTCCCGAGCTTGCGCAGGCCGAGTTCGGCCAGCATCGGGAAGCGTGCGCGCGCGGCGCTCATGAGCGCCGCGCGATCGATGTCGCCGTTCGGCTCCAGGGCCCGCAGGTCGTTGTAGAGCTGCATTTCCAGTTCGCCGCGCAAGGCCGGGCAGGTGGCGGCGTTCCACTTGCCGTCCACGCATTCGGACTCGAAGCGGGCCTGCACCTGCGCTTCGGGCAGATCGGTGCGCGGGCCCGTGATGACCAGGGCCGCGGCGAGCATCAAGGCTTCGTTCATGGTGGGTGCTCCGTGCCGTGATTACTTTCTTGTCGCGCGGTCGAGCGCCGACGCCTTGGTCTTCGAGGCCTTCCCGTAGTCGAGGATCTGCTGCGGCGTCGGCAGGGTCTTGCCCTTGTCGGGCTTGGCGCCTTCGGGCGAGCCGGTCCAGCCGCACTTGCGCGCCAGTGCGGCGATCTGCTCGCGCAGCATCTGGATGCCCACCTGGTAGGCCTCCACATCGTTCTTCACGAACCACTCGACCGTTTCCACGGTCTTGTCGCCGGCACCCCACGCGGCCTTGCACGAGGCGACGTGATGCATCTCGTGCGCGACGGTGTAGTCGGCGAGCGGCTTGCACAGCTTCTTCGCCACATCTGTCGCGCTGATCGGCACGGGCGTCAGTTCCGCATCGCCGGGTTTCTTCCGCACGTATTCGACCATGGTGCATTTGGCATCCGCGATCTGCGTGCCGTAAGCCGGCGCGGCGACGCCCGGTCCGTTGCCTGCGGGCGGCTTCAGTGTGCCGTAGAGGTCGCCGTTCATGGCCGTGGTGAGCGCCGCGCTGGCCGAGTCCTGCATGCTCTTGATCGAGGCCGGGTAGTAGGCCTGGTCGACCCAGCTCTTGAACTTGGCAAGCAGGAATTCCTGTTCGAGCAGCTCGCGGTAGAGCATGGGCAGGTCCTTGCATTCGTCGCAGCTCGGCGGCGCAGCGGCCTGCGCGGCCCGCAGGCCGGCGAGCGCCATGAGGGCGGGCAACAAGAGGACGACGCATCGCTTCACGGTGCAGGCTCCTTGGGACGGATGTGGGCGGCGGGTGCCGCTGAAGAGGGCGCGTCTGGCGGCAGAAGCAGCGAAATCGCGCGGGCCGTATCGTGAGTGCGCGAGGACGTCGGGTCAAGAGCCATCGCGTGTTCGATGCTGTGCTGCGCCTCTTCCAGCCGCCCGGCGCCGAATTCGGCCAGCGCGCGGTTGCGCCAGGCGCGCGGCGAGTCCGGCGCGCGCCGGGTCGCTTCCTGCCAGAGCGCGGCGGGGTCGGCCCAGCGCGCGGCCCGCCAGGCGCAGCACAGCACCAGGGCGGCGGCGACGCCGGCCAGCGCTGCGCCGGCCCAGGGCGATGGCCGGCTGCTGCGTCGCGCCAGGAGCCAGCCGGCCAGCGCGCCGAGGCCCAGGCTGGGGCCGATCCAGGCCGAGTACAGGGCTTTCTCGACCACGGGATCGAGCCGGGCCAGGATCGTGTGCGTCGGCAGCAGCATGGCAAGGGGCCACAGCAGCGCGAGCGTCGCGACCGGCGCCCGGCGGCGGCAGGCGAGTGCCGCGGCCACGATCGCGGCCAGCGCGAGGCCGCCGGGCAGCGCGGCCGAAGGCGGCAGCGCCTCGTGTTCGATGCCGAGCGCCCAGGGCCGCAGCCAGAGCGACAGCGAACAGGGAAGCGCGGCCGCGTGCGTGCGCAGCGCCTCGAACGGCGTGGCGAGCGCGAGCGAATAGGCGCTGATCTCGCGTAGTCGCGTGCCGAACATGAGAAGGAGAGCGCCGAGCAGGGCTGCGGCGATCCCCGCGGGAGCGGCTTCGAGCGCGGCGCTTCGGAGCTCCGGCCGCGGGCCGCGCGTCAGCACCCAGAGCAGGAGCAGCGCGGGGTAGACCAGCGCGACCTCCTTGGCCGCGACCGCGAGCGCGAACAGAAGCAGAGACAAGGCACGCCATGGCAGGCCATGCCCGGCCGCCTGGACGCGGGCGGCGCCGGCTCGCAGGTGCGCGAGGAGGGCCAGCGCGAGCAGCAGGGTCGACAGTCCGGTCGAGCGGCCGCTGGCCGACGCGACCACGGCCGCATGCGCCGGCTGCAGCGCGAACGCGAGCGCTGCGATGAAGGCCGCGCGTTCATCCGTGAGCCGGTGCCGGGCGAGCGCCCAGACGGTGAGCACGGTACCGGCGTGCAGCAGCAGGTTGGTCGCCAGAAAGCCGGCCGGCGCGAAGCCCCAGAGCGCATGGTCCGCGACATAGCTCAGCCGCAGCAGGGGCCGGAAGCCGTTGGCGAGCCGCTCGCGTAGCGCGTCGAGGTTGGAGGTCGCGGGATCGAGGACGATGTTGGACAGGTCGTCGTACTGGAACTCGCCGCCCAGCCCCGGGGCCCAGGCCGCGAGGCTCAGCGCAAGCAGGACGAAGGCGGCGGGCCACGGACGCATCGAGGATCCGCGAGGGGATTCGCGGTTATTCGCCGCGTGCCGGAGGAACGTGCCAGCGCGTGGCGATCAGCTCCGGTTCGTCGTGCGCCTGCAGGCGTTCCCAATGGCGGTCGGCGTCTTCCACGAAGAGGTCGCGCGCGATCGCCTCGGCCAGCCGCGTGGCGCCGATCGCGAGACCCGGGATGTCGCCCGCCAGTGCGCCGTGGCTCATGGTCGCTCCCCAGTTGAACAGGCGCATGCGCGACAGCGCCTCGGCCTGTACGTCGCCGGCCGGGCGCCGGGCGTGCGGGCGCAGCTCGAAGCCCGGTCCGAGGTAAGGGAAGCGCGCGGGCTCCGGATGGTGCTCGGCCTCGGTCGGCGAGACATGGTTCGCCCAGGTGTCGATCAGGTCGGTGTACGCGGCGATCTCGGGCCGCTCCGGCAGGTCGACGTCGAAGCCGGTGCCGAAGATCACGGCGTCGAAGCGCTCCATGCCGCCGTCGGGCAAGGTGATGTTCACGCCGTCCTCGTCCGGCGCCACGTCGAGCCAGGGCGTGCCCAGGCGCAGTTCGAAGGCCGCGTGCGCGTCGCAGCGGCGCACGGTCTCCCAGGGCGGCGGCACCTGCTCGTCGAATATGTAGGTGTAGACGCGCCACTTGCGTGCATCGTCCAGCCCCTCGAAGCCGCGCAGGAAGCCGTGGCTCGATGCCGCCTTGCTCTTGTTGACCTGCGGCAGTTGCGCGCGGCGCGCGAACAGGGTCACGTTCGAGGCGCCGGCTTCCAGCGCGCAGGCCGCGTTGTCGAAGGCGGAGGCCCCCGCGCCGAGCACCGCCACGCGGCAGTCGGCCCAGGCCTGGAAATCGATCGGGTCGGCCGAATGGAACACGCGCGCGGCGGCCAGCGGATCGTCGCGGCGCAGCGTGGGGAATTCGGGCCAGCGCGGCGCACCGCTGCCCTCGCGGCCGAGCGCGAGCACCAGCTGGCGTGCGCGGACGGTCTCGCGGCGGCCGTCGGCGTGTTCGAGTTCGATGCGCAGCACGCGGCCGTCCTCCTCGTGCGAGACGCTGTCGAGCGCCACGCCGTTGTCGACGCGCAGGCCGACCGTGTCGCGCACCCAGAGCAGGTAGTCGCGCCAGTCGATGCGGCCGATCTTGTGCAGCCCGCCCCAGCCCGGCATCTCCTGTTCCGCCGGGGTGTCGCCGGTCCCGTGCTGCGCTTCGTACCAGGCGCGAAAGCTCAGGGATGGCAGGCCGAGCTCGGGGCCGCCCACATGCTTGGGGCTGCGCAGCGTGAGCATGCGCGCATAGGTGCTCCAGGGGCCTTCCTCGCCGCGCGCGGCGCGGTCGATCACGCGGACGTTCGTCACGCCTTCGCGGTGCAGCGCGTAGGCGGCGGTCTGGCCGCACATGCCGGCGCCGGCCACGAGCACGTCGAGCACGGGCGATGCGGCGGTATCGCTTTCGGCCGGGAGCATCCACGCGGGGGGCGGCATGTTGATGCGTTCGAGGTCGGCGCGTGCCTGCGCGGCCAGGCGTCGGAGCGCCTCGTCGTTGCGCGGGCTCGCGATGAACTGCGAGGGGACCGGGGGCAGGGCCGGGTGGGGAGCGTCTGTGGACATCGGCTGAAGATAATCCAGAACACGACCGGGCCGGCAGGTGCCGCCGCGCGCCGGGGCCAGCAGATAATCGGCCGATGCGAATCCGCTTCACCAAGATGCAGGGAGCCGGCAACGATTTCGTCGTGCTGGATGAGACACGCGGCGCGCCCGGCCTGAGCGCCGCGCAATACCGCTTCCTGGCAGACCGCCACTTCGGGGTGGGCGCCGACCAGATCCTCACGGTGCGCCCCTCGCCGGCCGAGGGCGTCGATTTCCAGTACGTGATCCACAACGCCGACGGCGGCGAGGTGGAGCAGTGCGGCAACGGGGCGCGCTGCTTCATGCGCTACGTGCGCGAGCACGCATTGACGCGCAAGGACGTGGTGCGCGTGCAGACCCTGTCCGGCGTGATCGAGCCGCGCATGGCGGCCGATGGCCGCGTGACGGTCGACATGGGCGCGCCCATCTTCGATCCGGCCCGCGTCCCCTTCGACACGGCAGGGCTCGAATCCCTGCACGAAGGCGGCTGGCATCGCTGGCACCTGGCGCTCGGCACGCACGCCGAGAGTGCCATCGTGTCGGTGGCGGTGCTGTCCATGGGCAATCCGCATGCGGTGCAGGTGGTCGAGGACGTCGACCGCGCGCCGGTGCTCGTGCAGGGGCCGCTGATCGAGCACCATCCCCGCTTTCCGCAGCGCGTGAACGCGGGCTTCATGCAGGTGGTGGACCGCACGCATGTGCGGCTGCGCGTGTACGAGCGCGGCGCGGGCGAAACCCTGGCCTGCGGTACCGGCGCCTGCGCCGCCGTGGTCGCGGGCATCCGGCTCGGCCTGCTCGATGCGCGGGTCGATGTCGAGACGCACGGCGGCGTGCTGACCATCGAATGGCGCGGCGAGGGCACGCCGGTGCTGATGACGGGCCCCGCGGTCACCGTGTTCGAGGGCGAGATCGAGGTGCCCGACGCGCCATGAATCATTCCAATACCAACAACACCATGAACCCGATCACCGAAGACGACATCGCCAACTACCTGGCGAACACGCCGGATTTCTTCGAACGCCACGCCCAGTTGCTGGCCCAGGTGCAGTTGACGAGCCCTCACGGCAACCGCGCCGTCAGCCTGCAGGAGCGCCAGGCCGAGATGCTGCGCGAGAAGATCAAGGCGCTGGAGCATCGGGTGATGGACATGGTGCGCCACGGCACCGAGAACGTGGTGACCGCGGACCGCCTGCAGCGCTGGACGCGCGGCCTGCTGGCCGCGCGCGATCCGCGCGGGCTGCCGACGCTGATCGCGTCGCAGTTGCAGACGCTGTTCCTGGTGCCGCAGACCGCGATCAAGATCTGGGACTGCGACAGCGCCTATCTGAACGAGCCCTACGCCCAGGCGGTGAGCGAGGACGTGAAGGCCCTGGCCACGTCGCTGACCGCGCCCTACTGCGGCGTGAACGCGGGCTTCGAGGCCGTGAGCTGGCTGCCGGAACCGCAGGCGGCGGTGTCGGTGGCACTGATCCCGCTGCGCCCGGAGGCCGACGCGACGGCCTTCGGCCTGCTGGTGCTGGCCTCGCCAGACGCGCAGCGCTTCAATCCCGAGATGGGCACCGACTTCCTCGAAGGCATCGCGGCGCTCGCCTCGGGCGCGCTCTCCCGGCTGCGGCCTTGAGTCCACGCCTGCGGCGCGCGCTTTGGAGCGCGGGGCTGGTGCTCGCGGTGGTCTATCTGGCGATCGCGGTGCGCGTCTGGCGCACGGCGGTCGAGCGGCTCGACCATCCACCGGCGCGTGCCGCCGACGCGGCCTTGATCCTCGGCAACCGCGCCTACCTGCGCGGCGAGCCCAATCCCTGCCTGACCGGGCGGGTCGATGCCGGCCTCGCGCTGGCGAAAGCCGGCCGGGTCCGGATGCTGGTACTCAGCGGCGGCGTGGACCGGGAGGACGGGCGCATCGAGGCCGAGGTCATGGAGCACCATGCGCGGCAGTCGGGCTATGCCGGGCCGCTGCTGCTGGAGCCGCGTTCCTCCTCGACGCGCGAGAACCTGTCGATGTCGTGGCCCGTGCTGGAGGCGGCCGGCGTCAGGCGCGTGATCATCGTGTCCGAGCCGTATCACCTGTGGCGCGCCGAGCGGCTGGCGCACGCCTCCGGATTCGATCGCGCCTTCGACGTGCAGTACGCCGCCGCGCCGACGTCCTGCTGGCGCGAGTGGGGGATGATCTTCAAGGGTGCGTTGCGCGAGCCGCTGGCCATCATCAACAATGCAGCCAATGGATATCTCCTCTGACGCATCGGGCACGGTGCTGCCGCCGCTCGTCGAGCGCTATCTCGACTACGTGCGGGTGGAGAAGCGACTCGCCGCGCGCACGCTGGAGCTCTATGCCATCCATCTGAAGACCCTGGTCGAGAAAGCGCAGGCCGCCCATCTCGCCCTCGAGAAGGTCGAGACGGTCCATGTGCGCCGCTGGATGGCGCAGTTGCACGGCGCCGGCCGCGAGCCGCGAGGCATCGCGCTGGTGCTCTCGTGCTGGCGCAGTTTCTATCGCTGGCTGGGGCATGAGGGGCTGGTGGTCGCGAATCCCGTCCAGGATGTCCACGCGCCCAAGTCCGGCCGTCCGTTGCCGAAGGCGCTCGCGGTCGACGACGCGGTGCGGCTGGCCGAGCATCGCGATCCCGAAGCCGATCCCTGGACCGAAGCGCGTGACCACGCGATCGTCGAACTGCTGTACGGCTGCGGGCTGCGCGTCGGCGAGCTCACCGGACTGGATGCGCAAGCCAGCGCCTCGGCGCGCGGCTGGGTCGATCTTGCCGCCGGCGAAGCCACCGTATTGGGCAAGGGCAGCAAGCGCCGCATCGTCCCGGTGGGCCGCAAGGCCGTCGAGGCGGTCCAGGACTGGCTGGCGGTGCGCGAGGACTGCGCCGCGCTGGGGACGGCACGACTGCGTGATCCCGAGAGCGCCGCGGCGCTCTTCATCGGCCGCAACGGACTGCGCTTTTCGGCGCACTCGGTCTGGAAGCAGTTGCGCAAGCGCAGCCTCGACGCCGGACTGGGAGCCGCCGTGCATCCGCACATGCTGCGCCACTCCTTCGCCAGCCACGTGCTCCAATCGAGCAGCGACCTGCGTGCGGTGCAGGAACTGCTGGGGCACGCCAACATCTCCACCACGCAGGTCTACACACGGCTGGATTTCCAGCATCTGGCCAGGACCTATGACGCCGCCCACCCGCGCGCGCGGGCGCGCGACGAGGGCGATGCCCCCGCACCGCGCCGGACTGGCCGCAAGAACACCGACTCCTCATGAAAACACTGCGTCTGCGCCCCGGCAAGGAGCGTTCGCTGCAAAGGCGGCATCCCTGGATCTTCGACTCGGCGATCGCCAAGGGCGGCGGGGATTCGGGCGAAACGGTGCGTGTCGAATCCGACGACGGCCGCTTCCTGGCCTGGGCGGCGTTCAGTCCGCATTCCAGGATGCGCGCCCGCGCCTGGAGCTTCGATCCGGCGCAGCGCATCGACGCCGGCTTCTTCCAGGCGCGTGTCGCGGCGGCCGTGCGGGCGCGCGGGCTTTTCGATCTGCAGAGCGACGGCGTGCGCCTGGTCCATGGCGAGGCCGACGGGCTGCCGGGCCTGATCGTCGACCGCTATGGCGACACGCTGGTCGCGCAGTTCCTGTCGGCCGGCGCGGAGCGTTGGAAGGCGGCGCTCGCCGATGCGCTCCTCGCCGCGACCGGCTTGTCCCGGCTCTACGAGCGCTCCGATGCCAGCGGCCGGGAGCGCGAGGGACTCGCACCGCAGACCGGCTGGCTGCGTGGCGAGGGGCCGACCGAGCTGACGATCCGCGAGCACGACTGGCGCCTCACGCTGGACATCGCGACCGGCCACAAGACCGGCTTCTACCTCGACCAGCGCGACAGCCGGCGCCGCTTCGCCGAGATGGCGTCGCAACGGCGCTTTCGCCGCGTGCTCAATTGCTTCTGCTACACCGGCGGCTTCACCGTCGCGGCGCTGGCGGGCTTGAGGGCGGCAGATGCGATCGAGGGCGCGGAATTGACCTCGATCGATTCGTCGCTGCCGGCGCTGGAGCGCGCGCGGGCGCATCTGGCGCTCAACGGCTTCGCGGACGCGAACGCGGTTTTTCTCGACGCCGATGTCAATGCCTCGCTGCGCCGCTTCGTCGACGAAGGCCGCCGCTTCGACGCGATCGTGCTCGACCCGCCGAAGTTCGCGCCGACGGTCGCGCATGCCGAGCGCGCCGCGCGCGCCTACAAGGATCTCAACCGCCAGGCCTTCAAGCTGCTCGAGCCTGGCGGCGTGCTGCTGACCTTCTCGTGTTCGGGTGGTATCGGTGCCGACCTGTTCCACAAGATCGTGGCGTCCGCCGGGATCGATGCCGGTGTCGACGGCTACATCACCGAACGGCTGGGCGCGGCGCCCGACCATCCGATGACCATCGAGTTTCCCGAGGGGGAGTACCTGAAGGGGCTGGTCATCGTGCGCAAGTTCGGACCGGATGGCGGCTGAATGCGGGGCCGGATCGGATCCCGGCGAGCGCTTTCGCGCCCGGAGGCCCGCGGCATCCTTGAGCCATCGAGCCGTGGGGGCTCGTCCGCGCGGCCGAGCGCCGCAGGCCATGGCTCGCTAAACTTTCCGCCTTTGCTCTCGCGGACACTCCCATGGCCCTCATTCCCGCCACCATCCTCACCGGCTTCCTCGGCGCCGGCAAGACGACCCTGCTCAAGCGCATCCTGAACGAAGCCCACGGGCAGAAGATCGCGGTGATCGAGAACGAGTTCGGCGAGGAGAACATCGACAACGACATCCTGGTGACCGAGTCGAAGGAGCAGATCGTCCAGATGAGCAACGGCTGCATCTGCTGCACCATTCGCGAGGACCTTCGCGAGGCCCTGCAGCTATTGGCGGCGAAGAAACGCAAGGGACTGCTGGATTTCGACCGTGTCGTGATCGAGACCACCGGCCTGGCCGATCCGGGGCCGGTGGCCCAGACCTTCTTCATGGACGACGAGATCGCCGAGAGTTACCTGCTCGACTCGATCCTGACGCTGGTGGACGCCAAGCATGCGCCGCAGCAGCTCAACGATCGGCAGGAGGCGCGGCGCCAGGTGGGCTTCGCCGATCAGATCTTCATCAGCAAGAGCGATCTGGTGGCCGCGGAGGAAACCGAAGCCCTGATCCATCGCCTCAAGCACATGAACCCGCGCGCGCCGCAGCACAAGGTTCATTTCGGCGAGGTGCCGCTGAAGGATGTGTTCGATCTGCGTGGATTCAATCTCAACGCCAAGCTGGACATCGATCCGGACTTCCTGAAGGAAGAGGAAGACGAGCACGAGCATCATGACCATGCGCACGGCGAGCATTGCGACCATCCCTCGCATGCGCACGAGGGCCATGGCCACCACCACCATCACGATGACGACGTCAAGAGCTTCGTCTACCGCTCGGACCGTGCTTTCGATCCGGCGCGGCTGGAGGACTTCCTGGGCGCGATCGTGAACATCTACGGCCCCCGCATGCTGCGCTACAAGGGTGTTCTCCATATGCAGGGCACCGAGCGGAAGGTGATCTTCCAGGGCGTGCATCAGCTCATGGGCAGCGATCTCGGCCCGGCCTGGGGGCCGGACGAAAAGCGCACGAGCCGCATGGTGTTCATCGGCATCGACCTGCCGCGCGAGATTCTCGAGCAGGGCCTGGACCAGTGCCTGGTCTAGGCGGGGCCTGGCGTCCCCGTCCGGGCCGTCCGTAAGCAGGCGGCGGCCCCGTTGACTTTTCTTCTCTATACAATCGCGCGCCTGTTCCGGGGGTGACGCCGCTTCCTTGCCGAGGCCAAGTGTGACTTTCGGCATCAGGGCGTGTGCGTTCCGGGGCTGATTTCGGGGGTATAACCCCGAGGTTCGGCGCCCGCGAGCGCCCCGGAATATGGAGTCCGCGAAGCGAAGGCCGAAGCGGGCTCCCCGGGGTGGAGGCACCCGTTGAAAGCGCTTTGCAGTCTTCGAAGGAGCTAGTCACCGTGAAGAAGCCCGCCGCCAAGGTTCAGCCCGCGTCAAAGCCGGCCGTCAGGAAGACGTCGGCTGCCGGGTCGTCCGTGCCGGCGGCGAAGAAGGCTTCCGCCGCCAAGTCCGCCGCACCGGCGTCGAAGGCTTCCGCCTCGACCGGGGCCAGGGCCGCGAGCGCAAGTGCCCCGTCATCTCAACCGGCCGGCCGTCATGCCGAGCCACCTGCACCACCGACTCCCATGAAAAAAACGGCAGTTGCCTCCGCTTCCACCACCGCCACCGCCGCGCCTGTCGCGACTGTTGCCGCGACCGAGACGACCGACCACGGGGTGCCTCCCCGCGCCGCGCGCGTGTCTTCGCGGCTGTCGCAACTCACCGTGCCGTCGATGCCGCAGTCCGTAGCTTCCACTGCGGCCAAGTCGAGTTTTGTCCAGACCGTGTCGAACGCGCTGGTGCCTCCGCCGCCGATCGCGATCAAGAAGGATCCGAAGCTCGCGAACAACTGGAAGTCCAAGTCCGTCGAGGAGTTGTCCGACGCCGAAGTGATCGCGATGCCCGACTCGGAGTACATGAATGAAAAGCAGATGGCGTTCTTCCGCCTGAAGCTGCTCGCACTCAAGCGCGGCATCCTCGACAACGCCGGCGAGACCACGGAGCACCTGCGCGAGGACACGGTGGTCGTGCCCGACCCGGCCGATCGGGCCACCATCGAGGAAGAGCACGCGCTCGAACTGCGCACCCGTGACCGTGAGCGCAAGCTGCTGAAGAAGATCGAGCAGTCGATCCAGCGCATCGATGCCGGCGACTACGGCTACTGCGACGAGACCGGCGAGCCCATCGGCGTCGGCCGGCTGCTGGCCCGCCCGACTGCCACGCTGTCCCTGGAAGCCCAGCAGCGCCGGGAGCTCAAGCAGAAGATGTTCGGCGACTGACGCCTCGACGCGGGAGGGAGACGCTGCGCATGGCCAAGGAAGAACCCGGTCGCTTGCTGTCGAAGGTTGCGAAGTTCGTTCGCAACCCGCTCAAGGACTGGTCGGAACTCGACACGGACGAACCCTCGTCGCTCGAGCACGGCTACAGCCGTGAAATGCTCAAGGAGATGATCGAGCGCCGCCAGCGCAACGATTTCGTCCGCCGCCGCGAGTTCGACATGCTGCGCAAGCTGCGGCAGCGCGAAGCGGCCGGTGGCCGCGACGCCGGCGGCACGCCTTCGGCCTTCAACGTCAGCAGCAGCCACGAAAAATCCGACGGACGGGCACTCACGCTCAAGAAGATCGATGAGATCGAAGAGCAGATGTCCCAGCAATGGTGGAAGGGCCGTGCCGCGCGCGGCGATGGCCCCGCAGCGCCCGATGCGCCGCGAATGGCCGAGCAGCACGCGCGCGCCTATGCCGACACCGTGCCCGGCGTTCCCCAGGGCGACGCCGGAGCGCAGGCCCTGGCGCCTGGAGGGCAGGACGACTGCATCGAGGAGGCGGCGACCCGTTTTGCCCATGGCGACGACGCCGGTGCCGAGGTCGTTCTTCTCCAGGCGCTGGCGCCGGACAGTCCTTCGGCGGGCCAGGACGGCATCTGGCGCACGCTGCTGGATTTCTACCGCGCTGTCGACGAGGCCGAGAAATTCGTGGCCGCGGGCACGCGCTACGCACAGCGTATGAAGCAGGTCGCCCCGGAATGGGTGTCGCTGCGAGCGCTGGCGCAGGCCGCCCGCGCCGCGATGGCCGACTGCGACGTGCCCCAAACACCCCTGCCCGCCGGCGGCGCGGCCGCCGACTGGTCCAGTCCGCCCCGGCTCACGCGCGAGGCGCTGATAGGACTCACGCGCGCCCTCGGCAAGGCCGGTCCGGAGTGGAAGCTCGACTGGAGCGCGTTGCAGGGCATCGAGAGCGATGCGGCCGGTCCGTTGCGCGCCCTCTTCACGCACTGGGCCGACTCCACCGTCCAGTTGCGATTCGCCGGCGGCGAGCAGTTGCTGCTGGTCCTCGCGGAGGCCACGCCAGCCAATGACCGCAGCGTCGATCCGGTCTGGTGGCAATTGCACATGGCGGCGTTGCGCGTCATGCATCACGCGGACGAGTTCGAGTTGCTGGCGCTCAACTACTGCATTACCTACGAAGTCTCGCCGCCGCCATGGGAGGACCCCAAGGGTCGTTTCGGGGTGCTCGACACCCCAAATCGGCCATTCACCCGATCTGCTGCGAATGGATCCTCGGTCGATGGGGTCCGAGGAACCGAAGCAGCCGCGGGGCACGCGGCGCTCGCCGGTGATCTGCTGGGTGATTCCGCATCGACCTGGCAGCGCCTGGATGCCGAACTCGGCGATTCGCAGGCGCCGACCATCTCGTGCGCTGCCCTCGTGCGGGTCGATTTTTCGGCGGCAGGAACCTTGCTGAACTGGGTCATGGCGCGCCAGGCGCGCGGACAGGCGGTGATGTTCGTGGACGTTCATCGCCTCGTCGCGGCTTTCTTCAAGTCGATCGGCATCTCGGAGCACGCCACGGTGCTGGTGCGCAGCAACTGAGCGGGGCAAGCCTCTCGCGCATCCTCGTTTCGGGCTGCTTTTCGCCTCGCCTCGCGTGCCTGCCAGGCGGGACGGAGCCTTTCCCTCCTCATCCGCATTTCGGCCACTGCTTGCACGCGGTCTCCGGCTTGCATTTCTCGAAACCGCCTTCATAGTTCTTCGATGGAACAATTTCACGGAACCACGATCGTCAGCGTGCGCCGCAAGACTGCCGGAGGCGACCAGGTCGCGATCGGCGGCGATGGCCAGGTCACTCTCGGCAACATCGTCATCAAGGGCAGTGCGCGCAAGGTGCGCCGACTCTTCCACGGCAAGGTCATCGCGGGCTTCGCGGGGGCGACGGCCGATGCCTTCACCCTCTTCGAGCGTTTCGAGGCCAAGCTCGAGAAGCACCAGGGCCACCTGGCGCGCGCGGCCATCGAACTCACCAAGGACTGGCGCACCGACCGTGTGCTGAGGCGGCTGGAAGCGATGCTCGCGGTCGCGGACGCGACCACCTCCCTGATCATCACGGGCAACGGGGACGTGCTGGAGCCCGAGCACGGAATCATCGCCATCGGTTCAGGCGGTCCCTACGCGCAGGCCGCGGCCAAGGCGCTGCTCGACAATTCGACGCTAACAGCGGAGCAGATCGTCAAGAAATCGCTGGAGATCGCGGCTGATCTCTGCATTTACACCAACATGCATCACACGGTCGAGACCCTGTGAAATCGATTGAGTGAATCCATGTCCATGACGCCTCAGGAAATCGTCTCCGAACTCGACAACCACATCGTCGGCCAGCCGCAGGCCAAGCGGGCGGTGGCGATCGCACTGCGCAATCGCTGGCGGCGCCAGCAGGTCGAGGAAAAGCTGCGTGCCGAGATCACGCCCAAGAACATCCTCATGATCGGTCCGACCGGTGTCGGCAAGACCGAAATCGCGCGCCGGCTGGCACGTCTGGCCGACGCGCCATTCATCAAGGTCGAGGCCACCAAGTTCACCGAGGTGGGCTATGTGGGCAAGGATGTCGATTCGATCATCCGGGACCTGGCCGAGATCGCCGTCAAGCAGACCCGGGAGGCCGAAAGCGCCAAGGTGCGCATGCGGGCCGAGGACGCCGCCGAGGAGCGGATCCTCGACGTGCTGCTCCCGCCCGCGCGCAGCTTCGATGGCGGCAGCGCGCCGGAGGCCGGCGGCAGCGCGACGCGGCAGGCATTCCGCAAGAAGCTTCGTCAGCACGAACTGGACGACAGGGAGATCGAGATCGATCTGGCCGACGCGCGCATGCCGCTCGAAATCATGGGCCCGGCGGGCATGGAGGAAATGACCGAGCAGCTGCGCGGCATGTTCGGCCAGCTCGGCCAGGGCAAACGCAGGACGCGCAAGCTCAAGATCGTCGAGGCGATGCGCCTCCTGGTCGACGAAGAAGCAGCCAAGCTGGTCAACGAGGAGGAAATTCGCGCAGTTGCGATCCGGAATGCCGAGCAGAACGGAATCGTCTTCATCGACGAGATCGACAAGGTTGCGAGCCGCGCCGAAGGGCAGGGTGCCGATGTGTCGCGTCAGGGTGTGCAGCGCGACCTGCTCCCCTTGGTCGAGGGCACGGCGGTCAGCACCAAGTACGGCGTGGTGCGCACGGACCACATCCTCTTCATCGCCAGCGGCGCCTTTCACCTGAGCAAGCCCAGCGATCTGATTCCGGAGCTGCAGGGGCGCTTTCCGATCCGCGTCGAACTGCAGTCGCTCTCGGTCGCCGACTTCGAGAGCATCCTGACCCAGACGCGCGCCTCGCTGGTCAAGCAGTACCAGGCGCTGCTGGCGACCGAGGGCGTATCGCTGGAATTCACGCCGGACGGCATCACGCGACTCGCGAGCATCGCTTTCGAGGTCAACGAGCGCACCGAGAACATCGGCGCGCGTCGCCTGTCCACCGTGATGGAGCGCCTCCTGGATGAGGTGAGCTTCGACGCGACCCGGCTGGGTGGCCAGTCGGTGCACATCGACGCGGCCTATGTCGACGCGCGGCTGGCTGCCTTGAGCCACGACGAAGATCTCTCGCGCTTCATTCTTTGACGATCTTTGCGGGGCCTTCCTTCACGCAACACATTCATTGCGTGAGCTAAGTGCTTCATTTGCAAGGGAATTCGGAATTCTGGCGCGTGCAGAAACACCGCTAAGTTGTTGATTCCATTACAAAAAATACCCGTGACCCTGCGTTGCGTGGTAGGCGTTTCCTGCTACAGTGCAAAAAAGTGCAGTTAAGTGGGAAAAAGTGTCGCCCGGTACCTTGCCGGTCGCGCGTAGCCTCCCACAATCGGGGTCTCGTGGTCGTGTTTCAAGGCGCTTCATCGCTCAGTCTGGATGCCAAGGGGCGGCTCTCCGTGCCGACCCGGCATCGTGACGTCCTGAGCGCGACCGCCGCCGGCCAGCTCACGATCACCAAACATCCACATGGCTGCCTGATGGTGTTTCCCCGACCCGAATGGGAGAAATTCCGCGAGCGCATCGCGCAGCTCCCCATGTCGGCCCAGTGGTGGAAGCGTGTCTTCCTCGGCAATGCAATGGATGTCGAGATGGACGGCACCGGCCGCGTGCTGGTGTCGCCCGAGCTTCGCGCCGCCGCCGGCATCACGCGCGACGCCTTGCTCCTTGGCATGGGCAATCACTTCGAGCTCTGGGACAAGGCCACCTACGATGCCAAGGAGGCCGAGGCCACCCAGGGTGAGATGCCCGACGTCTTCCAGGACTTTTCCTTCTGAGGTCCGACGTGAAGCAGCCGCGGACCCACACCACTGTCTTGTTGAATGAGGCGGTGGACGCCCTCTTTCCCGAAACGGCGCCTTCGGACGGCACCTATGTGGATGCCACCTTCGGACGCGGCGGCCATTCGCGCGCCATCCTGCAGAGGCTGGGGCCGACGGGCCGCCTCATCGCGTTCGACAAGGACGCGGAAGCGGTGGCCGAAGCAGCGCGCATCCAGGATGCGCGTTTTTCCATCCGGCACCAGGGATTCCGGGACATCGGGGACTTGCCGCCGGCCAGTGTCGCCGGGTTGCTGATGGACCTCGGCGTCAGCTCCCCCCAGATCGACGACCCCGCACGGGGTTTTTCTTTTCGTTTCGACGGCCCCCTCGACATGCGCATGGATACGACGCGCGGCGAGAGCGTGGCCGAATGGCTGGCGACGGCCGAGACCCAGCAGATTGCGGAGGTGATACGTGACTACGGCGAGGAACGGTTTGCTCTTCAGATTGCAAAGGCGATTGTTGCTCGCCGACAAGAACGGGGCCCAGTTTCAACCACCGCCGAGCTGGCCGAGCTCGTGGCTGGCACGGTCAAAACCCGCGAGCCGGGCCAGAACCCTGCAACGCGCACATTTCAGGCTTTTCGGATTTTCATCAACGCCGAGCTTGAGGAATTGCAACAGGCGCTAGAGGCCAGCCTGATCGTGCTGCGCCCTCGCGGACGGCTCGCGGTGATCAGCTTCCATTCGCTGGAAGACCGCATCGTGAAGCAGTTCATCGCCCAGCATTCGCGGGAGGTCTACGACCGTCGCGCGCCCTTCGCGAAGCCGAAGGCGATGAGGCTGCGCTCGGTCGGGCGCATCAAGCCGTCGCAGGCCGAGGTGGCAGCCAATGCCCGCGCGCGCAGCGCGATCCTGCGCGTGGCTGAGCGGACGGAGGCAGGATGAAGCGCACTCCCAGGCTTTGCCCGCTTCGTGTCGCTGCGCCCGCCACCCCCTTGCAGGGGGCAACGCCGGCGGCCCGGCCGAGCCGGATCCGCGGTGTTCCACGACTGGGCTGTGGGTGTATCGGGCGGGGGAGTCGCTGAGATGGCGCGGCTGAACCTGTTGCTGCTGATCGCCGTGCTGGGCTCGGCGATCTACCTCGTCCATACCCAGTATCTGTCGCGCCAGCTCTATACCGAGCTGCACCGGGTCGAGCTCGAGACGCGGCGGCTCGAGCTGGACCTGGACCGGCTGCAGGTTGAAAAGCGCGCCCAGGCGACGCCGCTGCGCATCGAGAAGCTGGCCAAGGAGCAGCTCAGGATGCGCACGACCACGCCGGCGATCACGCAGTACGTGCGTCCGGATGGCGCTGTCATCCCGGCAGTCGCTGCGCCGCCTGCTGCTGCGCCGGCGCAGAAGCCGGCTGCTGCCCGAGGAGGACACACGTGACCGCGGCACGTCGACCGGCCAACGTGGGGGAGGCAGCGCGATGAGCCGCCGTAGCCCCAGCGTTCAATACACCACGAGCCCGCTGCTCGCGAGCAAGACGCCCGTGTGGCGCAGCAAGTTCATCGTCGCCGGCATTGCGTTCGGCTTTCTGGTGCTGGCCGGGCGCGCAGCCTACGTGCAGGTGTTCGACAACGACTTCTTCCAGCATCAGGGCGAGGTCCGCTACGCGCGTACGCTGGAGTTGCCGGCCAACCGCGGTCGCATTCTCGACCGCAACGGGCTCATCCTCGCCTCCAGCGTGGTGGCGCCGAGCATCTGGGCCATTCCGGAGGACATCGAGCGCAACGACCCCGAGGTCCAGGCCAAGCTGCGCCAGGTCGCGAAGCTGCTCGGCATGCCGCAGAAGGATTTCGACAAGAAGCTGGAGGACGAGGACAAGAGCTTCGTCTGGATCAAGCGCCAGGTCGACGAACCCATCGCCAAGCAGATTGCCGCGCTCAATCTCAAGGGCATCTACCAGCGCAAGGAATACAAGCGCCAGTACCCCGAGGGCGAGTCGGCTGCGCACGTGGTGGGTTTCACCGACGTGGAAGATCATGGCCAGGAAGGCATCGAGCTCGCGTTCAACAAGGATCTGGCCGGCAAGCCCGGGTCGCGCCGGGTCATCAAGGACCGGCTCGGCCGTGTGGTCGAGGGCGTGGGCGAGCAGGTGCCGCCGGTCGAGGGCAAGGACATCCAGCTGAGCATCGACAGCAAGGTGCAATTCTTCGCCTACCAGAAGCTGCGCGATGCCGTCACCACGCATCGCGCCAAGGCCGGCAGCGTGGTCGTGCTCGACTCCATCACCGGCGAGGTGCTGGCGCTGGCCAACTACCCGAGCTATGTGCCGGACAAGCGGCAGAACCTCACCGGCGAGCAGCTTCGCAACCGTGCCCTGACCGACGTGTTCGAACCCGGCTCGACGATGAAGCCGATCACGGTGGGCGCCGCGCTCGAGGCCGGCCGCGTGAAGCCGCAGACCCTGATCGAAACCGCCCCCGGGCGCTACAGCCTCGGCGGCTTCACCATCAGCGACACGCACAACTACGGCACGCTGACGGTGGAGGGCGTGATCCAGAAGTCGAGCAACATCGGCGCACTCAAGATCTCGCAGAAGATGACGCCGCGCGAGATGTGGGACACCTACACCGCGCTCGGCTACGGGCAGAAGCCGCAGATCCAGTTCCCCGGCGCCGTCACCGGCCGCCTGCGGCCGTGGAAATCGTGGAAGCCGGTCGAGCAGGCGACCATGGCCTATGGCTATGGCCTCTCGGCCTCGCTGTTCCAGATGGCGCATTCCTACACCTCGTTCGCGCATGGCGGCGAGATCATTCCGGCCACCATTCTCAAGAGCTCGGAGCCTGCGGTCGGCGTGCGCGTGTTCTCGCCCGAAACCTCGCTCGCGGTGCGCAAGATGCTGCAGATGGCCGCCGGCCCCGGCGGCACCGGCCCTCTCGCGCAGACCATCGGCTACTCGGTCGGCGGAAAATCGGGCACCGCGCACAAGCAGGTCGGCCGCGGCTATGCGAGCAAGCAATACCGCGCGTGGTTCACGGGCATGGCGCCGATCGAGAAGCCGCGCATCATCGTCGCGGTCATGATCGACGAGCCGAGCGATGGCCAGTACTTCGGCGGCATCGTTGCCGCGCCGGTGTTCAGCGAGGTCGTGCAGCAGACGCTGCGCATGATGAACGTGCCGCCGGATCTCGCGGTCAAACCCCTGGTCGTGACCAAGGGTGTGGAAGAGAGCTTCTGATGCACACGACGCTGCATACGCCCATCGACGCCGCGCGCTGGCTCCGGTCCCGCGTGCACGGTGTGCTGCATGCCGACAGCCGGCCGGTGGGCGCGGGCGACGGATTCATCGCCTGGCCGGGCGCCGCCACGGACGGGCGACGCTATGTGGGCGCCGCGTTGGCGCAGGGCGCCGCGGCCTGCCTGGTCGAGGCGGACGGCGTCGAGGCCTTCGACTTCGAGAGCGACGCGATCGCGGCCTATGCAGGCTTGAAGGCCGCGACCGGACCGATCGCCGCCGCCTACTACGACACGCCTTCGGCGCAACTCGAGGTGCTCGCGGTCACGGGCACGAACGGCAAGACCTCCACCGCCTGGTGGCTGGCCCAGGCGCTGTCGTCGGAGGCTGCGCGTCCGCGCCGCCTGCCTTGCGCCGTGATCGGCACGCTCGGCATCGGCGTGCCGCCCGATGTGAGCTATACGGGCTTGACCACGCCCGATCCCGTGATGCTGCAGCGCGAACTGCGCGAATTCGTCGAGCACGGCTTCGGCGCCTGCGCGATCGAGGCATCGTCCATCGGCATCGCCGAACGCAGGCTCGACGGCACGCAGATCGCTGTCGCGGTGTTCACCAATTTCACGCAGGACCATCTGGACTACCACGGCAGCATGGATGCCTACTGGCAGGCCAAGGCCGAGCTGTTCCGCTGGCCCGGCCTGCGCGCCGCCGTGGTCAATATCGACGATCTGCACGGCGCTTCACTGGTCGCGAGCCTGGTCGAGCGCGGCACCGGTGCCCTCGATGTCTGGACCGTCTCGGCCGGCGGCGCGCCGGCCCGCCTGACGGCCGCCGACATCGGCTACGACGACCAGGGCCTGCGTTTCACCGTGGTCGAGCGCGGCGAGGGCGAGCAAGCGCTCGCGACGCAGCTCATCGGTCAATACAACGTCGCGAATCTGCTGGGCGTGCTGGGTACGCTGCGCGCGCTCGGACTCTCGCTCGAGGAGGCCGTCTCGGCCTGCGGCGGGCTCCAGAGCGTGCCCGGCCGCATGGAGCGGCTGAGCGTGCCGGGACATCCGCTGGCCGTGGTGGACTATGCCCACACGCCGGATGCGCTCGACAAGGCGCTCGCCGGACTCCGGCCCCTCGCGCGGCAGCGTGGCGGTGCGCTCTGGTGCGTCTTCGGTTGCGGCGGCGATCGCGACAACGGCAAGCGGCCGATGATGGCGGCCGTTGTCGAGAAGCAGGCCGACCGTGTCGTCGTGACCAGCGACAACCCGCGCAGCGAAAAGCCCGCGGCCATCATCAGCCAGATCCTGCTCGGCTTGGCCCGGCCCGAAGCCGCGCAGGTCGAACCCGACCGCGCCCGGGCGATCGCCGACACCCTGGCCCAGGCGCGTCCGGAGGACGTGGTGTTGATCGCGGGCCGCGGTCACGAAGCCTGGCAGGAGATCGCGGGTGAACGCATCGCCTTTTCCGATCGCGCGCACGCGATCGATGCCTTGACGCGAAGGAGCATCGCATGAGCGACCCGACCGCGACCCCGCCGATGATGACGCTGGCCGACGCCCTGCGCTGGGTGCCCGGCGCCCGCCTGGTCGGTGATGCGTCGACGCCGATCCTGCGCGTGCACACCGACACGCGCACGCTTGCCTCCGGCGATCTCTTCGTTGCGCTCAAGGGCGAGCGCTTCGACGCCAATGCCTTCCTCGGCGATGCGCGTGCGCGCGGCGCAACGGCGGCAATCGCGCACGGCGGCCTCGAAGCGGCCGGGCTGCCGGGGCTCGAAGTGTCCGATACGCTGGCGGCCCTGGGCAGCCTGGCGGCCGGCTGGCGTTCGCAGTTCCAGCTTCCGCTGATCGCCGTCACCGGCAGCAACGGCAAGACCACGGTGACGCAGATGATCGCCTCGATCCTGCGCGTAGCCTGCCGCGAAAGCTCGCTCGCCACCGCGGGCAATTTCAACAACGAGATCGGCGTGCCCCTGACGCTTTTGCGGCTGCGTGCGCAGCATCAGCGCGCGGTGGTCGAGCTCGGCATGAACCACCCCGGGGAGATCGCGCGGCTGGCCGAGATGGCGCGGCCGACCATCGCCCTGGTCAATAACGCCCAGCGCGAGCACCAGGAGTTCATGGCCACGGTGGAAGCCGTGGCGCGCGAGAACGCCGCCGTGTTCGCGGTGCTGCCGACCCAGGGCACGGCCGTGTTCCCGTACGGCGACCCTTTCACGCCGCTCTGGGCCGAACTGTCGCAACGCGGCGCGATCCGCCGGCGCCTGCACTTCGGCGAGCAGCCGGGCGCGGACGTGGCCCTGGTGGATGCGAAATGGCTGGAAGGTGCCTGGCAGCTCCAGGCCCGCACGCCGCTCGGCGAGCTGCGCTGCACGCTGCGCATCGCCGGTCGGCACAACCTGGTGAATGCGCTCGCGGCGATCGCCTGCACGCTGGCTGCCGGCGTTTCGCTGGACAAGATCGCCGAGGGCCTGGCCGCGTTCGAGCCGGTCAAGGGCCGCTCGAAGTCGACCGAGCTGCACTGGCCGGACGGTCGCGCGCTCACGCTGATCGACGACACCTACAACGCGAATCCCGATTCCGTGCGCGCCGCAATCGACGTGCTGGCCGAGCTGCCGGGGCCGCGTCTGCTGGTCCTGGGCGATATGGGCGAAGTCGGCGACCAGGGGCCGCAATTCCATGCCGAGGTCGGCGCCTGGGCGCGCCGGCGCGGCATCGAGTGCATGCTCGCGCTCGGCCCGCAAACGGCACACAGCATCGCCGCCTATCGCGAGGAACAGGGCGGCGGTGGCGATGGCCGGCATTTCGAGGACGTGGACGCGCTCGACGCCGCCGTCCTCGAACGGCTCCCGCAGACCGCCAGCGTGCTGATCAAGGGTTCGCGCTTCATGCGGATGGAGCGCGTGGTCCAGGCCATCTCGGCACACCTGCCGCCACAACAACAAGACAAGGAGGCCGGCCATGCTGCATGAACCGCGCCCGAACACCTCATGCTGATGACGCTCGCCCAGTGGCTGCAGACGCTCTCGCCGGAACTCGGTTTCCTGCGCGTGTTCCAGTACCTGACCTTCCGCGCGCTGATGGCCGCGCTGACCGCGTTGCTGGTCGGCCTTGCCGCAGGCCCTTACGTGATCCGCCGCCTCGCGGCGCTCAAGATCGGCCAGCCGGTGCGCGGCTATGCCATGGAGACCCACCTGAGCAAGAGCGGCACGCCGACCATGGGCGGCGTGCTGGTGCTGTTCTCCATCGCGCTGGCGACGCTGCTCTGGTTCGACCTTTCCAACCGCTTCGTGTGGATCGTGCTGTGGGTCACCCTGGGCTTCGGTGCGATCGGCTGGGTGGACGACTGGCGCAAGGTGGTGCGCAAGGACCCCGAGGGCATGCGTTCGCGCGAGAAATACTTCTGGCAGTCGGTCGTGGGCCTGATCGCGGGCTTCTACCTGCTGTTCAGCATTTCCGAAAGTTCCAACTGGCGCGTGCTGGAGCTGTTCATCAGCTGGGTGCGCTCGGGCTTCGACGTGGACTTCCCGCCCAGGATCAACCTGCTCGTTCCATTCTTCAAGGAAGTGAGCTATCCGCTCGGCGGCATCGGCTTCGTGGTCCTGACCTACCTGGTGATCGTCGGCGCGAGCAATGCGGTGAACCTGACGGACGGGCTCGACGGCCTCGCGATCATGCCGGTGGTGATGGTCGGCTCGGCGCTCGGCGTGTTCGCCTATGTCACGGGCAGCTCGGTGTATTCGCGCTATCTGCTGTTCCCTCACATTCCGGGCTCGGGCGAACTGCTGGTGTTCTGTTCCGCGATGGCGGGCGCAGGCCTCGCCTTCCTCTGGTTCAACACCCATCCGGCACAGGTCTTCATGGGGGACGTGGGCGCGCTCGCGCTCGGCGGCGCGCTCGGCACCATCGCCGTCATCGTGCGGCAGGAAATCGTCTTCTTCGTGATGGGCGGCATCTTCGTCGTCGAGGCGATCTCGGTGATGGCGCAGGTGAGCTATTTCAAATACACCAAGCGGCGCTTCGGTCAGGGCCGGCGTGTGCTCAAGATGGCGCCGCTGCACCACCATTTCGAGAAGAGCGGCTGGCGCGAGACGCAGGTCGTGGTGCGCTTCTGGATCATCACGATGCTCCTGTGCCTCGTGGGCCTGTCCACCCTGAAGCTGAGGTAGACCGGTGCGCCATCTGAAAGACCTCCACGTGCTGATCCTGGGCCTCGGTGCATCCGGGCTCGCGATGGCGCGCTGGTGTGCGCGCCACGGTGCCCATGTGACCGTGGCCGACACGCGCGAGGCGCCGCCGCAGATGGCGGTATTGCGTGCGGAGATTCCCGAGGCGCGCTTCGTGCCCGGGGATTTCACGGCCGCGCTGGTCGAAGGCACGCCGGTCCGTGCCCTGTACCGTTCACCCGGGTTGTCGCCTCAGTCGGTCGCGGTCGTCGTCGACGCGGCGCGGGCCATGGGCCTGCCGGTCGGCGGCGAACTGGACCTGTTCGCACGTGCGCTGGACGATCTGGGCAATCCCGAAGTGCCGCAGGTGCCCGCATCGCCGGAGTCGGCCGAAGCGGCGGACGTGCCGGCCGTGGCCTCGGTGCCCGAAGAAAGGTCGCAGGAATCCGAGTTGACGCCGTCGGAGTCGCCGTCGACCGGCGAACACGCGACCGTGGAAGCCGCCGACGAGGCGCCTCCGGCGGAAGCACAGTCACAGTCGCCTGCGCAGGCGAGCGTGGAGGGCGCGTCTGCGCTCGACGAGGACGAGGATCTCGATACGCGGGTTCCGATCGACATTCCCCCGCCACCCGAAGAGAAGGGCTACACGCCCGCCGTGCTGGCCGTGACCGGCACCAACGGCAAGACCACGGTCACCTCGCTCACCGGCCAGCTGGTGGCGCGCGCCGGCCGGACGGTGGCGGTGGCCGGCAACATCGGTCCGACCCTCCTGGACACCTTGTCGGCCCACATCGATGCCGGCACGCTGCCCGAGGTCTGGGTGCTCGAGCTCTCCAGCTTCCAGCTCGATGGAGTGCAGGGATTCGAGCCCACTGCCGCCACGGTGCTCAACCTGTCGCAGGACCATCTGGACTGGCACGGCGACATGGACGCCTACGCGAAGGCCAAGGCGCGCATCTTCGGAACGCGCGGCACGATGGTGCTCAACCGCGAGGACGCGGCGGTGATGGCGATGCGGCCGGCGCCGGTCAAGCTCGCCAGGGGGCAGCAGCCGCGCAGCATCGTCACCTTCGGCGCCGGCATGCCGCAGCGGCCGGGCGACTTCGGCATCGAGCGCATCAACGGCATGGCCTGGCTGGTGCGCGCGCTGGAAGCCGACGAGACCCTGAAGCGCAAGCGCGGCGCGTCGGCCGAGGAAGAGGAAATCCACTTCCAGCGCCTGATGCCGGCCGATGCCTTGCGCATCCGCGGCCGGCACAACGCGCTCAATGCGTTGGCGTCGCTTGCGCTGGCCACCGCCGCCGGTTGCCAGCTGGCGCCCATGCTGTACGGCTTGCGCGAGTACCAGGGCGAGCCGCACCGCGTGGAGCCGGTCGCGATCGTGGACGAGGTCGAATACTTCGACGACAGCAAGGGCACGAACGTCGGCGCCACGGTGGCGGCGCTCTCGGGCGTCGGCGAAGAACGTCGAGTGGTCGTGATCCTGGGCGGCGAAGGCAAGGGCCAGGACTTTACGCCGCTCGCCGCGCCCGTGCGGCAATACGCCCGCGCCGTGGTGCTCATCGGCCGTGACGCGCCGCTGATCGCCGAGGCGCTGGCCCCGACCGGCATCTCGATGCAGACGGCGGCTTCGATGGCCGAGGCGGTGACGCTGGCCGCGGCACGCGCCCATCCGGGCGACGCCGTGCTGCTCTCGCCGGCCTGCGCCAGCTTCGACATGTTCAAGGACTATGCGCATCGCGCCGCGGTGTTCTGCGAGGCCGTCCAGGCGCTGGCCGATGCGCCGCGTCTCGGCGGCGATGACGAGTCCGCGCACGACGCGGGCATGCCCCCCGGCGAAGGAGATGCGACGTGAGCACGAGCGCCGCAGCCACCTCCACCGCGAGCAAGCCCGGCCGTTTCGCCGGCTGGTTCAAGCGTGCGAAGACCGGCATCGACGCGCTGCCCATGCACCTGCCGGTGCGGCTCGGCAATGCCGGCGTGACCCAGACGAAGGCCGAGCCGATGCACGTGCTGGGTTTCGACCAGGCGCTGGTCTGGGTCACCGTCGCGTTGCTGGCATGGGGGCTGGTGATGGTCTATTCGGCCTCCATCGCCATACCCGACAACCCGCGCTTCGTGCGCGCCGGCTACGGCCCGACCTTCTTCATCACGCGACATGCGGCTTCGCTGGTCATCGCCTTCATCGCGGCCTTGCTTGCGTTCCAGGTGCCGATGCGGGTCTGGGAGCGCACGGCGCCGTGGCTCTTCGTCGCATCGCTGCTGCTGCTGGTGGTGGTGCTGGTCCCGCACGTGGGCATCAACGTGAACGGCGCGCGCCGCTGGCTGCCTCTGGGCTTCATGCGTTTCCAGCCCTCGGAGCTGGCCAAGCTCGCGATGATCCTGTATGCGGCCAGCTACATGGTCCGCAAGATGGAGATCAAGGAACGCTTCTTCCGCGCCGTGCTGCCCATGGGCGTCGCGGTGGTGGTGGTCGGCATGCTCGTGATGGCCGAGCCCGACATGGGCGCGTTCATGGTGATCGCGGTGATCGCGATGGGCATCCTGTTCCTGGGCGGTGTCAACGCGCGCATGTTCTTCCTCATCGCGGCGCTGGTGGTGGTCGCCTTCGGCACCATCGTGGCGACCAGCCCGTGGCGGCGCGAGCGGATCTTCGCCTACCTCGATCCGTGGAGCGAGGAGCATGCGCTCGGCAAGGGCTACCAGCTGTCCCATTCGCTGATCGCGATCGGCCGCGGCGAGGTGTTCGGTGTCGGACTCGGCGGCAGCGTCGAAAAGCTCCACTGGCTGCCCGAGGCCCACACCGACTTCCTGATGGCCGTGATCGGCGAGGAGTTCGGGCTCGTCGGCGTGCTGCTCGCGATCGGCCTTTTCCTCTGGCTCACGCGGCGCATCATGCACATCGGCCGGCAGGCCATCGCGCTGGACCGCGTGTTCTCGGGACTGGTCGCGCAGGGCGTGGGGATCTGGATCGGCTTCCAGACCTTCATCAACATGGGCGTGAACCTCGGCGCCTTGCCGACCAAGGGCCTGACCCTGCCGCTGATGAGCTTCGGCGGCTCCGCGATTCTCATGAACGTGATCGCACTCGCGGTGGTGCTGCGCGTGGACTACGAGAACCGCGTGCTCATGCGGGGAGGCCGCGTATGACCCGTACGGCGCTGGTCATGGCGGGCGGCACGGGGGGGCACATCTTCCCGGGCCTGGCCGTGGCCGAGGCCCTGCGCGAGCGCGGCTGGCGTGTCCATTGGCTCGGAGCGCCGGGCGGCATGGAGCAGCAGCTCGTGCCGCCGCGCGGCTTCGCCTTCGAGCCGGTGGAATTCGGCGGCGTGCGCGGCAAGGGCCTTGCGACGCTGGCGCTGCTCCCGTTGCGCCTGTTGCGCGCGTTCTGGCAGAGCATCGGCGTGGTGCGCCGGGTGCGGCCGGACGTGGTGATCGGCCTGGGAGGCTACATCACCTTCCCCGGCGGCATGATGAGCGTGCTGCTGGGCAAGCCGCTGGTGCTGCACGAGCAGAACTCGATCGCCGGCCTGGCGAACAAGGTGCTCGCGCGCGTGGCCGATCGCGTGTTCACGGCCTTCCCGAACGTGCTGCGCAAGGCGCAATGGGTCGGCAATCCCTTGCGTGCAGCCTTCCTTTCGCAAGCCGATCCGCAAAGCCGCTTTGCCGGCCGCAGCGGGCCGCTGAAGCTCCTGGTGGTCGGCGGCAGCCTGGGCGCGAAGGCGCTCAATGCCGTGGTGCCCAAGGCGCTGGCGCGCATCGCGCCGGAGCAGCGGCCCACCGTCACCCATCAGAGCGGCGCCAGGCAGATCGACGAACTGCGCGCCAACTACGCGCAGGCCGGCGTGCAGGGCGAGCTCACCCCATTCATCGATGACACCGCACGCGCCTATGCGGACGCCGACCTGATCGTCGCGCGCGCCGGCGCGAGCACCGTCACCGAAATCGCGGCCGTCGGCGCGGCGGCACTGTTCGTGCCCTTTCCGTCCGCCGTCGACGACCACCAGACCACCAACGCGCACTTCCTTGTCGACGCGGGCGGTGGCTGGCTCATTCAACAGAACGAATTGACTCCCGAATTGCTGGCTGATTTCCTACAGAAGACGGGGCGCGATGCGCTCCTTGACCGCGCCATGAAGGCGAAGACGATGCAGAAAACCGAGGCGGTCGACCTGGTCGTGCGCGCCTGCGAGGAGCTTGCCAAATGAAGCATGCGATTCGACACATCCATTTCGTGGGCGTGGGCGGCTCGGGCATGAGCGGCATCGCCGAGGTGCTGCTCAACCTGGGCTATCGCATCTCTGGCTCCGACCTGGCCGACAGCGCGACGCTGCGGCGTCTCGCCGGCCTGGGCATCACGACCTATGTCGGCCACGACGCGGCGCATATCGCGGGCGCTGACGCGGTCGTCACCTCCACCGCCGTGAAGGCGGGCAATCCCGAGGTCGTGGCGGCGCGCGAGAAGCGCATTCCGGTGGTGCCGCGCGCCGTCATGCTGGCCGAGCTGATGCGCCTGAAGCAGGGCATCGCCATCGCCGGCACGCACGGCAAGACCACGACCACCAGCCTGGTGGCGAGCGTGCTCGCGTCCGCGGGGCTGGACCCGACCTTCGTCATCGGCGGCCGGCTCAACAGCGCCGGCGCCAATGCGAAGCTCGGCAGCGGCGACTACATCGTGGTCGAGGCCGACGAGTCGGATGCCTCGTTCCTGAACCTGTCGCCGGTGATGGCGGTGGTGACGAACATCGACGCCGACCACATGGAGACCTACGGGCATGACTTCGCGAAGCTCAAGCGGGCATTCGTCGATTTCCTGCACCGCATGCCCTTCTATGGAGTGGCGATCCTGTGCACCGATGACCCGGCCGTGCGCCAGATCGTGACCGACATCTCGTGCCCGGTCACGAGCTACGGCTTCGGCGAGGATGCGCAGGTGCGCGCGGTCAATGTGCGCGCGGTGGGCGCGCAGATGCATTTCACGGCCCAGCGGCGCAATGGCGTCACCCTGCCGGACCTGGACATCGTGCTCAACCTGCCCGGGGAGCACAACGTCCGCAATGCGCTTGCCGTGATTGCGGTGGCCACCGAGCTCAACCTGCCCGACGAGGCGGTGCAGCGCGGTCTTGCCGACTTCAAGGGCGTGGGCCGGCGCTTCCAGCGCTACGGCGAGGTGCAGCTGCAAGGCGGCCAGGACGGCAGCTTCACGCTGATCGACGACTATGGCCATCATCCGGTCGAGATGGCGGCGACCATCGCCGCCGCACGCGGCGCCTTCCCCGGCCGCCGGCTGGTCCTTGCCTTCCAGCCGCACCGCTTCACGCGGACGCGCGACTGCTTCGAGGACTTCGTCAAGGTCATCGGCCTGGCCGATGCGGTGCTGCTCGGCGAGGTGTATGCGGCCGGCGAGGCGCCGATCGTGGCCGCCGACGGCCGCTCGCTGGCGCGCGCGCTGCGCGTGGCCGGCAAGGTCGAACCGGTGTTCGTCGATCCGATCACGGCGATGCCGCAGGCCATCCTCGACAACGCGCGCGACGGCGACGTCGTGATGTGCATGGGCGCGGGGTCCATCGGCGCCGTGCCGGCACGGGTGGTCGAACTGGGGGGCGCCGCGGCGCCGAAGACAGCGCGCACGACGCGCGAAGGAGAGGCGCTGTGAGTCGCATCGATCCGGCCGCTTTCGGCAAGGTTGCCGTGCTGTTCGGCGGCAGTTCGGCCGAGCGCGAAATCTCCATCCTGTCCGGCACGGGGGTACTGCAGGCCCTGCGCTCGCGCGGTGTCGATGCCCATCCCTTCGATCCGGCCGAACGCGAACTCCATGAACTCAAGCGCGACGGCTTCTCGCGCTGCTTTGTCGTGCTGCACGGCCGCCACGGCGAAGACGGCACGGTGCAGGGCGCGCTCGAGCTGCTCGGCATCCCGTACACCGGCTCGGGAGTCATGGCCTCCAGCGTGGCCATGGACAAGGTGATGACCAAGCGCATCTGGCAGGCCGACGGCTTGCCGACGCCGCGCTATGTGCGCCTGGCCTTCGACCAGCAGAGCCGCGAGCAGATCATGGCCGTGCCCGATGTGCTGGGCCTGCCGCTGATCGTGAAGCCGCCGCGCGAGGGTTCTTCCATCGGCGTGACCAAGGTCCAGGGCTACTCGCAGATGCAGGATGCGGTGTCGCTTGCGCTTCGCTACGACTCCGACGTGTTGTGCGAGGAATTCATCGAAGGCGAGGAAGTCACTTGCGCGGTGCTGGGCTCGGGCCTGGAAGCCGAGGCTCTGCCGGTGGTGCGCATCGCGGCGCCCGAGGGCGCCTACGACTACCAGAACAAGTACTTCACGGACGACGTGAAATACCACTGCCCGAGCGGCCTGCCGGCGCAGGAGGAGCATGAGATCCGCCGCATCACGCTGGCGGCCTATCACCAGCTCGGCTGCCGCGGCTGGGGCCGCGCCGACCTGATGATCCGCGCCAGCGATCGCAAGCCCTTCCTGCTGGAGATGAACACCTCGCCCGGCATGACCACCCATTCGCTGGTGCCCATGTCCGCGCGCGCGGCGGGCATCGGCTACGAGGAGCTGTGCCTGCGGGTGCTCGCTTCGGCGACGCTGGACAGCGCGCCCACCCATACCACGGAGACCTCATGAGCGACGCACGGCCGCCCGAAGTCGTCCGCGCCCTCCTTCAGGAGAGGATTGGCGCAGCACGTGCAGTGTCACGCCTGGGGGAGGCTGCCTGATGGCTGACAGCATCCCCGTGCCTTTCGACGTCAAGCTGATGAACGCGACCGCGACCCTGGCGTACGTGCTGTTCGCGCTCGTGCTGCTGGCGGCGGGGGCCTGGTGGGTGCTGCGCCAACCCTTCTTCCCGATCGGCGGCATCAAGGTCGACGGGGAGGTCACGCACAACAATGCGGTCACGCTGCGCGCGAACGTCGCGCCGCAGCTGGCCGGCAACTTCTTCACCATCGACCTGGCGCGGGCGCGGGCGGCCTTCGAGGCGGTGCCCTGGGTGCGCAAGGCGGTGGTGCGGCGCGAGTTCCCCAACAAGCTGCGCGTGACGCTGACCGAGCAGGTGCCTGTTGCGCGCTGGGGTGACGAGGGCGGCTCCTCGCTCATCAACGGCTTCGGCGAGGTGTTCGAGGCGAATGTGGCGGAGGTCGACGACAACCTGCCGCGCCTCGACGGTCCCAACGAGCAGGCGGGCCAGGTGCTGGGCATGTATCGCGTGCTGGCGCCGCTCTTCCAGCCCTACGACCTGTCGCTCGAGCAGCTGTCGCTGTCGAGCCGGGGCAGCTGGCGCGCGGTGCTCGACACCGGCGCCGTGATCGAACTCGGACGCGGACAGGGCGACGACGTGGTGGCGCGCACGCAGCGCTTCCTGCGCACCGTCACGCCTGTCGCCAGCCAGTACGGACGCACGCTCGCCGCGGTCGAGAGCGCCGACCTGCGGCACAACGAAGGCTATGCGCTGCGCCTGCGCGGCGTCACCACGGTCGTTCCCGACCCCAAGAAGAGATAGAGAACTGAGGAAGCTTCATGTCCAAGGAATACAAAGATCTGGTCGTCGGCCTCGACATCGGCACCGCCAAGGTGATGGCGGTGGTGGCCGAGGTGCTTCCCAACGGCGAGCTCAAGCTCGCCGGACTCGGCATCTCGCCAAGCAACGGCCTCAAGCGCGGCGTGGTGGTGAACATCGACGCCACGGTGCAGAGCATCCAGCAGGCGCTGAAGGAGGCGGAGCTGATGGCGGACTGCAAGATCAGCCGCGTCTACACGGGGATCACGGGCAGCCATATCCGCGGCATCAATTCGAGCGGCATGGTGGCGGTCAAGGACAAGGAAGTCACGCCGGCGGACGTGGCGCGCGTGGTGGAGACCGCGCGCGCGATCAACATCTCGAGCGACCAGCGCCTGCTGCTCGTGGAGCCGCAGGAGTTCGTGATCGACGGCCAGGACGTGAAGGAGCCGATCGGCATGAGCGGCATGCGGCTGGAGGCCAAGGTCCATATCGTGACCGGCGCCCAGAGCGCGGCGGAGAACATCATCAAGTGCGTGCGGCGCTGCGGCCTCGAGGTCGACCAGCTCATGCTGAACCCGCTGGCGTCGAGCCATGCGGTGCTCACCGAGGACGAGCGCGAACTCGGCGTCGTGCTGGTGGACATCGGCGCCGGCACCACCGATGTGGCGATCTTCACCAACGGCGCGATCCGCCACACGGCGGTGATCCCGATCGCCGGCGACCTGATCACGAGCGACATCGCGATGGCGCTGCGCACGCCGACCAAGGACGCCGAGGACATCAAGGTCGAGAACGGCTATGCGAAGCAACTGCTGGCCGATCCCGAAACCCAGGTCGAGGTGCCCGGGCTCGGCGACCGCGGGCCGCGCATGCTGAGCAAGCAGGCGCTCGCGGGCGTGATCGAGCCGCGGATCGAGGAGATCTTCTCGCTGGTGCAGCAGGTGGTGCGCGAATCGGGCTACGAGGAAGTGCTGTCCTCGGGCGTCGTGCTCACCGGCGGCAGCGCGGTGATGCCCGGCATGGTCGAACTCGGAGAGGACATCTTCCTCAAGCCCGTGCGGCGCGGCATCCCGAAGTATTCGAGCGCGCTGTCGGACATGGTGGCGCAGCCGCGGGCCGCGACCGTGATGGGCCTGCTGGAGGAGGCGCGCTACGCGCGCCTGCGCGGATTCAAGGTGGCGCAGAAGAACGGCTCGGTCAAGACCGCGTTCGGGCGTTTCAAGGACTTCATCGTGGGGAACTTCTGATCATGCCGCTACATGGTGCGCCTGCTGCTGCCGGACCGCCCACGGGCGGCCGGGTCGCCCTTGCCGGGGGTCTTGCGTTTCCGTGCAGGCACTTCAACGAGCGATGGCGACGCACCGGTCCCCCCTGACCTTCCGGCCAGACCACACACAACAAGTTCATCCAAATAAACGGCAACTGCAAATTCAAGGAGTCAGAACATGGCTATCGAAATGATCGAAATCGAGGAATTCAACCAAGGCACGCAGATCAAGGTGATCGGCGTCGGCGGCGGCGGCGGCAACGCAGTCGCGCACATGATGGATCGCGGCGTGCAGGGCGTGACCTTCGTCTGTGCCAACACCGACGCGCAGGCGCTTTCGCGCAGCAATGCGCACAAGACCATCCAGCTCGGCACCAACGGCCTCGGCGCCGGCAGCAAGCCAGAGAAGGGCCGCGACGCGGCCGAGGCGGCGGTGGACGACATCCGCGAGGCGATCACCGGCGCGCACATGCTCTTCATCACCGCCGGCATGGGCGGCGGCACGGGCACCGGTGCGGCTCCGGTCATCGCGCGCGTGGCCAAGGAAATGGGCATCCTCACGGTCGGGGTCGTGACCAAGCCCTTCGACTGGGAAGGCGGCCGCCGCATGACCAACGCCGAATCCGGCCTGGCGGAGCTCGAAGCCAATGTCGACTCGCTGATCGTTGTGCTCAACGAGAAGCTGCTCGACGTGCTGGGCGAGGACGTGACGCAGGAAGAGGCCTTCGCGCATGCCAACGACGTGCTGAAGAACGCGGTCGGCGGCATCTCGGAAATCATCAACGAGTACGGCGGCGTGAATGTCGACTTCGAAGACGTGCGCACGGTCATGGGCGAACCCGGCAAGGCCATGATGGGTACCGCTGCAGCGAGCGGCCCTGACCGCGCGCGCATCGCGGCCGAGCAGGCGGTGGCCTGCCCGCTGCTCGAAGGCATCGACCTGTCGGGCGCCAAGGGCGTGCTGGTGCTGGTCACGGCGTCGAAGGCATCGCTCAAGCTGAGCGAATCGAAGCTGGCCATGAACACCATCCGCGCCTATGCTTCGCCCGATGCGCATGTGATCTACGGCGCGGCCTACGACGACAACCTGGGCGACGAAATGCGCGTGACCGTGGTCGCGACCGGCCTCTCCCGCCAGGATGCACGGCGCCAGGCCCCGACGCTGGAAGTGATTCGTACCGGCACCGACAACATCCCCTTCGGCGTGCCGACGCTGAACAGCGCCACCGGACAGGCCAGCCGCCAGCCGAACTACGACGGCATGGCGGTGCCCAGCGTCTGGCGCACCAACCGCACCATGGCGGCGGCGAAGGTGGATGCGCTCTCGTCGGGCGGCATGGACGATTTCGAGATCCCGGCCTTCCTGCGCCGCCAAGCGGACTGATGGGGTGCGAAGCGTCCGCGCGCCCCGATCCCGGGCCTGGGGCCCTTGCCGTGCCGATGGGCGGCGATGGTCCCTGCGGCGGCTTCGGGGTGCCCGCGACGCTTTCCTCCCGATCGAGCGCTTGCGCTTGATCGCCGTCACGGTTCGTCCCTTGCGCGCGGTGCTGCCATGACGGCTATCGCGAACATAGGAAAACGGGCGGCGCGCCGGGCGTCCGGCGCTTCTAAAATCGCGCCCGTGCTCGCCCAACGAACCCTCCAATCGATCAGCCGCGCCGTGGGCGTCGGCCTGCATAGCGGCCAGCGCGTGGAGCTCACCCTCAGGCCGGCGCCGGTCGATCACGGCATCGTGTTCAGGCGGGTCGATCTGCCCGCGCCGGTCGAGATCCCGATGTCCGCCCAGGCCGTGACCGACACGCGCCTGGCATCCACCGTCTCTTCGGACGGCGCCAAGGTGCAGACGGTCGAGCACCTGATGTCGGCCTGCGCCGGGCTCGGTATCGACAATCTGCTGATCGACATCACTGCCGACGAGGTGCCCATCCTCGATGGATCGGCCTCGTCCTTCGTCTTCCTGCTGCAGAGCGCGGGCATCGAGCTGCAGAGCGCGCCGCGTCGCTTCATCCGCGTCACCCGCCCGGTCGAGGTGCGCGAGGGCGAGGGTGCCGATGTGAAATGGGCGCGTCTCGAGCCGTATCACGGGTTCAAGCTCAGCTTCGAGATCGACTTCGATCACCGGGTCGTGAACTCCACCGGCCAGCGGGTCGAATTCGACCTGGGCAGCGGCTCCTACAGCCGCGACATCGCGCGGGCCCGCACCTTCGGCTTCACGAAGGAAGTCGAGTACATGCGCTCCAAGGGCCTCGCGCTCGGCGGCGGCCTGGACAATGCCATCGTGATGGACGACACCAAGGTGCTGAATGCAGGCGGGCTGCGCTATGACGACGAGTTCGTCAAGCACAAGATCCTCGATGCGATGGGCGACCTCTATGTCATCGGCCACCCGCTGCTGGCTGCCTACAGCGCCTTCCGCTCGGGTCACGCGCTCAACAACAAGCTGTTGCGCGAGCTGCTTGCGCACGACGATGCGCACGAAATCGTGACCTTCGATGACGAGAAGCGCGCCCCCGCGGGTTTCGCTTCGGTGGCGCGCGCCTGGTAGCCCGGCGCCTCGGCGATGCTGTTGTTTCGCTGGGCCATTCTGCTGCTTCTGCTGGTGGCCGGCGCGTGCTTCGCGTTCTACGCGGGCACGGGCCGCGCCAAGTACAGGCGTGTCGGCTGGATCGTGCTCAAGTGGACCTTGCTCGCGGCCGCGGGCTTCTTCGCGGTGCTGATCGCGGAGAGAGTCTTCTAGCCTTGCGAGCCCGGAGGCTCGCAGGCGTTCTTTGCAGGTGCGCTACTTCTTTTCCCAGACCAGGATTTCAGTCAAGGGCGAGCTGTTGTTGTCGGCGGTCTTGCAGATGACCACGCTGACGTTGGTGATCAACTCGGTCTGGGGCAGATCGAACACCCGCATGACCTTGTTGTTGCCTTTGACGTCTCCGCCGGGTGCGAGCTTGTAGCTCGCCGCCCTGTCTGTGGAGTACTCCACCCGGAAGTCCACGGCGCCGTACCTGGTGAATTCCGTGCTCTCCGCGGGATCGATGGCGTTCATCCAGTCATCCTGCCGCGACACGATCACGATCTGATTCGCCCGGCCTGGGCCGCCACCGGGCAGCCAGTCCGGCAGCATTTGCGGTCCCACTTGCATACAGACCCCCGGCGACAGGGTGGGCGTCACCGAGGTCCAGGGCGCCGTTCCGTCCCATCCGGTCTGGGCCAGGTCGCCGTCCACCAACTGCGGGGGCGCCTTGCCGCCACGGAAGCTGCCGACATTGGCGAAGATGTCCCAGGTCTTCAACGCGTTGTTGACGGGCAGGCACCTGCCGTTGGGCCCGACGCCATTCAGGCAGTTGACCGCCGTCACACGTCCCTGGACGTTCACCTTGACGTTTCGAATCTCGTGGTAGGCGCCCGCCGCGCCTGTGGTGGCCGCCAGACCCATCATGAGTTCTGCCGGTGGCGCATAGGGGAAGTCCACATTCTTGAGGACCTCCCGATCGTTCACCGTCATGTTCAGGACGTAGCCGGAGCTGGCCGGAACGCGAGGCACCATGTCGAGCACCACGTGACGTGTGGAGGCCTGACCGACCTGATTGCGATCGGTGCACGTGCTGCAAATGTCATGCGAGTCCTGCAGGGAGACGCTGGTGACGTAGGGATAGTTGTTGGACCGCGGCCCGCGCACCGCCGCTGCATTGTTGTGGCCCGGTGTGCCGGTCGATGCGATGCCCTCCGGGCTGAACTTCCCGATGGCGCAATGCCAGCGCGAGAAGTTGCCGCCCTCGTCGAGGGCGATCCCCAGGTAGGCGCCCGCCATGCCGCAGTAGCCAAGTGCGCCACCGGGCTCGCCGCCCTGGCCGGCGAAGGCGGCGCTCGCATCGGCGAAATAGATGGACATGCCGTCAAAGCGGCCTCCCCATTGCAGGTAGTCGAACTCCAGCCGAATGGGAACCGAGGAGGCGATCTTGGCGTTCGCCTGCACTTGGCCGAGGACGCCGTCTGTCGGGAAGGCCAGGCGCAGCCAGCCGCTGCCGTCGACCGAGGGATTCATCGCGCTTCCATAGCGGGAGCCCGAGATGGTCCAGTCCGGTGCGCTGTTGACGTTGGTGAAGATGCCTTCGATGCTTTGCCCGCCGGACTGGGCATGGACTGAAAGACTCAGTGCCAGACCCGCGATCGCCAAGCCTGTGGCCGATGCGATGCGTCCGAGCCACCGTGACGAGTTGATTTCCTGTGAGTGGGAGTAATTGCTCCGCCAAACGCTGCCAAATTCCATGATTCCTTCCTGAAGTCAGCTATTGAAAATTGATTTGGAAGGAAATCTTCGCACGCTGGAATCGACGGCTCTGATGGATTTTGTCGACTATTTCTCGTCATTGATGGGTATTAATGAATGGAAAACAATCGTCGCAAATGTCAAATTGATGCGCGAATTGAATTTGCATTGGAATATTTTCAAATGTCGGAAATTAGCGCGCGCGGAAATTCATTTGTCTAGCGCGTGCGTCCCTTGCGATACATGCCGCTGGTACTGCGCGAAAGTACCGTGGACTGCGCCAGCCTTGCCATCGACTGGCCCACGTGTGCGTGCGTGATCGCAATGCCGAGCGCATCGGCCGCATCGCTGCCCGGGATGCCGGGCAGGTGCAAGAGTCGCTTCACCATCTCCTGCACTTGCGCCTTGGCGGCGCGGCCATGGCCGGCGACGGCTTGCTTCATCTGAAGCGCCGTGTATTCGGCGACCGGCAGATTGCAGTTGACCAGCGCCGTGAGACAGGCGCCGCGCGCCTGGCCGAGCAGCAGGGTCGATTGCGGATTGACGTTGACGAACACGATCTCCACCGCCGCTGCGTCCGGGCTGTAGCGCTCGTTGATTTCGCCGATGCCGTCGAACAGCACCTTGAGCCGTTCGGGCAGTTGCCCCTTGTCGAGGTGGCGCGTGGTGATGGTGCCGCTCGCCACATAACGCAGCGCATGGCCGTCCGCATCCACCACGCCGAAACCCGTGGTCTGCAAACCAGGATCGATCCCAAGTATGCGCATCAAATCAGCCCTCCCCCGCCCCATCGCCCGCCAACGCCCGTTTCCAGAAACACCGCGGAACCGGCTTTGCCGGCCCGCCGGTGTTGCCCCCTTGAGGGGGTAGGCGCAGCGACACGCAGTGCGCGCAGCCTGGGGGTGAGCCAAGAAACACCGCGGAACCGGCTCCGCCGGGCCGCCGGTGTTGCCCCCTGCAAGGGGGTAGGCGAAGCGACACGCAGTGCGCGCAGCCTGGGGGTGAGCCAAGAAACACCGCGGAACCGGCTCCGCCGGGCCGCCGGTGTTGCCCCCTGCAAGGGGGTGGCGAAGCGACACGCAGTGCGCAAGCCTGGGGGTGAGCCAAGTGACACCGCGGAACCGGCTCCGCCGGGCCGCCGGTGTTGCCCCCTGCAAGGGGGTAGGCGAAGCGACACGCAGTGCGCGCAGCCTGGGGGTGTGTCAACCTCATGCTCCGAAGTACCAGCGTACCGAATGGAAGAAGACGGGTGCCGCGAAGCACAGCGCATCGACGCGGTCCAGCAGGCCGTTCGCGCCGGTGACGCCCACACCGCGGTGGCCCCAGTTGGGAATGCCCCGGTCGCGCTTGAGTGCCTTCATGACCAGGTGCCCCATCGATCCTGCGGCGCAGGCGATCAACGACACGGCGAGCGCCTGGCCGAACTTGAAGGGTGTGATGAAGGAGAACAGCGCGCCGACCAGGCTCGCGATCGCCATCCCGAGCGCCCAATTGAGCCAGTTGAAGCTGCGGCTCACGTGCGGTGCCAGCGGCGCCTGCCGGATGAGCCGCAGCCACGCGCCGCGCAAACCCTTTGCCGGCGCTTCGTCGACCGCCGCGTTCTCGCCGCCGCTGGTGGGCGACATCGTGCTGCGTCGCGACACGAGGTGTTGCGCAAGCATGCAGGTCTGAACCACGAAAACCAGGAAGAAGACCAGAAACGCACTCCGGCCCTCGTACCCCGGAAAGGAGAGCAGGAGAAGCGCGGGCACGTGGCTCATGCCGTAGACGCACACCATGATGCCCCACTGCAGCTTGGCGGTGCGCTCGAGGAAATGGCTCGGGTCGTCCGACAGTGCGCTCACGACGGGCAGGGCGAGGAAGACGTAGACCGGAATGAACACGGTGAAGAGATCGAAGCGTGCGGTGGCCACCAGCCAGAACTGGATCGGCAGTACGACGAAGAAGGCGAGGATCAGGCTGCGATGGTCGCCGCGTCGCGTGGGCGAGAGGGTGATGAACTCCCGCAGCGCAAAGAAGGAGATCAGCGCGAAGAGCAGCGTCGCCACGGTTTCGCCAAGGGCCCAGCCGATCCAGAACACCACCACCATGAACCACGTGGTTCGCAGCAGCGTGCGGAAATGTTGCAGCTCGCGCTGCCAGCGGCCGTCATGCACGGGATTGCGCTGTTCCCTGAAGGTCAGCAGAAAGGCCGTCGTGCTGACGACGACCAGCACGCCGAAGACGATGAGGAAGAGGGCCGCGACCTGGTGCGTGGGTGAGAGTTCGCGCAGAAACTGATTCATGGCGTGTGGCTCCCTACACGTCGCGAAGTGCCACGACGGCCTCGCGTGCGCGGTCGAGGAAGGTTCGGCGTTCCTCGCCGGGCTCCACGCGGATCGGCGCGCCGAAAGTGACCGAGCAGAGGATCGGCACCGGCACGATCTCGCCCTTGGGCATCACGCGCTGGACGTTGTCGATCCAGGCGGGGACCAGCACCACCTCGGGGAACATCGTGGCGAGGGTATAGAGGCCGGACCTGAACTTCTGCGGTTCGCCGGTGTGGCCGCGCGTGCCCTCCGGAAAGATGATGATCGAGTCGCCGCTCTTCAACGCGTCGATGAGCGGCTGCAGTGGCGCCAGCCTGTCGACGGCGGAGGGATCGGTCGGGGCGGTGGCCGTGCCCGCAGCCGCTTCGCTGCCGTGTCGCTCCACGTAGATCGCGTGGAACACCTCCGTCGTGATCCAGTGTTTCAGCGGCGTGGTCGCCCAATAGTCGCGGGCCGCGATCGGCCGGGTGATGCTGCGAAGTTCCTCGGGCAACGCAGCCCAGATCATCACGAGATCGAGATGGCTCTGATGATTGGCGAAGTAGATGCGTTGCTCCGCCTTGGGAGGGCAGCCCCACCAGCGCGCCTGGGCCCCGGTGAGCAGCCGGATCAGGACCAGCAGCCCCCATCCCATGAACTTTGCAAGCATGGCGGTGATGATACGGGTCGATCGCGGGCGGACTCGGATCGCGTCGACAGCGTGCGCAGCCGCGCCGGTTCAGGGCAGTTCGGCCGCCGGCATGCGCGCGACGATCGTGGCCGTGCGGCTGGCCAGATAAGCCGAGCCGGGCCGGCGCTCGAAGAGCTTGGGGCTCGGCAGCATGACCGCGAGTCGCGCAGCTTCGGCGCTTGTCAGGCGCGACGCCGGCTTCCGGAAGTAGTGCTGCGCGGCCGCTTCGGCGCCGTAGATGCCTTCGCCCCACTCGACATTGTTCAGGTAGATCTCCAGGATGCGCTGCTTGCTGAGCAGGAGCTCGAGCGTCATTGCAAGGACCAGCTCCTGGCCCTTGCGCAGCATCGTGCGCTCGCCGGAGAGCAGCAGGTTCTTGGCAAGCTGCTGTGTGATCGTCGAGCCGCCACGCAGCTCCGGCGGGCGCGGCTCCTTGCCGCGTGCGCGCATCTGCGCGGCTCGGCGCGCCGCAAGTTCCTCCGCGTGCGCGTTGCGCTGGCGGGCGCGTTGAATGGCTTCCCATTCGACGCCCTGGTGGTAGATGAATTCGCTGTCCTCGCTCGCGATGACGGCTCGCTTCAGCGTGTCCGAGATCTGCGCGTAAGGCACCCATTGCTGGCGCCAGGCCCGCAACCCGCTGGTCGAGGCGGATCGCTGGGTCCTGGCCGCGGGATCGGGATCGACGCCCGTATGCGTGGCGATGGCCCAGGCTTCCGAGCGCTGAAACGCGGTCGATTCAGGATCGATGGCGGCCATGGCCGCGATGCGAAGGACGAAGAAGAGTTCGAGCGCGATGGCCGCGAGCAGCATGCACGCCAACCAGCGGAAGAAGGCCTTCACCTGGCGTCGACGATCGCGCGCAATTCGGTCAGTACCTGTGCCGCCGGCGGGCGGACTCCGCGCCAGATCTCGAAAGCTTCGGCGGCTTGTTCGACCAGCATGCCCAGGCCGTCGCGCGCGACGGCGCCGTGCTCCCGTGCCCAGGTCATGAAGCCTTCGGCGGCGGGGCCGTACATCATGTCGACGGCCAGCGCGCCGCGCTTCAGCACGCTGGCTGTCACCGGGACATTGCCGCCGGCGAGGCTGGATGCGGTGGCATTGACCAGCAGGTGGAAGTCGTCGGGGATGTCATCGAGTTCGCGCGCCTCGAGCGCCACATGGTGCGCGAGCGCGAGCGAGGCGTGGCTCTGCACGAGCGCGACCGCCTTGTGAAGCGTGCGGTTCGCGACCACCAGCCGTCGCGGGCCGGCTTCGATCAGCGGACCGAGCACGCCGGCCGAGGCGCCGCCCGCGCCGAGCAGGAGCAGATCGGTGCCCGCGAGCGGGACGCCCGCATGCCGGGTGATGTCGTTGACCAGTCCGATGCCGTCGCTGTTGTCGCCGTGGATACCGTCTTCGCGAAAGCTCAGCACATTCACCGCGCGGGCCAGGGCGGCCCGTGCGCTCAGGTGCTGCGCCAGTGCCGCGGCTTCGAACTTGAAGGGCACGGTGACGTTGCAGCCGCGCGCGGTGCCTGTGCGCTCGGCCCTGAAGTCCTCCACGGCCTTCGCGAAGCCGTCGAGCGGTGCCAGGCGCCGGCCATATTCGAGCGCCTGGCCCGTCAGCTCGGCGAAGCGAGCATGAATCCAGGGCGAGCGGCTGTGCTCGACCGGATTGCCCATTACACAGTAGAGATCCATGGTGCGTGGCCTATTGCCGCGAGGACAGCTGCGTCTCCAGCGTCTCGTCGTGGGTGAACTTGAAGCGCGAGGGCAGCACGATCTGGTCGGCCTGCCGCCGCATGGCGTCGGAGAACTTCCCGAAGTTGCCGATGCTCTGCACGATCGCCTGCGCGCGCCGGTCCAGCAGCCGGTCGCCGGATCCCTCGATGATGTCGGTGCCGAGGATCGAGCCGTCATGGTTGACGGTCACCATCATCGTCAGCTCGCCGTAGAGCTTCTTGCCACCCGCCTCCGGGAAGTTTTCGGTGCCGCGTGCCTCGATGCGGCGGCGCAGTGCATCGACGTAGCCTGCGTAGACGGCTTCGCGCGTGGCGGGACTGAGATAGCGCTTCTTGGGTCGCGCGTTTTCCTCGTTCACGCGCCGCTCGATCTCGGCCAGCAGGTCGAGCAATTGGCGGCGCTTCTCCTCGCGGGCGGCGGCGTCGTTCGGATTGCCCTGGCGACGCGGGTCGGGCGCCGGCATGTTCGCGAGCTGCTGCTTGATCTGCGCCAGCATCATCATCTGCTGCGCCTGCATGGCTTCGATCTGGCGTTGCGCGTCCTCCGTCGAATCGCCCACGGTGGTGAAAGTCGATGGCGGCAGGGGGCTGGTGGCGCGGCCCTTGTCGAGATCGCCGCCGCCGGCAAGCGAGGCCTGGGCGATGGCCTGCGCCTTCTCGGGGCGCTCGTTGGTCCTGGCATTGACGAGGACGACCTCGAGCGGCGTTTCCTTGAAGACCCGGTTGAAGGATTCGGGATCGACGATTCGCACCGCCAGCAAGGCTGCATGGGCGAAGAGCGACACGCCGAGTGCAATCTGGAAGGTGCTTAGGTCGCGCAGGTTCATGGAGGCGATGCGGCAGCGCGGGCGTCGGTCCCGCAGGGGATACGGCGTGGCGGACGGCGACGCGCTGTCATGCCGGCGTGTTCTCCGGTAAGGCCTCGCTGTCCGTCAGGTCGACAGCAATCGAGATCGGGCCGGCGACTTCCTCTTCTTCCTCGCTGCTCTCCTCTGCCATGGGGGCGCCGGACGGCGTGGCATCGAGGCGCTCGATGACCGTTCCGTGCACGTCGAGGGAGATCTCGTCGACCGCGCCCAGGCGGACCCTCACGCGCGCGCCACGCGCGAGGCCCTGCGTGCCGGTGACTTCGAACACCAGGGGCAGCGTGTCGGCGCGGGCCAGCGCGCCGTTGGCGAGGTCCTTGATCAGCGTGGCTTCGAGCTCCGTGATGCCCTGCTGCTCGACGTACTTGAGCGTCCAGAAGCGCTCCATGCCGGCCTGGTAGGCGTTGTAGGCGCTGTAGGCGGCATCGAATCCGGAGAGGATCGAGAACAGGTCGGCGTCCTTGGGCTTGAAGGGCGCGGCGAGGGCGGCCGTCCGGCCGTGGCGTGCGGCGGCGATGATCTGCCACTGGTTCACGAGGTCGGTATAGCGGCGCAGCGGCGAGGTGCTCCAGGCGTAGCTCTTCACGCCGAGGCCGGCATGCGGCAGTGCCCGTGTGCCCATGCGCACCTTGATACCCGGCGCCAGGCTGGCCTGGCTGCGGTAGAGGGCCGGCACGCCGATCTCGGCGAGCCAGCCGCCCCAGCTGCTGTTGGCCAGGATCATGGCCTCGGACACGATCAGGTCGAGTGGCGCGCCGCGCTGGCGCGTGGAGATACGCACCTCCTCGCTGCCCGTGGGTTCGCCTTCGTTGCCGACGAGCCGGAAGGTGTAGTCGGGGCGGTTGAAGGTTTCGGGCTTGCCCCGGGCCACTTCGCGCTGTGCCTTGAGGTACCGGGCCAGGCGGAACAGGAAGGTCAGCGGCGCGCGGGTGCGTGAGAGGTTTTCCGGCAGCATCTGCGCGTCCGCGTCCCGGCCTTCCAGCCAGGCTTCGGTGATCAGGCCATCGAGCTGGTCGTGCCGCAGATTGGCGACGATCGGTACCCGTTCGAGCCGGGTTTCGGTGGCATTGAGCGCCAGCGTCGCTTCGTCGAAGCTCGCATAGAGCGACACGGCGGGGCAGTTGCGGCCTTCCAGCAGGGTGTAGGCCTCCACCACGTGGTCCGGCAGCATCGTGATCTTGTAGCCGGGCATGTAGACGGTGGACATCCGCGTGCGGGCGACCTGGTCGATCGCACTGCCGGGTTCCAGCGCCAGGCCCGGGGCCGCGATGTGGATGCCGACCGTGACCGTGCCGCTGCCCAGTCCGCGCACCGAGAGCGCGTCGTCGATCTCGGTGGTGTGCGAATCGTCGATCGAAAAGGCTTCGACGTCGGCGAGGGGCAGCTCGTCGGCGATGGCGGGCGCGCTGAGCGCCGGAAAACCGGTGCCCTTGGGAAAGTTCTCGAACAGGAAGCGGCGCCAGTGGAACTGATAGGCGGATTCGATGGCGCCGGCCTGCTTCAGCAGTTCGAGCGGCGGTCGCTGGGTTGCCCGCGCTGCTTCGACCACCGCCTTGTATTCGGGCGCATTCTTGTCCGGCTTGAACAGGATCTTGAAGAGCTGGTCGCGCACGGCCGGCGGGCAGGTGCCGGCGCCAAGCTGCGCCGCCCAGTCCGTAATCTGAGCCTGTACCGCCTTCTTCTTCTCGATCGCGGCAAGTGCCTGCTGGACGATTTCCGCCGGCGCCTTCTTGAAGCGGCCCTTCCCGGCGCGCCTGAAGTAATGAGGTGCTTCGAAAAGAGCCAGCAGCGATGCCGCCTGCTGAATCACCGTGGGCTGGGCCTGGAAGTAGTCGGACGCGAGTTCGCCGAAACCGAATTCACCCTCGGGTGCGAATTCCCAGGCCAGGTCGAGATCGATGCCGGCGGCGAGCTCGCGCGCCTCGGCCAACAGCTCGGCGGGGGCAGGCTTCTCGAAGCGCAGCACGATATTCGCGGACTTGACCTTGAGCCGCTTGCCGGTCTCGAGCTCGACCTGCGCCGAGGCTTCGGCTTCCGACAGGACGCGGCCGCCGAGGTATTTGCCGGCTTCTTCGAACAAAACAAACATGGCGCGGATTCTCCCACGCGCTGCGCTGTCCGCCGGAGGGGGTGGGGCTTATACGGGGTGGATGAATGCCAGCGCTTCGTCCATGTGCCGGCTTTCGAAATCGGACAGGGCGTGATCCCCGCCCTCGATGAGCTTGACGCGGCTGCCTGGATAGCGGGCCGACATTTCGCGCCAATCCAGCAGTTCGTCGCCCTTGGCGATGATCGCGAAGACCTGTTCGGGACGCGTGAGCGGACCGATGTCCAGGCGTTCCAGCTCCTGCACATATTCCCGGCGGAAGTAGAAGTGTTCGGCCGGGTTGTGCCACTGGGTCTGGTCGCCGATATGGCGCGCGAGGTCGCGCGCCGGATGGACGGCCGGATTGAGCAGCACGGCCCTGCAGGAGGTCATGCCGGTGACATAGGTCGCATAGAAGCCGCCGAGGGAGGAGCCGACCACGGCCATCGAGCGCCTCGGCCAGTCGGCGATGCCGTTCATCACCAGATCGATCGCTTCGCGCGGCGAAGGCGGCAGCTGAGGGCACCACCACCGCACCTCCGGATGCTGCCGGGCGATTCGCTGCGCCATCTGGCTGGCCTTGGCCGAGCTCGGCGAGGAGCGGAAGCCGTGCAGGTAGAGCAGGTGGGTCGTGGGCTGCATGCTGCGATTATCCGGACGGGCTGTCGAAAAAGCCCCGCGGGCCGTGGCGGGCGCGCGGGGCTGTGGGGCGAATGGACCGTCAGTTGTACGTGTAAACCGCCGTCTTGTTGCTGCCGTCGAGCATCCGGTAGCCGAGCAGGATGGTGCGCAGCTTCGTGGTGTCGAACGCGGGCACGGGCGGATTCGCGCCGTTCGCATTCCAGACGATCGAGGTCGCGCCACGCGAAACGGAAAGGGACTGGCCGTAGGAGCCGCTGGCGTCGCTGTTCATCTGGATGTTGCCGACCTGCTGTGCGGAGATGTTCTGCACCCAGTCCACCGTGACCGTCTGCTGGGCTCCTGCCAGGGCGCCAGCGGGGTCGAGGGCGCTCAGCGACTGCGTCCCCAGCGTGTTCCATGGCAGATTGACCGCCTGGGCGATCGGGACCAGATCGGTGGTCAGGGTCTTGCGGTATGTGTAGGTCGGCGTGGTGTTCGTCCCGTGGAAGAGCTCGATCTTGTACTTGGCGCCCTTGACGAACTGGGTGGTGTCGAGGTTGTCCGCCGCGCTGGCCCAGACCAGGCCGCTCGGATTGCTCGTCACGGTGGTGGCGTCGGCGCCCGTGATGCCCTTGGTCCGTGCGAACCAGTAGTTGGGGCAGTTGTAGGTCGGGGCGGTGGTCTGCGCCGTGTTGCCGCACTGGTAGCTGCCCGAGATCGCCCCGGTCTTGTTGCTCAGGTCCATGTTCTTCTGTCCCGCCTGGACCGGCGCGATGAACACCAGCCCGGTGCCTGCGGCACCGTTGCCGGGCAAGCCGGGTCCGGAGATCCGCGCATAGCTCAGGCTCTGGCCATTGACGATGCTGCCCGGACCCTTGGCGTTCACGGTCGCCTGGAAGCCGTTCTGGAAGGTGCTGAACTTGCTCGTGTTGCTTGCGTTCAACTGTTGGACCCGACGAATGTTCAGTTTGATCGTGACATCCACGGGCTGCTGGTTGCCGACCAGCCACCACTCGGTCGGGTGGGCGGACGAGGACGTGTTCGCGATGCTGCGGGCGATGGTGCTGACATTGCCCGGGTTGCCGTTCGCGTCGATGAAGCGGATGTTCAGGAGGGCCTCATCGGCGCCGGAGTTCGTCCCGGAGGCGGGATAGAAGGCCGTGATTTCCGGCACGCTGAACTGCGCGCCGGTCATGGTGTCGCTGGTGAGAAGCCCGTAGAAGAGCTGGCTGGCGGAATAGCCGTTGTGCAGGAAGTTCACGCCTGCCGCATTGCCGGCGTCCGCAGCCAGGGTCTGGCACGCGGCAGCGGCCGAGGTCACCGCCGGGCCGCCTTGCGATTCGGGGGTCGCGGTGTTCGTGCCCAGTACGCGCTGCGCCGTGGGGAGCGCGAAACAGGAGGCGAAGGACTGCGCGACGACCTGCGCACCCTTGGACAGGGTGGTGACGCTCGTGGCCGGCGTCGGCGCGATCGTGCCTGTCGTGGTGGCGGTGGCGAGCACGATGGGCGTCGGGTTGTCGACGGTAGCGAAGGCCAGCTTTCCGGTGCTCGGGTCCGTGACGATCTTGACGACGTCCAGCAGCATGTCGGCGGTGTTGCCGGTGCCCGCCGCCGTCGCGGCGGTGATGCTGGTGCTGAAGGGGTTGTAGCCAGCCGGAGCGCCAATCGCGCTCAGCACATTGGCCAACTGCGCGACGATGTTGGTCGTTGCCTGCGCGAGGGCCGTGGTGTCGATGGTCTTGCTGTTGACCAGGGTCAGGGGGTTACCGTCGGAACTCAACTGCGCCAGGATCGCCGTCGTCAGGGGCGTCGCATTGACGGTCAGCGGCGTGCCGGCGGCGGGCGTGGTGGTCGCCACGCTGACCAGCGGCGCCGAATTGCCGGTGGGATCGGTGACCACCACGAAGAACGGTGCGGTCGCGCCCGACTTGAGCGTGCAGGTATAGCTGCCCAAGGCGGTGGTCGTGATCGAAGTCTCCTGGCATGGCGAGTTGCCGCTGGTGTCGGTGATGGACACATTGGCATTGGCCAGCGCCGCGCCCGTGGCTGCGGTGCCCGAAAGGACCAGGCTCGGCGCCGTCGTGTTGGTCGACGTGCTTCCGCTGGTACTGGCCGTGCCGGCAACGGGAAGCGCGAATCCTCCGCCTCCGCTTCCCCCGCCTCCGCAGGCGGCCAAGGTGGCCAGCAGGGTGGCGGCAAGTGCCTGGTTCAATACCTTCAAGTTCGTGTCCATCGTGACTCCATTGACTCCAACAATAATCCGGAACGTTTCTAACTGGCAGTTACAAACGGACGCGAGTCTGGGTCCGAAGGCGATTCGGACCTATCCCATGAACAGGGGATGCAGCGGTAGTTTTTGCGCACTTGTCGATACATTTATGCTCGGAACGATGGACATTGAGGGTCGCGCCGACGGTCATCCGTCCTGGTCGGTGCTGGTGGTCGAGGACGATCCGGCGGTACGTTCATTCTTCGATGCCAGCGTGCGTCGCTGTCCCTCGCTGCGTTGGCTGGGCGGATGCGCGACGGTTCGGGAGGCGCTGGACTGGCTGTTCGCCGCCCGGGAGGGCCCCGACGTGCTGCTGGCCGACCTGGGCTTGCCCGATGGCAGCGGGCTGGACGTGATCCGGGCGGCGGTGGCACGTTTTCCGCGCTGCGAGCCGCTTGTGATCTCGGTGTTCGGCGACGAGGACAACGTGCTGGCCAGCGTCGAGGCCGGTGCCCTGGGCTACATCCACAAGGATGCGGCGCCGGAGGACATTGCCGAAACCATCCTCGAGATGAAGGCCGGCGCCTCGCCGATCTCTCCGATGATCGCGCGCCGCGTGCTGGCCAAGTACCGCAGTCTGCAGGCGGACAGCAGCCGTCCCGCGACCGTTGCATCGACCTCGTCGCCGGCTGCGCCGGAATCCGAGCTTTCCCCGGGAGGGCGCTCGCTGCTTTCGGCACGCGAGCAGGAGGTGCTGGGGCTGATCGCCCGAGGATTCGCCTACGCGGAAATCGCCCGCCTCAAGGGGCTGAGCATGCACACTGTCCAGAGCCACATCAAGAATCTGTACGCCAAGCTGGCCGTGCACTCGAAGAACGAGGCGGTGTACGAGGCGACGCGACTCGGTCTGCTGCCTCGCCATGACTGAGCGGCGACCCCTGCTGCGCCGCGGCCTTCTGGTGCTGGCGTGGTGGCTGGCGACCTGGTTCGCAGCGTCGGTCGCGAGGGCCGAAGTCGTCGAGTTGCGTCAGGCGCAGGTCAGCGCGACGGCCGCCGATTCCGCGCCGGTCTGGCAGGCGACGACGCTTCCCTACCACTGGGACCGACAGCATCAGTGGCAATCCGGGGAGGCGAGCTTCGAGGTTCCGTTCAGCTTCCCTCAGGGGGCCCCTTCGGAGCCTTACGGCCTCTACTTCCCGGTGGTCGGCAATGCGGCCGAGATCTGGCTCAACGGCAAGCTGCTGGCCCGCTACGGGGATGTCCACAACCCCAACGTCGATGATTTCGCCAAGGCGCCGCGCTATGTCGCGGTGCCGCCCGCCATGCTGCAGAAGGAGAATAGGCTGTACGTGCACATCCGCGCGGATGCGGGGCGGCGAGGCGGGCTTGCGCCCGTCACCCTCGGGCCTGCCAGCGAGATGCGCGACACCCTGTTCTCGCACGCCTATGCATGGCGCGTGACGGGCTCCCTGCTGTTGTCGATGCTCAGCCTGCTGGCCTCCTTCATTGCGCTCACCTTCTGGGTGACGCAAAGCCATCGCGGGCCGGACGGCAGGCCGCACCGGGACGACATCTACCTGTGGGCCGGTCTGGCGGAGCTGTGCTGGACCTTGCGGGTCGGCGATGCGCTGATCGAGGTGCCGCCGCTTCCATGGCCTGCGTGGGGTGTGGTCGTGACCGCCGCGTATGCGGGCTGGATCTGCGGTGTCATTCTCTTCTGCCACCACGTCGCGGGATGGAGCAAGCACCGGTCCATGCGCTGGATGGAGGCGGGGATGGCCCTGATGTTCGGCACTTCCGTCCTCGCCGCGTGGTTGTCGCTGGCGCGTCACCAGCCGAACTTCATGACGGCCTGGTTTGGCGTCGCCAGTCTCTTCTCGGCCGTGTATTCATGCTTCTACTTCGTGAACGCAGTGCGGCATCCAAATGTGCCCCGTTTCCTGGTCGCCGCCGCGGGCATGCTGAACGTGGCGGTGGGCGTGCGGGACTGGCTGGTGATCCGCGTCAGCGACAGCTTCGGCACCATCACGTGGAACCGCTATGTGTCGCTGTTCTTCGGCCTGGCCTTGCTCTACATCGTGGCCTTGCGCTTTCGCGAGGTCAGCAGCCAGGCGCGCGAGCTGCTCGCTACCCTGGAGTCGCGTGTCGCCCGGCGTGAGGAGGAGCTGGCCAGCACCTACCAGCGTCTCGAACACGCGGCACGCGAGCAGGCGCGCACCCACGAGCGGGAACGAATCCTGCGCGACATGCATGACGGGGTCGGCTCGCACATCAGCGCCGCCATTCGTCAGCTGCAGCAGGGCAAGGCCGACCAGCCCGAATTGCTGCGCACCTTGCGCGATTCGCTCGACCAGCTGAAGCTGTCCATCGATTCAATGCACATGCCCGAGGGCGACATCGGTGCGCTGCTGGCCGCTCTGCGCTACCGCATGGCGCCGCGTTTCACCGCGGCGGGCATCTCGCTGGAGTGGGCGGTCGACGAACTGGCGCCTGTCCGGCGGCTCAACGCCCAGGCCATGCGCCATCTCCAGTTCCTGCTGTTCGAGGCGATCTCCAACGTGCTGCAGCATGCCGAAGCCAGGGTGCTGCGGATCGAGGCTGCGATGTCGGGGGAGGGCGTCCGCCTGTGCGTGATCGATGACGGGTGCGGCTACGACACTGCGCGGGCGCCGAGGGCGCTGGTCCAGCGCGCCCAGGCGATGGGAGCGCGGCTTGCCCTCGAAAGCCGACCGGGCCGGACGGTCGTTCGACTCGACATCGAATGAGGCTTTTGCCGGTGCGGGGATAATCCCGGCGCATGTCGGCCGTCTTCCAGCAACCCTCGCTCGTGCGACGCCTGTTGCCTGCGTTCCAAGGCTTCGATCTTCTTCTCGTTTTCGCGGTGCTGCTTCTGGCGTGCGCCGGCATGTTGACCATGTACTCCTCGGGCTACGACCACGGCACGCGCTTCGTGGATCACGGCCGCAACATGCTGCTGGCCGCCTTCCTCATGTTTGTGGTGGCGCAGGTGTCACCGCAGCGGCTGATGGTGTTCGCCGTGCCGCTCTATACGCTGGGCGTGGCGCTGCTGGTCGCCGTGGCCATGTTCGGGATCACCAAGAAGGGCGCGCAGCGCTGGATCAACATCGGCGTCGTGATCCAGCCCAGCGAAATTCTCAAGATCGCGATGCCGCTGATGCTGTCGTGGTGGTTCCAGCGTCGCGAGGGGCAGTTGAGGCCGCTGGACTTCGTGGTCGCGACGGTGCTTCTGGCCGTGCCGGTGGGCCTGATCATGAAACAGCCGGACCTTGGCACCGCCTTGCTGGTGCTGGCTGCGGGGCTGTCGGTGATCTTCTTCGCGGGCCTGCCGTGGAAGCTCATCGTTCCGCCGGTGGTGATCGGGTTGATCGCCGTCTCGCTGATCGTCGGATTCGAATCGCGGCTCTGCGCCGACGGCGTGGACTGGAAAGTACTCCACGACTACCAGAAGCAGCGTGTCTGCACGCTCCTCGACCCGAGCAAGGACCCGCTGGGCAAGGGGTTTCACATCATCCAGGGCATGATCGCGATCGGCTCCGGCGGGGTCGGCGGCAAGGGGTTCATGCAAGGGACCCAGACGCACCTGGAGTTCATCCCCGAGCGGACCACGGATTTCATCTTCGCGGCCTACTCTGAGGAATTCGGCCTGATCGGGAACCTGGCCCTGATGGCGGCCTTCATCCTGCTGATCTTCCGCGGCCTGATGATTGCGCTGGATGCGCCCACCCTCTTTTCACGCCTGCTCGCCGGCGCGGTCACGATGATCTTCTTCACCTACGCCTTCGTGAACATGGGCATGGTGAGCGGCATCCTGCCGGTGGTCGGTGTGCCGCTGCCTTTCATCAGCTACGGCGGCACGGCCATGGTGACGCTGGGCCTGGGTCTCGGGATCCTGATGTCCATTGCCCGCTGCAAGCGACTGATGCAGACGTAGGTACACCCCCGGGTTCCGCGCGCTTCGTGTCGCTGCGCCAACCCCCTCGCAGGGGGCGCATTGCGTGGTGCCGATGCGATGTGAGTTGGGTGGGCATCGGCCGTTCGGGGTGCGCGGGCATGGGGTGCTGCCTACAATGCCGCGATGATTTCCCGCGAACCCACCATCGAGCGCCTGGCGACGGCGCAGCAACTTCTGCTCGCCCCCTTCGGCCTCGACGAGTCACACCTCGCGCGGGCGCTGGCGGAGATCAGCGCGCACAAGGTGGACGATGCCGACCTGTACTTCCAGTACACACGCAGCGAGGGCTGGAGCCTGGAGGAAGGGATCGTCAAGACCGGCAGCTTCAGCATCGACCAGGGGGTCGGTGTGCGCGCGGTGAGCGGCGAGAAGACGGCCTTTGCCTATTCCGACGACATTTCGGAGGCCTCCCTGCTCGATGCGGCGCGCACGGTGCGCACCATCTCCGGATCGGGCCAGTCGGTGCGTGTGAAGGCGCCCGCCTCGAAGATCGCGGGCAGCCGGTCGTTGTATGGCGCGATCGATCCGATCGCCAGCCTGGACAGCGCCGCCAAGGTGCTGCTGCTCGAAAAGGTGGAGAAGCTGGCGCGCTCGCGTGATCCGCGCGTGGCGCAGGTGATGGCAGGCCTCGCGAGCGAATACGACGTGGTGCTCGTCGCCCGTGCCGATGGCACGCTGGCCGCCGACGTGCGGCCGCTGGTGCGCCTGTCGGTGACCGTGATCGCCGAGCAGAACGGGCGTCGCGAGGTGGGCTCCGGCGGCGGCGGCGGGCGCTTCGGCCTCGCGTATTTCGACGACGAGCATGTCGCGCAGTATGTGGATCAGGCCGTCAAGGCGGCGCTCACCAACCTCGACTCGCGCCCCGCACCGGCGGGCGAGATGACCGTCGTGCTGGGCCCGGGCTGGCCCGGCATCCTGCTGCACGAGGCCATCGGCCACGGCCTGGAAGGCGACTTCAACCGCAAGGGTTCGAGCGCTTTCTCGGGGCGCATCGGCGAGCGCGTCGCGGCCCGTGGCGTCACGGTGCTGGACGATGGCACCATTGCCGACCGCCGGGGCTCTCTCAACATCGACGACGAAGGCAATGCGACGCAGCGCAATGTGCTGATCGAGGACGGCATCCTGAAGGGCTACATCCAGGATTCGCTCAACGCGCGCCTGATGAAGACCCGCCCGACCGGCAATGGCCGCCGCGAAAGCTATGCCCACACGCCCATGCCGCGCATGACAAACACCTACATGCTCGGTGGCGACAAGGCTCCGGAGGAAATCGTGGCCAGCATCAAGAAGGGCCTGTACGCCACCAACTTTGGCGGTGGCCAGGTCGACATCACGAGCGGCAAGTTCGTGTTCTCGGCCAGCGAGGCCTACTGGGTGGAGAACGGCAAGATCCAGTATCCCGTCAAGGGCGCGACGCTGGTGGGCAATGGCCCGGATGCGCTCACGCGGGTGACGATGATCGGCAACGACATGGCGCTCGATACCGGTGTCGGCACCTGCGGCAAGGAAGGCCAGAGCGTGCCCGTCGGCGTGGGGCAGCCGACCCTGCGCATCGATGGTCTCACGGTCGGCGGCACGGCCTGAGCGATGCGAGGAAGCACAAGGTAACAGCGATGATCAGGATGCCTGTGCTACAGTCCCTACCCATGTCTCTCGCTCGCGCCTATTACTTTGCGTACTTTTGGTTCCCGGACTCCGGCGGACGAGAGGCGCGCGCGTAAAGCAAGCAGACAACAGAACCCTCCAAAAACCGCCGGTGCCCAAAGCCCGGCGGTTTTTTCTTTGGACTCGCGAACTCAAGAACTTCAAAAGGAACAACTGATGAGCACGAAAGCCGCCCCGCCCAGCGACACCTGGTATGCGAACGTCGAAAAGACCAGCCGGACCGACGACGAACGCATCAAGGACATCACTGTGTTACCTCCTCCCGAACACCTGATTCGCTTTTTCCCCATTCGCGGCACGCGCGTCGAGACGTTGATCACCGGCACGCGCCGCAAGATCCACGACATCATGGCGGGCAAGGATGATCGATTGCTGGTCGTCATGGGACCGTGCTCGATCCATGACCCGGCTGCGGCGCTGGAGTATGCGCGGCGCCTGAAGGTCGAGCGCGAGAAGTACGCCGGTACGCTGGAGATCGTGATGCGCGTGTACTTCGAGAAGCCGCGCACGACTGTCGGCTGGAAGGGGCTCATCAATGATCCGTACCTCGACGAGAGCTTCCGCATCGATGAAGGCCTGCGCATCGCGCGCCAGCTTCTGATCGAGATCAACCGGATTGGCCTTCCGGCCGGCAGCGAGTTCCTGGACGTGATCTCGCCGCAATACATCGGTGACCTGATCTCCTGGGGCGCGATCGGTGCGCGCACCACCGAAAGCCAGGTGCATCGCGAACTGGCCTCCGGGCTGTCGGCGCCGATCGGCTTCAAGAACGGGACCGACGGCAACATTCGCATCGCGACCGACGCGATCCAGGCTGCCGCGCGCGGCCACCACTTCCTGTCGGTCCACAAGAATGGCCAGGTTGCCATCGTGCAGACGAACGGCAACAAGGACTGCCACGTGATCCTGCGGGGCGGCAAGGCCCCCAACTACGATGCGGCCAGCGTCGCGGCCGCATGCAAGGACCTCGAAGCCGCCAAGCTCGCGCCCACCCTGATGATCGACTGCAGCCATGCCAACAGCAGCAAGCAGCACCAGAAGCAGATCGATGTCGCGAAGGATGTCGCACAGCAGATCGCGGGCGGCAGCCGCAGCATTTTCGGGCTGATGATCGAAAGCCATCTGAATGCCGGCGCGCAGAAGTTCACGCCAGGCAAGGACCCGATCAGTGCCCTGGAATACGGCAAGAGCATCACCGATGCGTGCCTGGGCTGGGAGGATTCCGTCCGGGTGCTGGATCTTCTGTCGCAGGCCGTGGCGCAGCGCAGGGCCCGTTGAGCGCGGCAGCCCCGGGGATCGGCCCCAGGTCATGCGCGTCGATCGCGGCTCAGATCAGCGCCGCGAGTTCCGGCCAGTGATGGCGCATCAGCGCCGCCTCATCGCCGTCAGGACGCATGAAGGTGAAATCGTCGAAGTCGAACCCTGGGCCGACCGTGCAACTGACCAGCGTGTAATCGGGGCCGTCGGGCCGTGCGAGCGGTCGGGCCGCCTGCCACTGGCCCGCCGGCACGGTGTGCTGGGGTTGCGTGCCATGCACATCGACCGGTCCGAGTCGCATGTGAGCCGGAGCCGTGCGCAGGGCGGCGTCGCTGGTCCATAGTGCGAGAGGTGCGCCTTCCAGGTAGATCCAGACTTCGTCGGATTGAACGCGATGCCAGCGTGAATGCTGCTTCGCTTCGAGGAGGTAGTAGATGGTCGTGAGCGCGTCTCGATCAGGCCGCCCGTCGGCCGGCCTGACTTGATTGGCCGAACGGAACATCTCGCGGAACCAGCCACCTTCAGGGTGCGGTTCGAGCTTCAGGGTCTCGATCAGTTGCTGCGCGCGCATGGCGTTCATTGTGGCGCACGCAGCGCGGAAAGCAGCTTTTCGTGCACGCCGCCGAAGCCGCCGTTGCTCATGCACACGATGTGGTCGCCGGCTCGCGCCGCTGCGATGACCTGCGCCACCAGCGGATCGATGGCCATCGCCACCTGCGCGCGCGGCCCCATCGGCGCGAGAGCTGCTGCGGCATCCCAGTCCAGACCGCCGGCATGGCAGAAGGCGAGGTCGGCGGATTCCAGGCTCCAGGGCAACTGCGAGGCCATGGTGCCCAGCTTCATGGTGTTGCTGCGCGGCTCGAAGACGGCAAGGATCCGTTCGTCCCGGGCGCCTGCTGCGTCGAGCTTCCGGCGCAGGCCGTCGAGCGTGGTGCGGATCGCCGTCGGATGGTGGGCGAAATCGTCATAGACGGTGACGGGCTTGCCGTTTTCTCGTGCGACGCTTCCGCGCACCTCCATCCGCCGTCGGACGTTTCGAAAACTGCCCAGCGCATCGGCGGCGGCGGCGGGCGGCACGCCCAGATGCTCGGCCGCTGCGATCGCCGCGAGGGCGTTCATCAGATTGTGTTCGCCCGACAAGTCCCATTGGACTCGGCCGACCGGCGTGCCGCGATGCAGCACCTCGAATGAACCGGGCGCGCCTGCTCCTTGCCATTCACCATCGACGCCGAATCGGACGACCTCGCTCCAGCAGCCCTGCGCCAGGACGCGGGCAAGACTTTGCTCGGTCGCGTTGACCACCAGCCGGCCGCTGGAGGGGACTGTGCGCACCAGGTGGTGAAACTGGCGCTCGATCGCCGCCAGGTTGTCGAAGATGTCCGCGTGGTCGAATTCGAGATTGTTCAGGATCGCCGTGCGCGATCGGTAGTGCACGAACTTGCTGCGCTTGTCGAAGAAGGCGGTGTCGTACTCGTCGGCCTCGATCACGAAGGGAGTCCCCGGGCCCGAGCCGAGCCGCGCGGAGACACCGAAGTCGAGCGGAACGCCGCCGACCAGGAAGCCCGGCGCGCGCTCCGCCCGCTCAAGTATCCAGGTCAGCATCGAGGTCGTCGTCGTCTTGCCGTGCGTGCCGGCCACCGCGAGCACATGGCGCCCTTGCAGGACGTTCTCGGCCAGCCATTGCGGGCCGCTGGTGTAGCGTGCCCCCGCGTCGAGGATGGCTTCCATGAGCGGGAACTTCGCCGAGCCGTCGGGAAGCCGTGCGCGTGACACCACGTTGCCGACCACGAAGACGTCCGGCTTCCAGGCGAGCTGGTCGGCGTGAAAGCCCTCGATCAGGTCAATGCCCAGGGCCCGGAGCTGATCGCTCATCGGCGGATAGACACCGGCGTCGCAGCCGGTGACCCGGTGGCCTGCTTCGCGCGCCAGGGCTGCCACGCCGCCCATGAAGGTGCCGCAGATGCCCAGAATATGAATATGCATCGGCCGATTCTAGGGATGCAGGCGACCCTGCTTTCTTCGTGGCGCGCTCTACGGGCACAATCGACCGATGGACATGTCCAAGCAGGAAATCGCAGCCGCCGCGGCCCGTCTCGTGGTCGAGGAGGGCTTGGAGTACGGCGCCGCCAAGCGCCGCGCCGTACGCGATCTCGGACTGCCCGCACGGACTTCGCTGCCCAACAATGACGAGATCGAGGCAGAGGTGCGCGAATACATCCACCTCTACTGCCTCGACACCCAGCCCAAGGAATTGCACGCTTTGCGCACTCTTGCCCTCGAGTGGATGGAGCGTATGGCGCAATTCAGGCCCCATATTGGCGGCGCGGTCTGGCACGGCACGGCGACTCGGCTGTCGGATATCTATATCCAGCTTTTCTGCGACGACCCCAAATCCGCGGAAATCGCGCTCATCGACCACCATGTGGACTACGAGCCGCGCATGGTGACCGGCTTCCATGGGGAGCAGGTGGAGGCGTTGAGTGTCCATGCCCCGAGCCGGGCGCTGGGCGAGGAGATCGGCGTCCACCTGCTGGTCTACGACCTTGATGATCTGCGTGGCGCGCTGAAGCCCGACGCGCAAGGCCGGACGCCACGAGGCAACCTGGCGGCGTTGCGGCGGCTCGTTGAAAAGGAAAAGGAATGAGCGTCCGATCGACGCGTCGCGTGTGGATGTTCGGCGCTGTTGCCGCTGTCGCGGCCATTGCCGGGGTCGGCGGTGGGTTGTGGCGGCACCGCGGCACCGGCGGCTCGGCGGAGCACCTGGACGAGGCGTTCTGGGCTCAGCGCTTCGAACGCCCGGACGGAGGCGACCTTGCGCTGGTGTCCTTGCGTGGCAAGCCCTTGTTGCTCAATTTCTGGGCAACGTGGTGCCCCCCATGTGTGGAAGAGATGCCCATGATTGATGCTTTTTTCCGCGAACATGGTGCCAACGGTCTGCAAGTGCTTGGATTGGCTATCGATCAGCCGAGCGCAGTCCGCCGTTTCCTTGAGAAGACACCCGTGACCTACCCGGTCGGCCTTGCAGGCCTGCAAGGTACCGAACTGGTGAAGCAACTTGGCAATACGGCGGGGGGGCTCCCGTTCACGCTCATGATCGACGCCGATGGGTCGGTCGCGGCGCGTAAAATGGGCCGGCTCGACCCGGCGGACCTCCAGGCATGGCGTCGGACGTAGTTCGTCGCTAGAATCCGGCCCCACACAAATCAGGCAGTTGGCGAAGAAACGCCACAATAAGCCGATCTTCAGGCGAGTTAAAGTCAAATGACCGGCAAAGCCGGCGCTGGAGTCTCATGGATCTACGCAAATTGAAGACACTGATCGATCTGGTGTCTGAATCGAACATTTCCGAACTGGAAATTACCGAGGCCGAAGGCAAGGTCCGCATCGTCAAGGGCGGGACGGCGCCGACGGTTCAGTATGTGCAGGCAATGCCTTCGGTGCCGGCGAGCGTGCCGGCAGCTGGCGCCGTGGCTCCAGCGGGCGCGCCGGCTGCCGTCGCGGCTGAGGCTGCGCCGACGGGCCATGTCGTCAAGTCACCGATGGTGGGGACCTTCTACCGTTCGTCCAGCCCGGGCGCCCCGGCCTTCGTAGAGATCGGCAGTCAGGTCAAGGAGGGTGACACCCTCTGCATCATCGAAGCGATGAAGATCCTCAACGAAATCGAGGCCGACAAGTCGGGCACGGTGACCCAGATCCTCGGCGAGAACGGCCAGGCGGTCGAATACGGCCAGCCGCTGTTCGTCATCGAGTGACCATGTTCAAGAAAATCCTGGTCGCCAACCGCGGCGAGATTGCCCTTCGAATCCAGCGCGCCTGTAGCGAACTCGGCATCAAGGCCGTGATGGTGTATTCGGAAGCGGACCGCGAGGCCAAGTACGTCAAGCTGGCCGATGAGGCCGTTTGCATCGGCCCGGCGCCGTCCTCGCAGAGTTACCTCAACATGCCCGCCATCATTTCGGCGGCGGAGGTGACGGATTCCGAAGCGATCCATCCGGGCTATGGCTTCCTGAGCGAGAACGCGAACTTCGCCGAGCGGGTGGAGCAGAGCGGCTTCCAGTTCATCGGCCCCACGCCCGAATCGATTCGCATCATGGGCGACAAGGTGTCGGCGAAGCAGGCCATGATCAAGGCCGGCGTGCCTTGTGTCCCTGGTTCGGAAGGCGAATTGTCCGATGACGCGGCCGTCAACAAGCGAATCGCACGGGCCATCGGCTATCCGGTGATCATCAAGGCGGCCGGCGGCGGCGGTGGCCGTGGCATGCGCGTGGTGCACACCGAGGCCGCGCTGATCAACGCCATCCAGATGACCAAGGCGGAGGCCGGGGCGGCCTTCAACAATCCGTCCGTGTACATGGAGAAATTCCTCCAGAATCCGCGGCACATCGAGATCCAGGTGCTCGCCGACAAGCACAAGAACGCGGTGTATCTGGGTGAGCGCGACTGTTCCATGCAGCGCCGCCACCAGAAGGTGATCGAGGAGTCCCCCGCGCCGGGCATTCCGCGCAAGCTGATCGAGAAGATCGGCGAACGTTGTGCCCAGGCCTGTAAGCGGATCGGCTACCGTGGTGCTGGAACCTTCGAGTTTCTCTACGAAGACGGCGAGTTCTATTTCATCGAGATGAACACGCGCGTTCAGGTGGAGCATCCGGTGACTGAATTCACCACCGGCATCGACATCGTGAAGATGCAGATCATGGTGGCCGCGGGGGAGAAGCTGCCCTTCACGCAACGCCAGATCGAGATGCGTGGCCACGCCATCGAGTGCCGGATCAATGCCGAGGATCCCTACAAGTTCACCCCGTCGCCGGGTCGAATCACGACCTGGCATCCGCCGGGTGGGCCGGGTGTGCGTGTGGACTCGCATGTCTATGCCAACTACTTTGTGCCACCCAACTACGACTCCATGATCGGCAAGATCATCGTTCACGGCGACACGCGGGAACAGGCGCTTGCACGGATGCGCACGGCGCTCAATGAAACAGTGATCGAGGGCATCCAGACCAACATCCCGCTGCACCGCGAGTTGATGGTGGACGCCAAGTTCATGAGCGGCGGCACCAACATCCACTACCTCGAAGAGTGGCTGGCGGCGCACAAGCGCTGAACGGAAGCGCCTCGTGTACGAACTTCGCCTGCTCGCGCCGGAAGAGCGCGTCGAGATCCTCAGCGACGCACTCGACGCGCTCGATGCGTTGAGCGTCTCGGTCGATGATGCGGATGCCCAGACCGACGCCGAGCAGGCCCTGTTCGGCGAGCCGGGCATGCCACCGCCCAAGGAGGGATGGCAGCGCTCGCGATTGAGCGCGCTCTTCGCCACTCAGGCTCTGGCGCAGGAGGCTGCGACGGTGCTGACCGCGCAGGACTTCTTCGCCGACTGCCGGATGCTCGGGCTGGCCGAAGTGCCGGAACAGGACTGGGTCCGACTCACGCAATCGCAGTTCTCGCCAGTCGAGATCACCGCCGACTTCTGGATCGTTCCGACCTGGCACGAGCCACCCGCGCAGGCAACCCGCGTGATCCGCCTGGACCCCGGGCTGGCTTTCGGCACCGGCACCCATCCCACCACGCGCATGTGCCTGCGATGGATCGCTTCGCGCGGCGACCTCTCGGGCTGCCGCGTGCTGGATTACGGCTGTGGCTCCGGCATTCTCGCGATCGGCGCCGCCAAGTTCGGCGCGCAGGACATCGATGCGGTCGATATCGACGAGGCGGCAGTCACGGCCACGCAGCTGAACGCCGAAGCCAACAGTGTGCATCTGAAGGCCGGACTGCCGGAGGCGGCGAAGGGTCGCTACGACATCGTGCTCGCGAACATCCTCGCGACGCCCCTCAAGGTGTTGGCCCCGCTGCTGTGCGGCCATGTGGCGTCTGGCGGCGCCTTGGTGCTGGCCGGCATCCTCGAACGCCAGGCTGACGAGCTGAAGGCCGCCTACGCGCCCTATGCCGCGCTCGAGGTCAGCGACAGCGAGGATGGCTGGATTCTCATGACGGCCCGCCTCTAGGTCCGCTCGCTGTCGCGCGCCGCTGCAGGCGAACTCTACAATCGGCGCCTCATGAGCCTGGTCACTCGCTGTCCTGCCTGCGCCACCCCGTTCAAGGTGGTGCGTGACCAGCTCCGCATTTCCGATGGTTGGGTGCGATGCGGTCGGTGCAGCGAGGTCTTCGACGCGACGGTCGACCTGCAGGAAGTGCAGGATGCGACCGCGATGCCGGGGGGCCTTTTCGCCGCGTCGGACGCACCGATTGCGACGGAAGCTGCGCCCGCCCCGGGCCCGAACGCGTCACAGGTTCCTGGTCCGTCCGCGACTTCGATCGCGACGGAGGAGGTCGCCGCCCTCGAGGACTTTCCCGAGGACCGGTCGACGGCCGAGGTCGATGCCCTCTCCAGCGATCTGCTGAGCCATTTGCCCGAGCTCGGCATTCCGCTCATGCAGCCCGCTTCCAGGCATGAGGCCGATGGCGGCGATCAGGACTTGGCCGAGGCGGATTTCTTCGACGACGAACAAGACACGGCGGTGTCCGATGCCGAACTCGATGGCGTGGAGGCGGTCGCTGCGGCGCAGGTGTCTCGTCCCGCGATCGAGGATGAGGCGGAGGCTCAAGCGCACCGTGGCATCCCTGGCGATGCCGATTCGGTGCCGCCCGCATCCCCGCTGGACGACATGGATGCGTTCCTGCGAGCCTCGGACTCCATTCGCGCGGCGGTACCGCAACTTGCTGCCGCCGCTCCGTACGCCAGCATCGTTCCCGACGAACCTTGGCCCGACTCCGACCTGCTCGGCCTGCACGAGGAGGGGCGAGCCGAGCGGCGCCCTCCGGCGCCACCGCCACTCGCATTTCCGGATATCGATCTTTCCTTGACGTCGCGGACGCCATCGCCAGCCGGCATTGCGCCATCCAGGTCTTCGGGCGCTGAGTCGGACGGCATGGAAGTGGAGGCGCAATCAGGCGACTCGGGCTTTGCTCAGTTGCAGAAAGCGCTTCGCCGAGCGCGGGTCAAGTCCGCCAAGATTGCGAAAGCCAGGTCCCATGAGGAGCAAGGCGCGGGTGCTCCCGAGTCAGCGCCTGTGGTGCTGGCTGCGAGCGAGGCGGAGGCTGCACTCGCAGCCGACATGCTGCTGCCGACGTCCTTCAGTGCGGATGCCGGGACGCGTGGGTTCTGGCGGCGCCCGGGCATTCGGCGCGCGCTCATCCTTGTGGGAGGGCTTGCCGTCCTGCTTCTGCTTGCGCAGGTGGCACGACAGGAGCGTGACCTCATCCTGGCGCGGCAGCCCGCCTTGCGGCCGGCGCTCGCGGCGCTTTGCAAATGGACCGGCTGCGAATTGCATGCCTTGCGCCAGATCTCGAAGATCACCATCGACGGCGCCGCGTTCGCGCGTGAGAAGAATGGCGATGCCTATCGACTCGACTTCACCTTGCGCAACGCCGGCACTGTGCCGCTTGAAATGCCGGCAGTCGAGTTGTCGCTGCTCGACACGCAGGAGCGAACGGTAGTGCGGCGCGTCCTGATGCCCGCCGATTTCGGCGCGCCGACGGTGCTGGCGGCGCGGGCCGAGCGGACGGCTTCGCTGCCCTTGTCGCTCAGCGGGCCGGAAGCCGCGGTGCTCCCGCCGATCGCGGGCTATCGTGTGGTGGCCTTCTATCCCTGAGGCGGCTCGCAACCGTCTCTGCTCATCTTCTCAACCTCTCTTATTCAGGCAACGGATCATCCATGGCAGCAGTGATTTGCGGTTCCCTCGCGTTCGACACCATCATGACCTTCGAGGGGCGCTTCGCCGACCAGATCCTCCCCGATCAATTGCACATCCTCAATGTGTCCTTCCTCGTGCCGGGCTTGCGGCGCGATTTCGGCGGCTGTGCGGGCAACATCGCGTACGCCCTCAACGCGCTCGGGGGGGCGGCTCTGCCGATGGCGACGGTCGGTGGCGACGGCGGCCCTTACCTTGATCGACTGCGCACGCTGGGCATCAGCACCGAGTTCGTGCGGCAGGTGGAGGACAGCTTCACCGCGCAGGCGATGATCATGAATGATCGCGACAACAACCAGATCACGGCCTTTCATCCGGGCGCGATGCAACAGGCGCACATCACGACGGTCAGTCCGCGGGAAGATATCCGGCTTGGCATCGTGGCGCCCGACGGCCGTGAGGCGATGCTGCAGCATGCGGAGCAGTTCAAGGCGGCGGACATTCCCTTTGTGTTCGATCCGGGCCAGGGCCTGCCCATGTTCGACGGCAAGGAACTGGCGCATTTCGTCGACCTCGCGAGTTGGGTGGTGGTCAACGACTACGAGGCCAAGATGCTTTCGCAGCGCACGGGGTGGGGGCTGGGCGAGATCTCGCGTCGCGTACGCGGCCTGGTGGTGACGCTGGCCTCCGAAGGATGCGAAGTCTGGACCGGCGGCGAGCGCGAGCACGTGCCGGCGGTCACGCCTGCTGCCGTCGTGGAGCCGACCGGCTGCGGTGACGCGTGGCGCGGCGCTCTTCTGTTCGGCCTGGAGCAGGGGTGGACGCTGCCGCGTTGCGCCATGCTGGGCAATCGCATGGGTGCGCTCAAGATCGCGCAGCGGGGACCACAGAACTACACGGTGGATCGTCAGGCGCTGGGCCTGTGAGGCCGGGCGTTCGGCAACGGGCCGCGCGGCGTTGCCGGCCAGATGCCTTCCGAGTCGTCACGAAGCCGTGATGACGCCATGAAAAAAGCCCGGTGCCTTGCGGTACCGGGCTTTCGCTTTGAAGCGCGCTGAACGACTCAGGGCTTGCTGGCCGTGGGGAAGGGCCAGGCTGCCTGCGGGTTCAGCGTCGTCTGAGCCGCGGGAGCGGGTGCGACGGCAGGCTTGGCAGGTGCCTTCGCAGCAGGCTTCTTCGCTGCTTTCTTGGCGGCAGGCTTCTTGGCAGCGGCCTTTTTCGCAGGCGCCTTCTTGGCGGCTGCCTTCTTGGCCGGGGCCTTCTTCGCGGCGACCTTCTTGGCTACTGCCTTCTTGGCCGGGGCCTTCTTTGCAGCAACCTTCTTCGCAGCAACCTTCTTCGCAGCGACCTTCTTGGCCGGCGCCTTCTTCGCGACAACCTTCTTGGCCGGGGCCTTCTTCGCAGCGACCTTCTTCGCGGCGACCTTCTTCGCCGGCGCCTTCTTCGCCGGCGCCTTCTTCGCGACGACCTTCTTTGCAACGACCTTCTTGGCCGGCGCCTTCTTCGCAGCGGCCTTCTTGGCCGGAGCTTTCTTTGCAGTTGCCATTTCTATTTCTCCTTGATCAAGTTGAAAAAATCAACCTTTGAAGCACTTCATGCACCTTGTTCAGCATGAAGCGATCCATGGTGTTGGACCCGGGTCCAGCACCATGAACACCTGTGCCCTCACCGATGCCGCACTCTTTGGTGCATGTCGTCCGCGAGAGCTGTACTCGAATTCACGTTGTTGTTCTTGCTCGAAAAAATTCAGTCCCAGGAGAGCGCTCCGCCCGACTGATACTCGATCACCCGGGTTTCGAAGAAATTGCGCTCCTTCTTCAGGTCAATCATTTCACTCATCCAGGGGAACGGGTTTTCCTCGTTCGGGAAGAGCGTCTCGAGGCCGATCTGCTGGGCACGCCGGTTGGCGATATAGCGCAGGTAGCCCTTGAACATGGAGGCATTCATGCCGAGCACGCCGCGCGGCATGGTGTCTTCGGCATAGCGGTATTCGAGCTCGACGGCCTTCATGAAGAGGGCCTTGATCTCCGTCTTGAACTCGGCGGTCCAGAGATGCGGGTTCTCGAGCTTGAGCTGGTTGATGAGGTCGATGCCGAAGTTGCAGTGCATCGACTCGTCGCGCAGGATGTATTGATACTGCTCGGCGGCGCCGGTCATCTTGTTCTGGCGGCCCAGGGCCAGGATCTGCGTGAAGCCCACGTAGAAGAACAGCCCCTCCATCAGGCAGGCGAAGACGATCAGCGACTTCAGCAGCGTCTGGTCGTTCTGGTGCGTGCCGGTGTGGAAGTTGGGATCGCTGATCGCGTCGATGAAGGGGATCAGGAACTGGTCCTTGTCGCGGATCGACGGCACCTCGTTGTAGGCGTTGAAGATCTCGCTCTCGTCAAGGCCGAGCGACTCGACGATGTACTGATACGCGTGGGTGTGGATCGCCTCCTCGAAGGCCTGCCGCAACAGGAACTGGCGGCACTCGGGCGCCGTGATGTGGCGGTAGGTGCCCAGCACGATGTTGTTGGCGGCCAGCGAATCCGCGGTCACGAAGAAGCCGAGGTTGCGTTTGACGATGCGGCGCTCGTCCTCGCTCAGACCATTCGGGTCTTTCCAGAGGGCGATGTCACGCGTCATGTTCACTTCCTGCGGCATCCAGTGGTTGGCGCAGGTGGCGAGGTACTTTTCCCAGGCCCACTTGTACTTGAACGGCACCAGCTGGTTGACGTCGGTCTGGCCGTTGATGATGCGCTTGTCGGCCGCCTTGACGCGGCGATCTGCCGTCACGCGGGGAGCGGCAGCGACAGGAGACACGCGGGAGGCCAGCGGTGCAGTCGCTTGCGATGCGACCGGCGCTTCGATGCTGGATGCGAGCTGAGGCGCGGGATGGGAAGGGGAATTCGTCGAAGTCGGAAAGTCCAACGAGCGGCCGACTTGCGCGCCGCTGTTCGATGTGTGCCGCAATCCTTGTTGCAGTTCCTTTGGCAAGGAGGGCTTGACTTCTTCGTCCCAGGTCAACATAGAAAAATCCAATGCTCAAATTATGTGAGCAACGATGTGAGTTGCAAAGTGCTCCTTCACATCGCGCTCGAATTATGTGGTCGTTATGTTGTTCGCATGCATCGCGCGTCGTCGCGCGATGCCGCGAAATTCATCGATCGCACACCGGCGTCATTGGCATGCTTCGCAGGTCGGATCGTCGACACCGCAGAACGCGATGTCGGTCGCAGGGACCGCATTCATCTGTTCGCGTGCGGCGAGCGCAGCCGCCTCGAGCGCGCTCATGCCCGAAGCCGCGCCGCCGTCCGAGGACACCGCGTTCAGTCGACCCGATTGAACCGTCGACTTCTCCGCATGCGTCGCGCTCTGCGTGCGCAGGTAGTAGGTGGTCTTCAGGCCGCGCAGCCATGCGAGCTTGTAGGTGTCATCGAGCTTCTTGCCCGAGGCGCCCGCCATGTAGATGTTGAGTGACTGCGCCTGATCGATCCATTTCTGGCGACGGGCCGCGGCTTCGACCAGCCAGGTGGTTTCGATCTCGAAGGCCGTCGCGTAGAGCGCCTTGATGTCCTGCGGCACGCGGTCGATCGGGCGCAGCGAGCCGTCGAAGTGCTTGAGATCCATGACCATCACGTCGTCCCACAGGCCCAGGCGCTTGAGGTCGCGCACCAGGTAGTGGTTGATGACCGTGAACTCGCCCGACAGATTGGACTTCACCGACAGGTTCCCGAAGCAGGGCTCGATGGAGGCATCCACGCCGATGATGTTGGAGATCGTCGCCGTCGGTGCGATCGCCACGCAGTTGGAATTGCGCATGCCGTCCTGCTGGATCTTCTGGCGCAGGGCATTCCAGTCCAGCGTGGACGAACGGTCGACCTCGACATAGCCGCCGCGGGCCTTCTCCAGCAGTTCGAGCGTGTCGGGCGGCAGAACGCCCTTGTCCCACAGTGAGCCCTTGTAGGTCGAGTATTTGCCGCGTTCGCGCGCCAGATCGGTCGATGCCCAGTAGGCGTGATAGCAGATCGCCTCCATCGATTCGTCGGCGAATTGCACCGCTTCCTGCGAGGCGTAGGGAATGCGCAGTTCGTACAGCGCGTCCTGGAAGCCCATGAGGCCGAGACCGACCGGGCGGTGGCGCAGGTTGGAGTCCCGGGCCTTCTTGACCGCGTAGTAGTTGATGTCGATCACGTTGTCGAGCATGCGCATCGCGGTCGAGATCGTCTTCTTGAGCTTTTCCTGATCCAGCCGGCCGTCCTTCAGGTGCTGCAGCAGGTTGACCGAGCCGAGGTTGCAGACCGCGGTTTCGGTGTCGCTGGTGTTGAGCGTGATCTCGGTGCACAGGTTCGAGGAGTGGACCACGCCGACGTGCTGCTGGGGCGAGCGCACGTTGCAGGCATCCTTGAACGTGATCCACGGATGCCCGGTCTCGAACAGCATGGTCAGCATCTTGCGCCATAGATCGTTCGCCTGAACCGTGCGGCTGGGCTTGATCTCGCCGCGCGCGGCCTTCTCTTCGTAGGCGACGTAGGCGGCCTCGAAGTCGGCGCCGAACTTGTCGTGCAGGTCGGGCACGTTGGAGGGGGAGAACAGCGTCCAGCTGCCCTTTTCCATCACGCGGCGCATGAACAGGTCCGGAATCCAGTTGGCCGTGTTCATGTCGTGCGTACGGCGGCGGTCATCGCCGGTGTTCTTGCGCAGCTCCAGGAATTCCTCGATGTCCAGGTGCCAGCTCTCCAGGTACGTGCAGACCGCGCCCTTGCGCTTGCCGCCCTGGTTGACCGCCACGGCCGTGTCGTTCACCACCTTGAGGAAGGGCACTACGCCCTGCGATTCGCCGTTCGTCCCCTTGATGTGGCTACCGAGCGCCCGCACGCGCGTCCAGTCGTTGCCCAGGCCGCCCGCGAACTTGGACAGGAGCGCGTTTTCCTTGATCGATTCGTAGATGCCGTCCAGATCGTCCGGCACCGTCGTGAGGTAGCAGCTCGACAGCTGCGAGCGCAGCGTGCCGCTGTTGAACAGCGTCGGCGTGCTCGACATGAAGTCGAAGGAGGACAGGACCTCGTAGAACTCGATCGCTCGGGCTTCGCGGTCGATCTCGTTGAGCGCCAGGCCCATCGATACGCGCATGAAGAAGGCCTGCGGCAGTTCGATGCGGGTCTTGCGCACATGCAGGAAGTAACGGTCGTAGAGCGTCTGCAGGCCCAGGTAGTCGAACTGCAGGTCGCGTTCGGGCTTGAGCGCCGCGCCCAGGCGATTCAGGTCGTACTGCAGCAGGCGCTCGTCCAGCAGATCGTTGTCGACGCCCTTCTTGATGAATTGCGGGAAGTTGTCGGCATAGGCCGATGCTCGATCGGCCTGGTGCACCTCGCGGCCGACCACTTCCTTGAAGATCGTGTGCAGCAGCAGGCGGGCCGTCGCGAAGGTGTAGTCAGGGTCCTTCTCGATGAGCGTGCGCGCGGCCAGGATGGAGGCCTTGTAGACCTCGTCCAGCGGCACGCCGTCATACAGGTTGCGCATCGTCTCGGCCACGATCGGCGCGGCGGTGATGCTCTCGCCCAGGCCGGTGCAGGCAGCTTCGATCAGGCTCTTGAGCTCATCCAGGTCCAGGGCGACCCGCTCGCCGCGGTCGAGCACATGCAGCGTGGAGACGGCGATCGGCTCCTCCTGCTCGCCCTGCCTGGCGCGCTCCTGCGCACGGCGTTCGCGATACAGCACATAGGCGCGAGCAACCTCGTGGTGGCCGCCGCGCATGAGGCCCAGTTCGACCTGGTCCTGCACATCCTCGATGTGGAAGGTGCCGCCGCCCGGACGCGAGCGCATCATCGCGCGCACCACGTTCTGCGTCAGCGTGTCGACCGTTTCGCGCACGCTCGCCGATGCCGCCCCCTGTGTGCCATGCACCGCCAGGAAGGCTTTCATCATCGCGATGGCGATCTTGTTCGGCTCGAAGGGAACGACTGCGCCGTTGCGGCGGATGATCTGGTAGTGGGTCAGCGCATTGCCCGCCGGGGAGCCTGCGACATCACGATTCTGCGGTGTCGAGGGAGCGGTGCGGGGGGTGGTGGGAGTGATCAGTGCAGGTTGCATTCGGTCCTCGATTTGGCAATTCTTGTTGGTGCGGGCGCCGCTGGGGTGCCCTTGGATCCGGCGTGCGAGCGCCGGGCAGGGCACACTATATCTAGGGTCTGGAGGGGCTACAAGCCACTAGATATAGTGTTCCTCATAAACGTCAACAAAGGTAAACAGTCCTGGAGGGCGGGGCCATGCAGCCATGTGCCGCATGGTTGCTGCCCCCGGCGATTCCAAGCCGCTCCCCGTGCGCGTTCCGAAGCGCTTTGGGCTGGAAACGCGCATGGTTGCTTTGTTTGCGGGCTTGCTCCCCAATGGATGCTGCGCTGCGTCCAGGCCGCATCGCATTGAGCGTGGCGATTGAAAAATTTCAGCGGCTCGAGACGTTTCCAGGGAACATCGCAGCGTCCCAGGCAAGCCGATCGCGCAGCATCCGCCAATCGAAGCCGCGTCCGGGGTCGCGCTTGCGGTCCGGGGCGACGTGCTCGTGCCCCGCGATAAAGGCGATCGGATAGTGCCGGGCGATCGCGGGGCACAGGTCGGCAAGCGTGTCGTACTGCGCCTCCTCGAATGGCTCGCCCTCCAGCCCCTCGAGCTCGATGCCGATCGAATCGTCATTGCAGTTGTCGCGGCCTCGCCATGACGACGCGCCGGCATGCCATGCGCGATCGTCGCAGCTCACGAACTGCCACAACTCGCCGGTTCGCCGCACATAGAAGTGCGCCGAGACCTCCATGCCGCGGATCGTGCCGAAGTACGGGTGCGCGTTCCAGTCGAGACTGTTGGTGAACAAGCGCTGCACCTCGTCACCCCCGTAGCGGCCGGGCGGCAGGCTGATCGAATGCAGGACGATGAGATCGATCTTCGCGCCCGGCGGGCGGGCGCCGAAATTCGGGGAGCGCAAGTGGCGGGCGACGCGATACCAGCCCGAATGCCACGGGGCCTCGGCGTCTTCATTCATCGGCGGCCACACCTCCCCCGCCGTCATCGCCGTGCGGCGTTGCGATGCCCAGGCGTGCGATGCGGTAGCGGATCTGCCGCAGGCTCAGGCCCAGTCGCGCCGCAGCCGCCGTGCGGTTGAAGCCGGACTCCTGCAGCGCGCGCACGAGGATCTGTCGTTCCTGATCGTCGAGGTAGCTCTGCAGATCGTTCGGCATCGCAGGCGTCTGCCTGGCCGCCGGTCGGAGCACGACGGTCGTGCGCGGTTCGTCGACCGGCGGCGGTGGAGCGGGTATGGGTTCCGCGGGCATCGCGGTGCTGTCGGCGAAGTCCAGGTGCAGCAGGTCGCCGTCGCTCAGCGCGACTGCGCGGTGCAGCAGATTTTCCAACTCGCGCACATTGCCGTTCAGTGGATGTTCCGATAGCTGCCGCAGGACTTCGGCCGACAGCGTCGGGACCGGCATGCAGGCCTCGCGGGCGATGCGCGCAAGGAGCGCGTCGCACAGTGCCGGCAGGTCGCTGCGCCGCTCGCGCAGGGCGGGCACCACGATCTCGATCACGTTGAGCCGATAGAACAGGTCTTGCCGGAAACGCCCGGCTTGCACCTCGGCCTGAAGATCCTTGTGGGTGGCGCTGACGATGCGCACGTCGACTGCGTCCTCCTGCGTCGATCCGATCGGGCGAACGCTGCGCTCCTGGATCGCGCGCAGCAGCTTGGACTGCATGGCCAGCGGCAGATCCCCGATCTCGTCGAGGAACAGCGTGCCGCCCCGTGCAGCCTGGAAATAGCCGTCGCGATCCTGCGACGAGCCGGTGTAGGAGCCCTTGCGCGCGCCGAAGAACTCGGCTTCGAGCAGGTTTTCGGGGATCGCTCCGCAATTGACCGCGACGAAAGGGCCATCGCTGCGCTGGCTGCACGCATGCACCGCGCGCGCCACCAGTTCCTTGCCGGTGCCGGATTCGCCGCGCACCAGCACCGGCGCCATGCCGCGCGCCACCTTGGCAATGCGCGACTTGACCAGACGCATCGGCTCGGACTCGCCGACCAGGCGATCGAGCGCGGCTGCTCCGCCATGGTCGACCGCGTTCGCTGTCCGGCTGTCTTCTTCGGCCGGGCGCGTCACTCTTTCGGTGCCGGGTTGTGGCGAGGCCTGTATCGCCGAAGCGACCACGGCGCGGAACTGCTTCAGGTCGACCGGTTTGGTGAGGTAGTCGAAGGCACCCGCCTTCAGCGCCTCGACCGCGTTTTCGGCCGAGCCATAGGCCGTCATGACCACGCAGCGTTCGCTGCGCTGCTCCTGCTGGATGCCTTGCAGGATCTCCATGCCGAGCCCGTCGGGCAGGCGCATGTCGGTGATCACGGCATCGAAGCGAGCATCGGCCAGATGCTTCCGGGCCTCCGACACACTGCCCGCCGCCTCGACGCGATAGCCCTCGCGCAGCAGCGTCAATTCGTAGAGGGTGCGCAGGTCCGGCTCGTCGTCGACGACCAGGATCTGGGCGGGCCTCGGCGCGGAAGAGTGGGGGGTGCTCACGCCGCTATTGTGTCAGCCGGTTCTCTGCCGGTGCAAACGAGATCTGGAATGCATTGCCCTCGGGTCCCGCGGCCGAAATCGCCCGTCGCTCGTAGCTGATGCACGCGCCATGGCGCTCGCACAACTCGCGGCACAGGAAGAGGCCGAGGCCGCTGGAGCGGCTTTCCGACGAGAAGAAGGGCTCGAACAGGTGGCGCTGCACGGCAGGCTCGAGCGGAGCGCCGTCGCTCCAGACCCGCAGGGTGGCGCGGCCCCCCGTGCCCTGGTCCGTGCTGACCTGGATCGAGCCTTCGTGTTCGCTGGCATAGCGCGAGGCGTTGTCCAGCAGGTTCACGAGAATGCGCCGCAGGTGCTCGGAATCGAATCGCACATCGCAGTGCGGTGCGCCGAGCGCGATCAGCACGTCCTGGCGCTGGGTGTGCTGCACCCATTCCTCGGCCAGCGTGCGCACTGTCGGATCGAGCGCCAGTTGTTCGTCGAGCGGCAGCAGTCGCTGTTCGCGTGCGCGGGCCACGTCGAGCACGTCATCGACGATGCGCGACAGTCGCTGCGCGTTCTGCTGCACCATCGTCGTGAGTTGGCGATGGGCGGGATCGACCAGATCCTCGCCAAGCAGCGCGCTCGCCTGTGTGATGGCGGCCAGCGGATTTCGGATCTCGTGCGCCACCGCGGCCGACATGCGTCCCATGGCCGCCAGCTTCTCGGTGCGGATGCGTGCCTCGATCTCGCGCAGGTCTTGCAGGAACATGACGCAGAGACTGTCGGACAGGCGGTCGGGCGAGGGCGTGAGTCGTGTGCGCACCCGCACCTCGCGCGCCGCGCCCTGGGGCTGCGCCACCGGGATCTCTCTCGACAGCGCCGTGCGCCGGGCGAAAGTCTGGCGCGCCAACGCCGACAGCGGTGCCCATGCGGCGTGAGCATCCAGCGCGAAGGGGGGCGTCAGACGGGCGATCCCCTGGCCCAGGATCTCGTTGGCCGCCGGATTGGCGGCGTGCACCTGTCCGTCGGCGTCGACCACGAGCACGCCTTCGCTCAGTGTTTCGATCACCACATCGCTGACCAGCGCGTGCACCTGCGCCGCGCTGCGGTTGCGCTGCGCGAGCGCCTCTTCGCGCGTGAGTCGGCGTGCCAGTTCGTGCGCGAGCAGCGCCACCACGAACAGGCCGGTACCGGTGAGTGCAGCCTGCACGAATCGCGGCGAGGGGTCGGTCCGGTGGTCGATGAACCAGTACCAGGCGGCGTGCCCGAGCAGCAGGAGGGTGGCCGCCGCGGTGGTGCCCAGCCCGACTGCACCCGTGCCGAGCACCGCGCCCATGAGCACCGGCAACGCGAAGAGCGGGGTGTAGTTGACGTTGCCGGCCTGCAGGATCTGGAGTCCGGTGAACGCCACGAGATCCACGCCGATGGTCGCGAGCCACGCCGCTCCCAGCGTGCGGATCGGTGGCTGGTAGGTCGCGAAGCGCGCCGCGATCAGCGTCGCGATCAGATAACAGGCCGATACCCCGATGGCTGCCGGCGGGATCGGCTGTCCGAGCGCAAGGCCCAGAGCCTGCAGAAGCAGGAGCACCGCGGCGACGAAGAAGCGTGCCGCGACGAATCCGCGCCAGAGGCGCACCAGCGCCGAGCTGTCGCGGTTGAAGCGCTCCAGCGGACTCCAGTCGGTGGCCGGATCCCCGCGCGACCAGAGGAAGGTGGCCATGCTTGTCCGGCCTCAGTGTTTCGCGCCGGCCTGCCGGTGCGCGGCGCAGCAATAGACGCCGTCCGGCCCCTGGATCGCGTCGGCCGCGGGCAGGTGAAGCCCGCAGTGCGCGCAGCGCAGCATCGCCTGCGGCGTCCCGGCCGGCGGCGTTGGGGGGCGACGCGGCGGTTCGTTCATTTCCTCCTGGCGGTTCCTGCGCCAGAGCCAGATCGCCACGGCGACCACGAAGAAGACGAGCAGGTATTTCATGGCCATGGCCTCAGGCGGTGGGCCGGCCGAGCACGACTTCGAGCACGAAGCGGGACCCGACGTAGGCCAGCAGCAGCAGCGCGGTGCCGGCATACAGCACGCGTCGTGCGGTGCGTCCCCGCCATCCGAAGCGCGCGCGGCCCGTCAGCAGAATGGCGAAGGTGATCCAGGCCAGCACCGAGAACACGGTCTTGTGGTCCCACTTCCAGCCGCGCATGTGAGCGCCATAGAGCGTCTCGCTGAACAGCAGGCCGGCCAGCAATGTGGCGGACAACAGCACGAAACCCGCGGTGACGAAGCGGAACGTGAGCCGCTCCATGGTCAGAAGCGGTACGCCGCCCTGCGGCTCGGCTGCGAGCCGGATCTGTTTCTCGGCGCGCGTCATGAGCCAGGCGTGGATCACGGCGGCACCGAACAGGCCGTAGGACGCAATGCCCAACGCGAGATGCAGCGGCAACCACGGCGATGCCGAGACATGCAGCGGCGCACCCGGAAAGATCACCGCGAGCAGCACGGCCGCGGCACCCAGCGCGGCGAGCGCGCGGCGCGCCTTGAGCTGCGGATACAGGCGACTCTCGATGCCGTAGACCGTCAGCACCAGCCAGGCGGTCACCGACAATGCAGGCGCGAAGCCGAACTGCGGCGTGCCGCCGCCCAGCCCCACGGCCAGAGCGGCCGCATGCAGCAGCCAGGCGAGCGCGAGCAGCGACTGGGTGGCCGAACGGCCGAACCGGGAAGATGCGGCGGCGGCGATGCCGTAGGCCGCAGCGGTGGCGATGCCCAGTGCCACGCCGAGCGGGGAGGGGATCGCTAAAATCATCGGCCGAGTTTAGCGTCTCGCCTCCCGCGGCCCGTCGCGTCCTCTCACTCTCATACCGGTCCCGCGAAGCGGGAAGCACCATGGCCAGCGCCCTCTCCGAAAAGTTCTCTCGCCTCGTCAAGCAGGTCAGCGGCCAGGCCCGCATCACCGAAAGCAATGTGCAGGACATGCTGCGCGAGGTGCGCATGGCCCTGCTCGAAGCCGATGTGGCCTTGCCGGTCGTGCGCGACTTCATCGCGCGGGTGAAGGAAAAGGCGCTGGGCCAGGAAGTGCTCGGCTCGCTCAAGCCCGGGCAGGCGCTGGTGGGCATCGTCAACCGCGAACTCGCGGCGACCATGGGCGAAGGCGTGGCGGACATCAATCTTGCCGCGCAGCCGCCGGCGGTGATCCTGATGGCGGGCCTGCAAGGCGCCGGCAAGACCACGACCACCGCCAAGCTCGCGAAGTACCTGATCGAGAAGCGCAAGAAGAAGGTGCTGACGGTGTCGGGCGACGTCTACCGGCCGGCTGCCATCGAGCAGTTGCGCACCGTCACCAAACAGGCGGGCGCCGAATGGTTCCCGAGCAGCCCCGACCAGAAGCCTCTGGACATTGCGCGCGCCGCGCTCGACCACGCCAAGCGGCACTTCTTCGATGTGTTGCTCGTGGACACGGCGGGCCGCCTGGCCATCGACGAAGTGCTGATGAACGAAATCCAGCAGCTGCACGCCGAGCTTCATCCGGTCGAGACGCTGTTCGTCGTCGATGCGATGCAGGGCCAGGATGCGATCAACACCGCCAAGGCCTTCAAGGAGGCGCTGCCGCTCACCGGCATCATCCTGACCAAGACCGATGGCGATTCGCGCGGCGGCGCGGCCCTGTCGGTCAGGCAGGTCACCGGCGTGCCGATCAAGTTCGCGGGTGTCAGCGAAAAGATCGACGGCCTCGAAGTCTTCGATGCCGAGCGCCATGCCGGCCGCATCCTGGGCATGGGCGACATCGTCGCGCTGGTCGAGCAGGTCACGGCCGGTGTCGACGTGGCCGCGGCCCAGAAGCTGGCCGCCAAGGTCAAGAGCGGCGCCGGCTTCGACCTCAACGACTTCCTCTCGCAATTGCAGCAGATGAAGCAGATGGGTGGCCTGTCGAGCATCATGGACAAGCTGCCCGCGCAGTTGGCGGCCAAGGCCACCGAGGCCGACATGACGCGCGCCGAGCGCGATATCCGTCGCAAGGAAGGCATCATCAACAGCATGACGCCGCTGGAGCGGCGCAAGCCCGAGCTGCTCAAGGCCACGCGCAAGCGCCGCATTGCGGCCGGTGCCGGTGTGCAGGTTCAGGAAGTGAACCGCCTGCTCAACGAGTTCGAGCAGATGCAGGGAATGATGAAGAAGATGAAGGGCGGCGGCCTCATGAAGATGATGAAGCGAATGGGCGGCATGAAGGGCCTTCCCGGGATGGGCGGCGGCGGTGGCGGCATGCCGCCTCGCTTCTGAGCCTGAGCGGTTCGTACTTTCCTCGCCTCGATCGAGCTTCGTTGCGACCGCCGAAGCGCCGGACATGAAAAAGCCCGCCGAAGCGGGCTTTTTCATGCCGGTGGCGTCCGCCCGGAGGCGGGCGACTCAGGATCAGGCCGCCGCCGGACGCGCGAGGCGCAGGGCATGCATCCAGGCTCGGCGCAGCACGGCGGGAGAGCGGGACTCTTCCGGGATCAGCAGGAAGCCGCGGTCGCGCAGCGAATTGCCCAGCGCGATCTGGCTGGTCAGCACGGTGAGCGGAATCGCCATCAGCAGCGGCAGGCCGACGGGCATCAGCCAGGCCAGCGCACTCACGTCGATGAATGCGATGCCCACGGCCAACGCGGCGATCACCAGCGTCATCGGCGCGAGTTGGGCGGCGGCGACGCGCCACGGCACGGCGGCGGCTTCCCGCGGGGGTGACTTCCAGTCGAGCTTGATGCCGGTGAGCGCGACGACCACGAACAGCGAGTGCGCGAGCATCCGCACCGGCGCCTGGACGATGGCAAGGGCGCTTTCGAGCAAGGCACTCTTCAGCAGGCCGCCGAGGCCGCCGAAGTGGCGTTGTTCGCCGCGGATCAGCACGGCCGCGATGCCAAGCACGCGCGGCAGGAACAGCAGGCACAGCGTCCAGACCCAGAGGCCGGTGAGTTCCATCGGCATGCTCAGCCAGTGCTCGACCACGCTCGAGCCGGAGAGCCACAGAGCGGTGCCCAGTGTCAGGAAAGCGAGCCACAGCGGTGCCGAGACATAGGCCATGGTGCCGGTGACGAACATCGCACGATGCACCGAATGCAGTCCGGGCTCGGCCATCAGGCGCGCGTTCTGCAGGTTGCCCTGGCACCAGCGGCGGTCGCGTTGCAGTTCGGCCAGCAGGTCCGGCGGCTGCTGCTCGTAGCTGCCCACCAGGTCGGCGACCAGCCACACGTGGTAGCCGGCACGGCGCATCAGCGCGGCTTCAACGAAGTCGTGCGACATGATGCCGCCCGACATGCCCCCCTTGCCCCGGATGGGAGCGAGCGCGCAATGATCCATGAAGGGCTTCACGCGGATGATGGCGTTGTGGCCCCAGTAGTGCGATTCGCCGAGCTGCCAGAACTGCATGCCGAGCGTGAACAGCCGGCCCGTCATGCGCGAGGCGAACTGCTGGGCGCGAGCGTGCAGCGTGACATGGCCGATGGCCTGCGTTGCGGTCTGAATGATGCCGGCCGTCGGATTGGCTTCCATCAGCTTGACCATGGAGCACAGGCAGTCACCGCTCATCACGCTGTCGGCGTCGAGCACCACCATGTAGCGGTAGTCCTTGCCCCAGCGGCGGCAGAAGTCCGCCACGTTGCCCGCCTTGCGGTGGGTGCGGCGGGTGCGCAAGCGGTAGTAGACCTCGACCTGCGGCTGGTTCGGGCTGGTCGCGAGCGCGCTGCGCAGCTCTTCCCAGGCTGCGCGCTCGGCGGCGGCGATTTCGGGCGTGTAGCTGTCGGAGAGCACGAACACGTCGAACTGGCGCGCATGGCCCGTGGCCGCGACCGATTCGCAGGTCGCTCGCAAACCGGCGAAGACCGTGGCCACATCCTCGTTGCAGATCGGCATGATGATTGCCGTCCGAGCTTCGGGGTTCATCGGATGGTGGGCCACTTTCTTCGCGGACAACGCGTGCTTGTCGCCGCGCACCGAGACATAGAAGCCCATCAGCGCCGTGACGAAGCCGGTCACGACCCAGGCCGACAGCAGGCCGTACAGCGCGATCTGGCTGTATTCGAGCCACAGGTTGTCGTAGTCCGGCTGGATGCGCGCGAAGAGCATCGACGCTGCGATGGTGCTCAGCACGGTCATCGCCATGAACGCGAGGCGGCGTCGGGCTGCGGCGCGCTGCCAGGGCTGGCGGCCTTGCGGCAGGCCCTTGTCGCGCGCGGATTCAGATTCGGATTCGGCCATGCGGCCGGCGCCGAGCTTGACCAGAAGCGCCGTGCCGATGCTGTTCCAGAAACCCCGCCACGGGCGCGGCACCATCGAGCCGCGGTTGATGGGGGGCGCGGTCACCGAATTCGGGTGCCGCTCCTCACGCACGCTGCTGCGCTGCGTGAGATCGGCCGTCGTCAGGACCTTGAGTTGGGAGAAATCGTTCGGCTTCATGGCGAATCACCCGCGTTGCTTGTCGTGAACGGGGGTGTCGCCGATTGCCGGAAAACGCTTGAAGACACAGTCTGGCGCAACGCCGGCGGCGCCGGCGAGGACCGCCGACGAATGACCCGCGGAACGGGTCCGCGAGAGGGAAAACTGCTTTTGACGCAGGCCGTCGCGCTGCAGACGCAGTGCGAAAGAAGGGCTTGTGAGTGCTGTCATGCCCGTTATGGGGCAAAGGCCGTGCCAGGGTCGAAAAACCCTTTTAAATCAAGCACTTGGTTTGATTTTTGGGCGAAAAGTCAGGGGAAACCCGCGCTGGCGGTGGCAAACCCCTCGAATTTGTCGCCAAACCCCGACAAGCCCTCGGGAGCTTGGAAGAAAGTTCAATCAAATCAACAGCTTGTGGCTGTCGCTCCTCAGCGACCGCCTTCGCCGGCCGGCGACGCGCCCTCGGACTTGAACAGACCGGGCGTGAGTTCATGCTTCTGCAGCAGGCGATAGAACTCGGTCCGGTTTCGGTCCGCCAGACGGGCCGCGTCGGCGACGTTGCCGTCGGTCAGCTTGAGAAGGCCGACGAGGTAGTCACGCTCGAAGCGCTGCTTGGCCTCTGCATAGGTCTGGACTTCCACGCTCGGTACGCGAAGCGCGCGCTGGACCAGCGCCAGCGGCACCAGCGGCGAACTCGACAGCGCGCAGACCTGCTCGACCACGTTGTAGAGCTGGCGCACGTTGCCGGGCCAGGAGGCCGTGGTCAGGGCCTTCAATGCCTCGGGGGCGAAGCCCGAGAGCCGCTTGCCATATTTGGCCGACAGCCGCTGCAGGAAGTGATTGGCGAGCAGCGGGATGTCCTCGCGCCTTGCCGACAGTGGCGGCAGGGTCAGCGTCACCACGTTGAGCCGGTAATAGAGGTCCTCGCGGAACTGGCCGGCTTCCATCGCGGCGTCGAGATCCCGGTGGGTGGCCGAAATGATCCGCACATCCACCGCGATCGACTGGCTCGCGCCGAGCGGGCGTACCGCTCGCTCCTGAAGCACCCGCAGCAGCTTGACCTGGAGCGCGGGCGGCATGTCGCCGATCTCGTCGAGCAGCAGCGTGCCGCCGTCGGCCTGCTGGAAGAGGCCCTTGTGGTTGGCGACCGCGTCGGTGAATGCGCCTTTCATGTGGCCGAACAGCTCGGACTCCAGCAGGGCTTCCGGAATGGCGCCGCAGTTGACGGCGACGAAGGGCTTGTCGGCGCGCGCGCTCGCGCGGTGAATGGCCCGCGCCAGCAGCTCCTTGCCGGCGCCGCTGTCGCCTCGCAGCAGCACGCTGGCGTCGGACTTGGCCACCATGCGCGCTTCGGCCAGCAGTTCGGCCATGCGGCTGCTGCGGCTCACGATTTCCGCGCGCCAGCTTTCGTCGCCGCCCTTGCCGGCAGTCGCTGCCGGCGATGCGAGCGCCAGCGCTTGCTGGATCTTGTCGAGCAGCTCGCGAGCGTCGTAAGGCTTGGTGAGGTAGGTGAACACGCCGCGTGCCGTTGCCTCGACCGCATCGGGGATGGTGCCGTGCGCTGTCAGCAGAATCACCGGCAGGGTGGGGTGGCGCTTGCGGATCTCGTCGAAGAGCGCGAGCCCGTCGCGCCCGGGCAGGCGCACGTCGCTCAGCACGAGCTGCGGATGTTCGATCTCGAGCTGGGTGAGGGCCGATTCCGCCGAGGTCACGGCCGTCACCTGGTAGCCGGCCGCCGTCAGCCGCATCGACAGCAGGCGCAGCATGTCCGGGTCGTCGTCGACGACCAGCAGCCGCGCGCCGCGCGGCGTCTCTGCGCCGGCCTTTGCGGATGGAGGTGGTGCCGGACTGTTCACGGTGCGGGTTTCGGTGCGGCGACCGGCGGCGGTGTGCTGTTCGGGCGGGCGAAGCTGCGCTCGATGGCACGCACCGCCTCCAGGCGGTCGTTCAACTGGTCGATCCGGCGCTGGCTGTCCTTCAGCTGTTGCGCCTGGCGGTCGCGGTCGTCCTCCACGCGGCGCTGCTCGGTGAAGCGCGCGGCGAGCGTGCGCGCCAGCGGCTGCAAGGGGAGGGCCTCGGCCGACGGGTTCGAAATCACGCGCTGCAGAAGTCCGAGGGCGCGCGCGAGGTCGGCCGGGTTGCGGGTCTGCGCGAGCACCAGTGCCATCTGCGTCTGGGTGATCGGCGTCTCGACGAGATCACCGAGGCGGCCGAGCTCGGCTGCGAGTTCGGGCGGGCTGAGCGGTCGAACCTTGTCGGCATAGGCGAGCATGGCGACCACCGGGCCCTGGCCATATTGGGAGAAAGCGAGCGCAGGCTGGGTGGCCGGTGCGACCGGCTCTGCCTCCACAGGCGTGATCGCCGGTGCCGGCGGCGGCGGCGGGGGCGGCGGCGACGCCGGTACGGCACTCGTTGCGGCCGGCGCTTTGGGGGGGGCGGTGCACGCGGCGACCCCCATTGCCGCGACGATCGTCATGGCGAGGGAGAGCCTGCGAATGAAGGGGAAGCACATGGGTCGGAGATGGCGCGTGGAGCGGCAGGTTTCAGGCGGAGCGCGGCAATTCGATGCGGAAGCGCGCCCCCGGTCCCTCCGGCAGCAGCGTGATGCGGCCGCCATGGGCTGCAATGTACTCCTGCACGATCGAAAGACCGATGCCGGTTCCCTTGACCGAATGCTGGGGTTGCCGCTCGCCGCGGAAGAAAGGTTCGAAGATGCGGTCCCGGTCCGCTTCGGCGACGCCGGGGCCGGCATCCCCGATGTCGATGCGCGCCGTGTCGGGGGTGCTCGACACGACAAAGGAAATGGTGCCGCCGCGCGCCGAGAACCGGATCGCATTCGACAGCAGATTGGCGAGCGCGGTGCCGAGCTTGACCGGGTCGACGACCACAGAGATCGGCTCGCCTTCGGCGCGGACGGTCAGGCCGCCGGCCTGCCATTGGAGGCGCTGCGCCTCGATCTGCTCCTCGATCAGCGGCAGCAACGGCGTGCGCTCCCGGCGCAGTTGGCGCGCTTCGAAGGCGGCCGCGTTGAAGCGCAGCAGGGCCTCGATCTGGCTCTGCAGCGCGACAGTGTTCTGCTGCAGGATCTGCGTGACCTCGCGCTGCGCCGGATTGAGCGCGCCCGTCACACCGTCTTCCAGCAGCGAAACGCCCTCGCGCAGGGCGGCCAGCGGGGTCTTGAGCTCATGCGATACATGCCGCAGGAAACGTGCCTTGTCCGCGTCCAGCTCGGTCAGTCGCAGCCGCAGCCATTCGAGCTGTTGCGAGACGCGGCGTACGTCGGTGGGGCCGGGGATGTCGATCGGTACGTCGAGCCGGTTCTCGCCGAGTCCCACGATGGCACGCTCCAGCCGCTTGAAGGGGCGAGCGAGCCAGATCCCGAAAGCCAGCGCGAGCGACACGGCCAGCGCCGAGGCCGCGACCACCAGACGCATCAGCCGCCGGCGCGCGGTCTCGATGCGTTCCGCCAGCGCGTTGTTCTGCGTCTCGATCATGAACTGCACCTGCTGGGCGATGTTGGTGTTCAACGCGTCGAGGTCGCGGAACTGCATCGCCATCGAGCTTTCGCGGGCCAGGGCGGTTTCGGGTGCGCCGCTCATCAGGCCCTGGATCACGTCGAGCTGGGCTCGCCACATGTCGGCACCGACCGGCTGCAGGCCATTCGACAGCAGGCGGTCCAGCACCTGGTGCGCGTCGCGGGCGGCGTCGTCGAATCGGCGGCGCAGGACCGCATCGTTGAGCACCAGCGACTGGCGCCCGGCCCGTTCCATCGCGGCGCTGCGCTCTGCCAGCGATTGGGCGGCGCCCGACAGCGTGAGCGCGCGCGCCGCGGCGTCCCGGCTTTCCGTCATCAGAAGGTCGTACTGGAACACCGCGCGCAGGGCCACCGCCACGAGCAGCGCGGTGATCAGCAGGAACGCGAACAGAAGCAGCTGCTGGAACGAGCCGCGGATGGAGGGCAGCTTCGCCATCAGGCGGCCGGCAGCGCAGTTGCCATGCGCGCGGCGGCGGACAACTCGCTTTCGGTGGTTGGCACCTCCCCGCGCAGCGTGTAGGCGAGCGATCGCGTGATGCGCAGGTCGATCATGCGGCCCACCAGCCGCGCATCGCCCTCGAAGTTGACGACCCGGTTGCACTCGGTGCGGCCCATGAGCTCGTTCGGATTCTTGCGCGACGAGCCTTCGACCAGAACGCGCTGCAGGGTGCCGACGCGGTCCTGGCCGAAGCGCTTGACGTTGGCGTCGATCGCCGACTGGAGCCGTGTCAGGCGCGCCAGCTTCACTTCATGCGGCGTGTCGTCGTGCAGCGCGGCAGCCGGCGTGCCGGGGCGCGGGCTGAAGATGAAGCTGAAGCTGGCGTCGAATTCGAGATCGTCGATGAGCTTCATCATCTTGCCGAAATCCTCGTCGGTCTCGCCGGGAAAGCCGACGATGAAGTCGCTGCTGAGCGCGAGGCCGGGGCGGATGGCCCGCAGCTTGCGCACCGTGCTCTTGTATTCCATGGCGGTGTAGCCGCGCTTCATCGCCATCAGGATGCGATCGCTGCCATGCTGCACCGGCAGGTGCAGGTGGCTCACCAACTGCGGCACGCGCGCGTAGGCCTCGATCAGCCGGGGCGTGAACTCGTTCGGATGGCTGGTCGTGTAGCGGATGCGCTCGATGCCCGGGATCTCGGCGATGTATTCGATCAGGAGCGCGAAGTCCGCGATCTCGGCGGTGTCGCCCATCCTGCCGCGGTAGGCATTGACGTTCTGGCCCAGCAGCGTGACTTCGCGCACCCCCTGGTCGGCCAGCCCGGCGATTTCGACCAGCACGTCGTCGAGCGGGCGGTTGACTTCCTCGCCGCGCGTGTAGGGCACGACGCAATAGCTGCAGTACTTGGAGCAGCCCTCCATGATCGAAACGAAGGCGGTCGCACCCTCGACGCGGGCGGGCGGCAGGTGGTCGAACTTCTCGATCTCGGGGAAGCTGATGTCCACCTGGGCGCGGCCCTCGCGGTCGCGCCGGCTCAGCAACTCGGGCAGCCGGTGCAGGGTCTGCGGGCCGAACACCACGTCGACATAGGGCGCGCGCGCGATGATCGCCTCGCCCTCCTGGCTCGCGACGCAGCCGCCGACGCCGATCTTCACGCCCTTGGCCTTCAGATGCTTGACGCGGCCGAGGTCGGAAAACACCTTCTCCTGCGCCTTCTCGCGCACCGAGCAGGTGTTGAACAGGATCAGGTCGGCTTCATCGACGTTGCTGGTCGGCTCGTAGCCTTCGGCGGCGCGCAGCACGTCGGCCATCTTGTCCGAGTCGTACTCGTTCATCTGGCAGCCGAAGGTCTTGATGAAAACTTTGGGGGTCATGGATGGCTCCGGATCTCCGGCGGGGAGCGGATCGCGCCGCCGGAATCAATGAATGGACGCCGCCGGCTCTGCATCGGCCGGCGCTTGCGTGCGCGGTGCGGGGACTGCCGCGCCGGGCCGGGCCGTGCTATTGGCCGTACTTGGGCAACTGATCGAACGGCGTCTTGCCGTCGTCGCGCGGGCCGCTCGCGGCCGCGAAAGGCCAGAAGTTGAGCAGCGGCCGTTCGGCCGAGGCGCGCTGGGCCTGTGCTTCCCCGGGGGTCAGGATCCACACTTCGCGCACCAGTCCGGCCGCATCGCGCGTGTAGTTGACCAGCAGGTTCTGGCCGGCGATCGAGGACGGCATGACCAGCATGCGGTTGGCGCCCTGAATGCGTACGCCCGGTGAAAGCCGGTCTGGATGCCCGTCGAGCAGGATTTCGGGTGCGTTCACCACCGTGAGGCTGCCGCGCAGCGTGCCCACGGGGAAATTGCGGCCGCCCGTTGCCGCTTCGTTCTGCGTTGCCGACGGATCGACGATCTGGGCGCCCGCATTCGAGGAAAAAAGCACGGTGGCCGGCGCCAGCACGGCGGACAGTGCTACTAAGATCAGAGCACCGAGGGGAGATTTGCAGCGGTTCATGGGGTATATCCAGAGGCTGTGAGAGCGGCGATTCTAGCGGCCGCTCCCGGCTGCGAAAGACCGCATCCTTGGCACGGAGCGTGCACGCTTTACTTATCTTTACGGCGCTCGTGGACTCTTGGCCACGCGCGCTGCTCCAATAGCTGTCGCCGCAGAATGGCCATACGCAAGCCTGCGGCATCCGCTTTCGATTCCTATACAGACGCCCCATGAAGAAGAATCTCGCCCTCACCCTCGCGGGTGTGTTGATCGTGGCCGCCGCAGCGGGCAGCTGGTGGTGGTCCGGTACCAAGGCGCGCGGCGACGCCATCTCGGCCGGCGCGCCGCCGGGCAAGGGGGCTGCAGGGCAGGCCGGTGCCCCGGCGCTCGTGACCCTCGCGACCGTGAAGAAGCAGAGCGTCCCTGTCACGGTGCAGGTGAACGGCAACGTGGTGTCGCTCAACAGCGTGGATCTACGGCCGCAGGTGACCAATACGGTGCGCGAGGTGCACGTGAAGGAAGGCCAGTTCGTCAAACAGGGGCAGCTTCTCTTCACGCTGGACGATCGCCCCGACCAGGCCAACCTCGCAAAGGCCCAGGCCCAGCAGTTGAAGGACGAGGCGACGCTGGCCGACCTGGAACGCCAGTACAAGCGCAGCCAGGACCTGGTGGCGCAGAACTTCATCGCCAAGAGCGCGGCGGATTCGACGCTGTCGCAACTGGAGGCGCAGCGCGCGGCCGTGGCGGCCGACCGCGCGGCCGTGCAGGCGGCCCAGGTGGCGCTGGGCTACGACACCCTGCGTGCGCCGATCTCCGGCCGCATCGGCGCCGTCAACATCTATCCGGGCACGCTGGTCCAGCCGAGCCTGTCGCTCGTCACCATCACCCAGCTCGATCCGATCGCCGTCAGCTTCCCGGTGCCGGAGGGCAAGCTGCAGGACCTGCTCGAGGCGGCACGTTCGCACACGCCGGTCGAGGCCGTGGTGGCGGGCCGCAAGGAGCCGCTCAGGGGCATGCTCAATTTCGTCGACAACACGGTCGACCCGCAGATCGGCACGGTGCGCGCCAAGGCGGTGTTCGACAACGCCGACCAGAGCCTCTGGCCCGGGCAGTTCGTCGAGACCCGCGTCACCGTGCGCACCATCGCCGATGCCACGGTGGTGCCGTCTTCCGCGATCATGATGCTCGCCGACGGCAGTTCGGTCTTTGTGGTCGATGCCGACAAGAAGGCCGCGCGGCGCAAGGTGCAGACCGTCTACACCTTCGGCACGCAGGTGGTGGTGCGCGGGATCGAGGCCGGCGAGCAAGTGGTGATCGAGGGCAAGCAGAACGTGCGGCAGGGCGCCAAGGTGCGCACCGATGTGCCAGGCAAGTCGACGGCCCCGGGTGAAAGCGCGCCCGGCGTCCTGCCGGGTCCGGGCAGCGCGGCCTCGGTCGTGCCCTCGAGCGCCAGCCTGGTGGCGGAGCGGGAGCGCACATGAACATCTCCGAGCTGTGCATCCGTCGCCCCGCGATGACGGTGCTGCTCTCCGCCGCGGTGATCGTTGTCGGCATCTTTGCCTACTTCCAGATCCCGGTCGCGGCCCTGCCGAGCTACAACACGCCGGTCATCAATGTCTCGGCCCAACTGCCGGGCGCGAGTCCCGAGACCATGGCGTCCTCCGTGGCGCTGCCGCTGGAGAAGCAGTTCTCGACCATTGCGGGCCTGGAGACGATCAGCTCGGTCAACACGCAGGGCGTGACCTCGGTCACGCTCGAATTCGTGAGCTCGCGCGACATCGACGCGGCGGCCGTGGATGTGCAGGCTGCGCTGCTGCGCGCCCAGAGGCAGTTGCCGGCCGAACTCACCCAGCTGCCCTCCTACCGCAAGGTCAATCCGGCCGATGCGCCGGTGCTGTTCATCGCGATGGTGTCGAACTCGATGACGCCGGCCGAGCTGAACGACTACGCCGAGAACCTCATTTCGCCCACGCTCTCGACCATCGACGGCGTGGCCCAGGTCGTGGTCTACGGCCAGAAGCGCTTCGCGGTACGCATCAAGGCCGATGCCGACCTGCTGAACGCCCGCAACATCACGCTCGATGAGCTCGCCAATGCCGTGCGCCTGGCCAATGCGAATACGCCGGTCGGCGTGCTCGACGGCCCGCGCCAGACGCTGACCATCCAGGCCAACGAGCAGATGCTGAAGGCGGCCGATTTCGCCAAGGTCATCGTCGGCCAGCGCAACGGCGCCCCCGTGCGGCTCGACGAAGTCGCGACCATCGAGGACAGCTTCGAGTCGGTCAAGACGGCCAGCAGCTTCAACGGAGAGAGCTCGATATCGCTGGCGGTGCAGCGCCAGCCGAATGCGAACACGGTGCAGGTGGTGGACGCCGTGCGCGCCCTGATGCCGCGCTTCCGCGCCGAGCTGCCGCAGTCGGTCGAGATCAACATGGTCAACGATCGCTCGCTGTCCATCCGCGAAGCGGTGCATGACGTGCAGCTCACGCTGCTGGGCACGGTGCTGCTGGTGGTGCTGGTGATCTTCCTCTTCCTGCACCGGCTGGTCGCCACGCTGATCCCGGCGCTGACGATCCCGATCTCCCTGATCGGCGCGGTCGCGCTCCTCTTCGCCTTCGGCTACAGCCTCGACAACGTCTCGCTGCTCGGCATCACGCTCGCGGTGGGGCTGGTGGTGGACGACGCCATCGTGGTGCTCGAGAACATCATGCGCTACGTGGAAAAGGGCATGGAGCCCTATGCCGCGGCGCTGCGTGGTGCGCGAGAGGTGGGCTTCACCATCATCTCGATCTCGATCTCGCTGGTGGCCGTGTTCATTCCGATCTTCTTCATGCCTGGCGTGATCGGCCTGCTGTTCCACGAGTTCGCCGTGGTCGTGGGCCTGGCGGTGATGGTGTCGGCCATCGTGTCGCTCACGCTGGTTCCGATGCTCGCGAGCCGCCTGCTCAGGCACACGCCGCGCGAGCACGCCGCGGTCGACCACGAGGAGGAGCATCCCAATCCCGGCACGGCCATCGGCCGCGCCTTCGAGCGCGGCTATCGCTGGGTGCATCGCAATTACATGCGCTCGCTCGACTGGACGCTGCGCCATCGCGCCGTGATGCTCACCCTCGCCGGCGCCACCTTCCTGCTCACTGCGTGGATGTTCGTCACCATTCCGAAGGGCTTCTTCCCCGAGGAGGACATCGGCCAGATCCAGATCACGACCGAGGCGGCCGAGGACATTTCCTTCCCGGCCATGCAGGCCTTGCAGGACCGCGTGGTCGAAGCGCTGCGCGCCGATCCCAACGTGGACTACGTCAACTCGTTCCTGGGCGTCGGCGGCCCGACCGCGACGCAGAACTCCGGCCGGCTGTTTGCCGTGCTGAAGCCGCGCAAGGAACGCTCGTCCATGCCGCAGGTGCTGGAGTCGCTGCGCAAGCGTTTCCGCGAGATCACGGGCATTGCGGTGTACATGCAGCCGGTGCAGAACCTGCGTCTCGGCGGCCGGCAGAGCAAGGCACGCTTCCAGTACACGCTGCAGAGCGTGAATGCCGGCACGATCAACGTGTGGGCCGACCGGCTGATGGAGCGCATGCGCGCGGATCCCGCGTTCCGCGACGTCACGAGCGATTCGCAGAATCGCGGCCTGCAGGCCACGCTCGACATCGACCGCGACAAGGCCGGCGTGCTCGGCATCGCCGTCGGCGACCTGCGCACTGCGCTCTACAACGCCTATGGCGATCGCCAGATCGGCAGTATCTACGGCGCGAGCAACACCTACCAGGTCATCCTCTCGGCGGCCGACAGCGACCGCCAGTTCGAGGACGACATGGCGCGCCTGTCCGTGCGCAACAAGGCCGGCCAGCTGGTGCCCCTGTCGGCCTTCTCGACCGTCAGGCGGACCATCGGTCCGACCTCGGTCAATCACCAGGGGCAGCTGCAGGCCGTGACCGTGTCCTTCAATCTCGCGCCCGACGTGCCGCTGGGCGACGCGACCGCGAAGATCGACCAGTTCAAGGCCGGACTGAAGATGCCCGACTCGATCATCACGAGCTACGGCGGCGATGCGGCCGTGTTCCAGAGTTCGCAGTCCAGCCAGGCGGTGCTGCTGGTGCTGGCCGTGCTGGTGATCTACGTGCTGCTTGGCGTGCTCTACGAGAGCTACATCCACCCGATCACCATCCTCGCCGGCCTGCCGTCGGCCGCCGTGGGGGCGCTGCTTTCGTTGAAGCTCTTCGGCTTCGACCTGACACTGATCGCGACCATCGGCATCCTGCTGCTGATCGGCATCGTGAAGAAGAACGCGATCATGATGATCGACTTCGCGCTCGAGGCGCAGCGCGGCGAGGGAATGGCGCCGGTCGATGCCATCCGCGAAGCCTGCAGACTGCGTTTCCGGCCGATTCTCATGACCACCCTGGCGGCGATGATGGGTGCGCTGCCGCTCGCGCTGGGCCTGGGCGCCGGCGCCGAGCTTCGCCAGCCGCTGGGTGTTGCCGTGGTCGGCGGGCTGATCTTCTCGCAGGTGATCACGCTCTACATCACGCCGGCGATCTACCTGGCGCTGGACCGCTACAGCGGCAGCGGTCCCCTGCAGGAGCTGCCGGGCGAGCAGCTTCCGGAGACCGCGGGCGCGGCGGGCTGAGCGAGGCACGCCGCCGCCGGATTCGGCGCGCGGCCGGCTTCGGCCTGCGGCGGGGAGGGCTCAGTGAACGGCTTCGCGCGTCGCGCGCGGCACCGGCACCGGCGCAGCCAGCGCCGGCGTGTGTGGCGCTGCTTCCGGCGCCTGGGCGGTCAGCGGCGAGAGCCCGTTGATCACGCGCCGCGCCCAGTCGCACACGACCGTCATGAAGGTCTGCTGCGATGCCATCGAGGTCAGGCTGTGATCGATCTCGCCGATGAACCTGTACTCGAACTTCCGCGCGAAAGGCTCGTCGGCGAAGGGGCCGAGCTGGTCGCGGTGGCGATCGACCACATGCATGGTGCCGGTATAGAGCAACAGTACCGCGACATCGCGTTCGGCGATCTGCGACATCGAGCGCCGGAAGACCGCGGAGGTCACTTCCGGCGGATCGGGTTCGAAGATGTGCGGCGCCGCCGCCGCCGCCGCGTTGGCCGAGAACTTGCGCTGCAGCCAGCGGGCCGTCTTGCCGATCACCGCCGGATTGGTGGGCGCCGCCAGCGCGCGGCGCAGCGTGCGCTCCCAGCGCGAGCGGCGACCCGGGAAGGCGTAACCGTCGAACATCAGCAGTCCTGCCACGCGCGGGTCCGCAACCGCCAGCGACAGGCCGTTGGTCGCGCCGGAACACAGGCCGATCACGATGAAACGGCGAACGCCCACCATGCTCTCGACCAGGTCCATCGCCGACTGCAGGTCATGGACCGCCTGGGCGAGGAAGTGCTCCGAACCGCTTGCCGGGCCGCTGTCGCCCAGTCCCGCGAGATCCAGGCGGATGCTGCTGATGCCTTGCTCGGCCATCCGGCGCGCCAGCTTGACGTTGATACGCCTCGGTCCGATGCGGTGGTTCGCGCCCATGTTGAGCATCAGGCAGGCCACGGGCGCGGCCGGTACCGCGCTGGGGGTGGTCACGACCCCTACCAGCGTGCCTTCGGACCCGAACAGGACGGGGGTTTCCTTGCAATCATTCATGTACTTCAGCCAACAGTCGTTGCAGCGCTTCGGTCGGAACCATGGCGTTGTTGGGATGCGGATCGGAGGTCCAGATCAGCGGATGCTGGAAGGGCGAGAACTCGACCGGCATGTGACGGCTCGCCTCCGCGCGCACCCATTGCTCGGCCGCCTGGTCTTCCGGATCGGCGAGCACGACGGTTTCGTGCAGCGCCGTGAGTTGCAGTGTCCGCGGTTCGAGCGCGCGGAGCTGCTGGCGCAGCATCGGCGACATGCCGAAGCCGAACAACTCGTCGACGAAGGCATCGTTGTCATGCGCGAGCCTGCGCCGCCATGCGGGGTCCGGGACGCAGAAGGAGCGCTCGAGGGCGTCGACATGCCCGAAGCGCAATGCATCGAGATAGCGCGCGCCGTCGATGATCGGGTCCCAGAGCACGAGCCGCGACGGGTCGCAGCGCCCGCTTTTGGCTGCCATCACCGCCAGCGCCGCACCCAGGCGTGCGCCCAGCCACACGATGCGCCGGGCGCCGGTGCGTCGCTGAAGTTCCTCGTGCGCGATGCAGATGTCGCGCCGCCAGCCTTCCAGGTCGCCATCGGTGTCGTCGCCCGGCGAATCGCCGCTGCCGTAGTAGTCGAAGCGCAGCGTCGAGGTGCCTGAGCGCGCCAGCCGGTCCGCCAGCACGCGGAAGAAGCGGTGCGAACGCACGGCTTCCTGTCCGAGCGGCGCGCAGATCACGACCGCGAGCCCGTTCTGGCGTTCGGCGGCATGGAAAAGCCCGAACAACTGCCGCGAGGCCGGGCCGAAAAGCATGGGGGTCATGCGAACAACTCGTTCTCCTGGGCCGCAGGCGCCGTCCGCATTGCGGTGCGCGCCTCGGTCGAGAGCACGCGGGCCACCGCGCACACCACGCCGGGGCCGCCGTCAAAGGACGCCAGGGTCAGGCGCATGGTGCCATCATCGAGTTCGATGCGCACTTCACGTTCGCCCGCATCGAGGCCAACGTCGAACGTACGGGTGTCGAGCCCGAGACCGACGCCGGCCGCCTTGAGGCAGGCCTCCTTGCGCGTCCATCCGCGCAAGAAGGCGCGGTCCCGCTCCTCCGGCGCCACATGGGCGAGCGCGTGGCGTTCGGCTTCGGTGAAATGGGCTTCGGCGAGCGCCGGCGCGTCCGCCATCGGGCGCACCAGTTCCACGTCCACGCCGATCTCCGTGTCGGCGCCGATCGCGATCAGTGCGACGGACGCGCTATGGCTCAGGTTGAAGCGCACCTCGGCCGGCTCGACCAGCGCCGGCTTGCCGAAGGGTCCCGCCTTGAAGTCCAGGAAGCCGCCCGGCATGCCCGTGTGGGCGGCCAGCGCGCTGCGCAGTGCCGCATGGGCGGCGACGAATCGGCGCCGGTCGCGGGCGAAGACGAAGCGCTGCGCGCGTGCCCATTCCTCATCGGACAGGCAGGCTGCCGCCTCGGCCGAAGGCGTCGCGTCCAGGTCCACGCGCCACAAGGAACAGTGAGCCACCGGAGCCAGTGCGGCGATCGACATGGCGGATTCCTTCGTCAATTCTTTCGGCCCCAGCCGGAGAACACGCGGCCGAGCAGCCCCCGCTTCGCACCGGCTTCGGCCGCGACGGGCGCCGATGCCGTCGCCGCCTCGATGGCGCTACCTGCGGCGGCCGAAGCGAGCTGGCCCAGGCTTTCGAACACGTAGCGGCGCGGTTCGACCCTGAAGCCGAGGGCCTGCTCCGCCTGGCGAATCACGCGCATCGCGAGCAGGGAGTCGCCGCCCAGATCGAAGAAGTTGTCGTTGGCGCGGATCTCGTTCACGTCGATGCTGAGCGCACTGGCCCAGACCTGCGCCAGCTGCGCCTGCTCCGGCAGCAGCAGCGCAGGCGACGGCGCTGCCGCGCGTGGAGCCGTGGCTGCGGGGGCCGCGGAGGTGGCGGGCGCGACGGCCGTCTCGGTGGCGGCGAGCCGCTTGAGGTAGGCCGCGCTCTCCGAGTCGCGCGGCGCACTGAGCGATTCGAGCGTGTCGTCCGGCCGCTCGGCCACCTGGCGCAGCAATTCGAGATAGCGCTCCTTGAAGGCGGCGCCGGTCTCGCGCCGGTAGATGTCGGCGTTGTAGGTGATCGCGCCTTCGAGCCCCTTGGCCTTGTCCATCAGCCAGATGCCCAGGTCGTCGGTCGCGCCGCGCTGCAGCAGATGGATCTGCCGGTGCTTCAGCGTGCCGATGTCCACCGGCCGCTCGCGCGCATCCTGGAACGAGAACAGCGCCTGGTAGAGCCCCACGCCCTGCGCGCGTTCGACGAATTCCGGCTCGACCACCAGTCGCTCGAAAGGCACCTTCTCGTAGTTCATGACGGACATCAGCTCCTGCTTGATGTAGCGCATGAATTCGCCGAGGCGCTGCTTGGGATCGACCTGGAACGAGAGCGGCAGCACGTTGTTGAAGAAGCCCATCACCGACTCGAGTTCGGGCGCTTCGCGGCCGCGCACCGGCGTGGCGATCACGATGGACCGCGTGTCGATCACGCTGCTCATCATCAGGATGTAGACACCGAGCGTCAGCATGTTGAGCGTGACGTTGTGGCCGCGGCCGACTTCGCGCAGGCGTTCGGTCAGGGCCTTGTCGATGCTCAGCCAGTGCGTGCCGCCCTGGCCGCTCATGCCGGCGCGGCGCGGCATGTCGGTGCGCGGCGCCTTGGGCGTGGGCGAGTTCGCGAAGCGGTTCTTCCAGTACTGGAGCTGCGTCTCGAACTCCGGCTGGGCCAGCCAGTGCGCATACCAGTCGGCATAGTCGCCGTGCGTCACGGTCGGCTCGGGCAGCCCGTGCGGCTCGCCGCGCACCAGCGCGCCATAGATCTGCGACAGCTCGCTTTGCAGGACGTCGAAGGACCAGCCGTCCCAGATCAGGTGATGCGGCACGAAGACGAAGGCATGGTCGTCCTCGGCGATCTTGTAGAGCGCCGCGTGGAAGAGCGGCGCGCGATGGATGTCGATCGGCCGGTCGGCCAGCTCCTGCATCAGTTCGATCAGCTCGCCCTCGCGCTGGTCGGCCGGCAGATTCTGGAGATCGATCACCGGGAGCTCGAAGTCCACGGCATCGGCGATGAGCGCCACCGGCTCGCCGGTGGCGGCGTCGATGCCGACCGAGGTGCGCAGCGAAGACTGCCGGCGGATGATTTCCTTGAGCGCCGCATTGAACCTGGGGATGTCCAGCGGCCCGCCGAAGCGGTGCGCCGACGGTGCGTTGTAGACCGAGCGGCCCGGATGCATCTCCTCGATGAACCGGATGCGCTCCTGCATCGGCGTGAGCGGTGCGCTGCGGCGCGACGGGTCGTGCGGAATGGGCTCGCTGCGCGGCGCATCGCTGCCGTTCAGCGCCTCGATGGCCGCCGCCAGCCGCTCCGCGGTCGGGGCTTCGAACAGGGTGCGCAGGGGCACCGTGATGCCGAGCTCGCGGCTCAGCAGCGTCGTCAGGCGCGCGGCCAGCAGCGAATGGCCGCCGAGCGAGAAGAAGTCGTCGCGGATGCCCAGACCCGGCAGGTTGAGCACGCGCTCCATGGTGTCGAGCACCAGGCGCTCGCGCTCGTTGCGCGGCGCCAGCCGTTCGGCCGACTCCTCGCGCGTGGCGCTCGGCTTGGGCAGCGCCTTGCGGTCCACCTTTCCGTTGGGCAGCAGCGGAATCGCGTCGAGAACGACCACATGCTGCGGCACCATGTACTGCGGCAGGCGGCTGCGCAGATGGCGGTCGAGGGCGGGCAGGTCGATCGACGCACCCGCCGACTTCGCCAGATAGGCCACCAGGCGCACATCGCCTGGCTGATCCTCGCGCGTCACGACCACGCTGCGCGCCACGCCGGGCGCTTCGTTGCAGCGGGCTTCGATCTCGCCGAGCTCGATGCGATAGCCGCGCACCTTGACCTGGAAGTCGAAGCGGCCGAGGTGTTCCAGCAGTCCGTCGTTGCGCCAGCGGCCGCGGTCGCCGCTGCGATAGATCCGCGTGTCGACGCCGTCGATCGGGACGGTGACGAAGCGTTCGGCGGTGAGATCGGGCCGCTCCAGGTAGCCCAGGGTCACGCCCATGCCGCTGATGCAGATCTCGCCGGGCACGCCGATGGGGCAGGGCTGCAGGTTGGCATCCAGGATCCACACGCCGGTGTTCGCCATCGGCCGGCCGATCGAGACGCCGCGCGCCGCGACGCTCGGACGCTCCATGCGCCAGACGGTCGACCAGACGGTGGTTTCCGTGGGGCCGTAGAGATTCCAGAGTTCGCTCGTGCGGTCGAGCAGTTCGAGCGCCAGGTCCGCCGGCACCGGTTCGGCACCGATCCAGGCGCGGAAGCCGCGTGCACCCGACCATTGCGCGTCGAGCAGCAGGCGCCACATGCCGGGCGTTGCCTGGAAGACGGTGATGCCATCGGATTCGAGCAGGGCGCGCAGGCGGTTGCCGTCCATCGCGGTCTCGCGCTGCACGATCACGATCTCGGCGCCCGCGGCGAGAGGCAGCATCACTTCCGGCACCGCCATGTCGAAGGACAGCGTGGTCACGGCTGCCATCCGGTCCGTGGGGCCGATGCCGGGCTCGCGCTGCATGGTCTCCATGAGGTTCGCGACCGCGCGATGCGGAACGACCACGCCCTTGGGCTTGCCGGTGGAGCCGGAGGTGTAGATCACGTAGGCCGCATCTTCGGCCTGCGGATCGCCGGAGCCGGCCGCGAGCGGCGTCGAGGGCTGGTCGAGCCAGGCCGTCTCGCGGTCCATGAGGAAGACGCGCTCGCTCGCGTCGGCGCACCAGTTCGCCGGCGCGGCCGCCACGGTGGAGGCCGTCAGCAGAAGGCCCAGGCGGGCGTCTTCGGCGTAGTAGTCGAGGCGGGCCTGCGGGAAGGCCGGGTCCAGCGGCACATAGGCCGCGCCGCTCTTGAGCACGGCGAGCAGGGCGACAAACATGTCGACGCCGCGATCCAGGCACAGGCCGACGCGCTGGCCCCGGCCCATGCCGCGAGCGCGCAGCGCATGCGCCAGGCGGTTCGAGCGGGCATCGAGCTCGGCATAACTCACCTGGCGCGTGCCGTCGCGCAGGGCCGGCCGTTCGGGTTGCTTCGCGACCTGCGCGAGGAAGCCCGCATGCATCAGCGCGGCGCCTGCCAGCGGGGTCGGCGCCGGCTGGAGCGCCATGATGGCGGCGGCCTCGGCGGGCAGCAGCACGTCCAGGTGCGCCACTGTCTGCCTGGGGTCGCGCGCCACCGAGCGCAGCAGGCATTCGTACATGCCGAGCCAGCGCCGGATGGTCGCGTCGTCGAGCAGATCGGCGTTGTATTGCGCCTCGATCTGCATGCCGCGGGCGACCGGCATGATGTTCAGGAAGAGCTCGAAGTTCTCATAGCGGCGCGGAAGCGTGCTTTGCTCGACCTCCAGGTCGGGAAAGGTGCCGACCGCCGGACCGCTGTCGCGATCCACGTTGAAGAGCACGTTCACCAGCGGCAGGCGGCTGGGATCGCGCGGCACGGGCAGCTTCTTGAGCAGCGAGCCGTAGGTCAGTGTCTGGTGCTCGAAGGCGTCGAGCAGGAGGCTGCCCGACTGGCGCGCCAGGGCGTCGAAGCCGGTCTGCGATTCGACCGCCACGCGGATCGGCAGCAGATTGACGCAGTGCCCGACCAGGCTGGGCATGTCGCTGGGCATCTGGCCCGCGGCCGCGATGCCGATCACCAGATCGTCCTGGCCCGTCAGCCGGTGCAGCATCGCCGCGAAAGCGCTGAACATGGTCGCGAACAGGCTGGTGCCGGTGGCCGAGCCGACCTTGCGCAGGCCGTCGATCAGCCCACTGTCGAGCAGATGATCGATGCGGTACGAACTGAAGCTGCGCACGGCCGGCCGCGGATGATCGAGCGGCAGTTCCAGCACCGGCAGGCTGCCGCCCGAGAAGCGCGAGAGCCAGTAGTCGACGTGGCCCTGCATCGCGGGGCTCGCCGCTTCCTCGGCCTCCCAGGCCGCGTAGTCGGAGTATTTCGCCGCGGGCGCGAGCGCGGGGCCGGCACCGATCTGCTCGGCATAGAGCAGGCCGAGATCCTGGCCGATCACGCCCCAGGACCAGCCGTCGCAGACCGCATGGTGGGCGCTCATCATCAGCACATGCTCGGTCGGCGACAGGCTGTAGAGCGCGGCGCGGAACAGCGGCCCCTGTTCGAGCACGAAGGGCTTCTGTACGGCGGCCGATGCGTCCTCGGCCAACCGGCGCGTCTGCGCCGCCGGGTCGAGATGGCGCAGGTCATGCTCCTCGAGCTGGACCTGGGCCGCTTCGCCGATCAGCAGTTGCGTGCCTTCGGGCGAGATCGTGGAGCGCAGCGATTCGTGGCGCTGGACCAGGCGGTCGAGCGCGATCGCAAGCGCCCGCGTATCGAGCGGACCCTTGAGGCGCAGCTGCAGCGACTCGTTGTAGGCCAGCGAGGACTGCGGGCTCAGGCGGTCGCCGAGCCAGACCTCACGCTGTGCCTCGGTGGTGGGAACGATCCGCTCGATCTGACCGGAGGCGAAGGGATCGAAGTCGTCGTTGACGGCTTCCGCGGCTTGGGTGAGGAGGGCTTCGCTCATGCTTGGAATTTCGTGAACTTGCCTTGCGCCGACGGATCGGGCACGAACCAAGCGGGCTGCCCGTCCTTGTCGCGGCCGAGCCGCGCGTTGGGCGTGGGCGGATGCGCCGGATCGAAGACCGGCGCGGCGACCGCGCGGCGCGGCAGGAATTCCGCTTCCTGCATTTCGGCGATCGACTCCTTGAAGGCGGACTTGATGGTCGCGATGTCCTGCTGCGTGTGTGACGTGGTCATGAAGCAGGGGAAGTTGTCCAGGATGTGCACGCCGCGGCTGCGCATCATGGCGAACAACAAGTCCTGCAGCGGATGGTCTTCCAGCCAGGTCACGCGCCACAGCGACGAGAAGTAGCGGATTTCGACCGGTGCGCCCACCTCTCGGCAGAAGGCGCTGAGTTCGTCGGCCATCGCGGCGGTGTGCAGGTTGAGCTGCGTCTGGAGCTTGTTGTTGTCCTCTTTCAGATGTTCGAGCGCAGCCTGCGCGGCCGACAGCGCGAGCGGATGGCGCACGAAGGTGCCGGCGAAGTAGGTCACGCCGACGGTGGGCATCGAGTCGTCGCCGTACTGCCAGGCACCGCCGTCCAGCGCATCCATGTAGGCGCGCTTGCCGGCGATCACGCCGACGGGGAAGCCGCCGCCGATCACCTTCCCGTAGCAGGCCAGGTCGGCGCGGATGCCGAACAGCGCCTGGGCGCCGCCGAGGTCGCAGCGGAAGCCGGTGATGACCTCGTCGAAGATCAGGCAGGCGCCGGCCTTCTCGGTGATGGCGCGCACCTCTCGCAGGAACTCGCGCGGCTGGAAGTCGGGGCGGCGGCTCTGCACCGGCTCGACCAGGACCGCGGCCAGGTCATCGGCATTGGCGCGGATGAATTCCAGCGATTCCGGCGTGCCGTAGTCCAGCACCCGCACGTCGCCGAACATGCCCTGCAGCACGCCCGGCGCGGCCGACATGCCCTTGGCCTGGCGGCCGGCGCGCACCAGCACCTCGTCGAAGGTGCCGTGGTAGGAGCCGGTGAACAGCACCACCGTGCTGCGGCCGGTCACGGTGCGCGCGATGCGCATCGCGGCCATCACCGATTCGGAGCCCGTGTTGCACAGTCCGGCGCGGTCGAAGCCCGTCAGGTCGCACACCATTTGCGTCACGGTCGCGGCCAGCGGATGCTGGGGCCCGATCTCGTAGCCCAGGTCGAGCTGCTTGCGCACGGCATCGTTGATGAAGTCGGGCTGCCAGCCGAAGAGATTCATGCCGAAGCCGTTGAGCACGTCGACGTACTCGTTGCCGTCGATGTCCCACAGCCGCGAACCCTTGGAGCGCTCCACCACGATCTGGTAGGTGATCTCCTTCGTGGCGGGCCGGAAGCCGTTCACGACGCGCGGATCGGCCATGTGCGGACGATTGCGTGCGGTGAATTCCTTGCTGCGCTGCGTCCGCTCGACATAGCGTCGCATGAAGGCTGCCAGGCGCGCCTTCTGTCGCTCGGTCGGCTCCTTGGCCTGCGTGTGGATGCGGGCGATGGCGCCGAAGGCCTTCTTGACGTCGTACTTGGGCGTCGTCGGCGCTTCTTCGGTGCTCGTCGCTGCGCTGGAAGTGGACGCCGTGGCCGCGGCGGTGGCCAAGGGCGTAGGTTGCTCCACCGCCGGCGCCGGCAGCACAGGGCTGGCCGGAGCCGTCGGCGCCGCCGACAGCAATGCGAGTTGCTGCTGCATCAGCTGCATCTGTTGTGCAATGACTTGCTGGACCAACGAGCCGCTGCCGGCCGCGAAGCCGGCCGACGGCTGCACGGCCGGTACCAGGACCTGTTGCGCAGGCGCGGGCGCGGCGAAGGCAGGCATCGCGACGGCTTGCTGGGGTGCCGCCACGACCGGAGCCGGTGCGGCCGCGGGCGCGGCTTCGGGCGGCAGGGTGCTGTCCAGATACTCCGCCAGCGCGTCGAAGCTGCGATAGCTCTCCATGAGCTGCCGGAAGGTGAGGTTGACCTTGAAGTTCTTCTTCACCTGGATCGCGGCCTGGGTCAGCGTCAGCGAGTCGAGGCCGATTTCGACGAAGGGCGCCGCGCCTTCCACGTCGGCCATGTCGATGCCCGACAGGTTCTCGAACAGCTCGCGCAGGCGAGCGGCGAGCGAGGCGCGGCGCGCGGGGGCGACTGCGGTGGCGGGCATGGCAGGGACGGCGACGGGCATTGTCAACTCCGGAATCGGTGAGGAAGAGACTTCGGGGGCGGGCGTGCTGGGCGCCGCGACACCGGCAGGTGCGAGGTCGATCCAGTGGCGCTTGCGCTCGAAGGGATAGGTGGGCAGCTCCACGCGCAATTTGCGCTGGCGCATGTCGAGCGCAGACACATCGGGCGCAAGGCCCTGGGTCCAGAGCCGGGCGGCCGCGAGGCGCCAGCTGGCGCATTCCTGGCCGGGCTGGTCGGCCAGCAGCGGCACGGCGGGGATCGCACGTTGCTTCGAGGCCTGCTGGCGGACCAGCGCGCAGAGGGTGTTGCGCGGGCCTGCCTCGATGAACAGCGGATGGTCGATCCCGGCCAGCACGCTCTGCACCGCCGGCGCGAAGCGCACGGTCTCGCGCAGGTGGCGCGCCCAGTAGGCGGGATCGATCGCTTCGGTGGCGCCGAGCAGCCGTCCGGTCAAGGTCGAGTAGATCGGCAGCGCCGGTGCCGCGAGCGGGATTTCGCGCACCAGCGATTCGAAGGGCTCGACCGCGCCGTCCATCATCTGCGAGTGGAAGGCGTGCGAGGTCTGCAGGCGCTTCGCGGCCACGCCCTCGGCTTCGAGCTGCTGGCGGAAGCTTTCGATCAGCGCCGCGGGGCCGGCCGCCACGCTGGCGCTCGGGCCGTTGTCGGCGGCGAGCGAGAGGCCGGCCGGCAGGCGGGCCGCCAGGGCCTCCGCGGGCATGCGCACCGACAGCATGTCGCCCGGGAGCATGGACTGCATCAGCGCGCCGCGCCGCGCCACGAGGCGCGCGGCATCGGCCAGGCTCATCACGCCGGCGATTACGGCAGCGGCGAACTCGCCCACGCTGTGTCCGATCAGCGCCGCGGGCTGGATGCCCAGCGCCTGCAATTGGCGCGCGAGCGCGTATTCGAGCGCGAAGGTGGCCGGCTGCGTGACCGAGGTGGGTTTCAGTGCTTCGGCGTCGTCCGAGAACATGCGTTCGCGCAGATCGAAGGGCAGGACGCCGTCGAAAGCGCGAAGGCAGTCGTCGAAGGCCTCGCGGAAGGCGACTTCGGCTTCGCTTTCGTACAGCGCGCGACCCATGCCGGCGTACTGCGCGCCCTGGCCGGGGAACATGAAGACCGGGCGCGGCACCCAGGCCGCGATCTCTCCCGAGACCCGTGTGTTCGGATCCTCGGCACGCAGCGCCTGAACGGCCTCGGCCACCGAGCTTGCGACCACGCCTAGGCGATGCGGGAAGGCCTTGCGGCCCACGCGCAGGGTGTGCGCCACATCGGCGAGCGAGGCATCCGGATGCGCTTCCAGCCAGGCGGCGAGACGCGACGTCGATGCCGCGAGTGCGCTCGGCGTACGCGCCGACAGCATCAGCAGTTGCGGTCCGCGGCCGGGCTCGGAGGGGGCCCGGGGCGGCGCTTCCTCCACGATCACGTGGGCATTGGTGCCGCCCACGCCGAAGGAGCTCACGCCCGCGCGGCGCGGCGTTTCACCGCGCGGCCAGTGCTGCAGGCGATCGGTCACGCGAAAAGGCGTGGAAGCGAAGTCGATGGCCGGATTGGGTGCCTCGTAGTGCAGAGACGGCGGGATCGACTGCTCGCGCAGCGCAAGCGTGGTCTTGATGAGTCCGGTCGCACCGGCGGCCGCCACCAGGTGGCCGATGTTGCTCTTGACCGAGCCCACGCCACAGAAACCGGTGTCGCCGGTGTGGGCGGCGTAAGCCTTGGTCAGTGCCGCGATCTCGATCGGATCGCCCATCGGCGTCGCGGTGCCGTGCGTCTCGATATAGGAAATGCTGCGCGCATCGACACGGGCCGAAGCCAGGGCCGCCGAGACCACGCGCGCCTGGCCGTCGATGCTGGGCGCCGTGAAGCTTGCTTTCACCCCGCCGTCGTTGTTGGTCGCAACGCCGCGCAGCACGGCATGCACGAGGTCGCCGTCGGCGAGCGCATCGGACAGGCGCTTGAGCAGCACCACGGCCGCGCCGTCGCTGAACACGGTGCCCTGGGCCTTGGCGTCGAAGGTGCGGGTGTGGCCGTCGGGCGACAGCATCGCGCCTTCCTCGTAGAGGTAGCCGCTGTTCGGCGGGCAGGTGACGGCGGCTCCGCCGGCCAGCGCCATGGTGCAGTCACCGTTGCGCAGCGCGGAGAACGCTTGCGCGACCGCCACCAGCGAGGTGGAGCAGGCCGTGTGCACGCTGATCGCGGGTCCGGTGAGATTGAGCCGGTGCGCGACGCGCGTGGCGACGAAATCCTTGTCGTTGGCCAGGCTCACCGGCAATTCGCCGAACTGCTCGATGAGTTCGGGCCGGGCCATCAGATGGCGCCGCAAATAGCTGTTGCCGTAGACACCGCCGAAGACGCCGACCGGACCGGGCGTGGTGTCGGGCGCGTAGCCGCCGCGCTCCAGGCATTCCCAGCACAGCTCCAGGAAGAGCCGCTGCTGCGGGTCCATGATGTCGGCTTCCTTCGGCGGGATGCCGAAGTGCGCCGCGTCGAACATCTCGATGCCGTCGACCACGCCGCGGGCGCGCACGTAGTCCGGGTCGGAGCGCAGCGCCTGGGGGATGCCGGGGTCGAGCGTCGCATCATCGAAGAAGCTGATGGTCTCGCGGCCGGCGCAGAGGTTGTCCCAGAACTGCTCGATGTCGGCAGCGCCCGGGAAGCGGCCGGCCATGGCGATGATCGCGATCGGTTCGGGGCCTGTGTCGCGGGCTGTCGATGCGGTGGTGCCCAGGGCCTCGGGCCGTCCGGATGCCGGCGCTTCGCTGCTCGGCGCGCCCATGGCGCGGGCCAGCGCGCGCGGCGTCGGTTCCTGGAAGAAGTCGGTCACGGCCAGCTTGCGCGTTCCCGCACCCTCGAGCACGCGCAGGACGCGCAGCACCGCGAGCGAATTGCCGCCGAGCTCGAAGAAGTTGTCGAGCACGCCGGCGCGGTCGATCTCAAGCACTTCGGCGAAAGCCTGGCACACGCGTGCTTCGAGAGGGCTGGCCGGTTCCTGGTACACCGAGGCCAGTTCCGGCCGCTGGCGCGGCGGCGCGGGCAGGGCGCGGCGATCGAGCTTGCCGTTTTCCGTGAGGGGCAGCGCGGCCATCTCGACGAAGGCGGAAGGCAGCATGTACTGCGGCAGGTCGCGGGCCAGGTGGGCACGCAGTGCCGGCGCGGCCATGCGGCGTTCCGGGGCGGGCACCACGTAGGCGACGAGCCGGGGCTCGCTTTCGCCTTCGGCCTCGCTGCGCGCAATCACCGCGCATTCGCGCACGTCCGGATGGCGCAGCAGCAGGTTTTCGATCTCGTCGGTTTCGATGCGGAAGCCGCGGATCTTGACCTGATGGTCCATCCGTCCCAGGCATTCGATGTCGCCTTCGGCGTTGCGACGGCCCAGATCGCCGGACCGATAGGCGCGCAGCGTTTCGCCGGTCGCGGGGTCGGTCCAGTCGATGAAGCGTTCCGCGGTCAGCTCGGGGCGGCGCAGGTAGCCATTGCTCACGCCGGCACCGCTGACGACGATCTCGCCGGTTTCGCCCGGCGCCACGGGGCGAAGTTGCTCATCGAGCAGGTCCACGCGCAGGTCGGGAATGGGCCGGCCGATCATGCTGCCGCGCCGTGCCTCCAGGTCCGCCAGGGCGATCGGGCGGTAGGTGACGTGCACCGTCGTTTCCGTGATGCCGTACATGTTGACCAGTTGCGGCTTCTGATCGCCATGGCGCTCGAACCATGGGCGCAGCATCTCGAAGGACAGCGCCTCGCCGCCGAAGATCACGTAGCGGAGATGGAAGGCCTCGACCGGCAGCGCCGTGCCGCGGTCGGCATCGATGAAGGTGCGGAAGGCGGACGGCGTCTGGTTGAGTACCGTGACCCGCTCGTCGACCACGAGTCGCAGGAAGTCCGAGGGCGAGCGCGTGACCGCATAAGGCACGACCACCACCCGGCCGCCGTGGATCAGCGCGCCCCAGATCTCCCAGACGGAAAAATCGAAGGCGTGCGAATGGAAGAAGGTCCAGACATCGTCAGGGCCGAAGCCGTACCAGGCATCGGTGGCGTCGAAGAGCCGTGCGACGTTCGCATGCGTCACCAGGCAGCCCTTGGGGCGCCCGGTGGAGCCGGAGGTGTAGATCACGTAGGCGATCGCTGCCGGGTCCGCGTCGCCGATGTCGGTGCCGTCTTCCTCATCGAGGCTCGGGTCGTCGACGAGGAGCACGGGCAGGCTGCCTGCGGGCAGGGACTGCGCCTGGTCCGAATGGGTCAGCACGGCCACCGGCTCGGCGTCGGCCAGCGTGAATTCGAGCCGCTCCTTCGGGTATTCGAGATCGATGGGCAGATAGGCCGCGCCGGACTTGAGGATGGCCAGCAGGCCGACCACCATGTCGATCGAGCGGTCCATGCCGATGGCGATCAACCGGTCGCGCGCGGCGCCGGCACGCCGCAGCCGGCGGGCGAGGCGGTTGGCGCGGGCGTTCAGCTCGCCGTAGCGGATCGTCTGGCCATTGCAGGAGATGGCGATGGCATCGGGGTGCGCCGCAGCGCGTGCAGCGACGCGCTGGTGTATGGGTACGAATGTGCTCACCATGGATTCCCCTCTCTCGCCACCAGTGCCTGATCAACGCAACACGATGTGTCCGCCCCGGAGGTTAGTAACAAAGCAGTCAGTTTACGGCCCGGTTCGCATCTTGCCCAGGGAATCCGTGTGCCGCCACTTGCCAAAAGTCATGTCGAAAGACATAGACCGCAACCATTCGGGCAACACCGGATGCACTTGGTTGCGATTGCCATCTTGACAAGCGACCGATATCGCAGTCGATTGTGCCGGTGTTTGAGGGGAGAGAGTACTAAAAGCTGACGTCTTTCGTCAGTTAGGCGACAAATTCGATAGAAAAGTTTTATTTCTTTGCGATTTGTCGCCTCGCCTCGGTCAGGCGGTCGCTTCGTCCAGCGTGTCGTCGAGGTGTCCGGTATCCGACCAGCCGATGAGGGTGAAGCCTTGCGGTGTCCAGAGCAGCCGGTTGATGGCGGCATTGCCGAGCTGCCAGGTGCGCGGCGCCTGGAGTTCCTGGCCGGTGGCGGCCCGGTACAACACGTCCATCACGCCGCCATGGGCCACGATCACCACCAGCTCGCCGGGGTGATTTGCCGCAACCCGTGCCGCAGCGGTGGTCACCCGTTCCCTGAAAGTGAGCAAGGACTCGCCGCCTTCCGGAGCGAATTCGGGATCCCGCGTGCGCCAGAGCCGGGCTTGATCGGGCAGGGCCGCATTGATGTCGGCGAAGGTGCGCCCCTCGAACTGACCGAAGGCGCGCTCGCGCAGTCCGGGTTCCGCACGCACCTCGAGTCGGTGCGGCCGTCCGATTTCGAGCGCCGTCTGCCAGGCGCGCGCAAGGTCGCTGGCGTAGATCGCGGCCACGGGTTGGTCGCGGAGGGCGTGCGCCACGCGTCGGGCCTGCCACAGGCCGGTGTCGTTGAGTTTGATGTCGAGTTGGCCCTGGATGCGGGTATCGACATTCCAGGCGGTCTCGCCGTGGCGGATTGCGATGAGTCGGGTGGCCTCCATCGAGGGCGATTCTAGGCTCGGTGTCCAGAACCGATCGCCCTTTCGAGTCGACTGAGGTCGGCTCGGGCCTGCGCGCATCGGAGCGCAGCGCCCGCTCGATCGTGAAGGGGCTTGCGACGCCGCCATTCCCGGCCCATGAATCGGCGGGCGAGGACGTGTGCGTCGTGTCCAAGGCCGCAACCGCATCGCTCGGCGAATCAACCCACACTGAAGAAGGCAAGAAGGCATCGCATGGACAGGATCGGAAGAACTGGATCGGACCGTCTCGACGGCAGGACATCGGGCGCGTCGCAGGCCGATGAGGCAGATCCCCCGCAATCGACCGCTCCCGCGGCATCGACTTCGAACAATGCCCCTTCACAGGGCGACACCTCCGGCTTGCGGCCGGATGCTCGGGCCTATGCGGTGATCCAAGCGTCGCTCAAGGACTGGATCACCAGGGAGGGCTCAGCCGCCATCGAAGGCTCCCAGCGGTTTCTCTTTGCGATTCAGTACGACACGAAATGCCTGGATCTCGCATCGCTGGGCCTTGTGGGCCCTCTGCCGTCGGCCGTTCATCTCTCGCCGATCGAAGATCTCGATGCGCAGGACAACGCGCTGACGCACGCTCACATCCCGGACCTGATCGGCGCGAGGCTGCGGTCGATCAATCTTTCCGCGAATGCGATCGAAGAGTTCCCCATGGGCGTTCTCCATGCACGCGAGCTCAATATCCTGGAACTTGAAAACAACGCGGTCGCACATGTGCCACCGGCGGTTGCCGTCTTGCCGGAGCTGGAATTTCTCGGCGTTCAGAACAACGACCTGGAAGACCTCCCCATGGAGCTGTTCAGCCTGCCGAGGCTGTCGGGCGTGGATGCGTCGGACAACATGCTCGGCGAGCTTCCTTTCAATGTCGGGCTTGCGCCGAAGCTCGAGTTGCTGAACCTTTCCAACAACCAGCTTCGCACCTTGCCGCATTCCATCTACGCCAAGGATCCCAATGACTTCGACCTGCATGTGAATGGCAATCCGCTTCACGTCACAACGCGCTGCGAAATGTGTGAATGGGTCCCGCCCCTCAGAAGCAATCTGCGCGATGGCGCCCTGAATGCGCTTGCCGATACCTTGGCGCTCCCGGAGGGGGCGGAGGAGCTCTCGGGTCTTTGTTCACTGCATGAGATGGGACTGAATTCGATGGATCCGCATAGCCGGTCCGTCCTCGAGAGCCGTTTCGGCGCGTCCGATCCCCGCCGCGGCCTCTTGTCAAGGCGCCTCGCCATTCTCAGTCCCGATGCTGCTTCGCTGCGCACCTCCGCGGTCCGGGCCGCACCAGCGGAAATCTGCATCCTGCTCGCCGTCAAGCCTGATCTGGTCCATGTGCATCCGGACTTCCAGAAGTCCGCTCTCGAAGCGTTCAGGATGAAGCATCCGGAAGTGACGGACGAGGATCTGCCGCCAGTGCTCGCTCCCAAAATGATTCGGGAAGAGTTGCGACACGCGAAGTTCTCTCCCTACGAAATGCTCCAGGGCTCGTGTCGTGCCGCCAGGCGCATATCGCCCGACGACAAGGCCGGCTTGGTGATCGAGAAACTGGTGCTTCGTTCGCTCTGGAATCTGGGCATCGAGAGGCTGACAACGGCCACCTGGCGCGCCTATTTTGGTGACGGTGTGCCCGATCCGCGGGTTCTGGCGGGAAATTGCGCCACCGCCTGGCTTCTCAGACAGGCCCATATCGTGGATCAGGACCCTGATTTCGGCGCGCGCGGCTTTCTCTACAAGAGCGTCGCATCGCGCAGCGCATTCTCGGCGCAGCTCTTTGAACTGCAGCGCGTGGCCCTTGCCACCTGGCCCGGCGCAGCGTCGATTCCGGTGGGGACAGGTCTGCCTGCGAGACCGGATACGCCTCCGCCTGGTGACAGCCGGTCGCATGGCGGTGCAGATGACCGCGCCAGGGGACTGGACGGAGGCCAGGGAACGCTTTACGCGGGCACCTCCGAAGGACCCGGAATCCAGCCTGTCCCTTCGTCCGCAGAAGAAGCAGGTGGCAGATACAACAGGGAATCGCTTGTCGCGCTTCTCGACGTGGACGAGGACCCCGAGTGGCAACGAGCAAGGCAACTGTTGAATGACGGGACCTCCCTGGACAGGAGCCAGGAAGCCCGCTTTCAGGAACTCGAGGAGCGCATGAGGAATGAGATGGTTCAGCGAGGGCTGCTCAGGAAATAGCGACCCGCGAGGTGCGACTTCCGTGCGGACTCCGACGGCCGCGACGGCGTCAGTGCCTGGCGGTCGGGATCTCGATGTCCACGCGTCGCATGCCCTCGCCGCTCTCCTGGGCCTGCTGCGAGGGCAGGCGCTCGAAGCGGTAGGTCGCTTCTGCGGGCATCTCCGTCAGGCTCGAGAAGCTGCGTACCTCGCTGTCGACCACCCAGGGGGTGGCGAGCCCGCGAGGCTTGTGCACAGCGCCAGCGCCGCGAGTGCCATGTTCATGCGGACCTCCTGAGGAATCCCCGGTGTGGCGAAAGCCCGGCGCCGTCCGTCCCCAGGATCAGAGCTGCACGATGCGAAGCGCCGAGGGGGTCGGGAACTCCGGTGGATCGAAGGCCTTGTCGCCCTCCGCGTCAGCCACGCCCGTGGCCTTCAGGCCCTGGAAGTCGAAGGCCGTTGCGTCGAGCAGGTGCGAGGGCACGACGTTCTGGAGGGCGTTGAACATGTTCTCGATGCGGCCGGGGAACTTGCGCTCCCATTCGCGCAGCATCTCGCCGACCTGCTTGCGCTGAAGGTTCTCCTGGCTGCCGCAGAGGGTGCAGGGAATGATCGGGAACTGGCGGTGCTGGGCCCAGCGCACCAGGTCTTTCTCCGCGACGTAGGCCAGGGGCCGGATGACGATGTGCTTGCCATCGTCGCTCACCAGCTTCGGCGGCATCGACTTGAGCTTGCCGGCGAAGAACATGTTGAGGAAGAAGGTCTGCAGCATGTCGTCGCGATGATGGCCGAGCGCGACCTTGGTCGCGCCCAGCTCGTCGGCCACGCGATAAAGGATGCCCCGGCGCAGCCGGCTGCACAGTCCGCAGGTGGTCTTGCCCTCGGGAATGACGCGCTTGACGATGGAGTAGGTGTCCTGCTCCTCGATGTGGAAAGGCACGCCGAGCGCCTTCAGGTAGGTCGGCAGCACGTCTTCGGGGAAGCCTGGCTGCTTCTGGTCCAGGTTGACCGCGACGAGATCGAAGTGCACCGGTGCGCGGGCGCGCAGCTTGAGCAGGATGTCGAGCAGGCCGTAACTGTCCTTGCCGCCGGACACGCAGACCATGACCTTGTCGCCCTCTTCGATCATGCGGTAGTCGAAGATGGCCCGGCCGACCTCGCGGCAGAGGCGTTTTTCCAGTTTATGGGTCTCGCGCTCGATCTTCGGCGCGCGCGTTTCGCTGGGCGCTGTGTCCTCGGCCCAGCCGGCGGCCTCGACAGCGTCGAGGGAAGCGATGGCATTCATCATTTGCTCCTGAAGACTTCGACGCCCACGGCGTCGCAGTCGGGGTAGACATCGGGCTTGGCGGTCGAAACCCGCGCTGCCTGCACCTTCGGATGCGCGAGCACCTGGTTCAGGATGTCGTCGCAGAGGGTTTCCTGCAGGTGGACGTGGCCCTTGGTCAGGCGTGCCGCGACCGTGCGCCGGATGAAGTCGTAGTCGACCACCTCGTCGAGCTCGTCGGCCTTCGGCGTCGAGACAGCGAGCGGGACGTACAGATCGACATTGATGATGACGCGCTGTTCCGCGCGCTTCTCGAATTCGTGCACGCCGATGTTGATCCAGACCTCGTAGTTGCGCAGGAAGACGCGCCGGCAGGAGAGCAGCAGGGGGTCCAGGGAGGCGGAGGTCATGGGGAGGAAGCTTTCAGCAGGTCGTCGACCACGAACATGATGTCGCGCTCCAGCGGCACCAGATGCTGTCCGTTGTCGACGCACAGGGTGGTGCCGGTCACGCTCGGCGTGCCGGCCAGAAAGACGCAGCTCTTCGCGACGTCCGCCGCATCGATGGGCCGGCGCATCGGATTCGCCCTGGCGGCCCGTTCGAAATTGTCGGCCGCTTGCGGCCCGCTCTGGAACAGGATGCCCGGCGCCACGCCGCATACGCGCACGGCCGGTGCCAGCGCTTGGGCCTGCAGGGCCACGGCGCGTTCCAGCGCCAGCTTGGACACCGTGTACGAGAAGTAGTCCGGATTGAGGTTGTAGACCTTCTGGTCGAGCACGTGGATCGCGCAGCGGTCGAGTCCATCGCCCGGCGTCGCCGACCGCGCCAGCAGCCGCGCGAAGTCGAGCGGTGCGATCAGGTTCACGCCCAACTGGCGCAGGGTGGCATCGACCTCGAAGTCGAGCCCGGTGTCGGGCTCGAAGGCGGAGGCGTTGTTCACGATGCAGGCGATCGGGCCATGGGCCGAGACCTCGGCCACCAGGGCGCGGCGGCCGTCTTCGCTGGCGATATCGGCCTCCACCGCCTGCGCGCGAAGGCCGGCCTCGCGCAGGCCTTGGCACAAGGCCTGCGCCTGGGGGTGCGATGCGCGGTACTGGCACCATACGGACCAACCTGCGCGCGCGAACGCCTCGCAGACCGCCGCGCCCAGCCGTTGGCCGCCGCCGGTCACGATCACGCTGCCGCGTGGGGTCGATTCCGCCATCCTGATAGATTTCCCGTATGAAATTGGAGCGAGGCGCCGGAGGCGCCACACCCTTGGTCCGGATTATCGACGCCGCGCTCGCGCGCGACGGCGGCTGGCTGCCCTTCGATCGGTTCATGGCGCTGGCGCTGTATGCCCCGGGGCTGGGCTACTACGCGAACGAGCGTCGGAAGTTCGGCCGCATGCCCTCCTCGGGCAGCGATTTCGTGACGGCGCCGGAACTCTCGCCGCTGTTCGGCCGGACGCTGGCGCGGCAGGTGGCCGAAGCGATGGACAGGACGGGAACTTCCGAGGTCTGGGAGTTCGGCGCCGGCTCCGGCGCGCTGGCGCTGCAACTGATCGAGGCACTCGGAGACCGCCTCACGCGCTACCGGATCGTCGATCTCTCCGGCACCCTGCGCGAGCGGCAGAGGCTGACCCTCAGCGCGCATGCCGACAAGGTCGAATGGCTGTCCGAGCTGCCGCCGGTCCTGCGCGGCGTGGTGGTCGGCAATGAGGTGCTCGACGCCATGCCGGTGCAGTTGCTCGTACGCACCGGCGGGCAGTGGTTCGAGCGCGGCGTCGTGCGCCGGGACGAAGCCTTCGCCTGGGAGGACCGTCCCACCGACCTGCGCCCACCGGTCGAGGTGGCGGGCGCGCACGACTACCTGACGGAGATCCATCCGCAGGCCGAGGCCTTCATCGCCACGCTGGCCGACCGGCTCGAAGCGGGCGCGGCCTTCTTCATCGACTATGGATTTCCGGAAGCCGAGTACTACCACCCCCAGCGCCACATGGGCACCGTGATGTGCCACCAGGCACACAAGGCCGATGCGGACCCGCTGGCCGGCGTGGGAGAGAAGGACATCACCGCGCACGTGAACTTCACGGGTATCGCGCTCGCGGGCCAGGATGCGGGCCTCGCGGTGCTCGGCTACTGCTCCCAGGCGCGCTTTCTCCTCAATGCCGGCATTCTTCCGATGCTGGGGCAGGCGCCGCTCGCGGAGCGCACGCTTGCGGCCCGGCTCATCCACGAGCACGAGATGGGCGAGCTCTTCAAGGTGATCGGCTTCGCCAAGGGCGAGCCGTGGGACGCGCTGGGTTTCGCCGAAGGCGACCGCAGCCATACCCTGTGAGACGCGCCGGAGCGCGCGCTCGTGTTTAATCGGCGTCTTTGCCCTGCGGCCCACCCATGAGTTCGACGTCCACGCCTTCCGATCTTCTGCGCATTGCCGACGCGCTCGCCGATGCGGCGGCGCTGCATTCGCTGCGCCTTTTCCGCACCCCGCTCGACATCATTGCCAAGGCGGACGAGAGCCCGGTCACGCAGGCCGACAGGGCCGCAGAGAGCGCGATGCGCGACATCCTCGCGGCCGAACGCCCGCAGGACGGCGTCTATGGCGAAGAGCACGGCCAGGAACGCGTCGACGCCGAGCGCGTCTGGGTGCTGGATCCCATCGACGGCACGCGCAGCTTCATCACCGGGTCGCCGCTGTGGGGTACGCTGATCGCGCTCGTGCGCGGCGGTCGTGTCGAGCTGGGCATGGTCGACATGCCCGTGCTCGGCGAACGCTGGGTGGGCCAGTCCGGTCTGGGCGCCCGGCGCAACGGCCAGCCGGTCCGCGTGAGCACCTGCAGGGCCGTGGCCGAGGCCCGCATCGTCACCACCTCGCCCGACATCTTCGGCGCCGAGGACTGGAAAGCCTTCGACACGCTCAGCCGCCGCTGCGCGATGCGCCGTTTCGGCGGCGACTGCTACGGCTATGCGCAGCTCGCCGGCGGCACCATCGATCTGGTGGTCGAAACCGGCCTGCAGCCCTACGACTACCTCGGCCCGGCGGGATTGATCGAGGCCGCGGGCGGCATCATCACCGACTGGGAGGGCCGTGCGCTGGGCCTGCAGTCCGATGGACGGGTGATCGCCGCCGCGACGCCCGAACTCCATCGACAGGCGCTCGCGGTCCTTGCGGCCTAAACTGCGGGCCAGATGATTCGCTGGCTGATCGTTGTCGTCCTCGCGCTGCTGCTCATGAACGGGCTCACTGCCTGGCTGCGCCGCTTCGGTTTCGGGCGCCTGCCCGGCGACTTCGAATTCCGCGCCTTCGGGCGCGACTGGGCGCTGCCGATCGGCAGTACCGTGGCGCTCAGCTTCATCGCGGCGCTGGTGGCACGATGGATCTGACCCGATGAAAGCCTGCGTCGATATCGGTGGTACCAAGGTGGCCGTGAGCCTCGCGCCGGACGGAAGCGCATCGCCGCTGGTCGGCCGCCGCAGCGAACCGACCGCGAAGACCGGCGACAACGACGCGGTCGCGGTCCAGATCCTGCGGCTGGTCGACGAGATCTGCGCGGATCAGGGCATCGATCCGGCGTCGATCGACCGCGTCGGCGTCTCTTCGGCCGGCCCCTTCGAGTTGAGGGATGGCATGGTCGAGCTGGCCACGCCCAACATCTGCGGCGGCATTGCCGGTCCCGCGCGCGGCCTGCCGAATGCGTGGATGACGGCCCTGCTGGAGGCTCCGCTCAGGTGCCGATTCGCCCGGGTGCGTGTCGAGAACGACGCTGTCGCGGCGCTGGAGGCGGAGCGCCGCTGGGGCGCGCTTCAGGGCATGGACCATTGCGCCTACGTCACCTGGAGTACCGGCGTGGGCGTCGGCCTCTGCGTGGACGGCCGCCCCCTGCGCGGCAAGAACGGCAACGCCGGCCATGCGGGTCACAGTTTCGTGGTCGACGACGACACCCATGCGCTGTGCGGCTGCGGCAATGTCGGCGATGTCGAAGGGCTGGTCGCCGGCAATGCGATCGCACGCCGCTTCGGTCGTCCGCCGGCCGAGCTGTTTGCCGCGGCAGCGCGCGGCGAGCAGGAGGCGCTGACCACGGCCGACGGGTTGTGCCGGGTCATGGGCCGCATGCTCTACAACCTGATCGCCACCCTCGACCTGCAGCGCATCAGCCTGGGTGGCAGCGTGTTCTGGAACAACCAGGACTTCCTGCTGCCGCGGCTTGCGGCGCAGGTCGACGGCAGGCTGGTCGCGCTGACGCGAGGCGCCACGCTGGTCGCGGCGGGCTTGGGCGACAAGGTGGGCGACTACGCGGCACTCGCGCTGGTGGATTGAGCGCCTTTCGGTTCCCGCCTCCCCCGGGGGGGCGTGTGCGGTGGCGTGCGGGGAATGCAGGGGATGCGCCGTGCATCGCGACCGCTTCCCGTGGATCGACGCTCATCGCGGGTTCGGCCCTTCGTTCCAGATGGCATCGTCCAGTCGTCGATAGCCCCGCAGCGTGACGTTCTCACTGTGCGGTGAAATGGTCGTCGGCACGCGTTCGCGCTCGTGCGCCTCTTCGTGCTCCGGCTCGTCGCCGAAACCGAGCTTGCCGAGCATGTGGTCGCGCCAGCTGACGGGTTCGCGCTCCAGGGTGAGCTCGAAGGGGCGAAAGGGCAATCGCATTGCGACCGCTACTTGCTGAAGGCGACTCAGCTCGGTCATGAACTCGCTGCGAACGATGGCGCTGTCGGCGCTGTAGCCGCGTGCGCTGAACTCGGGTCGGTCCACCACCGTATTCGACTGGCCCACCAGCCACGCGATGGCACAGTGTCCTTGCTCCGCGAAGGCATCGCGCCGCCGATCGCTGAAGTGCTCTTTCCAGACCGCCATGTCGAAAGGTCCCGCACCCAGTGCCTGCAGCGAGGATCGCGCCATCGTTTCAAGCCGGGCCGCGAGCGGGTCGCTCGGCCGCAGGCGCATCGCGAGGCGGCATTGCGCGCTCAGGAGCTGAAAGGCCGAGAACCTGTCCAGTAGTTCGGCCACCAGCGGCCTGGGCAAGGGAACGGGTCCGATGTCTGCGTCCGTCAGTCCGGGGTGCTCGCTCTTCAGCTTGTCGTGATGGTCCTTCTGGAAATGCCGATGCATGGGCATGGCTTCGGGTGCGACGGCCAGGAGCACGCATCCGTCGGGCGTATTCCAGGGTGCGGCGGCCTTGGCTTGCGCCCGCAGCGTATTGGCGGCGGGATCGTCGGAGGCAAGAATGCGCAATCGGTCGTACGCCGGATGGCCTTCCGGACAGCCGTGCTGCCGGATCCCGCGGCGGATCTGGTCCGCGACAGCGGCCGGGAGCTTGGTTGTGCGCATATCCGCCGGCGATCCGAAATCCGATAGCTGGGCGGACCCTTCGGGCAGAGCCAGAACGGAAATCAGCGCCTGGAGCGTCTGTTCGAAGGGCCGGGGGTCCCGGGCTTCCGGTGACATCCATTCCACCAGCCTGCACAGCGTGGCGACCGTCAGCGGATTGCCCGCGAGGAGCGGCGCAAAGCGCCGCGGGTCCTGCCCGTAGATCGATTCCGGCAGCTCGCGCAACTGGTTCCCGGAGACGTCGATCAGTTCGATCGTCTGCGCCAGGCCGAGGTTGGCCGGCAGCGCATTCAGGCGGTTGGAGTTCGAGAGAACCATGCGCAGACCCGGGATGTCAAAGAGTTCCGGCGGCAAGGTCGACAACGCGTTGCCGTTCGCGTGCAGCGCATGGAGCGCGCGGCATGTGCCGATTTCCGCCGGCAGTTCGCGCAGTGCGTTGTGGCCGATGTCGAGGGTCTCGAGCGTCGGCGGAGACAGCACGCTGAGGGGAACATCGCCGAGTTTGTTGCGCGACAGATCGAGGTATTCGAGCTTCGACAGATTCCCGAGCGCCTCGGGGATGTCCTTCTCCTTCAATCCGTTGCTCGTGACGTAGAGGTGGCTGAGCGTGCCCAGCATTCCGAGCGCCTGAGGCAAGGGGCCATGGACATTCAGGCAGGACAGGTTGAGTTTGCTGGCCTTGTCCTTGAATGCGGCTGTGATGCGTTTGCATACCTCCTTCTGCTCATGGGTGCCCGTGCTGCTCCAGTCGCGCAGCGCACATTGCAGCATTCGAAGGCGTTCCGCGTCGCTCATCAGGGCGTCAGGCGATGTGCCCTGTGCGCGCGCAACGGGGTTTTCGGCCAAAGGCGAGGATGAGGGCGTGCGCGGCAGCCCGGAGGGGTTGGGGTCCTGCCCGCTCGGGGTGTCGGCCGCGATGCCCGCGAAGGCGTTCGGATTCGATCCGGCAATTCTGTGCACGCTTACTCTCCCATCATCAGAAAGATGCCGGCGCACCTGCGTTGGCGAGGCGCTGGCGGGGTTCAGTCTTGGAGATTCAGCCGTGCGGCTCGGATCGGACGCGGCTCGGATGCGAGCGTGGCCTGCTGAAGCCGCCTGAGCGCGTCCATGAAGCGTCCGCGCGAGGGCGCGCTCTCGTGGGAGTATCCGCGTGCGCCGAAGAGAGGATCGTCGATGACAGTCGCGGCCTGTTGCTTGAGCCATGCAATGCAGGGGAAGCCCTTGGCGACCAGGGTATTGGTCGGGTCGGGCCCGAAGTGCGCGCGCCAGTGTTCCTGTGAAAAGGGGCCGGCGCCGAGCTTTCCGAGCGTGTCCTGCACCCGGGGCTCCAGCCGGTCGAGCGCGGGGTCATCGGGCGACAGGCGCATCGCAATGCGGCACAGGCCCTCGAGGAGCTCGTAAGAGGAAAAGCGCTGTAACAGCGCTTCGCGCAATGGCTCGGGAAGAGGAACAAGAGGAATTGAAGGCGTCGCAGGATCCGCCTGCTCATTGGACGCCGGCTGCCTGCTCCGCAGCGCGGCGAGCAGCTCTTTTTGGAAGTCCGGATGCAGAGGGGCTGACTCGGGTTTGATGGCCAGCAGTGCGCAAGCTTCCGGCGTATTCCATGGCGCGGTGTTCGCGGCGATCGATTCAAGGCGCCGGGCGTCGGGCGACGGACCGAGGATGGCGAGTCGGGCCGTCAGGAGATCATGACGGGGATCTCCGGATGGAAAGAAGTTCTGCAGAAAATCGAGGGCGTCCGGGCTCAAGGGCTTGAGCCGCATGTCCTCCAGCGAGGCCAGGTCCGAAAGCTCCTCTGCACCCTCAGGAAGCGCCAAGGTGCGTGCCAGTCCACCCCGCATGGAAACCATTCGCATGTTGGCAAGGAGGCCGCCAGCGTTTGGCGCGGTCGACACCCACTCGTTCAGCTTGATCCACGTGGCGACGCTGAGCGGTGTGTTGTCCAGCCCAAGCATGAGCTCCTCGGGAGAGTGGGCGTAGAAGGACTCCGGCAATTCGCGCAGCCTGTTGTCGGAAAGATCCAGGACCCGGAGCTTTTGTGCAAGGCCGACATTCAGGGGGAGTGTCGACAGCGCATTGCCGTCGACGTGTAGTTGTTGCATTGCCGGGGTGAGGAACAGTTCCGGCGGTAGTTCGGTCAGGCTGTTCCGGCTCAGTACGATGCAGCTCAACGCCTGGCAATCGGCGATCTGCGGCGCTACGTGCTGGATGTGGTTCTGACTGAGGCTGAGAAAGTGCAGATTCGGCAGGGACAGCAAAGTCCTCGGGATCTCATGCAGGTTGTTTTCCGACGCTGAGATGCTCTGCAGTTGCGGCAAGTCGGCCAGCCACGCGGGAAAGTCATTCTCCGTCAGGCGATTGTGCTGAAGATCGATGGATGCGAGTCTGTCCATCAGGCGGATCGACGGGGGCAAGGGGCCGGTCAAGCCCAGATCTGCGAGGCGGATGCGGCTGCCGCATTGATCGAAGGATGTCTTCAGGCGCTGCGTGACGGCCTCGATCGCCACAGGGGACAGTTGACTCTGGTCTCGCCAGAGGTTGAGCGAACTCACGAAGTGCCTCTGGCGCTCGGAGGCGGTCAACCCGGCCTCGTGGGGACCGGATGCCGATGTCTGCGCGTTCGCTGTGAATGAAGGTGGAGGCGAGCCCGCGTCCTGTGCAGCTTCGCCTGCGCCATCGCCAGGCAAGTTCACGCCCGTTTCACGAATCCTGAACATGTGTTTGCTTCTCCATTGGCGCCGGGCATTCGGACGCTCGGGGCTCGGCGTCGCGTCGGCCGGCCTCAGTGCGAAACCAGGCTGGAGAGGTTCAGCCCGAGCTCCGCTTCTTTCGTCGCCGCCGTGGCCTGACGATGAGTTCCTTCGGGAAATCCGGATGCAGGCAACGCGGTGCAGGTTCAGGTCTGCCGCTTGTTCGCTGTCTCGCGCAGCGCGTCGAGAAAGCTGTGCCGCCACCAGTGCACATCCTGATCGCGGATGCGCGCGAGCAGCTTCTGGTGCCTCTCGCGCCGCTCCTCGACCGGCATCTGAAGCGCCTGCTGCACGGACTCCGCGGTGCCGTGCGTGTCGTAGGGATTGACCTGCAGCGCTTCCTTGAGCTGCTCGGCGGCACCCGCGAAGCGCGAGAGCACCAGCACGCCCGGATCTGCCGGATCCTGCGCGGCGATATATTCCTTGGCGACCAGATTCATGCCGTCGCGCAGGGGTGTCACCAGTCCCACCGCGGCGGCCCGGCACAGGCCCGGCACGCGCTTGCGGGCGACGATGCGATGGATGTAGCGCACCGGCATCCAGTCGAGCTCGCCGTAGTCCCCGTTGATGGCGCCGCACAGCGATTCGAGTTCGCGGCGGATGTCGCCATAGGCGTCGACGGTTTCGCGGGTCGGCGAGGCGATCTGGATCAGCGTCGCGCTGCGACGGTTCTCCGGATAGTTGGCGAGCAGCTCGCGAAAGGAGCGCACGCGGTGCGGGATGCCCTTGGTGTAGTCGAGGCGGTCGATGCCCAGCAGCAGTCGCCGGGTCGAGTACTCGCGCTTCATGGTTTCGTACATCTCGCGCGAATCCTTCGCGTGCGTGAGCGCGGCGAATTCATCGACGTCGATGCCGATCGGGAAGGCACCGGCGCGCACGGTCTGCCCGTAGGCCCGGTACAGGCCGTCGCCGAGCATTTCGCCATGGGCTTCGTTGCGCAGGTAATGCTCGAAGTGCTGCACGTCCTGATGGGCCTGGAAGCCGATCAGGTCGTAGGCGAAAAGCGAGCGCATCAGCCATTCGTGCTGTGGAATGGCCGCCAGGATGATCTGCGGCGGCAGCGGGATGTGCAGGAAGAAACCGATGCGCTGGGTGCAGCCCATCGCGCGCAGTCCCGCCGCGAGCGGGATCAGGTGATAGTCGTGCACCCAGATGATGTCGTCGGGCTTCAGCAGCGGCATCAGCCTGCGCGCGAAGAGCTGGTTCACGCGCCGGTAGTTGCTGATGAAGCCCGCATCGAAGTTGGCGAGGTCCAGCCGGTCATGGAACACGGGCCACAGCACGTTGTTGCTGTAGCCCAGGTAGTAGCCGTCGTGGTCGTCGCGCGAAAGATCGATGGTCGCGAGCGTGACCTCCCCCGCATGCTGGATGCGAAGCTCGCCTTCGCCCGTGGGCCCGTCTTCGACGATGCCGCCGCTCCAGCCGAACCACAGGCCGCCGCTTTGCTGCAGGCTTTCGCCCAGCGCGACGGCGAGGCCGCCCGCGGCCGGCTTGCGCGGATCGGCGACTCGGTTGGAGACGACGACCAGGCGGCTCATATGCATGAATCCCACGGGGCGGACAGGCGCACGGCTGCATTGATGATGCCGACCATCGAATAGGTCTGCGGGAAGTTGCCCCACATCTCGCCCGTCGCGGGATGCGTGTCTTCCGACAGCAGGCCGAGCGGATTGCGCGCCGCGAGCATGGTGTCGAAGATCTGCCGCGCCTCGGCCTTGCGGCCGATCTTCGCGAGTGCGTCGATGCGCCAGAAGGTGCAGATGTTGAAAGCGGTCTCGGGCTTGCCGAAATCGTCGGCGGCTTCGTACCGCCGCATGTAGGGGCCGTCGCAGAGCGACTTCTCCATGGCCTCGACGGTGGAAATGAAGCGCGGGTCGCGCGCCTCGATGAGGCCGACCTCGACCATCAGCAGGACGCTCGCGTCGAGCTCGTTGCCGCCGAAACTCTCGGCGAAGGCCTGGCGTTCCTCGCTCCATGACCTGGTGAGGATCTCCTCGCGCATGCGCGAGGAATGGCCGTGCCAGTAGGCCGCGCGCCCGGGCAGGCCGAGCGCGCGCGCAATCTTGGCCAGCCGATCGCAGGCGGCCCAGCTCATGAGCGCGGAGCTGGTGTGCACCCGCGCGCGCGTGCGCAGCTCCCACATGCCGGCATCGGGCGTGCCGTAGACGCGGATTGCCTGCTCGCCGACCGCTTCGAGATGGGGGAATTCGGCCACACCGGCACGGCTGGGCAGCCGGTGATCGTGGAAGGCCTGCGATGCGCCGAGCACGATGTTGCCGTAGACGTCATGCTGGAAATGCTCCTGCGCCTGGTTGCCGACGCGCACCGGCCCCATGCCACGGTAGCCGGGCAGGCCGGGCACCACGGATTCGGGCAGTTCGCGTTCGAGCCCGATGCCGTAGAGCGGCTGGATGTGCTCGCCGTGCGAGCCGATCACCACGTTGCCGAGCCAGCGCAGGTAGTCCTCCATGGTGGCGACTTCCGACAGGCTGTTGAGCGCCCGCACGACGAAGAAGGCGTCGCGCAGCCAGCAGTAGCGGTAGTCCCAGTTGCGCTGGCTGCCGGGGGCTTCGGGAATGCTGGTGGTCATGGCCGCCACGATGGCGCCCGTGTCCTCGTAGAGGGACAGCTTGAGCGTGATGGCGGCGCGGATCACCGCGTCCTGGTATTCGAAGGGGATGGCGAGCCGCTTGGTCCAGGTGCGCCAGTAGGCAATGGTTTCCTGCTCGAAATGCCGCGCCGTATCGGCAATGCCGTCGGTCAATGTCTCGTCGGCGCCGAGGATGAAGTTGTGCTCGCCGGAAAGCACGAAGGGCTGGTGGGAAAGAAGGTGGGAGATCGAGGCGTCCGTGTTGAGCCTGAGCGTGAAGTCGGGCCCGACATAGCGGATGTGGTTGCTGCCGCGCGTGATGGTCGGTGCCGCTTCGCCCCACTGGAAGCGCGGTGCAAGCACGATGCGCACGCGCGGCGCGCCCTGGATGGGCCGGACGCGGCGCACCAGGGTCAGCGGCCGGAAATAGCGCGAGCGGCTGCGAAAGCGCGGCGCGAGATCGGTGATCTCGATGCCCTGGCCGGTGTTGTCGAAGAGCTGTGTGCGCAGCACCGCGGTGTTCGGCTCGTACCACTGCTTCGACGAGGCGAAGTTCTCGATCTCGATCGACCAGTGGCTCCCGTTCTCGCCGGCATTCAGCAAGGCACTGAAGACCGGATCGCCGTCGTATCGTGGCAGGCAGCACCACACGATGCGTGCGCGCGCATCGATCAGCGCGCTGTAGGCGCAGTTGCCGATCACGCCGAGCCCGAGCGAAGGCTCGGCCGGCGGTGGAAAGGCTGCACGCTGCAAGGGCGAGGGCTGGGCCTCGGCAGGCGCGGCGGCCGGGAGGTCTTGAGGATTCGTGGTCATTCGGACTTCCTGGGCAATGAGGGCTTCGACGTGGCGAGCCGGTCGCGCGCCGCCGTCAGCCATTCGAACACAGCGTCCGGCGAATCGAGGCGGTGCAGGGCCAGGCTTGGCCCCGAACCCACCTTGATCGCGATGCCGCCGCGCGGCTGGACGATCGCGAAGCCGCTCTCGTCGGTGGTGTCGTCGCCGGCGAAGACAGGCATGCGGCCGGCGAATGGCGTCTCGCGCATGAAGGCGTCGATGGCGGTGCCCTTGCTGATGCCGGCCGGCTTGACCTCGAACACGCACTTTCCGTGGATCATCTCGAGCTGCGGCTGACCTTCGATCATGCGCGACATGGCCTCGCGGCACAGGGTTTCGAGCTGCGGCGCCAACCGGTAGTGCAACGCGATGGCCGCATGCTTGCGCTCGACCAGCAGGCCTTCATGAGCCCGTGCGAGTTCGTTCGCGGTGTCGAGCACGGCCACGAGATCGGGGGCTTGCTGCTCCTGCATGCGCCCTTCGGCATCCCGGCGCTGCAGGCCGTGCTCGCCTGCGGCGGGGAGGCGCAGCGGTGCGAGGAGGCGGTCCAGCGCATCGATCTGACGGCCCGACACGATGGCCAGCGCGCCGCGCAGCAGTTCGTGAAGATCGCCGAGCAGCGTGACCAGCGTCGACGGTACCTCGACCGCCTCAGGCGTTTCGGCGATGGCCGCGAGCGTGCCGTCGAAATCCAGGAAGAGGGCCGCGTTGCGCGTAAGTCGGGGAGGTGTCCGCATGACGGGAAAACCTTAGCAGACTCGCGGCCTGCATCGCGTCGGCCAAAACCGTCAATCGGGCGGCGGTGACTCGGCGGCCGGTTCGCCCGGTGCGATGGCCTGGGCCACGGCCGCGACGCGCGCGCGCCCGATGGCCTCGCCGATCTTCGGGCCCGTGGCGCCGGCCTCGATGGCGGCGCGGGCGATGGCGTCGGTCGCGACTGCCTGAGCGGCGGAGAGGGCCGCACCCAGGCGCTGTCGTTGCGGATAGGGCCGCTCCTCGAATCCAAGGCGTCCGCGGGCATCGCATTCGCAGGCCCAGAGCACCTCGTCGAAGCGCGCCGGTTTGCGGAAGGCGTCGCATCGCTCGAGCAGGCGAACCAGTGCTGCGGCACCGAACGCGCCGCTGCCGTGGATGTTGCTGTGTTCACGCGCCACCACCTCGGCGAGTTCACGGATGTCGACCGGCACGCGCCAGCGCTCGCACACAGTCCGCAGCAGCCGGACGCTGCGCTGCTCATGCCCGATGTGGCGCGGCAGGACATCTTCCGGCGTCTGGGCCTTGCCCAGGTCGTGCACCAGGCAGGCGAAGCGCACCGCAAGCGGTGCCTCGAGGCGCGCCGCCATGTCCAGCACCATCATGAGGTGCACGCCGGTGTCGATCTCCGGATGGTGAACGGCGGGCTGCGGAACGCCCCACAGGTGCTCCACTTCGGGCAGCAGGACCGCCAGCGCGCCGCAGGCGCGCAGCAGTTCGAACATGCGGGACGGCTTCTTTTCCATGAGGCCGCGCGCCAGCTCCTGCCAGACGCGTTCGGGCACGAGTGCATCGACCTCGCCCGCGTCCACCATCTGGCGCATCAGCGACAGCGTTTCCGGGGCCACGTCGAAGTCGTCGAAGCGTGCGGCGAAGCGGGCCACACGCAGGATTCGCACAGGGTCTTCGCGGAAGGCGTCGGTCACGTGCCGCAGCACCTTGCCGCGCAGGTCGCGCTGGCCGCCGTAAGGATCGACCAGGTCGGCCGGATCGGGCATGAGCTGGCCCGACCCGGCCGCCTTGGCCGCGGGAAGCGCGATGGCATTGATGGTGAGATCGCGCCGGGCCAGGTCCTGCTCCAGCGTCACGTCGGGCGCGGCATGAACCACGAAGCCGCGGTAGCCGGGCGCGCTCTTGCGCTCGGTGCGCGCGAGAGCGTATTCCTCGCGGGTCTCGGGATGGAGGAAGACGGGGAAGTCGCGGCCGACCGGCAGGAAGCCCTGCGCGGCCATCTGTTCGGGCGTCGCGCCGACCACGACCCAGTCGCGGTCGCTTCCCGGGCGGCCCAGCAGCGCATCGCGGACCGCGCCGCCGACGAGATAGGTATGCATGGGGCCGGAGTGTAGAAGCGCCGCGCCCGGCGCCACCCCGCCGTGCGGACGGCGCGCCTGTGGTGATCGGTGACCGGTGACCGCCCGGCGTCAGCGGTGGAGCCGGTACGGTTCCTCGAAAACCAGGAAGTCCTTTTCGGCGCGCGCGGCGTCGATCCAGGCCTTGACGCCCGGCAGGGCCTGCACGCGCTCGATGTAGGCCGCGATGGCCGGCGGCACCGGCAGCCCGTAGGTCCTGATGCGGGTGCCGACCGGCGCATAGTACGCATCGGCAATGCCGAACTCGCCGAACAGCATCGGACCTCCGTGCGCGTCGAGCAGGCCGCTCCAGATTGCCACGATGCGCTCCAGGTCGGCGCGTACGCCGGGCTGGTCGCGCAGGATCAACTGCCCCTGTTGCGCGAGGTCGGCCTCGATGTTCATGCCGCAGTGGGTGCGCAGCGCGCCGAAGCCCGAATGCATCTCGGCGCAGATGCTGCGCGCATGCGCGCGCTGCGCCTTGTCCGCCGGCCAGAGTCGCTTGCCGGGATGGGTCTCCGCGAGGTATTCGCAGATGGCCAGGGTGTCGTGGATGACCAGGTCGCCGTCCTGCAGCACCGGCACGCGTCCGGCCGGAGTGAGGGCGAGCACGGTCTTCTTGAATTGCGAATCCGCATCGAAGGAGTCGAAGCGGACCATGGCTTCCTCGAAGGGGATGCCGGCCTGCTTCATGAGCACCCAGGGGCGCATCGACCAGGACGAGTAGTTCTTGTTGCCGATGTGGAGCTTGGGCATCGTGGTCCTCCGATAGGCTGCGAAGCCGCCGATGCTAGCGGCTGCGCGCGGTGGAATTGATGCGGATGGCGCGCCTCATTGATGTCTGGCGCGCAAGGGCATCAGGGCAGGTCCTTGTTGGGCTCCGGCATGGCGGCGTCGCGCGGGCCGATGCGGCCCAGGCGCTCCTTGAGCGACTGCGGCCGGCCGGTGATGAGCGCGGCGTAGTTGATCGTGTTGGCCAGCACCTTCTTGACGTAGTCGCGCGTTTCGTTGAAGGGCACGTTCTCCGCCCAGATGGCCGCCTCCAGGATGGGGCCGTTGCGCCAGTTGCGCGGCCGGCCGGGGCCCGCGTTGTAGGCGGCCGCTGCCAGTGGCATGGAGCCGTCGAAATCGTCGAGCGCGAGCTTGAGGTAGTTGGTGCCGATCGTGATGTTGGTTTCGCGGTCGGCGATCTGGCCCGGCGTGAAATCGGGCAGGCCGATCTTGCGCGCGGTCCAGCGCGCGGTCGCCGGCATCACCTGCATCAGTCCGGAGGCGCCGACGCCCGAGCGGGCATCCATGATGAAGCGGCTTTCCTGGCGGATCAGGCCATAGACATAGGCCGGGTCGAGCCCGATGTCCTCGCTCTTGCGCAGCACCGTGTCGCGGAAGGGCATCGGGTAACGCTGGTCGACGTCGATCACGCCCTTCGTGCGCTCGCTGGTGTTGATGCAGCGGTCCCAGACCTCGCGCTGGCAGGCCAGGTCGGCCGCCGCTAGCAGTTCGCGGTCGGTCATGCCGCCCTTGTCGTGCAGGTTGGTGGCGTAGTTCCACTCGCGCGTGCCTTCGGGCCGCAAGCCGATCGAGATGGCGTACAGCGCGCGATTGAGTGCGGCGTTGCTGCGGGCGCTGTTCTTCTCTTCCGCGGTGAGCGGCGCAGGCCGGGGAGGCACCGCGGCGCGCTGGCCGAGTTCTTCGAGCGCCAGCAGTTCGTAGAAGCCGCGCGTCCCCGCGATGCTCCCGAACAGCGCGCGCGCCTGCTCGCGGCGCTCATCGCCGCCCAGGGCCTTGAGCGCACGGCCCTTCCAGTAGATCCACGCCGGGTCCTGCTGCTGGGCTTCGCTCATCGCGCCGATGGCGGCTGTCACGCTCCTCCATTCGCCCGCGCGCAGCGCGGCGCGTGCCTTCCAGGCAAGCATGTCGTCGGTGAGGTCGCTGTTCTTGCTGACCTTGTCGAAATAGCTGCCTGCATCCGGCGAGAGCTTCATGGCGAACTGGCGGCCGATCGCGCCCCAGAGCCAGTTGCGCTCTTCGGCGGAGAGCATCGGCGACCACTTGTTCTCCAGCTGCGTGGCGGCCATGTCCGGATCGGCGACGCTCATCTTGACCAGCGCGAGCACCACCAGCTCCCGGCGCGTCTTCGCGGCCACGAAGGCCCGGCTGCCCAGGAACCTGGCGAGGCTGGCGTTCATTTCGTCGAACTGCGGCACGGCGTCGGGCGCGACCAGCAACACGGCGGCGCGTGCGGCCTGCGGACGGTTCGCCTCGATGGCGAGCCGGGCCTTGCGCCAGGCGTCATTGGGCGACAGGAGCCTGGCGCCGATCATGCGGTCGGCGGCGGTCAGGCAACCGTCGTCCAGGTCGCGCTGGCCGAGCCAGAGGCGGCGCACCTCGTCGGCCTGGGCCTGTGTCGTCGGGCCGTTGCGCAGCGAATCGACGAGGACGGCGTAGCAGCGGACCTGGGCATCGTCCTGCATGCGGTAGTTGGCGTAGGCTGCCGAAAAGTCGTCCCAGTCGCGGCGCTGGCCGAGGAGCAGCAGCCAGTCGTTGCGCAGGCGGTCTTCCTGGTAGGTGCCGGCGTAGCGCGTGAGGAAGTCCTGCACTTCGCCGGCGCCCGCGTCCTGGAGCCGGGCCTTGAGTTCCCAGTAGGCCGCCCAGGGCTCGAGAAGGTGGCCTTGCGTCTGCGGCAGCATGGCCGACAGTCGGGCCTTGTCGTTGCGCTGGAAGGCCTGCTTCATCTGCAGCAGAACGTCGTCGTCCCGGTTCTGCGCGTGGGCCTGCGGGGTCTGGCCTGCGAAGGCCAGAACGATTGAAAGAGCGAGCGCCGAAATCGAAATGCGAGGCCGGCCGCCCGCGGATGCCAAAATGCTTGCGAACTGCATCGGGGGATTATGGACAACTCAAAGGGTGCCGACACCTCGGCCACCGCCACATTTCTCAAGGCTCAATTGCGCGCGGCACTGGTCGAGCAGCGGTTGAACATGCCAGACCGTCTCGTTCGCGCCGACATGCTGCAGCGGGTGATGCGCATCTGGCTGGTCGGACGGCCGGACACCGTGATCGGCGCCTATTGGCCGATCAAGGGCGAATTCGACCCGCTGCCGGCGCTGCATCGCTGGAAGGAGGACGGCGAATTGCTGGACGAGCCTTTCAGGCGCCGCATCGGCCTGCCGGTGGTCAACCGCGAGCACAAGACGCTGACTTTCCATGCCTGGTACCCCGGCTGCCCGATGGAAAACGATGCCTACGACATTCCCAAGCCCAAGGACACCGAGCTGATCGTGCCCACGCTGCTCTTCGTGCCCTGCCTGGGCTACAGCGCCGGAGGCTACCGGCTGGGCTACGGCGGCGGCTTCTACGACCGCACGCTCGCGAGCCTGGAGCCGCGGCCGTTCACGGTCGGGCTGGGATTCTCGGGTGGTTTCGTCGACGATTTCGAGCCGGAGGCGCACGACGTTCCGCTGGACGCGATCCTCAACGACAACGGCGTGGTCTGGCCGGTCGGCTGACGCTCAGTCGGGGTGGTCGACGGTGTCGGGATCCGGCACTTCGCCGATCGTCTGCCGGGTGACGGCCGCCTGGGCCTGCAGCCATTCGCAGAACGCCCGGATCTCCGGCCGGGGCGCGCTGCGCTGCGCGGTGAGTAGCCAGTAGGCCATCGGCGAATCCATCCGGTGCTGCGGCAGCACTTCGACCAGGTCGCCATTGGCCAGGCTCTCGGCAATCAGGGAGCTCCGCGCGAGCACCAGGCCCTGGCCCGTGAGGGCGGCCTGCACCATCTGGTAGGCGTAGTTGAAGTACAGCCAGCGCCGCGGCTGGGCGCGGGGCATCTTGTTGACCTCGAACCAGCGTCGCCAGGTGAGCCATTCGAGATGCGTGCGGTGCGCGTCGCCGGCCTCGATGAGCGTGAACTGCGTGATGTCCTGCGGCGCCTTGATCGGCGGATTGCTCTTGATCAGCCACGGGCTGGCGACCGGCGTGAGCGTTTCGCCGAAGAGGCGCACGGCGCCCGGAGGCATCGACTCCGCAGTGCCGTAGCGCAGGGCGATGTCGATGTCCGAGAGATCGAGGTCGAGCGCGGTGTCGGTGGCGTCGATGCGGATGTCGATTTCCGGGTTGTCCTGCTGGAAGGCCTCGAGCCGCGGAATCAGCCACATCGAGGCGAACGAGGCGAAGGTGGTGAGCGACACGCTCTTGCGCCCGGCGGTCTGCCGGATCTGGCGCACCGCTCCGTCGATGCGCGGCAGCGACTGCTGCACCGCGATCAGCAACTGGGCACCGGCGGTCGTCAGCTCGACCGCGCGCGTGTGGCGCAGGAAGAGAGGAGCGCCGACCTCGTCTTCCAGCGACTGGATCTGCCGGCTCACGGCCGATTGGGTGAGCGCCATCTCCTCCGCCGCCGCGCGGAAGTTGAGATGCCGGGCCACCGCTTCGAAGGCGCGCAGATGGCCGGCCGAGATCGGGCGCGTGCGCAGGTGGGTTTGTGAATGCAGCATGACGGGCGCGTGACGGAGCAGGGCTGGATTGATGCGAAACCGGAATCAGTAGCCTAGCGCGTTTTCATTGGACCGCCAAGGAGGCCGCGACGATCATTCATTCCCGAAGCGCGCGGTTGCGTTTCGGTAAACCGCCACAGGAGTTTGATCATGTCCGCCACCTACGCACCCTCTTCTCTGCAGACCCTTCCGCAGTCCGGCCGTGCCGTGGAGGTGCCGCCGGCCGTGCGCCGGGGTGCCTGGCGGCTGGACGCCGGCGTGGCCATGAGCCTCAGGGCTTCGAGCGCGAGCGTGCTGCGCATCCGCCAAGGCCGGGTCTGGGTGACCCGTGATGCGACCGCCCGCTCGGGCAGCGAAGACCTGGTGCTGGCGCCCGGCGACGCGCTGTCGGTCGCGGCAGGCGAGCGCATCGTGATGGAGCCGTGGGACGGCCACGGCGCCACCTACAGCTGGGACGCGGCACCGGCCGCCTGATTCTTCGGGGCCGTCCGGCCCCGACGATCCGCGTTCGAAGCCACGCAGCCGGCGTGGCGGCGCACGCTCATGGCGACCGATGCGTGCGGCGTGCATCGGAAGCGGCCTTCCATCGCGTATCGTAGAGGCCTTGTCCTCATTCCCCGGACACGAGTCCGAGCCCGGCAGCCGCCGGCCATTCCAATGACCGCTGCCGCCCGCCGCCTGTGAAACTGCTGTCCCGTCTGCGCCAGATCGCCATGGTCGGAGGTGTCGAATCCTTCGGCGTGGCCGTCGGCGGCATCGCCGGATTGCTGGTGGTCAACGTCCTGCCGAAGGACCAATACGCCGCCTACACCTTCCTCGTCGCCTGCATGACGCTGATGCTGGGCGTGACCGACCTGGGCCTTGCCCATTGCTGCCTGCCGGTGGTCGGCCAGCGCACGAAGGAGGTGCCCTGGGTCGTCGGAGCCTGCCAGCAGGTGTTCCGCAAGCGCTGGCTGCTGCTGGTTCTGGGGCTGGCCGTGGTCGTGCCCTACTGGTTCTACAGCTCGCGCGAGCACGGCTGGTCGGGCAGCGGCTACCTGCTCGCTTCAGCGCTGATGGTGGCGGTGGTTCTGCTTTCGTTGCGAGAGCACTATGCGAGCCAGGTGCTGCTGATCCTTGGCCACATTTCGACGCTGAACCGCATCGGCTTCTCCTCGCACGTGGTGCGCATCTGCTTCGTTGGCGCCGTGCTGCTGCTGCCGATGAGCTCCTGGTCGGTGGCCGGTGTCGTGGCCGCCACCGCCGCCGCGACGCTGGTGAGCGTGACGCTCTATCGCCGGGAATTCGGGGTGCGCCGGATCACCGACGCGCGGCTGTCACCGGAAGATGCCCGGCGGGTCGATGCGCAGGTCCTGCAGATCGCGAAGCCTCTGGTGCTGCCGGCCATCTTCTACCAGGTGCAGGGAGTGATCACGGTCTTCCTGGTGTCGCTCTTCGGCACATCGAACATGGTGGCCGAGGTCGGGGCCTTCGGGCGGCTGAGCATGGTGCTCATCGTCGTGGACCGCGTGACCAACATCCTGCTGTTTCCGGCGATCGCCCGTGCGCCCGCGGGCGCGCGACTCGGTGCCATCCTCGTGCAGGTCCACCTGGCCTATCTGCTCATGATGTCGGCGGTGCTGCTGACTTCCTTCTTCCTGCCGCAGTACTGGATTCTTCTGCTGGGCGAGAAGTACCGCAGCATGGAGCCGCTGGTATGGATGGTGTTCCTCTCGTCCATCCTGATGAACGCCTCGGGCTTCGCATTCCGCACGCTGACCGTGCGAGGCGCGACGGCCGGACAAAGCTACAGCATTCTGGTCACGCTCGCGACCCAGGTGCTCTACCTGTGGTGGATCGGCATCAGCGACCTGCGCTCGGTGCTCGGCTTCGGCATCGCGACCAGCGTTGCCAACTTCGGCTATCAGTACTGGCTGCTCGGACTGCGCTGGCGCGAGTGGCAGCGCGAAGGCGCGTCGGGCGGGGCGCAGAGCCCGGTGCCCTGATTCAGAAGCCGGGTGCGACTCCGCTCAGGTGCGCCGGTAGACCCGCCCGATGGCGGCCGCCACTTTCAGCGACAACTGCCGCTTCGCGAGATCGCCGTCGGAATACACCCGGATCGGTGCGTTGGCGAAGCGGTAGTACCACTTGCTCGCTGCAGAGGGGGGGCGTCCCTTGAGCGCCTGGCGAATGTGCCCGCCGTGCCAGGGTTTGATCGATCCGATCGCGTGCGACAGGTAGTAGCCGCCGGGCGCGAAATCCATCGCCTCCGGGCCGGCCGTGTTGAGCGGCGCCTCGGTCACGGTGAGGGCGAAGTTCAGCGCGTCCTGATCGGTCGAGTGGAAGAGGGCGGCCGAGCCGCCCGCCTTGAGTTGCCTGGCGCCCTCGTTGTACGCGACGACCAGGTCGCACAGCCGGCGCCACAGATCGAGAAAGTCCACATGCGCGCGCGAGACGGCGATGAAGCCGGCGTTGTAGTAGCGCTCGAGCGGGCGCCGCGGCGTGGCGCCGTGGGGTTCGAAGAAACGGTTCCAGAGCAGCCGCTTGGGATGCCGCGCCGGGAAGCACCAGTTGACGTCTTCCGCAAGCGAGATGCCGTCCTCGGTGAACCATCCGCAGAAGGAGGCCCAGTCGCACTTGAGCACGATGTCCGGGTCGATGTAGGCCACCATCGTGGCGTCCGGCGCATGCTTTTCGAGCATCTCGCGCACGAAGGTCGGCTTGTAATAAGTGAAGTGCAGCGGCGTGTCGAGCTCGATCATGCGCAGCGTCAGTGTGGGCGCGACCTGCAGCCGCCCGCTCGCGCGCTCGTAGGCGGGCGCGTCCACGATCCAGCCCGGCAATGGCCCGCGATAGCCGACCCAGAGTTCACCGACATAGCCCGATGCGATGAGCGAGTTCGACAGGGCCGCGACACCGAAGTGGTAGTTTCCCTCGAAGAGCGTGCAAAGCGTGATGTTCATGGATGCTGTAGGTAGTCGCGTCCGAGTGTAAACAAATGTTTTATCTTTTGGGCGCTCCCGATGGCCTATGGCGGGCCCATCCATTGGCGTATGTCACGCTCGCGGGCTCGAAGTCGCCGGGCATCGCCACGGGCTCCCCGGGCATCGTCCGCATGAGCGCGCCGATAATCCGCGGCGGCCCGACGCAACGCTCCCCCTCCCACACACAGGCATGAATCAGACCCCGCAGGACAACCACGAACCGATCGACGTCGTCATCATGGCGGCCGGAAAGGGCACGCGCATGAAGAGCAGCCTGCCCAAGGTACTGCACCGCCTGGGTGGGCGCGCCCTGGTTGCGCACGTGATCGACACCGCGGCGCGTGTCGGTGCGCGGCGCGTTGTTGTCGTCACCGGCCACGGCGCGCCCGATGTCGAGGCTGCCCTCGAACACGCGGTGCCGGGAGTGCGGCCTGAATTTGCCCGCCAGGTGCCGCAGCTGGGCACCGGCCATGCGATGCAACAGGCCGCGCCCTTGCTGCCTGACGACGGCACGGTGGTCGTGCTGTCCGGCGACGTGCCGCTGATCGGCGAAGCCACCTTGCGCGCGCTGGTCGCGGAGAGCGCCGGCCGCCGCCTCGCGCTGTTGACCATCCGCACGGACAACCCCACCGGCTACGGCCGTATCGTGCGCGCGCCGGGCACGCAGGACGGAGACGGCGAGGTGCACGCCATCGTCGAGGAAAAGGACGCGACCGAGGCGCAGCGGGCGATCCACGAGATCTATACCGGCGTGATGGCCGTGCCTGCGCGCCTCCTCAAGCACTGGCTCACCCGCCTGGACAACAAGAACGCGCAGGGCGAGTACTACCTGACGGACGTGGTCGGCTTCGCGACCATCGATGGCGTGCCCGTGGTCGCGCATCGCACCGAGGACGCACTGCAGGTATCGGGCGTGAACAGCCCCGCGCAGCTTGCGGCGCTGGAACGTGCCTACCAGCGCCGCCAGGCCGATGCGCTGATGGCGCAGGGCGTGCGCCTTGCCGACCCCGCGCGCTTCGATCTGCGCGGCACGCTGGTGTGCGAGGCGGACGTGGACATCGATGTGAACTGCATCTTCGAAGGCGCGGTGTCGCTGGGTGCCGGCGTGCGCATCGGCGCGAACTGCATCATCGCGAATGCGCGCATCGACTCCGGCACCGTGATCCATCCCTTCACCCACATCGATGGCGAGTCAAGCGGTGTGAGTGTCGGCGTGGGCGCGCGCATCGGGCCGTTCGCCCGGCTGCGGCCCGGCGCGCGGCTGGGTGCCGAAGTGCACATCGGGAATTTCGTCGAGGTCAAGAATTCGACCCTCGGCACCGGCGCGAAGGCGAACCACCTGGCCTACCTGGGCGATGCGACCGTGGGCGAGCGCGTCAACTATGGCGCGGGCAGCATCACCGCGAATTACGACGGCGCGAACAAGCACCGCACCATCATCGGCGACGACGTTCACGTGGGCAGCAACTGCGTCCTGGTTGCGCCGGTGACCATCGGCGCCGGCGGCACCATCGGCGGCGGCTCGACGGTGACCAAGAGCACCGAGCCCGGCGCGCTGACCATCTCGCGCGCGCGGCAGGTCAGTTTTCCGAACTGGCAGCGGCCTGCCAAGACGCCCAAGGCTTCCTAAGGGCGCCCTCGCGCGGCGCGCGCATCGGAGGGGCGGAGTCAGGCCTCGATCTCGGGCAGTGGCACGGACGGGGCGAACTTCGCCCGCTTGAGGCTGAAGAAGGCCTTGACGTTGCGCACGTTCGCATCGGTCGTGAAGAGGCGCTGTGTGAAAGCCTGATAGGCCGGCATGTCGCGCACGGTCACGATGAGCACGAAATCCGGGCCCGGCGACACGCGATAGCACTGCTGCACCGCATCGTCGGAAGCCGCACGCTGCTCGAAGTCGGCGAGCGCCTGTGCATCCTGCCGGTCCAGCGAGACCTCGACCACCGCGGTGAGTACCGCACCGATGCGGTCGCTGTCGAGGATCGCCACCTCGCGGGCGATCCAGCCCGATTCGCGCAGGCGGCGAACGCGGCGCAGGCAGGTCGGCGGCGAGATGCCCAGCCGCTCGGCCAATGCCAGATTGCTCTGGGATGCGTCCTGCTGAAGCGCATCGAGCAGCCGGCGATCGATGGCATCCATGTCTGTGAATTTCATGGTGAATGAGATTATGGAATAAATGATCTCTGTTCTTGAAAAATGAAATCAGACGACAAAGTCAGCGGTTATATGGAGAAACATTTCACGACAGGACGCCTACGATCTCGCGTCGATTTCAGTTCGAGGAGTCTTATATGTGTGGCATCGTCGGCGCCGTCTCCGGACGCAACATCGTTCCCGTGCTGGTCCAGGGGCTGCAGCGGCTCGAGTACCGCGGCTATGACTCCTGTGGCGTGGCGGTCTACGCCGACGGCTTGCGGCGCACGCGCACGACCTCGCGCGTGGCCGACCTGCTCGCCCAGGTGAAGGAGGACCGCATCGAAGGCGGCACCGGCATCGCGCACACGCGCTGGGCCACCCACGGCGTGCCGGCAGTGCGCAACGCGCATCCGCACTTCAGTCATGGCCCCGGGGCGGATGCGGAGGCCACGCGTCCCGGGCGCGTGGCGCTGGTGCACAACGGCATCATCGAGAACCACGACATCCTTCGCGCATCGCTCCAGGCTCGAGGCTATGTGTTCACGAGCCAGACCGACACCGAAGTCATTGCGCACCTGATCGACAGCCACTATGACGGCGACCTGTTCGAAGCCCTGAAGGCCAGCGTCAAGCTGCTTCAGGGGGCCTATGCCATCGCCGCCATCTGCCGCGACGAGCCGCACCGGGTGGTCGGCGCGCGCGCGGGCTCGCCGCTGATCCTCGGCGTGGGGAAGGATGACGGCGAGAACTTCCTTGCCAGCGACGCCATGGCGCTTGCCGGCGTCACCGACCAGATCGTGTATCTCGAAGAGGGCGACCTGGTCGACATCCAGCCCGGCAAGTACTGGATCGTCGACCGCGGCCACAAGCCGGTGAGCCGTCCTGTGCGCACTGTCGTCGCGCACACCGGCGCGACCGAGCTGGGCCCGTACCGCCATTACATGCAAAAGGAAATCTTCGAGCAGCCGCGCGCGATCGCCGACACGCTCGAAGGCGTGGAAGGCGCCGTGCCCGAACTCTTCGACGGCGTCGATGTCGACGGCAAGCCTGGCGCGGCCGCCTGGCGCGTCTTCAAGGAGATCGACAAGGTGCTCATCCTGGCCTGCGGCACCAGCTACTACAGCGGGTGCACCGCCAAGTACTGGCTCGAAGCCATCGCCAGGATCCCGACTCAGGTGGAGATCGCGAGCGAATACCGCTATCGCGAATCCGTGGCGGATCCGAAGACGCTGGTGGTTGCCATCAGCCAGTCCGGCGAAACCGCGGACACGCTGGCCGCGCTCAAGCACGCGCGCGCACTCGGCATGGCGCAGACCCTCACCATCTGCAACGTCGCGACCAGCGCGATGGTGCGCGAATGCAAGCTCGCCTACATCACGCGCGCCGGTGTCGAGATCGGTGTCGCGTCGACCAAGGCGTTCACCACGCAGCTGGCGGGTCTGTTCCTGCTCACCCTCGCACTGGCCCGATCGAAGGGGCACTTGTCCGAGGCCGATGAGGCGCGTTACCTGAAGGACATGCGGCATCTGCCCGTTGCGCTGCAGTCCGTGCTGGCGCTGGAGCCGCAGATCATCAGCTGGGCCGAAGACTTCGCGCGAAAGGAAAACGCGCTCTTCCTCGGCCGTGGCCTGCACTACCCGATCGCCCTCGAGGGCGCTCTCAAGCTGAAGGAAGTCACCTACATCCACGCCGAGGCCTATGCGGCCGGCGAACTCAAGCACGGACCGCTGGCGCTGGTCACGAGCGAAATGCCCGTGGTCACCGTCGCGCCCAACGACGCGCTACTCGAAAAGCTCAAGAGCAATCTGCAGGAAGTCCGCGCCCGCGGCGGCGTGCTCTATGTGCTCGCCGACAGCGACACGCACATCGAGAACAGCGAAGGCATCCACGTGATTCGCATGCCGGAGCATTACGGTGCCTTGTCGCCGCTGCTGCATGTGGTGCCGCTTCAATTGCTCGCGTATCACACGGCGTGCGCGAGGGGAACGGACGTGGACAAGCCGAGGAATCTGGCGAAGAGTGTGACGGTGGAGTAGGGGGCGTCAACGGCTCGTGACGACGACGACAGCAGCGGCGGGGGACGGGGACGGACGCGACGACGACGGGGTGTCGACACACGCCGGCTTTCGTCAATCATGTCCTCCACCCGGCGCTTCAATTCGTCGAAATGAAGCGCCCGGATTTCCGTCGGAGGCACGAGGAAACCCGGTCGAGCCCTCTCACTGCGTACGGGGCACGGCCAGCGTTGCGTCCGCGGACAGCCAGCCAGGCGTGTCCGCGGTCACGACTGCCGCGATGGCCGCCTCGGTGAACCGAAGCTCGGCCTTTGCAGACTCGCCGCCGACGATTGCCGCGGCGGACGCAATTGCCAGGGAACCGATGGCGGCGTAGGTCCAAGCGACTCTCATGTCATTCTCCTTTGA